>ERZ506775.54-NODE-54-length-108653-cov-6.04071_pt1 | contig 108653 bp, 106 predicted proteins | sample MGYA00513980_ERZ506775 | MGnify/ENA metagenome assembly ERZ506775 | reverse complement strand
TCAGACGTGTGCTCTTCCGATCTAGAAACGCACTGTTTGCAATGAAAATAACAGACTTGCAAAAATACCCTACTAATTACGAAGAATTAAGCACAGATGCTGCCCTCAGAGCAGAACGAATTGCCTGCCAGCTTAGAAACCTGATATATGCAACAGGCATCACTAAGAAGACAGTTTATATGAAAAAAGCAGCAAAAACACATGGAATCCAAATTTCAGGCAATGCTGGAATACTAACTATCCGCCTGCCCGGGCTGCTCCCAAAACGAAAAGCACATGTGAATACAGTGTTCCTTAACGAACCACTACACTATGCCCTGAACGAGTATCTTCAACAAAATCCTCTCCCCATTTATACAAACTGTGTTGTTTGCTTCGTTCAGACTTATGATGGACGTCTTCCGCTGCGACGCATCCGGGACTATGACAATTTGGAGTTTAAGCAGATTCTGGACACAATTTCTCCGTTTATATTTAAAGATGACAGCGGTCTGTATTGTGATTCCTATTACACCACAATATTAGAGGATGCTGACTATACTACCGTACATATCATGGACAAATCGGTTTTTCCAGAATGGCTGAAAAGTGAAAAGAAACTCAAATCTGACCTGTCGGAAATTTCCTGAGATTTTTCCCGGCATTTCCGACATAGGTAAAAAACCACTAAAAGACTGAGAAACCAGCATATTATCATACCTGTCCAACTTCTATTCTTACCCAAGTATAGAGTCTGATGGGTATTTTTTAAGGAGTGATACATCTATTCAAACAAATACGATTCGTTATCTAATGCTTGAGATGACGGCACTAAGCGGAGAGTTTCCTGCAGACCAATTAAGCAGGCTGATTCCCAGGCAGGCCTATGCAGAAAAAGTAATCACCCAGCTAAAAGCTGAAAAACTAATCCGCATCCATTACCGGGATAAACTGCGTGGATACCGTTTGACAAAAAAATCTAAGGAAATGCTGCTTCAGGATAATCCTGCTCGCTTTGCTTTTTATCTGACCGGAAACACAGAAACCAGCCAGATCCGTTCGGAACCAACCAGGCGGATGCGGCTTCACCAAAAGTCAGAATCCTATATTACATTATACCATGCCGGCATCCCCCTTTATCCAGATGCGAAGCCGGCTCTTTTCTCTGAGTGTCCGGTTCCAGCCGTCAATAAGAAAAACTTTCCGCTGTTTTATTCCTCACGGGAAATCAAACAGCTTGGACCAGATACTACGAAGATCAGGAATTCCCGCAGTATCGGTATCCTTTTAACGGAGAGGTATGTTTATGTACTTTATAATACCGGCTGCGCTTTATTAAAATGGGAATACCGGACCGAAATACGTGTCAATGCCTTCCTGCAGTATTACCTGAGAGAAAACCCGTACCATCGTCCTCCTGAAGTCCGAGGTATTATGCTTGGCCGTAATATGGATACAGCGCTGCGCCTTATGACCAGCACTGGTGGGTATAAAAAAACGCAGTTCATGCTGGACACTACCTATGAACATTTTCATTACGTTCCCAATACGCCGGAAGGTGAAATACTCCTAAAGCTATTATGCAGTACAAAACTGCAGCTCAAACTGAATCAGCTGTTAAGATCTGATTTACTGCCCTCCAACAGCCAGCTTACCATTGAACATGACGCTCTTACTGCTGCTGGTGATGCGGTACTATTTGCATATGATTTTGACATGGTACGCATCAACAAGTTCAATACTGCCCTGAAATTATTTGGATACCACGGTGTTCTGATTGCATTTGACTTTCAGATGCCTGTTTTAAAAGAATATCTTGGAACCTGCCTTCAGTATTCCAGTATTAACTTTCACAAATTCAAAAGGGGGTTTTTTCATGAGACACCATAAATGGATAGTGATATTTGTTTTTCCCAGTATCGGGTGTATCCTCTACCTTGGTGGATATATCACGCAGTTTATTCATAACTATCAAAGCTGGACAGATGCCGGGAATCTTCCGGGAAACGGTACAAGCCCGGTAATTCCATCCATGCAGCCTGATGCCTGTTTACGAGCATTGACTTGGTATCCTTACAATATTTATGGGATACTGATATGCCTTGTAGCATTTGCCTTGTTCTTGTTTTTATTTCTGCGAATGGGTTATGACCACAATGGCAGCGTCCCAGACAAGGAACGAAAGCTAAGTTATTCTGCAAAAGGAACCTATGGCACCTCTGGATTTATGACTTCGACAGAAATGCATCAAGTATTAAAACTGTTTGACGATGTTTCAAAGACCAAAGGAATTATCCTTGGAAAAATGGGAAACAAGGCGGTCTGCCTTCCTGAAAAAACCCGAATGAACCGTAACGTTGCGGTATACGGAGCATCTGGCTCCATGAAATCCAGAGCTTATGTAAGAAACGCAGTCTTTCAATGTGTTACCCGAGGCGAGAGTCTGATTTTAACTGATCCCAAATCAGAATTATATGAGGATCTGGCTGTTTATCTTGAGAATAAGGGCTATACAGTAAAAGTGTTTAATCTGGTAAATCCGGAAAATGCCGACAGTTGGAACTGCCTTTGCGAAATAGGAGGGCAGGAAACCATGGCACAGATATTTTGCGATGTCATTATCCAGAATACGGGTGCTGGGAAAGGGGACCACTTCTGGGATAACGCTGAACTAAATCTTTTGAAGGCGTTAGTGTTATATGTGGAACAAGGATTCCCACCGGAGGCTAAAAATATCGGGCAGGTCTATAAACTTCTGACCATGAGCTCTGAGAAAGAACTAAATGCTCTATTCGAGCTGCTTCCGGTTTCACACCCGGCAAAAGTTCCCTACTGCATCTACAAGCAGGCCTCTGAAACCGTTCGGAGCGGCGTCATTATTGGATTGGGTTCCCGACTGCAGATTTTCCAAAATAAAATCATCCGTCAGATTACGTCCTATGATGAAATTGACCTGACACTGCCTGGGAGGGAGAAATGTGCCTACTTTTGTATTGTCAGTGATCAGGATCATAGCTTTGATTTCCTGTCCTCCCTGTTCTTAAGTTTCATTTTTATTAAACTGGTCCGTTATGCGGATACGCATGGTGAAGGTGGTGCCCTGCCAGTGCCTGTACACATACTGGCAGACGAACTGGGTGCAGCAAGTGGGACGATCTTAGATCTGCCGACTAAAATATCAGTAATCCGCAGCCGCGCCATCAGCATTAGCTGCATTTTCCAAAACTTGCCCCAGATGCAGAACCGGTACCCTTTTAATGCCTGGCAGGAAATTCTGGGGAATTGTGATTCCACAGTCTTTTTGGGCTGTACGGACCCCATTACTGCACAGTTTATCAGTGACCGCACTGGAATTGCCTCCGTAAATGTAACCAGCGAAGCTAAGCAATTGAATTCCTGGCGCGTATCGGATTATACACCTGAATACCGGAAGACAGAATCCATTGGTAAACGTGCCGTACTTACACCAGACGAAGTATTACGACTTCCCCTTGATGAGGAACTTATCATTCTCAGAGGGCAGAAAGTGCTCAAGGCCCAGAAGTTTGATTATATACTGCACCCGGAATCTAAAAAACTTGTAAAACGCAGGGCTTCGGAACATATCCCTGCATGGCGCGAACAGAGGGCCGATGAAATTGACTATACCCCATCTGTCCCCAAAGCGAAACGCCCTGTTAAAAAGAAAAAACCTTTCACCGATCTGCCGCTAACCGAAAACAGTAAACACCGCACCACTAGCCATACGTACAATGACGAACCATTACAGCCTGCAGAACTGTCAGATTTATCTTCCGACCAATTTCCTGAAGATGAGGATGATATGATCCTGCTTGATAAAGATTCTATTATGTCTTAGAAAGGAGTACATAATATGCCAAACGAATTAAATAACATTTTAACACTGGACGCAGACTCCAGTATTGAAACCCAGCAGTCTAAAGAAGATGTCATCTGGCATGAGATCAACAATGCCTATCGAACCAAACGGATTCTGACGGGTATTCTGGGCGGAATTGAACGTCTGGAAGGCGGGGCTACAATTGCCATTATCTACTATAAGAGTTTTCGTGTAGTAATTCCCTTCAATGAAATGATGTTGAATCTCGTTGAGGATGAGTCCCACAATTACGGAGAAATTTCCCTCCGGCAGAATAAAATCGTAAATACTATGTTGGGCTGCAGTATTGATTTCATCATCAAAGGATTAGATTCCAAAGCCAGAAGCATTGCTGGCAGCCGGAAGGAAGCAATGTTGAAGAAACGCCAGATATTCTATCTGGATCAGGACAGCACCGGAAAGCCTAAAATCTATGCTGACCGCATCGTGCAGGCCAGGGTCATCGCCGTTGCCACCAAAGTCGTACGGGCAGAAATTTTTGGCGTAGAGGTTTCCATACCAGCAAGGGATCTGTCATTTGACTGGTTAGGGGATGCTAATGAGCGCTTTCATGTTGGGGATGAAATTTTGGTTCGTGTTTTAGAAGTACACGCGGAGGATCCTGAACATATCACAGTGCATGCAGATGTGAAAAGCGTAGAGGGCAACACCAGTATTGCAAATATGCAACTGTGCAAAGTGCAGGGTAAATATGCCGGTACGGTAGAAGATATCCACAAAGGTACCGTTTTTGTTCGGCTCAGCATCGGAGTTAATGCCATAGCCCATTCCTGCTACGACAGCCGTACTGTTGGCAAGAAAGACCTTGTCTCTTTTGTTGTAACGCATATAGACGAGGAACGTAATGTAGCAGTTGGCATAATAACTCGCATTATAAAGCAGTCCATTTAAACAAGAAAAGTTACATGTAAGCTCTATCTTATTACTACATAGCATAGCTGTGCAATACAACTTTAGTAATCAAACACAAAACATAGATGCATTTTAATTATACCTTTTTAAAAGAGGGGGATGCGAAAATTCGATTCCCCTTTTTATAGATTGAATCATTTTTCAATATGGAATACACATAAATTACGGGAATCTATTTAGGAAGTTTTATAAAAACTATTTTTTATATAAGTTTGTTCCATGCTCACCATGCACTGGGAACTTATAATTATCAAATCCTTTACATTCTTTTTTATTCTTTACCTTATCAAATAATTGGAGTATTCTAAGAGCCTCATTTCTCATAGAATCAGAATATTTAGGAGACATAACTATCTGTTGCACTTTATCTCTTTCATTATTCCATTGTTTATTTGTTAATCTTTCAATCCATTCCCAGCTATATGTAAGTGAATTTTTATTAAAAACCCCTTTGTATAGACCATATCCTCCTAAAGTTGCAAATACTACTCCGCTTATAATAGATACTGTTTTTTTGTTCATATAAAAATCCCACACTTTCTTTCAGCTTGCTCATTGCTGATAATAAATAACTTCATAGATACCTAAATCACAATTTATTTATTATCTTACTACAATTTCGATTTTTTAGGAATACTGTCTTTAGCAAACTCCTGCGATTTTCAGAAAAAATTTATGCATATAGCGATAATAAACAAAAAATAACGTACATTAATATTATTACTTTAATTGTGTAGGTGGATTATGGATCATGTTATATTACACTCTGATATGAACAACTTCTATGCCAGTGTTGAAAGTCTGTATAATCCGGCTTTTCGTGAAAAACCCATGGCCGTCGTAGGCGATCCCAAATCCCGCCATGGAATTGTCTTAGCGAAAAATTATCACGCAAAACAATATGGCATCCAAACCGGTGACCCTATATGGATGGCAAAACAAAAATGTCCGGACATTATTTTCTCTGAACCACATTATGATCGGTATATCCACTTTTCACAAATGGCCCGGGAGATTTACGAGGAGTACACGGATCAAGTAGAATCTTTTGGACTCGATGAGTGTTGGTTAGATGTTACAGGGGTACAGGACCTATTTGGTTCCGGGAAACAAATCGCAGATACTATCCGTGAACGTGTAAAATTTGAATTGGGCCTTACAGCCAGTGTCGGCGTGTCCTATAATAAGATATTTGCCAAACTCGGCAGCGATTTGCATAAACCAGATGCAACAACGGTTATCGGACGTGATTTCCGGGAAAAGATTTGGTATCTGCCTGCAGACATGCTTTTGTACGTGGGACGGGCGACATACGAAAAACTGCGCTCTCGTGGCATTAAAACAATTGGGGATCTTGCTCAGACTGATCCATCCTATTTAGAGCAACTTCTTGGTAAAAATGGTCTGATGCTCTGGGCTTTTGCAAATGGCCTGGATACCCTTCCCGTTAGCCCGACAGGCACCAGACGCATCCTCAAAACAATTGGAAACAGCACAACAGCGCCCAGAGATCTGATAACCGAGGATGACATCAAAATAACTCTATATATCTTAGCGGAAAGTGTTGCCGAGCGCATGCGTAGGGAGCAATTCTGCTGCAAGGGAGTCCAGATTATGATTCGTGATAACCAGCTTACCTCCTTTGAACGGCAGGGACGTCTGCAAAGTCCTACTTGTACATCCCAGGATATCTTTTACAAAGCTCATGAACTATTTAATCGAAACAAGCCTGAAAACCCAGTACGCAGCTTAGGCGTTCGGGCCATACAATTAATAACACGTGAGTATCAACAGCTTTCTTTTCTGGAGGAATCCGTCAAACGGCAGAAACAGGAGGACTTAGAAAGGGCTGTAGACAATATTCGCAGCCGTTTTGGACATTTTTCTGTACAGCGCGGTATTATGCTTCTGGATCCGATCCTCTCCAGGCTTGATCCAGTTGCTGAACATACCATTTATCCGGAAGCATTTCTGAAAAGCAAGACTTAAACGCATACCAATAAAAAAACGGGGAAACTTAGTAATAGAGGTGACAAAATGACCAGAAGAGTCAATGTTGAAATAATTGCACGGTTTGATTTGGAGGGATGTATTACCCCTTTAGAAATCATCTGGGAAGACGGCCGGGCCTTTGTCATCGACAAAGTAGTTGCTTCCCAAAGGGCTGCCTCTCTAAAGGCCGGTGGTCAGGGCACTCGCTATACCGTTATGATAGGCGGCAGACAGGCCTATTTGTTTTATGAGAATCCTATGTGGTTTGTGGAGGGAAAAACAGATGTGCGGGAGATATAGCTTATTCACCGAAGAGGAAAATCAGGAAATAATGAGGATTGTGAGAAGTATTGGCCAAAGATACCCCGAAAATACTATGAAACTGGGAGAAATCTATCCGACTAACCAAGCACCGATACTGCAACAAGATAGCAACCAAATCATACCGGAGCTATGCACCTGGGGCTTCCCCCGGTTTCATGCAAAAGGTGTCATCATAAATGCCCGTTCCGAAACAGCAGATGAACGTCCCATGTTTCGTAAAAGCCTTCATATGCGTCGTTGTGTGATACCAAGCACTGGTTTTTTTGAATGGTCACAGGATGAACAGAAAGTCAAATACCGCTTTACTATGCCTAACCAAGAGGTTCTCTATATGGCAGGCATCTATAATGAATTCAAAGGCGAAAAACGATTTGCAATTTTGACAACAGCAGCTAATCTCTCTATATCTGATGTTCACAACCGCATGCCAGTCATTCTGCCAAGGGACAAAATTGAGGACTGGATTATGACAGAAGAATTTGCAATCCCATATCTGCATGCAAGAATGCCTGCATTAATCCGAGAGTGGGCAGCTTAGTTATATGCTATCCCACCTCAGATGCGACAAAAGCCCTTATTACCACAAAATGGACATATCATATTAATCTCCTCATTCTGGAAAGACTTCTTCTTCTCTATGTTTAGAGTATTTGTATTTTTAGTGGAGTTCAAGACAAACAATTCTTTAGACAGGATAGTCGCGCCTACTCCTCACTATTCCCAATTTTCTTCTCCATCCACGCCCTTACAGCCTCATCTGGTACACCACTTAAGAAATCCTGTATCCATTTGTCCTGCTTTTCCCATTCGTATTCCAAATCTGCATATGGTTCCGTATACACGTCTGTTCTCTCAATAAGTTCAAACATATACTTGAAATTTTTATCAAACAAACCGCTGTAGTGGTTCCACAAAAAAGCATTCAGTCTTTTTAAGCCAATTTTTTCACTGATGAATTCCAGACGTTCAAAGTCAGCAAAAGCCATCTTTTTGGTCTGTAGTAATATCTCCTTGTCATTCTCGCTGCACAAATACAAGAATGCCAAAAACTCCAATTCCGTCATGTTCATCTTATCACCTTCTGACTAAATTTTTGTTTTTACCCATCATCTCATAATGACAGTTGATATTCCGAGTATAAATATAGCTCTATTAGAATCATATGTACAACTCTAACAGAGCTATTATAACAGAAATCAGATGCTTTTTCATCATATAGCGCTTATTTTTATAAATTCCAGGTGTTTTTCTGCATATCTAATGGCATGAACAGTAAAACTGCCTGCGACATCCCGCAGGCAGTAACTATTTTTCTACTTCTTCAATAATGACTTCTAATATACGCAACACCTTCTTTTGCTTTCTCAACGGCAATGCTCCAATTCGTTCTTCTAATTGAGAGCGCTTCTCTTTCCGCTCTAACGGCACCACCTCCGCTAAGACATCGTTTGGTTCAGCACCGATAGCATTTAGAATCCTTACGAAAGTATCCAACGTTGGAGTTTTCACCCCCCGCTCAATAGCACTTAGATAGCTGGCACTGATGTCCACTTCTTCTGCCAGCGATTCCTGTGTAAACTCTGCCTGCTCCCTCATTTTTTGTATTCGTTTCCCTATTCCCCGCATGGTACACCTCCGTATTTCTACACCTTATAGTATTAGTCATGTAACTCTAGTATATGAGGTTTCAACAAGACCATACAGTGTCTGAAAGTCGTAGCCCTCCTGCACCATTAGTATGAGTCCCTAAATTATCCTATTTTGAACTTGCTGCTTGAGGTTTTGAGAAAGAAAGTATCCAACAACGCTGTCCTTGTTACGGCATACAAATTACTTAAATTGGCACACTCCTGCGATTGTACCGGTAAAATACCCATGCTAGAATTGATATTGTCAAAATTATATGCACTAGGAAATGCAACATACTAGAAACGGCCTCTGTTTTGGCGCATGCTGCATTTTCTTATGCAGGAGGTGATAGCAGCTTACAACTTTATATGTTGAAAAAGACAGTCTGATTGGCCAGACTGTCTTTTTGTTTATCCGTGGTGATCAAAATCCACACCTAAGAGGCACGGAAACTATAAGTGACTCCGGGGCGGGGAAACCTGCTCCGGTTTTTTAAGGAGGTACTAATGTGAAACCAAAAGCAAAGCCTGCGTTTTTTACCCCAAAGCGATACATCAGTCCAGGCAGCATACTCTATGCCGTATTCCTGTTCAGCACCCTGCTTATGGGAAACGTTCAGCCTATTCTGGCAGCCACCATGTGGGATAAAGCGTCGGAAATCATGAAGGATGTCTATAACCAGATTATTTTGATCTCCACCATCGCTGCTGTCGTGACCGCATCCGTTGCTCTGCTTTTGATGAATTTTTCCAAAAGCGGAAAAACCGTGGATGAATCCCGTGCATGGCTGAAACGGATTGTCATAACATGGGCCATCCTTAACGGATTGGGTTTTATTATGGCATACATTACACCGTTTTTTGCCGGAGGGCAGTGGAATGGGTAGCCACAGAAAGGGGGAAACAATATGGGAATCCTGGATGGAATCGTAGAATGGCTTGCCGAACAAGTCATGAACATCCTGGACCTGATAACCACATCGGTCTTAGGTGCCCTTGGATGCTCCATGGACACGTTCCTTCGCTATTTTCCCGCTGCTGAAACGTTGTATCAGGTTTTCGTAGCGCTTGCCATTGGGCTCATCATGCTCAACTGGATCTGGCAGCTGTTTAAGAACTACTTTATGGGTGCAGGAATTGAGGCGGAGGATCCTATCAAATTATCCTTTCGGAGCTTTATCTTCATTTTTCTTGTATTCTACGCTAAAGAAATCGTAGACCTGCTCCTCGGGATAGCCGGCACGCCCTATAACTGGATACTGACAGAAGACCTGCCACCCATCCAGTTCGCAGACTTCAACTCTGTGGTTACGGTGATCTTAGGTGTGTGTGCAAATGGTGCAGTTGCACTGATTGCTCTCATTCTGGTCCTTATCCTAGCTTGGAATTATATCAAGCTACTATTTGAAGCTGCAGAGCGTTACATCCTGCTGGGTGTTTTAATCTATACTGCACCCGTCGCGTTTGCCACCGGTTCCAGCCAGGCCACCGGGAACATTTTTAAATCCTGGTGCCGGATGCTGGGCGGACAGTTCTTTCTGCTGCTTATGAACGCCTGGTGCCTGCGGCTGTTCACCAGTATGGTGGGTACCTTTATTGCCAACCCACTTTCGTTATAGGAAGGAGGCCTGAAATTGAAACGAAAAACCAAATACTTATTTTTACTTATCACCATGCTTGGAACCCTGGCACTGAGCTCCATCACAGTCTTTGCCGAGACCCTTACGGATGCCCAGGTAGAGGAAGCCGTAGCCGGCCAGGGAAAAGAAGCCGTCACCGGAAATGTATTCATCTGGTTTTTATGTGCCATTGCATTCCTCAAAGTAAGCCAAAAGATTGATTCCTTTATGGCAAGCCTTGGAATTAACGTTGGCAACACCGGAGGCAACATGATGGCAGAACTTTTGATTGCCGGAAAAGGGATTGCCGGTGCCGTACGTGGGGGCAGCTACCACCGCGGAAGTTCTGGCGTCTCCTCTGCTTCTCCTGGTTCTGCAGCTGTTGGCAGCGGATTTCTATCCGGCGGTCTGGCTGGCTCCGTAGGGCGCCAAGTCGAACGAAGCGCAGTGAATCATGCGACTGGATACTCCAGCGGCGGAATCGGCGGCAGCATTTACCAATCCTCACTCAAAAAAGGCGGGGATTTTGCCACTCAGGTCATAGGAAGCATTGCCAAAGGGGACTATCGGCAGGTGAGATCCATCAAAGGCGATGAGGCAGCAAAAGCCTTTACCTCATATATAGGAATTGGCAAGGAGACTGATGGCCGAGCCCCATTAGGTGCAGACAAAAATATGAAAATCCCTTCCTATATTAATATGGAAATCGGCGGCGGCAAGATTACTGGCACGGAAAAGACGCCTGACGGCAGCCGTGAATTTGCCATGTACCATGCAGACCAGTACATGAAGCCAAACGCAGGAAGCTTTGAAACAGTCACTTCTGCCGACGGGGCAACATGGTATAAACAATACGCCCAGAACAGTGTGGAACGGAAACCTTATGAAGGAGAGAATGGGAAAATCGCTTATCACGAATCCATAATCCAAAAACTGCCGCCTGCACCGCAGCGGAAAGACCGGGTGTAAGTCATGGAGCAGCAATCAGGATTGCAAGACGCAAGAAATTCCGAGGGGATGGCAGGGCTTTTTTCTTCTATTATAAAAGGCACGAAATCAGGTGTTTTGGGCGTGCCGCTTGGCGCGCTTTCTGGAATTGCCTGGGAAAACCGAAAAAGCTTAAAAAAGGCCGCACTTGTCCTTATAAGCCTCCTGCTTCTGCCTATCCTCTTTCTTCTGATGCTCCCATCCCTAATATTTGGAAACCTGGCAGAAGCATCAGATGTGTGGAACAATAACGGAGCTATCAGCCGCAATATCCAGGATGCCCGTGAGGCTATTGTGGAAGTATTGAAGGAAAGTCATGACAACCTTCTCGCGGAGATAAATGCAGCGATCAGCCGTCTTCCAGAAGGGGATACGGCTAATATCATCGACCCTTACGCATTCTCCATTTCCGTAAATGCCAACCAGCTCATCTCCCAGTTCTGCGCCAGTAAAGACAAATGGGATGAGATCAACATCGGGGAACTAAAGCGCATCATCCAATCACATAAATCAGAACTGTTTACTTATGATGTGCACACGAAATCCCATACTGTGCAAGTTACAGTACAGCCAGGGGAAGTAGAACTCGAAAACAGTGCTTCTGAAAATACCGCCCCTGTTACACAGACCGCAACGGTAACCGAACACATCTACACAGTCAAATATCAAGGTGACAGCTACTTTGCCGATCATGTATTTGAATTGACAGACAGGCAAAAAGAACGTGCCGCTGATTATGCAGAAAACCTGTCCTTGTTCTTAGGCGGTACGAATACCAGCGGTATCGCTACTGCCAATGTGTCAGATGCCGTCCTTGCATATCGCCCTATGGTGGAGCGTCTTGCTGCCCGTTATGGGATGGAGCAATATGTGGAATTGATATTGGCAGTGATGATGCAAGAGTCAGGCGGACTTGTTCCGGATGTCATGCAGGCGGCGGAAGGGGCTTTTAATACTCGCTATCCTCATGTACCCAATGGAATTACAGACCCGGAATACTCGATAGAATGTGGGATTCAGGAGTTGAAGTATGCCTTGGATAAAGCCGGATGCACCGGACCAACTGATCTGGACCGCATTAAGCTGGCTCTTCAGGGGTACAACTATGGTTCTGGCTACATTGACTGGGCCATCGAACGGGATGGTGGATATACAAAGGAAAATGCCATTGCATTTTCCGATATGATGTGCGCACGACCAAACTGGCATTATTCCGTCTATGGAGATAAGGAATATGTAGATCGTGTGCTGCGTTATTACGCCATTACCAGTGGAGGAAGCGGAACCTATCCGGCAAACGGTATGCAGATTCCCCATTACCTGCAGACAGATTACAGTGATATTCCTTATGGTGGCGGCTCCATCGCATCCAGTGGTTGCGGACCAACCAGCTTTGCTATGATTGCCAGCTATCTGACCGGAACGGCCATTACCCCGGTTGATGCAGTTGCATGGTGCGGGAATTCCTATTATATGCCGGGTGCAGGTACCTATTGGTCTTATTTTGAAGCTGCAGCCGCCCATTTCGGATGTGGCAGCGTCCGGCAGACCAGCGATGCAAATGAAGTATTACAGGCACTGTCCACAGGGCATCCGGTGATTTCCTCCCAAAGTCCGGGGCTCTTTACCTCCGGCGGGCACTTTATCGTGCTGCGCGGGATAACCGCATCCGGGAAGGTATTAGTGAATGACCCCAACGACAGCGCTACAAAAAATTACATAAACCACGAATTTGACATGATAAGCGAAATCCACAGTACCGCAAGGGCTTATTGGATCTTCGACAGTAAATAAAGGAGAGTATCATGGATAAAAAGAAACTACTTCTGGCTGTATTATTATTTGCAGCTCTTATTTTTGCGGGTATCATCCTGCCCCTGCTTCTGAGAAAGGACGTAGGTATGGAAAACACTGATATGGATTCCCCTGTAAAGAAGCTTCCAAAGGATGAGGCCGAGTCCGTTGAAGTGGAATGCCTAAAATTTGACGCCTTAACAGACTATATGGCAGGCACAAAGGTAACAGAACTGAATTCCCTGTTTCCTTCGTATCTTCAGAAAGCCGGAAAAACAGGCATCTCTAGTGTCACCTTCCTAAGTGAGCAGTCCTCTTATCCAAACGAAAGTGAAGTGCGGCTCATGTTTGAATTATCCGATCAGACGACCTTACCGGTCTATTGTGACCGCAATGGCCGTTTTTTATTTGGTGAAGAACGCATGCAGCTTATGCAGGATGATAAAACATACTCCAAACCCAAAGATGACAAGCTGCCAAAACTCTCAACCTCAGAAATCGAGCCACTGCAGGAAGGTGGTTATCCGGATACCGGCTCAGCCAAAGGCACCAAGGCGCCCCACGGGCAGAAAAAGGGGGAATAAGCATGGCATATCGAGAAGAAGACCCATCTGTACACTACCTGCCTCCAAATTTCATTGAAAAGTGGAAACTTTTAGGCGGCTCTCTGGATATCCGCAACGCAATTGAAGCCGGGATTTTACTGCTTGGTGTCGGACTCCCTGTGTTCCATATTCCTCTGACTCTGACGGTGCGGATCATCATTTTCTGTCTGACAGCCCTGCCCTTAGCCCTTCTTGCCCTGATTGGGATTGCCGGAGAGAGCCTGAGTGCTTTTCTCCTAAACGCCCTCCGTTTTCTATTCAGCAGACGTAAAATTTACCGAAGCGACATACTCCCGGATACTAATAAAAAAAAGGGAATCCGCAGGGGACGGGAACATAAGGCAAAACCGGCCAAGAAAAAAAAAGAACGCCCTGACAAACCAGAACCGGAACTAATAAAAAAAAAGAAATGCCGGGCATATGACTTCACAACCAAAAAAGGAATCCGTCAAAAGGCCAAGGATGACATCTATAACCTAAAACAGGAAAAAAAGGCTAAGAGGCGCATGGCTGCGGCACAAAAGAAAGCCGACAAGCGTGGAAAAAAGCAGCCGAAAAAATCACTCTCTCCTGAAACTGCGCCTTTGCCGAAAGAGCCCGCTTCTTTACCGCCTTCCGGGAAAGGGAAGCGACAACTCCAGTTGGAAGACTACCTGCCAGTCGAACGAATTGAGCATGGTGTTATTTTCACCAAAGACCACAGGTATGTCAAAATCCTGGAAATTGAACCCATAAACTTTATGCTCCGAAGCGGGCGGGAACAAAAGGGAATCATCTACAGCTTCATGAGTTATCTAAAAATCAGCCCTGTCAAAGTGCAGATTAAGATGATCTCCAAAAAAGCAGATATCAACCGCCACATTGCACAGTCCGAACGGGAATTGGATCAGGAAACCAATGAAAACTGCCGAGGCCTCCAAAGGGATTATATCCGCTTCGTCCGGCAGCTCAGCTTCCACGAGGCCATTTCCCGCCGTTTTTTCCTTATATTTGAGTATGAGCCTTTCAACGCCAACCGTAAGGTGGAGGAGAAGGAAATCCTTGCTGAATTGGAAACGGCAGCACAGACGGCAAAGACCTATCTTTACCAGTGCGGAAATGAAGTCGTCGAACATGATAATGAAAATGAGTTCCTCACTGACGTGTTTTATACACTGCTTAACCGCAACCGCTGTGTAGATATCCCCCTTTCTGACCGCATCAGCCAGGTATTGGCAGGTTTCGTGGAAAAAGGGATGCTTGAAGAACTTGACCATGTGCCTCCAGCCGCCTTTATTGCCCCGGAGGAAATAGATTTTTCCCATTCTAATTATATTAAGGTGAACGGACTGTACCAGTCCTATCTCATGGTACCGTCCAATGGATATAAAAGTAAAGTCGCCGCTGGCTGGCTTTCCCTGCTTGTCAATGCAGGTGAGGGGATTGATGTGGACTTATACCTCTTTCGCCAGCCCAAGGACCGCATCCAGCAGCGGCTGGGCCAGCAAATCCGTATTAACCGTTCAAAGATCAAAGATGCTTCGGACACTAACTCGGATTATGATGACTTGGATTCTGCCATCCGGGCCGGCTACTATTTGAAACAGGGGCTGGCAAACAACGAAGATTTCTATTATCTCAACCTTCTGATCACCATTACCGCCAGTTCTCGGGAGGAACTGGAATGGCGGGTTCAGGAGATGAAAAAACTTTTGATATCGCAGGACATGGACCTCCATTCCTGCGTTTTTTTGCAGGAGCGGGGGTTTTTATCTACTCTTCCGCTGGCATCCTTAGACAAAAAGCTCTTTGAATTGTCTAAGAGAAATGTCCTCACAAGCGGTGCGGCCAGCTGCTATCCCTTTGTCAGCTATTCCGTCTGTGATGATAACGGTATTTTGCTGGGCGTGAATAAATACAATAACTCCCTGGTAATCACGGATATTTTTGACAGCCGTCAATATAAAAATGCAAACATCTGCATCTGTGGCTGCTCCGGGGCAGGCAAGACCTTTACCATGCAGACGATGGCACTCAGGATGCGGCGCAAAGGCATCCAGGTCTTTATCATTGCCCCCTTAAAAGGCCATGAATTTTATCGGGCCTGCAAGAACATTGGCGGGGAGTTCATCCAGATTTCACCTGCCAGCCCCCACTGTATCAATATCATGGAGATCCGCAAGACGGAAAATTCCGTTAATGAACTGTTAGATGGTCCTACCATGGATGCCTCTTCCCTTGCCACAAAGATCCAGAAGCTGCATATTTTTTTCTCTTTGCTGATCCCTGACATTTCACACGAGGAAAAGCAGCTTTTAGATGAAGTCCTAATCCGTACCTATGCTGAAAAGGGGATCACACATAAAAATGAATCCCTCATTGACCCCAAGCATCCAGACCGATATAAGCAAATGCCAATCCTGGAGGATGTATACAACATCCTCATCAAAAGCGAGGACACCAAGCGGATGGCCCATATTTTAAACAGGCTGGTCCACGGCTCTGCATCTTCTTTCAACCAGCAGACCAACGTTGATCTGTCCAATAAATATACAGTCCTTGACATCTCAGAACTGACTGGTTCCAGTGACCTTTTAACCGTGGGCATGTTTGTAGCGTTGGATTATGTATGGGATAAAGCCAAGGAAAACCGCACCGAAGAAAAAGCCATCTATGTAGATGAAGTGTGGCAGCTCATTGGCTCCTCCAGTAACCGGCTGGCTGCGGAATTCGTGCTAGAAATCGCTAAGATCATCCGGGGTTATGGCGGCTCTGCTGTTTTTGCTACCCAGGATATCAATGATTTCTTTGCGTTAGATGACGGTAAGTACGGAAAAGGCATCATCAATAACTCAAAAACTAAAATCATCCTTAATTTAGAGGATGAAGAGGCACAGCGGGTACAGTCCATCCTGCACTTAAGCGAAACGGAGGTGATGAACATCACAAGGTTCCAAAGAGGAAATGGCTTAATCTCTACCAATAACAACAACATTACCGTAGAGTTCAAAGCCTCAGCTCTTGAAAAGGAATTGATCACCACGGACCGGCAGGAGCTGCTGGAAATTGTGGAACGCAAGAAAAGGCTTGCGGTGTAACCGGTGCATGAGCTCTGCACCAAGCAAAAGATTCAAGGAGGAAATTATGAAGAACCAAGTAAAATCTCATAAAAAGAGGTTGCTGGCATTCCTGCTGGCAGCCCTGATTGCCCTCTGTTCCATCCTTATAAACGGGACGGCCGTATTTGCCGCGGATGGGACACTGACCTTTAACTCGGGTGAGACCATTGCCTATGGCGATTACTACACCACGCGCATGACGTTTGATGGCGACAACAAAGCCTACTGCGTAGAACCTCTGAAACCAACGCCTTCCGCAGGCACTTATGAGTACGACCTGCTGGGAAAAGATTCCCCTGTGCGAAAAGCGCTCTATTACCTGCCCGGCGGTTACGGATATGAAAAGAATATAAAAGGCCAGTTTCTGGGTGGCTGGGCAGAGGATGATGCCTATGTCATCGGCCATCTGGTAGTTGCTTATACCTACGCTGGATATGATGCAGACAGCGGAGCCTTTTACGGTGCCCCGCAAAGTTACGTTGACAAAGCTGTAGAAATCAGCAATGTCATTAATGGGCTTCCAGATCCCCCCAATAATTTCCGGGCCTTTATCGTCCCTGGAGATAATAACCAGACCATTACCGGAAGCTGGTACCAGAAACCATACGGATGGATTGAGCTAAGGAAATCCTCTGCCAATGGCGCTCTGACGGATGGGAACGGAAATTATAGCTTAAAGGGCGCCCAGTATGGAGTTTATAAAGGGGATGAGCTTGTAGAAACCCTGACGACCGATAAGAACGGCTATGCCAAATCGAAAGACCTGGAAACGGATCTTGAGTACACGGTCCGGGAGTTAAAAGCAAGCCCCGGATTCGTCGTGGACCCGAATGGCTATGATGTCACGGTAAAAAGCGAAACCGGCGCCACCGTAACGGTAAAAGAGTTACCGCAGAACAACCCGCTTGATCTTGTACTAAAAAAACTGGACAAGGAAACAGGCACAAATATGCCCCAGGGCGGTGCTACCTTAAAAGATGCGGAGTTTACTGTCAAATTCTACGCCATCCAATCTGACACGGATCCGGCAGCAAAAGGGGAAATACCCCTACGGACCTGGGTTTTTAAGACAGATACCTCCGGGGAGATCCATTTCACAAAAGAATATCGGGTGTCCGGTGATGAGCTTTACTATGTCTCCGGTGGGAAGACACCCTGCCTGCCCCTTGGCACAGTGACCGTTCAGGAATCCAAAGCACCCGCAGGGTATTTTGCATCCGATACCGTCTTTGTACAGAAGCTTTCTGGCGGAGATTCTGAGACCCTGGAACTATATCATGCATCAGACGTGGAAGAGCAGATTTTCCGAGGTGGGGTAAAAATCCAAAAGCGGGATCTGGAGACAAGGGAAGCCAAGCCACAAGGCGGGGCATCCTTTGAAAATGCCGAGTTTACGATCACCTCATTAAACAAGAATCCTGTGCTGGTGGATGGTAAGTCCTTTACAAAAGACCAGATAATCATGACACTAAAGACCGATGCTGACGGAACAGCAACCACAAAGAAGGATGCACTCCCTTATGGCCATTACCGCGCTGATGAGGTGTCTCCTCCACAAGGATACCTAAACACTGGGAAGATATCCATTGAATTTGACATTGTGGAAGACAGTAAAATTGTAGAACTGACGGCAGAGAACAATTCTATCCTCAATCAAGTCATCCGAGGTGATCTGGAATTTGTAAAAGTATCCGATGGTAACTTAAACCGCCTGGCCAATGTCCCATTTTTCATCACATCCAAGACAACCGGAGAAACACATACACTGGTAACGGACAAAAACGGCTACGCTAGCACGTCTGCAGATTGGAATAAGCATACGGCTAATACTAACCGGGGTGAGACTTCTGAGGATGGGATCTGGTTCGGCAGTATTGCTCCAGATGATTCCAAAGGTGCCCTGATCTATGACACTTATACCATAGAAGAACAAAAATGTAAGGCCAACGAGGGTATGAATCTCTTAAAGTTTGAGGCATCGGTGTATAAAGACAAGGTCACCATTGATCTTGGGACACTGACTGATGACCAGATTACCATTGCCACCACTGCCTTGGAAGAAAAAAGCGGCTCCCACATGGCAAAACCGGAAAAATCCATTACGTTAGTAGATACCGTAGAATATGAAGGGCTCAAAAAAGGGCAGGAATATAAACTGCTTGGCACACTCATGGACAAGGAAACGGGAGAACCAGTTCAAATCGACGGTAAGCCAGTGAACGCAGAAGCCACTTTCAAAGCGAAAAAGTCCACCGGTTCAGAAAAAGTGAAATTCACGTTCGATGCCACCGCCTTAAAAGGCAAGACAGTGGTCGTCTTTGAGGAGCTTTATCAAGAAGACTTAAAACTCGCGGTCCATGCAGAAATCACAGATGAAGATCAGACCATCTATTTCCCGGAGGTCAAAACCTCCGCCAAGGACACGGATACGAACAGCAGTATCTCCTGTGCGGATAAGGAAGTGACTCTCGTTGACACCATGACTTTTAAGAATCTTGTGCCAAAGGTGCCTTTTAAGGTAACTGGTACACTCATGGACAAGGAAACGGGAAAGCCTGTGGATATTGACGGCAGGACTGTTACATCCACTGTAGAATTTACCCCGGAAGAATCGTCTGGCACTGTGGATATTCCCTTTACTTTTGACGCAACCTCGTTAAAAGGAAAGACCGTGGTGGTATTCGAGTCCGTTACTTACAAAGGCGAGGAAGTTGCTGCCCATGCAGACCTTGAGGATATGGGGCAGACCATCTTCTTCCCGGCACTTGCTACCACAGCGACGGACAAGGAGACCGACGCCCACCATGCGGCTGCAGATAAAGAAGTGACACTTGTGGATGTAGTAGAATACAAGAATCTGATTGCTGATGGCAGAACATACCACCTTTCTGGTACTTTGATGGATAAAGAAACGAAGAAACCATTGGAAGTGGATGGAAAACCCGTCACTCAAGAAGCAGAATTTATACCCGAGGAACCTTCCGGCAACGTAGAGCTTAATTTCACCTTTGATGGCAGCGCCCTGAAGGGAAAAACCATCGTAGCCTTTGAATCCCTTACTATAGAAGAAAAGGAAGTAGCTGTCCATGCGGATATTGACGATGAATCCCAGACCATCTATTTCCCGGAGATTCGCACAGCCGCAAAGGACAAAAAAGACGGTGACCAGGAGGCATTGGCAGACAAGGAAACCTCCATCGTAGATACGGTAAGTTATAAGAATCTGATCGCTGACGGCAAGCACAGTTATAAAATTAAAGGTATCCTTATGGATAAAGAGACCGGAAAAGAACTACTGGTGGGTGACAAACAAGTGACCGCTGAGGCACAATTCACTCCGAAGAAGCCCTCCGGTAAGGCAGAGCTTACCTTTACCTTCGACGGCAGTTCACTTGCCGGACACGATGTGGTGGTATTTGAGAAACTGTACTATGTCAGCGGGAAAGCGGAACTCTTGCTGGCAGCCCACGAAGATATAAAGGATGAAGGGCAGACGGTAAAGCTTACCAAGGTTCCTAAAAAAGAAACACCCAAGGATACTCCTAAAGAATCTCCAAAGGTGTCCGCTCCCGTAAAGACCGGAGATAACACGGACATTACCGTCTATGCAGCCATCGCCGCTGCATCCGGAGTCATCCTCCTTGGCGCCTTTGGCTATATCATGTACAAGCACAAAAGAAAGAAACAAAACAAATAACTCATTCACGGGCCCGGTATTTTACCGGGCCTATAAAGGTGGTGAACACATGATTCTATACTCAGACCCGAAACTGATTGGGCAGTTCCTTTCCTTATGTGACAGCAACTGGCATATGTGCTGCTTTGTGTTCTGTAAGAACTGCGGCTACACACGTGCATGCGAATATCCGGATTTTCTCTTCGTATTAAGTGAAGCGGGAGCCCCAGTGGTCCTTCCGGCTGCTGATGCGACAATCCTCTTTTCCACCCATCTGGATCCGAAGGAATGCCTGCTAACCCTATCCGTAGCCCAATTTTGTGTACTATATGAAAATTACCTGAAAAAACTGCAGGTCCCAAAGGAGCAATGTCCCGTACGCTTTCTCCAAAACCTTCTGACAGAGCAATGTTATGACTGGTAGTTTGCGTTTTTTTCCTGTTCCGCGTATTCATATATAAAGACAAGGAGGTACGCTTATGTTAACACCCATCATCCAATGGCTTGACGCCGGATTCCAGAAGCTAATCTTTATCCCAGCCATTTTTCTCATCCTTTACAGCTTCGGAGTCTTTAAAAAAGGAACTGCGCGGATCCATCTGCTCCACAAACTCTGTGCTGTACTGGTTGCCGCTTTTTTGATCCGTTGTTTTTTGGCACAGTTTATTTTCACACCGGTGAATTACCACCGTTTTGTGGATCAGGGCTATTTTCCTCTGGTACGCGCGCTGTTTTACGATTAAATGGTGATTTTCACCATTCTACGTAAAATCCGAGACAACTTCGGGTCTTGACCTATAGAATTCCGCCACCTGTTTTTTTACAATATACATATAACAACCGTACTGTAAAAGAGAGGTGACCGATATATGAAACAGAACAAACAGCAACTACGCTGTGGCTACTGTGGCCGCCCGGCCATCCTAAGGCCGGCTTCTGAAATCTACCACGATCCCAGAAAAAATGGATATGTTTATGCCTGCAGCCATTACCCGGCCTGCGATGCCTATGTCAGCGTATTCCCCGACAGTAAGATCCCTATGGGTACACTTGCGGGCAGTGCTTTGCGTCAGAAACGCATACAAGCGCATCAGACCTTTGACCAGCTTTGGTTATCCGGGATCTTCAGCAGAGACCAGGCATACCGATGGCTGTCATATAAGTTGGGGCTGCCCTTAAGCCAGACCCACATCGCACTGTGTAGCAACTATCTATGTGACCAACTCATTATGGAGTCCCAGAAAGTACTAAAAAACAACCGGCAACGCAGCTGTGTAGCATAAAGGTGGTGATGGAATGGGTATGAATGAGAAGCGTCTGACCCCAGCACAGCAAAACCTGGTGGAAGAACATCTGGCATTGGTAGACAAAGTAATTAACAAGTACATCATTCCCAATGCCTCCAGTCCGGATATGGACCAAAGCGACTTACGCCAGACCGGATGTCTTGCCTTATGCAGGGCTGCCCTATCCTATGACGGAATACGCCCTTTTGAACCATATGCTATCCGGGCTGTTAGAAATGCTCTGATGGACTATTGCCGAATGGCTAACCGGCAGGTAAAACGCTCTCTGGATGAGCCTTTGGCCTCTGACAACAGCACTTTGAAAGATTTCTTTGATGCAGAGGCGGATGGGGATTCTTCCTACGAAAGATTACGGGCATCTGAAGCGCTTAATTATCTAAAGGAACAGCAACGGCAGTACACCGGAGTCGTGCAGAAGGGCATTTCCTGCCTGATTTGGAGGGCACAGGGCTACAATAGTGAGGATCTGTCCAGATATTTTGACACAAGCACTAATTCCATACGTGCCTGGATGAGCCATGCAGCAAAGAAACTGAGAACAGAACAGCAACTTTATGACTTATTGTCATAAGAACAGGAGCGATACTATGCTGACATTATATACAACAGTGGGGCATCTGGCCCTCAGAAAAGGACAGAACCGAAGAAATTATCCGGTGGTTCTGATTAACAAACAGGATTATGCCCTGGTGCCGGAAGAACTCGTTCTCTGGTCCTGCCTGGCCTTTCAGATCCTGACATTTGATGAATTAAAAACCGCTTATCAAGAAGGGATAAAACAGCAAGGTATCTCCCCTTCCAGCACTTTTGAATATTTCCTCCGCCGCCTGCACTTAAGGGAGCTGATCGTTGATGGCTGCGGGCTGACTGGTGTGGATGCTCTGTACCGGCTACTGGGTGGGCTTTACATCCATCCCGTTAAAGACACTGTCTTTGCCCGACTCTTTACATGCATCCAGCTCTATGCAAACGGGAAGATTAAACTGCCTGAAATCCATAAAAGACTGAAAAAACCAGAGAATACAAAATTAGAAAAGCTGGTTTTAGAGTTATCCCAAACGATTTCCCTTTCCGTGGCAGAGCTTCTAAGTTATGTGAATATGCACTCGGTACTGCCGCCAAAGGAGGCCCTGGAGGCTCTTTATGACAGTACGGAAGAGACTTGTGACACGCTGGCGGAAAAAGTCCAGATTAACAAGACACAGCTTCCCCTTATGGAGGCTATCGGAAACTTGTACCTCAATAAACAAATATTGTTTCTCAAATTTTAGGAAGGAGCCATTATGCCAAAGCCTTTATTTACAAAGCTGGTTGCCGTTTGCGCAATCGGCTTTTTTTGTGTACTCATTGGATGTATATACAGCATCTCATCCCGGGATTATATGTTCCTTATGTTAAGCCTTCTTATTGGTGTTTGCAGCCTGGTACGCTTCATAAGCCTCTATCAGATGTTTCGTTTCCACCGTTATCTTACCTTGGAAGGCCTGTGCCAGAAACGGGAGCCTTCCCTGTTTCAGAAAACACAGCACATCCTGCTGCTTACACAGGACGGCAGAGAATTGCAGTTTGCACTGGATAAAGGTGTGAAGATCATGCAAGGGCATCATTATCGGTTGTATTTTCGGATAGCAGATGCAGCATTACACATACCGAAAGAAGCGCCCTCCCCCTTTCTGGAATCTAATTTTCTTGGCTTTGAAGAAATCTCAAAACTAGATAACGAACTTGCATCATTAAATCCACAAAATTTGCCCGATGCCTCATAATATAAAAGAACCAGTGAATGGCTGCGCTTACGCAGCGATTCACCGGCTCTAAAATATAGTGATAGCTTATCTTACTATACGTCAGTATCCGATATTTAGATAACTCCCATCCATTAGCTGTGATTTGCACTATGCTCCTCTGCAATTTATTATTGTACTCAGTACAATTTCAGCACTTACTAAGGAATTAATCTATTAATATCTCTCGGAAATAACGTAGTAAATCTTACATTTTCATATCCTAGTAACTTACTGGTGAAACGTTCCAACCCAAGTCCAAATCCTCCATGTGGTGAAATACCGTGTTTGTGCATCATAAAATAGTTTTCAAACACCTGCACATTCATATTTTTCTTATTCATTTTTGCAATCTTTCTTCATAATTATGGATTCTTTGGCCACCAGTTGTAATTTCAAGCCCTCTAAACAGTAAGTCGAAACTTTCTGTTTCATTAGAATTTTCTTTACTGTCCATAGCGTAAAATGGCCTCTTTGCGCTCGGAAAATATGTAACAAAAACAATTCACTTCTAGTTTCTCTAAAAATAATCTCAGATAAAATTTTTTCTTCATCCGGTTCAAAATCTTCCCAGTCTCTTATAGGACGATTATAAGCCTCAGCTATTTTAATCTTCGCTTCATGAAAACTAACTGCAGGAATTGTCTCAATCATAGGCAAATTGTGATTAAAAATCCAAATCCTCTGTATTGCCCGTATTTTCAAGGCTTTTCGCCTGTCAAATGTCCAAACCTTATGTATTTTCCCTTGTTTTTGCCCTTACCAGCCGAAACAAGGGAAATTTTTTACGCTTCCCCCACAACCTTATCCAAGAGCCTTGCGGAAGTCCGCTTTGCTTCCCTCGTAGAGTGGGCGTAAATGTTCATCGTGGTACTTACATCCGAGTGTCCGAGAAGCTCCTGCACATCCTTCGGTCTTGCGCCGCCTGAAAGCAGGTTGCTCGTATAGGTGTGACGGAGTGTGTGGAAATGGAAGTCCTCCAAGCTCTCCACCTCTGCCTTTGCTTTGCGGCAAATCTGACCGACTGCGCTTGCGAAAACAAACGCCCCGTCCTCCTTTAAGCAGACAAAGGATAATTCCCTGTCATCTTCGGGAGTTTCCTGCGTCCTTTGCAGGCTGTACACCTCATAGTAGGTGCGCCCCTTTTCCTTGACCGTCCTGCAATAGTTGAGGTGATACAGTTCGCCATAACGGAAACGGTTTTTATGCTGTTCCGTTTTTGCTTTCCGCAAAATCTCCGCCAGCGTGTCGCAGAAATCCACGGTACGGATTTTGCTCCGCTTTGTCGTGCCGACTTCGTGCTTGTGCCTTGTGCCGTTGTACCTCATGCTGCGCCTTACCGTCAGATACTGCCCGTCAAGGTTGATATCCTGCCAAGTCAGACCGCAGACCTCACCGATACGCAAGCCCGTATAATAGGCTATCTGCACCGCCAGCAGGGCAGGGTGCAGTTTCTTCTCCAAGAAGTCCGTCAGCTTCCCGTATTCTGCGTGTGTAATGGTAGGGATAACGGTTTCTTCTTCGCTGTCCGAGAAAATATCCGTTTCCTGCTTCCTGCCCCGCAGCTTCACATACTGCATGGGATTAAAGGTTATCAGCCTTTTCGGGAATACCGCAAATCGGAACGAGTTTTGAAGCACCGCCGAGAACTGGAGCATATAACCCTTGCTCATGGGCTTTGACGTCGTACCGTCGGGGTTTACCCCGCCGTAGCTCATAAAGTCGATGAACGCCTGTAAATGGTCGGCGGTGGCGGTCTTTAGCTTTCGGCTGCCAATCGGGTATTTCTTAATCTTCTTGACCGCCGCCATATATGCCATGACCGTACCGTTGCTAAGACTGCCGGGCTTAAGTTCTTCCTCCACCCACATATCCAGCATGTCGCCCACCGTGATGTTCTCCGCCTTTGCAACAAACTTCTTTTCCTCGTAATCAGCGATAGCCTTGCGGAGCATGGCTTCCGTTTCCGCCTTGCTCTCCGTACCCGCAAACTCTTTCTGGACTTTCCTGCCGCTTTCATCCTCGATGTAAAAGCGTGCGTACCACTTCTTGCCTTTCTTGCAGAACCTTTTGCCATAGATAAAATGTCTCCTTTCTATCCGTGGCAATCAGGTCTTGTGACATATGGTGTGCGTAAAAAAGGCGAGATTTACGAAAGCCACCTCTTTACCGTGAAAGACGATAAATTCAAAAGTGAGCCTTTTCTTCGGGAGGTAAAGGAAGTTTATACCGACCTTATCAACCATCATATCTCCAATCCCGAACAGCAGCTAAAGGTGTTTGACAAGAACAGCGTCTATCTTCCGACCAAGAAGATAGGCAAGAACAATCCGAAAGCCGCAGAGATTGAAGCCGACAACGCCGCAAGGCAGGAATGGAACAGGACGGCGGATATGGCGTTGTTATCGGGAATTGAGGAAACCAAAATTTTAGAGATAAAGCAGACAGAAATCCACGGGAAAGCCAGCCAGTCCATTAAGGAAAAAGGCTGGCTGCCCCACTTGTTCCGCAGCATTATCAGCAAAGCAAAAGACATTCTCCAAGCCCTTATCCGAGAGAAAGCAATGCCGCCCAAGCCAACATTGGATATAGATATGGCAGAGTTCCGCCATATGAAAAATCTGATGATAAAGGCACAGGAGGGCGCAAGAGAAATCCGCCGTTTGCAGGACGATGTTCTCCCGAAGCTAAAATCGCAGCTTGCAGACACAAAGGGAATATTCAAAGGCAAGGAGCGTAAAATCCTTACCGAGCAGATACAGCAGACGGAAACGGAAATCTCCGCAAAATTGGATAAGCTGCCCGACATTCTGAAAAGTGACGGTTATCCTGATGTGCAGGCGTTTATGCGGGCTTTCCGAGAAATGGAGAGCGTTGTGGAGCAGTACAACCGTGACCTTGCCGAGTGGGAACGCCAGACCAGCAGGAAGCCGCCAACCGCCGCTAAAGAGCAGCGCAGACCGCCAGAAAGACAGAGCGTACTCAAACATCTGCATGAGATACAGGAGAGGAATAAGCAGAAACCGCCCCAAAGGCAGAAACGAAAATCTATTGACAGGGATAGCAGGTAGGAAAAACACCGCACAACGGTTACTCGCTGGCGGTGTCATACATACAACTATTTTTATATCAAATTATCTCCACAGTACTTAATTAAATCCCCAATAAGCTGAAAGTTGTCTGCTACAATTCTTTCATCATGCACAATGATTCTGGCATCGAAATGTAAGGACCATAATTATCCATTTTTTCAAATCCTACTTTTCGATATACATGACATGATTCTTGTAGCAGTTCTCCAGTTTCAAGAATCAACCTCTTGTATCCCAGCTCTTTTGCCCACTCAATCAATTCAAGAACCAGCTTGGTTCCTATTCCTTTCCCCTGAAACTCATCTCTGACAAATACTCTCTTTATTTCGGTTGCATCATCGATATCACCATACTGATATTCTCTAATTGCTCCCGCACCAGCGGCTCTGCCATCAACATATACAACTATAGCCTCTTTAATTTCATCAAGCTGATTGTACTGTTTGTATTTGTCTCTCTTAATCACTCTTCCTACTCGCCTATCTAAATCCATATCTAATAGCTGGCAGTTCATAATAAAGTCTTCATTTATGCCAGAACATCTAACAAATTCTAAATCATACATATTTGATCATCCTCCTTCGTTAAGCAAATAAGAACTTACAAGCTCTACAAACAACGATTTCTCTATCTGATTTTCTTTCTCAATTATACACGATGGCATAGGCTTTTTCAATCCCCTGAACTGCCTTTGTTTAGGTCTAAGCGGCACTCCCACACACCACAGAAGTGCCGCCTTATGCCTATGAATAAATTATCTCACGCTCTACAACTTCCCGTACACACGCCCGAATGTTGTTAATTTTTTGTACCCATAAAAGCTGATTATCAGCCTTAAACTGTTCTGTCACTCCCTGTCTGTCAGCATATTCCTTTACCAGCCGAGAAAACATATTCTCTGCCTGCTCGTCTACACTCGCAAGGTATTCATTTAGTCTACCACTTGTCAGTAGATTGAGATAAACAAGCCGCTTATGCTTTTTGAGATAGTGCAAATGCCGCTGCCCCCCATAAACCAATGGGCTTGTTTCCTTTTTCGGGTGGTAAAACAAGACACGGAATATAATACTCTCCATGCAATTCATACCAAAGACCGTTGTTTTCGTCATAAATATATTTCTCCATAGTGTTGTCCTCCAAAATAATCTATTCGCACATACATCACAGTTTCCCGATTGCCACACTTTGTTATATTGTGTTATCAGATTTTCCTGCCCTTGATTTTGCCCTTATGATTGTTCAAAGCAAGGGTAACATTGTGTGAAATCATATAAAGGGATAAGGCGGACTGATTGCGATAAATCTTTTATTTTCAAGGCGTTTGGAGGATTTTATTAAAACTCTATGAAGTGTGATGAACACCTTTGAAATTGTGAATTTCTAATTAGGATTAAGTAATGCAATTTCCTTTTTATAGTGCTCAGACAAATAATTCAATGTGTATTTTAGCATTGCAGTTTCCATTTCCATAATTTCTTTAAAACTATTAATATATCCCATTTCAAATCTACACTGGTAATCTGTGCAGATAACTGCCGCTCTGTTATTGCTATTAGCAGGTGAATCATATGATGACACGAATATTGAGTCCCTCCTTTACAAGCTTGCCATTTACTCCCTTATTCTTTTATAGACATGAAACATTCATCACCTCAATTTCCTCTGCGTTGTCTCTTTGCATCCGCCCCAATCCCATATATAGTGTTTTTTGTTTGACTAACACTGCATCTTGTGCTAATATGATATTGTATTTAGGTTTTTGTGTTTTCCCGGAAGGGAGTCTGGACCATTCATCCAGATCATGCACATGTTGTTTAAGTTTGGAAATTAGTGTCATACTATGCCTGTCGGCAGATATGGCACTTTTTTTATTACATAAAACCATTTTTATTGCCACAAGGCAGAAAGGAGAACACCTATGAGCAACATGTTAACGCCCATTATTTTTGAAGGACGACCTACCACGGATCCGGAGCTCAATACCAATCAACAGACAGGGAGTAAATATGTGCGTCTGACTGTCATGCAGAACAAAGGATTTTCAAAGGAAAGCGAACATGCGCTTGCCTTTACCTGTTTTTTTAATGGGGTGCAGGCGGAAAGGCTGATCAACGCCAAAGTAAAACATGGGAATCTGCTCACCATTGTCGGAGACTTTGATTCCAAAGAATTTATGCGTACCAGCAAGGATAACCCAAATGAACAGATCCATGACCGGAGTCTGGAGGTGAATGTCAGCAACTGGTCCTATACGCCACAGAACAAACCCAAAGAGGGAACCCCAAACCAGTCTGCATCCGGTACTGCACATGGACAGGCAGCCCAAGGTACACCACCGGCACAAAATTATCCGCGGGTACAGAATGCTGCCCTGCCCCAGCAGAATAGCCAACAGTATGAGATGCCACCTCAGAATTACCAGGCACCTCCGCAAAATCACCAGCAGCCCCCGGCAAGTGGATACCAACAGCAGGCAGCATATCCGCCGCCTTCAGGGGCCGCATATAACCAAAGTGCTGCTAATGGTTTTTCCAATGTGCCGCAGGAACCTCTGCCATTTAACAACTAATACATGACCTCATTTAGAGGAATTGCTAAGAATGAATGTTCAAGGCAGTTCCTCTTTTTTGTTTGAGAAAGGGAAAACAGATGAAATCAAAAGGAATGTTATTTTTCAGGATTGTCACAGCAGTTTTACTGGTCATGGCTTTATGTTTGCCGGGCCAGAAACGGAATCTTATTCTGGGGATCATCGCCTTCGGGCTGTTAGGTACGGTATTTCTTGTGCTTTTCCCCAAAATCCATTTACCGAAACTGCAACTATTTAAAAGAAAACATAAAAAAGCTCCTGCGCCCGGGCCATCGGATTCTATCCGAATGGCCCTGCTGTGCCAGCTCAGCCACCGGATCACGGATAAGCTGCATTCTGCATATCCGGATGCAACCTGGGATTGGGAAAAACGCCCGAGCACAGAACGTCTTCTAAGCGGCAGGGCCGTCAGGCTCTGTGTTTCCCATGCCGGGGAATTTACCCATGCGGAAGTCTGCATAGATGCCTATGGCTCCCTGCGTCTTAAGATGATGCGGATTGAGCCGTTTGGCCAGACAGGTAATGGGCAGGGAAATGAACCTTCGCCGGAACCGCCTGTTGTGGACTGCAGTTCCTGGTATGAACTGATTGGTGCAAATGTGCTAAACGAGCTGATCACAGACTTAAATGCCAGAGGCTATTCCTCTCTGTCCATCAATGAACAGGGCGAAATCTTTATTTTTGAGAATGAAAAACCCGTCCTTAAGGATACCTTCCAAAACTTCCCTGGCAAAAACTATTGGGAAGAGCTGTCAGGCATCTTTATGGAAAATGAGCTTCAGACAGAGATTACAGATACAGCGCTGCAGCTGTCCTGGGGAAATTAGAAAGAAGGTGAATATTCTATGAGTGAATTATTTGACAGTTGGAGCTGGCAGCGAAAACAGCCGGCTCCCTTCGACCAATATGATGAAAGTGAACTGAAGCGTACAAATACGATTTCCATGTATAATGCAGGCCCCCGGAAAGTAGCTACCATACACCCTGTTGCTATCCGTGCCATCCTTGCCTATATGAATCTGGAGACAGGAACACTGCCTCCGGGACAGAAGCATCTGGGTGCCATAGGCAGCCAGGGGAATGATTTTACCGTTGCTGAATATCCAAGCGTATCCGGGGAAATCCATGTCATTGCATATAACCGGAACCGCGGCACGTTCAAAGCCGGCCGGTATGCGGACCCTATTACCCCTACCGAAAAACCAGCAAGCTATAATTATTCGGAAAATGGCCAAAGCGGGACAGCCCTGTTTTTTACGCTTCTCCCTCTGGCAATGGCAGACGCGGAGTTTAACGCATCGTATCAGGACCTGAAGGGATATGCAGCAAATGGCTTCCTTAATAAGGAAGAAACCATCAAAACTGCCGCTCTTCTTTGTGATAACCTGTATCGGCGTGTGAAAAACGCGGACAACCTGGGAGACGCAGGAATCCATGTCAAAGTCAATGCCGGCGGGATCATCCCTGCCATCCGGCCAATGGATATCACAAAAGGTACACATCTGGCTACGAATATCCTCTATGGAGATTTTAAGGTGTTGAAAGCGGAATATGCCAGCAAAACACCGATGGAACTCATACCGCATAAGGAATTTGTCGGCCAGTACATATTGAATGAACAACGTATCCTCACTCCGATAGAGGAAGCTACCGTGCCTGTCCTACCGGAATGGTATATCATACCGCCGGAAATCAAGCTGCTCTGCGAGCACGCTAAAAAGACAACCGGCACCAGCCGCGCCATGCGCAATTTCATGCTGCGGGGACCCGCAGGCACTGGAAAGAGCCAGGGGGCTATGGCTATGGCATCTGCCTTCCACCTGCCCTACCGCTTCTATACCTGTTCTGCCGGAACGGAGATTTTCGATCGTGCGACTCGTTCTTGAACAAACATCATCCCACAGGAAGAAAGCTTGTGGGCGCAAGACCATATGATGCTAAAATCAAGCAACTCTATAACAATGGAGTGAGAACTATCATCTCAACAGGTGGAATGAAGGGGTAACGCCCGGAAACGCCTGCCCTGATCCTCCGACATGCGTTCACTTAAAACCCGTGTAATTAAGGATGTGTGCGTATGAAGCTCGGTAAAGTCAGCTGAGAATTGCCGTAATAGACGGGTAAATATCTTGTCTAACGAAAGCTGTCCAGAGGTGGATGGTGCAGTCTATAGGCTGGGGGTCTACAAAATACCCAAGGTTAGAATGTGGCATTAACGGGGTCACTGACGAAAGCCCGAATGTAAGTGTCTATAAAATTAACCGATAGAAATGTCGGTGCACGCCAAGAGCGTGGTACGTGAGGATGAGTAAGACTGGTCGATATGAAAATCCTTATACCGTTACAGGCGGTATTCAGCGTACAGGCACAAAGGGAAAACCTAAAGGTATATGCACAGATAGGGATGATGGAACGAGGAAAGGTTGGAACACGGAGCGATTGCACGCTAAGAAGTGTTGGCTGGGAAAAGCGGTAAGCTATAACCAGACTTTATCCAACTGAGAGTGATGCCATAGTACCGTTGAAGCCATGGAAACATGGTGGAGGGATGGGCATTAGTCAGCCGACATAATAGATTTATACTACAGAGTATCAAAGGTTCGAGTAATACTAAGAAAAGCGGTTCCGAAAGGAGTTGCTGACTTTGACAAGCCGAAACAAAAAGCAAAGAAAGCTGAGGAATGCCGAATATTACGACTTCCAAGGCATACTGGACAAACTGTACGCAGACAGCAAGAATGGGAAGACATTCACCAACTTGGTGGAATTGATATGTCTGCCTCAAAATGTTGAACTGGCATACAGAACCCTCTAGAAAAACAGCGGTTGCAAAACGGCGGGAGTTGATGACAAAAATATTGATGACCTCGCCAAACTGACAAACGAACAGATTATCGAGTATGTGAGAAAGCGCCTGAACTACTACAAGCCGCATAAAGTCCGGAGAGTGGAAATCCCCAAGAAAAACGGTAAAATGAGACCACTTGGAATCCCCACAATTTACGACCGATTGATTCAGCAGTGTATTCTCCAGATTTTGGAGCCTATATGTGAAGCAAAGTTCTACCCGCATAGTTACGGTTTCCGACCGAATAAATGCTGTGAACACGCTATGGCAAGGGCTTACAAACTGGCGCAGAATCATAAACTGCATCACGTTGTAGATGTGGATATCAAAGGTTTCTTTGACAACGTGAATCACGGGAAACTACTCAAACAAATGTGGACTTTAGGGCTCAGGGACAAAAAGCTGATTTGCATCGTCTCCCAAATGTTAAAAGCAGAGATAGCAGGCATAGGTGTGCCAACAAAAGGTACGCCGCAGGGAGGAATTCTATCACCCCTGTTGGCAAACATCGTACTTAATGAGTTGGACTGGTGGATTGCATCACAATGGGAAATCTTCCCTACAAAACACCAGTATAAAAGTGATGTTATGCGGAAAGGTAAGCCTGGTATTAGCCATGGACACCGATACAGAGCGCAACGTGAGACAAAACTCAAAGAGCGTTATATCGTCAGATATGCCGATGACTTTAAAATTTTCTGCCGAAACAGAAAGGATGCGGAAAGGATATTCCAAGCCACGACACAGTGGTTGAAAGAAAGGCTGTTTCTTGAAATCAGTCCCGAAAAGTCCCGTATCGTAAACCTACGAAAAGGGTATTCGGAATTTCTGGGAATCCGTTTCAAACTGATAGCAAAAGGCAAAGAAAAAGATGGGTCACCCAAATTCGTTATCAAATCGCACATATGCGACTCTGCGATTGAAAAAATTGCAGAGAAAATGTATGTGTCTATGAGTAATTTAGCTCACTGTGCAGACAAACTAGAACTGCATGTTGTGGTAGATAGTATCAATCTATACGTGCTGGGAATCCACCAATATTACCAAATGGCAACTCACATAGTCACAGACCTAAACCAAATAAACCGCTCAGTCTTGTCCAGACTCGGACACAAGAAAAACCTGAAATGCCTACTCACCGAGCAGGGTGAAGCCAAGCTGCCAAAGTATGTGGTACAGAAATACAGTGCCTCAAAATGTATGCGCTATATCAAGGGCAGAGCGTTGATTCCAATAGGATTCGTGCAAACAAAGCCGCCAATGTTCCCGAAAAGCGGTGTATGCAAATACACAGCAGTTGGACGGTCGCTGATACACGATGATTTGAAGACTATCAATATCTCTATTCTGCACTACTTGATGAATCACCCCAACCGAAACCGCAGTGTGGAGTACAACGACAATCGTTTGGCTCTATACTGTGCGCAAAATGGAAAGTGCGCTATTACAGGCAAAGTGCTGGAAATTGGTGATATTCATTGTCATCACATTGTACCTATCCATGCGGGAGGAACGGACAAATATCGGATTCTCAAGATCGTGTGTGTGGACATCCACAAACTCATCCACGCCGTGGATGAAAGAACGATAAGGGGACTTCTGGAAAAAGTCAAACTGAACGCATATCAGCTAAAACGGCTAAACTATCTGAGGAAAATGGCGGGTAATCAGGAAATACAAGCTAAAACGGCTTGAAAACTCTGTAATGAAAAAACAATCTGTTATTCGGCAGATGGAACGCCGTGTGCGCTGAAAGGTGCATGCACGGTGTGAAGCCGGGGAAAAGTTGGAGATGATATCAAAGACTTACCTATGGCTATTTCTGGGGCAAATCCTGCCTAAGATGGACCAAAAGGATACGGGAAAAGAGATCACATTCCCAACTTTTACAGATATCCAGATGGATCCGGCAAGCGCCTATTATATGCTGACCGAGCAGTACGATGAAGAAATTGATGAAAATACGGTCTTAAGCACACTGCTTCACGCAGCAGAGGAAAAAGCAAGGCAAGAAGCATCCATCCTGAGCCCATCCAAGGAATTCGAGTTTACGGATACTCCTCTTGTGGAAGCATTCCGCTATGGATACCTCCTGGAGCTGCAGGAACCCAGCGTAATTGCTAACCCTGCTGTATTAGTCGGGCTGAACGGTCTTTTAGACCAGTGTAATTCCATCACCCTGCCAACCGGAGAGATTGTAAAGCGCCATCCCGATGCTGTGATTGTCATCACGACGAACGTGGACTATGCCGGGTGTAAGGGCATGAACCAGTCCGTGATTTCAAGGATGAATCTGATCATCGATCTGGAGGAGCCAGACGAACGGACTTTGGTAAAAAGAGTACAGGGAATTACCGGATGTACAGACACTTCTGCTATCAGAACCATGGCAAAGATTGTAAAAGAGATCAATGAATACTGCCGGGAATCGTCTATCCGTGACGGGTGCTGCGGTGTCCGGGAACTGATTTCCTGGGTGCAGTCCTATATGGTCACCAACAACATTTCCGAAGCAGCCAATTTCACTGTCTTATCATCTGCATCCGCTGATGGCAAATGTCGCGAAGAAATCAAATCCAGATGCCTGGATACTTTTCTTGCTGCATAAAGGAGGTGCTTATGGAACTTACAGAATATGAAATGCGCATGAATTTTGCTAAGAACCTCTCCATTTTACGGAATTCCCAGAAACGGCAGCTGTCACAGAAGACTCTTGCGCGGGTGTTACTTCTATCCCCCTATGCAGTCAATGCTTATGAAGCCTGCCGGGCAGCCCCTACCGCCTTTGCGGTGTATCAGGTCTCTGCCTATTTCAAAATCCCTATGGAGCGATTATTAACAACAATACTAACAGAAAAGAAAAGGTGAATATATTGCACGCAGATTATCGGTTACTGAAAAAACAGATCCTGGAGGAGCGTGACAAGATTACGGACCAGGAATTATTTACATCCAGCGCCTATGCGGATTATCAGAGCGGCATGGCGGAAACAGCCGCCAAACGGTACCATTGCGGGGTACAGGTGATCATGGACTGGGACGAATCCGTTGGGGCCGATGTGGCTTATACGGACAATCAGACCATCCATGAAAACGCTGCCAACCCCATCACAACAAGCTTCCCTACCAGGCTTTTAAAATCTTACAGCCTGACAGGGCTGACCGGCCATGAGTGCGGGCATCTGTTATTTACAGATTTCACAGCTTTGGCACTGTACCTGCGTTCGATGGAAAGCGGGAGTTTCTATCCTTCTGCCCCGTCTGCTGCGGCGAATCAATACTATGTAAAAGAAATACAAACTGCCATGGACTCAAAAAACAAAGCCGTGTGCCAGACCCTGGCAAAGTGTGCTTCTATCCTTTCCAATATTTTGGAGGATATTTATATCGAAGCCCGTATGTGCCAGACGTTCCCCGGCATTTTCCGGTTAGGAATCCATTTAAACAATGAACGGTTTGCAGAGCAGATCCCTTCCATCCAAAAACAGATAGATGCACAATATAAGGATTTTTCCATTGTCGTGAATCTTATCATCCAATACTGCAAGGCAGGGGAGATTAATAACATGACGGGTTACCAGGGAGATTACCTGAATTACCTGGATGCCTGTATTCCACTGCTGGATGATGCTATGTATGCACCGGATCCACGGGAACGCTTTCAAGCAGTCAATGAGATCCTGATTGTTCTTTGGCCATATATCAAACCCCTGGTCGAGGAAGCAGAAAAGGCAAAGACACCAGAGGCAGCAAAAGAATCACTGGAAAAGCTGGAAGAAACCCTAGGAAATCAAGTCGCCGGCGGATCCCCTCTTCCAAATGGAAAGGGAAAGCCCAAAATGAAGCGCACAGGTAAAATCAATGCAGGTGCCTTAGCAAAGGGTAAGACAGAAGCACAAAACGTGATGAAAGAAGAAACCGGACGTATCGCACTGCAGAAGACATCACACATAGCCGGCGGAACCAACCCCGGGGTGACCTATAACCTCAATTATAAAGGTTCCGAATATGAACATGCCGCCAATGACATTTTAGAAACGCTTACCAAAATTGCAGAGGATAAAGTCAACCTTGCCTATGAAGAAGAACTATCCGAAGAACTACAGCAGCATGCCAAAGAGCTGCATTATGGAGATGCCCATAAAGGGATCCACCTTTTTATCCACAGGATTTCCCATGTCGAGCAGCGTCTCAAGGATTCCTATGACCAGGTAAAGGATCCGCTTCTTACTATTTCCAAACGACTGCAGAAAAGTGTGCAGGAAGTGCTGGAAAAGCAGAGAAACGGAGAAAAACTGACCCACCTGCCTTACGGGCGGCGATTTGAGCCGCGCTATCTTTGCATGGACGACGGGGGGTATTTCTCACGGACACGGCTCCCGGATGAAAACCCGGAGCTGGCAGTGGCACTCCTGGTTGATGAAAGCGGCTCCATGTCCAGTGCATCCCGTATCACGATGGCTCAGCAGGCAGCAATTATTTTATATGATTTCTGCAAAAGCCTGCAGATACCAGTGACGATTTATGGCCATACAGAAGAGTCAGCAGTAGAACTGTATTCCTATGCGGAATTTGATTCCCTTGACAATCAGGACTGCTACCGTCTGATGGACATGTGCGCACGGGGATGCAACCGTGATGGTGCTGCGCTGCGCTTCGTGGCAGACCACCTGGCCGGGCGCCCGGAGGAAGTGAAGATCCTGATCTTGATTTCGGATGGCCAGCCAAACGGGCATGGTTACAGCGGCACAGAGGCAGAAGCAGACTTAAGGGCGATCAAACAGGAATACCAAAACAAAGGGATCATCCTTTTTGCGGCAGCTATCGGCTCCGATAAAGAACGGATTAAGCGGATCTATCAGGACGGTTTTTTGGATATCACGGATTTAAACCGGCTCCCAAAACTCCTTCCTGCACTTATCTCACAATATATCCAGTAAAAGAAAGGAAAAACAGTTATGAACGAACCCTATGTATCGAACCAGATTTGCGTCTTAAAGACAGACAAAAAACTGGTTGCTTTTTATGACAAGCTGCGTGTTGCATCAACTTACAATTACGCACAGCTCCATGCAGACGGAGAATATTCGGAGGACGGCCGTAAGGTACGTTCCTTAATTGGGCTGACATTGCTTGATTATACCAATGGAAAAGGCGACCGTACGGTTTCCGTAAAAGTGAACCTGTCCCCGGATGAGGTGGCGTACATCTTCTCACGTCTTTGTTCAGGGTTTCCCCTCTTTGAATTCCGGCAGGAAAAAATCTTTGGAAACAAGGATGCCAATGGGTATTCCACCGTGACCAAATTAAGTATCACACGGAATACACAGGATTACAAGGGACAGCCTTTGCGAATCCCGTGGAAGATTGAAGCCGAAAACGGGAAAGGGATTGCCGTCCAGAACAAGACCGGGGGCACCTATATCCAAAAGAACAGCTTCCAGCCCATGTCCAAAGCTGCGATCAATGTCACTGATGCGGATATGTTCGGGCTTTTGAACCGGGTGATCCGTTATGTACATATGTGGGAGGCAACGATTTCCCCATCCCTGATCACAAACGGCAAACATGCCTTACAGGCAGCACTGGCACAGAAGCAGGCACAAGGGACGGAGCTGGGTGAACAGGCAGCATAAGAAGTTTCAGAAGGTAGCAAAAGCGCTTCCTTCTGTTTTTAAGGAGGGATAAGCCATGAGACCAGCAATGGTACGGCATATTGATTCCCAGGGACGCATCATCATTCCGAAAGAGATACGGGATACCATGCATCTACGCAATGGTGACGCGTTGGAGATTCGCCCTTTTGACAGCGGGATACTGCTCAATAAGTATACCGCGCAGGTGAAAGACCCAGACCTGGAAAAATATTTAGAAATACTTTATTCCGTGATCCGCTGCAGTGCAGCCATCTGCTCGGAAGAATATGTGATTGCTGCAAAGGGAATCGGGCTAAAAGAAGGTACTTCGGTCTCTGCTTGGTTAGCAGAATACCTGAATGCCCAAAAACCAGTGGTTTTTGAGGATTGCTTCTATGCCACAGAATCCAGCAGCATCCCGGTAGACACCCTGATTCCCATAAGCACTTCCGTCTCTACCTATTCGGCAATGGCGCTGCTGCTCTTTCAAAATGGAAAGAAGCGTGTATCGGATGAAGAACGTTTATGTGCCAGAATCATAGCAGCACTTATCACAGCAAAAGCACTATAAGGAGGAAAAGAATGGATTATCGGCAGAACCGACCTTATCAGGAACAGCCATACAATTGAACTCTGTACACAATAAGAAAGGAGCCATGTTTATGAAAAAATTATACCCATTAACCCAGGAAGAGCGTCTCTTTGCAGGCAGGCATCACGACAATGTAATAAAATTCCTAAGCCACTACCGGCTCCCGGAAGATGAATATTATGATGTCGTCATTTTCGGTTATCTGCTCGCCGTGCAGGAATATCTCGGCAGCCCAAAGCTGCAGAAATACAGCTTCAAAACCATTGCCTGGAACCAGATGCACAGTGCGCTCGTAGATGAGTACCGATACCGGAACAGTCAGAAAAGGAAGGCTGTGACCACAACCTACCAGGAGGAAACCGCCATTCAGGAATTGGACCGGTTCCTGCCGCAGCGGGCCATATCTTTAGAAGAACGGCTGCATGACCAGGAAATCCTGCATCATCTCCTCTCCTATCTGACCCCCAAAGAGCGCGAAATCGTGCAATTGAAGGCAAATGGGTATACCTACAAGGAAATAGCAGAACACTGCCAGCTCAGTGTACGTGCCGTTGGGAACCAATTCTCCCGCTTACGGAAACGGCTCCTAACCATCAAAATCATCCCCAAAGGAGGCCACGCGGCGGCATGAATGAATAGCAGATAGAACGGACAGTTCCCCTGCTACAGCAGGAATTGGGTTCAAAATGGAGAACCATCGTAGAAATGCTTTAACAGAAGACTTACGGGAAAGAGTAGACAAAGAACAGACTTCCTTTATGGCATTTCCCAACTGGCTTCTGGGAGATGATAACCTCTGGAGGACCAAATATTTATTAATCTACCAAAAGCAGGATGCTTTTATGATTCCCTTCAACGGACAACACTGATCTTCTTTTCCGTGGAGCACGTAGATATCAAATCTCTGACCTGGCACCACTTTGTTTCGTTTTATAAAAGGAGGATGAGAAAGAATGCCACTGAAAAAAAAATCCTTGATTGCATTTTCAAATCGCGTGTTTAGTTTACACATTTCCGAAGAGATTGCTGCTAAAAGGGATGCATTTTGTCCATCAAATAACCAGTTCCATTGTTCCAATGACTGTACGATTTATCAGACCTATAACGTGAAGGGACTGTCATGCAATCAGGCACTGGACCGCTATCCTGACGAATGCAGTAAACTCATGGAATCATCCCTGCTGCTTATGAAAGGAATGTAAAATAATATGGAAAGCAAAAAAATCGTTAAACTAACGAACAAAAAGAAACACCAGATTATCACTGGTACGTTGTCCCTTCCACTTAGAGTCGGAGAACGTGCCTGGATTTCTTATAGCAGTCAGATTATCACAACGACCCCTGTGCTGCGAATCTGGGAGGTATCAGCCGATAGCATACTATTTGAAACCTGCAACACAGTCTATGAACTGCAGTATATATTTAATCCAAATACAGAGGTGATGTATGCTTGAATAAAATTGAGGAATATGAGGGCAGTCTTCAAAAGCTGCTCTCCGTCCTGAAAAAAAACCGGGATGCAGTGGATAAACAGTTACTGAATACCATTTACAAACAGGCTTATGATGATTTACTGCGTCAGATCAATCAGGCAGCCACTGCCTATGTACATGAAGTCACGCTGCGTGGGCTGGTGCTGAATCCGGATATTCCATTTGATACACAGGTAAATGTGTTGAATCAGACTATTGAGCAGTCCGGTATCATGCTGGAGATGGGCAAGGTGCTTTCTGAGACCTATGATGTAGAAAAACTACACCAACTGGCGCTTCAGCTGCGAGAAAAACTGGAACTTGCCCTCTGGCCTTATATCAACCTGCAGACCTGTCTGGTGGCTGACTTATTTGACCTTGAGAAAGAACCGGTCATCTATAATACGCTGACGCAGCAAATATATGTAAATGGCGTCTGGGTAGACCATCCTATTGATTTACAGGGTAATCTTCTGGTCTATGCAAAGCAGGACACAGATAATATCGGGATTTAACTATGTGGCTACTGGAATCCTTACAAGGCAAGTTATCAAAAAAGCGCCATACTTTCGGATACTTTAGACTGAAAAAGCATATAACACCCCCTCTTCCTTATATGGCGTTCCGTAAGTAAGTTGCCCAAAAGATCGATTGATGATTGTTAATTGTATATCTTTACTTCAATCCATGTTTCCTGTTTGCATTTTGGAGAGTAGAGAGGACAGTTCATCAGAACTGTATCCTCTCTGATTCTGTCATGGCTTTTATTGCCGCAAACAGGACACAACACCCATTCTGTCTGTTTCATAATCAAACCTTGCTGGATCCTTATATGCTAAACCAATGCATCATTCCGCAATGTTTCATTCAAGTCACACTGCAAAAGACGCTTCCCTCCAATAAAATATGCGAGTGCGACAAACGATACAATCGCGGCTGCAAATATCAAAATAGGCAGAATCGGGACTTCCGACCAGAATACTATTTGGTCTAAACAGCTTGCTGTTACGGCAAACTGCACAAATAGTACAGTAAGCGGCAATGTAATCAAAAGAGGTTTCCCTGCTATCACAAACGCTTCAGTAAAAACATTTTCCTCATTTCCTGCGGTGTCAAGCCAATGGACATATATTGGGCGAATTCCCGCTTCCTTTGGCGGAGACCCCCTAACGTATTTGAAAAGACATTCGCAATACCAATAATGGCAAGCAATACACAGAAAGCTCCCAAAATCATGACCATGCCTTGGATTAAACTGTCATTAGTCAATCTTTCCTGTACTCGGTTTTCGCTTTCAATTTCATACTGCCCCGATACAAGCTGCACAATTTCTTTTTCCAGACTGTTTATATCCGTAAGGTCTGCATTTCCGTTTGAAAGGATACGGATATAGCTGTCGGATTCAGCTTCACATACCTCTTCTAAAGTTTTATTCCACATAGTAAGCGGGATAAAATGTACAAGAGCATAATTATCATATTCCTCCCTCAACATGGGGACTGCCTGTGTATAAGATAAAACAGGGATTTCTAAAGTTTTGTCATTTTTATAAAGTATTGATGTCTGGTGATCCTCCCTCACAAAAGGAACATATTTTTTATAGCGGAAATTGCTGTTTATACTATCCCAAATCTGATTTAATACGATTGCACCGTCAAGACTTGGCGTAATCCCTATCTGTGAACAAAAATTTAAAAAGCTTGTGTCATCCAAAACAACAATCGGCGCAGATATTTGAAACTGTCCATCTGCCTTCGGCGTTCCAGCAAGCAGCTCAAGCCCACCAAGTAATGACAGCTCATCGCTCTGTAACCCTTCTGGCAGGAACGCTCTGCCGAATGACTGCAAAAGAAAAACTTTCTAACCTGGATAAACCAGAAAAGTGTGATACAAAAATTTTAATATTTTGCACAGGAAATTGTCTATAAGTGCCCAATAACAGGAAGATTAGTCGAAGTGATATTTTCATGGCAATCTTAAAGCAATATAAAGTAGGAAGACCATTCGGCCTCCCTCTACTTTATATAACGCGCATTATTTTATTTATTCTGTTACTAAAAAACACCATTTTGTATTTTGGCTATCACTATCAGCCATTTGTACACACCACGCTCCATCATCTATAGATTCATTATTGATACCTAAATATAAATTGCTTAATCTATTCTGTATCTTATATTTTTTATCTGATGTTTCTACAATTTTCCATTGCTGATTCCAACCTCCATTATACTCATACTGCTTACAAGGTGCTCCCATATCAGTTGACATATCACTAATTTCCAATACCTTTCCACTATTCTTATTTATAATCTTGAAATAGCCATCTTCTACTTTTTCAAAATACCATTTTTGGCTTTCCCATTTCCCATAACCATACTGCTCCACATTAGCAGAGTTTTCTGACGATCCGGCATTTATGTTTAATGATTTCCTACTATTGTAATTTTTTATTTCAAAGGACGTCTCAGAACTCATGAAAGTCGCACTTTTCCTAAATGCATCCAATGCTGATGTAAACTGTAGTTTATTTTCTCCTACTACTTTCGCCGCCCCTAATGGGTAACTATCCGGCAAGATGGAGGAGTTTACTTCCGGTTCCCAATAAAATATTCCGATACCCTTATTATCCGGAACTGACTTTAATGCATTAATTTCCTGCCTTAAAAGTTCATATGTCTGCTGCTCCTCAGCTTCATATCCTCCTGTCTCACAAACCATTACTTCTTTATCATACTTTACAGCTATATTATTAAGATTTTCTGTCATAGCTTCTATTTCATTTGATCCAATCCAGAGAGGATAATAGGACATACCTACCACATCAGTTTTTCCATTATAAGTGTTCAAAAATTGCTCTAGAAACCACTCATATCCTCCTATGTCATTACCATGCGCTAGATGGGTAACTACTTTTGTTGACGAGCTTACAGCCTTCACGGCATCGTAACCACTGTTCAGGTATTTTGCCAATTGTTCAAAATTTGTAGTGCTTGATCCATATGGCAATAACATACCACTTGTAAGCTCATTTCCAACTTGTACCCACTCTGGATAAATATTTTCTTCTGCTAATCTTGTCATTACATAATGGGTATAATCATAAACATATTTTTCCAATTCTGAAGCTGTTGCACCTTCCCACTCACTTGGAATATCTTGATACATTGGGTCAGCAAAATGATCACTATAGTGAAAAACAATAAGAACCTTCATACCTAATTCTTTTGCCCGTTTTGCAGTATAAACCACGCCTTCTGTGTCGGCATACCCTAATAAGCAGGTACTTCCATCTGGTTTTGTCCATTTAAAATCTGAATTAGGCTTTACAAAAGCACGTATACGAACTGCATCAATACCTTTATCTTTAAGCAGCTCTAGTGCATCCTGTTGATTTCCGTTATTGTCTACCCATGTAATTCCTTCATTCTCCAATTGATTTAACCAGCCAATGTCTGCACCGTATGCAATATCTTCATTCGCATATACATCCTTTGGTTCTATCCCAAAGATTGTCAAAAAAGCTACTGCAAATATTAAAATGATTTTACTTAATTTTTTCATATTATTCTCCTTTTAATACGAAACAATAACTACTGATTTATCTTCAAGCCCATCTGCAGAAAATGTAACACTGATCTCTCCCGCCTCAGTATTGGAACGGACAACAGCCATCACATAACCATCATATGTACCCCACTTTAAATCATCATAGCTTCCTGTGGTTGATGGGTCTGCACTCCCAAATCCCTGAATTGTTCCTGCACCCTCAAGCGATACTTGAATTTCTTTACTCTCCCATAAATTTTCTCTTCCATTCTTATCAACCAATTTTACCGTGAGAAATGCCAGATCTTCTCCGTCCGCTTTCAGTTCTGTTCTATCCACATCTACAAACATCTCCACTTCCATATCCGCCGTATACAGTGCCTGGCGGCCAGATTCATGACCATTCTTATAATTAACCGCTACAAGCTCCCCAGGCTCATATGTAAGTTCATATGTTGCTGTATAATTATTTTCTTCCCCTGCTGGTCTGCGCCCCATAGAATTTCCATTCAAAAACAATTCTACTTCTTCCGCATCTGAGTATACGTCTACTATAGCTGGTTTGCCCTCATAACCGTTCCATGTCCAGCTTGCCACATTATCTTTCAGCATCCATGCGCTTTTTGAACATTCCATTCCATATTTATTTACCCGATCAACAGCAATATAGGGATCTTTTCTAAGCCCAAAGACTATTTCACGGAGATAACTGACAGGGCGGCGATATCCAATCAAATTCATATCACCGATATACGCTGCGCGTTCCGGGAAAATGCTAGAAAAATTTACACTGCCGTCATAGTGGAAGATACCGCACCCCGCTTCGCCCAGATAATCATATCCGGTCCAGGTGAAATCGCCCAACATATGCGGATTTTCTTTCACTATTTTCCACAATCGTACAATGTCTGCCGGATATGTTTCTGTTCCTACCACTGTCTTGTTAGGATGAAGCTCTTTCTCAAGCACATGACGAGCTGTCAGATAGTTCAATCCAGTAATATCTGCCGCCAATGCACTTTCCTCTATAGCTTCTGTTAAAAGCGGATGTCTTGCAAAATTATCCGCACCCTCTCCTTCCATAATGCTCATATAACTATTAAATGCATTTGCGCCGCCGTCTGTATGATCAACTGATTCTTCCATCTTGTAATCATCAATCAGATCACTCAAAATTTTATCCAGACCACAGCTAAAGCTGACAGCCATCATTCCATTAATTCCCGTGGTTGTATATCTGGTAGAATCTAATTCATGAAACTTGTTGCAGATATCTCTATTCATTTTTGCGCCAGTGTCTAACCCCAGTTCCGGAATTTCATTTCCCGATGAGTACATTAACACTGACGGATGATTGTAATCTTTCTTCACCATGCGCTCAACGAGATCTGGCCATATGTCTGTGAAGACTAATGCTAAATCCTGTGGATTTTTGTGGTATGTCCACATGTCCGACAGCTCATCCATTACTAAAACACCATATTTGTCACACGCTGAAAGCATCGCTTTACTCATTGGATGATGCGCGCTTCTTATACTGTTAAATCCGGCTTCTTTAATCTGACGGCATCTTCGTTCTTCTGCTGCCGTTAATGTTGTTGCTCCCATTATCCCGTTGTCATGATGAATACACGTTCCCCTTAATTTTACTTCTTTTCCGTTGATCTTCAGTCCGTGCTCTGCATCTAAAGAAAACGTCCGAATACCTGTTTTCTCGCTTACTTCGTCTAAAACAGTTTCACCAGACAAAATCTGCACCTTACACTCGTATAAATCAGGATGCCCGCAATCCCATAACTTCGGTTTCATCACACAGACACTCTGCCGAACAGTTTCTTCTCCCTGTGGGAACATTGTAACAGGCATGATATCCTCTGCTACAACTTCACCTTCATATAGGAACATTATTTTTACTTTTATTTTTTCCTTTGTTCTCAAAAGGTTCCTAATTTCTGTTTGAATCTCTATAGATGCATATTTTTCATTTGCAGTAACCGTAGTAATCCTGACACCATCAGCCGGAATATGGATCCTTTCACCGACTAAAAGTTTTACATCTCTGTAAATGCCGCTTCCAGAATACCAGCGGCTATTTAACTCGGCTGCATTGTCTGCAATAACCTTAATCTCATTTTCCATACCATACCTGAGAAATGGATCTAAAGTCACATAGAAATTCGTATATCCGCACAGATTTTTCTTGACAAAATGGCCATTCACATAAACCATCGCGGTTCTATATACGCCTTCAAATTCCACGATCGCTGTCTTTTCAAGCCACTCTTCCGGTACATACATTTTTTTCAGATAAACATATTCCGCCCCTGGGTAGAAGCCTGTCTGTGCCCCGTTCTTAGTATCCGGCGTCTGTTTTTCATGGATCATAGCATCATGCGGCAATTGTATCGTACTCATATCTCCGCCACCCATAAGCATTGATAACATGGATGAATTACTGCCTTTGATAATTTTCCAATCACGATTAAAATTCTTTCTTATCATTTTCTGCTCCTCCTTAAATTTATTTGGAAACTATTTTCTCGTATGCTCTGCTTCCCACATTTTATTCTCATCCTCCACTTTCAGCAAATAAATTACTAAAACGATCAGTGCTCCTGTGATGATCGGAGTAAACACGTACATACCAAACATTACATTCACAGCGTTTGCTGTCTGAACAGCTGCCATGCCGTCAAACCCGCTAAAAGCAAGAATCCATCCTGCAATAGCACCGCCAATTCCGGTTCCAACCTTATTTCCAATAGATGAACAGCTATACATTGTACCTTCCAGATGTTCTCCTTCGTAATGATAAATCTGTGTACTAACCTCAGCAATCAACGCATTTACAGTTCCCATCATCGGTGCATTTCCAATTGTCCGAATACACAAAATTACCATCATGAAAGGAAGATTCCTTCCGATTGCAGCCGGAATAAACAAAATGGAACATATTGTATAAACAACAAATCCCCACATATTTACCCGCCGCATGCTTCCCAGCTTCTTCACCAAAAATGGATTAAGCAAAAGTCCAATCGACATTGGCAGCGACATACACATTGTCAGTGGTCCTAATAGAGAAACATCCTCCAAATAATATGTACAGAAGTAAGCACCTACACCCCCGCTGAGTCCGCTGCCTCCATAATACAGGAAATAAAATGCCAGCAGCATTAAATAATATTTGTTCGTAAATAAAATCTTAATAGAACGAAGAAGACTAATTTTCTTATCTACCTGAACTTTCTCCGTCGTTTCTGTTATCTCATCTTCTTCCGGAACTTCCTTAACCATAAATACACTAATGGAATTTACAGCAAGAGCAAATACCGCAAAAATTAAAGCTGTCATTCTCCAACCGACTGCGCCGCCGCCAAAAGAATCCACCATTCCCATTGCTACAGATGCCACTACCGTGTAAGTTATGGAAGATAAAATAAAGCGGATCGAACCACATTGTACTCGTTCCTGTGGATTCCTGGTAATCAAAGCCGTTAATGAAGAATATGCAATATTATTTGCTGTGTAAAACACCGCATTCAATGCGGTATAAAATACAAAAAAGTATGCATACTGCATGGTCTGACTCACATTTGGTATGGCAAATACAAGGAACAATGTTGCCGAAACACCAAACTGTCCATAGAACATCCACGGTCTCGCTTTTCCCATTTTACTTTTTGTCCGGTCGATCAATGTACCGAAGAAAACATCCGTAATACCATCAAACACCCTGGAAAACATCATTAACGTCCCGATCACACCGGCATTTAAACCTACTGTATTGGTCAAATAAATCATTACAAAGCTGGATAAAAAAGCAAAGGCGCCACCGCCTGCCACATCACCTAAACCAAATGCAAATTTCTGATACCATTTCAGGTACTTTTTTTCACTCATATGAACTTCCTCCTCACTTTGTCTCTTTACATTTTTGGCCATAATGTTTATAATTCAGATATCTACTGTTATTATTTTATTGCATTTGAACATATTATGATACACCATAAAACGACATTGCACTTTAATTTTGTATCATATATGGGATTGCATTAACGGAAGGCGGTAAGACATGCAGAAAAATCATTTAACCTCATTTCATCCTACTATTGAGCGTGAACAAGATTCGTCTCTGTCTATTTATAATGAAGACAGTGAATTTGGTGCTTATTACCAGATGAGTGTCCCTTTTCAAATCACTTTGGAATATTGCAGCGGTACAACTGATAAAGATTACTACAATTTTCTTATCTCTTCTTTGTCGGGAACTTATAGTTTTACAAATCCCTACTGTGAAAGCCGATACTACTATACAAACCGTCCACTGCATCAGCATGACTTTTTTGAATTAATGATTGTTTTGAAGGGAGAAGTTTCTCAAAATATTGAAAATAAAGAATATAGTTATCCAGCGGGTACATGCTGCTTTATAAACAGAAATCTACGGCATCGCGAAAATTTTATCGGTGAAACGCAACTGCTTTTTCTTAACTTTTCGGTTGATTTATTAGAAGAATTATTTCATCCAGCTATTGCACCCTTTTTTCAAAAAGATAATTTAGCAGAAAATAATATTCTCCAATTATTTATTGATAATGATATTCATACTCCAAACCAAAAAGTATATTTAGATTTTTTTCCAAACCGTTATAACGATAAAAGCATACCTTTTCTTCATATGATAACAGACAATATCCTGCATGAAATGTTTTATCCAAATTATGGTACAACATATATGATCAAATCATTACTCTGCACTCTGTTTGAACGATTAACCAATATAAATAGTTTTCACGCTACAGAAATAAAGTTGAATTCAAAAGCCGATTTTCTATTATTTTGCCGCATTAGCCATTTATTGGAAGATACGAATGGACGAATCAGTTGGGCCGAGCTTGAACAGGCATTAAATTATACTGGTGATTATCTTGGCAGAATTGTTAAAAAGTATACCGGATTACGTCTTTTTGATTATGGGATGACTTTCTGCATTAAAAAGGCTAAAACATTATTAAAAACAACAGATGAAAATATAGATTCTATATCAAGGCAATTAGGCTTCACAAATAGAACGCATTTTTATAAGCTGTTTAAAGAGAAATGTGGTATGACACCTAAAGAATATAGAAAAAAATATTAGTAATTATATAATAAACCAGTTAGTGCTATACAGGGGTCTGAAAAAATACATCTTGATGGGTTAATTTTCTGTAGTTTAAGTATCCAATTGCGGTCACATGCTGACTCTCAGATTGACTTATTTTAACCAGGGAGGTATCCACTCACAGGAAATACAAAACGGTTCCGGCAGTGCATCGCAGAAATCTATAAAGTGAAATATGATGTTGCAAAAATGGCTGGTACTTTTTCTTCTGGTAAATAGCAGGCAAAGAATCGCGGAGGTAGCGTTTTATGGCAATACTGAAACATATTGCAAACAAAAATGCGGAATATGGGGATATAAAACGTTATCTGATTTTCCAACATGATAAATACACAGGCAATCCCATTCTGGATGAAAACGGGAGAAAATTTTTCCGTGAAAAATATTATCTTGAAGGTATCGACTGTGATCCTTTTACCTTTGATATCGAATGTAAAGAACTGAATGCCTATAATCATAAAAATAAGAATTATGATGAGATCAAGTCCCACCATTACATCATCAGCTTTGATCCGAAAGACAATACCGAAACGGATTGACCGGGGAACGCGCGCAACAGCTTGGTCTGGAGTATGTCAAAAAAATTCCCCGGGCACCAGGCTCTTGACTTACCCACATGGATGGCCACAACGGAAGCGGCAACATTTCCATCGGAGCAATCCGGCTATGAGCATAAACTATACCATGTAAGTTAGCAGCAGAATATACTCAATCGCGCCCGTATGGCTTTATACCGTCCGGGCGTTTTTTCGGCGAGTACATAGTTTCCACCGAGGGCGTGGGGATCTACGGCGAAACGCCGGAGGAATACCTTTGCCGCATGGAATCACTGGCCGAGCTGATGGCCATTCTGGGCATCTGCACTGAGGCAAAGCGCCGCCGAAATGGGAGGTATCCAGAGAAAAAATAAGATAATATCTGTTTATTACATTCGTAAAAATGTTCGGAAATATATTGTTGTCACTCATGTACTATGGCTTGTACCTCCGAACAATCAGCGGAATTATTCTCATACATAGCTAATCTTTCAAAAATATCCTGCGCTAATGAATAAAAGGCCACCATTTGTTCATTTTGAATTCGCTTTGATTTAGGAGTAAATACAGTTTCAAATTCTTTGAAAGTTTCTGTATTTCCCCAACGCTCTAATACCTCTTCTCTGAATTGTGCTTGTAGCTCATTTATTTTTTCGACGCTCCTTTTGTGCTTCTAAAATTACTAATTGACGTTTTAATGCTTCTGTTCGATTATAATTAGGAGAGTTTAGCAATTCTTTCATTTCCTTTAATGCAAATCCAGTTTCTCTAAAGAACAGGACTTCTTGAAGCCTGCTTAAATCATCATCAGTATATTGACCATATTTTGCTTCTGTTACGATAGATGGCTTTAATAAATCAATTTCATCATAATAATGAAGTGTGCGGGCTGTAATACCGGTCAATTTAGCTACTTCATGGACAGGCATAGGTTTTTTATTCATTCCAAAAATCCTCCGTAGCATCTAAAATATTTTTCGCTGGTAACAGTGTTGCTTCGACAATGCTTTTGCCGGTTTTTTTCAAGTAATGCTTTACTAAGTGATAACCACAAGCATACCCGGCACAATAAGGTAAGCCTACTTGCACACTTTTTTATATGGTGAAGATAAAGCTGGCCCCTGGGTAACAAAAATAGGTATAGAAACCTTAAATGAGTACATTAAACCTATCATTCATGATGGCTTAAATGCTCAAGGGTTAGAAAATCTTAATGCTTATCTTTATGGTGATGAAATGGCAGCATTTCATCTCAAGTTTCAGAATATGGATGCGGAGTGCATAAAAAATCACGAGAGGATTCGTATTTCAGACGAAGGATTCTATAGCCCGGCGCAAAACACAATATGTAGAAAATTATCACTTGTGCACCGCTGTATATTGTGTTATATTAAGTATGTATCATTAATTTTGTGGTTAATCCTGTTGGATTTCACATGTTGTTTAGGTTTGTACAGCCAGTGGATCATTGTGCCCTTATCGGGACTCCGCTGGCTTTTTTATTTGCGCCCACACTGCACAGAACAGGGAATGATTTTTCAGAATCTGAAAGGATCATCCTCTGTTTTTTTATGCCTAAAAGCAAGAAAGGAGGATAGGAAAAATCCTACAGAACCACTGAAAAACCTTTATGAAAGGAGACATGTATGAATTACGAAGAATTTCAAGAAGAATTACAGCAGGAGGTGACAGAAAAGCTTGATCCCCACACAACTGTGGCTATCACACAGTTACAAGGGAATAACGGTGTTTTTAGAAGTGAGCTTAAATTTATGACTCCCCAAAATGACAATCTGGGCACGGTCAATCTGGATGGCTATTATGAGTCCTTTCTTAACGGTATGGAATTATCCCAAATAGCCAATGAAATCGTTAATCTGCAGGAACAGTTGCGGTCAAAGTCGCAGTTGGTTGCTTATGACTTATCTGATTTCAATCAAGTAAGGGATCGGATTATCTTTAGGCTGGTAAATGCAAAAAAGAATACAAAACAGCTGACAGACAAGCCCCATCTGCCCTTTTTGGACTTGGCTGTTGTGTACTATATCGTGCTGGATAAATCTTCATCGGGAGTTACAAGCTCCCCCATTTATTACAAGCACCTAAAACATTGGAATGTGGATACAGCAACACTTCATGCATGTGCACAATCGAATGGCCTGCGCATCTTTCCACCTACGCTGGAGCCAATATCTTCGGTTTTAAAGGAAATCGTTCCCAACATAGAGGATGATTTTGACCTGGTTCCAGCTTATGTGCTTTCCAATAAAGAATTGCATTGGGGAGCCACATCCATCCTATACGATCAGGTACTGCAAAACATTGGCGACCTTTTACACATGAATTATTATGTAGCCCCAAGCAGTATACATGAAACCATTATTTATCCGGATTTTTTTTGTATACCAAGGGAGGAGCTTAATGCAACTGTACAGTTTGTAAATAAATACGCAGTTAAACCTGAAGAAATACTATCTAACCATATCTATTATTATGATCGGATAGCGGGGCGGCTTAAGATGCCATAAATCAAATTAACATATGGAAAGAAAGTAAACTCACTATAATTACATAGGAAGGCCGCTTATTGCAGCCTTTCCACTATAAAGTGCATAAGGAGTGATAAGCAATGAAAGGATCTATTTACGGAATCATTAACAAAAATGGAAAAATTCAGCTTATTGGGGGCTGTCTGGATGAGGAAACGCCTGGAATCAGAAATTCTGACAGCCCGGTTTCGTACATGGTAGCTGTTTTATCCCCCATGAACGGGAAATGGTGGCTGTCACCAAAAAAATATCCCGATGAATGGGAATTTGGAAACAGCTCCCACCCTGCCCCCGGATGATTTCAGAGCAAAAAATATGAAGAGAAATTCCGAAGGGAAACCTGCCGCTGGTGGAAAAAGCATGTACTTTATCAAAGGGACATTCCGCAGTTAACCAGCAGCACTTACCTGCTCAAGGATTGCCAGATAGGTGAAATATCCGGCAATACCCATTTTGTTTGCTGTGACACATTTGTACAAACTATGAGGGATACCGCCACGGCCAAAGAAGTATGCGGACGTTCCTGTGTAGATATCATGGTTGGCCAATCCAAGATTGAAAAGCTAAATGACTACTCGTTTGTCCGCATGATGCAAGAAAAAGCATCAATAGAAAACATGAATGGCAAATCTACCGTGGAGTCTATGAGCGATCATGCAAGCGTGGATACCATTCGCCATCATTCCAGGATCTTCAGCATGGCGGGCCAGGCAAGCGTAAGGGCCATGTATCATCAGTCTTTGATTTATGAGCTGCAGGGTGAATGCACAGTCAACTACGTGGAGCACCTCACTAATATTTTATCTGCAACGAGAAATATAAAGATCGCTTCCTCGCTCCAACTGGATCCTGCAATGCCATTTAATTAACCCCTACGAATGAAAGGAATATGTATATGAAAGACTTAATTGAAAAAATAAAAGAGCTTGTTCATACCCTGAATCGGCACCGGAACGCATACTACAACCTTGAAGCACCCAGTATTTCTGATAAAGAGTACGACCGCCTCTTCGATGAGCTGAAACAGTTAGAGGAAGAGACCGGCTTTGTACTCTCCAGTTCGCCTACACAGACCGTAGGCTACAAGCCCGTCAGCGAACTGAAAAAAGTAAAGCTTGAGACGCCTTTGCTGTCTCTTGATAAGACCAAACAGATTGAAGAGCTGCTCTCATTCCTAGGTAAGCACACAGCGCTTATCATGCTGAAGCTGGATGGACTGACCGTAGAACTGGACTATGAAGGCGGACGTTTGATACGTGCCTGCACCAGGGGCAATGGAATTACTGGCGAAGATATCACCCATAATATACCGGCTTTAAAAAATGTGCCATTGACCATTCCTTATAAAAAGAAGCTGCGCCTGACTGGTGAGGCCTTGATCTATAAGGATGATTTTGAAAGACTGAAACTTACTCTTGCAGACAGCATCGGAAAGCCATATCGCAATGCCCGGAACTTGTCTTCCGGTTCGGTACGGTGCTTAAGCCCGGAAACCTGCTCCAAACGACAGGTCCATTTTCTTGCCTTTAAGGTATTGGAAGGGTTAGATGGAAACCCTAATTACAGGGACTCTAAAAACCACCGCTTATACCAATTATATAAGCTGGGGTTTGGAATCTGCCCTTATTTTGTATCCGCTGATGCTTCCTACACACTTACGGATCTGCAGAAAGATATTGAACGGCTTTTGCTCCATGCAGAGCAGAATGAAATTCCCATTGACGGAATTGTTGTGTCCTATGACAGCATCTCTTATTCGGAAAGCTGCGGACGCACCGGAAGATTTTACAAAGATGGGCTTGCCTATAAATTCGAGGATGAAACTTTTGAAACCATCCTACGGAAAATTGAATGGACCCCCACACGATCCGGAGCACTTGCACCTGTCGCTGTTTTCGATACGGTTGAAATGGATGGCTGCGAAGTGTCACGGGCTACCCTGCACAACCTGACTTTTATCAAGGAGCTTGAATTAGTGCCGGGGTGCCGTATCTTGGTATCCAAGCGCAATATGATCATTCCGCATGTAGAGGAGAACCTAGATCGTGGAGCCTATCAGGATATTACCCCGCCTGCCTGCCCCTGCTGCGGAGGAAAGACACGCATCTATTCCCGTCTTTCGCAGGATGGACGCCTGATAGAAACCCTGCACTGTGACAACCCCGACTGCGAAAGTCGGCTGCTGCAGAACTTTGTGCATTTCGTAAGCAGGAAAGCCATGAATATACAGGGACTGTCTTCTGCTACACTGGAAAAATTTCTGGAAAACGGTTGGCTAAAGTCGTTTGAGGACATTTACCACTTAGGCCAGCATAAAGAAGAAATTTTGCAGATGGATGGCTTTGGGGAAACTTCTTATCAAAATCTTATTAAAGCCATTCAATCCAGCCGCCATACCACATTCGTGCGCTATGTAGTGGCAATGGATATTCCCCTTATCGGGCGTACCATTAGCCAGCTATTAGATACACACTTTGCGGGCAGTCTGGATGCCTTTGAACATGCGGCTCTAAACAATTATGATTTTACACAGATTGAAGGCATTGGCAACAAGTCCAGCTACAGCATGCATAACTGGTTTGCTGAAGAAAGTAATATAAAACTGTGGAAAAAATTGCAAAACGAAATGACATTTGAAGAAAGAAAGGATGAAAACAGGATGAAAAAAGAAACCATTTTTACCGGAAAGACCATTGTTGCGACTGGGGTACTAGAGAATTTCACCCGGAATGAAATCAACACAACCATAATGGAACTAGGAGGGAAACCCGGCAGTTCTGTTTCAAGGAAAACAGATTTCCTGATTGTCGGTAAAAAAGCAGGAGGCAAGCTGAAAAAAGCACAGGAACTGGGCATAATGATACTCTCCGAAGATGAGTTCCTAAAACTGAAAAATAATGTATAATATAAGGAGCATGATTATGAACAATAAAAGCATTGAGAATTATTTGAAAATGAAGATTGGAATAGACGAACCCTTTAAATTCCACTGTACTCAGTGTGGAGAATGCTGTTTCAACCGGGATAAAGAAGTAATCCTGCTATCGGCGAATGATATCTTTAGAATAGCCAAAAGCCTGAAACTTACCCCGGGGGAAACCGTCAAAAGATATGGCTTTGTTTACATAGGCGCCGATTCACGACTTCCGATTGTCATTTTAAAAACCATAGATCCTATGGGGCAGTGTGTTCTATTAAAGGAGAATAAATGTGCTGTCCATGATAACAAACCGGTTATCTGTGCCATGTTTCCGATTGGCCGTATGCTAAAAATCAATCCAGAGGAATCTGAAGACACAAAACAGTACAAGATTGAATATCTCTATGTCAATCCGGAATGTGGTGATGACGCAGATACCCACACAGTAAGCGAATGGCTCTATCAGTTTGGAATCTCATTGGAAGACAAGTTCTTCGCCGCATGGAGCTTAGCACTTTCAAAACTCTCACTAGTCTTGCAGAAAGCAGAGGAGCATTTCACCGAAAAGACCATGCAGGAACTATGGGATACCACATTGGGCCTATTATATCTCAATTATGATATAAGCCAGGACTTCGACTCACAATTCGGAGCCAATGTTGAAAAACTCATGGAACTCGTGCAAATACTTTCACAGTATTGGGATAACGCCGGGCAGGGAGATAAAAGTACCTCTATGTCTGACAATAAGGGCAATAACTAAGCAACATTCATAAGGACTACAGGAGTACGGAGACGGCTTTTATGAGCCGCCTCCTTCCTTGCTAAAGAAAAGAGGGAAGATGATGTTACATACTACTAAAATATATATGTCTGCGCAAATCACTGCATTTCGTGGAAAATATGCTTTTCTCAGCAACTTCTATCATGCGCCTATTGTGTACCAGAACCACAGGTACGCAAACAATGAAGCAGCTTTTCAGGCGCAAAAAACCATCTTTGTGCAAGAACAGCGGCAGTTCTATCACCTGACAGATCCTGCGGAAGCGAAGCAGCTTGGACGCACAGTTACCTTACGTCCAGATTGGAACAAGGTAAAAATACGCTTCATGTATGAAATATGCTTTGCCAAGTTCCAGCAACATCCGGATTTAAAACAAGCACTGCTGGCAACCGGCAAAACACAGCTGATAGAAGGAAATACCTGGGGTGACCGGTACTGGGGGTGCGTCGACGGTTTTGGTGAAAACCACTTAGGGATTATTCTTATGGATATCCGCAGTAAGCTGAATGCGGACTTAAGATAACTTTTACAATTGCTGAATATTCATTTTATGTATTATTCTATGATAGTTATAAGCCATATGGAAACAGAATAATTAAAGTTGTGAGGAGGTAAAACATGGTTGGTGGAAAATAATTGTTTAATGGAAAAGAAATAACAACGAATCTCTGTATCCAGATACGGGAATATAATCGCTTTCCGGAGGATCCTGACTGCAGCAAACCGTATTGTTACCAGCTCATGCATTTCTCGGAATAAATGCTCCATACTACACAGGAAGATATTGTCTTTATAAATTGATTTTATATTTAAAATAGGATAAGATAAAAATAGAACTGAAGAAAGGGGAGAAACCAATGGAAAACTATACTGAAGTTTTACAAAAGCTGATTCCTAAACTGGTGGATATTTTTCAGCAATCCACAGTCAGCATTATTCTATATGGCTCCGTTGCAAGAGGCACAAATACTGCTGAGTCAGATGTAGATATTGCATTAATCGTAAAGGATTATACTAAGGATATGCACGAACAAATGACCGATGTCGTCGTCGACTTGGAATTAGAATACAATATGGTGCTGTCTGTGCTTCTAATTGACAACGATAAATTTACAGAGTGGGGCAACATAATGCCTTTTTATAAAAATGTAAAGAAAGAGGGGATTGTGTTATGGCCGGCAGCATAAATGATTTATCCAAATACCGCTATGAACGCTCTCTGGAAGAGTTAGATAACGCAAAAGCATTATTTGAAACCGGGAAATTCAAACTGGCACTAAATCGTTCCTATTATTCAATTTTTCATGGGATGAGGGCTGTAAATGTATTAGATGAATTTGATAGCAGCAAGCATAGTGGTGTAATCGCCCACTTCAATCAGTATCATGTAAAAGAGGGCGATTTTCCAAAAGAAGCCTCGAAAATCATCAAAACATCTTCTGAAATGCGTGAACATGCAGATTACGAAGATTTTTTCGTCGCATCTCGTCAGGATGCAAAAGAACAGATTGAAAAAGCCGAAAGATTTTTAGGATTTATTTATTCATATTTACATTCCAGAAGTATTCTATGAAAATGAAAATGGCCGTCTAAATAATAGATGGCCATTTTCTATAAATAAAATTCAGGCAGTGACTCAATCAATTTCAGAATAATCTCTTGCCGCATGTCTTCATCTATAATTTTCTTGGTGGATCCGTCTTTCTGAGGTTCCTCTACAGTACAAAGGCCATCTATGTAATCAGAATAATAGTCAATCACCGCTTTAACTAAAGGCGATACAAAAAGTGCTATTTATCTGCTGGAGCAGTATCCGTTCCGATTAAGACTTTTAGTGAAATCGAAAGGTTTTTTATTGTATTCATAATTATTGATTTCATTTCAAAAATGGAATATAATAAAAATAGATCAATAAAAAAGGAGGGTTCTTATGATTATAACTGCAACAGAATTCAAACTAAATTTGGGTAAGTATCTGGATTTAGTTTCAAAAGAAGATATTTTTATTACACGCCATGGCAAAACTATCGCTAAAATCGTGAACCCGCAAATAAGCGCAGTTGATTCTATCCGTGGTTTACTGACCGATACTGTTCCTGATGATATAGATATAGATTCTTTGCGGGAGGAACGTTTGTTTAAATATGAAATTGATGTGTGATACAAATATTTTTCTGGATGTGCTCTCGGAACGAGAACCATTCGTGACAGATTCAGACAAAATTTTAAGGTTATGTGAAGAACATAAAATAGACGGCTATGTTTCCGCTTGTTGCATTACCGATATTTTTTATTTAGTACGCAAGTACAGGCATAGCAATGAACTTGCTTACCATGTAATTGGTAAAATATTGGAAATCGTAAAAATATGCAGCGTAACCAACTATGACGTTTTAATGGCTTACCAGACAAAAGCAAAAGATTTTGAGGATTGTCTTCTAGCCACATGTGCCAAATCCATAAAGTGTGACTGTATTGTAACACGCAATAAAAAAGATTTTGAAGGTTTTGGTATCTTACTGCTAAGTCCTGGTGAACTATTAGACCGAGTCTGTTAATACAATAACAGCGGACCGTCCATACTGGGCGGCCCTTTTATCTTTTCACGGCCAGACATTACATCTGAAATCGGGGGATTTGATATCTGCTGGTCAAGAAAGGTCCCTTTACTCAAACAGTTGATTCTCCCCCCTGCCATAAAAACATTTTCTCTCACACTCCACCCGGTATCTTCTCAACATATATAAAGAGAAGTGCGGCTGGTTCCATGTTTTTTGGAGCATATGTACATAGTAATCATACGATTTTGTAAACCAATTTCCCTGCACCCTGTCAAGTGCCGCTGCGATATGCATTGTAGTTTTTGATATTTGGGGAGGTCTGCCATCCGGACTCCGATAATAATTCTCCTTCATATCCGAAAAGCATACCATTACCTTTTTTCCCATTAAACAAGCGCTGCTCATCTGATAAATGACCTGGGGACGTATACCAGTCTCCATCAGCATTCGTAAAAAAAGCACCTCTTCCAAATTCCGATTTTCTGTCAGCTCTTGCAGCACCCTTCTGTAATGCTTTGTCAGGTATAGTTCACCCAGCAATAGTCTCTCTTCTTCTGTGGAGATATCCCCTATCCACTCAAGTTCCCGGAAGTACCTAGAATAGAATCTGTCCCAGTCATCCGATTTTAGCGCAGATAAGAAACACTGAACAGCTTCCTCCATATTCACTTTGTCATACCGAAATAAGAACTGTAGCATTTGTCGTACCGATACTGCCTTTTGTTCCGGATACCACGTTTGTATAAGCATAAACTCATTGACCAAGCATTGGAGGCGTTTTTTCAATCCCCATAAACGAGCCTGACACGCAACAATGTCACATTTGTTCCTACACCTAAATCCCCATCTTTTATGTTCTCCAAAAGACACCCTAATCTCATATCCTTTATTTCCATTGGAAGTCCTAATATTAGAAACCTGCATTATTTTTCCCCCTTTCTCATACGCAGTCAATTGATCTTTTGCTTCCCTAATAAAAGCATATTTTTTTTTCCTTCCGATAAATCACCCACAGAATCTGATGAAGCTTCTTTGAGGGCAGGCTCTTGCACTGGGCCTCTATCATCTTAATAAAAGGGTAGGCCATTGTGGATTGCAGACTTTTGCCTGACAGTAGCTGAGCTTCTTCTGCCCCGTATACCTCATGCAGGCATTCCAACATGATCCCAAGATCAGCTGCTCTTTGGATGATAGGTTCCATATCATATTCTTTTTGTGTCTCCATATTATATCCACCTCAGATTCTAGCCTGCAGGCCATTCAGATCTATATGTGACAGACCTACCAGATACCACCGATCCGGGAGGTCCAACTCCAGTCTTACCGGTATCCATTTACCCTTTACCCTGACCTCAAAGCGAGAACCGCAGTGTAGGCTGCCATAATACTCCTCCAGACCAAAACGAATATCATATCCTTGATTCACTGTATCACAAACCAGAATCCCTTCTCTTCTATTTCGCACCTTATCCCCTCCTCTTTCATGAGTTTCTTCTATATATTATATAGAACCCTGTTTTGTTTCTTTTTCTGGAATTTTAGAATGTATTTTGTAATAATCTTCCCGATACCAGTAAAATGAGGTGTATGTCAGGTTCCAGGAAAAGAGCTGTTGAACCGATTACTTTACTAATCCTGGGTCCGATGATATCCATAGTAGCTCATTCACATTACTGCCTAAAATGTACCGGATTATCCACATTGTAATTGGAAATACCATAAGTTTTCCACTGAACATTTTTGAGTAATTCCAAATCTATTGACAGCTTCAAGAAATTATATAAATAGATATGGATTTACAGGGAAAAACGCAAAAAAACTCTCAGAGGATGTTATTCTTCTGAGAGAATTTCAAATTTATAATCCTAAGTGCGTTTCGGTAGCACATTATCATCTGCTGATTTCATAAATCTGCTATCTGTGCCGGTTTATCTATAGTATCGGCTTATACACGATTGCGTATATCTAGTTATAATCCTGCTCATGTATCAAGACACAGATATATTTTCTAATAGGACAGAGGGAGAATTATTCCCTCCCCTCCCATTGAACCGTATATCTGTCAAAAAATGAAAACAATAAGTGCATCTCCGTCTCTGATTTAATAGTTTCCCTTATTCATGATGTATTCCGCAAGATACTTTTCCGCCTCATCTGATGAGCCAAAATCATGTTGTTCTCCGGTTATATACCAAACAGCATCATTCCATTCTTTCACGGCGAAAGCATCAGGGGATAGCTCTCGCAATGCATGGTGTACAGCCAAAAAATTCTTTGCCTGATGTAGATCAGACATATACATGCAGCCTGCTTTTGTAGACAAGTAATCCAATAACTCCAATGATTTCACCGAATATTTTACCTCCTGCTTATTTAAATTAACGTGGTTTCTGCACTCATCCTGAATAATCCTTGTCGAAACCTCCTCCATTAGCGCCAGTAAGATATTAGTTTCAGACATTTACAGCGAATTCTCTTACGACATAGACTCTGATTCAGTCTCTTGAACAGATTCCTCTGAAGTTGGCAGGCATCGGCTTATCCGACTCAGACTCCGATTCAGAATCCGAAACAGGTTCAACCGGGATCTCCTGAACCGGCTCACCCGACCCAGACACAACGATTCTAGAACCGTTTGGAATAAGGCTGGAGTGAACTGTTAAAACACCGTTTACCAGCTCATAAATAAGTGCTTCACCATTGTTTATCGTCACCGTAACATGTGTGGGCAACGTAAAACCCTCGTCGGCAGTAAATACTGCTTGCAGTCCATCTGAATCCAGAATGCTGCTTTGCTGTGTCATATTCTGCAGATCATACTCTGCTTCAGACGGTATCTGTATCGGTACATTTCCAATGACATCCCCGACATGGATGTACTGAATGTCTTCCTGTTTGCCCTCTAATGCGGCGATTTGCCAATCCCCCCAATATGATTCTATGGAGAAAATATCTGCCTGCAGATCTCCTGCAACTGTCATCTGCTCCGTCAAGCCATTTTGATAGGTAAAGATAAATGTGGAATCAGCTGTGATTTGATCCGTATAGTACACCATTTGCCGTTCATTTACCGCATCCCAGAACTTTAAGATACAGTAACCGGTTGTGGCGGTGCCTGATATTGAAATCTTTACTTCATATGTGCTATTGGCCACAAGAGAGAATTCCGCTGGCTCACCACTCGCGCTGCGCCGGATATCAGAAAAATCAGTATCTGCCGATGTCACCGAAACGTCACAGGAGAAGTCTGCCATACTAACATTTTCCATGCCCCCCAGTGCCTCATCAGTATACCAAGCCCAGCTAGCCCCTATATAAAAACTGAAGCTCAGCACAATGCCAATAATAGAAGGCAGTAAAAGCTGTATCTGTTTTCCGCCTGGCATTGCCTCTCTAAGCTTTTGATTCCATTGTGCATTGTTAAATAGGTACATGATGTAAAACCTCCCATTTGTTCCTTGAATTATACCCAAATGAAGCTGTCAAAAGGCACATAAACAAGATTATTCCTATACCCTTTGACAGCCCCTCTCCCCGAAGGGAGAGAAACCTGAGATGCTTTACAGTTTCGCTGTTACACCATCAATAATAATCGTACAGCCCTTGAGGTTTTCGACATCCGGTTCGGTGTCGTCTAACATGCTGGCTATATTGGATGCCGTAAGCTTTTTCCGTTTGAAAAATAACAGGAGGAGCAGACCTGCCATAGAGACTGCGCACAATTCAATATACAGATCAATATTGGATTCGTCACCTGTCTAAGGATTATCCGGTTTATACGGCTTATCTGGATCAATCGGTTCATCAGGTTCACCCGGCGAGCCTTTCGTGGTATTTACAAAACGAGGAAGAGTGGTATACGCCTTGCCATCCCGTTCATAGGATACGGTTGTCTGGTAAAATCTGCCCTCCTGCATTACGGTAATTTCCACCTTATAGCGAACCGGATCATAGCTGATTTTGGAATCAGTAAACGCCTGCTCAGATATGTAATAGATATAGGTCCCCGAATTCTTAAAATGCAGGACACTAAACTCAATAAGCCCATCGGTATTTTTCACAGTTTGAACTGTATTACCCGAATCATCCTGAAGCAAGAAAGTAAATGCACTGCCGCAGGGTATTGACCATCCAGCACTTTTTCCGCAGCCAGTTTAATCTCTGCCGAACCGGGTTCCTCCAAATACCACCAGCGAAAATCCGCTGTCATCTCCTGGTACATATACCGTCTACCGTCCGTGTCTATCTCGTTGATATTTCCAACACTGGTATCCAGATACACCGTGATACGATAAATAAGGCTTTGTTCACTGGATTCCATCCCATATTGAACAGAGTTTGGCATATCCCGCATTAGACCGTTATACAGTGTCTCGCCTTTATCAGGCAGTTCAATTTTTATGTTTAATACTTCCGCCAGGACTTCAAAGCCGGGGCGGATATCTGCATGATAATAAAGGGTGATTGCCCTTTTGTGAGATACCTCAATAATAAAATCTTTTGATACAGAATCTCCCGGAAACATATTTGTAATACTAAAGGGGATGTTCCCGCTGATATCTGCCCCACTAAGCCGCACGGTAGTTTCACAGCCGTCCGCCGCGAAGGCCGTTGACGCTATTCCAAGTGTAAGCAGAAGAATCAGCAGTAAACAGCTTATTTGCTGCATGATTTTAGTTCTTTTCATACACAGATCTCCCATCTATAAAAGCGTCCCATCCTGAACACCTTTCTTCAGTCTTCTCTTTAGATTGGATCCCGCCTTAAAGATGACCACATACTTCGGCGCCTTTGGCGTCCGCGGAGACCCCGGCGGCAAAATCTGTTCTCGCCTCTTAACTAAAAAGACGCCGAAATCCTGGCCAAAATCGACGCTATGGCCTTTCTCAAACTCATTGCAGAGATAGCTGAGAAGGGCATTTGCAACAGAGGACACGGTTTCCCCATCCTGTCCAGTTGCTTCACAACAAAATTTTATGACGTCCTGTTGCACTCATCTCACCTCATTATAATTGAACAAAACAAAAGCCCCGTCAGGTCTGGCAGGGAAAATGTACTCTCTTTCACCGGCTGCCATATGATTTACATTAAGGCCCTTAGCTTTGCGGATTCCATCTTTCGATGGGCTTGCATTTGAAATCTTCATATACAGTTTGGTTTCCTGCCTGCATTCCATACAGGCGAGGTACATAATTTACATTATGTAGTGAACTACAGCTGAAATCCTTGCAAAAGAAAAACGGCGAACAGGCATCATACTAAAAAAAGGCGCACGAAAGCACGTTCTCGGCTATTTTTTCTAAATTAGCATGGAGAGCGTACTTGTGCTGCCTTTATAAGAACTACTGCTATTTATTATGTTTTTGGGAACATTTTTTCAGCGAAAATCGCTTGATTTTTATAGGTTTAGGTGATATAATGCGAGTTATATCATATATGTATTTCTAATACGGACAGCAAGTTCACTACATAATGTAAATTATGTGGTGTTTTTTTTGACTTTTCCGCTAAACTACAAGCCCCAGCCGCTCAATTTTACGTCGGTGTTCCATTCCTGTGGTCATGATATAGATTCGGGTAGTTTCGATATTACTGTGACCAAGGATGTCCGCTAGCTTAGCGATATCTTTCTCAATTCCATAAAAAGTCCTTGCAAAAAGTTTGCGTAAATTATGAGGGAAAACTTTACTGGCTTTTACGTTCGCCACCTGACATAGCTTTTTCATTTCAGCCCATATATTACTTCGATTCATGGGCTTTCCGCTTTTGGTACGGAAAATTACGCCGCTTTGTATGCCGTATTTATTTGTAAAGTCAAACAGCTTCTTTCTTAAGCTTCCCGGGACAAGAATGGTTCGTGTCTTTCCTTTGCAGGAAATCACAACCTCCCCCTGCTGTACTGCTTCCACGGTAAAATACTGAAGTTCGGATACCCGGATGCCGCTACTACAAATTGTTTGTAGCAGCAAGCAGAGCCGGGGGTTGTTCCGTGCGGCCTCTACCAACCTATAATATTCCGCCTTGGTCAACTCCCGTTCCTCCGCAGAATAGATCCGGCGCTGTGTTTTCAAAGTTTTCACGCGGCACTCGGTGCATTTCAAAAACCCAAGTAGATTATTGATAGATGCCAGCATGGAATTAATGCTGCGTACAGCATACCCCTTTTCAACAAGCCCCTGCTTATATTCCAATACCTTTTCTTTTGTGATAGACTGACCCGCCAAGAAAAGATAAAAAGCATGTGCATCACGGAAATACTTTTCCACTGTTGCTGAGCTCTTTTCTTCTTGAATCAAGTTTTCACGAAAACGTTCTATATCCATTTTGGATAATTCTCTGTTTCTCATAGCCATTACCTCCGTTGACCGTAATTGGATCTCCGCTTATATGTTCCACCATTATTTTATCCAATTTACATATTTAGCAGTCATAAAAATGACAGAGATACACGGAGGCTCAGACTTCTTTTGCATACAGATTTTAGTGGGCAGATCAACAAATGAAAACAAGAAAATAACATTTGTATTCCTGTTTTTTATTTCCCCAGAATCACCTGCTCCCCTTCCGCTGCAACAACAGCGCTTCTCCTCTCCTTATCGTACTGCAACGTTCCTCCGCTTATGCTACGGATTTCAGGAACATTGTAAAGTACATATGTTATCCTTTCATTTTTTCCACAACTAGACAGATATATCTTATCTTTATCCGCATATCCCCTCACATTCAGCACAATATTACCTTCTTTGTCGGGGATCCGGCATTCTGCTTTCTGTCCCTCCCGCAATTCATAGATACCGATCTGCACATTTTCCGGGAAGGAATACCCGGCTGTTTCTTCATTGCTTCCCATCGGGAGAAGCGAATTCTCAGCCACGAATAAAGGCAGCGAATGATAATCGTATGTTTCCCGGTACCAGCGTCCTCCTTCTTTCCGTTCTCCGTTCAGAAGGTGCGTCCACACACCTTTCGGCAGATAATACTCCCCGATTCCCTCTTTACTAAAAATCGGCGCTACCAGAAGTCGGTCTCCGAGCATATACTGCATATCGAGATATTTCACTGCAGGGTCATTTTCAAATTCCAGGATCATTGGCCGCATCACAGGAATTCCCGTTTTGTGCGACTCCACCGCCATACTGTAGATGTATGGCATCAGCTTCAGTTTGAGTTTCGTAAATTCTCTGCACACTTCCACAGATTCTTCGTCGAACAACCATGGCACCCTGTAGCTCTTGGAGCCATGTAGTCTGCTGTGAGTGGAAAGAAGCCCGAATTGCAGCCATCTTTTATATACATCAGCATCGGCTGCCCGTTCAAATCCACCGATATCATGGCTCCAGTAACTGAAGCCGGAGAGCATAAAGGAAAGGCCGCCTCTCAATGATTCTGCCATAGATTCATATGTGCCTGTACAGTCGCCTCCCCAGTGTACGGGGAATCTTTGACCGCCCACCGTCGCACTTCTGGCAAATAAAACTGCCTCCTTTTCTCCTTTTTCTCTCTTTAGCAATTCAAATACCGTCTGATTATACAATAATGTATAATAATTATGCATTCCCCATGCATCCGCTCCGTTTGCATAAGTCACATCAACAGGAATCCTTTCACCGAAATCTGATTTAAAACAATCGACTCCCATATCCAGCAGTTCTTTCAGTTTTTCCTGGTACCAGATCACAGCTTCCGGGTTCGTAAAATCAATGACTGCCATTCCAGGCTGCCAGTTATCCACCTGCTTTACGCCCAAACCATCGGCGCGCATTAGAAAATATCCTTTTTTCATCCCCTCCCGGAAGAATACCGTTCCCTGTGCTACATAGGGATTAATCCATACGCATATTTTCAGCCCTTTGTCTTTATACCGTTTTAACATTCCCCTTACATCCGGAAATGTTTTCTCATTCCATTCAAAATCGCACCAGTGCAGGCCCCTCATCCAAAAGCAGTCGAAATGGAATACGTCAAACGGCAGCTCCCGCGCTTTCATCCCCTCGATAAATGAGTTAACCGTTTTCTCATCATAATCCGTCGTGAAGGAGGAACTCAGCCAGAGTCCGAACGACCAGGCCGGAGGAAGTGCCGGTTTGCCAGTCAGGCTCGTATAGTGCTCAAGTACTTTTTTCATAGAGCTTCCGCCAATCACATAATAACGCATCTCCTCTCCTTTTACGGAGACGCCGACTGCTTCTACCTTTTCGCTCGCAACCTCAAAGGACACGTCTGTGCTGTGATCCACATAGATTCCGTAATTTTTATTCGTCATATAGAACGGAATATTTTTGTAACTAATCTGCGAAGAGGTTCCCCCGTCCTCGTTCCAGCAGTCTACAGTCTGACCGTTTTTTACAAATGCGGTAAACCTTTCACCAAGACCATAGACACATTCTCCTGCTGCCAGCGAAAACTCTGAGACAATGTAAGGATTGTAATCCTCAGCAAGATAATTTGTCTCCGGGTACTTGGTTGAATTTTTTCTGTCATGTCTCATGTATCCGACATTTTTAAACCCACATGATGTCATTTCTTTCCCGTTTCTTTTGTAGCTGATATAGAACTCTTTTAGTCCCACATGTACACTCACATTCCCTGCTGACATCACCGCCTCATTCTCGCTGATATCTACATTTACTCTACATTTTTCTCTATTCAGCATAAACCGGGGTTCTCTCTTTTCGTATCCTTCAAAATGTATACATCTTACCGAAATAATATCCTCGCCCGCTGAGGTAAACTCAAACGTCAGAGTTCCGACGTCCAATGCGCCCGCGCGATTGCAGATGGTCCGGAACGGAGCAATCACCCTCATGCCGTTTTCTATTTCTTCCACTTCGTACGCCTGTGCCGCGTAACATGCGTGAGCAGCCTCGCTCTTCTCCCAGAATCCCTCTGTAAATTTCATGGCTTACTCCTCCTGCTAATGTTCTGTACTACTTCCGCCTTTGCATAAAATCCTCTCGTTCTACCGTCGATTACTGCACTGTCAGCTACCTGCAGCTGCTCCTGTAGACGGATATCCCTGCAGGACGCTCCAAGCGAAATGATGTAATTCCCCTTTTCCACGAACCATTGCATGTCACGGTTCAAGAAGGCAAACTGAGACACCTTCATCTCAAACCGCACTTTCTTTTCTTCTCCCTTTTTCAATTCCACTCTCGCGAATCCCGCCAGTTCCATTGTCGGACGCACCATCTGCGATACGGCATCTGTAAAATACATCTGGACAACTTCTGTTCCGTCACAGTCGCCTGTATTTTTAATCAGTGCTTCCACCTTGATGACAGACGACGCACGAACGACCTTTTCCTCGATTTTCATATCAGAATACTCAAAAGAAGTATAGCTCAACCCATGTCCGAAATAATAGAGAGGCTCTGCCGTATCATTGATATATCCGTTTTTATTCCGAATCATTCCGGTATGCCCAGCTGCAACATAGCCGCTTCCCCTCGGAAGGCCATAGTAAATCGGAAGCTGTCCTGTATTTCTTGCGACAGTAACGGGAAGACGCCCGGACGGATTCACCTCACCGAAGAGCAATCTGCACAGAGCGCTGCTTCCCATTTCTCCCGGCTGCCATACTTCCACGATAGCATTGAAATGTGACGCGGTAAACTCGTTTGACAGTGGACGTCCGTCATAATGAAGTACGACTGTATTCTTATGTAATCCGTAAATTTTTCTTGCAAATTCTTCCTGTGCTCCCGGCAGGTCAATGTCGGTAGCATCCACGCCCTCCCCAACCGTAGAAGTGCTTCCCCAGCCGTTTTTACCTCCGAGCGTCAGCAAGACTACATCGGCGTCGGCCGCAGCACGCACTGCCTCTTCTATTCCGCCAAGTTCAGTTCCCGCACAGTTTATCCCCTTTGCAAACACCACCTCTGTGTCAGGAAGATATTCTTTTAATTTCTGATAAAGTGTTTTTGCTTTCGGAAAATCTTTCTGTATCTGCTTATTTACCCTGGGTGAGGTATCACGAACCTGTCCTATATATTCCTGATCAATATCATAGATAATAACTCCCGGTTCCTCAAAGTCCTGCCCGTCTTCCTCTCTCGACATCGTCATATCGATTACTGCTGGATAAGAAAATGTCCCGAACAAACTTCGGATGTTGTCCGCATGAGGACCAACTACCGCAAGTTTTTTTATCTGTTTTGACAGTGGAAGAACATTATTCTCATTTTTCAATAAAATAAAACTCTCCTCCGCTATCTTCTCATTCAGCCGCTCTGTTTCTTCTAAATGTAATGTCTTTTTTAGTTTTCTTAAGTCCGGATAAGGGTTTTCAAAAATACCCATTTCAAACTTCAGTCTCAGAACTCTCTCCACCGCCTGATCGATCACAGATATGCTCAGCCGGCCGTCATTTACCGCTTCTTTCATGCGGTAATGGAACCCTTTCGGTCTCGGGTACTCTACATCCAGCCCGGCCTCAATTGCCTGAATTCCGGCCTCTTCAAATGTGGCGGCTACTGAAAATGGGTCTACCAGACGGTCCAGGGAGAGATAGTCGGAGACAACAAACCCACGGAAGCCAAGCGCATTTCTCAGTATTTCTGTGAGCATCTTTTTCGATCCCACAACCGGTTCCCCATTGATGGAACAATATGAATTCATAACACTCTTCAAATTGGCTTCCGTTATTGCACACTGGAAAGGTTTGCAGTGAATTTCCAGAAGATCTCTCTCCGAAACAAGATTGCGTCCCATATTGATTCCACCCTCTGTGACTCCATGTCCCGCAAAATGTTTCGCTGTTGCCAAAATACCTTTTTTGATATCCTCTGACTGAATCCCTCTGACAAAGGCGCTCGACATCGCCGATACAAGAGCTGCATCTTCTCCGTATGTCTCTGTCATTCTTCCCCATCTCGGATCCCTGTCCACGTCCATCACAGGAGAGAGTGCCTGCCGAAATCCCACATACAGCATCTGGCGGCGTATGATGTCCGCCATCTGCTCCACAATCGCCGGGTCAAACGTAGACGCCTGAGCGATTGCACTAGGAAATACATCGGCCTCCGTATACTGCGCCCCTGCACACGCTTCACAATGAATCAGCGCCGGAATTCCGAGCCTTGTCTCATTTACCAGATATCTCTGTAATTTGTCCGCGTACTTCACAACTTCTTCTACACTGTCTGCCACAGTGAATGCGCCAACATTCCCAATTCCGTTTGGTACATATTCCTTAAAATCAGGAATCTCCTCCGTGATTGTCACAAGACATGTAATCTGATCGATTTTCTCCTCAAATGTCATTCTCTGCATCAGGTCCTTAAGCCTTTCCTCCACCGGAAGGCTGCTGTCTTTGTAATTCGCCATCTCCTTTTACCTTCTTTCTTGTGCTGTCTTTCTGAATGGACTGCTTGATCGGATTATTTCAGATACTCGTCCACATTTTCTGCTGTGACGATTTTAAACGGAATGCTGACATCCTCGATATCTGCCGGGTCTTTCCCATTTTTCAGGTCCTCGAAAATCTGAGCGCCCGCTTCTGCCTGTGCCTTTGCATCCTGCAGAGAAGTCATCGTCATTTCTCCGTTTTTAATAGATTCCAGTGCGTCATCACTTCCGTCCACACCGAGCACCTGAATACTGTCCTGTTTTCCCGCCGATTTCAATGCCTCAACAACTCCCAGTGCCGCATCGTCATTCTGGCATACGATTGCGTCAAAACTGTCATATGACAACAGACAGTCATCCGCCGTACTCATTCCGAGATCTTTTGCATTTTCCACGTTATATTCACCTAAAATTGTAATATTACTGTCTTTCAGAGCATCTGCCAGCCCCTGTTTGCGGTCAATATACTGCTGGTCGTTCGGTGCTCCTGTGAAGTATAAGATAGATGCTCCTTCCGGAAATGCCTCCCGAAGATATTCACCCTGTGCTTTTCCCGCATCATAGTTCGGAGAACCAACATAAATATATCCGTCATAATCATCCCCGCCCGATACCGTAGTCAAAAATGAAATGTAAGGAAGTCCTGCGCTTTTCGCCGCTTCAAGTGCCGGTATAGAACCGTCCAGATCGTTGCTGATAGCTGACACTACATTTACGTTCTGTACAATAAAATCATCAATCTGTCCGTTCTGTACATTTGTATCCCCACCTGCATCTGTGACCGTAATATCAATACCTTTCGCCTCTGTCATCTCTTTCAAATACGTTCTGAATTTTGCACAATAATTGTACGTATCACTGTTGTTTGCAAATCCTACTAAGTACTCTTCACTTTTCTTTCCTGTATTACCCGTATCACCTGTCTTGTCCGTACCGCATCCTGTCATTACCGTCATACATACCATCATTCCCGCCACCATCACTGCTAATTTTTTCTTCATTGTTTTTTCCTCCTTCATTTTTATTTATTTACTTTTTTTATTTTCTTTTGTCTTAATATCAATAATTACTGCCACCGCAATTAACAACCCCTTCACAATCAACTGGTACTGGGTAGATACATGCAGCAGATTCAGTATGTTGTTGATCAATCCTACGATGATCGAACCGATTAAGGCTCCTGTTACCGTTCCGATTCCTCCTAAGAAGCTAGTCCCGCCCACAATCACCGCAGTAATGGCGTCAAATTCATACCCTTCTCCCACAGAAGGCATTCCCGCCATCAAACGCGCCATCAGCACTACACCTGCCAGTCCTGTCAGCGCACCGCTCAGTGTAAATATCAGCCTCTTTATGCGCTTCGTATTAATGCCCGAGGCAATTGCCGCCTTCTCACTTCCTCCGATAGCATAGATATAAGTTCCGAATGTTGTCTTTTTCATCAATATCGCTATGGCTGCTACCATAACAAGCATAATGATAACCGGAACCGGTATTCCGAGGACTGCACCATATCCCAGCGGTCTCGCTTTCTGCACGCCGCCGATTGTCTGCCCGTTTGTATATATCTGAACAATTCCCTGAAGTACATAGGTCATTGCCAGAGTCGCAATAAATGGCTGCAGTTTATAGTGGGTAATTAAAAATCCGTTCACCCAGCCGCAAAGACATCCGATTGCGATCCCCGCCAGTATCGCCAGCGGCAGATTTCCCGTTCCTGCAAGGATCCCCGCCGAAATACACGCTGAGGTTGTACACAAAAACCCCGCTGACAAGTCAATCATTCCGGATACGATCAGCATCGTCTCGCCGCAGGCAATAATGGTAACCACAGAAATCTGTTTTAATATGTTAATCAAATTCTGGGGTTTTAAAAAGTTATGATTAATGACTGCCGATGCAATAAATAAAAAGATCATGATAAGTACGATTCCGTATTTTCTGTATATCTCTCCCGATGATAATCTCGTTTTATTTTTCATCTTTCGCCTCCACAATTATTTTCATAATTTTATCCTGAACCAGATCCTCACGCTCTAAAATTTTTAACAATTTCCCGTCACCGACCACTCCTACTCTATGGCTCATGGAAAGCACTTCCGGCATATCTGAGGAGATGAGTATAATTGCCATACCCTGCCTCGCAAACTCTGTAATGAGGGAATAGATTTCTTCCTTTGCACCTACATCAATCCCTCTTGTCGGCTCGTCTAAAATAAGAAGCTTAATATCCCGCACAAGCCATTTTGCCAATACTACCTTCTGCTGGTTTCCGCCGCTTAAATTCTCTGCCAGTGTACTCATACCCGGTGCTTTCACTGAAAGTTCGGAACAAATAGCATTTCCCTTTTTCTTTACCTGCTTCGCATTCCAGAATCCTAATCTCGCAAATAAATCTCCATTCGGAAGTTTGATATTGTCTTCTATCGGTCTCACACCCACAAATCCGTAAGTCCTTCTGTCCTCCGTCACCATTGCAATCCCATGCCGTATTGCATTTTTGACTGAGCGTATCTTCACCTCTTTTCCCTCCATCAGGATCTCTCCTTTTTCCAGATGGTCCAATCCGAATATTGTCTGAACAATCTCACTTCTTCCTGCGCCTACCATACCTGCAAGGCCGAAAATCTCTCCTTTATGAACCCGGAACGAAATGTCTCGAAATACCCCTTCATTCGTCAAATTCTTCACTTCAAGCACAACTCGATCCTGATGTTCTGAAATTGGCGGATAGATATCTTCGATATCCCTCCCGACCATCATAGATATAAGCTGCTCTTCCGTAGTGTCTTTTATTTCGCCCGATGCAATCCACTTTCCGTCACGCAAAACCGTATATTCATCGCAGAGTGCGAACACTTCTTCCAGCCTGTGAGAGATAAAAACGAATGCAATCCCAGTCTCTTTCAGTTTGCATACGGTCTTAAAAAGAATGCCGGTCTCCGCACTTGTCAAAGATGATGTCGGCTCATCCATAATAATGACTTTACTGTTTCTCGAAATTGCTTTCAGAATTTCAATCATCTGACACTGAGCTACATTCAGATTTCCCATTTTTTCATCGGGCTCATAATCCAGATTCATTATTTTTAATAATTCCTTTGTTTGCTTCTTTCTCTCCTTTTTGTTCAAAAATAATTTTCCTTTTTTCTGTTCTCTCCCTAAGAACAAGTTCTCTGATATCGTCAGCTCAGGTACATAGTTCAATTCCTGTGCGACAATAGAAATTCCATGTGCATAGGCATCCTTCTCTGACTTCATATGAATCTCTGTTCCTTCACAAAAAACTGTTCCGCCATAACCGGTATATGTTCCCGACAATATCTTCATCAGTGTTGACTTGCCGGCTCCGTTTTCACCGACCAGTGCATGAACTGTGGAAGAACGTATCTTCATATTGACCTGATCCAATGCGATTACACCCGGAAACTCTTTGCGTATGTTTTTCAGTTCCATAATTGTATGCCTTACCAAAATGTTCCCCCCTTTTTGTCTAAACGTTTTAACAATTAGTTTCTTAACGCTTTGTTTTATGTTGATATTATATCATATTCATTATATCTATTCAACAAATAAGGCTTATTTTTGTTTATTTTGTATAATATTACTCGTCAAAACGTTTCAATATTTATGTTTAAACGTTTTAACACTGTTAATAATAAACAGGCATAAATGGTATTATTTTACATACTAAAAGAGCCGGTTCATACACCGACTCTTTTATAAAACCATTTTAAATTTTCCTTGTACTGCCCCGAAGCAAAAGTTGTGGTTTATACTCCCTCACGTTCCTTCCCTTTTTTTCTGTGCACTCGATCAGCTCCATAGTGCGTTCTCCTATATACTTCCCTATTTCTTCCACCGGAATACCTATTGTTGTCAGCGGCACCTGCATCACATCCGCGAACGGAACATTATCGAAACCGACCACAGAGACTTCCTCTGGGATGCTGACCCCGTACATTCTCGCCGCACGATAAATACCAAATGCCATCTCGTCATTCATAGAGAAAATAGCCGTCACCTTTTTTCCCATAATATAGGAAAATAACATGTATCCGCTATTCATGGTATAGTCCCCATAGACAACCAGTTTTTCATCATATGAAATCCCAGCTTCCTGAAGAGCCATTTTATATCCTTCCAAACGCTCCTGTGTCACCTGATAATTCTTTTTCCCCGCCACACAGCCAATCCTTCTGTGTCCGTAATCTATGAGATGCTTCGTTGCAATATATCCGCCCTGACGGTAATCAAACACTACATCTGTCCCCTCACATGCAAATCCATAATTATCCATAGTCATTACCGGTACATCTAACTGCAAAATGGCATCATTCAATTTCTTTTTTTCTTCATTCGTATATTTCTCAAGCGATTTCGCCCAGATCAAGGCACTGATATTTCCCGCACCCACGTTCCGAAGCAGATCACATTCCACCGCTCCATCATCTTCTATAATATGGCAAACAAGAGAGTAGCCTCTTTTTTCAACCACATTGTTAATCTCCATGAAAAGCGATGAAATATGGGTATTCCGCAAATCATTAAAGACAATCCCTATCAGCTTACTCTTTTTATTTACAAGGCTTACTGCTGCATTATTCGGCTGATAATTATACTTTCTTGCAACTTCTATTACTTTTGCTTTTGTCTTCTCCGACACCCTCGTTTTCTTTGAAGAGAGTGCCATAGACACCGTTGCCACCGAGACACCACACTCGCGAGCAATATCTTTTATCGTCACCTGCATCACCGTTCCTCCGATATATCTTCCACTCTGTTTCTATCTGTGTTTTTTGTCTATCTTATTATTGTAAAGCAAATCATAATGTCTGACAAGGAATTCCCCTGTACTTTCTTGTCTGGATCTAAAATTCATTTGCTTCTATCGTCCTCCCCTCCCAATAATTCCCTCTGCAGTCCAATCAAATGAAGCATTATCTCCTGCTTAGGTGATAATGCTCCATTTCTTAAGGCTATCTAATTCCCGACAGCTTCATTCTCCTTTCTAATATTTCACGGGTATCCAGACTTCTACTTCCCCCAAATCTTCTGCTTCATTCCATAATACATACTTTTCGATGGTGGGCAACCCACATTTGTCATACTGGCTCTGGGGAAGGAATTCCTGATTGATCTGCTGCCAGAGATTTCCCAGAACATTGTCTGAGATTTTTCCCTTGGCCTGAAAGATCAGCCATGTTGCCGGAGGATATTCATATGTCACAAATCCTTCTACCTCCGGCCCGTCCCAGAGAACGGCACACATATAATCATTACTGCCATCCTCCTGAAATCCGAAGCACAATCCCAAATCAAAAAAACTACCACTGATAGCTTTCATTTTTTCATTAGTTCCATCACTCTTAACCACTGCCCAGGTGCCTCCTCCATATGGAGTTGTCATTCTTATTCCCAATACCTGAAAAGCCCCTTTTTCTTCAACTACATACTTCATAATCTCTACTCCTTTCACTGTATACTAAGATTCAAGCCTGCAGTAAAATACTAGCGGAACAGCTTTTTGTCTTACATCTGTCGCGTTGCATCCGCTCCGTTCTCCTGCCTGCCTTATGCTTAGTATAAGGCTTTCACAGTCTGTCTGCCCGATATATTTCCCACAGAAAATATCGGCACAAAACATATCTCTGGCTTTTTCATCCACTGAAGATTTCGGACAGATGTCAAGAGATGATGTGAAAAAGTTTATAGGGATGCTCATGACACCCTCCACATAACCTGGCGTCATTTAAACTTCTTCCAATATAAGACATACGTTCATATCGGAACGTCTAAAATCAATGACGGTGAATTGCAAACAAAAATTAATTGATACTACCACAGACAGATTACTCATCTTTCTTCCGTTTTTCTTATCTCCAGATATTTCACATAGTCGTTACATGAAATCACGTCCCCAACCAATTTCCGATTCTCCGGATTTCTCAGATTATAGAAATATACTGGCAAATGATCGATTTCTTCGCCCAGGTCATCATATATGGTACAAAACACTTTGTCGTATTCATTTTCTATTCTGTCCTCACCGAAGAAGCCTTCCATCAAATCTACTTCATTCTGGACATCATCCGGCACCTCATGAATCTCACCCAGAACCATCTCATCTCCTATCGTCAGAGCAGGATACGCTTTACCCCTGATAGCATGGAGCGAACCTTTCACATAAGCATAGCGCCGGAATGTATCATGAGCTTTATAATAGTACTCATAATTATACATACCCACACGAAGTGTCCCATATACAAACACTCTTCTCATCAGTGTGTTGCACCGCCCATCACCTTAATATCCGTAGGTGTGTCTACAATTGCCTCAATTGCGGCTTCAATACCCTCCACCAGTACATCCTGTGACATGGACGGCATATTCTTTTTATCTATTACCTGCTGGGGCAGGAATGGAATATGGATAAAACCACTGCGCTTTCCAGGATATTTGGCTGCCAGCATATGACAGACCCCGTATGTCACATGGTTGCAGACAAAGGTACCCGCCGTATTGGATATGGATGCGGGAATTCCTCTGCTCTGAATCCGCTGAACCATAGCCTTGATCGGAATGGTTACAAAATAAGCAGCCGGACCATCCGGATAAACAGGCTCGTCAATAATCTGATTTCCCTCATTGTCAGGAATACGGCAGTCATCCACATTGATACCTACCCGCTCTATGGTTATATCTGGTCTCCCGCCTGCCTGTCCGATAGACAAAACTACATCCGGGTCATATTTGACCACAGCCTCCTCGATTACCCGGAGGGACTTATGGCACACAGTGGGTATCTCCAGCTTGATAATCTCCGCCCCCGAGATATTATCTCTCAGTCTTTTTACCGTCTCAATGGCCGGATTTACCAGCTCTCCCCCGAAGGGATCAAATCCTGTCACTAATATTTTCATTTCTTTCTCCTTATCTGAATCCAATTATAAGCATAAGAATAATGTGAACTGCGATCATCATTAATGCCATAGGAACCTGCGCCTTAATAACAGACCACTTGGGATCCTTTGTCTCAAGTACCGCACAGGGAACAATATTAAAGTTCGCCGCCATAGGCGTCATCAGCGTTCCGCAGTAACCTGCTGTCATACCAAGTGCACCGATTATAGCCGGATTCCCGCCCTGCATAATAACGAAGGGAACACCGATTCCTGCTGTAATAACAGTAAACGCGGCAAATGCATTCCCCATGATCATAGTAAAAATGACCATACCAAAAACATAGATTATAACTCCTATTACGATATTTCCTTTGGGAACAACGGAGGAAATCATATTAGAAATAACTTCACCCACACCAGCCTCTGAAAATACACTTCCCAGTGCGCCCAGCAGCTGAGGCAGCAAGCAGGCGGCTCCAACCTGCATAAGCAGACGTGAAGTATCTTCTCTTGTCTCGCTTACCTTTGGGTTACAAATGACAAATGCCAAAATCAAGGCAAGTACACAGGCTACACCTGTCATAATTGCTCCATTCAGCGCTGTAGGAGTGACAACACCCTCTGCATTCACAGCATCATATTTCACAAAGGATAAAACCAGAGCAATAACACCAACGGTGACTGCCGGAATAAATATTTTCGTTCCAATTCTCTCGCTGGCCGCCTGCTTGGACTGAGCGGCAGCTTCTGCGAACTTACCCATTTTTACCTGTTTTGTGAGAGTAAGGCAGCCCATAACCAACAGCATTGCGCCGGTAACCACAGGAGGAATAACTTTACCCAGCATGAAGATCAGCCCTGTCAGGGTCCAGAAAATAATTGTTCCGATTTTTGCCTCTTCGTTCTTTCTTGCACGGAAAGCGGTATCAAAACATACCAGTCCGCAGAGAACATAGAAAAATTCCGGAAAATAAACACCTAAAAAATCTGTCATTATTTCTTTCCTCCCTTCACCTGTCTGTCAAACAGGAATACCTGTACCATCGTCAGGATGATCGAGATAATCATAACGGAAATAGAAGCTGATGCAATACTTGATAGTGTAACATCATATCCAGCCACGGCAAGCCCGGACTGAATCAGCACGACACCAGACGCTGCCGGAAAACAGTTCTGCGCGAAGAAGTTACCATAGTTCTCAGATGCGGCTGAAAGACCTTTTACTTTCTCATCTTCCTTTTCTGTCAGTCTACTTCCTTTAGATGCTTCTGCAGCTGCAGTAGTCATCGGCAGGATCAGAGGACGAATAAACTGAACATGTCCGCCAATTCGGATATTCATTGCAGATGCTAAAGAACGAATCACAATCCACAGTGACAAAACCTTTCCTGCGGATGCATCCTTAATCTTTCCAATCAAATAAGCCGCCCTCTCCTTCATACCAAAATGCTCGATGATTGCAATTACCGGGAACATAATAAGAAAAATAGACATCAGTCTATTGTTTACAAAAGATGTACCTATGATCTCCAGAATATAAAAAAAGTCAAGGCCTGATACAATACCAGTCACAATACCTGCCACAAGTACTACAGCCAGAACATCTAGTTTCAGTGCAAAGCCTAAAACAATAATTGCTACACCAATTAATTTAACTATTTCCATATCTTTCCCCTTTCATTGCATACCTCATCTTTTCATCATAAAATATCTTACAGAAAATTGCATAATTTTTTAATAATACACAAAACTTCAAACATGTCCATGGCAGTCCAGTTCGACAGTATATATTCTTTTGCCCCTGCAATGCTTTTTAGTCCTTCTCCTACCCATAACTGATTCCACGGCGACAATCCCAAGTACGCTAATCGGATTAATCAGTTATGGTTTTCATTTGCTCCACACAAGTTTAGGTCTGTATTTTGCCAGAGGAACATTCTACCCATGCAGATCCTATAGGTTTGCAGGAAAACGGCAGTAATTTAGAAGTTCTTCTGTTTACAAAATTGGAACACAAATCTCGCAAAGGTGTTGCTCCACTAAAATTCTTGCGTAACGTTCCATAGTAGGTCTGGACTCATCTAGCTGATAACCGATTCTTTTTATTTCTGCAAAGCACTCATTCCATGCTGATTCGACCGCAATGGCAGTATGTTCAATTAAAAATACTATGAATTTCCCACCTTCGATCTTTCTACTTGTCACTTCCCCTATATGTATATTTTGATTTGGCGGATATATTGTGCAAACATCATATCTGCATTTATTGGCTTCTGTTGTATTGGGATTATCTAGGGGAATGGCAAATATTATATTATGAACAGTATAGAGATCATGTTCTTTCAGCCAGCTTTTGAATTTCTCCATCAAAATGCGATTACTTTCTCCGTATGCACCCACTCGCCGCATATAAATAACTTCGTATGATTCTATTTTCTCTTCTCTCGAACTGATATAAAACATTAATTTAATCCTCCAATACTTTTAGTACATCAAAATCCAAAACATATGATAAGCCCAATAAAAATAATTTTCAACTTAATTAATTTAGATGAATTATAAAGTGAAGATAACGGAAAATTGCATTATTACCAGAGGATGATATGAACAATACATGCCTTTGGGTAATGTAAATTGACAAATGTCGTAGATTGTCCCGGTTATAAAACCTTTGACAAAGATGCGCCAAACAATGGCGGCAGCTTACTCGATTCAACTTCCTTTTTCTTGTCAAACCAGCTCCATCATCCATTCATATGCTAATCCCTGCTTAGGTTCGGTTGGTCAGCCGGTTCACCAGTCCGTTTTTCTTCACATAAAAAGTTTTTTATTAGCTCCTGCTATTTTCGAGACTTTAACATCACAAACGTAATGCATGCCCCTTCTCTCCATTAAAAATATGTATCTTTTCCTGCTTCAGGCGAATGTATATCTCATGTCCAATTTGACCGGAAAAATCAGCATTTGTCATTATCGTAAGATTCGGTATGCCTGACGCAACAAGAAAGACAGCCACTTCACGCCCTGTATTTTCCAACAAATTGATCTCCATCCGGATGGCGCCAGGTTCATTTTTTGAAGTAAGCTCAATGTGTTCCGGACGGATACCAGCCTTAAGCGGCTCTTGTAATTGCTCCCCAGGCAAACCACTTATGTCTATAGGAATATGGGCTTCGCCCAGAGTCAAAAATTGCTGCGCATGATATGACACAATCCTTGTATCCCATATATTCATATTGGGAGAGCCTATAAATCCGGCAACGAAAAGGTTAGCCGGATTTTGATAGATCTCCTGCGGCGTCCCAAACTGCTGTAAAACGCCGCAATTCATTACAGCAATACGTGTCCCCATTGTCATAGCTTCGATCTGGTCATGTGTAACATATATTGTTGTTACACCCAATTCCCGCTGTAGCGTTATAATCTCCCGGCGCATCTCTGTGCGGAGTTTTGCATCCAGATTTGCCAGCGGTTCATCCATCAAAAAAAGCTTAGGCCTTCTCACCAATGACCGCGCAAGAGCCACACGCTGACGCTGTCCTCCTGAGAGTGCACCGGGCTTCCGTTCCAACAGAGTGTCCAGTTCCAGCTTTTTTGCCACCTCAGCTACCCGTGCCGCTGTCTCCTGCTTTTTGGTATGGCGCATTTTTAGGGGAAACGCGATATTATTTTTTACCTTCATGTTCGGATAGAGGGCATAATTCTGAAATACCATAGCAATGTCACGGTTCTTAGGTGGTACTTTATTAACTACCCTGCCATCCATAATGATCTCGCCGCTGCTGATGCCCTCAAGTCCCGCAATCATACGAAGCAGTGTAGTCTTTCCACAGCCGGAAGGCCCCACGAAAACAATAAATTCCCCCTGTTCAATTTCCATATCCATATTGATAACGGCGTGTACATTGCCTGGATACCACTTATTTACTTTGTGTATTTGCAGGCCGCCTGCCCGAACTTCATTTTCCATAAACAGCTCCTTTTATATTTTAGTCCTTCATTCCAGAAGATATAATGCCTTGTTCAAGATATTTCTGCCCGAACATAAATATCAAAAGCGGTGGCATAAGTGTAATCAGTGATGCGATCAGCGATACTCCCGCATTGTCCGCGGTGATATTCGCCATATACAGAGACAGCGGCCAAAGTGTCTGATCCTTTAAGAATGCCTGAGGTGCCTCCATTGCGTTCCAGTATTCCAGAAATCCCAACACAACAGCGGAGAGGATACCCGGTGCTCCGAGAGGTATTCCCAATCTCAAAAATGTCTGGATGGGAGAAGCACCATCCACAGCTGCTGCCTCAGTAACCGCCCCAGGTATCGTCATAAAAAATCGGGTCATGATGAATACCGGAAGGGTTGATGCGGCACCGGGCAGAATAATGGCCCATGCAGTATCAATAAGACCTAACTTATTCAAAACCAGATAACTGGAAACCATAGTCACTTGAAAAGGCATCAGCATAAGGACTATATATAAGGTGTATAGCACTTTTTTTCCGCGAAAGTCAAAACGTGCAAATGCCCATGCCGCAGGAGCGCCCAAAACAATATGGCCCAATATAATGGGAAAGACCTGTTTACAGGAATTCCAGAATACACTAAAAAATTGAGGTGTATCAAACAACAGCTCCGCATAAGCCTGAAAGGTCGGGTAGCGTGCAAAAATCGGCCATGCAGCAAAGCCATCACCACTTTCTAAAACCGGAGCAAGGTTCCCGGACAACTCCCCAGGTCCCATAAATGTACCGGATGAAAGCATCCACAGCGGTACCCATACAAAAGCAGCGATCATAAAAAGAATGAGACAGATAAGAATTTTTTTCAAGAGTCGTCACCCCCACTCATGATCTTCTGCAACAACATAATCAAAGTAAATACGATAAGTGCCATCATCACAGCCCCAGCACACATTTTATCCACGTCCAAGCTGCTGTACCAGTTATTAAACAAATGCTGAAGCATATAAATGCTATTATCGGGATAGCTGCCTGCAATGAGATAAGCTTCCCTGAATACCTTGAACGAATTGAGCAGGGACAGCACTGTGACTGTGAACAATGTCGACAACAGATTGGGCAGCGTTATCTTTATAAGCCGTTTTATGCTGCCCGCACCGTCTATCTGTGCCGCCTCATACAGCGCCGGATTGATAGCACTGATTCCTGAGAGCCATAGCACCATGTCATACCCAAAGTTCTTCCATATATACGCAAACACTAAAACTGCAAATGCAGCTTCGCTGCCAATCCAATCAATCGAAGTTACATCCAGTAAAGACAGAATCCCATTGATTGATCCGTTTCTATGGAAAATCACCCTCCACAGCAGAACAATTGAGGCCACCGGTATTGCCATTGGCATTAAAAACGTCGTTTTGAAAATCCCATGTTTTTCCTGAAATGTAGTAAGCATCAATGCAACAACCAACGATATGATAAGCAATAGTGGTATGCAAACGAATATAAACTTTGCAGTATTGGCCGCTGCCAATTGGAATGCACTATTACCCAGCACAGATATGTAGTTTTGGAATCCAACAAACTGATTGCTTACAGCGGAGAAAAAAGAACGCCGCAGTGCATCCACAAGCGGAATGAGTACCATTACACTCACGGCAAACAAACTCGGTGTCAAAAACAACCACGGTACGATACGCTCTTTTAGCGGGGCCTTATATTCATGTTCGTTTTGTTGTTTTTTCCTGTATAAGTATTTGGGCTTTCTCGCCGCTTTCGACAAAGGTATATTCTTTCTTCGGCAGAGAATAGTTTTTATCAACTAAGACCCTCCTTTCATGGGATACAAAGCCAAGCTTTCCTCCTTGCCAATGGAGCAAGAGATCTATGCAAAGCCACAGACAGGGCATGAAATACATAACCTTGCCAATAGAAATATTGTTGTATGACACTATTTTTACAGATATCAAACAAAGTGACAGTGTATATATCACGCAGCTCAGAACCAGGCCCGAATATGAGCGTATTGATGTCATCCTAGCCGCTATTGCCACAAGGATAGAGGCAAATAAAGAACATAATAGCAGTAAAAACGCCGTATTCCAAAGCGCCTTATCCCTGAAGGTCGGGGCTGTAGACATCCAGGCAGTAAGATTCTCCCAGTGATCCAAAAATAAATTATTCCAAAATTTAAAGTCAGACCACCTTGAAGGGATAAAGCTTGAAGGGATATCCGGAAGATCAATACAGATCACTAATCCGGCCAAGGCGATCAAGGCAAGCGGCAGATAGGAAATCATCCACATCGGATAGTGCCGGAGCTTTCCTCCCCGCTTTATCAACCTTATGACGATGCCAAACGCCAAAACCATAGCCGGAAGCCGGTAAATCATGCTAAACACCCACCCCATCAGTGGTAAATCGAGAATTGTACCTCCTGTGAAGTCTGAAGCCGTAAGATAACGCTCTGCCTTCTCCCGCGTTCCGCCATCAGAAAATATTAACTGCATATTAGACAGTGTATCACTGGATTCTTCCTCTGCCTGCCGGAATACTCTTGATGTATCATCATCGAATACACCACGAACATATAATACCTCCCCTCCGATCTTGATCTGCATACCGAGCACATTCGTGCTTCCCCATAATGAAAACGCCAATTCTGAGCTGATGGCGCAGCCCGCTGTATCAGACTGCGAAGGTAAAGAACCAACGAGTATGGTTTTTGACGTGATATCTTCACAGGCTCCAAAAACAACAACCACATCCGCAGTCGTACTCCCCATATCTGCATCCATGATCTCCTGTGCGGAATATACCTGCCACAGCGTCACCTCTGGCTGCTTTGCAAGGCCATCCTGCTTTGCATATTTTTGCTGCCTGACAAGGGCAGACGGACTGACACCACCAGTTTCCCATCGTACGCTGACACTTGAGCATAAATCAATAGCTGCAATAAAGAATGAGCATGCCATACACCAAACGAAAGCTGCCAGTATTCCTGTTACTGTGAGAGCCCGGTAATTCATAGAATTATTAGCCTTCAATGCGAACTCTGTCTCCTTCCGAAATAGTCTTATTTGAGCTCGTGATCACCTTATCCGAGTAGGTCAGAGCATTTTCTGTACTTTCAATGCTCATCATCTGCCCGTCCCTATCCTTAACGATGATATCAACCCGTGATGTAACCCACTCGATTCCCATCACAGTATTTTGTTTACGGATTACGAGAACATGGTCACCTCGAGAGTCCCTTCTTAATGCGGTCAGCGGCAGGCAATTCTGATATGTCTCACTTTTTTTGTTCAAAGAAAGTTGTGCAGACATACCGGGGGTATATTTACCGTCGGGGAGGGTAACCGTCACCGGAACCATGTTATCCTCATCAGCTGTTCCCATGGCTGCTATCTTCACATCCAGCTTCTGAGTGCTGCCGTCAAGTCTATAGCTAAGTTCCCCTGTATCATTTACCGAAAAGTTTTCGGCATTCTCTTTATCCAGGCTCCCTTTAAAAACAAAACCCACGCCATTGTTGGACAATGTAACTACTTCAACATCTGCTTCCGTCTTTGAACCCTTTTCCAAAGTTTTCAAAACCGTACCGGAAACCGGAGCCATAACATGACCACCATTGTCTATGATTTCTTTCAGTGTGTCACGTAACTTTTCCTTTTCTGACAACTCTGCCTTATAGGTGACACTCTCAATTTCTGCCTCAGTCTGCGACTTAGACTTGTTTTCCTGAGCCTTTTTCAATGCTCGCCGCGCCGCTTCAATGTTTTTTTCGGCAGCGTAGAGTTCCTCATCCTTTGAGTCTTCAAACTCTCGCTGGGCACTTATTAGCGCGCTCTCTGCAGCTTCAATAGCAGCCTGAGCATCCATAACCGCAGCCTCATCTGAAAAATCTGTACGGTTTTCTGCCGCAGAAAGTGCCTCATCGGCCTCAGAAAGTGCGTTGTCCCAGCGCGTCTTGATAGCTTCAAGATTTTGAACGGCGCTATCGTAGGCAGGCGTTCCCTCCTCAGCCTCTGAGAGCACTTGCTGTGCCGCGCGAACCGCATCATCCCCAGATTCTTGAACATTCTTCCGATTTTCCTCCGCTTCCTTAATGAATGCCTGCCTTGTAGCTGTGATGGCCCTGTCTTTATTTTCGATTGCATTGGCAAGTGCCGATTCGAGGTCTGCAAAATCATTCCTCTCAAGCTTTGCAACTAAACGGTCATACGCCTGCTGTGCATCATCAAGCGCCTGCTGTGCATCAAGAACACTGTCGCTGCTTCCTTTCCCGGAAAGGCTTATCTTCTGGTTAAGGATATAGATCTCATCCTCGAGGCCCTTAATCTTATCTTTTATGGAAGATACATCAAACGCAAGCAGCGCCTCGCCTTCGCTTACCTGCTTTCCCCTTTCTGCATTAACCTTGATAACCCTGAGGCCCTCCGGCAGGGTGATGGATATACCATCCTCTGCGTCAATGGTTCCATCAATTTCAGCTTTGTTCGTCAATGTTCCACTTGTCATTGTTGATACCTGAACGCTGGCAATCGTGGCAGAATCAGACACACGGGAAACGATCGTAAATACAAAGATCAGTACAAAAAATGAGACTATAAGACGTATTGCTATACGCTGTACACGGTTACTTAACAGAGGCTTATGCTTTAAACCAGAGGCGAACATATCTTTTTCCTGTGTGATAATATCGTTGATCTTTTCCTTGATATGTAAGAGCTTCATTGTGTGGTCTTCTCCTGTATAGTTAATCATTAAACTCTATCATAATTATTTTATCCGCCAGATAAGTGCCATCTGCCTGCTGGGTTCCAAAAAGCAATACAAATTCATCGTCCTTTAGTTCGCTTTTATCACCATCGTCAAGAGAATACTTTCCACCCTGAGACTCAACCAGCGCTCTTTGAAATATAGTTTCATCTGTAAAAGTAACACTTACACTGCCACTATCTGCTTCACCATCAGTAGAAGCAAAGCCTGCACCTATCGTACATGTTGTTTCGGTACAGCCACTGACCACTCCACTGAAGTCGGCTGATTTAAACAAATCATTTGCATCAGTAAATGTGTTTTCAGCAGTTATTTCCTTATTTTCACTGCCAGCGTCATCTTGGGGATCATTTTTTGCAACAGATCCCTGATCGGCTGGTACCGCATCTGACTGCGTATCGTTGATTTGGTTATTGGAAGTTTTAGGTTCCGTATCTGCACCTGCGCATCCTGAAAATAAAAACATCCCTACACAAATGATTACACACAGACTTACAATTCGTTTTTTCATAATTTTTAATTCCTTTCTGTTTTAATTATAACTACATCTGTTCCTTTATATAAAGGCTGGCACGGCTCTGGATCTTTTCAGCAGCTTCCTGTACGCTTATCGTTCCGGCAAAAAATTCTGAGGCTTCTTCTATTATGATATCTTCCAGACTCTGGCTTTCATTTACTGCATAGGACACACTACTTAAGAGCGTCCTCATAAGCTCTACATCCTCTTGTGTTATCTTCCCGTCTTCGTACAGGAACGTCCACATGGAATTACCATTCATAGCGGCCTGCATTACTGTATCAAACGCTCCCTTATGGAATGGCAGAAGATAACAAGACTCCTGATGCTCCTTCATCAAAAATGTCCTCACAAACTCCCATGCACCATCCTTATACTTGCTGGATGAGGATATTCCAATCTTTACTTCTGGCTTGATCGCATGGTATTCTCCATGGGAACTTGGCAGGCCTATTACATTTACGTTTCCCTTATAGGAATCTCTGTACTGTGCAATTTGGTATGCACTGTAAACAGCTTCATAGGATGCCACAGCAGCACTCAAGTCCGCTCCGAAGCCGTTTTGGCTGCTCTCCTGAATTTTCCCGGCAAACTCCAGCAATTCTATGAACTCCGGAGAATTGAAAAAGCACTCACCGGAGGTCCAGTCAACAAGGCTGTCATTGGTCTGGAGCATTATTTCAAGAAATGATGTACTTGACAGATTACTTATAGAATTTAACCCCGAGGTTTCCAGAACTTTTTCCAAGCTGTCCAGCGTCCATCCCCCATTTTCATCAAGGGCACTTGTATTAGCCAGCATTGTGGATATAGATACACCATTTGTAATGTAAGGCAGTTTACCGTCAATGCTTATGGCGTCAAAGACATTTGCGAAATAGTCATCCATATTAATTTCTGAGTCGTTCTTAATATAGGTATAGAGATCCTCCAACAACCCCTTGTTATGGTAGATCGGAACCGATAAATTGCTCATATCCAAAATGTCTGGTATATCCCCTGAAATAATCTTTGTATTAAGATTTAAAACGGCATTATCCCATTCCTCATCGGATACGTTTTGTTCGTACGGAAAATACTCCGTAAGTTCAATCTTATATTCTTTATTTGTTTTATTAAAATCCGAAACAGCCTGGACAACACTTGGATTGGCAGTCAAGCTCACCATACTGAGTTCTGTCCGATTATCTTTTCCCTTGGAAAGCACCCCTATCTCATAGGAGAGTACAGAAGTCTGGTTGGACGACGCGGCCAAAACCACAAATCGACCATCCTCAAGCTCACATACATGAACATCCGCTGTGTTCAACCCCATATCAGACCAGTTGAAGATAAGCTTACCTTTCTGTGCCCCAGCACTGTAACCATACAGGCTTGAGGAGTCAAATAGATAGAAATTGTTGGTACTTCCTCCAAACAGACCTGCTGTTGTTCCTAAATATGTGGGATCCTTATGCCAATCCTTATTATCTATATCCACGGTAAGCAGATCATAGTTTGCTCTGTCCGTAGTAGTGGCACACACACCAATCTGTCCCTCACCGGTCGTTATGGTTGTCATAAGATTTCCATCATAATTGAGATCAAACAAAAACTCACCATTGCTGTCAAAAAGATAAGCATATGTACTACCGCATTTGGCTGCTATGCAGATATTCCCCTCAGCATCCATACTCATAAACATTTCACTGCCAGATGAGGAAGTAACTGTGGCATCCAGTACTGACGATAAATCTACGGATTGGACTGCTGCATTGCTGCTATCAAATTTTTTCAAACTATAGCCTCCTGCATTATCCTTGCAAACAGCCCATATGCTACCGTGCTGATCTATACCAAAATCCAAAAGTACAGTTGAATCCTCAAATACCAGCGGCAGCTTTTGAAAATCACCGTTATCAATTGATATTGCCGCCAAATACGAGATTCCATTACCTTCTTGACAGCACACATAAGCCTTATTATCGTTGATCAGAAGCCTTGAAATGTATGTCACTGAATCAGGGATGTCAAAAAAACTTGCGACATAGGATTCAGGAGCCTCCTCATCCTTGGTGTTATGACCACATGCCGTCATAGAAAAAAGCATCGCTATCAGACATAGCATTGAGATGTTTCGTTGTAACATTTTCATATTATCCACTATCCTCCTTGCATATAAATTACCTGCTCTCTCAGGTGTATTCAGCATACCATGAATGAGCAGGCAGTTTTTTAATTTCATATAAATGATTAACTAAGGAATGGTAAATGAAATCCTAAGAATTCCTAAGACCTCAAGGCAGAAGCCACGATGGTATTAAACTGAGGGAAGTTCAACGATAAACACAGTGTTTCCGTTACTGCTTTCAGCCTTTATATCACCACCGTGCTTTACAACAATATCCTTAGCGATGGCAAGACCTAGTCCGGAGCCACCGGTTGTGCTTGATCTTGAGCTGTCCAGACGATAAAATTTGTCAAAGATCACACTTAGCTTGTCTTCTGGAATGTCACCTTTATTTTCAAATTTGACAACATTCTTTCCGGGAAGCTCTTGGGCTGAAATGGTTATGACACTACCGCCTGCACTATATGCTATAGCATTTTTCAAAATATTATTAAATACCCTTGCCAGCTTTTCAGAATCACCGTACAATACCATATTTTCAGAGATATTGTTTTCAATGTACTTCCCACATGAATTTAGCTGTGGATACAGCTCATCTGAAATCTGTACCATCATATAGTAAAGATCAATAATTGTCTTTTTTAGTGGAACGGATTCCGAATTACTACGTGCAATCTCAAAAAATTCATCAATCAAAGTTTCAAGTCGATTAGCCTTCTCCCATGCGATATGGATGTATTTTAATTTCTTCACATCAGTCATATCCGGATTTTCATCCAATAGGCTAAGATATCCTATAACTGAGGTAAGCGGAGTTTTTATATCATGAGCCAGATATACGATAAGATCATTCTTTTTCTGCTCGGCTATCTGTGTCTCAAACGCCCGTGTTTTTAGTGTCTGCCTGACATGGTTCAATTTATGTTCAATAATTTCCAGTTCAAGAGATAACGATATCTGCCCCTCCTCATCCATGAGGTGGTCGATCCCGTTTACAACTTCATCAAAATATCGTTTATATGACTTCAGCAGCATCTGAAATAACACAAACATAAAAGTGATGATTGTTATCGCAAGAATAAACTGCATGTTATTTCCTACTACTTTGAAATAAAGTATATCCGCCTCAGTATCACTGATGTGAAGAATGCGTGCAATGACAGCAGCTATTATATCAGCCACATGTCCCTGGCTAAGTAACCGCAGGAGGAGTACTGTCAGGGCAGCACCAATTGTTATACATAATCCTTTGCCAAATGTGATGCGGCTAAGTTTTGAATAGTTGTAATCTTTTTTTTTAAATTTCTTCAATTTTGTATCCGACCCCCCAGACAGTTTTGATATATTTGGGTCTTTCACCGGTATCCCCCATTTTCTCGCGTAAATGGCGAATGTGTACAGTAATGGTATTGTTGCTTTTGGTATAATATTCGCCTTGCCAAACTTCATGAAACAAATCCTCGGCACTGACTACACTGCCTTTGCGCTCCAGAAGAATACGAAGGATTGAAAACTCCGTTGGCGTTAGCAATAGGCTGTTTCCATCGATCGTACATTCATATGTCTTAATATTCATAGTCAATCCCGCATACTCAAAGATTGTTTCTGTTACATGGGGAGCGGAGATTGTATTATATTTTTTGTAACGGCGAAGCTGCGCCTTTACTCTGGCAATCAGCTCAAGCGGTCGAAAAGGTTTTGTAATATAATCATCTGCCCCAAGTGTCAGACCGGTAATTTTATCGGTTTCAGAATCTTTTGCCGTAAGCATGATCACAGGACAAGCACATCCCTTATCTCTCACCATTTGGCATATTGAAAGACCACTGATATCTGGAAGCATAATGTCCAATATGACAAGGTCAAACTCCATATTTTCCATATAGTCAAGCGCTTCTGCACCTGAGTAGAATTTATACACATCCAGATTTTCATTTTGAAGATAGGTTTCAATTAAATCAGCAATTTCTTTCTCATCATCAACCACAAGTATTTTCTCGACCAAAACATAATACTCCTTTCTGTTCTAAATTTTATATAGTATACCAAATTTACTGTTCCCATTTATTCATTTGTGATTATAAAATCATTAATTTTTTCCTAAGGATACAACGGTTATGCTGAGAATTCTCCTTCATCATGATCCTCAAGTTCAACAATATCCGTTATTCATTTTAATTTATGAGAAATTTAAAATATAGGAACAGATTAACGCATAAACACTACACTTATTAGCAATTCATAAGGAAAAAAAGGTGTAATTTACTACTGATTTACCATTAACCAAAGAACCTTGATACGACACATAATTTTGGACACCTTGCTGGTGTCCTTTCATTATAAATAAAAGCAGTCAATCTTATAAGACTAACTGCTCGACAAACTGGAATTTATCTATTTATCAATTCAAGAGTTTTTTCAAATGAAATACATTCTGCGTATCTTCCATTCCACATGAACTCATTATAATATCTATAAGAATTTTCTGCCGTCATATATTTATTATCAATCGTACTGTTTGTATTAGCTGGAACAATCATTTTAAGCCCATGCTCAAAACCACATTTCACTGTTGCATCTATACAGTAATCTGTTTGTAGCCCTACAATAATAACTGTATCTTTGCCTTTTTCACGTAGGTAATCCAATCCCATATTCTAATTTATAGGCATATTATACAGTTATTGAATATAACTGACAACAAAATAATACCTTTCATTCATCATCAAATGCTGATTCGTTCATTTCTGGAAAATCCAGAAATGAACGAATCAGTCATATCCAAACCTATCGCAAGTTTGTGAAGTGTTTTCAATTTTGGGTTCTTCGTCTTGCCTTTCATCAAGTTTTCTACTGTGGATTGCGTGATACCAGATAAAGTAGCAAGTCTATTGGTTGTGATTTTTCTTTCTTCACATAATTGTGTCAATCGTTGGTTCTGTGACAAGTCCCATTTCACAAGGCTTGATATTGCCATAGACGACAGAAACGAAGTGCCATACTTCACAATCAAGCAGTTAAGCGGAAATGTGAACGTGAGGAATATATCGCCAACAGTAATACCCACCGATTCAATGAGAGCAAATACGAGGAATACAGCACTGCAAAGACAGTCTATATCGGTGCTGGTAAGTCTGGCATGTCCTATCGGTTCTATGACAAGGACAAAGAGGTCAGCATGAAGCATGACAAGCCCATTGATGATATTGGGAGCTGGAAACGGACAGAAATGCAGTTGCGTGATGAAAAGGCGCATTCATTCACTATGCTGTTCAAGGATAATCCTTTTGACTTGGGAAAGCTGGCATTTGACTTACTGGCTGGAAGTCTACGCTTTGTCGTTCCAGACAAGACACAGAGCAATAAAAGCCGTTGAAAAACATGCCGTTTCTGGAAACGCTTCTTAGGTGCTGTAGAACCTTTGAAGCTCCATGTGGAAACACCGCACAACACCCTGTTAGAACCCCAACGCTGGCTCAAAGAGGGTGGCGTATTGTCAGCGGTAAAAGCATTTCATTTCTTGGAAGTCCATCAGGCATTGGGAGATTTAGAACGTGTGGAAGATATGCTGAAACACGTCAGATACAGTCCAGCATTAGGAAACAAGCTCACAGGGCATTTATGCAGAATAAATAGGGAAGAACTAATACCCTATGTGCAGTGCGATACAAAGAAAGGTTAGGTGGTTCTTATAGAAAAAAGCAACATGGATATTCCAGTGTGGGAGCGATACACGCTGACCATAGAAGAAGCGTCACGCTACTTCCGCATAGGAGAAAATAAACTGCGGAAACTGGCAGAAGAAAACAAACATGCAAACTGGCTCATTCGTAACGACAACCGCATTCAGATTAAGCGGAAGCAGTTTGAAAAAATCATTGATAAATCGGACGCTATCTAATGAAAATGAGCTTTGCATATGCTATTATAGTGTTAGTCGTATCAATGCTCTTTCCAATACGGAAAGGAGCATGACAGCATGTCTGAAAAGAGAAGAGATAACTGAACATCACGCCACATATCCTGCGTCACACGTTCTGTACCCGTTTAGCAAATAAGAACATGAACCCTAAGAGCTTGCAGTATATCATGGGTCATTCCAACATCAATATTACGCTGTACCTGTACCGCCCATGCGTCACTGGACGGTGTAAAAGCTGAAATGGTAAGTCTGATAGCGTAAGAAGTTTACCACTTATTTACCACTTTCCAAAGGCAAAACATGAGAATTTATGAGAAGAAACGTGAAGTATCTACCGATAGTAAAAATGCCCGTAAAGCCTGTAGAATAAAGCTTTGCGGACATATAAGAATTTATAAAAAGATAATCAAAAACTTATTTTAAGTTTATGTAGAACAGAACGAAGCTTCACCTTAATATAATTCGTCAACAGGCCCAATAAGCAGTATGTCACTCCCAGCAACCTGCCAACCACCTTATCCAACCGGTGCTGCACGCAGCACAATTCTTGCCTGTTACTGTACATTGTCCAACTTCTGCCTCTTATCCCATTAATTTCTGCAAAGTAACGATGTGCTCGTCAATTGTCTCGATCTTTTCGTGTTATGATAACACTCTTATATCTCTCCCATAATTAACACCTTACTTTATACCTGCTCAATATACCCCAAATGGGTATATTGCATATTTTTTATCCAGGTAATTTCAAACAAAATAAAAGGAGACTTGAAAACCAAGTCTCCCGATTATAACTTACTTAGAAATCATCACTATATTACGAGTTGTATGATGGTTATATATTAATGGATACCCTCTTTTACCAGCATCCATTCCTGACAGCCATAATCCGTTATGCCCCATTGTCCGACCGATGCGCCGTCTTCCGTAGAATTACTGAATACTTCAAGATATTTACCACTATTTTTATTCACAATATGGCAATAGCCCTCTTCCGTCTCTTCTAATAACCAGATCTGGGAATCGCGTTCCGCATAACTGCTTTGAATTGCCTTTGCCCCATCAACAGTACTTTCACTTTCAATATCCAGATACAGTCCACTGTTCATATTCTTGATTCTATAACTGCCATTTCCGGCATCTTCAAAATTCCATTTCTGGCACCAATGATCAGTAATTCCCCATTGACCTGATTCTGCCCCCTCATTCGTCAACGCACTTTTTATCTCAAGATACTTGCCGCTGTTTTTATTAATAATGGCAAAATCATTGGAAGTCTCACTGACTTGTATACAGTCCAGTTCTGCGAAGCCAACATCTTTACTAAATTTTATCGAATTAGTGCCGGCATTTAAATAACAGGAAAAACCACTCCAAAGGTAACGGTCCCAATTGACTGTAACAGGGTAATTAACCGTTCCTATCTGTGTTCCGTTTACGGTAACCATGTGAGATGCCTCTATTCCCTCACCATTAGAATACCTGACCAGAATATTATAATTTCCAGAGTTTTCGACCTTGATGTTCTGGAAATCAACCGAGCTGTCTGACTCATTAATATACTGCACTTCCAGTCCGTTAGATGCATCAACAGCATTACCCGCCTGAGCATTTGTAATCGTTGCTTTTTCTGCTTCGTAAATACTCCCTTTCAGCGGAAGGGTGCCAACCCTTACATCATTCAGGTTATAACTTACTCCATCAATAGTCTTGGCATTGCTAAAATTTTCTACATTTGTAGCCTGATAGAGCGTGGAATTATCCGGGCTCACATCAAAGCTCTGGCTAAATCCTGAAAAATACCCGCCCGCCAGGTCATTATAATCATAGGTCACCGCCATTGGCAGCCGCTCCCATGAACCCCTGCCAAGATTGTAGTTCACATAAAAATTCTGTCCGCCACTGATACTATCGCTGCTGTCTGTCCCCCACTTCGCAGAAATCACAACCATACCGTTGGGACCGCCTGCATCAATCCATTTTACATAGGGGGAAGAACCGATTCCCCTGCCGTCCGCCAGAGCAACTCTGGTTCCAAGGCTTCCTGCATCCCATGTCACGCCGTCATCGGAAAACTTGCAGTAGACAACCGCATTATTCTTACTCAGACTCGGGCGGTTCACCATTTCATACGTTGCCATATACTTTCCGTTTGGCAGCTTTGTTACCGTTATCATACCCGGTCTATCGCTCGTATTATTTATTGCCGCAACATTTGTAAGTCCGCTCCAATTCACGCCGTCAGATGAGGTTTTAAGAGAAACTGCCTGCAGAACCCCATCGGATTTCTGTCTTTCATCAGAATAATAGCACACTAAATCTCCCGATTCGCTCATCCCCAAAAACGGCTCCCAAACAGTTGTGGTAGTAGAAGTAGTACTCGGATCATAAATACAAGCGCCCCCATTATCTACCTCACTTAGAAATGTCCATGTGTATCCGCCATCCATACTCTTATAAAGGACTATTCTGGACTGAGTATAAGGATCATCATCAAAAATATTACCTGCAAGTAAAATGGTACCGGCCGGCATATCCCCAACCTGAACCGGCAGTTCATAGAGACATGGCTGGGAAGTCCTTAACAGACCATATTCTTTGTCATATACATTACTGATAAGCTGCCAGTTATCTCCATTGTCCGTGCTTTTATAAATCGGATATACCTGTTTTGAAACACTCGTACCATCATCCATATCAACCGTAACATTTTTCAGCTGGTCATAGGTACATAGCAAAGTGCCATTCGCGCTACCACTATTTTTCAGACATATGATTCTTGAATAAGTAGCTCCTCCAGGATCAAACGTTGACTCATTGTCAGAAACATAAACAGCCACTCCATTTTCTGTTGTCTTTGCAGACACCGGAATCACGAAACAAAACACCATCATAAACACTGCCGCAAGAGCAGTCAGTCTACGGCACAAAGTATACCATCTTCCCATTTTTATATCCTCCTCGTATACTGGAATGTACATGTACAATGAATAATCAAATATACCCTTTGGTCGATTGACTCCTCCATTATTCATGTATAAGTAATCATGTCTTTGTACTGTATTTTACAAAGTCTAGGAAATCACAGAACTGTTAATTAAAAATTATTCTCAAAACTAAATACTGGCCGCCCCTCTTTATCCCATTCAATCCTCATACGGTACACATGCCTGTTAGGATCATATAACGGATCACCATCAATCTCATCATATTGTCTGGCATGATAGACCATAATGTCCCCTTTTCCATCCTCTGCTTTTGTAAATGAATTGTGCCCGGGTCCAAGAATCCCCTTCTCCCAATCCGTTTTAACAACGGGAACTCTTTCCTTTTTCCATGCACGCGGATTCAACAATTCTCCATCTTCCGGAATGCTCAGCATTCCCATACAATAGCATTCACCTGTAGCACTTGCTGAATATGTCAGGTATAACATACCATCATGCCGCAGTAATGCCGGACCTTCATTTACCCAAAAATCAACCCTCTCCCAGTCGTAATCCGGAGATGTCAAAAGCACCTGGGGGGTAGAAAGCTTTGACGGACTTTCCATTTCTGCTATATAAAGATTCGATATTTTCTTTCCTACACTGACCTTTTCTGCCCACACACAATACCATATCCCTCTGTTCTGAAATACAGTCATATCAAGAGAGAAATCTTTGAATGAAAAATCATCCGCTGCCTGCATCTGCCCCAATTCCATCCAGGAATCCTTCAATGGATCATCTCCTGTACACGCTAAAACATAAGGGCGTATTGCCCATATATCATCCTTATTCCCCGCCGCAAAATAAATAAACCATTTATCTTCAATACAGTGAATTTCCGGGGCCCATATATGGATACTCATAATTCCCTGTCTATGCTTCTCCCATATAGTAACTTCGTCTGCATCTGCCAGACCGTCAAGCGTTCTGCTGCCGCGAAGCACGATCCGGTCATATTCCGGAACAGAGGCAGTAAACAAATAGCTTCCATCCTTTTGCTTATAGACATAAGGATCCGCCCGTTGAATGATAAATGGTTCATTATAGTTTGTTTTCATAAAATTATCTATATTCATTATAATTTCCTCACATTTCTAAAATAAAGGCAAATCTATTCCGCATATAATAAGCTGCTGCGTGCTGATATATGGTAAATCGCCGATCCTTTATTTTCTGCCCGCTGTGAGGTTGTATACAAAATATATTTTCACTGCCAGACTACAGAGTTTCTCTATCTAATATCTTATAATTCAGATAAATGGCTTTCGGTGAATACTCTTCTGAATCGATCTGAGCAAGCAATTCCGAAACCGCAGTTACTGCCACACCCTCAAGATTTGTAGATACTGTTGTTAATTTGGGAGAAATAAATTCCAGAATATTAATGTTATCAAATCCCATTAACCCATAATCTTTTGGTATGGACATCCCATTCTGCTGTCCCCAGCGCATCACATTCAATGCATAGCTGTCGCCGGAACATAAAAAGGCTGTCCTTTTTTCTCTTCCTTCTTTAATCACGCACTTCACATCAGGAAGATAATCAGTATTGCCAATCACCGCTGATTCAAGTTCAGGATATTTAGCAACTGACGTCCTAAATCCTAAAAGTCTCTGTTCATGGACATATATATTTTCTTTCTCTTTCACAGCTAGCGGAGGACAGATAAAGACAACTCTTTCATATCCTTTGGACACGATCAGATCGACTGATTCCATAGCCGCTGTCATCTCATTTACCTGTACTGTGGTTATTGCATCTGACACTTGATTCCCTATGCAGACAATCGGGATATGCAGTGAAAGCAAAAATTCTTCAAACTCTTTTCCTTTATTAATCGGACTGATCAGTATCCCTTCCATCTGACGGTCCGCAAGTCCTTGTATCAGCTTCTTTTCCCAATCCAGACTCTCATCACAGACCACAATATTAGTGAAATACCCTCTCTTGTCTGCTTCCTTATTTATAATATTTAAAGACTGGACAAAATACATATTTTCTATATTAATCGTTACCACGCCCAGGGACATTGTTCTGCCATGATTCAAACTTCTGGCCAGCAGGTTCGGACGATAATTATATTCTTTGGCAACTGCCAGAATCCTTTCCCGTGTCTCCTTCCCAACGCTTCCCCTGTCGTTTAACGCCCTTAATACAGTTGTTCTTGATACACCGCATTTTTCAGCAATTTGATTTACAGTGATTGCCATCTCCCATTCCCTCCGTTCATCCATAAAATCCGTGCCAGCCATGCCTGGACATATGATACTCTGCTTAAAATCAGCTTAAGTATAACACCAATCCACAGCCGCCGCAACGAAGAGATTGTCTGAGTTCAAAGTGCATTATACGGATGTTACTCAGAATCTGCGGGAACGTACAGTAACTTAGACATCTATGCGAATCATACTAAACGACAGTGGTTCGATTTCTGCAATACAACTGCCAGACTCAATCACTGCATTTTCTCTTGAACGCGGTATGACAGCCTTATGATCATATTGATTCGTCATCTTTTTGTCTTTTGCCGTCATACTTACAAAGCACTTCACCCTCTTAAGCTCGAAATTCTGGAGTATAACTTCTACTTTCATTGAATGTTCTTCACTCTTATTCACTATAAAAACAGCAATTTCATTTTCAGCATCATTCCAGACAACGACTTCATCAAGGTATGGGACATGTTTAAAACCATCACATTCATAGGCTGGTCCCAACGCATTGCTCCTCAAAACTATTCCATTTGCATAATTTGCAAAATAATAGAATGGATAATAGATGGTCTGGAGCCATAGCCCGCCGTTTTTCTCCGTCATAATGCATGCACTGACATTAGTAAGAAGTGACTGGCAGGCAATCTTTATAACATCGGCATTTCTTAACATTACCATCTGCATTCCCGCAAAAAGAAGAGCATCCTCCAGCGTATATATTTGTTCACTAATTGCAGGCGCTATCTTCCAGGGTTCTTTTGACACTTCCACATTCACAGAATCACTTGGGACTGCCCACACCCCCCATTCATCCATACTAAATTTAATATCTTTTCCAGAGCGTTTTTTCTTCTTAACTACCTGGGCAGCGGAGCGTACCGTTTTTATATATTCCTCCATATCAAGAGTCTGGGCTAAAAACGCCTTTGTACCTTTTTCCTGTCCCCCATAGTACTGGTGCAGGGCCAGATAATCGATCACATCGTATGTCTGTTCCAGGACCTCCATATCCCACATTGGATATGTGTCCATATTTGACAGGGAACTGCCGCATGCAATCAATTCTATCGACGGGTCTACCAGCTTCATAGTCTTTCCGGCTTCCGCAGCTAGGCACCCATATTCATATGCACTCTTATGCCCTATCTGCCACACGCCGTCCATTTCATTTCCAAGGCACCACATCTTCACTCCATAAGGCTTTTGTACACCGTGTTTTTTTCGCAATTCACTGTACTCTGTCCCCCCGGGGAAGTTGCAGTACTCAATGTATTGGACTGCCTCTTCTATTCCCCTGGTTCCCAGATTTACCGTAAAGATTGGCTCAACACCTGCTTTTCGCGCCCAATGGATAAACTCATTTGTCCCAAACTCATTCGTTTCTATCGCCTTCCACGCAAGTTCAAGCTTCCTTGGCCTGCTCTCCCTCGGGCCAACACCATCTTCCCAACGGTAAGCAGAGACAAAGTTCCCTCCCGGGTAGCGGACAGATGTCACTCCCATTTCTCTTACCTTTTCCAGCACGTCGCTGCGAAATCCTTCGTCATCAGAACTTAAATTTTCCGGTTCGTACACCCCTGTATAAATAACTCTTCCCATATGTTCCAGAAATGAACCATAAAGCCTAGGGTCAATGTTCCCTATTTTAAAATTTTTATCGCAAACAATTTTAGCCTCTAACATACAAATCTCCTTAACCCTTTAATCCGGCGCTTGCCATTCCTTCCACAAAATATTTCTGTCCGGCCATATACAGGATAAACATAGGGAGCAGTGAGATCAGCGCTCCTGCAAATGCCGCCCCATACTCAATTGTATTCTGTCCTATGAATAATGCCAGACCATTTGCCAGTGTCCGCATTTGTGTCTTGCTCGTCACAATCATCGGCCACAGCAAATCATTCCATGATCCATTGATACTTAATATAATCAGCGTAATCGCTGCTGGTTTCACCTGCGGCATCATGATCCGCCAGAAAATTCCCATTTCTGAAAGTCCATCAATCCTGGCAGCCTCGGCCAGCTCTTTCGGTATTCCTGAGAAAGCCGCCCGCATCATAAAGATAGAGCCGGCAACCGCAACTCTTGGTATAATCAGCCCCCAGTATGAATCATACATTCCCAACTTAAATACAACGAGGAATAATGGAACCATAATAACCTGAAAGGGGACCATCATTGTAGCTAAAGTCATTAAGAACAGTCCTGTCTTTCCTTTGAAGTCATAAAAAGCGTATGCATAACCGGCCATACTATTCACAATGACAGCCAGCAATGTCGTGCCGCCTGCATAGATCACAGAGTTAAGCATATAGCGCAGTATATTAATACGATCCTGTACATCAACAAAATTTTCTACAGTAAGTGACTGTGGTACAAATGTAGGAGGCCAGGATATTATTTCTTTTTCCGGCTTAAATGCACTTAACGTCATCCAGATAATCGGCACCAGAACCAGCAGAGCCAGAATGACTAAAACGATAAATATCGGAATACTGATCGTTACATCTTTGATCTTGATTGCCTTTTTCTTTTTCATATTAATCCTCCTGATTCATTTTGTGGTACATCAGCACAGTTACAACCATAATTATCGCAAATAAAATCACGGACATGGCAGAAGCGTATCCCATACTTGAACGCGATGAGAATGCTCTGGAATAAATATAAGTGACCGTAGATTCGGTTGTATAGTTAGGCCCGCCATTTGTCGTAATATATATAATATCAAATATCTGCAGTGCCCCTGCAAACCGTGTCATTAAAATGTACCAGAAGGTTGGCCTGATGGATGGCGCTGTAATATGCCAGAACTGCCTTATCTTCCCTGCCCCGTCCATCTCTGCCGCTTCATATAAGGAAGCTGATACCTGCTGGATTGCCGTCACATAAATAATTGCAGAAATCCCGAAGCTTCTCCATATAGATATGAACGAAACTACAAATATAGTAAGGCCCGGTGTATTAAGAAAATTAATCTTCCCAAGCCCCATAGATTGTAATGCTGCTGTAACAAAGCCAATATTGGAGTGCAGAATCATCTTCCACATAATACCAATAGCCGTCGCAGAACATATCACAGGCAGAAAATAAACCGCTCTGAAAATCTTGTTCTTGATATTATTCTTAGCAATCAGCGCCGCAACTACCAGTGCTCCCAGAACCTGCAGTGGTACCTCCAGGCCAGTGAAAATAGCCGTCACTTTTAAGCTGTTTATAAACCGACTGTCCTGAAATGCCTCAGCAAAATTTTCAAGGCCGATAAAGCGCGCCGAATCCATTGTAATAGATACATCGAATAAGCTTAATCCGAATGCAATAATAAGAGGCACTACACTAAACAGAATCAACAAAATGACCGATGGGGCCAAAAAGAGATAAGCACTTCTGGAAGGCTTATTCCAGTATTTTATCATTTTCTTCATTATCACTTCTCCTACCTGCCTCAAGTTCCCAGTGAAAGGCGGCTGGTTCAGCCGCCTATTTGCTGCCATCCGCAGACAACAACACCATTAAATCAATTATTTATTATATTCCTCAACTATTTTATCTGCTGTATTCTGAGCTTTTTCAAGTGCATCCTCCACCGATGCATTACCAAATGCTACCGAGTTAATCATTTCCGGAATAACATCGTTTAAAATATCATTAATGCCCGGGAAACTTGAATCAACAATAAAATCCGTTGGCGCATCCGGATTAGCAGAAGACATCACACTAAGCTTTTCACTTTGTTTGTATTCCTCTTTTTCCTGAACGGAATATGTATAGGCTGGGAAACCATTTGCCACAGACCACTCTAAAGCTGGGCTGGAGCCCTCTGTATTTTCTGAATTCCACCACTCAATGAACTTATATGCAGCTTCTTTTTCCTCATCACTTGCCGTTGTTGTAACAGAGAAACCAAGAACCTCTACTGAATTCATGTCTCCTGCATCACCCTGAGGTATCAGGCCAATTCCATAATTAACACCTGCCGTATCAAGCCCCGCTGTTACCCACGGCCCGCCGACTGTCATACCAATCTGCCCTGCACTTACCATAGAATCTGTATCAGCTTCCAGCGGGTTATCTCCGTTGTCGATTAGTGTCTTGTACATCGTAAGAAAATCAGTGTATCCAGTGTTTCCTGCGAAATCTGCCTTCCAGCTGCCATTATCATCTTTTACTGCCAAACCGCCTAAGCGCTGCATCATATGTGCAATCTGATATGGATAATCATAAGAAATACCAGAGCCATAAATATTCTTGCCCTCATCCGTAATCTTTTCAGCATATGACTGCCACTCTTCCCATGTTGAAGGAGGTGTCTCCGGATTAAGTCCCGCCGCTTGGAATAAATCCTTGTTCCAATACATGTAATAACCTACAACCTGAAATGGAACAAAGTACAACTTATCCCCCTCAGAACAATAGTCGAGATATGATTGTATGAAATCATCCTTATTTAGATTAGTCTTATCAAACACATCGCCGATATCCTGCATATAGTCCCCGTAAGTAAACCTATATGCACTTGAACTTAAAATCATGGTAGGGCCTGTTCCTGCCGCAAAGGCAGTGGATAGCTGGCTGTCAAAATCTGAAGATATATCCATCTCAACAGTGATTCCATCTTTGTTCTCTTCATTATACCGGTTTACTAATTCAACCAGCATATCGCCATCTGAGCCTGTAAAACTATTCCAGAATGATATTGTCGTACCTTTGGTGCTTTTCTTTACATCCCCATCATCTGTTTTTGACCCCTCCTTGGAATCGCTTCCACAAGCTACCGTTGAGAAAATCATCATTGCTGAAACTCCAAGCGCAGCTAATCTCTTCCACTTGTTCACTTTTTTCATAATTATTTCTCCTTTTCTCCAACTTTTTAGCAAACATACTTTACCGGTTTGTCGTATGTCGGCTTTTTGCAGCGATTGTACACGTGTAACCCGCTTTTATAAATTAAGAATATTATTTTTGTGCACAAATGTCAATAAAAATTTATAATACCGGCATTTTGCATCATTTTTTCACATAACTTTTGTTAAATATTGCATGTTATTTTAGTAATTATCAGATTTATTTTTATATTTTTTTATATTAGCCAAATGTTCACGGGTACATTCTACCTCCACACACACCATATTTCATGAGGTATATAAAAAAAGAGTTCCCGGCAAGCCTACACACTCACCAGGAACCCTCCGCAAACTGTTCCATTCAAATATTACCGCCACACTGATACTCAACTCCCACACTGCATTCGAGACCCGCATTGTTCCAATCCCTGACACCCTTAAATCCCATACGTGAACTGGCCACTCCATAAGCTTTACTATAGGGTTATTTTATCTCATTTACCGGCGGAAGGCATATATGATCCTTACAAACATAATATGTTGTATTTCCGTTCAGCAATTTAAACTCCGACGTTTCTTCCTTTAAGATCTTTATATCTGCATACAGCGGAACGCGGCTGATGATTTCTTCCTCTGTGTCCGTTTTCGATAATATAGCCGTAATCTTTTGAGGAGGATAGTTATATAGCAGAAGCGCAGTCAGAAACATACAGTATCCCGCCGGATAGCCCTCCGCTAGATGGGACATATATGCAAGCTGCTGCTCTGCTGCACTTTTATAATCTTTATTATCTGTAATCTGAAAAAGCCGTACAAGACAATAAGCCATCACGGAATTTCCACTGGGTATTGCACCATCATAGGTTTCTTTTGGCCTCGTAATCAATCTGTCATTCTGGTCTCCGTACAGAAAAAAACCTCCTCCATTCTGATCCTCAAACTGCCGTCGTGCTTCATTACAGATCTCTTCTGCACGCCTTAGGTACTTTTCATCAGAGACAGCCTCGTAAAGACTTAGCAATGCCGCTGTATAATATGCATATTCATCAAGAAATCCGTTTACAGTCCCAGCTCCATTGCGGCAGCTGACAAAAAGTATATTTCCGTCTGCCAAGTTTTTCTCAATGAAACAATGCGCCTGCACGGCCGATTGAAGATATCGTTCCTTTCCGGTGACCCGGTATAGTACCACCATAGCAGAAAGCATCAGAGAATTCCATGTGGTAAGGACTTTATCATCCAGATGGAGTTTTGTTCTTAACTGCCGATTCTCATATAAAAGCTTTTTTTCTTTATGGAATTTATCAGAAATGGGATTTCCGTTCAACAGGTTTGGTATATTTTTCCCCTCGAAGTTTCCCCTTTCAGAAATTCCGAAATAACTGCAGAATTCCTCCCCTTTTTTTCTACCAAGTATATTACAAATTTCTTCATAATCCCAGATATAATATAATCCTTCCCTGCCCTCACTATCCGCATCCTGAGCAGAGTAAAATTCACCGTCAGGTCCTGTCATTTCCCGCAAAATATACTCCGCAGTTTTTTCTGCTGTATCCAGAAACATGTTTTCTTCAGATATTTTAAATGCGGCTGCGTATGCGATCATGAGCAGTGCATTATCATATAACATTTTTTCAAAATGAGGAACGAGATAAAAACGGTCTGTGGAATATCTGGAAAATCCATATCCAATATGATCAAAAATCCCCCCTCTTCGCATTTGCTCTAAAGTTTTTTCCACCTGATACCATTTATCATCAAGCCCAATCCCGGAATACAGCATAAGAAATATTAGATTATGGGGTGTTGGGAATTTAGGTGCTGAACCGAATCCACCGTAGTTTTTATCAAAGGACCTTGTAAATAATTCTGCTGCCTGCCCAGGGAGTCCGCTGTCTATTGCTTTTCCAGCCTGCTTTTGCACTTTATCTTCTGAACTGCCCGCATTTGTATCTATTTGACTAAAAATCTGTTCTGCCGACTGCAGCAAACCGGCTCTCTTTTGTTTCCAAAGTTTATTGATCTCCAGCAACAGTTCCCGAAATCCCATCATACCAGAACGGTTTACAGGCGGAAAATACGTTCCTGCGTAGAAGGGTTTCTGCTCTGCTGTCATAAAAATACTCATAGGCCATCCTCCACTCCCTGTCAGTGTCTGGCAGACAGCCATATACACACTATCTATATCGGGACGCTCTTCCCTGTCTACCTTAATGGAAATAAAATTTTGGTTTAGAATGGCGGCAATTTCCTCATTTTCAAAACTCTCATGTGCCATCACATGACACCAGTGACAGGTGCTGTAGCCAATACTTAAAAAAACGGGTTTATCTTCCTGCCTTGCTCTTTCAAATGCCTCATTACACCATGGATACCAGTCGACAGGATTTTCTGAATGTTGTATAAGATATGGACTGCTTTGACCTCTTAGATGGTTACTACTCATAACGGTCCTCCTTTTAGATGTTCCTTAAAAGCATTTCCACTATGCGTGCAAACAATACCTTACGATCCAATCCCTTTTGGCATCAATGACTGCCTGTACACATTGTCCGGTTCGTAATTGGAAACTGCCGCTTGATTATAGACCCTAGTTATACTTTTGTTGAGCTTTGATTTCATCATAAATATCAATACTATCCTGGAATCTAGCATCCTCAGTAGACCCCATCACTACACAGATGTATGTTTCTCCGTTAATAACTGCCGCAGATACTAGGCAAGCACCGGCCAGACTGCTGTTACCCGTCTTTAGACCGATCACCTCAGGGCGATACCATTGGCTGCTTGGATTAAGAAGTTCATTTGTATTATTGTAAGTAACCACTCTCCCATTCGCCCAGCTTTCGGATGATGTATAACTTGCCACAATTTGCGAAATGATGGGATTATCCAAACATGCTTTTGCAATAAGGGCAAGATCATAGGCCGTAGTATACTGACCATCGACGTCATATCCATCTGGCACTACAAAATTTGAATTCTCAGCCCCAAGCATCTGGGACTTTTCATTTACCTTATCCATGAACACATGGATGGATTGCTTATTTGTCAGGCCGTTATCTCCTGCAATTTTCTTTCCGGTATTCACAGCAAGCGTATACGCCGCGTCATTGCCGGAAGGAAGCATAAGGGCAATTAAGAGCTGTCTGACTGTCAGGGTATCGCCCTTAGTCAGCCACGCTCTTGATGAATCCCCGTGAATCATTCTAATTTCTGCACCTACAGTCAGTTCATCATTCGGTGAAAAGTAGTCAAGCACTGTCAATGCCGTAATCATCTTAGCCGTACTGGCGGGTGCAATTCTATGGGTACCGTTTTTCTGATATAGTACAGTGTTTGTAGCTGCACCCATTACAATGGCATTTTGGGCTGAAATATCCACTGAAATAGAGTTATCTGCGTCGAGAATTGATGAAACCGTCCCGCTCTCTCCGCCGTCCATTTGTGAAAACTCTCCATTGTTTATCATACTTTCTTTACCAGTGAATGGAGACCCTTTGCTGACACCTAATAGATTTCCTCCTCCAAAGACTGCAACTGTTATGATTATACAAAGTACTATACATACAGCGCTGTTATAAATACTTTTTCTCTTTTTTGCCTTCCATCTGTTTCCTTTATCGCAATTTACACTAATGTTTTGATGTACCATCGTTATCCTTAACTCCTTTCTGAAAGTAAAAAATCACTCTTCTTGATATATAGAATATCAGAATAGAGTGATTTATGTTTTCGCTTTCCTTTATGGATAACATATGATTTTGTACGAAATTTCTTACGATTTTCCTACGGCCATCAATGATAGCTAAAAAGTAGGTAATACCACCCTACACTGGACGGTAACTGCCCGTTATGAAGTTCAACAAACACCTTTGCAATGGCGAGCCCCTGGCCCCCTCTACCCGTAGCAGGGCTTCTTAATACATCCAGGCGATAAGACTGCATAAATATTCTTTCTAATCAATCCTGCAGAATCGTATCTCCTTCGTCCATGACATTGATCTGCAGATGATTATCTATTTGTTCTGTAGCTACCTTAAAGCTTATATCTGCCTACAGTAGCTGACAGCGTTTCGCAGCAATTATCCAACACCCCTTGCTGTTTGTTTCAATTCTACAACCTCAATCAAACCTTCCCCTCAGTGGGTGCTGATTTACTCTTTTACCGTCTCTTCCTCTATGGGACGCCATGCCTCACCAAAGTTTACATCCTTAAATAACGAGGCAAGACCAGTGATCTGCTTGAGGCGCAATACCTCATCTCTATCCATTCCCAAATGTTTTGAGATCCATGCATCCGAACGTCCAAGCTCATGAAGTTCTTTTACGATATTACTCATCAGATCTACATCGTGAGACCCCCGTGCCCTGTTGTGACGCACGGTACTGGCTATACGTTTGTCAAGCGGTTTCTTAATAATAGAAACCGGCAGCAATCCTTGTTCTCTTTCATAGATATCCGGATGGTCCATCATTACTTGGTACCGATGGAAACCATCGACAATTAAATAAACATCCTGTGATTTTGAATAGTAACAGACCACTGGCATCGTATATCCATCTTCCTTAATACTTTCGTATAACAGCTTCATTTCAGGTGGTGGTACTTTATTCGGGTTATAGTCATTGGGGCGTACCTTTTCTATAGGAACAGCGATTACATCATAAACTGGGCTTCTATACTTCATAATTCAATTCCTCTATGCTTTTGTATTTACAACGTATGGCATCCAACCGTTTCTGTTGCTGTCGTGTCATCCCGAACCCCATGAAACGGCAGATATGATCATTTTTCAAAATACAATAACACATCCGTTTCCAACTGGGGATATCCCTTGTGGATTTGATATCGTCCGTATCGTCTGGTATTTTCCCTTCAAATATGATCCGTGATTTTTTATTCAATGTATAATTTGAGATTCCATTTCGCCTTATGTGATATCCATGTTCCAGCAGTTCCTGAATCACGGCTTCATCCAAACCGCCTCCGGTCTCATGCCAGAACTGGATAGATGCATTAAATTTTTTTATATAGTTATTTCGCAGTCGTTTTGGCAATGTATCCAAAAGAAACATTGTGTAAGTTTTCCACGTATGTCCCTCCGGCAAGAAAATATTCCGGTATCCCATTGCTTTGGTCTTCCCGTAAATTGCAGCAAAATTCGCCCCCTGTACACGACCTACAAGCTTACTCCAAATCTCCGGGTCTATGACACGGTATAGATTCAGAGCGTCCTTGGCATAATCATTGAACGGGGAAGCCACACGCATTTGTGACGGTTTGAGACCTGCCATATAATAAAGATCATACAGATGGTTATAGTCGTAATTAAATAAATAGTTGGCATGCCACACATCATTGATAGTCCAATCATATAATGGTGAGGCACACCAGACATCTTTAAATTGTTTGCTGATCCAGCAGGTATCTTTGTACCCATATTTTTTATTCAAAAATCCACTATATCGCTGTAAGGACTCATCAGCCCGCATCCCCAACAGGCAAACAGTTTTCCCGCCATTATGGACCTTTCTGTACCATCGTCCAAACTGTTTTGCCAAATCCTCCTGATGCATTCGGTAGCGATAGGTTGTTATCCTGTTATTTTCCAGATTAATAACGTATTCTTTTTGGGGCATCTCCCGTACCCAGATATCCTTTTTTGTATCATCCCAAGGATACCAATACATCTCATAACTGCTTAGCGCTGTTCTGGTTGCCATAGGCAGACACACCCAGAAAGGCTCCACTTGGTCTTTTATCCGTTCAAAGGTGCGATCTACATACTCTGTCGTCATAGAATACTGCGCCTCAAAATCCTGATGAAATACACCAAGGGTTCTTTCAGGATAATGCTGATCTCGATAGTCCAGGGCCAGATTGAGCAGCAAACCGCTATCCTTGCCTCCAGAAAAGGAAATATAGATATTATCAAATTCTTCAAAAAGAAAATGCATTCGATCTAAAAACGCATCGTAAACATTCAAATGTAAATACTCTTTTTTCAAAAAAGCACCTCTCTTTTGTTCATTCCGGCTAAATGCCTTTCTCCAACCCCAAAAGGGACTGATTGTGTGACAGTGATGGGGTAAATACGCTGATAAACAGCATGGCAATCCAAAAGCCCTGATCGCTGTTGCCACCTATCTGGGGAATAGAAACAGATCACACTCTTCCCATTATCACCAAATGGTTACAGTTTAGGTAGTAGGTGCCGCCTGTAGTTCTCCATCCGCATTTAGCATGACACCACTGCAGAAGGTCTGAAAGAGAAACAAATCCTTCCACCATTCTGCTCATCTATGCAAATAGGATGCCTTAAAATTTTACGGCCCTTTGAGCCGTACCTCCAATTACATGTTTACTGGCAGTTCATTTTTATTTTATCATTTTGCCCTATAATACTCAAGAAAAAAATGCAGTGGCAGCCCATAGATTATTATCCTTTATTTCAAGTTTCATTGCCACGGTTCATGATTTAGTAGTATAATGGATAAAATATGCATTTGTGCATTTTAAGAAAGGTACTATATTATGAAACCACCGAAAACTCGATTTTCTTATGTATATGAGGATCTAAAAAGACGCATTGTCTCCGGACAGTTACAGCCTGGCAGCAAACTCCCCTCCTCCAGAAATTTATGTAAAGAATATAATGTTGGGATTGCAACCATTAAACGGGTACTGGATACCTTGAAGTCTGAAAGATTGATCGATATTCAGATGCGTCAGGCTCCTGTAGTCCTTTCGCAAAACTTGAAAAGTCCTGATGGCTTTACTATTTTTGAGCAGCGGGATTCAATCCTGCAGGTATATGAAACTTATGGACGGCTATTGCCTTATTTGCTTGTATCCGCTGCACATTCCCGTCCAATAGATACTATGCCTCATTATCGGCAGGCTCAAAAAGCAGCTCAGCAGGGAATTACTCCCGAGAGCTGGAAAGCTTTGATTGCTTTGACACGAGACATTTTGAGTGCCAGCCATAACCCTCTGTTATGCGATTTACACACAGCCTTTGAGCTTCAGGGAAATTTTTCCTATTTTTTAGAGATATGCGCCCCCTCCCTCTACATAATGCCCCAAAAGCCTTCCTTTGAACCCAAAGCTATCATGGAGGTACTGTCAGAAAGTAATCCGGTTGAACAGTATTATCATTT
>ERZ506775.38-NODE-38-length-142854-cov-15.6105_pt1 | contig 142854 bp, 115 predicted proteins | sample MGYA00513980_ERZ506775 | MGnify/ENA metagenome assembly ERZ506775 | reverse complement strand
GCGACAGCTTATTAAGAATATCACAAGCAGTTGTGTTTGTCAACTGTTATTTTATCTTTTTTATCTCTTTTTGATTTAACTCTTTTTCAGCTTAATTTCAATCTTTTCATCTTGCAAAAATGCTGACTTACCTGTAGGCAAGTCAGCACTTTATGTTCGCTTTAGATAATTTGTTGTCGGTATACTCCCTTGATCAATTATCTGAGTAACATGAATGCAATTAATCCAGCTACTACAATGATAGCAATTGCAAGAATAATGATCGGTGCTTTTGACATCTTCTCTTCTTCTTCGTCGTCGATATCATCATAATATTCATCCTCTAATTCTTCTCTGCGCTGCGGCTTCGGAGCTGGTTTCTTTTTCTTTTTCCCATCTCCTACTGCAAGGAGTTCATCATACGCATCACGCATTTCCTGTTCACGTTTTTCGCGTACTTCTTTTGGCGGTATATTCGAATACTTCTGTTCTTCAGGTTCCGGTTTTTCCGCTCTCTTCTGTACTTTATGAGCACTCTGTGGAATTTTGAACTTCTTTTTGCAATTATAGCACAACAGATAATTCGGATCTTTTTTTCCTGGTCTTAATTCCTGACCACATATTGGACACTTCATATGAATCTGTCCCTCCCCATAGTGTATTATTTCAACCTGTGCTTTGTGCCTTTCGGCCTTGTATATTCCATATACATTGACATTATACTACATCAATTTACAAATATCAATTTTTTATCCAAATTATTCCGATTGTTTTCCTAATGTTACTTCAACATCTTTTTTCTCGTATTCACCATTCTTATTCTGTGTCTGAATCGTAATTTTTACTTTTTCTCCTGCTTTATAATATTGAAGCTGTTCCTGCAATGCATCCATTCCATCTACGCTTGTTCCTTCGATTCCTGTAATAACGGCTCCTTTTGTAATGCCTGCTTTTTCTGCACCGCCACCGGAGATCACTTCTGATACATATACTCCTGTCGGCATATTATACATCTGTGCACTGTCTGCTGTTACATCTACACCTTTGATTCCAATGTAGCCTCTTTCGGATTCTGCTACCTTGGTTTTTGTCTTCTGATTCATCAGATTTGTGATCAGATCACTTACATCAGATACCGGAATCGCATATCCTATTCCCTCTACTGTTTCTGTTGCAATCTTTGCAGAATTGATTCCAATCACTTCTCCATTTGCATTCAGAAGAGCACCTCCGCTGTTTCCCGGATTGATAGCCGCATCTGTCTGAAGAAGTTTTCCATCGTAACCATCCATTGTGCGGTCTTTTGCAGATACAATACCTGTCGTTACTGACTGTCCGTATCCGAGAGCATTTCCGATCGCAATTACCTGATCTCCTACCTGTGTCTGATCTGAATTTCCCAGTGTTGCCACCGCAATTTTATCCATCGTAGAATCCTTGATCTCGCTTAACGGAACTGCCACAACTGCAAGATCCTTGTCTGAATCCGTACCTTTGATGTCAGCTTTCACGCTTTTCCCATCTATAAAGGTAACTGTCAGTGTACTGCTTCCTTCTACTACATGGTTATTGGTTGCAATCAGAAGTTCTGAATCGTTCTGTCCAATAATAATTCCAGAACCGGCACTTTCACTTTCCTGTTTCTGTGTACCACCGAAGAAATTCTGCACTTCCTGTACACTCATGTTTGTAATGGACACAATTGACGGCATCGCATTTTTAGTTACCTCTGTTACATTTGCGGTTCCTATTGAGCTGTTGGTTGAAGTTGTCAGTTTTGCATTGCTGGTCGTTGTTGTCTTAGCTGTTTTATTCGTTGTCTGTGTTGTACCAAGAACTTTTCCTGCCACAATATTACTCGTCTGAAATGCAGCACTTGCAACCACTCCAAATACCAGTCCTGCACAGACCACCTTTGCCCATCTCGCTGCACCTTTTCCTCTTTTTTTCTGCGGTTCTTTTCCCGGTTCCCCACCGCCGCCATAATTTCCCGTATTCATATTCTGATCGGTTGTATAATAATTATATTGATTTTCCATATCTTATTGCCCCTTTCATATCTTATATTGGTAGTGTACAGCGTAATTGTGTTTAATCTGTGATAAAACTAAGGAGATTTATTGATATTCCTTTAATTTTTCCAGCTTTACTCCCACATCACCCTTGAACTGTTTCCATGCATCTTCATGTTCTACAAAATATTTGGGGCAAATCTTTCCAGTCACATCATAATGACGTATAACATCATTTTCATTCAGATCGAACTTCAGGCACAGCCACGCGCAAAGATCTACCATAGACTGATACGTCTTTTGATTGAATTTTCCCGTTTCGTCCGGATGACAGCATTCTATCGACACCGTATCAATATTCCTGCTGTTTGAGGCATACGCCATCTCCCATGTTGGTACACATTGAACAATCTCACCTTCCAGACCCACAACAAAATTACTGCTTGCTTTCGTAATGTGACTGTCCTTCAATCCTTCGAAATAATCCCGGTTATTCATAGCCGAAGCACCGGGATTTGCTGTATAATGAATCACAATTCCTGTAATCTTATTTATTGCGATCCCCGCTCTGGAATACTCATTCGGCGTCAACAGTTCTACGTCTATATCCGGTCTTACAGAATCTATGTAATCACTTTTATTTTCCGTATATTCTTCCGGCTGCTCCTGCTTTTTTAAAACCGTCACCGCACACAGTACAACTGTTATTATAATAAGAATGATCAGACCTTTTTTAGAATGGCTTCTCGTTTTTTTCATCTTTTCTCTCTTTTTTATCTATCCTTATATAGTACACTTTTATCTATTTTATCATTCATTTTTTAATGTACCCGAAAGAGATTCTTATGTTTTTATGAAAATTAGCAAAACCTATACGTTGTTGTTGTATCATATACTTCTCCGGCTTTTGTAATCGGAGATTCAAAATTATCTTTATGAATTGCATCCGGGAAATACTGCGTTTCAAAGCATATACCACAACCCTTTCCATAGACAGCTCCCTGCTTTCCCTTAGCTCCTGCCAGGAAATTGCCGGAATAGAACTGTATACCCGGAAGGTCTGTATATACTTCCATCTTAATACCTGTCTCTTCCGATTCGGCTGATGCCGCTTTTCTGAATCCCGACCCGTTTAATACCCAGTTATGATCATAGCCGCCTGCCAGTTTCAATGGTTTATAATCTGCTCCGATCTCTTTTGCAACCTTTTTTCCTTCACGGAAATCCATTGGTGTGCCCTCTACCGGAATTACCGTTCCTGTTGGAATCAGTTCAGCATCCGTTTCTGTAAATGCATCTGCATCCAACCACACTTTTGCATTACATGCGGTTCCGGATGCATGTCCTGCCAGGTTGAAATAGCTGTGATTCGTCATGTTCAAAAGGGTATCCTGATCAGGAATTGCATAATAATGAATCTTTAATTCATTTTCTTCCGTAACTGTATAGGATACTTCTATCTTTACTTCTCCCGGGAATCCCTGATCCCCGTCCGGACTGACAAGCATAAATACTACATGTGTATCATCCTCTTCTTTTACACTCCACATTCTTTTATTATAGAAATCTATTCCTCCATGAAGTGTATTTTTTCCGTTATCATTCTTCGTAAGCTCATATTTCTTTCCATTCAGTTCGAATGCACCAGTTCCAATACGGTTTGCCACACGTCCGACAGTCGCTCCTACAGAATCTCCACCATTTTCATAATCCTCAAGTGTCTCGTAGCCCAATACGACATCCTGAGACTTTCCATTCTTATCCGGTACGTAAAGCTTCAGTAAAGCAGCTCCAAAATCAGATACAACTGCTTTCATTCCTTTGCTGTTTTTCAATATATAACAGCTTGCTGTTTCCCCGTTTCTCGTTGTTCCAAATTCTTTTTTCATATCCAGACATCTCCCTTTTACTTTATTTTTTTTAATATTACTTGTGTATTTATTATGTGCATTTATATACCAAGCAGACTACCTAAATCTTATTATACTCTATATATTCATCTCTGAAAACCATGATATGAAGAATTTTCAGGATATTTTTTCTGATATTATTCATTTAAACTCTCTCTTTGCCAGACACATATAATACAAAAAGGCGCCGTTTTCACGACGCCCGAATCTTTTTTATTCGTCTACACTGTAGTTTGGTGCTTCTTTTGTAATATGAATATCATGAGGATGACTTTCTTTTAATGAAGCCGAAGAAATCTTTACGAATTTTCCTGTCTGTTTCAAATCCTCAATTGTTGGTGCTCCGCAATATCCCATACCTGAACGAAGACCACCCATTAACTGGAATACAGTATCTTCCACGCTTCCTTTGTAAGCAACACGTCCTTCGACACCTTCCGGAACCAGTTTTTTCGCATCTGTCTGGAAGTAACGATCTTTACTTCCGTTCTCCATTGCTGAGATAGATCCCATACCACGGTATACTTTATATTTTCTACCCTGGAATAATTCGAATGTTCCAGGACTCTCATCACATCCTGCAAAGATACTTCCCATCATACATACATTCGCTCCGGCTGCGATTGCTTTTGTCATATCTCCGGAGTACTTTATTCCTCCATCCGCAATGATCGGAATTCCATATTTGTCTGCCGCTTCATAGCAGTCCATAACTGCTGTGATCTGAGGAACACCAATACCTGCAATGATACGTGTTGTACAGATCGATCCAGGTCCGATTCCAACTTTTACCGCATCAACACCGGCTTTGATTAGATCTTCTGTTGCAGCTCCGGTAGCAACGTTACCTGCAATTACCTGCAGATCCGGGAATTTGCTCTTAATCATATCAACTGTATGAATAACGTTTGCTGAATGTCCGTGTGCTGAATCCAAAACAACCACATCAACCTTTGCATCTACCAGAGCCTTTGCTCTCTCAAGACAGTTTGCTGTAATTCCGATTGCAGCTCCGCAAAGCAGACGTCCCTGTGCATCTTTTGCAGATAATGGATATTTAATCTGTTTTTCAATATCCTTAATTGTGATCAAACCTTTCAGGTTGAAGTCTTTATCTACGATCGGAAGTTTTTCCTTTCTGGCTTTTGCAAGAATCTTCTTTGCTTCTTCCAGAGTAATTCCTTCCGGTGCTGTGATCAACCCTTCCGAAGTCATTGACTCTCTGATTTTCTTTGAAAAGTCTTCTTCAAATTTCAAATCACGGTTTGTGATAATACCAACTAATTTTTTTCCCTCTGTGATCGGCACACCTGAGATTCTGAACTTTGCCATCAGATTGTTGGCATCTTCCAGTGTATTATCCGGTGATAAATAAAATGGATCTGTAATAACACCGTTTTCTGAACGTTTTACCTTATCCACTTCCTCAGCCTGCTGTTCAATAGACATATTTTTATGGATAATTCCGATTCCCCCCTGTCTGGCCATTGCAATTGCCATACGGTGCTCGGTAACAGTATCCATTCCGGCACTCATCATCGGAATATTTAACTTAATTTTCTTAGTCAGGTAAGTAGATAAATCCACCTGGTTCGGAATTACTTCTGAGTACGATGGAACTAAAAGCACATCATCAAATGTAATACCTTCTCCAATTATCTTTCCCATGATTTCTTCCTCTCTTTCTTTTGCATATTCATATTTAACAGCTATCTTAGCGAATCATACCCATATTTGTCAACAGCTTTTAACATGTTTTTATTTTAATACAATCTTTTTTACATTTTACGTATTATTTTCTGATTACTTTTCTTGGTGCTTTTACAAAGAATCCTTCTATGATCGTCTCATTTGGCTCAAACAAAACTTTACACAGTTCTCCTTTGTTCGAAGCAATCAATGCATAGATTTCTGCATGATTTTTTCCTGATGTATAATCATATGTCCTGACCTTCTTATACTGCATTAATTCTACAGCTCCTACCGGTGCAAGAAGTTCCATCTGATCTGCATCTACAGAAAACATTCTTTTTCTTCTGGATTTGTTCATGATCTTGTCTATATCAAGATCTCCATTCACAAATACATACTCATACTCCACATTCATATTGCTGAATACCAGCACATCAACCACGATCATTACAACTGGAAAAATAATCCCCACCGGTATTGCAAAAACCAAAAGCACTGACAAAACCGTCAATACGATCAGCCCCGCTTTCTTAAGTGTATCCTTTGAGTCCGCCTGTTTTTTTATCAGCTGCTCTGTGTAAAAATCATCCATTTTTTCTTTCCTCCAAGTCTGCTTTAAGCTATGTCTATTGTAGCACACCTGAAGCAAAAAAGAAAACTCCTCTGACGAGGAGTTCTCAAAAATTTAATATTCTGTTACATCATACCCATACCCGGATTTCCTGCCGGTACAGCCGGTGCATCTTCTTTGATATCTGCTACAACAGATTCTGTTGTAAGAAGTGTAGAAGCAACAGATGTTGCGTTCTGCAGTGCACTTCTTGTAACCTTAGCAGGATCCAGAATTCCGTTTTCCACCATATCTACGTACTGTTCTGTCAGAGCATCAAATCCGGTTCCCACTTCTGATTCTCTTACCTTGTTAATGATAACAGCACCTTCCAGTCCTGCATTGGCTGAGATATGGAACAGTGGTGCTTCCAGAGCTTTCAGGACAACCTTTGCACCTGTTTTCTCGTCACCTTCCAGTCCGTCAATCGCTTCAGCAACTGCTTTGGACGCATGAATGTATGCAGATCCACCACCGGAAATGATACCTTCCTCTACTGCTGCTCTTGTGGCGTTCAAGGCATCTTCCATACGAAGTTTTGCTTCTTTCATCTCTGTCTCCGTTGCTGCTCCGACACGGATAACAGCTACGCCGCCTGCAAGTTTTGCAAGTCTTTCCTGAAGTTTTTCTCTGTCAAAGTCAGATGTTGTCTCTTCGATCTGTGCCTTGATCTGGGCAACGCGGTCTGCAATTGCATTCTTATCTCCCATACCATCAACAATTACTGTATTTTCTTTCTGTACCTTTACAGATTTTGCACGTCCAAGCTGATCCATGGTTGTATCTTTCAGTTCCATACCAAGTTCCTCAGAAATAACCTGACCACCTGTCAGTGTAGCAATGTCTTTTAACATTTCTTTTCTTCTGTCACCGTATCCAGGTGCTTTTACAGCTACAACATTGAATGTTCCACGCAGTTTATTAACGATCAGAGTTGTAAGTGCCTCTCCCTCAATATCTTCTGCGATAATAAGAAGTCTTGCTCCAGCCTGAACAATCTGCTCCAGAAGCGGAAGGATTTCCTGAATATTAGAAATCTTCTTATCTGTGATCAAAATATATGGATCATCCAGATTTGCTTCCATCTTATCCATATCTGTAGCCATATATGCAGATACATATCCACGGTCAAACTGCATACCTTCTACAAGATCCAGCTCTGTCTTCATAGTCTTAGACTCTTCGATCGTAATAACTCCGTCATTAGATACTTTCTCCATAGCATCTGCCACCATCTGTCCGACTTCAGCATCACCTGCAGAAATTGCTGCCACTTTTGCAATCTGATCTTTGTCTTTTACTTTGCTTGACATCTTCGCAATGGCTTCTACTGCCACATCTGTTGCTTTCTTCATTCCTTTACGGAGAATGATCGGATTTGCTCCTGCTTCCAGGTTCTTCATACCTTCATGAACCATTGCCTGTGCAAGTACAGTTGCTGTTGTAGTACCGTCTCCTGCTACATCATTTGTCTTAGAAGCAACTTCTTTGATCAGTTGTGCTCCCATATTTTCAAATCTGTCTTCCAGTTCAATCTCTTTTGCAATTGTTACACCGTCATTTGTGATCAGTGGTGCTCCGAAAGATTTATCCAGAACGACATTGCGTCCTTTTGGTCCGATTGTTACTCTTACTGTATCAGCGAGCTGATTAACACCAGCTTCCAGCGCTCTTCTTGCTTCTGCACCATATTTAATTTCTTTTGCCATTGGTATCTACCTCCTGAAATATATGAATTAATTGTACAATTACTCGCAGATGGCCAGAATATCATCCTGTTTTACAATGATATATTCCTCGTCATCAATCTCAACATTCGTTCCTGCATATTTGGAATAAATTACCTGCTGTCCTGTTGTAACATGCATCTCAACTTCTTTACCATTTACCATTCCACCTGGTCCTACAGCAACAACCTCTGCCTGCTGCGGTTTTTCCTTAGACTGTCCAGGAATCACGATTCCCGACTTTGTAGTCTCCTCTGCTACACACTGTTTTAATACAACTCTGTCACCTAATGGTACTAACTTCATATCTATTCCTCCTTAATTATTTCTGCATTATTAGCACTCAACAAAAGAGAGTGCTGAAAGATTCTAGATATAAAATAGCACTCTCCTTTTGGTTTGTCAACACACTTTCTATTTAGTTTAGAACTTTTTTATAAAATCCATTTTGAATTTTAAATTTCATAACCCTGCCTGCCTTGTTCCAGTAACGTTCTTTTAATATTCCTTTGCAGACCACAGGATCTTTCGGATCCTCTATGCTGCACTCATAGATTCCATCCAAAGAATAAAAGGTGAGTTCCGCCTCTTCCGATACCAGATACAACGTCTCCTCCTCTTCATCATATGCTATGATCTTGCATAAATATTCCGTTTCATCAAAAAAACTGTCTTCCAGAATTACGCGGTCCATTCTGAGTTTTGCCGTACATCCTCCATATTTCACTATCCGCATCCTCCTTTATACTGTGAAAAGGGTATCAGTTGCCCGATACCCTTTGTAGTTCTTATTATTTTGTACGTTCTGCTTTAATGCGGTCAAGTTCCGTAAATACATAATCATTGATTACTTTAATATACGTTCCTTTCATGCCGGAAGAACGGGATTCGATCACACCCGCACTTTCGAATTTTCTCAGAGCATTGACAATTACCGATCTGGTAATTCCGACACGGTCTGCAATCTTACTTGCAACCAGAATTCCTTCCGCACCATCCAACTCATCAAATATATGAATGATTGCTTCCAATTCCGAATACGACAATGTACTGATTGCCGATTGTACAATATGCTCTTTTCTGGTTTCTTCTGCACTTTCTTCATTCACAGATCTTAACATCTCAAGACCAACAACCGTTGTTCCGTATTCACTCAAAATGATGTCATCAATCTCATACACTTTATCTTTTTTATAGATAAACAGTGTCCCGAGTCTTTCCCCTGCAATGTCAATCGGCGTAATAATCGCCTGATAACCTTTGACAGCTTCTTCGGAAAATCCCAATGTCTGAAGATTTACATTTTCTTTTGTCGATAAGATACTAAGCAGCCGCTCATTCAGCATATCATCTACATGTTTTCCGATTTCTCTCTCGATCAATTCGGTAATGTAAGGCACACCTTCGCATTTGCTTCCGCCAAGCACTTTTCCTTTTTTACTGATCACTAATACGTTCGAATTTAAAATTTCTGTAAGAACTTCGCAGATATCATTGAAGACAACTTTACTCGAACTATTGTTATGCAGTAATTTGTTGATTTTTCTGGTTTTATCCAACAATTGTACGCCCATTTACATTCCTCCATCCTTATGAATGTATATTATCATACAATTCTGAAATATTCAACGAATATCATTAATTATCCTTATTATTTTCAATATTTTCTACATATCCGCACTGTTCATCGCTGCAAACCAGTTTATTTCCTTTTTCCAGCATGTATTTACCACATCTCGGACATTTTTTTGTCGATGGCTTCTGCCATGACATAAATTCACATTCCGGGTTATCCTCGCAGCCGTAATATCGTCTTCCCTTTTTCGTCTTCCGGATTACCACATCTTTACCACAGACAGGGCATGGTACACCTATCTTTTCCAGATATGGTTTCGTGTTACGGCAGTCAGGGAATCCCGGGCATGCAAGGAATTTTCCATGCGGGCCATATTTGACAACCATATTGCGGCCGCACTCCTCACAGATCACATCTGTCACTTCATCTTCAATCTTCACCTGTTCCAGTTCTGTCTCGGCTTTTTCCACTGCTGCCTCCAGATCCGGATAAAAATTCTCGATGATTGTCTTCCATCTGACTTTTCCTTCCGCAACGCCATCCAGAAGGCTCTCCATATTTGCCGTAAAGTTCACATCCACAATACTCGGGAAGGACTGTTTCATAATATTATTCACTACTTCTCCGATTTCCGTCAGATACAGATTCTTATTCTCTTTTGCCACATAGCGTCTTGCAATGATCGTAGAAATTGTCGGCGCATATGTACTTGGACGCCCGATTCCAAGTTCTTCCAGTGTCTTAACCAATGTTGCCTCTGTATAATGTGCCGGTGGTTGTGTAAAATGCTGCTTACTGTTCAGACTTTCTTTCGTAAGGACAGAATCCATATCCAGTCCTTTTAACAGCACATTGTTCTCTTCTTTTGTCTCGCCGGCTTCCGTATATACACTGCGGAACCCTTCAAAAACAATCTTGGATGCAGCAACTGTAAAACGATATTGTCCTGCGGCAATCTTTACAGAAGTCGTCTCGTATCTGGCCGGCTGCATTCTGCTGGCAATAAAACGTTTCCATACAAGCTGGTACAGACGGAACTGGTCACGGCTTAAGAATTCTTTCACTGCTGCCGGTGTTCTGGTTACATCTGTCGGACGGATCGCCTCATGTGCATCCTGAATGATCTTCTTGTCTGAAGATTTCTTAACGTCTCCGTCGGCAACATACTCTTCACCGAAGCCTTCCCTGATATATTCTCTTACTGTTGCATCCGCTTCCTCTGAGATACGGGTAGAATCCGTACGCAGGTATGTGATCAATCCCACAGTACCACTGCCTTTGATATCCACACCCTCATATAACTGCTGGGCAATACGCATGGTCTTGGCTGTTGCAAAATTCAATGCCTTGGATGCTTCCTGCTGCAACGTACTGGTTGTAAACGGTACCGGTGCCTTCTTGGTACGTTCTCCTTTTTTTATATCGGCAACAGAATACTCCGCATTTTCTACTTCTTTCATGATCTCGTCCAGTTCTTCCCTGGATGAGATTGTCATCTTATTCTTTTCTGTACCATAGAACTTAGCAGTCAGAAGTTTTCTTTCTCCTTTGACCTTCAGATCCGCATCCAGTGTCCAGTATTCTTCCGGAATAAAAGCATTGATCTCTTCTTCTCTGTCTGCGATAATACGCAATGCAACCGACTGTACACGTCCGGCACTTAATCCTCTCTTAACCTTTGCCCACAGGAGCGGACTGATCTTGTAACCTACAATTCTGTCCAGTACACGGCGTGCCTGCTGCGCATCCACCAGATCCATATCGATTTCTCTTGGATTCTTAAGCGACGCTTTTACTGCATTCTTAGTAATCTCATTAAAACTGATTCGATAAACTTTCTTATCTTCTAATTTCAAAGCTTTACTCAGATGCCAGGATATTGCTTCTCCCTCCCGGTCCGGGTCAGTTGCAAGATATATCTTGTCCGCCTTTTTGACTTCCTTACGAAGCTTCGCAAGAATCTCTCCCTTTCCTCTGATCGTTATATACTTTGGTTCGTAATCATTTTCAATGTCGATACCCATCTGGCTTTTGGGCATATCTCTCACATGACCGTTCGATGCGGTCACTACATAATTACTTCCTAAGAACTTCTTAATGGTCTTCACCTTTGCAGGTGACTCCACGATTACCAGATAGCGTGCCATAATTTCCTCCATAATACCGACCGTTCTTACAACAGCCTTATATAATAATTTCTGGATACTTCTTCTGCGTATCCTTTCAATTCCAAAGTAATCAGTCTTTCCATCAATTCTGAAATAGAAAGTTCTGTTTCTTTCATCAATTCATCGATTCCTTTCGGGAACAAATCGAGACAACTATACACCATACGCTCAGGACTTTCAAGCATTTTTTCATTTTTGTTATTTTTTTGTCCAATTTGCATCCGATTCAGATTCCATTCATCCATCAGTTCTTCCGGTGTGATCAGTATTCCCGCTCCCTGCCGGATCAGTCTGTGACATCCCTGACTCAACGCACTTGTCACCGGTCCCGGAAGTGCATAGACATCCTTCCCCTGATCCAGTGCAAAATCTGCAGTGATCAAAGATCCGCTCTTTTCTTTTGCCTCTATCACCAGTATCCATTCCGCCAGTCCACTGATAATCCGGTTCCGCATCGGAAAATTTCTTGCAAGTGGTTCGGTTCCGGGTGGAAACTCCGATATGATTCCGCCTTTTTTTTGAATGTCCATATATAATCCGATATTTTCTCTTGGATAACACACATCCACTCCACATCCCAGAACAGCAAACGTTGTTCCGTCTCCGTTCAAAGCACCTCTCTGCCCTGCTCCGTCGATTCCTCTCGCCATACCGCTTATCACCTGTACTCCCGCATGACCAAGACATTTCCCATACTGCAATGCCATTTGTTCTCCATATGAAGTACAATTCCTTGCCCCTACGATTGCTGCGCTTTTCACATTTTCATCCGGCAGCGATCCAAGTACGTACAAGGCGTACGGGGGATCTGTGATCACTTTCATTTTTTTCGGATAATCATCCGAAAAATACGGCACAAATTTTATCTTCTTTTTCACGGATTTTTCCCATTGCATTTCGAGATTAACTGTTTTCTTTGCTTTTTTCAGTCTCTCTATATCCTTCTCATTCAGAAATGTATGTTTCTTCAAATTAGTTTCTTCTATATAATATATTGCTTTTCCATTTCCATATACCTCTCTTAATTTTCTTTTTTTCAGATTCGAAATGCCTTCTATCCCTGCCAGCCAGTATTCATATATCATTCACATCCTCCTAACGTCCCCAGTACTTCTTATCCAGTGACCGGTAAGCAATAGCTTCTTTTAAATGTTTCTCCTTTACCTTCTCACTGTAATCCAGATCTGCAATTGTCCTTGCCACACGCAGGATCTTATGATAGGTCCTTGCTGTAAGCCCGATTCTTTCAAATGCAAGCTCCATCATCTTTCTTTCGCGCTCTCCCAGTTCTACGTAATGTCCGATCTCCTGCGGTCCTAATACTGCATTTGTCCTGATATCTGTTCCTTTATATCTTTCCCTCTGTATATTCCTTGCATCCGTCACTCTGCGGCGTATCGTCTCAGATGTCTCTTCCCCTTCCAGATCTTTCCGTTCTCCGTCCAGATCCCGGTATACAACTTTCGGAGTCTCTATGCAGATATCCATACGATCCAGGAACGGCTGGCTGATCTTGCCAAGGTATTTCTGAATCTGCCCGGGTGTGCAGGAACATTTCTGCACATCCGGATAATTTCCGCATGGACACGGGTTCATTGCTGCTACCAGCATAAATTCCGCCGGAAATGTAAAATTCCCATAATTTCTCGCAATATGAATCTGATGTTCTTCCAATGGCTGTCTTAGTACTTCCAGAACATTTCTTGGAAATTCCGCAAGTTCATCAAGAAACAGCACACCTCCGTGTGCCATACTGATCTCCCCGGGCATCGGTATTCTGCCGCCCCCTGTCAGCGCTGTTCTGGTGATTGTATGATGAACATTACGAAACGGGCGCTGTGTGATCAGCGGGTATTCCTGATCCACCAGCCCCAATACACTGTAGATCTTCGTAATTTCCAAACTTTCTTCCCATGACAGTTCCGGTAAAATGGTTGCGATCCGCTTTGCGATCATCGTTTTTCCGGATCCCGGTGATCCAGCCATTAACAGATTGTGCCCTCCTGCCACTGCAATTTCTGCTGCACGTTTCACCGCTTTCTGTCCGCAGATATCCGCAAAATCTTCTCTGGCTCTATGTTGTCTGTTTTTTTCATTTTCTTTTTTCTCCCTTTTAGACTTTTCCGAACGCGCAGCTCCGTTCAGATACGCACAGAGTTCCTCCAGATTATCTGCCGGTAGAATCTCGATTCCTTTTACGAGTCTTCCTTCTGTCTCATTCTCTCCGGGCAGGATAAAGCTTTTACATCCTTGTTCTTTCGCCTCTATCACCATCGGCAGAACTCCCGGTACACCTCTTATTTTCCCCTCCAGACTTAATTCCCCTGTTACGATCACCCGTTCCATTGCTTCTTCCGGTATATACCCCATAGCTGCCAGCACCGCCAGAGCAATCGGCAGATCAAACGATGCCCCTTTTTTCCGGACAGTTGCCGGCGCAAGATTGACAATGATCTTCTTTGCCGGAAGTTTCATCCCCGAATTGCGGATTGCTGTTCTCACCCGTTCTGATGCCTCTTTCACTTCTGAAGACAGATATCCCACCATATGGAACATCGGAAGTCCGTTACTTACATCCGCTTCCACACGGATCATCTCTACCCCCAGTCCCTGAACTGAAGCAGATAAAACTGTACAAAATGCCATCTGCACACTCCTTTCCATACCAGACCATGCAGAACCTGTCCTTATATAAGCATCTTTTCTGCCTTATTTGTCCGGCACTCATATAAAATTGTTTTGATATAGTTGATAACTTGACCGATCCGGTCATCTACAGAATCCGCCACTGGCGGTCCAGATTTAGAAAACGAAAAAGAATAGTCTGTACTTGATCACTCATCTTCGTTAAATGTGCAATCATCATAGCCTATTCTTTCCGCCGTGTCAATATTTTTCTAATTTCACTTTCATTTTACTTTTTGATTTTCTATCCATGCGTCCAAGCACGATGCTAAAGATTCCACTTAATATCAGCAAAAAATAAAAGCTGATCCCCCGATTCACCAGTACTGCCGCTGCCACCGGAACAGAAGTAAAGATACCTGCAAACAACTTTACGAATGAGAATTCACTAATTCCCTCAGCTCCCGGGAACGGAAGAAGTGCTGTAGTCATATACAAAATGATCTGATGCAGAAACATACTTCCATAAGAACTGCCGGACTCTCCCATTGCATGATACACTGCCCATGGAACACTGAACCAGCAGATGATCTGGATCAGACTGACTGTTGTCACTTTTAACGCAAGTACCGGATCCCTTTTAAAAAACAATTTACAATCTTCAAAATCACGAACAATCTCGTCCATCTTAGCGCCCAATCTCTTCTTATTCCCAAACGGGAGTTTCATGATCAGGAAACGTATTCCATTTACAATCTTCTTTTTCAGACCTTCGGATAACATTATGACCACCAGTGCTGCTATGAAAATCAGATTCATCAGATACCCGAGAGCCGCCAATGCCAGCATCATCTTATTCAGACGTATCCTTCCCGTCAGTATCCAGAACGTTGCTACATTTTCCATCAGAAATGCTGCAATCTGAAAACTGGTGAGTTCTGTCAGAAGAGCCATCGTTCCATGTGCCACATGGATATTATCCTTATTCATCACATATAACTGTACCGGCTGTCCGCCTGTTGCAGATGGGGTGATCGAACTGAAAAAATAGCCGGTATAAGCATATTTCATACCCTGTCTGAAACTTACCTGATATCCAAATGAATTCAATACGCTCCTCAGATTGATCGCTTCCGCGATATTGAATACCGCCGCCAGTATAAGCCCTGCTGCCATCCATTGCGGCTTCGCACTTTTCATGGCATTCCACACAGATTCCATATCTGCACCCTTCAAAATAACGAAACATACCAACAGTGCTAAAACCGGAAATAAAACCATATACTTTTTAATCGATCTCTGATTCACCTGCTGTTCCATATTTTTCTTCTATCCTTCTGAATTCATACCCCTGCGCTTTCAACAATGGGATTGCTTTTTTCAATGCTTCTATCGTTCTTCCCGGTGCTCCGTTCTCCCCTCTGCCGTCATGCAGACAGATAACCGCACCCGGAAAGACTCTTCTTAATATCTTATTGCAGATACTGTCCGGGGTCTCTTTCGCTGACCAGTCCTGTGCCATCACATCCCAGAATACCAGATTCAGATGCAGCTTCCGTATCCAGAACAGACTTGCCAGGTTCAGATGTCCCCACGGTGGTCTGTACCATTTCACTGCAATATCCATCTTCTCTATAATCTTTTTCGATCCTTTCACATCCCGGCCAGTTCTTCCCGGTCCGGAAAGCATCGCACTTTCGTGGCTCAACGAATGTATTCCGACCTGGTATCCGCTCTTTCTCATCCGTTCCACGATCCCGGGATGCTTCCGAGCAGATCCTGCGACCATGAAAAATGCTGCCGGAATCTGTTCCTTCTCCAGAAAATCGAGTAATATATTCGTATATACTGTATCCGGACCGTCATCAAATGTCAGGTACAAAACCTTCTCTTCCCGGGATGCCCTCTGTCTGCTTCTGAAAATCCAACGGTATTTCAGCAAATACGTCGGAATCACACTATAACTCAGTGCTGCGGCACAGGCCAGTCCCAGTTTTGCAGTCTTTGGTATATTCATTATGCCGTCATCCTTTCTTCCATGATCCCTACTGCCTCATCCAATGATACTTCTATCATCTCTTTACAGGCACGCCTTACATTTCCGGTCATTTCTTCCATCATTTTTTCATCACTTAACAGCTTTTCCAGTTCCGGAATATAGTCTTCACGTCTGCCCCATATGACTTTTGCAAATCCTTTTTCTGCCGCATACCTTGCATTATTCATCTCCTGCTCCAGAAACGGGTGGATGACAAATAGCGGAACCTGACTGTGCAGAATTTCAAACAACGTAATTCCACCTGCTTTTGTAATCACAAGGTCTGCCCCGCGCATATATCTGCTGATATTTTCCGTGTATCCAAGTACTTCCACATCCTCATAGCGGTTCACCCATTCCTCATACATCTTATGATTTTTTCCGGTAATGACTACGCTCTCAACGCCTTGCATGCTATGTAATTTTTCAAGCAATTCTTTCAGATCCGGCATCAGCCCAAGTCCGCCTCCCATAATGAGCACCCTGCGTGTTCTGTTTCTTTCCCGTTTCTGACGGCAATCTGCATCCAGGAACTGCTGGCGAACCGGAATTCCTGTCACAAGAATATCTTCCGCCCTGGCCCCCTCCTTCATCAGATGCCTTTTAATCTCCTGTGTCGGAGCAAGATAGATGTCTGTCTGTGATGCTGTCCACTCCGGATGCATACTGATATCTGTGATGCAGGTCACAAGTGGTGTTTTAAGCCCTGTCTTTTCTTTATAGGATGCAATTGCTTTTACACACATCGGATGTGTACAGACGATCACATCTGGTTGTTCTCCATCCATGATCTTCTTTAACCTTTTATAGAGTGCCTTTCCCCTTGGCTGCATTTCTACCTTCATCCTTCCGGACATTTTGTAGATAAAATTATAAATCCCGTAACAGTGCTCTACCATCATGCGGAATCCACCGAAAATGAATTTACTGATATGTGGATATAACTCTTCCAGAAGATCTTTTTTTTCAATTTCTGCCTGTTCATCTATTTTCCGGAACTGTTCGCAGATTGCATTGGCTGCCATCTCATGTCCCATTCCAAATCTACCACTTAACACCAGTACTTTCATAACTGCCACCCTTTCTCACATACCATTTTGCATGCCTCTTTCTTATGGTGTTAAGTATAGACTTTGATTCTTAAAATAACGGATATAGAATTCTAAAGATTTTTTAAAGACTTTTCTAAGAAGTGAAAAAGTTTCTTAATTTTTCAATCGCACTCTTCTCAATTCTTGATACATACGATCTGGAAATACCGAGCATTGCTGCAATTTCCCGCTGTGTATATTCCTCTTCATTATACAGGCCGTACCGCAGCTTCAGTACCATTCGTTCTCTCTGAGACAATACCGATTCCACCTGCTGATACAGACGGATCACATCTTCCTTACGTTCCAGTCTTCGGTAGACATCTTCTTCATTCATCTCAATCACATCAAATAATTGTATCTCATTGCCTTCCCGGTCCGTTCCGATTGGTTCATACAAAGATACTTCTTTTGAACTTTTTTTCTTACCTCTCAAGTACATCAATACTTCATTTTCGATGCACCTTGCTGCATACGATGCAAGCCTTGCGCTCTTATCCGGATCAAACGTTACAACAGCCTTCATAAGCCCGATGGTTCCGATCGACAGAAGGTCTTCCATCTCTTCCGGAGGCGGCTGGTACTTTTTCACGATATGTGCAACCAGACGCAGATTCCGTTCTATTAGAATGTGCTTTGCTTCCAGATCACCCTCTGTATATTTCTGCATATAGTACTTTTCTTCCGCTGCTGTCAATGGTTGGGGAAATGACTTCAAGACAAAGCACCTCTTAGGCAGATTTATTATATTCTATGCAAAAAGCAGTGATTCTGTGCTTTTCCATTTTTGCACTGAATCACTGCTTTCTCTGTTACTTGTCTGCCCTATTCCGTTACACCTTCCTGGCGTCTTAAAATATCATATACGGAAGCTTCTCCGCTTAATGCCACATACAGCACCTGCTTTGGATGCGGCGCACTCTCCTGCTCCTGCCCATCCTCATCTACGATCTTTTCCACCGTTACTTCTACATTCTGTCCGTCCGGTTTCATAATCTCAACAGTCTCACCTACGGAGAACTTATTTCTCTGTTCGATGCGGTACATGCCATCTTTAATCCCGCCGATAATGCCAAGATAAGTGTACTCTTTGATATACGTGTTACTATCGTAGATCTGGCTCTCGTCACCCGGTTTTCCAAAATAAAATCCTGTCGTAAACTGACGATACGTACAGTTCGAAATCTGATCCCTGTACCAAGGCATATTCGCCTCATATTTCTTCGGATCCTCCAGATAATCATCGATCGCCTTGCGGTAAGTTCTTGCAACCGTCGCCACATACAGAGCCGTCTTCATACGTCCCTCGATCTTAAAACTATCAATTCCCGCATCGATCATTTCCGGAATGTGTTCAATCATACACAGATCCTTGGAGTTGAAAATGTATGTTCCTCTTTCATTCTCATACACCGGCATATATTCGCCCGGTCTTGTCTCTTCTACCACGGAATATTTCCAACGGCACGGATGTGTACAGGCACCCTGATTGGCATCTCTTCCCGTAAAGAAATTGCTCAGCAGGCATCTTCCGGAATAAGAAATACACATTGCCCCATGGATAAAACTTTCAATCTCCATCTCTGCCGGAATATGCGCACGGATCTCCCTGATTTCTTTTAATGAAAGTTCTCTGGCTGTCACCACACGCTTTGCCCCCAGGTTCCACCAGAAGTTGAATGTTCCATAGTTCGTGTTATTTGCCTGTGTGCTGACATGTCTTTCTATCTCCGGACAGATTTCTTTTGCAAGCATGAAGATTGCCGGATCTGCAATGATCAGCGCATCCGGTCCGATCTCTTTTAGTTCTTTTAAATACTCTGCCGCACCTTCCAGGTCATCATTATGCGCAAGAATATTTACAGTGACATGGACTCTTGCTCCATGCTCATGCGCAAACTGCACGCCTTCTTTCATGTCTTCCATAGAGAAGTTCTTTGCCTTTGCACGAAGTCCAAATGCCTCTCCTCCGATATATACTGCATCTGCACCAAACATAACCGCAGTCTTCAACACTTCCAGACTGCTTGCAGGAATCAGTAATTCTGGATGTCTGTTTCTCATCTTATCGATTCTCCTTCTCCTCTTTTTTCTTCTTGATACTGAGTGCCACACCATCACCCAACGGGATGATCGATGTCTCCAGCACATTGCTGTGCTTTAATTCATAGAGGTAATCCCGCATACGGCTGTGGATGGTACGGTTCCGCCTCTCTACCGCAAATCTGGATTCTATGATATCCCCATCCTGTAATACGTTGTCTGACATCAGGATACCTCCATCCGCAAGCAGTCTTACTGCCTCCGGCATATAATGGATATACTGTCCCTTTGCCGCATCCATAAAGATAAAATCATATGGACCTTCCAGGGTCTTCATCACTTCCAGGGCATCCCCTTCGATCAGCGTGATCTGTTCTTCTTTCCCCGCACGCTTAAAGTTGTTTCGCGCAATCGGGATTCTTTTTTCATAGTTTTCTATTGTTGTGATACGGCTTCCTTCCGGAAGATATTCACTCATTAAGATTGCCGAAAATCCGACTGCTGTGCCCACCTCCAGCACTCTGGCCGGGCGGTTCATTAACATCATCACCTTTAAGAAGCTCTGGGTTTCTTTGCGGATGATCGGTACGAAACTTTCCAATGCTTCCTGTTCGATTGCCTCTATTACAGGATTCTCCGGACGTTCCAACGACCGGATGTATGTAACCATACGTTCATCTACGATCATAGTATCTCTACCTCTGTTCTAACTATTGTACCTGTTCTTTCCTGCAGTTTCTCTTAGGATTCTACAAGGAAACGAGCCGTACACTGTACAAAACCAGCCTCACACACTGTGTCGGAAGGCGCCGGTTTCGTACTATGTGGCGGCTCATTTTTTTCTTTTTTTATACGTCCATAATGATCGGGAGGATCATTGGTCTTCTCTTGGTACGTTTCCAAATGAAATCGTTCATCGTATCACGGATCACAAGCTTGATCTTACTCCAGTCTGCGTTGCGCTGATGTGTCAGACAATCCTCCACTGCATCTGTAAGGACTTTTCTTGCCTCTTCCATCAGGCTTTCGGACTCTCTTACATAGACGAATCCACGCGATACAATATCCGGACCTGCAAGAAGCTGATTGCTTCCTTTTTCCAGTGTCAGTACAACGATCATAATACCGTCTTCCGCCAGATGCTGTCTGTCACGAAGAACAATATTTCCTACATCTCCTACACCAAGTCCGTCTACCAGAATCTCTCCTGTGTGTACATTGTCTACTACTTTTGCTTCCTTCTCACTGACTTCCAGAACATTACCGGATTTCAGGATAAAAATATTATCTTTTGGAATGCCAAGCATTCTGGCAATTCCCGCATTTGCTTTGAGGTGACGGTATTCTCCGTGAACCGGGATCGCATATTTCGGTTTTACCAGAGAATAGATCAGTTTCAGTTCTTCCTGACATGCATGACCGGATACATGTGCATCCTGGAAGATGACATTCGCTCCCTTAGCTGTCAGCTCATTGATTACCTTGGATACAGACTTTTCATTTCCAGGGATCGGATTCGAACTGAAGATGATCGTATCACCAGGCATGATCGTTACTTTCTTATGCACATCTGCTGCCATACGCGACAGAGCTGCCATAGATTCTCCCTGGCTTCCGGTTGTGATCAGAACGGTCTTCTCCGGCGGATAATTCTTAAGCTGGTCGATCTCGATCAATGTCTTATCCGGAACATTGAGATATCCCAGTTCCTGTGCAACCTGGATGATGTTCACCATGCTTCGTCCCTCTACGACCACCTTACGGTCATATTTACATGCCGTATTGATGATCTGCTGTACACGGTCTACATTTGACGCAAATGTTGCAATGATAATTCTGGTATCTTTATGCTCTGCAAAAACATGATCAAATGTGATACCTACCGTACGCTCTGACTGTGTAAATCCTGGTCTCTCGGCGTTGGTACTGTCTGACATCAGTGCCAGTACGCCTTTCTTGCCGATCTCTGCAAATCTCTGCAGATCGATCGCATCACCATATACCGGTGTATAATCTACTTTAAAGTCTCCTGTATGCACAACAATACCGGCCGGTGAATAGATTGCCAGTGCTGCCGCATCCTGGATACTGTGGTTTGTCTTAATAAATTCGATACGGAACTGTCCCAGATTGATCGACTGTCCGTGTCTGACAACTTTTCTTCTTGTACTGCGGAGCAGATTGTGTTCCGTCAGCTTTTTCTCAATGATTCCCATCGTAAGCTTTGTCGCATAGATAGGAAGATTCAGTTCTCTTAATACATAAGGAAGTGCACCGATATGGTCCTCATGTCCATGGGTGATTACAAATCCTTTTACTTTCTGAATGTTATCTTTCAGGTAGGTGACATCCGGAATGACCAGGTCGATTCCGAGCATATCCTCCTCCGGGAAAGATAATCCGCAGTCTACAACAATAATACTGTCTTCATACTCAAAAGCTGTGATGTTCATTCCGATCTTTTCCAGACCTCCGAGTGGAATGATACGCATTTTTCCATTGTTTTCTCTTTTCAAAATTACACCTCCACGTGTTTACCGCACTACTTTTTTCTGCCTCTTTTTTGGCACTCCCTGCACTGTCCATAGAACTTTAATTCGTGGTCTAACACATGAAATCCCGTGGTATCTTCAATCTTATCTTCCAGATCTTCCAACAGATCATCCTTAAACGGAAGAATCTTACCACATGTTCTGCATATCAGATGGTGATGATGATGTCTTTCTTCTCCATCAAAGAATTCTCCGATTTCATAACGTGCACATCCATCATCAAGACTGATACGATCCACCAATTGCATTTCCAGTAACAACTGCACTGTCCGGTATATAGTTGCCAGCCCAATCTCCGGATAATCTTCTCTTACTAATTCATAAATATCTTCTGCAGTCAGATGCTTATCGCGGTGATCTGCAAGGACCTCCAGTACCAGTATACGCTGGTTGGTAACTTTCAACCCCTTCTCTCTCAGCATTTCTTTAAACTTCTCTTTACTGATAGACATTCCAAACTACCTTTCAATCTCTACATCTTCAAGTAGTTCTTCAAATACTTTCAGAACAGCAGAAAGCTCTACATCATCCTCTACGATCTCGTATACGCTCTCTGACTGGCTCTCTCCTGATGTGTCTTTCAGAATCAGACATTCTGCATCATCTTCTTCCGAATCCGTCACCAGAATATATGACACACCACCAACTTTCGTCTGTTCAAGTACATAAAAATCTACTTCTTCATTCATCTCTTCGGACATGAATTTAATCTTTTCCATCTGCAATCTACCTCTTAATCCAGTGGCGTGTGTGCAAGTGAATCCAGATATCCCTGCAATATAAAAACAGCCGCAATCTTATCAATATATTTCTTACGGTCTTCACGCCTTACCTTATTCTCTATTAAAGTCCGTTCAGCTTCTACCGTGGTCAGACGCTCGTCCCACATCACGACCTCCAGGCCGGTCCGTCTTTTTAACATCTCACCAAATGCCATTGATTTTTCCGCACGATCTCCAATATCATTGTTCATATGCTTCGGAAGTCCGAGGACAATCTTCATAACCTGATACTCTTCGATCAGTGCTTCGATACGCGCACAGGTCTTTCTAAGCTTGTTCTCGTCCTTTCTGCATATAGTCTCCACTCCCTGAGCAGTAATTCCCAACGGATCACTGACAGCAACACCTACCGTCTTAGATCCATAGTCCAGTCCCATGATTCTCATAGTCATTATTCCCACTCATTATGCTCAATATACGTCTTGAGCATCTCTTCTACCAGTTCATCTCTTTCCATCTTCATGATCAGACTTCTGGCTCCGTTATGGCTTGTGATATAAGTCGGATCGCCGGACATAATGTATCCTACGATCTGATTTACCGGATTATATCCCTTTTCACTCAATGCCTTGTATACGATTTCCAGAATATCTTTTGCACTGATCTGCGGTCCACTTTCCACCTGGAAAAACTGGGTATTTGTCATATTTTTCATGTAATCACGTCCTCCAAAAATATTTCAATTTTATTCTACATGATTAAATCTTAAATTTCAATGCAATATTTGTAATTGGTTTTCAATTTCTACATTTACAAGCTGATTAATAAGATTATTCGGATTTTTTACACCAATTTTCACATATTCCTTTGTGTGGCCAATCTGTAATTCTTCTCCGTTGCGTATAATTTTCTCTTCGATCAGAACTTCCTGCGTGGTTCCGATCAGTCTTTCTTCGTATGCAGCCTGTTTTCTATGGCTCAGTTCTATAAGTTCCGCACTTCTTACAGCCTTGATCTGATCCGGAACCTGGTCTTTCATTGCTGCGGCCTTCGTTCCTTCTCTTCTGGAATATTTGAAAATGTGTGTCTCGTAGAAATCCACTTTATCTACAAATGCTTTTGACTCGGCAAATTCTTCTTCCGTTTCTCCCGGGAATCCAACGATCACATCTGTTGTAAGTGCCGGGTTACGGAAATACTTACGGAGCAGCCGGCATTTTTCGTAATACTCTTCTGCAGTGTATCTGCGGTTCATGCGCTTCAGTGTTGCATTGCATCCGCTCTGCAGTGACAGATGGAAATGCGGACACATCTTCGGAAGCTGTGCGATCGTCTGTACAAATTCCTCCGTGATGATTCTTGGTTCCAGTGATCCGAGGCGGATTCTTTCAATTCCATCTACTTCGTGGATCGCAAGGATCAGGGATAACAGATTGTCATCGCAGTCGATTCCATAGGAACTCAGGTGGATTCCCGTCAGCACCACTTCTTTGTATCCGTTGGCCGCCAATGTCTTTACTTCTCCAAGTACGCTGTCACGGCTTCTGCTTCTTACTCTTCCTCTTGCAAATGGAATAATACAGTAAGAACAGAACTGGTTACATCCATCCTGTACCTTGATATACGCTCTCGTATGCTCTGCTGCCGTGCTTAAATGCAGATCTTCATACGCTTTTTCGTGATTGATATCCAGAATCTCCTGATAAGTCTCTGCCGCTTTTTCCTGTTTTGCCGGTGTTCCGGCCTGGGCATCCGGATTTTTCTCTTTCTCATAATTTTCCAGGATCTCAACAATATTCTGCTTCTTGTTATTTCCGATGACAATATCGATCCCATCCGGGATGTCATCTTTTCTGGCCTGCACGTAACAGCCACAGGCAACGACAATCGAATCCGGATTCATCTTTCTTGCCCTGTGCAGCATCTGTCTGGATTTCCGGTCTGCCATATTTGTCACCGTACAGGTATTGATGATATACACATCTGCACCTTCCTGAAACGGCACAATCTCATATCCGTGCTTTTCCAGCAGTTCCTGCATGGCTTCCGTCTCATACGCATTCACTTTGCACCCGAGATTATGCAATGCTACTTTCTTCATGTATCTGTTCCTTTCTTTTTTACACATTGTTGTAACTTCTAACGAAAATCTTCTGAATTCTTTGGCAATTTGTTTCTTGACTTTTCTTCGTCTGACTCTTAATATATCTATAGAACAAGAAATGAATCAAGGAGGGTATTCCAATGAAAACAGTAAAAATTTCTTTAAATTCAATTGACAAAGTAAAATCATTTGTAAATGACATCACAAAATTTGATTATGATTTTGATCTTGTATCCGGAAGATATGTCATCGATGCAAAATCAATCATGGGAATCTTCAGCTTAGATCTTTCTAAACCGATTGATCTGAACATCCACGCTGATGATAATGTAGATGAGATCATGGCTATGTTAAAACCATATCTTTGTGACTAATCAGTAATCAAAAAGTAAATGATCTACTTAGAGAAAGGGCTGACCTGTTTAAGGGTTCAGCCCTCTTTTTTTATTTTACTTCAATGACCTCAACAGTCTCGATCGCCTGCTTCATCAGCTCATCAATCTTTTCATTCAGGTTCTCTTCCGAACGTCGGATCACATCAATATTTGGCTTTGTTACCGGATGTTTTGCCACAAAGATCGTACAGCAGTCTTCGAATGGCTGGATGGATGTCTCGTAAGTATCGATCTTCTCTGATACATCCACGATCTCCTGCTTGTCAAATCCGATCAGCGGACGATAAACCGGCATCGTACATACATCATTGGTTGCCGCAAGGCTCTGCATGGTCTGACTTGCCACCTGCCCGATACTCTCGCCTGTGATCATACCTAAGCATCCATCTTCTTTTGCAAAATGCTCTGCAATACGCATCATATATCTTCTCATAATGATCGTCAGTTCATCGTGCGGGCACTGGTCATAGATATAAAGCTGGATGTCAGTAAAGTTAACTACGTGAAGCTTGATCGGTCCGGAATATTTTGCTACCTTCTTCGCAAGATCCACAACTTTCTGTTTTGCACGCTCACTTGTATACGGCGGTGCGTGGAAATAGGTTGCTTCAAGACTCACACCACGTTTTGATACCATATATCCCGCAACCGGGCTGTCAATACCACCGGATAACAGCAGCATCGCCGAACCATTCGTTCCAACCGGCATTCCGCCTGCTCCCTGGATGATCTGTGAATATACGTAAATCTCATTTCTTACTTCTACATTGACCATAACATCCGGATGATGCACATCGACTTTGATTCCGCTCTCTGGAAATGCATACAAAATAGCCTCTCCAAGGTCACGGCTGATCTCCATAGAATTCAATGGGTACGACTTCTTTGCACGTCTGGATTCTACTTTGAATGTGAAGTTCTTATCCGGATACATCTCATCCATATATGCCACAACGTCTTTCTTCAGTTCCTCAAATCCTTTATCCTCCATACGGACAACCGGACAGATTCCGACCAGACCAAATACCTTTTTCAGATGTTCTACCGTCTCATCATAATCGTAATCTCCTTCACAGTCCACATAGATTCTCGCCTGTGACTTATGCACATCAAACTGTCCGTCCACATCCTTTAATGCATAGCGCACCTGGCGTACCAGTGCATCCTCGAACAGATGACGGTTCTTTCCCTTAATTCCAATCTCTCCATATTTTAATAAAAATGTATGAAATCTCATCTTCTGATTCCTTTCCTGATTTCTTTCTCTTTTATCGTGATCTACTTAATGTCTGGTATATCTTCTAAGCATCGGTACTATATTATATAGTGCATCGAGCGTATAGTCAATCTCTTCCATCGTAGTAAATTCTGACATACTGAACCTGAGGGTCGCATCCAGGAACTCCTGCCTTGCGCCGATTCCCTTTAACACACCGCTGATCTGTGGATGATTGGATGCACATGCCGAACCGGATGATACATAGATTCCTTTATCTTCCAGCGCATGCAGCAATACTTCACTCCGGATACCTGCGATTCCTACACTGATAATATGTGGTGCCGATGTCTCATCATATAATCCGTGGATCGTCGTATTCTCAATCTTTTCCACGCCTTCGATGAAATGCTGCTTTAGCATCCTCATCTTCTCTACCTTCTTATCCAGGTTGTCGTAAATCGTCTTTGCTGCCAGGGAAAGTCCTGCGATTCCCGGTACATTTTCTGTTCCCGAACGCATATCATGCTGCTGGCCGCCTCCATAAACGATCGGACGGATCTTTACATTTTCACCGATGTATAAAGCACCCACACCCTTCGGTCCGTGGATCTTATGACCACTGACGGAACACATATCTACCTTAAGTTTCTTCGGGTAAATCTTATATTTTCCAAATCCCTGTACCGCATCGACATGGAATAAAATATCTTTATTATATGCCTTTACGATACTTGCCGCTTCCTGGATCGGCTGGACAGAACCCACCTCATTATTCACATACATGATCGATACCAGAATCGTATCTTCACACAGTGCTTCCTGCAGTGCATCCAGACGGATCCTTCCATACTGATCTACTGGAAGATAGGTTACACGGAATCCTTCTTCCTCTTCCAGGAAACGCATGGTATTAATGATCGCCGGATGTTCAATAGATGACGTGATCAGGTGGTTGCCTGCACGCTTGTTCGCCCTTGCTGCACCGATCAGCGCCATATTGTCACTTTCGGTACCGCCGGAAGTAAAATACACTTCCTTTTCCTGTACTTTCCATAGTCTTGCAAATGTCTCTTTTGCTTCTTTTATATATTTTTCTGCTTCCACACCCTTGTTATGCATGGAAGACGGATTGCCATAGTCTTCACACATAACCTTCTGCACCAGTTCCCCGACGCTTCGATATGCCATGGTGGTCGCCGAATTATCCAGATATACTTCCTTCATTTCTTCACTTCCTGTACTCTTCATTCTTAGTATTAGATTATGTCTCTACCCTTCCAGATGGAACATCAGAACCGAAAGCATTGTAAGTCCGGCCGTCTCTGTCCGTAAGATTCTCTTCCCAAGTGTCAGCGGCTCTGCCCCGGCTTTCACAGCCTGTTCTACTTCTTCTTTCTCAAAGCCGCCTTCCGGTCCGATAAAGATGCCGACCGACTGCCCCGGCCGGATCTCTGCAATGATCTGCTTCGTCTTTTCCATGCCTTCTGCCAGTTCATACGGGATCAGGACAACATCCAGTTCCTCTGCATACTTCAGGGCCTGTGCATAGGTACACACTTCTCCCACTGCCGGGATAATGCCTCTTCCTGCCTGCTTTGCCGCACTGACTGCGATCTGCTGCCAGCGTTCGACCTTCTTTTTTGCTTTCTTTGCATCCAGCTTTACCACTGCACGCTTCGTTGCCACCGGAATCACCTGGTATACACCCAGTTCCACCGCTTTCTGCACGATCAGTTCCATCTTGTCCTGTTTTGGGAGTCCCTGAAACAGATGGATTTTTGACGGAAGTTCGCTCTCATCCTTCTTTTTCTCCAGAATCTTAAGTACCGCCATATCTTCTTCGTAAGATTCCACCACACACAAATAGAGCCACCCGTCACCGTCCCCAATGGTCAGTTCCTCGCCGGTCTTCATACGGAGCACATTCTTCATATGATTGACGTCACTGCCTTCTACATAGATTTTTTCTTCCCTCACCTGTTCCGGTGATACAAAAAAATGCTGCATATCAGATCCTCTAATTCTTTCTTGCTGTTACAGATACCCACTCACCCTGGTGATTGACTTCCAGGACTTCCAGGCCTGCCTCCTTCACAGCTTCTACTACCACGTCTTCTTTATCTTCGATGATGCCACTCGTAATATAGATACCGCCTTTTTTCATCTGATGAATGATCACAGGTGTCAGCGGCACCAGTACATCTGCCAGAATATTTGCTGCTACAATATCATATTTTTCATATCCCACCTTGTCCTGTACCGCTTTATCATCAATGATGTTACCGATCATGACTTCATACTGATCTCTGCTGATTCCGTTATTGTCCATATTCTCATATGTTGCATCGATCGCACACGGATCCAGATCCGTTCCTACGGAATGCTTTGCGCCGAACTTTAATGCCAGCATTCCGAGGATTCCGCTTCCACATCCTACATCTAAGATTTCTGTATCCTCTGTCACATATTTCTTAAGCTGACGGATGCAGAGCTGTGTTGTCTCATGCATACCGGTTCCGAATGCTGTACCCGGATCGATATGGATCACCATCTTGTCACTGTCCTTCGCCTCGACATTTTCCCATGAAGGAATGACAAGAATGTCATCAATATAGAACTGATGGAAATACTGTTTCCAGTTATTCACCCAGTCTACATCTTCTGTCTGTGATTCTTCAATCGTACACTCCCCTACATTCAGGTAACTTCTCATTTCTTCCAATTCCTGTCTGACTTTCAGTAACATCTCCTGTTTGTCTACATCTTCGTCCAGATAGAATGTCAGATATGCACATCCATCATCTTCCGGTATATCCGGCAGGATGTCTACAAACATCTGCTCTTTGTCAGACTGGGTGAGCGGTATCTTGTCCTCGATCTGCACTCCCTCGATTCCAAGATCAGCAAGCATGCTGCTGACAATATCTTCTGCCTCTGTCGTCGTCTTCAGGCGAAACTGATTCCATTTCATATATATTCTCCTTTATGTCATCTTATATTTTTTACGTTCATTCATCGTATATGCTACTCTTATATGCGTTATATCCGCAATCCTCCCAGTATCCATATACATTGTTTATTCTAACACCTGTGCCGTTTAAAGTAAATGTACTTCTTTTGTTAAAACTCCGTTAAGAAATTAACGTATTCTGTTCAGACCGTGTTAAGAAGCCCTTTCTTCTCTTTCACTGCCTTGCCAAAATGCATATAATGTATCCGGAAGCAAAATTCCATATCATATTTACACAAAAGCTGCCACATTGGGTTCTTTGAAATCTCCCGGCGGCGAACATCAGCAAGGAGGACTTTTTTATGAATATTGGTATTTTAATTCTTATGATCATCGGCGGAGGTGTCGGCGTACTGTCGTCTCTTTATATTGCACTCAGTTTTCCGGCAGTCATTATCTGGAAAATTTTCCGTAAGATCCGCCACGGATATAAACTTACATATTAAATTTTAACCATTATTTTACGGCAGTGTTCAGATCCTGTTCGATCTCATCCATTTCGGACAGGATCTCTTCCTGTTGTTTGTCAAATAACAATTTCTTATTGTACTGATAATACTTGTCGCAGTCATTTTCCTTCAGGAACTGAATACTGTAATAATTCGTGTTAAGCTCTGTCACGAAAGAGACCATCTCCTGACTGTCTCCGAATGCATCTTCCATGAACTCAAATGCGTGTTCCAGCGCAGCAAGTGTATGCTCTGTCAGTTCTTCCCGCCCTGCCACTTCATTGCCAAACAATTCCTTTACACGTTCAAATGCTGCTTCTCTATCCAGATGTTCCTCTTTCGTAAGCTGTTCATAGGATTCCAGCGTATCCAGTACCTGTTTGCGTACATGATCTTCCTGCTTTGTCATCTGCTCTTCTTTCCGGAGTTTTTCGTACTTGTCCCTCGCTTCACAGACTACAAGATCGATCTGCAGATTGGATCTTAATAACTTCAGATATTCATATAAGATCGTCACAAACCGGTCTTTCAGGAAATAATCTTTAAAGCAAGTTCCCAGTCTTCCGATCAGCATGTTAACTACACTGAGGCGCTCATCAAACGCCGCATACTGCAGTCTTTCCAAAGTGTCCTTTGTATAGACACCTTCGATGATCTTCTCAAGTCCGTAATCTTTCTTGTATTTTCTGTACAGTTCCAGATAATTCGCAAAATCCTTTGCAATCTTCCAGTGCTGGATATACTGATGAACGACCTCTCTGTCCGCTTTCTTTCCCAGGCGTTCATACGTCTTCAGAAGCTGGGAGAGATCTTCCCATCCTCTGGCCGTTGCAAAGACTCTTCCGTCTACTGTCGTCTCCATGCGATAGAAATAATCTCTGCGGATCTCCAGATATGCAAGGATTGCCGGATGGATATCTGCCTGATATGCGTATTCTTTCCAGACATCATAGTTCACATCCACATTGATCTTCTTGATACGATCGAGCGTCACCACATCAAAATCGCGGACCGACTTATTATATTCCGGCGGATTACCTGCTGCCACGATGATCCAGCCTTCCGGGATCTTCTGATTGCCGAACATCTTACACTGCAGGAACTGCAGCATCGTCGGTGCCAGCGTCTCGGACACACAGTTGATTTCATCGATGAAGAGGATTCCTTCTTTTAATCCGGTCTCTTCCATCTTATCGTATATTGAGGCAATAATCTCACTCATCGTATATTCGGTAACGGAATATTCTTTTCCGCTATATACTTTCTTTTCAATAAATGGCAGTCCCACCGCACTCTGTCTGGTGTGGTGCGTAATCGTATATGCCACCAGCGCCACTTTACACTCTTTGGCCACCTGCTCCATCACCTGGGTCTTTCCGATCCCCGGAGGCCCCATCAAAAGAATCGGTCTCTGTCTGATCTGTGGAATCATATAATCCCCGAACTCATCTTTGGCAAGATATGCCTCGATGGAATCTCTGATTTCTTTCTTTGCTCGCTTTATATCCATTTATGTTCTTTCCTCCATGTATTTCAACATTTCCTTAAAAGTCCTGTCCTTCTTCCAGAATGATCTTGATCGCCCATGGCGGGACATCCACGTCCTCATATTCTTCCTCCATGAACACAAATGCTGTCTCGTAGACCGGGCGCTTTGCCGGATAGATCCCACGTCCGTCCGTAAAATAGATCATCCCCCGCAGATGTTCAAAGGTATGCTGCCGGATCATTTCGTCCACATAGGCAAATGCCGGGCGGAAATCCGTTCCGCCTTCGCCCTTTAATTCTAACTTCTCCATATAAGATTTCAGTTCTTCCTCACAGGTGATCTTCTGATCCGTCTGGATCTGGTCATCACACTGTATGATATGAATATTCACCTTTCGGAAAAAGCTGTCATTCTCACTCAGCACACCATATGTCTCTTCCAGGAACTTTTTCACCAGTTCCCCGGAGCACGACATTGATGTATCGATCACAATCACAAATTCTTCAACCTTCTGGACTTCCTTCCACTCCTGCGGCTCGATCAATGGCATATTCCCATACAACGACAAACCATAGCTGTAGAAATTATAGTCAAAAGAATCCGGGTCTACCGTCATCTCTTCTTTTAAAACCGAAAACTTCCGTAAGAATTCCCGGTAATCCATCCGTTCCCGGTTCTCGACCTTCACCTGATCGATCAGACCGCCCGAACTTTCCGATGCTTCTTTGGAAAATGTCTCCATCTCCGTCTCCATACGTTCGCTGATGTCCTGCCACTGATTCTCGATCTGGCTCTGCTTCTTCTTATCCTCATCTTTCGGCCAATAGCTGTGATCGTCCACACGGAAGTCTGACTCTAACTGTCCAAGCTTCGTTTCCTGGAATTCTTCTTTCTTCAGCACTTCATATACTCGTTCTGCCGTCAGTGTTTTCATTTCCTTCTTCAGCATCCGGTACATCTCTCTTCTCGGAAGAGACCTGGCCTTCATCACACAGCGGTACTGAAGCCCGTCGATGATGGATTCTGCCACAATGTCGCAGGCCAGATGATAAATCCGCTCTTCTCTTCCCTTTCTCCGGAGCATATGCCGGAAGATACCATGCAGTACCAGATGCAGATAGATCCGGTTCACCATAACGCGGTCTTCCCGGAACAATCCCCCCAGATACTGCGGATCATAATAAAGGTACAGTCCATCCGTTCCCATGCCGTCCGCACCAGTATCCGGTATAAATGGCATGCACGACAATGCAACGTCCAGGAAACGCATCTTCATATAAAGCTCATTTCTTGCCGTGATCAAGATCTTCCGGCTGACAGACTCCATACGCTCCTGCATGGCAGTTGACTGTGACACAGCCTTCGGTTCTGTTGTTGCTTTCTTTATTTCTTCATTTTTTATACGTCTCTTCGTATCTGCCATATGATTTTCCGCTTTTTCTCCTTACAATTCAAACGTCTTTTTCTTCTTCGGGAACAGCTCTTTTCTGACATCCATAAGCACACTCAGACTTTCCGTCCTGTTCCCCTCTGCCGCTACATCCATACCTTTCTGTAAAGACGGTTCACTCCACAGTTTCTTCTGCTCCAGGAACCGGATTCCTTCTATATCTTCTCTCTTTACCAGATACGCTGCCACCGTTTCCATATGCTCCCGTATGTATGTTTTGTATACATTTTTGTTCTTCTCCGACAATTCCTCCGGGAAACGCAGACGGTTCAGTGCAAGCTCCACCGCCGTCTCTTCTGTATCCTCCGCAACCGTATGATAGAACATCTCATCATATTTCTTATAATCTAATTCCCGGTTATAAAAGCACTGGCGGTAGTATCCTCCCGCACCGTGGTGGTGCGTCTCAAGAATCCTTGCCGGGGTGTTCTCAACCGCCTCTTCATAGTGTTCCGGAAATAGAATCCGGACTTCCCGCAAGCATTCATCTGTACTGTTTTTTTCTGCGCAACATCTCCAACTGTATCCGTATAAGCTTACACGGATCTGATAACGCATCTCTTCTACAATAGATTTCAGACAGCTCTTCTTGCCCTCACGGAAATATATCTCCACTTCTTCCAGACGACAACCCGTCAATGCACCGCCACCCATATCGAGCAGTTGATTCCCCAGAATCAGTTTTTTCAGGTTCCTGCACCGATAGAATGCGTAACGACCGACTACTTTTAACGCTTCCGGCAGCCAGATCTCTTCCACTTCCAGATTCCTGGCAAATGCATAATCGTCCAGTGCGGTCACAGCTTCGCCTTCTATCTCATCCGGCAGGACCACGTAACTGTCCGTCCCGGAATATTCTGTGATCATCATGCCCTTCGCTGTCTTTTTATACCGGATCTCCGGCGTGATCATATTGTCCTGCTTTTTATTCTTTACCTGTTCATTTATTTTTGCATCCATATTCCATTCATTTCCGTCCCTTTTTCTTTCTTCCCTATACTACTATGATTCCCTGCTATTTGCAAGGCAGGGCATAACTTTGTATTCGCTGCATATATATGAACAAATGATTCTTGCGGAGTTCTTATGTCCCGGTTACATAATTACAAACCATTGATCCTCTTACTCTTCTTTTCATTCTGTTTCTTTGCAGGCGGACAGATTGCCCGGATCTTTCCGCCTGCGTCTGTCAGAACAGATGATAGAAGTCCATCCAGAAATGCATCTTCCTCCGGCACAGTTCCGACAGCCTCGACTTCCGGCAATCCCCTCTCCACGATTCTGCCGGCTGCCGAAAACTGGGGTCTCAGCTTTCAGGAGGAAGGCAAAGTTCCTGCCGGTAATGCATCTTTCGATGAACTTCAGCAATATCACGCCTACTATGCACAAAAAACGGATAAAAAAGTCATCTATCTCACTTTTGACTGCGGCTATGAAAACGGAAACACACCGGCTATCCTGAATGCTTTAAAGAGACACAACGTTCAAGCCACATTTTTTGTTGTCGGAAACTTTCTGCGTGATAATCCGGAACTGATAAAGCAGATGTTAAAAGGAGGCCATACCATCGGCAATCATACCTTCCATCACCCCGATATGTCCCAGATTGCAACAAAGGAGACATTTTCCAGAGAACTTAAGAGTGTAGAAGCTCTGTATAAAGATATCACAGGCAAATCCATGACCCGCTTCTACCGGCCGCCACAGGGAAAATACAGTACTGAAAATCTGCAGATGGCAAAAGACATGGGGTATCATACCTTCTTCTGGAGTCTTGCCTACGTTGACTGGCTGGCCGACGCGCAGCCATCCAAAGAAGAAGCCTTTGACAAGCTTCTCGGACGGATCCATCCGGGTGCCATCGTGCTGCTGCATAACACCTCCAGAACCAATGGTGAGATTCTGGATGAGCTGCTTGGAAAATGGGAGGAGATGGGGTATACATTTTCTACACTCAAAAAGCTTGTCAGGAACACTTGAAAACAAAAAACAAACCGGTTTGCTTCCATCCATTTCTTTCTGATTTCTGCAAACCGGTTCATTCTATTCATCCTATTTTAATCGAGATCAATCACATCCATTTTGAATGTATCATCCATCTCCGCATGACTTCTTCTCTTTTCCGGATGATTACTCAAAAGATCTGCTGTCGCATCAAACAGATCGTCATCATCATAACCTGCTCCGAACAGATCATAATCATCATCTTCTGAATAATAACCTTCAAAGTTGTCAAATGCTTCTTCATCCAGAGGTGTAAAAGCTTCAAAATCATTGGTATCCTCCAGATTAATCTTCTTAACAGGTTTACGGATTGCCGGACCTGTCTCGTCTAAGGCACGGACACCTTTGGATGGTTTCTTTTCTCTTTCAGGTTCTGTACGCCTTGCTGGCTTTTTCTGCCTTGCTGATTGTTTCTTAGCAGGCTTGTGCTCCATTGCTTTAGCAATATTCTCTGTCACCCATGGATCCTCATCATCGAAATCATCCTCATAATCTTCAAATTCGTCTTCTCCATAGTCAAATCTTGACGTTTTCTTTACAGCTGCTGGTTTTTTAGCTGTCTTTTTATTTTTCTTCTTCTCTTTATTTACTTTTTTCGCAGCTTTTTTCTGAATCTTCTTCTCTGCTTCTTCCTCATCCATATCAATTCCATATTCGTCATACAGATCATCTAATTCAAGATCTCTATAATGAAGTTTTACAGAAGTAATAATTACTACGATCAGCAGTACTGCAAAAAGAACAAGTGCAATAATTACTACGATATCCAAAAAACTATCTACAAAATTTAAAATTTTCCCCCAGATTCCTTTTCCGTTATTGACAGTAGAATCTGACGTTGAAGATGTCCCTGATGATGGCGAATATTTCTGGTACGTACCATCTGTTGTATCATAACGGTATGTTGTCTTTTCTCCATCCGAATTCATCGCATAGACAATATAATATTCCGCATTCTTTGTATCCTGCCATGTATCAAACTCTTTTCCGTTTAATGTAAGTGATGTCTTCTGATACTGGCTTGGCAATGAGATATTTCCGTCATCAGCCAAAGGAATAATATATCTGCCCTTTGCAACCTCTATTACTTCAAGCGGAGAAAAGTTTCCGGTATCACTGTCATACAGATAAAAATCCGCATCTCCTCCGTTTTCAGGTGTAAGATACATTGCAAGTGCACCACTTGATTCCTGCTTAATAATCTGATGATCTGTTCCTTCAAATTTCAACGCATCTCTTACAAAACCATCAGGAATAATCGTATCCGAAAAATCATCTGTTACGATATATTTTGATTTTCCAATCTTAACCTCTGTTCCACCAGCAGCCGAACTGGTATCTTCTTTCTGAATCAGCGATTTATCGCCTTTTGCTATGCTGACAGATGAAGAACCTGACGTAATCTCCAATGCAACTCCATTGCTATCAATTCCATCAACCTTAGCAATTTCTACCGATGTTGTTCCCTCATCCAATGCCTGGAATTTTAAATTGAATTCCATCGTTGTTCCGGCTTTTTCATCATTTCTTGATATTGTAATTGTTCCGTCTCCACCTGTAGCATCATCACCGCTGATGAAGCGCAGCTTTGTTTTATCATAGCTTAATGTTGCCTGAATTGTATTTAACGCTTTCGCAGATGAAACCTTTGCCGTTACATCTACCTCTGCTCCGACACTGGTCTGCGGATCAGAAAATCTGAATTCTGCTGCGGTTGCACTTGCCACACATGTCATTCCAACACACAACATACACATCAAAAGAAATGATACAATTATTTTTTTGACTTTTTTCATGAATAATACCCCTTTTTCTATCTTTATGGTGTTCTACTCTGTGGTACCTTCGCCGCCAGTTGATTCTCCGCCTGTCCCGGTTGAAGTATCTCCCGTTGATGTACCATTTCCTGTCGTTCCTGTACTTCCTGTTGTTCCGCTTCCTGTTCCGGTTGATGTACCACTTCCCGTACTTGTTCCAGTTGTGCTTCCGGTTGTACTTCCCGTTGTCCCTGTACTTCCCGAAGTACCACTGTTACCACTCGTTCCCGATCTGTACGAAGTGCTTCCGGTTGTTCCTGTACTTCCCGAACTGTTCTTTGTTGTTCCACTGTTTCCGGAATATGTCTCTTCCGGCTGTTGCATAAACTCCTGCGTTGATTCGTCTGTATCCGCATCTCTGTTTCCGGCTTTTTTCTCTATCTTTGCACTGATATCCGATACTGTAGAAGACACATCATAATTATCACTTTCTCCATAGAAGAAACTATGCAGCTGCTTTACATTACTTTCCATTGTAACCGGAATAACAACGCTTCCTACATTTCCCAATGTATCGGTTGTCTTATCAAATGGGAACCCTGTTGTTTCTCCCAGTTCATAATCAAACGCATCTTTCGCATATTCAAGGATTTCTGTCATTGTGAAGTTTGTCGAAACCTCAGGAAAGACCTTATCAATAATCTTATTCAACTGTGCCGGTGATGCCTGTTGCAGCTTCTCTACAACTTTCTGCAGAACCGCCCGCTGCCTTTCTGCACGTCTGAAATCATCTCCGGCCGTGTATCTGATTCTAGCATATGCAGTTGCCTGCACACCATTCAGAGTCTGTGTTCCCGGTTCTGTAACTCCCGGAGACAGCTTTCCGGTCACCTTCATAATTTCCTGAACATAACCACAGATGTACGGCATTTCATCTTCCTGTACATCGATATCAATTCCGCCCACAGAATCTACAATGTCTATCATCGAGTTGAAATTCACCGTTACATAATGTTCTATATTCATATCCAAATTCTTATTTAACACTGAAAGAGCACCTTCCGGACCGCCATATGAATATGCTGCATTGATTTTATTCAATGTTCCATCTTCCTGCTCTGACAATGTGTCTCTATATATCGATGCAATTTTCACCTTCATTGTTTTCTTATTCAGGCTTGCAATCATTATTGTATCACTTCTGGTTCCTTTATCCAGATCATTGTCTCTTGAATCCACACCAAACAACGCAACGTTCAGATATCCGCTTCCTCTTTTTTTGGCTTCCTTTGAAACGCTTAATTTATTTGTATCTAACTTTACCGTATTGATCTTCGAAAGTTTACTGGCTACAATGACAGCTCCAATCGCTGCTACCGTTACCAATGTTCCTCCAAGAATGGCTCCAATCTTCTTACCCAAAGACCAGGATGCAAATCCCCTTGTTTTCGACCTTCGTCCCCGTCTTTTATATCTTTTTTTATCTTTTGCCATTACTTTTTATATCCTTTCTTCAGCCGTAGCTTATCATATCATATCTATATTACCTTAAAATATGACAAACTTCAATCAAAAATAAAGCTTTTCGTCTACTTTTCCCAGTAACCCGGACTCATCGAACACCATTTAACGACTTTATCCGGCAATTTTTTATACATTTTCCCCATCCGGTAACCAATGTACTTACACCCACTTTGATAAACCAGTTTGGGAACCAGATGTATTTTCCGCCGTTTTACCAAATGAGCGGCTGTCTGCTTCACCAGTTTTATTCCTTCGCTTTCAGACTTTATCCCCTCAAATACTTCCGGATGTTCTGCCTGTGACACAGCCATATCAAAATTGCGGTGAAACTGCTGCATCCCTGTATAATTATGCGAGTGAATCACTCTCGCTTCAGCCACATAAGCGACCTTATATCCGGCATTTATCATATGACCGGCCAATATCATATCCTCATTAAATATTGTTTTCTTGCAGAATCCACCTGCTTTTTCATAAATATTCCGTTTATATGCCGCACAAACGTTAGAACAGAAGAATGTTTTAATGCCCATTTCCTGTAAATCTTCCTTGCTTTTTATCCGGCTGTTTTCCGGGTAATTGAATTTTCTGGTATATTTTTCTATATAATTACAATCAGATGCTGCAAGCTGACGTGCATACGCCGCCCCGGTCATTTCATCTTCTTCCAGTACTTTCACCAGATTTCCAATCACATATTCATCTGCTGGCACTGCATCCTGTGTCATAAATACAACAATTTCCGCCTTTGACATCTGCATTCCCATATCCCGTGTTGCGCCATGATCAAATTCCCGGCGTTCTATATGGGATACTTTTACCTTTTCCATCTGCTCTACTTCTTTCGGAAACCTTCCGGCCTTTGTATTGATCACAAAAATAGTGCCGATCGGATATTCCTGTTCCTGAAGTTTTTTCACAAGTCTGCTAAATTTTTCATCTGGTCTGTATGATGGTATCACCACATCTACAGAAGTCTGATCGTTATTCATCTTTTCTTTTTCATCCTCTATTTATTATCATATCCTACATAGCAATAAATCATCCCTGTAATGATCAGCCAGAACCATGTCGCAGGACTGCTGAACCATGTTGTAAAAAATGCAAGAGCCAGATACACTGCAATCTGTCCATAAAAAAGATATACAACCGGGTTATCACTTTTTTTAATAATATCAATAATGACCTTTGCCACAACACCAATAAGCAAAGCTATCACAAATACTCCAATGACTCCAAAATCATAATAAGCATCATAAAACATTGTAAACGTTGTCAATTCGGTACTGGTCAGATAGACCGTTGCCGGAACCAGATTTGGCATTACAAATTTCAATCCCGTTAATGACACAAACGGGAATAACATCCGCAGGCCATAAGAAAATTTCGGCAGATTTTTCACCAGACAGTCAAAATTATCGTAGTTATTGGCAATATAGATATACGGCTGGGTCAGAAACACCGGCATATGTGTATATTTCATTTTAAATACATTGTTCAAATATATCGCATCCCGCTTCTGTGACAATGTAATCACCACATACGCTGCACAAACCACAAGGCCAAGAAGAATCAAGATACTTTTCCGCATATTTTTATTTACCAGTATATAAATGACTGCTGCCACACCTATTTCAAACAGAAACTGAAATCTCGATACATAGAGAAACGGAACTGCAAATGCCACTATATTTGCAATAATGATCGCTCCATTACGCCACTTACTTTCCTCAGAATCAATTTTTTTCCAAAGCACCGTAAGTCCCGGTATCAGGATACAACTGATTGCACAATAATGAAGATAATGTAAAGCCGACATTCTGAAATAAGAATACGAATAAGGTTCGTCTGAAAAAACCGGAATATAACCGATCCGGATAATTTCGATTACAAAACATCCGGCCGACACAACCAGCAGCAACATAATACATCGAAAAAGCTTGTTTGCCTTTTTTTTATTTTTTTCAGGTTCTTTTCCCTCTACCCTGCTATACTTTCTTCCCCATTCATATCCTATTCCAAAAGCTATATATATCACAAAAAAGCTCAACCAGGTTATATAGCTCCATGTATCCTGTAATGTACTGAGTTTCAGACAGCTGATTCCCTGGCCCCCTACCCAGGCAAGTGTAAACAGAGCCCTCAGTTCCACAAAGCTTCCACTTTCCCTTACCCAGTGAACATACAAATAAACAGCTTCCACAATCAGAATAATTCCCGAAGCATAATACCATTTTGCCAGTGACGCTATGTAACTGACAAAAAAGCTCAGCATATAAGTTCCATATTCTAAAATAATTTTATTCCGTTCCCTCATTCAGACTGTCTCCTTTAAACGTAGACTCCATTGCATCTGTATTATCTGCTGTTATATCCGTCAGATAAACAATGTCACTGTCAATCTCTTTTACTTTGTCTGATGCCTCATAAGAATCATCATTAAACAGTTCCTGATGTAATTGCTTTACATTCTGTTCCAAACCGATTGGAATGACAAAAGATACACCGCGATGATTCTTCACTGTTTCACTGGTTGTTACCTGATATGGGAATCCATTTGTTGACACCAGATTATAATTCAGTGCATTCGCTGCAAATCCCAGAATCTGTTTTGAAGAAAAACTTGTCGAAATCATCGGAAATACTTCATTTACTATTTTATTTAAAGTAATGAAATTCGCTTTCTGTGCTTTCTTTGCAACTTTTTCTAATACAATTCTCTGTCTCTGTGCACGTTTGAAGTCATTACCACTTGTATAACGGATTCTTGCATATGCCACACCATGAATACCGTCCAGATGCTGTGTACCGGCTTTTTCTTTTATATCTGACCAATGTTCGCCAATCACTCTTGCCGTCTCGGCACCATACAGATTGCACCAGTGTGCTTCTTCTTTCGTCATTTTAATATCAATCCCACCCAGAGCATCAATCACTTTTACAAGCGCGTTAAAATTGACACTGACATAGTTCTTAATATCAAGATCAAAATTACGGTTCAGAAGACTGATCGCCTCTTCCGGACCGCCTGTATTATATGCTGAGTTCGCTTTATCATAGCGTCCATTCTGTTGCTGCAGCAACGTATCCCTGTATACAGACACAAGCTTCACGTCACTTGTCTTATTATTGATACTTGCGATCATAATACAGTCACTTTGTACACCGCCGTCCAATTCATTATTTCTCGAATCTAATCCAAACAATGCAATGTTCGTATACTCTCCTGTATCCTTATAGACTTCCAGCTTTTTTTTATTCAACACATTATAATCCAGCTTTCCAAGTTTGAATATTCCGTAAGCAGCTACTAATAAAGCAGCCAGAATTATAATTTCAACTATTAGTAAAATAATTCTTTTCCTTTTTCTTTTGCGCAATTTTTTTTGTCGTTCTTCTCTTAATTGTCTTTTTGTCTTACGTCTTTTCTTTGCCATTGCCGTCTCCTTTAGAAGCTAATATGCATTCTTATTAATAAAACCTTTAAAAAATGTCAGAAATAATATTTTTATATCAAATCCCAATGTCCAATTTTCAATATAATATAAATCATACTCGATTCTCTTTTGAATCGATGTGTCACCACGTAGTCCATTCACCTGTGCCCATCCGGTAAGTCCCGGCCGCACCTGATGTTTGATCATATATCTTGGGATCTCTTCTTTGAATTTTTCTACAAACTGAGGCCTTTCCGGTCTTGGGCCGATCAGACTCATATCCCCTTTCAGGATATTGATCAGCTGCGGTAATTCGTCAATGCTTGTTTTTCTTATAAATTTTCCTACCGGCGTAACACGCGGATCGTTCTTTACCGTCCATCCATTCTTTTCTTTTGATGCATCCTGTACAACCATAGACCGGAATTTATACATATAGAATGGTTTATTCTGCAGACCGATCCTTTCCTGTTTGAAGATCAGTGGTCCCGGAGATGTCACTTTTATAATAATTGTTATTACCAGCATGACCGGTGAAAATAATGTAAGCGCAACCAATGCTCCAAAAATATCCATTGCCCTTTTTACAAATGCATTCAGCATATTGCTAAGCGGCACTCTTCTTATATTAATTACCGGAAGTCCTACCAAATCTTCCGTATATGGTTTTGTCGGAATGATATTATTATAATCCGGTATAAACTTTGTATGGACACCGGATTTTTCACACATACCTACAATCTTTTCTAATTTATGATATTCTGCCAACCCGAGAGTGATTGCTATCTCATCCAGTTTATTTTCCGGAAGAACAATCATAAGATTATCGATTCTTCCAAGTACCTTAATTCCTTTATACTCTGTTCCTCTTGGTACATTATCCGCAAGAATTCCTCTCACGATATATCCCCATTCCGGATTTGCTTTAATTCTGTCAATATACTGTTCCGCCGCACGGCTATATCCGATCAGCAGAATATGCTTCTGGTTATATCCCTGCTTCCGCATATCCCGCAGCACTTCACGGATAATATTTCTTACAACAACCTCTAAAAATACATTCACCAGGAAAAATACAAAAATCATTCCCCTTGAAAAATCAGGCTGCTTCCACACATATAACAGTAAAATAAATGCCATCAGACCAATTACATTCGCCTGAATGATATGCCATGCTTCCAGTCTGCGTCCCTGCACACGTTTTGGTGTATATAACTGGAATCCATAATATAAGACCAGATATCCCGGCACAATTACAATCAACACTTTTGCATATTCCTGCAACGATAAAAACCATGGATCCAATTCAAAAATCCCGCTTTTAAATCTCAGGTACCACGATGCGATATATGAAAATACAATTACGACTGCATCTATTACTACATGTAATCTGTTTAATAACTTTTGATTATCCTTTATCAATGTTCCTCACCCATATTTATCTAATTTTACATTACATTTTATCTTACAATAATTTTTTCCTTACGGCAACCCATTATACCACAGTTTTTCTTAATACTTTATTAATAATTTTGAAATATATTTAAAAAATTATTTTACCCAATCTTCATATAGCACCCTCTTCTTTTTTTTGCTATAATAGACACAAATCAGAAAATAGAGATCGGAGTATTTCTCAAACTATGAAAGTAACAATTATCATCCCAAACTATAACGGAAAACATTTTATGGAGCCCTGCCTCCAGTCATTATCAGAACAGACCTGCAGGGATTTCAAAGTATTAGTGGTTGACAACGCATCTTCTGATGGAAGTCTGGAATATATGAGTGAGCACTACCCAGATATAGAAGTTATCTCCTTAAAGAAAAATTACGGTTTCAGTAAAGCGGTCAATGTCGGAATCGAACATTCCACTACACCTTATGTGATATTGCTCAATAATGATACGACCGTTGATACACACTATGTAGAAGAAATGATCAAAGCGATTGAAAAATCTCCGCGCATCTTTTCTGTCAGCAGTAAGATGATCCAGATGTATCATCCAGAACTGATCGACAGCGCCGGTGATCTTTATACCTTAATGGGTTGGGGCGTGTGCCGCGGAACCGGACGTCCTGTCTCCAATTACACAAAAGCAGATCAGATATTTACCGCATGCGCCGGGGCAGCCATCTACCGTCGAAATGCTTTTTCAAAAATCGGCTTATTTGATGAAAACCATTTTGCATACCTTGAAGATATCGATGTCGGATACCGTGCAAAAATTTACGGCTACAAAAATACATACTGTCCCACAGCACTTGTCTACCATGTAGGAAGCGGTACAAGCGGTTCAAAATATAACTCTTTCAAGGTTAAATTATCTGCCCGCAACAATATTTACCTTAATTACAAAAACATGCCTTTCTTACAGCTGGTTTTGAACTTTATTCCTCTTTTTCTCGGCTGTGTTGTCAAATATCTGTTTTTCATGCATAAGGGGTTCGGTAAAGACTATGCCTGCGGAATAAAAGAAGGGCTTTCCCATGCCCGGGAACAGAAAAAAGTTGCTTTTAAGCTGCGGCACCTGCCTAACTATATTTTGATCGAGTTTGAACTGATTCTTCATACTCTTTCTTATGCCAGAGACTGGTTTAGACGAAAATTATTCAAAAAATAGAAAAAACAGGAACCGTATCATTTTACTTTTGATACGGTTCCTGCTTTTTATTAAAATACATATTGATCATCAATAATCCGATCATCTGAAATCCATTCTGTAGTCCGAGAAATGCAGGATTAAATGCAGGTCTTATCACAAACCAGCCCAATCCGATCAAAGTAAATACTTTAATGACCCAGGTGTTTTTTCTGGCATACTTTACGATTTTTCTTATGTATATCAGGAGAACTCCTCCAACAAAAACTACAAATCCTAAAATTCCCATCTGGTAACAAAATGACAGATATTCTATTTCATATGAAAACGGTATCGATCCACTTCTTGTATAATCACTTATGTAACTTCCAAATCCATGCCCGAATAACGGTGACTCCTTCACTCCGTTTATCAATTCTATCATTTGTATCTGCCTGACATCATCTGATTCTATAGCAAATGAAGAAAAAAACCGGAATTCTATCATTTGTATCACAGGCTTCAACCATAATACCGACGAAGCAAGCACAAGAATCACCCCGATGCATCTTATCTTCTTCGGGATTTTCTTCCAATAATATAACACTGCAGCAAATGCAAAGCAGCAGAATTCAACCATCAAAACTCTCGAAAATACAATCAATGTATAAATCCCGCTCAATGCAAACAGCAGACTTCTGATGCTTTTTTTATATTTCTCCATCATCCAGTAAAACGGCATCAATGTCACCACTATAATATCAGATGAAGTCTGCACACGGATCAGCAATAATCTGCCCAAATGCATTGTCATCGTCGATGCTTCCGTTCCAAACATGTTTAGATAAAATTCTATTACAGCCTCATATTCTATCAACTTACATACAAAGACGATTTCTATGATTATTTTTCCCAGAATCTTCAAAAGCATCATATAAAGGATACATTCTACAATCTTTTCCGGTTCAGCCAATTCATATCTGACCAGAAAATACAATTCTACAAACACAATTACCGAGATATAAAATAATCCCGCAAATTTTATGCTCCATTCATTTCCAAGAATGTAACTGACTATACATGCCAACAATCCCAAAACACCTAAAGTAATCTCCAGCTTCGCACTTTTTATAATCTCAAGGCTTTTTCTTTGTAAAACCAGGCATATTCCTCCCAGAATAATCAACAGGCATACCAATATTTTCTGAATTGGTATGCCCTTCATTACTCCCGTTGGAAGTGCATAACTTATGATGCACAGATAAATCACAACATTCAGTAATTTTGATAACTTATTCATAGTTTATCCTAAAAATGGAACGTATCTTTCAGTCCAACCCACAGCTGATCCTTATCACTTAAGTTCAGTGCAGTACCGTCTTCCAGCGCATAACCTTCTCCGGATGCTGTTCCTTTATACTCTCCTGTCAGTGTCGGCCACTCAATACCGATCTCAGGATCGTTCCATGCAAGACCACCTTCGTCTCCCGGATGATAGAAGTCTGTACACTTGTAGCAGAACTCGGCAAGATCACTTAATACCAGGAAGCCGTGTGCGAATCCTTCCGGAATATAGAACTGTTTCTTATTTTCTTCTGTCAGTTCTACACCGAACCATTTTCCGTATGTCTCACTGTCACTTCTTAAGTCTACTGCCACGTCAAATACAGAACCTTTTACGACACGTACCAGTTTTCCCTGTGGAAATTCTTTCTGGAAATGTAATCCTCTTAAGACTCCCTTTGTAGAACTTGACTGGTTGTCCTGAACGAACTGCATTGTAAGTCCTGCTTCTTCCATATCTTTCTGGTTATATGTCTCCATAAAGTATCCTCTTGCGTCACCATGTACTGTTGGTTCAATTACACAGAGTCCCTGGATACCGCCTGCGTTTTTTTCTACTTTAATCTGTCCCATTATTACGTCTCCTTATTGTTTTAAATGATTTATACGTGAGTTAATCCCAGCCACGTCATGTGTCTGAGATTATTCTTCACCTATATAAAATTTAGAATTCGATTTCTTTCAGATATCTTCCAAGCGCATCCTGCCATGTCGGAAGTGGAGTAAATCCATTTTCCACAAGTTTACTCTTGTCCAGTCTGCTGTTGAAAGGTCTTGCTGCTTTGGATACACCGTACTCTTCTGTTGTTACCGGCAGAACTGTCACCTTATCTTCGCCGTATTCGCCATGACCAAGCTCTGCTGCCTGGCGGAAGATTTCCTTTGTAAAATCATACCAACTGATATATCCGCCTTCATTTGTTGCATGATAGTAACCATATTTGTCAGTCTCGATCATGTCAACGAGAAGTCTTGCAAGGTCAAATGTATAGGTTGGTGTTCCGATCTGGTCATTTACAACTTTCAATGTATCGTGTGTCTTTGCTACATTGAGCATTGTCTTGATAAAGTTCTTACCGTTCTTTCCGAATACCCACGCGATACGTACGATGAAGTATTTATCCAGCGTCTCCGATACCGCAAGCTCTCCGGCAAGTTTTGTCTCTCCATATACATTCAGTGGTTTGTAATCCTTACAGTCAGGTTCCCAGGCTTTCTCTCCCTGTCCGTCAAATACATAGTCTGTACTGATGTATACCATCTTACAGTCTAACTTTTTACACACATCTGCAATGTTCTTTGTTCCTGTTGCATTGACTGCTTTTACGATGTCTTTCTTATCTTCGTCTTCTGCAAGATCTACGGCCGTCCATGCAGCACAGTGTACCACTACATCCGGTTTTGCATCTGTCAGAACTTTTTCTACAGAAGATGCATCTGTGATATCCATCGGCACATATGGCATTGTTGTTACCGCTGTACCATCCTGGATTCCGCTGTATGTTTCTTTGATGTCAGAACCAATTCCCTCATAACCACGGGATGCCAGTTCGTTCATCACGTCATGACCAAGCTGTCCGCCAACACCTGTCACTAATACTTTCATTCTTAAATCTCCTCCCGGTGAGCATACATTTTCTCATAATAGTTCTGGTATTCTCCGGAAATGATCGTCTCCCACCATTCCTTATTTTCAAGATACCATTTAATCGTCTTCTTAATACCATCTTCGAATTTGGTCTCCGGAAGCCATCCAAGTTCGTTGTGGATCTTTGTAGGATCGATCGCATAACGCATATCATGTCCCTTACGGTCTGCAACGTGAGTGATCAGACTTTCCGGTTTTCCAAGCTCTTTACAGATGATCTTTACGATCTCGATGTTTGTCTTCTCATTGTGTCCGCCTACGTTGTATACTTCTCCGACTCTTCCGTTATGGATGATCAGGTCGATTGCTTTACAGTGATCTTCTACATATAACCAGTCACGTACATTTAATCCTTCTCCGTATACCGGAAGCGGCTTGTCATTCAGTGCATTGGCGATCATCAGCGGGATCAGTTTCTCCGGGAAGTGATATGGTCCGTAGTTGTTGGAACATCTGCTGATAGATACCGGCAATCCGTATGTTCTGTGATAAGCAAGAACTAACAGGTCTGCTGCTGCCTTAGATGAGCTGTATGGGCTGCTTGTGTGGATCGGTGTCTCCTCTGTGAAGAACAGGTCTGGTCTGTCAAGCGGCAGATCGCCGTATACTTCATCTGTAGATACCTGATGGTAACGTTTGATACCATACTTTCTGCAGGCATCCATCAGTACAGCAGTACCTTTGATGTTTGTGTCCAGGAATACTTCCGGGTTCTCGATAGAACGGTCTACGTGGCTTTCTGCTGCGAAGTTTACAACCATGTCCGGTTTCTCTTCTTCGAATAATTTGTACACTGCTTCACGGTCTGTAATGCTTTCTTTTACAAAACGGAAATTCGGATTGTCCATTACAGGCTCCAGTGTAGATAAGTTACCTGCATATGTCAGGCAGTCCAGACAAACGATGCGATAGTCCGGGTATTTGTTTAACATATGAAATACAAAGTTACTTCCGATAAATCCGGCTCCTCCGGTTACAATAATTGTCATTTTTTGATTTCTCCTTTTTGTATCATTTCTTAGTATAGATTTTAGTACAGATTTTCTTTATATTTTCCATCCAGGACGTCCTTTAAGTACTGTCCATACTGGTTCTTCTTCAAAACTTCATATACTTCCATTACCTCGTCCTTGCTGATCCATCCGTTCAGGTATGCGATCTCTTCCAGGCATGCGATCTTACGGTGCTGATGTGTCTCAACCGTCTTCACGAAGTTGGTTGCATCTACAAGGCTTTCGTGTGTACCTGTATCCAGCCATGTGAATCCCTGTCCGAGAAGTTCTACATTCAGATCACCTTTTTCAAGATATACACGGTTCAGATCTGTGATCTCCAGTTCTCCACGTGCACTTGGCTTTAACTCTTTTGCATACTTCACAACATTGTTGTCATAGAAATACAATCCTGTTACACAGTAGTTGCTCTTTGGCTGTGCCGGTTTTTCTTCGATGGAAATAGCTTTTCCTTCGTGATCAAATTCTACGATACCGAAACGTTCCGGATCATCTACATAATATCCAAATACAGTAGCTCCCTTTCCGGTCTCTGCATTCTCAACAGCAGCTTTCAGACGTTTATTCAGTCCATGACCTGCAAAAATGTTATCTCCGAGAACCATTGCTACTGTATCATCACCGATGAATTCTTCTCCGATGATAAATGCCTGAGCAAGTCCGTCCGGGCTTGGCTGTACTGCATAAGACAGATTCACACCAAACTGATGTCCATCTCCCAACAGTTCTTGGAATCTTGGTGTATCCTGTGGTGTTGAGATGATCAGGATGTCACGAATGCCTGCGTTCATCAGCACTGACATTGGATAATAGATCATCGGCTTGTCATAGATTGGCAGTAACTGCTTTGATGTTACCATTGTTAATGGATACAGACGTGTGCCTGAACCACCTGCTAAAATAATTCCTTTCATTTCAGGGACCTCCTCGTTTTGTATAAATAGGTTATCAAGTTCTTTACTTTTTATTCTAGTCTCCATGTTCCGTGTTAATTAGATTATAAAAGGTGACCTTGGGTCACCTTCAAGTACTTTTTTTATTTTTTTGTAACTTTCCTGTAATATTTAAGAAGTTCTTAAGAATTACGACTTGTCGCTGATTATAACTTTAATTTTCCGTAATCAAACAACTGCTTCAATCAACAGCTTCTCTCCTAACACCACTTCTTTTACACCAATCTTCTTATTCTTATTAAAATTAAAGCTCAGCATATATCCCTTATCCACATGATAATATTCCAGATAATCTGAAAGCTGTTTCTCTCCCCTTTCATTGTAGGCATTCCCATGCCATATCTTCATTTCAATGATATACTGCTGTCCCAGATAATCAATGATCATATCCGTCTGTTCATCATTCCTTGTTCTTGCCTCAATATAATAATTCCCTGTTCCATTAATGATCGGTTTCAAAAAAAGCATAAAATATCTCCGGCCATCCGCTTCCAGAAATTTTTCATCTCTATCACCGTAAATGTCGTCAAAATATTCTACAAACTTTTCAAGAATACGCCGCATATCCAACGCACCATCATGTATAAACTGATTTTTTAATCTCGCTCCTTCTCTATAAACATCCTTCTCCTGTTCATCTGTTGACATAAGAAACATATTATAAAGACGTGTTTCAAAAATGCGGTTTGCAATATAGACATTTCCATTTCGAACTTTTATAAATCCAAACATTTCAGCCATATCTATTCCACTGTCATCCGGATTATAACCTATATTTTCACCTCTGAACAGCAATCTGTAAATCAGATTTTTTACTCCCGGATATTCATTCAATTTTCCGATTAAAGATTCAAATAATGGATTTTTATCATTCAACAACATTTTTACAGCAGTCAGTACATCCTGTTTACTCCATGCTGTCTTGCTTTCACCTTTGATATCTTCATCTATCATTTTACATAAACATGACACAAGATACGGATATCCTGATGTATAAGAATACATCATTTCTGCAATCTCCACTACATCCATTCCTGTCTGATAATCCTGTTCATATTCATTCAGCATTCCCGATATATCATCTACTGAAAAATTCATATCTATCTTAAATTTCGCCGCTATATTCCACGGACTGTTCGTCTTATGATTTTCTTCCGGCCTGATCTTACTTTTTACATTTCTCACGTCGTATACTCCTGCAAGTATCACTGACCGAAATGTAGGCATCTGCATCCTACGCAGATAATATGCACGCAGTTGAGCCAAAAAATCAACAAACACCTGATTATTTGTAGCTGTATCAACTTCATCAATAATCAATACCAGCGGTTTTTCTGAAATTCTGCACCACTGCAACAACGTACGAAACAGCACTGATAAGGTTACATTCCTCTCTTTTCCATCCGCCAAATGTAACAAAGTACTTCTGATATCTTCTGGTATATCGTATTCTGATATCAATATCTCGTTTGAAAACGCAGCAACAAATTTTTCTTCATTCTCAAAATCTCCATAACTGATTGTCTGAAAATCAAGACTGATCACCTTATAATCACTTTTCAAATATTCTGCCAAAGCAGCCAGCAATGTTGTCTTTCCATACTGTCTTGCCCTGTTAATTGTAAAGTACTCTCCGGCATCTACCATTTTTTTAATCTCTGATAGACGTTCCGATAAATCTATCATATAGTGTATTTGCGGATTACAACTCCCATTTACATTAAAAAACTTTTTCAACTCTGCCACCTGCCGATCTTCACCAACACTCTACACTTTTTTATACTTACTTTTATTATGCACGATATTTCTATTATTCTCAACCATTATATCCAACAAAAATCCCGGCATCTTTCGTAATGTGGAACCCGCCTTCTGTCTTCTTCCTCACATAAGACTGGAACTCCTTGTAATGGTCCAGAATATACTGCCCCTGATTGCCATGACACGATAGAATATAAGAAATCAATGGTTCCGGCTCCGGCACGATAAGCGAATCCTCATACCGTCTCCACTCTATCTTTTCAAAATCCTTCTTAAGAATCTCTTCTCCATTCTCTTTTCCAAAACGCTCATACAGATTCTTTGCCGCCAATACGATCCGGTCATCGAACTTCTGGACCAGTTCACTCACTTCTCTCATATGATCATTGCCATATGTACTGCAGACAAATCTTCCTCCCGGCTTCAATACACGTTTTACTTCCTTGCAGACTTTCGGAATATCCTCGCAATAAAACAACACATGATTGGCAATTACAAGATCAAATGAATCCTCATCATAAGGTATTCTTCCCGCATCAAATACACGGAACCTGAACCTGCTGTCGTCTGCACCGATCGTACGCCTTGCATCTCTTAACATTCCATCTGATATATCTGACACTACAATCTCCGTCTGTTCCGGGATCTTATCCATGTCCACGTTCCAGAGTGTACCATCTCCACATCCCAGCTCCAGAACCTTCATTCCCGGCTTTAATTCCAGTTGTTCGAAAATCCATGGAAACCATCCTTTCGTATTCTGTGAATACAGACTGTGTAGGTTAATTCTTGCGGAAATGTTTGACGCATCCTGATACTGGTTCTTCATACTTTTCTCCATACCGGTCAGATGGATCAGATTCAACATTTGACTCCAATCAATGGAATGTTCTTTCTTAATCAGATCCGACGTATCCTGAATTGCCTGCTCCACCAGCTGCATCTGTTCGATACGGTCACGAACCAGTTTCAACTGAATGTTAAGAGAGTTGAGCATGAAGTGATAGTCTGCATCATCGATCGTCATATCACGGATATCGTCCAGAGAAAAACCCAGATACTTTAAAAGTAATATCTGCTGCAGTCTGGCGAAGTCTTCATCTGTGTAAAATCTTGCGCCAGCTTCTGTGACGTAAGATGGTTTTAATATATTCTGTTTGTCGTAATAGCGAATTGTCCGCAGGGTCACGTGGGCCATGCGGGCAAATTCGCCGGATGAGTAGTAGCCTGGTTTTTTCATGGTACACCTCATTCATAAATTATATTTTTAATTTATATCCTTCTTCTAGAATAACGTCTTCTTGTATATCATACGATTTTATTAGGAATTTTCTTTTTAGCTTCTCAGATTTGCACTTTTTTGAAAGATATCCTTTTGCATATGGTGTATATACAAATAATTCTTCTTTTTTTTCTCTTTCCTTAATATCACTCTTCGCATATCGCATTAAAGCATTTCTTTTTATCATCATCATATCAACGGATAGATTATTAAAGTCTTGTTGTATATTATCTCTATGCATATATCCGACACATGTTTCGGGCATATTTTCAAATAAATTTTGAACTTCTCCATCATTATAAATATAAGCCCCTGCATAATAGATTGTTCTATCTTTTTTTATAATCTTTCCACCTACAGCCGCAACATCTCTTCTTTGACAATTTCCCATTAATATTTCTATACAATTTTTTTTATCTATAAAAACATACGATAGAATCGTCATAATATACGTTTCTTGTGTAATATGCAAAATTGTTCTACATAATTCATTGTGGGACATCTCTCGATTGCATTTCCAATATTGAACTTTGTATTTTTGCAAGTTGTCACATACCTTTTTTATTTCAGCATCATATGAACTTATATCTAATACATAAATCTGTATATTTTGATATTTAGTATTTAACACATTTTTTAAACATCTTTTTAAAATTTTTGCATTGTCCCTATTTATTATCACAACAGCAATTTTGTCTTTTCGCATACTATATTCCACACGATAAAAGCCTAAATTTTCCGTATTATAAATTTTCCCTTTTTCATTCATTCTCGCAAGATGTGCTAAAATTGCTTTTTTTCCCGATTCATATGCATAATTTTTACTTTCTGGATTTTCTGCCGTTGAGTCAGCATGTATTCTCCAATGATATAATATTTTAGAAATATGGCTAATTTTTTTTGCCTTTTCACAACAACGCAAAATCATATCATAATCTTGCGCACCATCATATTCCTGCCTGAACCCTCCAACTTGATCTATCAAACTTTTCTTAACAACAAAAAAATGACAAATATAATTATTAGATCTTAATAAATCAATATTATAATTCGGTTTAAAATTCGGTTCCACGTGTTTATCTGAAGTACTAATAAATTTATCCTCGTCTGTGTAAATCACCTCTACATCTTTTGTGCAATTGATTTTTTTTACAACTTCATACAAACAATTAAATGCTAAAATATCATCATGATCTAGCAATCCTACATAGTCACCACTTACTATTTCCAATGCCTTATTTGTATTTTGTGCAATCCCCAGATTTTCAGGTACATCAATAACCTTTATCTTGTTTGTTCGTTTCTGATATTCCTGGATAACTTTTCTATTTAATAAAATATTCGGACTCGCATTTGCAATACACAACTCCCAATTTTCATATGTCTGATTACAAACAGAATCTAGCATATCTTTTAAATACTTCATCGGTGTATTATACACCGGTACTATAATACTTATTTTGGGTGAATATTTAAATTCATGTTTTTTTTGTTGTTCTATTTCATCTGAACCGATTTTATTTTTTTGGTACCATTTATTATACTCATCTTCCGAAATTTGATACAAATAACTATTATTTCGCTGAATCACTCCTCTGATTCCATATTTTAATATAAATTTAATTTTTTCGTTTCTATACATAATAACTTATTCCTGTCATCAAAACTTTTTATTAGCACCAAAATCTAAGTAAAGTAGCCATAATTGATACACTTAACATACTAATTGCAAGTAATTCAGAATTTTCGACGACTCTTCTCATAATCTTTTCAACTATTGTATATTTGTTTAATTTTTTATTAGCAAAAAATAAGAATATAACCGGAAGAATAGGAATAAAATACCTTCCTTGGACTCCTGTAATTTCAGAAGCACCAATTCCATATCCATCCATTATTGATGTCCAATAAATATACATCGCTAAAAAGCACCCAAATATAGCTGCAGATGTACTTATTATAACTGCAATTCTTCCCCATATATCAACATCTACATTATCTAAACTAATTTCACTGATTCCAACAAGAGGCATACACACCAAATAAATACTTAAAAACACACAATATAAATTTGTGTCTATTAATCCAAATGTTCCGATTGTTGTAGCAATCAAATATTGTCGCGATTTTATCAATGTATTTACGTATATCTTACAATAATTAAACGGATTATATATAATATATTTTAATTGTTCTTTTGCCAGTATATCTGTCCTGGTTTCCGTAACTAATTTCATAGACGGTGATCCAACCTTAAATACAAGCATCAATGTAATGACTATTCCCAAAATACATAGCAATTTTTTGAAAAAAAGCACCTTATTCTCCATTTCTTTTTTTGGTAAAATCACCAATAATAGGTATAAAGGAAGATACACTATTTTAACTTCAATAAAAATGTATGCAATTATTCCTAAAATAATTATATACCGTTTGGATAGATTTTTATCTTTTTCAAACGAAACACTAAATATTATAGATATCGCCAAAAAAGAAAGTGCTATAAGTAATGGATCATATGAAACTGTTGCAGCCTGAAACAATGCCATTGGCATTAATCCAATAAGAGCTATTGTCTTTTTTAATATAGGCGTAATTTTTATACTTATAGAAATAATTAAACTGTAAAATAATAAGTTAAAAAATCTAGCAAAGTATAGTTGATAAACTACTGATGGCATCTTTACATCCAAAATATGCGCAAATATTTGTCCTACTATTATTCCAGTTGCCTGAATACAATGTGCAAGTGGATTTGTCGTTACTGTGGTAAAATTATAAAACTTACTTTCTTTATACTCTCCAGGAAGTCTTTCTGTCATATAAATATCTTTAAATTTAAATTTTGCATCTAAATTACTTCCCTTACTATTCTGCATCTCAATATAATCTACCATTCCTTTAGGTAGCTCAAAACCAACTTTTCCATTTTTTACCTCCGGAAACAGATTACCTCTTGAAATAACATATGCTTTTTTAAAATGATTATTTTCATCCGGAGCTTGAAACGGCGGTGTCAAAATCATGAAAATCATTCCAATTATTAAAGAAAGATAAATAAATCTTTTTTCAATATTTTTAACATTCATTCGTTTTCTCCTCCAATTTAGTGTACATTAAAACAATTTTGTCTTCTATTTTACTCCATTCCCGTGAATCAGCTGTTGCCAAACCGCCTTTTATTATTTTCTTTCTAAGTTCTGAATCTTCTAAAACTCGTTCTATCTGTTTTACTGCCTCATCAATTCTTCCACGATTATAAAGCAAACAGTTTTCTTCATTTCTTAAATATTCTTTATTTCCACCATTTGGTGCAACAACTGCAATTCCTCCTGTTGCCATCATTTCAAGTGGCGGATATGAAAAGCTTTCTAAAATACTAGTTTTCAACAAAATATCACATGACTGGTAAATTTTCCCAACTTTATCATGTGGAACACGTTGTAAAAATTTATCTACATGATACCATTCTTTTGCCTTTCCTTGATATGATAAATAGTAAATTTCATATTTATTTTTATCAAGTTTCTCTATAATCTTAAAGCTTTCATCTACATTCTTATAATAATCATCGCTGTTTCCTTCAACAAGAATTCTAATCTTTCCTTTAAAATTTCTCTCCTTATATTCAAACACTTTTAAATCAATTCCATTTGGAACATATATACTGTCTTTGCCAAATTCTTCTTTTAACCAATCCTGACACCATTTCGATATCGTCAGGTAATGTATAGGTATAAGTGAATTATATGTTGCATTAGCCATTGTTTTTTCAAAATATCCATCTGGATTAAAATCTGTTTCAAAATTTTGTACTAAATATGCCTTGTGCAATACATTTGGATAGCATTTCACAAATCCTAAAGTACTCCATAAACTTGCAGTAAGTGTATCAACAAATCCTTCAAATCTTGTATCGTGACATTGAATTACAGGGATTCGACCATCTTTATTAAAGATATCATCTGAATTTTTATCTTTATTAACAATAAAAACATCATATCCACGGCTTCTTAGAATGTTACAGTGCTTTATTATTACATTAACTCCACCGCTAATATTGGTAGTCGGAAGAACAAAGCCAAAATTTTTTTGTAATTTAGATATAATATACTCTGCAATTCCTCTTCCAGAATAGGTTGTTACGCGTTTTCTAGATTTTTTATAAGCAGCATAACCTATTTCTTTTCTGTATTTCTCATCCGAAATTAACCGTTCTAGTTCTTTTTCCCATTCTTTCAAATCCGCACAAAGTACACCTGTCACACCATTTTCAACTTCTTCCTCAAACGCACCTACTTTACTCGCAATCGTTGGAACGCAAACCATTGCTGCTTCCAGCCATTTATTTTCAGATTTAGCCGCATTAAATAAGGTATCTTCCAATGGAGCTAAATTAATATCAACTGTTGCAACTAATTCAGGCAGTTTTTTCCATTCAACGAAAGGTTCCGCTAAAATTCTATCTTTAAATGCTTGTAATTCATCCGGCACATTTAATTCTCCTACAATTTTGAGGTATACTTTCTCATTCTCTAGCATAATTTTTTTGATAACAGGTAAAATCATTTCAAAATCACTATTATGCGTAATACTTCCACTAAAATATCCCAACAAAATTTTTTCAGAATCTTTCTTTATAGTCTTCCTTGCTCTTTCAGAATATTTTAACATTTTTTCAGATGCAACATTACGATTTATATATACATCTCCAACATACTTCTTCAATTCCTTTGCTAACGCAGATGTTGTTGTAATAGCATAATCGCACTTCAAAAGAGTTTGTTTTGTACGTTCAACTCCATCATCATATACTCTTTTTTCCTCTTTTGACATTGTTTTTAAATATGGTATCAAGTCAGTATATTGCTTATCAATTACTAGATCGTCTATATCAAAAAATACCGGTTTATTATAATATTTAGCCAAATCTATAATCCTACTGACATCCTCAGTTATCGGACATCTAAAAAATACAAACGCTCTATAATATTTTACAATATCTTCATCTACTCTTTCATAAAACATACTATCAGCAGTCAAACCATATGCTCGTAATTGTTCTATTTGATGTTCAACTCTATAACGAGTTGGATGTGGCAAATAACAACCATTAATAAATAATACATCCTTAAAATAATGTCTAGTTGGATCTCCCGACACTCTTAATTTGATATAATTTTTTCCTTTTGCAACAGCAGTATCAACACCTTCCTCTCTTACAATTCTTACTAATTTTTGATATAAATTTTCTTTTTTAGCCATTACACTCTTCCTCCAATGTATACTTCTTTTACTCTTTTTTCAATATTTTTCCAATCTCTCTTTCTTGCCGTCTCTATTCCTTTTATATATAACGAATGTCTAAGCTCCGAATTTTCAGAAATTTCTTCAATTAATTTCACAGCTTCCTGTATGTCTCCTCTATTATACATGATACAATTTTCTCTATCCTTTAAGTATTCTAAATTTCCATCATTCGGAAGAACAAGAACCATTCCCCCTGTCGCTATCATTTCTAATGGAGGATATGAAAAACTTTCTAAAACACTTGTTTTTATCAATATATCACATTTTTTGTAAATCTCTGACACTTCACCATGAGGAATCTTATGAAAGAAACGATCTATGTGATACCAATCTTTGGGCTCTGCGTTATAAGACATATACCATATTTCATATTTTCTTTTATCTAATTTTTCGATTATCTTAAAGCTCTCATCAACATTTTTGTAATAAGAACTACAATCACCTTCTATTAGAATTCGAATTTTTTCTTTAAATGTTCTTTCCTTACTATCTTCATTAAATTGTTCAAATTCTATTCCATTAGGGATATATTCTGCATTTTGTTCGAATTTCTCTTTCAACCATTTTTGACACCATTTTGATATTGTCAAATATTCTATATTAGTTTTATTAGCATAAGTAGAATTTGCCTTTTTTCTAGACACATCACCTAATTGATAAAAATCTGTTTCATAATTTTGAACTAAATACAACCTTCTTTGTACATTTTCATATTTCTTCACAGTATCCAAAGTTGACCACATAGTTGCCACAGCTATATTCCATTTTCCATTTATGCTTTCCGGGTTAGCTGGTAGCACTGGTATTTTTGTTTCATGTAACTCACGCCATTTCTCGGTTGCATTTATATATCCAATTGATACATCCACATTATATTTTTGTAAAATCTCAGCATGTTTTAAAGCAACCAAAACACCTCCACTAATTTCGAGCGACGGCAAAACAAATAAAATATTCTCATTTAAATGTTCATTTATAAAAGTTGCTAATTTATTAGCATTTTTATATGTCAAACAATTTTCTTTACAAAATAGATATGCTTTTTTTCCTATAATAGCTCTTTTACTCCGATTTTCTATTAAGTCAATCAATGCATTTTCCCATTCTTTTTCTGAATTGCATAACACACCCGTCTGTCCTTGAACTATCATTTCTTTAAAAGCTCCTACATCACTCGCAACTGTAGGAACTTTTACCAAAGCTGCTTCTACCCATTTATTTTCGGATTTAGCTTTATTAAACAATGTATTTCTTAACGGAGCTAAATTAATATCTACATCACTTATTAATTTCGGAAGTTCTTTCCAATCAATAAATGAATGAATTATTATTCTTTTTCCAAATTGTTGCAACACTTCTGGAATATCTAATTCTCCTACTAAATGTAATCTCAAATTTGTATACTTCGCCATAAGTTTAAGCAATACAGGAAAAATCATTTCAAAATCATCATTATGTGTTATACTTCCACTGAAATATCCTATATCTATTGTTGATTTAATCTTTTTTTGCTTCAAGACTTTTTCAGACAATCTTTCCATTTGTTCCGAAGCCGTATTCCTGTTTACAAAGACTTCTGGAACATATTTTTCTAATTCCATTTTCATATGAGAGGTTGAAGTTATAGCAGCATCACACATTTTTAGCAGTTTTCCCATATTAAATACATTTTCGTCATACATTTTTTTCTCTTCATTACTCATATTTTTCAAATATGGAATCATATCCGTGTAACTAGTATCAATAACCAAATCATCTATATCATAAAATACTTTTTTATTTAATTTCTTTGCAAGACATATAAATTTCTCAATTTCATTTGTAATAGGACAACGAAAAAACACAAAGGCCCTATATAACCTTATCATATCCACTGATAAATGTTTATAAAAGACCTCGTTACTTGAAATATTATAATAATCTAACTGTTCTCGCTGATGTGTTACTCTATAACGAGCAGGGTGTGGTAAAGCTTCTCCACACCCATCAATAAATAAAACATCACAAAATTTCTGTTCTTTTTTTACTTTATTTTCTATTCTTTTATTTTTAATATAATTAAAAGCTTTCCTATTAAGATTCTCAATCCCCTCGTTTTTCAGGGTATTTGTAACTTTCCCTAAAAGTCTATTCATAATGTCATCTCCATTATTCAAACAATCTATATAATATCTTCAGGAAAAAGATAATATACAACACAAATATCATAACTACAAAAAATGTTTCGATATCAAATCTATTTGTTATAGTTTTCATTATTAATGTTCCATCTATATTGTCATTATTCACTACAAATTTTGTTTCTGGTTCTATCTGTTTTTCAAACGAAAAATATACCGCGCTCTCATTATCCGTTGCCGTTTCCTTTAACGCTATTACATACTGTTTATTTTTACAGTTTTTAATCTTCTTAAATGGCAATTCATAGAAGCGACTTTTCAATGCCTTCTTTGCATTCACTTTCCCACTAGCAACTTTTTCTCCTGTATTTGCTTCTTTTAAAATATAATCTATATTAACTTTACTTATATCACCGTTTTCAACACCTTTTACTCTAATCCCATCAAGTGTATCTTCTTGTGTTGTAAAGTATTGTTCTACCCACACTGCATCTTTCTCAACAACACTCCCATACTGACTCGGATCAATATCACTATCATAAATGTTATGTGTCTTAGCTATATGTGCATATACAAAAACCAAACTAATTATACAAATACCTTCTATAATTATTCTTATAATTTTCTTCATTTTTCAACCTCGATTTTTATTAAGATCTTCTATACTCTTCTGCTATTTCTTTTGCATCCCCAAAAGCCTTTACAACGCCTTTTTCCAACCATACAATTTTATTACATAATTTTTCAACCTGATCTATATTATGGGATACAAACAAAATAGTAGTATCCTTTCCCATCATCTTCTGTATTCTCTGTTCACACTTCTCTTGAAATCTGAAATCTCCAACAGACAACACCTCATCTACTATCAAAATATCTGGAGTTCCTATTGTCGCAATAGCAAAAGCCAATCTCGAAACCATACCAGATGAAAAATTCTTTACAGGGACATCCATAAAATCCTTCAGTTCCGAAAATTCAACAATATCATCGTAATATGATTCCATTTCCTTTCTTGAGTATCCCAATAATGCTCCATTCAAAAAAACATTTTCTTTCGCTGTAAGGTCCATATCAAACCCTGCGCCAAGTTCAATCAATGGTGCAATCGTACCATTAACTATAACACTTCCTTTTGTAGGTTTCAAAACTCCTGCAATTGTCTTGAGCATAGTACTTTTTCCGCTACCATTTAATCCAATTAACCCTAAAGCATCTCCTTTTTTCAATTCAAATGAGACATCTTTTAATGCCCAAAATTCATCAAACGCTACTTGTTTCTTTATGCTTTTTATAACATACTCTTTAAAACTATCAAACTTTTCGGATGACAAATTAAATTTCATATATACATGATCCGCTCTAATCATAGTTGGTCTTTCCATTTTCGAACTCTCCCACTTTTAAATATTTAAAATAAACTGGTCTTGATTTTTATAAAATACATACAACCCAATTGCTAAAGATATCACTGTCTCTACCAATGCTATTATAATACTACTGGTTGTTGGAATTTTACCATATAACATAACATTTCTAAACATCATTAAAATATTTGTAATTGGATTTAATCTTACGATAATCGAAAGCCAGTGCGGTAAAATTGACATAGGATAAATCACCGGTGTCAAATACATCAAAGCAGTTGTAAATACTGAATACAAATGCATAATGTCCCTAAATCTTACAGTAATTGCGGCAAGAATCAATCCAATTCCCAGTGATAACATTACCAAAAACAAAATCGGTATTGGTGATAATATAACAGTCCAGTACATTTCCACTCTCATAGCTAACATAACCAACATAAGTGCAGTAAATGATGCCATTAAATTAATAACACTCGAAAGCACTCTCGACAACACAAATAAATATTTAGGTACATATATCTTTTTTATTAAAGAGGAATTTCCTATAATTGCCCCCATCGAAGTTGTTGTTGTATCATTAAAAAAATTAAAAATAATCTGTCCGCTCAATAAGTATAACGGAAAATTTTCAATATCAAATTTAAACAAATTTGAAAATACTACCGACAAAACAATCATCATAAAAAGCGGATTCAACAGCGTCCAAAGTACTCCTAATACGGATCTTCTATATTTTATTTTTATATCACGCGCTACAAGTTCCTGTAATAACGGTTGAAACTTTATAAAATTCTGTATATATTGAGTCACTTTTTTTACCTCCATCAATTTCAATCAATTTATACAATCTTTTTTAGTATATCATCAACTTTTAGCATTTACAAGTTTTTCCCTATGAAACTATCAAAATTATAATTTTTCATTAACTCCATACACCAAAAGCGCTGAAATGATATCCTTTTTATCATTTCAACGCTTCATATTAATGGTAAACTACCACCGTAGATCCTGAAGGAATTGTATCATAAATCCATTTTGCATTATTGATTTCTAATCGCACACATCCATGGGACAATGCCATTCCGACTCTTCCATCCATCAATGTTCCGTTTTTATTATATAAAACAGAATGGAATAAATAATTTCCATAAAACTGAGTCCACCAATAACACCTTGCCGCTCCGGAATCAAAATAGTAGCCTCTGTTCTGCACTTTAAAAGTCCCTTCAACAGTTGGGGTTGAGGCGGCTCCATCACCACAATACCATTCTCTTATTTTTTTCCAATTTCCCATACGCCCCTGGAACACATACACCTTATGTACACTCCTATTAACAAGTATTAAATACGGAGTTAAACTGGAATAAATATTTGCTTTCAATTCCATTTCATCATATTTTTTTCTCTGTAATGGTCTTTTACATTTCCTGGAGCCGCTGTGTTTTTAGAAACCAATATAATCTGAATTGCTTCCATGCCATAAGAAAATCCTCCACTACCAGCTGTTTCTCCATTTTTTGCCCATCCAAGCCAGCCTATATTTGCAACATGACTTCGGTAATATACATCACAATATTTTTTCATCTCACCAGACAATCGAATTTGAATTGCCTCTATATGTTTTCCCTGCCCTGTTGTTCCAGCAATATTTCCGTTCGCTACCCAATTTGACCATCCAGTTTTTTCAATATATACACGATACTCTATTCCACCTGCATAATCATTTGCATTCGTCTGCTTTACCGCCATGGCAATTGCTTCTATATTTTTCCCACATCCTGTTGTTCCCGCAATATCTCCTGTCTTCTTAATGTCCTGCCATCCTATAGAACTAACATGTGCTTGATATTCAACCTTACTTATACAATTTTTAGACAAATAACTTCTCTCTGACTGAAGTGGTTTATCTGTTGAATCTTTTTTTACCAATTTAATCTGGAATGCCTCTAATTTTAACGCATATCCCTCTGATCCTGCAACTTCTCCATTTTTTGCCCATCCTAACCAACCATAATCTGAAATATGTGCTCGATAATATATATCATATTCATTACTTATTTCACCCTTAAGATTGATCGCCAGAGCTTCGACCGCTTTTGCCTGTCCTGTTGTTCCAGCCAGTTCTCCATCCGCCACTTCTTTCTGCCAACCAATGCCTGCTACATGTGCACGATAAACAATAGATCCATTTGTCATTTCATCAGACAGCATGATTTTAAAAGCTTCCACCGCTTTATTTTTTCCTGTTGTTCCAGCCAGTTCTCCGTCTACCACTTGTTTTTTCCAACCGATGTCACTGACATGGGCCTGATAAATAACATCTCCCATATTCTTTTCTGTCAACGCTGCCTTCTTATCTTGTGTTGGTACATCCACACTTCCTTTATTATATAACTTTATCTGAACCGCCTTTAAACCATAAGCAAACCCTATACTTCCAGCCATATCTCCATTTTTAGTCCAGCCAAGCCAGCCTTTTTTATCTATACAAACCCTATAATATACATCGTACTGCTCTTCCAGCTGTCCAGTAAGTCGTATTTTCAACGCTTCAATTGCTTTATTTCTTCCTGTTGTTCCAGCCAGTTTACCATCTGACACTTCTTCCTGCCAACCAATATCGCTAACATGGGCCTGATATACTAGAGATCCTTCTATTTTTTGCTGCTCGTCAAAAGATGTCTGAATACAGATTCCCTCTATGTGATTGGCTGAAGAATCATCCCCTCCCGTCTCTCCATTTATCTTATCATCAAGCCATCCTATACTTTGCATATGCACTTTGTATTTGATATCTATTGCATTTTCTTCCGATATTTCCCTCTCAGCCTTTTCTTCGTTTGTCTCATTTTGAAAATTATCATCATCCGACATTGTAACGTCAGAATTACTTTCTGTCGGATTACTATTTTCATATTGATTATCATTATTTTCTTTTTCAAGTTCAGAACTGTTATCTAAATCATTCACTTGTTCGTTCTGTTTTTTATCTTCTTGATCAATTTCAATCTGTTCATTTTTTTCAGCCACATTTTCTTCTGCATAAATCATTACTGGACTTGTAATGCAAATTATCATAGCCATTAATAAACTAATTATTTTTCCACTCATCTTTTTCATAGCTTTGCTATCCTCCACTATCTTACATAAAACGAGTTCTGAATACCACCCGAAAATGTTTCTCCTTTATCTAGCAGTTCAATCTGAATAGCTTCAATTCTTTTTCCATAGCCTTGAGTTCCGGCATTTTTCCCATTCATAGCCCAACCTAGCCAGCCAAAATCTGCCGAATGCACTCGATAATATATATCATATTTTTCTGCCATCTTCCCAGTCAGTTTTACCGAAATAGCTTCTATTTGTTTATTTTTTCCTGTCGTCCCAGCCAAATCATTTTCTGATACATATTTTTGCCAACCTATGTCCGCCACATGTACCCGATATTCTATACTTCCCGGATATTTTTTATTATCAAGTTTTATCTTTAAAGCCTCTATTTGTTTTGCAGCACCAACTGTTCCTGCCACTTCATCTTCCGACACATAATTTTGCCATCCAACATCTGCCACATGTGCACGGTAAGATATACGATAATGTTTCTTTTTAAATGCGTTTTTCATGTCACCAGGAGCAGCTTTACCTTTTTCTATCAATTGAATCTGATACGCTTCGATCCGCTTTCCATATCCTTCACTTCCTGCATCCTCTCCATTCTTGGTCCAACCCATCCAGCCAAAATCCGCCGAATGTACTCGATAATAAACATCATACTTTTCTGCCATCTCTCCAGTCAGTCTTATTGCAATCGCCTCTATCTGTTTATTGCTTCCAGTTGTTCCCGCCATTTCACCTTCTGACTTAAAATCCTGCCAACCTATATCCGCCACATGCACTTTATACTCTATACTTCCATCCACATCTTGATTTTGCAATTGCATTTTAACCGCTTCTATTTGCCTTCCCATTCCAGTCGTTCCAGATATTGCACCATTCTCCACTTGATTTTGCCAGCCGACATTCTGCACATGTGCCTGATAACCTACACCAAATGATTTAATCTTATTTGAATTTGCTCCTGTCTGTGGAATATATTCGGAATCTTTCTTTAAAAGTCTTATTTGAACAGCCTCTATTTTTTTTCCATAGCCTATCGTTCCCGCTTCAGCGCCATTTTTTGTCCAATCCAGCCATCCAAAATCACTTACGTGTACTCGATAATATATATCATAGTTATCTTTTTCTGTGCCTGTTAGTTCCATTTTAATCGCTTCCAACGCTCTAGCATTTCCTTCGCTTCCAGTAATATTTCCATCAAAAACATATTGCTGCCATCTTTCAGCTTTCGTATAACTTGTATATTTAACTCCAAGATTTGCTACGTTGGATGTTATTTTCAAAGCCTCTATTCCGTGATTTTGTCCAACTGTTCCTGCCGTCATTCCTCCTTGTACACTTCCTTGCCAGCCAACATCAGATACATGGGTCTCATATGTTATCGCATTCTTAACTTCTTCCGATATAGGTTTTTCGTATTTTTCTCCATGATCTGCCGGAGAACCGATCAAATAATTCATATCAACATATCCAGAAATTCCTGACACAGCCCCTTTATCCGAATATTGCCATAACGCAAATTCTCCATTGTAATTACATTTTGAAGCAGACCATGAAGCAATCCAACGATGCCAACCTGAAAAGCAGGAATCTGTTAATTTCGTGTTCCACCAACTTAAAGAGGCATAAACTCCAACAGCATACCCAGAATTTTTAATTTTATTGCAAAAAGTTTTCGCAATAGCTGTCAAATCACTATTTTCTGTTGATTTATCTTCCATATCAAAATATACAGGATATGACAAATTGTGTCCATTTATCAATCTTAACACATGATCTGCCTCACTGGATGCTCTGGAAACATTTGTAGCATAAGAATAAATATATACACCATAAGGGATACCCAGACGTTCACACTCCGATACATTTCTAAGCCATTTCTTATCATCTTGACTAGATGAATTTTGGCCATAGCCACACCGTATAATTGCAAATTCAACTCCATCTGCTTTTACCTTATCCCAATTTATATTCCCATTGTGTTCTGATACATCAATTCCTCTTCTGCTAATATTAGGCTGGGTTATGTAAAGGGACTGTTCTGCCACTTCTCTTTGATTTCTCTGTTGAACTTCTTCTCCATTCTGATATCTCCAGCTATTTGCACAGTCGTCTATTTCTGGATTCTGTTCTTCTATTGTTGGATCCTGTCCCTCCAACATTCCATTCGTCTCATTTTTTAATTCATCATTTCCTTGTTCTATACTATCATTCTCTTCTTGGCATTCCTCTGATACATCCTCTGTTTTGGGTTGTATATCGTCACTTATTGTACTATTTTCATAATCTATACTTTGGTAAGCATTATCATCCGCCAAGACCGTATTTAGATTTACTTCTACACTAGTTATCACCATTGCAGCCATCAGAAACCATGTCACTAGTTTTCTCACCTTTTACTTCCTCCTTTTCTTCTCTTTTCATATACAAAGCAATTTCCTGTGTTAAATCATTAATTCTTGTTGACATTTTAGACACAGCAACTGTTAGTCCAAATATAATAGCTAGCGAAAAGCAAAAGCCTAAGAAAAATAACATATTGGAAGGCACTTCAATCCCCATACCCCCAGATAAAACTGACATGATTCCTGGAAAAAGATCCAGTATTAATACAATTCCTCCCACGCAAAGCCACGTCAATGCATATCTAAGTTCCAACGCTTTCCTTCGTATCATATTTATAATAACACACAAAGCTATAATAATTACAATCGCTACAATTATTTGAATACGTGAGTTCATCTTATACACCTACTTTCGAATACATTCAATCAAAATTGCCAAAGTAACTTTTATCATATAATATATTGATTTTTTAGGAGAAATTGAAGAAACCCCTCCTTCTCTCGCTTTCATAATAACCGGAATTTCTTCAACTTTTTTCTTTTTTCTTAAAATCGCCACTATGCTTTCTGGTTCCGGATAATCTTTCGGATAATCATAAGCAAATATTTTCATTATTTCTCTATTTGCCATACGAAGTCCAGAAGTCGGATCCGTAATTTTTTTACCTGTCAGAATTTGAATCAAAATTGTAAAATACTTTATTCCAATTCGTCTCGTTCCTGAAGATTGAAATCCTTCTTTATTAATAAAACGTGATCCAATCACCATGTCCAGGTTGTTTTTTTCCAGATGATCTGCCATCATTCTCAAGAATTTAGGATCATGCTGACCATCACCATCCACCTGAACAGCAAGATCATACCCTTCTTCATATCCGTAACGATATCCTGTTTGTACTGCTCCACCTATCCCCAAATTGATTGGAAGATTTATAATATTATAGTGATTTTCCTCACAAATTTTTCTTGTATCATCTTTCGAACAATCATTTATAATTACATAATCAAAATCCGGTGCTTCGTTTTTTATAGCTGTGATCGTCTTTTGAATATTTTCACTCTCATTATATGCTGGTATAATAATTAGTTTCTTCATATTGTTCCCTACCTTGTTTTATTTGAATCTTGACTTTTGGAATAAATATTTACTAACAACTTAGCAATCCATTTTGGCCAGAATTTACAATACATTTCATAGTCTTCATGACTTCTTGCATTATCGCCAATAATAATAGACGTTTCTGACTCTTCATGAATTCTATGTCCCATCTGAATTGTCGAATCATAGGCAAATGTCCCCTTCATTTTTGATAATCTTTCCCATGCTTCCCAGTCTTCATCTGAACGAAAATGAACTGTAAACACCTGTTTCGGTAAATTTTGTGTTGCAAAAGTTACTGCTGGACAACAAATTCCATCTCCCAATGCCAAACTTCTTCTACGCACAAAACGGCTATTTTGAAAAGCTTTTATCTTCAGCGGTGATAACAAAAGACGTTTCATTTTTAACAGTTGATTGTCCGCTACTTTCTTCCCATCTCTTATTTCACAATAGTCAGAAAAATAAATTAACGGTTTCTTTGCTTTTTCAAGAAATGTTACAGCCCTTCTTGCATAATCTTTAAAATACACATCATCCTGATGCGCAATAGTAACATAATGAGTCTTACATTGGCGATAGCCAAAATTCCAGTCCTGTACAATTCCTCCCTCACCCTCATTTACAATTAAAGGTATGTTATATTTTTCAGCCATACCCGAAATAAATGCATTCGGTGTCGATGTAACCATTAAAATCTCAGATTTTACAGTTTGCTTCTTAAGTGAAATAATACATTCTTCCAAATAACGACTTTCTTTATATGCGCAAATAACGAATGTGTGTTTTTCTCTTATATCATTCATAATCTTTTCTCCTATTTTTTACTACAGTATAGCATTGTTACTCTTTCACCGTCAATTATTGTTCCTTTTCTCTTTAAGGTACAAAACAACTATCATAATTCCAAGTACCACACATAAAACAATTGCTGACGTTGTATATGCCATTCCTGCACCTTGTAATTGCATACTTTTTACCATTGGATTAGAACAAATCATAGCCGTTATACTCGCTATAATAAATCCTAACAATAAAAACTGCTGTTTTCTCATAACAGTTAAAATAACCTGTTCTATAACTACCATTGCAAAAAAGCCTCCACCAACCAAAAGTATAATCAGCTCTTTTCTATATTTATTTAAATTTATACCTGATATAATCGATAAAATAGGGCAACCGATTATCCCGCCTATAACAACAATAATTGCTGAGATTGCAATCGCCCCTATCACAATCATCCCACATAATTTTAAAAAGCTCTTATATTCTTTATGAACCCATTTTTTAGATAAACGTACCAGCAACGGTTGGAGAGCAAATCCAACAAACAAATTTGTCACGAAACAAGGCATAAATAGGTATGTATAATACGCCTGCGCTTTATCTGTCATATATATATCTATTGCATATTTTGGTGCATTTCCCATATAAATCAGTAAAAAAGCACTGATACATAACGGGAAACATTCTTTTAATAGTCTTCCAATTTTTTTCCATTCAAATATTGGCTTTTCCAATTCAAAAATTTCTTTTGTTGAATATATAAGACCAAAAAGAACAATTCCTGATATCACAATAGCTATACAACAGGAAATAACAAGATTTTTTGTCATAAGTAGTACCACACAAAAACCAACTACATAAGAAACAATACGTATACTCATTATTTTTCCACTCATGTCCAATCGACCATTTTTTTGATAATATCCTCCAAAAACATCATCAATTGCATCCGTGGCTTTCAGTATGCATAATAGAATCGTAATCATTGCCTTTTCAAGATAATATCCTTTAAAAAGTACAAAAACCACCGTTGCTCCTAACATTAAAATATTCGTAATTATTCTTGAACTTCTGTATATGCCAAACGAATATTTGTTTTCTATATCTGTAGCCTGATAATTTCTCATTCCATAATTTCCAATTGTCAACATCATTTGTGATGTAGAAAAGCCAAGTGAAAATATTCCAGCATCTACTACCCCACTTACTCTTGTAACTACAAGTAATAAAAACATAGATACTACCGAATTCAGTCCACTTGACATTATATTCCAAACTACACTTTGTTTATCAACATTTTCTTTCTTTATATTCCACATTCTACCCATCCTATCAAAATTATTCTAACTTTTAGTATAACAAAGAGTTTCAACTATTGCGAGCTTTATTTTTACAAGCTTAAAAAAAAGGGAACATTTTATAACAAGCGTTATAATAAAACGTTCCCCTTTTTTTATTCGGTCTCTTCTTTAATTTCCACTATCTTTTGTGCAACATTATACTGATTTCCATTTCCGTCCACAATGTATATATGAACATTATATTCTCCATCTTCCTTATTCCAAATATTCATATCTATTTTTGTTGTACAACTTCCATCTTTTTGAATTGCCATCGGAATCCACTGTAAATCACTTTGATCTTCATTTTTCCATATTGCAGCAGTCACCGATTGTATTCCATTTTGAATGTATTTTATATTTTTTACTTTTAACGCTAAAACACCTTCTTCACTTTTATATTTTTCACTTTTTATTTCTGCAGTAGGCACTTTTCCTTCTCTTTCTAATAATTCCTGCTTATTTTTATCTATATGAGCCATTTTCTTCAGAAGTTTAGATTGTTTTTTAAGTTCTCTTGCTTCTTTACTTATTCTATATTCTTCGTTTAAAGTCTTTACTGTTGAAAACAAATTCGTTCCTAATCCCAAACGATTTCCTTCAATCTGTGCTCCCAGTGCAGCAATTGTTGTCGGAAAATTATCAAATGTTGTATATTCTCTTTTTTTATCCGTTTCTTTCTGAACTGCAGGATTTATATATGTTGTATATACTTTTCTCACATAGCTACTATCTACATTCTCACAAAAATCACTGTCCATAGTTGGATGATCTCCAGATATCACAATCGTTGTATTCTTCGCAAAATCCTGCTCACTTACCCAATCCACAAAAGCTTTTACCTGTTTGCTTGAACATGCCATTACATTTGCATATTGATTCTTTCCAAATGTATCTGGACACAATTCACACTCATAACCATCTTCAAAATGTGTATCTACAGTCAGCATTGTCAAATTAAATGGCATATCCTGCTGAGAAAGTTCTTGAAGACGATTTTTTGCAAATTCAAATAATTTTTCATCTTCGTATCCCCACCACACCTTATAATCTTCTGGAATCAGACCATTCTCCAATGCATAGTTATAATCAAAAATGTCATATTGTCCATGTTCTGTAAAATACAATCTTCTTCCTCCAAATGTCGCATCCGATCCCAATAAAAGAGTCTGTGAATATCCTTCTTTCTGGAGAATATCTCCCATTGTCGTAATTCCCGGAAAAAACGAATCCTGTGTATCCATCCCATTACCATCAATTGAAATATTTAATGGAAGACCGGATGTCTGACCAAACATTGCTCCCATCGTCCATGTTGTTCCAGGCATAGAATATCCACCATTTAGTTTCTTATCTTCTCCCGAAAAATCTTCATTCTCCTGTGCAAGTCCTGTCAATTCTGGAATCACATTTTCCTCAAACGCTCCTCCATCTTCCTGATCTGCATATGTCATTTCCATTGATTCCAGGAATATATAAATAAGATTTCTCTTCTGCTCTGGAAACGTAATATTTACCGACGACGGATCCACATAATTGTCATCAATAAATGTGGAATAGGTACTCTGACCTTTTAAATAATCTCCTATGTCCAAAATATTCCATGTTATCCCTATTGTAACTGACGCAATTCCAACCGCTGCAATACTCAAAAATAGAATTACACGTCGAAAAACTTTTTCCTTTTTTCGATTTGCGAGCACAAGTATAACAGCAAAAGCCAACACCAATATTGCCGGAACCGCACATTGATTACAATATACTTTGATCATATCCGTATTCGTTCCTTCTAATGGAGTTGTCAAATGATACACCAACTCATCCATCGTAAGACTCGTCCATGTCTTAAACATCCATTTAACGCTAAATGCCAATAAAGTAGATATGGTGATAAGCAAAACAGTCAAAAAGGTTCCAAGTCCTTTCAAAAACAATAAAATTTTATTTCTTTTGTTCTTTTTCATTTTCATTTCTTCCTAATCTATTGTATAAGTTAACCAAACAGCATTATACCCTAGTCATTTTTTTGTTTCAATATACAATTCATCAATTCTTGATTATTTTATTATTTTTTTATTTTTACTATTCCTTCACCTTTGGTAACACTCTTAATATATCGCATAATTGAAAAAGGACAGATTATCAATCCGCCTTTTTCCATAAAATTCATATTATTTAACTACGTTTGCCCTATCTGTATTTCCCGGCGCAATTCCTCCTTTTTGAACAAGAACAACCTGCACACATTCTACTCTTTTTGCCATTCCTGAGGTTCCAGACATTTCTCCGTTTTTCGCCCAATCTAACCAACCATAATCCGCTACATGTGTACGATAATAGATATCATATTTCTGTGCCATTGCTCCTGTTAGTTTAATCTTCAAAGCCTCTACCTGCTTTGCCTGTCCCGTTGTTCCGGCAATTTGATTTTCATTTTTCCAGTTCTGCCATCCGATATCTGACACGTGTGCCTGATACGAAATACTACCGCTAACTCTTTGATTAATCAATTTAATCTTCAAAGCCTCTACTTGTTTTGCCTGTCCTGTTGTTCCGGCTTTTCCTCCGCCATACAACATGTTCTGCCATCCAATATCCTGTACATGTGTCTGATACTGAAGGAGTGATTGGATATATGATTGTGTGATACTTCCTGGCGCCTTTGATTTTTTATCAACTAATTTTATCTGAATTGCTTCCATTTTTTTTGCTGCATCTGTTGTCCCGGCGACATCACCATTTTCGGCCCAGTCAAGCCATCCATAATCCGATACGTGAACACGATAATACACATTATAGTAGTTCGCAATTTCTCCTGTCAGACGTATCTTAATCGCTTCCATTTGTTTATTTTTTCCGGTTGTTCCGGCAATATTTCCATCTGTTACCCAATCCATCCATCCGATGTCTGCTACATGTGCGCTATACTCGATTGCTCCACTATATCCGGTATCTTTCAAGCGTATTTTTACCGCCTCAACCTGCTTATTCTGGCCGGTTGTCCCAGCTATATCACCATTTGCTTTTTCTGCCTGCCATCCAATATCTGCTACATGTGCACTATAGATGATTCCAGTATCTGTCTGTTCCGTTTTATTGGTGCCACTATTAATCTTTGATACGTATTTTTTGCTTGTATATGCATACATTTTTGATGAATTATAAGCTCCTGTTGACGTATCAATTTTGGTCCTTCCAGAATCCAATACCGGATCGCTCTGAATCTTGTAAAAATCACCTGTTTCATCTAGAATCAAAAATGCATAGTTCGATAGCTTTCCGTTATTATAAAGCTGTGTTGACGATGTATTTGCCTCTTTACGAATTGCAAGTGAATTCGCATTTGTAATACCAATACTATATTTATTCTGATCTTTTCTACCACCCTCGTTATCCATTGCCCATGCCAGTGCTGCTATCTTTTCACCCCAGTATGGATCTGATGCATAGCTTACATTTATTCCACTATCTTTATTTCCAAGAAATCCACCATGATAGTATGTATAATTAGCCCTTAAATATCGTTTTGACATATACGTTTCTGCAAATGTTTTAATACAATCATTTACACTTGAATAGGTATCTGCGCTGATTCCCGGTGAAGAATCCACCGCATTTAATCCAAATAGATTATTCTTATTTTTTGCTATGTTACTGGTTCCCCATGCGCTTTCCAATCCTCCGACACATGACATCAACATTGCATTAACTCCATATGTGCTCTGATTATTTACAAAAACACTTCCCATATTGTACATTTTGCTACTACTGTTTTTTGCCCGATTATTAATCAATGAATTCAACTCATTTGCTGAATATTTTGATTGTCCGCGCAAAGGTAAATATTGGTAATAATTATAATATGGCTGATTCGAATTAATCGAATTAACACGTGTATTCGCACAATAGTCCGAAATCATAGTATCGTAATTAGTATAAAAATAATGTCCGTCATAACTATAATAAGTTGTTCCTGTTGTCATATACGACTGCTGTGGACCTACTGTAATGGAAGCACCATATCCTCCAGTTGTCATATCCATACATATTCTATGGATAATCGAGTTTCCATTTGCATAATAATTACTATAGCTTTTCACACTTCCCAGAGAAACAACCTGCACCTTTGACGCATCCACCAAACCGATTACACCACTTTGCATGAATTTTATTTTTCCATTTTCTGTTCCAAGATACGCAGCATCTGCACCTGCTCTTCCATACGTATACCCTGAAATACCCGTCCCATATTCAGAATATGTTGTAATATCTGTTACTGTTGTTCCCGATGCATTTGCACGAAAATTGACAATCTTCGTTCCTGATGCTCGACTTTGCATTTCCGGAGAATCTACTACACCATCACTTTCTTCTTCAACTTGAAATATATTTCCATTCTCATCTACGCCAATAACTTTCCTTTCTCCAGTTGCATTTTCTGGATTGTTCATATCAATTTCTGTTTTTGACTCTTCATTCGGTTGTTCTGTTACCTCATCCACTGTAACATCATTTTGATTCTCTTCTCCATTTTCATTCGAATCCTCTTCCTCAGTTGCACTTCCTACCTCTGACAATTTTTCTTCTTCCGTAACAACCGATTGTTCTGTACTCTGACTATCTGTTGAATTTGCTTGAACATTGTCAGATTCTGCTGAAACACTCACTCCCGAAAGCACCATACTCAACGTACAGATTCCAACTAAAAATGCTTTCATTTTTTTCTTCTTCACTTTTTGAACCTCCTTTTTCAAATACTATTCTTTTTCTAATACATTTTTCGGCATTTGAGTATTTTACTTCTTAAACACCACAGCTCTCTGGCCTACATAATTAAACACCACAAACGCTCCCATTCCACACAGCATAGACAGGTTATCCTGCACACTCTTACTCTGATTATGAAGGATCCATGACACAACCGGCTTTGCCATACCATATGCCAACAGATAACATATTGTAATATTAATCACGAACATCCCCAGTTGCTTCCAGGATCTTTCTTTATTCTGAAACGTAAAGTATTTATTCAGGAAATAGCTCACAATACTTCCCACCACATAATTCGATGCAGAAGATACCCAGTAGCTCAGATGCAAAAGATTGTAAGCAGCAAACATTACCCCTGTACCCACCAGAGTATTCACAATTCCCACCAATACAAATTTCCAGAATGTAATATCCAGCATATTTTTTATTTTTTCTTTCATAATTACCTATTCCTGTTCTTTCCTTCTTGTTGTTTCACATCTCTAATGTTCATACCAGTATTCAACTTCTTATTATGAATCATATATTATTACAGAACAAAACACAACAAACGGCTCATGTCACACACAAGCCGCCTGTCATATTTCCTTATTACTTTTTCTTACTCTCCAAGCCCGCTTTCGACTGCATCCATCATTGCTTTCATGGCCTCTTCTTCATCTTCCCCGTCGCAGATAAGCTCGATTTCATCTCCCGATTTCACGCATGCTCCAAGGACACTCAATACACTTTTCGCATTTGCTGCAGTGTCATCGTTATACATGAATTCTACTTTGCATTTGTATCTGCTTGCTATGTTACAGAACATCCCTGCAGGTCTGAGATGTAGTCCCGTCGGATTTGTTATTGTAACTTTCTGTCTGATCATAATGTATTCTCCCCATTTCTGTCTGTTATTCGCTCTGGCCGTTCTGATTGTTTTCATCTGTCTTTGTCTGACTGCTGTTCTGGCTTTCACCCTGTATTTTACTGCTCTGCTTTGAATTTTCAAGTGTGATCTCCACATTCACTTCATTCACAAGCGTGCAGCCATCCGGCAGTTCGACAGACACCGGAACGGTATATGTACCAGGCTCTGTATAATTCTTAAGATCAATGCTGACTTTCTTCGCAGGTGAGAACAGATTCAGCACATCATTCGGTCCCTTCACCTGTATCTCCAGATCAACGGTAGATCCGTAATTGATGCTCAGTCCGTCCGCTATATTCTCCAGGATGATCGATCCTGTCGATATCTCAAAGCTCTTTGTTCCCGGCTGTTGTATCTGGATGGATATTACCACCTTATTCGCATTCTCTTCCGCAAGGGACACACCGCTCGGAAGATAAGATGAGATATCAATGGTCTGCTCCGTTCTCTGTGTCAGTTCTTCTAATTTCAGGGCACTCGGTGGAATATCGATCTCCGAGATTCCTGCAAGTGTACTCTTATCACCGGTCACTTCCACTTCCTGTGGTTCTACCGTGATCTTGCCAAGTTTATAGCCTTCCGCCGCCGACACCTCTGATGTATCCACTTTAAGCGGCACGCTTTTCACCTGAAGCAGTTCTACCTCAACACTGACGCCTTCTTTTCCAAGGTTGTTTGCAAGAAGTGTCTGGTCGATCACGTTATTATTTGCATCATACAGTACCAGTTTTGCTTCTACCGTCTCATCTTCGGATAATCCGGATACGTTTGCTTCTGCTGTTACTTTTGCAATATTGTTAATGATTCTCTTCGGTCCGCGAAGTGTTACTTTTTCTGGAAGTGCTTTCAGGCTTCCCACTTCATATCCGTTTCTTACCGTTCCTGTTGTTGTCGGTGTGATTGGGAAATTATTCTTCGCTTCCTCATCGATCTGGATCTGCAGATTTCTTGGATTTGCCGTTGCCTTTTCATATTTTCCTGTATATCCTTTGACCGTTACTTCAATCGGCACCTGTGTACGAAGCGTCAGTTCTTTCATATTCGCTGTCGCAACAATATCCTCTGCCCTGATCTTATCCAGTACCGACCGCTGTGCTGTAACTGTTACATTAATCTCCTGTGTGTTATCCACGATCTGATACGTATTATTATTGTCTGTAATCACTTCTTCATGCGTTACCTGCACCGGGATATTGGAAAATGTCTTGTCATCCACCGGATCATCGATATTCACTACAACCAGCCATAAGAATGCCGCAATCAGGAAAGCCAGTATTTTCAGCGCAAGATTGTTAGTTATTCTTTTTCGCATGCTTCCGCCATCCTTTCCACATTGCCTTTATTCTGTTGGTTTCACTGCTCTTATGCTGTACCTCTTCCAGTTTCACACGAAGTTCTGCTTCATTGATACTTCTTGTAAGCTCTCCTCCCTGTGCGACTGACACAGCTCCTGTCTCTTCTGATACCGTAATGACCAGTGCATCACTGACTTCGCTCATTCCTACTGCCGCACGGTGTCTGGTGCCCAGATCCTTGCTGATCCCCATATTATCTGAGAGGGGAAGATAGCAGGTCGCCGAGACGATCCTGTCACCTCTTACGATGATCGCACCATCATGAAGCGGTGTATTATGTTCGAAGATATTGATCAGCACCTGACTCGATACCAGGCAGTCCATCTGGATTCCGGTACTTTCATATTCAGTAAGCCGTATTGCCTGTTCTACGACGATCAGAGCCCCTGTCTTGACTTTTCCCATGGCAAAGCATGCACGGATAATATCCTCTCTTGTCTCTTCACTAAAACGTATCTCCCGGTTCTGTTCAAAAGGAACAACTGATGTCAGGAATTGCTTCTCTCCAAGCTTTTCCAGTGCCCTCCGCAGCTCCGGCTGAAATACTACAATTGCCGCTGTAGCCATGACCGTCAGTGAATTTCTCGCGATGAACAGGATCGTATGCATCTTGAATATAGCTGCGAGAAGAATAAAGCCCGCAAGTACAATGATTCCTCTGAGCAGCATCCACGCTTTCGTATTCTTTATCCATATGATGATCTGATAGATCAGAAAAGTGAGGATCAGAACTTCTATGATATCTGTAATATGCACTCTCGGAATATAAAGTCCAATTCCATATTTATCAATAAAATCTGCTATTGTCTGTTCCATTCCTCTCACCTCCCTGCATGGTTTTTAATGATTTTTTCTGTCTTTCTATCTTTTTCTGCGGTTGCCTGCATGAAATTCATTTTCCAGGCTCTGTGTCAGAAGCATCTTATCTACATCTTTCATGTCATGTTTCTTCGGTGCCGGTCCTCTCTTCGGTGAATGTTTTCTTGCCTGACTTGCCCGGATCTGCGCCGGACTTCTGTAGTCTGCATCACCGTATGACGGCTTCCGTTCTGCTTCTCTCTTCTGTCCATGTCCCACATGTACTTCCAGATCGATGGCTTTTGTCTCTTCTTCCGCCGTATCCTGCGACAAACGTTTTACCGCTTCTGCATCGATGATCTCCGTCTCCTGACGTTCATTGATCTTCTTCACAGTCTTCTCCGGCGTTGTCATGGCAACCTTCGGTATTGCTTTTACATAGTAATAATATTCATCGTCTTCAAACTGCAGACGTTCACTTCTTGCATAATCTACCGAGAACAGGAATAATTCCAGCACAAGTCCTGCAACGGCTGCCACAATATTTCCTATGATCAGCGGACCATAGGAGGTGTTTACGCCCAGTGCAATACTTCCCATTGCCGTTACGACCACATTGGCAATTGCTCCCGCAATAATCCCAATCTTCCAGGCATGATCCAGTTCCTGTCTGCGGATGGTATAAATGATAAAAAATCCAATGATAAATGCAACTATGTAGAGCCACATTTCTTTATTCTGGAACACTTTCTGTACGTATGTGCTGATCTCGGCAAGCATTGCCTTACTTCCGGACGTCTTAGATGCCGCACTTATTTTCTTAAGATATTCCATCATATAATATACAACAGTTCCACATCCCATCGGTACAAGACTTACCGGTGTATAGATCAATGCACATGCAACCGGTACCACAAACGGTATCTTAAGTGCAAATGCAATCGGTGTCAGAAGCACAACAAATGCCATTTTCGGTGCCAGTCTGATATAAAATATATACATGATCAGGAAGATCAGTGCAGACACTGCGAATATGCCTATGGACGCTGCCAGTGTATGTGCAAGCAGCAGTATCGTTGCAAGCACCACCATAACCGCAGGTGGAAGGAAAGTAGCAACCACAGCCAGCCCCAGAGAGATCACCGGTGAGGAAAGTGATTTCATAAATCCTGTATTCTGATTGATCATTGTAAATGTTATCATTGCCAGTATAAACTGAAAGGCTTTATCAAATGACTTGGAATGCTTCCCATAAACCGCTTCTATTCTTTCACGTATTACATATATATTGTCCATCTATCTTTTCTCCTTTTCATACATTTTCAGCAGTTGAATCAGATTATGATTATACTTTTTCACTCTTTTCCTTGCCTTTTTGTGTTTCTCATTATAAATGTGACTGGCAATTCCGCAATATACGATCACCACACCCACATAGCCTGCCAGAATGATCAGAAAAAGGAACAGGATCAGACCATTCGACATATTACTCATTATATCCTCCACACCGGCCAGTAAAAGCAGCGCCACCAGACACACATAACCGACTGATACGCTCAGAAATGCATATATAACGTGCAGGCTTGCATAATCTTTTCTATAATAGGAACTGATCTTAAAATCTTCTTTTCCATAAGTCTCTTCATAGAGAGCAAGCTTTGTCATTAATTTTACTTTTCTCTCATCTAACATATATCCACCTCAACATGATATTAATTCCATAAAAACATCATTTTAAGTATAACAAATATCAGTACCCTTGTCCAATACTTATAGTTAAAAAATAAACCTTCTCCACGCCTTTTTCCTTTAATGCTTTTGCCGCCGCATCCAGTGTATTGCCGGTCGTATATATGTCATCCACCAGCAGCACCTTCCGGACAGGGCGAAATGCCGATGTTACCGCAAATGCATTTTTCAGGTTCTTTTTTCTCTCATTATGTCCAAGTTTCTTCTGCGGACTGGTCTTCTTTCTTCTTGCCAGGCTTTTACTGTCCACCGGAATGCACAGCATCTTTCCCAGGTTTTCCGCAAGAATCTGTGCCTGATTATAACCCCGTTTTCTACGTCTCGCCCGGTGCAGCGGGACCGGTATGATCACATCCGGGTTCCATCGCCGGATTTCTTTCTGAAAATTTTTCACGAGTTCCTGACTGTACAGTTCCCCGTATCTTCTCTGATTGTGGTATTTGAACTGATAGATAGATTGATTCACAGGAGCTTTATGATTCCATAAGCTTAATCCCTGCTCATAATAATGATGTGTATGCATACAGTCATAACAGTATTCCTTTTCCATACTACGGATCTGCTTGCCGCATTGCATACACCTTGGTTCTCTGATTCTTAAGAATTCCAGCCTTTCCCTGCATTCTGTACAGATGCCCTCTTTACAGACTTTCTGACAGAATGGACAGGTTTCCGGCCAGAACAGAACAATTATATTTTCTTTGATATCTTGTATGATACTTTTATTCATTAAATTCACGGATTCGCTCTGCGAGACTCGTATTGCGGTTCTGCTGGTTTGTGTTTTGTATCATCTCCTGGAATACGCTTTCACTTCCGATCACCGTCACACATTTTCTCGCTCTTGTGACAGCTGTATAGAGCAGATTTCTATAATAAAGCTGTCTTGGTCCCTGTAACAAAGGAATAATGACTGCAGGATATTCGCTTCCCTGCGCTTTATGGATTGTGATCGCATAAGCCAGTTCCAGTTCATCCAGCAGATTGTATGGATATTTTACCTGCTTCTTTTCATCATATTCGACCGTCACGGTCTCTTCATATGTATTGATCTTTTTGATGATCCCCATATCCCCGTTAAATACACCGATCCCTTTATCGATTGTCATTCCGTACCGGGTGGTGATCTCCCACTCAAGCTGGTAATTATTCTTGATCTGCATCACCTTATCCCCCTCACGGAACAGATGATCTCCATATTCTTTTTCCTGTTTGCCAGGCTTCGGCGGATTCAGATATTCCTGCAGGATCTTATTGATCCGTTCCACTCCGAGCAGGCCCTTTCGCATCGGCGTCAGAACCTGAATGTCTGCTTCTGATGCAGATACGAATTTGGGAAGTTTCTTCTGGATCAGTGTGATGATATTACTGATGATCATATTCGTATCATCACGTTTCAAGAAGAAGAAATCCATGCTTTTGTTATCCAGCACAACCGGTTCACCCCGATTGATCTTGTGGGCATTGACGATAATATCACTTTCGCCTGCCTGCCGGAATATCTTCGTAAGCTTTACCACCGGAAAACATCCGGATGAAATAATGTCTTTCAGTACGCTTCCCGGCCCTACACTCGGAAGCTGGTTCACATCTCCCACCAGGATCACACGGGTTCCCGGCACGATCGCATTCAAAAGTGCATACATCAACGGCAGATCTACCATTGACATCTCGTCTATGATGATCACATCTGCTTCCAGCGGATTCTCTGCATTGCGCTGGAAACCACCAACTGTCTCATCATCCGGATTGCCGGATACTTCCAGCAGCCGGTGAATCGTCTGTGCTTCACATCCGGTTGCTTCGGTCATACGCTTTGCTGCTCTTCCTGTCGGTGCTGCCAGATAGATGTCCAGTCCTTCACTTTCGAAGAAATGAATCATCGCATTGATGGTCGTTGTCTTACCGGTACCCGGTCCTCCGGTCAATATCATCAGACCATGCCTGACTGCTTCCATTACTGCATCTTTCTGCATCTCATCCAGATACAGTTCTGTGTTCTTTTCAATCTGATTGATCCTGTGAAGAAGTGTCACATCAGCTGCTTCAAAATCAAGATTCAGATCATGCAGCATCTTCGCAGTATTCAACTCCATATAATAATAATGGGAAGTATACACTCTCACCCCCTGCTCTGACTGCTTCATGACGATCTTCTTTTCCATCATAAGATCCATAAGATACTTTTCCATATCTTGTATCTGTACTCCAAGAAGGTCTCCCGTCTCTTTCAGCAACACGTCCTGATACAGATAGACGTGTCCTTCATTCACACTCTGTTGTAAGGTATAAAAGATTCCGCTGCGGATCCGGAAATCAGAATCTGTGTGTATGCCAATCTTCATTGCAATCTCATCGGCAGTCTTAAATCCCACTCCCGGCACATGGTCTGCCAGATGATACGGATTCTCCTCTATCGTGCGGTAGACATTACGTCCGTAATGCTGATAGATCTTTGCTGCCAGTGTTGTAGAAATACCGAATTTCTGCAGATAGATCATTGCCTGCCGCATATCCTTCTTCTCTTCTACCTGTGAAGCGATCTCTCTTGCTTTCCGTTCACTGATTCCTTTGATCTCTGCCAGTCGTTCCGGCTCCTCTTCGATGATCCGGAAGGTATCTTCTTTGAATTTTTTCACTATCTTTCCCGCCAGAGAAGCTCCGACTCCTTTGATCGCACCGGAACCCAGATACCGTTCGATGGATACCAGATCTTCCGGCTCACATATCTCCGATTCCTCCACAGCGAACTGAAGGCCATACATCTTATGCGTTGTATAGCCTCCTTTCAGTCTTAACAGTTCACCTTCTTCAATATAATGAAAACTTCCGACACAGGTCACTTCTCCATCTGAATTATTCAGATGGAATACCGTGTACCCGTTGTCTTCATTGCGGTAAACAATATGTTCTACGTATCCTTTTATTTCTTCCATTCGATTTCACTCACCCGGATTCCTATCTGAATCTAGATTCCTTTTCTGTCACCCATAAACTCTACGTATTCTCCGGTTCCGATGGCAACAACCTTCATCGGATCATCCGCCGTCATCGTGTTGATGCCTGTCTTTTCCTCGATCAGTTCTTCCATACCACGTAACATAGATCCGCCTCCGGTCAGCATAATCCCTCTGTCAAGGATATCTGCGGAAAGCTCCGGTGGTGTTCTCTCCAGCACGCTGATAACAGCTTCTACGATCTGTCCCGTTGTCTCCCGGAGTGCTTCTTCTGTCTCTGTCGAAGTTACCGTTACCGTCTTCGGAAGTCCTGTTACCAGGTTTCTTCCTCTGACTTCCAGCGTCTCATCTTCGATCATTGGATAGGTTGTACCGATTTTGATTTTAATATCTTCCGCTGTTCTTTCACCGATCAGAAGATTATGTTTTTTTCGCATATAGCGGACGATCGCCTCGTCGAAATCATCTCCGGCAATCTTTAAGGATGTATTTACAACCGTTCCGCCAAGTGAGATGACGGCAATATCGGATGTACCTCCGCCGATGTCAACGATCATATTGCCACACGGCTTTGAGATATCGATTCCCGCACCGATTGCTGCCGCAACCGGTTCTTCGATCAGATGTACCTCTCTTGCTCCTGCTGCATAAGTTGCTTCCTCCACTGCCTTGCGTTCCACTTCTGTAACCCCGCTTGGTACACAGATACTGATTCTCGGCTTCTTGAATGTACGCTTTCCAAGTGTTTTCTGCACGAAATATTTGATCATTTTTTCTGTTACTGTATAGTCTGATATCACGCCCTGTCTCAAAGGTCTGACTGCCACAATATTTCCCGGAGTTCTTCCAAGCATCAGTCTTGCTTCTTCTCCGATCGCCTTGATTGCATTCGTATCTCTGTCATACGCTACAACAGAAGGCTCTTTTAAAATAACACCCTTTCCTTTTACATACACCAGTACGCTGGCGGTTCCCAAATCAATTCCAAGATCTACTGACATTCCCAATTCTCCCTTCATCAAGCTGTCTATATTCCTATCTTTGGTGAGATATGATTATATCACATGCTATTTTTGAGCATGTTCCCATTATAATCAAAATCATTTAAAATAAAAAGACCCATTTTGCTTAAATCTTTATGAACCTTTTTACATAAATATTACAATATGACGAATCCGGACGATGTATTGAACAAAATGTCATATTTCTACCGTTCCAGCATTGGTTTTATATACTTTCCGGTATAGGATACCGGACTTTCCGCAACTTCTTCCGGTGTTCCCTCTGCAATCACGGTTCCGCCTTTGTCACCGCCTTCCGGACCGATATCGATGATGTAATCTGCGGTCTTTATCACATCCAGATTGTGCTCGATCACAATGACTGTATTCCCATCTTCTGTCAATCTGTGGAGAATCTCTGTCAACTTATGCACATCGGCAAAATGCAGTCCCGTCGTCGGCTCGTCCAGAATATAGATTGTCTTTCCCGTACTTCTCTTACTCAGCTCTGTTGCCAGCTTGATACGCTGGGCTTCTCCGCCAGACAGAGTCGTAGACGGCTGTCCCAGACGGATATAAGAAAGCCCGACATCATACAAGGTCTCCATCTTTCTGCGGATACTTGGTACATTTTCAAAGAAATGCATTGCTTCTTCTACGGTCATGTCCAGAACATCATAGATATTCTTTCCTTTGTATTTCACTTCCAGTGTCTCTCTGTTGTAACGTCTTCCCTTACATACTTCACATGGAACATAGACATCCGGCAGGAAATGCATCTCGATCTTGATGATTCCATCTCCGCTGCAGGCCTCACATCGTCCTCCTTTGACGTTAAAACTGAATCTTCCTTTTTTATAGCCTCTTGCTTTTGCATCCGGTGTTGCTGCAAACAGATCCCTGATCAGGTCAAATACTCCGGTATAGGTTGCCGGATTGGATCTCGGAGTCCGCCCGATCGGAGACTGGTCGATATTGATCACCTTGTCCAGCTGTTCCAGTCCCTCGATGCCTTTGTGTCTGCCCGGAATGGTCCTTGCACGGTTCAGGTCTCTTGCCAGACGTTTATAGAGGATCTGGTTCACAAGTGAGCTTTTTCCCGAACCGGACACACCGGTAACACAGGTCATCACGCCAAGCGGAAACTTCACATCTATGTTCTTCAAGTTATTTTCCTGTGCTCCGAGTACTTTCAGCCATCCGGTTGGTTTTCTTCTTACTTCCGGAACCGGGATCCGGATACGCCCGCTCAGATAGGCTCCGGTTACAGAATTTTCATTCTGCATGATCTCTTCCGCATTTCCGGTTGCAACTACTTCACCGCCATGTTCTCCCGCTCCCGGTCCGATATCCACGATAAAGTCCGCTTCTCTCATAGTATCCTCATCATGCTCGACCACGATTACTGAGTTCCCGAGATCCCGCAGATGTTTTAAAGTTCCAAGCAATTTATCATTGTCTCTCTGATGCAGTCCGATACTTGGTTCATCCAGAATATATGCCACACCTACGAGTCCGGAACCGATCTGTGTTGCCAGACGGATTCTCTGTGCCTCTCCTCCCGAAAGTGTTCCGGTCGATCTTCCAAGTGTCAGATAATTAAGTCCGACATCCATCAGAAACTGGATTCTGGAATTGATCTCCTTTAAAATCTGTCCGCCGATCAGCAATTGCTGGTTCGAAAGTTTCAGTTCTTTTAAAAAGGTCTGCAGTTTTTCAATTGACATTCCTGTCAGTTCGGAAATATTTTTATCTCCTACCGTCACAGCAAGTGCTCCCGGCTTCAGGCGCTGGCCTTTGCACGCAGAACACGGTGTGATATTCATAAACTCTTCGTATTCTGCTTTCATCGTTTCCGACGAAGTCTCCCGGTAACGGCGCTCTACATTGCGGATCAGACCTTCGAATGCCACATCATAGACTCCTTCTCCGCGCTGCCCCTTATAATATACTTTCACTTCTTTGCCGTTTGTCCCATGGATCAGGACATCATGGACTTCCTTCGGATAGTCCTCAAACGGTGTATCTAATGAAAAGCCATATTCTTTGCTCAACGCATCCAGGATCGCATACGTGAAGCTCTTCTTATCCGTGCAGGACTGCCATCCCATAACAGTGATCGCACCTTCACTGATACTGAGACGTTTATCCGGAATCATCAGGTCTTCGTCAAATTCCATCTTGTATCCCAGTCCAAAGCACTCCGGACATGCGCCGAACGGATTGTTGAACGAAAAGCTTCTCGGTTCGATCTCTTCAATACTGATTCCGCAGTCCGGACATGAGAAGCTTTCGCTGAACTGGACCGGTTCCCCGCCGATCACATCCACGGTCATCAGTCCTTCCGCAAGATTCAGTACATTTTCAATGGAATCGGTCAGACGCTGTTCAATACCCTCTTTTACTACCAGACGGTCTACAACAATCTCTATATTGTGCTTGATGTTCTTATCCAGCTTGATCTCTTCCGACAGTTCGTACATATTACCATCGATCCTGACTCGGACATATCCGCTCTTTCTGGCACGCTCCAATAATTTTACATGGGTTCCCTTTCTGCCTCTTACGACCGGTGCCAGCAGCTGTATCTTGGTTCTTTCCGGAAATGCCATCACCTGTTCTACCATCTGATCAACCGTCTGTTTCTTAATCTCGCGCCCACATTTCGGACAATGCGGAATTCCTGCTCTTGCATATAATAACCGGAAATAATCATAGATTTCCGTTACCGTTCCTACGGTAGATCTTGGATTGCGGTTCGTAGATTTCTGATCAATGGAAATAGCCGGAGACAATCCTTCTATACTTTCTACATCCGGTTTTTCCATCTGTCCCAGGAACTGTCTGGCATAAGAAGACAATGATTCCATATATCTTCTCTGTCCTTCCGCATAAATTGTATCAAATGCCAGTGATGATTTTCCTGATCCGCTAAGACCGGTCAGTACCACCAGTTTGTCTCTTGGTATGTCTACGTCTACATTCTTCAGATTGTGTTCATTTGCTCCTCTGATCTTGATATATTGTCTTGAATCTTTTTCCTGTGGCATGTAAGTCTATGATCTCCTTTTTCTATATCTTTATTTCCTGCAATGTCTTCTTAAGCTCTATTAACTTATCCCTGAGTTCTGCTGCCGCCTCAAAATTCAGATCTGCCGCAGCTTTCTTCATCTGCTTCTCCAGCTCTTTGATCAGCTTCTCTAATTCTTTCTCACTCATGGATTCCGGATCTTTTTCCATCTGTAATTCAGAAGCCGCCACTTTCCGGGATACTGAGATCAGATCTCTGACTGCTTTCTGGATCGTCTTCGGTGTAATACCATGTTCTTCATTATATGCCATCTGCACTTCACGTCTTCTCTGCGTCTCATCCAGTGCTGCACGCATGGAATCTGTGATCGTATCTGCGTACATGATAACATGCCCTTCTGCATTACGGGCCGCACGGCCGATCGTCTGGATCAGAGACGTCTCGGAACGCAAAAATCCTTCTTTATCCGCGTCCAGGATCGCAACCAATGTGATCTCCGGAATATCCAGTCCTTCCCGCAGAAGATTAATGCCGACCAGAACATCGAATACGTCCAGGCGCATATCTCTCACGATCTCTGTACGTTCCAGCGTGTCAATATCCGAATGCAGATAGCGCACGCGGATTCCCAGCTCACGCATATAGTCGGTAAGATCTTCTGCCATACGCTTGGTCAGCGTTGTTATCAGTATTTTGTGTTTATTGGCAATCTCTTTATTCACTTCTCCGATCAGATCATCGATCTGTCCTTCTACCGGCCGCACTTCTACTTCCGGATCCAGAAGTCCGGTCGGCCGGATCACCTGCTCGGCTCTTAAAAGTTCATGCTCTTCTTCATATTTCCCCGGTGTTGCAGACACGAACATGACCTGATCGATCTTATTTTCAAATTCCTCAAAACTAAGCGGACGGTTGTCCAGTGCCGATGGCAGACGGAATCCATACTCTACCAGTGTACGCTTTCTCGACTGATCGCCGTGATACATACCGCCAATCTGCGGAACCGTCTTGTGCGACTCATCGATCATTATGATAAAATCATCCGGGAAATAATCCATCAATGTATTCGGCGGCTGCCCCGGAGCAAGTCCTGCCAGATGCCTGGAGTAGTTCTCAATCCCTGAACAGAATCCGGTCTCGCGCATCATTTCTATATCAAAATTCGTTCGTTCCGCAATTCTCTGTGCTTCCAGAAGTTTCCCTTCTTCTTTGAAATATTTTACCTGTTCTTCCAGTTCAATCTCGATATTTTTAATTGCTTTCTCCATACGCTCCTTTGGTACAACGTAATGGGAGGCCGGAAATATTGCAATATGATTCAATGTATTTTTAATCTCTCCGGTAAGCATGTCTATCTCTGAAATCCGGTCAATCTCATCTCCGAAAAATTCCACCCGAATAGCCGTATCGCCCCGGTCTGCCGGTACAACTTCTACAGTATCGCCTCGTACCCGGAATGTTCCCCGCTTGAAATCCATATCATTTCTGTCATATTGAATATCTATCAGCTGGCGCAACACTTCATCTCTGTCCTTCTCCATCCCCGGTCGGAGCGATACCATCATCTGTTCAAAGTTCTCCGGTTCACCGAGACCATAGATGCAGGAAACGCTGGCAATTACGATCACATCCCTGCGCTCGATCAATGCTGCCGTTGCCGATAACCTCAGCTTATCAATCTCTTCATTTACGGAGGAATCCTTCGCAATGTAGGTGTCTGAAGATGGGACATAAGCCTCCGGCTGGTAGTAATCGTAGTAGGAGACAAAATATTCTACCGCATTATTCGGGAAAAACTCTTTAAATTCTCCATATAGCTGCGCAGCCAGAGTCTTATTATGCGCAATGACAAGCGTCGGTTTATTGATCTGCTGAATAACATTCGCCATCGTAAATGTCTTACCAGATCCGGTGACACCAAGCAGTGTCTGGCACTGATTTCCTTCTTTAAAGCCTCTGACCAGATCCTCGATTGCCTGCGGCTGGTCACCGGTCGGCTTGTATTGTGATACTAATTCAAAATGATCCATATGATTTCTCCTAAGCCGCTCTGTCTGGCGGTGATATTTTAGAAATAGTAGTTGTATTTTTAGTATTGTTACTTGTATAGTATATCATTCAGGAGAAAAAAAGTACAGAACTAAATCGAATGTTTGTTCTATGCTTTTTTATTACTTTTATTTTATTATCAAAAATGCCGAACACTTTTACGCATTTCATGATATACTTAAATCAGTTTTTACACGGATACAAGGAGAAGCAGATTATGAAAAAACTCAGAATCTTATGGGGAATTTTAAAACGTACACGGGCAGATCATATTCTTTTAGGTTTTATCCTCTTCCTTCTGGCCGATGCCGCCGTTATCCGGCTTGTCGAACCGGATATCCACCGCTATGGTGATGCGCTGTGGTATTGTTACGCCGTCATCTCTACCGCCGGATTTGGAGACATTGTTACCGTCACACTGATTGGAAAGATCTGTTCCGTCCTGCTCACGATTTACACTATTTTTGTCGTTGCGATCGTCACAGGTGTTGTCGTAAACTTCTACACACAACTGGTTGAAATGCAGCAAAAGGAAACACTTGCTATGTTCATGGATAAGCTGGAACGGCTCCCGGAGCTTTCAAAAGAGGAACTGGAACATATCTCGCAGAAAGTCCGCAAATTCCGTTAAAAAATACCCGCTGTCAATATGTATTCCTGTTTGCATCATCGAAATACATACTGATAACGGGTATTTTCACTATACTTCTTTTCCCATCTTCTTCACACATTTACTTCCCACTGCTGCTGCAATAAATATCCATATAAATATTTTCACTGGAAAACACAGGAACAAAAGCATGGTCACCGCCAGCGGCTTCTTCATGATACCGCCCAGAAGTGTCGATGTTACAATCGCCGCCGCAAATACAACATGACTGTCCCCCTGCTGTCCGAAGAACAGCATCGCAAGTCCGTATCCCAGACATACTCCCGCAAAAATAACCGGGAAAAAATGTCCTCCTTTTAATCCAAACTGGATACAGAGATTTGTCAATATGATTTTCAGAAATGCTACGCCGATCAATGCTATCGCCATATAACCGGCATACTCTTTCATAAGAACACCCATCTGCTCTTCTCCCGAAAACATCACTGCCGGTATCAACATTCCGACCACACCCAGACATAGCCCCGCCAGAATTTCTTTTACGACACCCGGAATTTTTCCGGCAATGATTCCGGTTACCGTATGTGTCGTTTCATAAAAATATGCCAACACACATCCACAGAACATATACACAAGCATCATCACATAATCGATTCTCTGTACCGCCACTATATCAAATGACGGAAAACCTGACATTCCTCCGCCCAGCAAAGCGGAAAGTCCCGCATAACTTCCGGTTCCGGCTGCAAGTGCAATTCCATATATGAAGATCTTTGATCCCCGCCCCAGTTCTGCCAGCTGCATATCCGGATCTTCTTCCACCTCAAAGATTCCAAATAACGGTGCATGAAATAACACACTAAGGGAAACGGCTGCGCCGATCTGTGAATATTCCTTTGTATGCTGTTTTGCAAATTTCAGATTCTCTCCTGCCCAGTAACATAATCCTACGATAATCCCGGTAAGTCCTGCCTCAGGACCTACACTGCTTCCGATCAGAAGCGGCAGCAGTGCTGCGATCATCATGACCAGCATATTTTTATATTCGTATCTTTTTTCTTTCTTTACTTTTCCCATAACGGTTTCCATATCTTCCGGATAATCCCCGTATAACTTTCGAAATATCCCGATAATGGCTCCGCCCACAGTACACACGAGCACTGTATAATACGGAATATGGATTCTTTCCGGTATCCACTCCCATATTATTTCTGTTCCTGATGCCATGATCTTCAGCAATGCCCAGACCAAAGCTCCCGCCACAGTTCCTATGACCGCACAGAATGCCCATAATTCCAATTGGTTCTTTATTTTGATCTTCTGTATATTCTTTTCCATAATCCACTCTTATCCGGTTCTTTTTATCTCTTCTGCTCCTTCTCGTCTCTTACCTGCGGGATCAGTGATGCCGCAAGTTTTCCCTTGCCACGGTGCTTCAGATATAGAATTCCGATGATCGAGAACACCACCGCTCCGATAAAATTCACCATCAGATCTTTCATCGTATCCACTATTCCGATATCCAGATATCCACCCAGATTCCATTTTTCGCCATTGATCACCACTGACTGGATGTCCACATGCACCGGGACATTTGCACCTGTCGGGTTGAGTTTCACAGAGCTGATCGATGGAAGGATCCAGTCTTTCTGCATATCCAGTCCGAAGAACCAGTCCATTGAAAATTCGAAGAACTCCCACAATACACCGACTGTCATCGAAAAACAAAATGCAAAAAATGCCACAAAATACGGAGACATCTTAATCGAGAACCGGTCACTCCTGTTAAACAGGTCGATCAGTGCAAATCCTATTGCCGCCATAAGAAAACCGTTTGTCGTATGTAAAATGGTATCCCACACAGGAATCTTTACATAAAATGCGTTGATCTCTCCCAGTATTTCTGCCGAAAAGATAAAGATCAGAATCACCGTCTCCAGTCCTACCGGAATCGTTACCCCCAGTGTCTGATCTAATACAGCAGGTACCATGAACAAAAACAGAGTCAGAATTCCCAGAAACATATTGTGATAATTTCCCAGGAAAAACTGTCTGACTACCGACAGTATAACGAAAACCGTCAGCGCCATCTGAATTTTTGTCCTTTTCTTTTTCAAATTCACTCCTTTTAGATTCATAACTTTTCTCCATCTCTTTTCTTAATTTTTTCCGTATTTCTACGTTTACTGATATCATATCATATTTTTTGCTGTCAAGCCTAAAAAAAGTCCTTAAACAAGAATTTATACATCCGGCAACAGCCGGCATCACGATTCCTGCCTAAGGACTTTTTATTTTTTAATTATCTTAAGGTTTCCCCTGCAAATTCATTTTATTCAAATGACTGTTCTGTACGGTTGATGATCTCATCCTGTAACGGTTTGCTTAAGTTACGGAAGAAGTCACTGTATCCGGCAACACGGACGATCAGATCTCTGTAATCATCCGGATGTTTCTGTGCTTCGATCAGTGTCTGTCTGTCGATGACATTGAACTGAATGTGATGTCCGTCCATTGCAAAGTAGCTGCGGATCAGGCTGGACATATTCTCAAGACCTTTTTCTCCGGCTACAACATCCGGTGTAAACTTCTGGTTCAGAAGTGTTCCTGCTGTTGCAAGGTGATCCATCTTAGAGCATGACTTGATAACAGCTGTAGGTCCGTTTGTATCAGCAGACTTCTCTGGAGAGATACCTTCTGATACAGGTACGTTAGCCTTTCTTCCGTTTGCAGTTGCTCCGATCACTTCACCGAAGTATACGTGGCATGTTGTTGGAAGCATATCTACTCCGTACTTTCCGCCTCTCATAGTCGGACGTCCTGTGATCAGGTCGTGATACAGGTTGAATACATCCTGCATCAGGCTGTCTGCATAGTCGTCATCGTTACCATATTTCGGTGTTTTGTCATGTACCATACGGAAGATTGCATCGTAACCTTCAAAATTATGATCCATTGCTTCAAGCAGTTCTTCCATTGAGAAGTTCTTCTTGTCGAATACGTTGTATTTTACAGCTGCCAGACAGTCTGTAACTGTTCCGATACCTACACCCTGGATATAGTTTGTATTATATCTTGCTCCACCTGCATTGTAGTCTTTTGCATTGCTGATGCAGTCGTTTGTAACAACTGACAGACAAGGTGCAGGCATATTTTCAGCATATAATTTCTCGATCACGTTGTTTCCACGGATCTTGATATCGATAATATGTTTCAGCTGTTTCTGGAATGCATCCCATAATTCGTCATATGACTTGAAGTCTTTTGCTTCACCTGTCTTAAGACCAAGCTGTTTTCCGGATTCTTTATCAAATCCATTGTAAAGTGTCAGCTGGAATACCTTAGGAATGTTCAGGTATCCTGTCAGGATATAAGCTTCGCTTCCCCATGCTCCGGTCTCAACACATCCTGAAGATCCGCCACGGCGTGCATCTTCCAGTGATTTTCCTGCATTAATAAGCTCCATAGTCTGTGCTTCCGTGTTATAGAACGCAGGCTGTCCCCATCCCTTTCTTGAGATCTCGCATGCTCTCTTCAAGAAACGTGCAGGAGTCTTCTTACTGATCGTTACGTTAGAGTTTGGCTGAACCAGCTTCATCTCGTCCATACAGTCAAGGATCAGGTAGCTGACTGCATTGACACCATCACGTCCGTCCGGTGTAACTCCTCCGGTATTGATATTTGCAAAGTCTGTGTATGTGGCACTTTCTTTTAATGTGATACCTACTTTAACCGGTGCAGGCTGATTGTAGAATTTCACCCATAAGCACTCTAACAGTTCTTTTGCTCTCTCATCATCCAGAATTCCTGCTTCTGTATCTGCTTCATAATATTTGATCAGATGCTGGTCAAGACGTCCCGGGCTGAATGCATCCCATGGGTTCAGTTCTGTTGTAACTGCCAGATGTGTGAACCAGTATAACTGGATTGCCTGCCAGTATGTCTGTGGTGCATGTGCAGGTACAACCTCCAGGTTGGCTGCAATCTGTTTTAATTCTTCTTTACGTACTGGATCAGCCTCTTTTTCTGCCAACTCCAGTGCTAATTCATGATATCTCTCACCAAGAATGATCACTGCATCACAGGAAATATCCATGGCTTTTAACTCTTCCATTTTATCCAGTGCATCCGGATCATTCATAAAATCAAGAGCATCCATTGTCTTTTTGATCTTCTCTTTATAGTCCAGATATCCTGTTGTAAATACCTGTTCTCCACCACATGTATGTCCAGGTCCTCTCTGCTCCATAAACTCTGTGAACATACCTGCTGCATAACAGTCGTTCCATTCCGGAGTCATGGAAGCCAGAAGTCTCTCTCTCATAGTTCTTCCCTTCCAGAACGGAATAATCTCTTCTGCCTGGAGTTTTCTGTCTTCTTCTGTTGTGTGGAAGGATACCAGATCACGCTCACTCATAACTGTCATATCCTCAACGCTGTGACAGCAAAGTTCCGGGAATGTCGGAGATGCCTGTGGATCTTTTCCCTTCTCTCCTACGATCAGCTCACCGTCTCCAAGGTAAAGTGTCTTCTTTGAAAAATACTCTTTTAACACCATAGCTCTCATAACCGGGATAGAATATTTTCCGTCATTTTCTCTGTAAAAATCTGTTTCGATCTTTGCTCTTTCCAGATCGATGTGTACCGGTGTTGTAACACTCAGTTCTCTTAACTTCTGGATTCTTTCGTTCATGCCTCTTTTTTCAGCCATTGTTTTAACCTCCTATCTTTGTGTTAGAAAAACCTGCTTCCTGGAAGAGTTTCACAAACCCCTCCATCTCTTCTTTTGTCGGTGCATTCAAGTCATTACCTTTATATTCCATATCCAGCTTCGGATATTTACTGCTTCCCGTATTATGATATGGCAGCAAATTAACCTGTGCCGGGTGAATACCGTGTTCTTTCAGGAAACGGATCGTCTCTTTCATATTCTCTTCGTTTCCATTTACTTCCTTAACAGTAGGGATGCGGATGTATATCCTTGCTCCTGCATCTGAAAGTTTTACAAGATTATCTAAGATCAGTTTATTGTCTACTCCGATATATTGCTTATGTAATTCCGGATCCATTACCTTTACATCATATAAAAATGTATCGACATATGGAAGGATTGCTTCGAACTTCTCATACGGAACATATCCGCATGTATCAATTGTAAGCGATACTTCTTCTTTCTTCAAGGCTTTTGCGATCGCAAGTACATAATCTGTAGACATAGCCATCACTTCACCACCGGAAAGTGTAACTCCACCGCCGGACTGTTCATAGAACATCAGATCTTTCATCAGTTCCTTTACAAGTGTTTTTACCGGATATTCCTGGCCAACGATCTCCCGGATTCCCTGTGTACAGAAATTCTCACATTTTCCGCAGAGCTTACAAAGTTTTTTATCCAGCTTCGGTCTTCCGTCTTCCATGGTGACCGCGCCGTTCGGACAGACTTTTGCGCATACGCCGCAACCGGTACATTTCTCCGCATCATACTGAATTTCCTGCTCGAAGCGCTGTGTCTCAGGATTATGACACCACACACACTTTAACGGACATCCCTTAAAAAATACAGTCGTACGGATTCCGTCCCCGTCATGAATAGAATACTTCTGGATATTGGTTATCAGATCCATGATATTCTCCTTTCCTCTTATTATACTTGTTATTTTCACATTTTTTACCCGTTTTAGACCAACGTTTGTACTTTAGTCTAATCATAACAAAAAAGATAAAGTTTGTCAATCCTTTGACAAACTTTATCTCATTAATTACCATCTGAAATGGATTCTGTCTATTCTTCATTCTCCTGAGTATTCAGATAATTTCTTTCCACTAGCTCCCATATCTCATCACGTCCCTGTTTCGTCACTGATGAGAACGGGATGACAATTGTTCCCGGTAACACTCCCAGACCTTCTTTTACAATCTTGATCTGTTTGTCTTTCTGGCTGCGTTTGATCTTATCGAGTTTTGTTGCAATGATCACCGGATGGAATCCCTGTGACACGATCCACTCATACATCATCTTGTCGTTACCGGATGGTTTATGACGGATATCGATCAGAAGGAATACTACTTTCAACTGCTTCGACCCGTGCAGATAACGTTCGATCAGCTGTCCCCATTTGATCTTCTCCTGTTCGGATACCTTCGCATATCCGTAACCCGGCAGGTCGACCAGATATAATGCCTCATTAATATTATAGAAGTTGATCGTCTGTGTCTTTCCCGGTGTTGCAGATATTCTTGCGTATGATTTGCGGTTCATAAGCGCATTGATCAGGGATGACTTTCCTACGTTGGATTTTCCTGCAAATGCAATCTCCGGAAGTGTATTCTCCGGAAGTTTGCTGGTGATTCCACATACGGTTTCCAGATTAATATTTCTGATTATCATATATTTCTCCTTTGATCCATCTCCTGACCCGTGCCAGAAGATCTGACTATACAAGTGCTTCTTTCAGCACCTCATTCATGTGTGTTACAAATTTAATTTCCAGTCCCTTTGTAATCTCTGTTGAAATTTCCTCAACATCTCTTTCATTTTTTGCCGGAACAAGTACGGTCTTCATTCCTGCATTTTTTGCAGCCAGAAGCTTTTCTTTCAGCCCTCCGATCGGGAGTACACGTCCGCGCAGTGTAATCTCTCCTGTCATAGCGAGGTCTGCCCGTACTTTTCTTCCTGTCACCGCAGACATGATTGCAGTTGCCATTGTAATACCGGCAGATGGTCCGTCTTTTGGAACGGCTCCCTCCGGAATATGGATATGTATATCATGTTTCTTAAAGAAATCATCTGTAATATCGTGCTCTTTGCTTACGGAACGGATATAACTGATACCGGTTCTCGCGGACTCTTTCATGACATCGCCAAGCTGTCCGGTCAGCAGGATTTCTCCTTCTCCCGGCATCATATTCACTTCGATCTGGAGTGTATCACCGCCGACACTAGTCCATGCGAGTCCACGCACAATACCAACTTCATCTTCTTCATTTGCCATCTGATAACTGTAAAGTTCCTTACCCAGATAGTGTTCCATATTCCGCTCTGTCACATGAATGGATTTCTTCTTTTTCTCAAGGATCTCCATTGCTGATTTACGGCAGATATCACCGATCTTACGTTCCAACTGTCTGACCCCTGCTTCTTTTGTGTAATTTCTTGCCATCTTCCAGATCGCATTTTTACTGATGGTCAGCTGATCTGCTTTCAGTCCATGCTTTTCGATCTGCTTTGGAATCAGATGTTCCTGCGCAATATGCAGTTTTTCATTTTCTGTATAACTGGTAACCTCAATGACTTCCATACGGTCAAGAAGCGGCCTTGGAATAGTCTGCAGGCTGTTTGCCGTTGTGATAAATAACACTTCCGACAGATCCATCGGCACTTCCAGATAATGGTCTACGAACTTATTATTCTGTTCGCCATCCAGAACCTCCAGAAGTGCTGAGAATGTATCTCCTTTATAGTCATTGCTGACTTTATCGATCTCATCCAACAGCATCAGTGGATTCTTGACTCCTGCCTGTTTCATTCCATTTGCGATTCTTCCCGGCATTGCTCCTACATAAGTCTTTCTGTGCCCCCGGATTTCCGCTTCGTCACGGACACCTCCAAGCGAAATTCTCACATACGGCTTCTTCAACGCCCTGGAAAGAGATTTCGCAATCGAAGTTTTACCGGTTCCCGGAGGACCCACAAGACAGATGATCGGTGCTTCGCCTTTTTTCGTAAGCGCCCGTACTGCAAGATATTCAAGTACTCGTTCTTTTACTTTCTCCAGACCGTAATGATCTTCATCCAGTACCTGTCTTGCAAATGCAATATCTTTATGCTCTTTGCAAGTTTTATCCCATGGCATTTCAAGCATTGTTTCGATATAGGTCCGGATAACGCCTGTTTCCGCCGGGGAATTCATGGAATTGCGGAATCTTTTGATTTCTTTGTTCAGCTTTTCTTTTACTTCTTTCGAAGCTTTCAATGCATCTGCCGCCTGCTGGAATTCATCCGCATCCGACATGGTATTGTCATCACCAAGTTCCTCACGGATTACTTTCAGTTCTTCCCGTAGGATGTATTCCCTCTGGTTCTTGTCCACACGTTCTTTCACCTTACTTTGGATCTCTTCTTTTACTTTCTGTGCCTGGATCTCATTCACGATCTTATATACCAGAAGTTCATACCGTCTCATAACGTTCGTCTCTTCCAGCAGTTCCTGCGCATCTTCGAATGAAAACGGCATATTTGCAGCAATCACATCTGTCAGGTATTTCAGATCATGAACGGATTCCACCTGCATGCCAAGTTCTTTTGAAAGCTTTGGGTTCTTTAACAGATATTCTTTGAAGACATCCTGTAATCCACGGATCATTGCTTCCCGGTTCATTGGATCGTCTTCTTCCCGCTCTCCGGATACTACTTCATCATCCGGCAGTTCTACTACCGTTGCCTGGAGATATGGTGTCTCGCTATCCATTCTTACAAGACTTGCTCTTACTTCTCCGGATACAAGTACACGGCTCATTTTTTTTGGTAATTTTACTACCTGCCTTATGGTAACAACACAGCCAACCAGATAGACATCTTCTGCTCCCGGCTCTTCTATTTCCAGATCCTTCTGAGCGCTGACGAATAACTTCTGGCCGTTTTTTACCGCCTCTTCAATCGCCTGCAGTGATTTTTCCCTGCTTACATCAAAATGTCTGACCTCTTCCGGCAGTATCGTAAGTCCTCTTAAGGCAACCATAGGCAGACTATAGGTTTCTCCTGTCATATATTCACACTCCTGTTCACCGACTGGATTATCTTGGTATAAAATCAGCGGGTACAATTATTCTTCGCACCCGCCGTCTTTCTTTTCATTTATTATGCACTTTCTGAGTCAGGTTCTGCATGTTCACATACAGGCTCTCCTGTTCCTTTTACAACATCTTCTGTGATGTGGCATGATTTTAATGTCTCATCCGATGGTGCTTTATACATGATATCCATCATGATACTTTCCATAATCGCTCTCAGTCCTCTTGCTCCCGTCTTTCTCTTCAGGGAAGTCTCTGCGATTGCTTCCAGTGCTTTATCATCAAATGTAAGCTCTACATCGTCCAGTTCCAGCAGCTTCTGATACTGTTTAGTCAATGCATTCTTCGGCTCTGTAAGAATCTTCATTAATGCATCTTTATCCAGCATTTCCAATGCTACTGTTACCGGTACACGGCCTACGATTTCCGGAATCAGACCAAATTTCACAAGATCCTGCGGCAGAATCTGCTGAAGCAGTCTGTCCACATCATCTTCATGCTTTTCTGCAATCTCTGCATTGAATCCAATTGATTTCTGATCGATACGTTTTTCAACGATTTTTTCGATTCCTTCAAAGGCTCCTCCACAGATGAATAAAATATTCGTGGTATCGATCTGGATCATCTCCTGATGCGGATGCTTTCTTCCTCCCTGTGGAGGTACATTGGCAACTGTTCCTTCAATAATCTTCAGAAGCGCCTGCTGTACACCCTCACCCGATACATCTCTGGTAATCGATGGATTCTCTGATTTTCTTGTAATCTTATCAATCTCATCAATATATATAATTCCATACTCTGCACGTTCAATATCTCCGTCTGCCGCCTGAATGATCTTCAGAAGAATGTTTTCTACATCTTCACCGACATATCCGGCCTCTGTCAATGCTGTTGCATCAGCAATCGCAAACGGTACTCCCAGAATCTTTGCCAGTGTCTGAGCCAGAAGCGTCTTACCGCATCCTGTCGGTCCGAGCATGAGAATATTACTTTTACCAAGATCTACTTCCATATTTCTTCCCGCCATTACACGTTTATAATGATTATAAACAGCTACCGATAATACTTTTTTCGCTTCTTCCTGACCAATGACATATTCATCCAGAAATGCTTTGATCTCTTCCGGTTTTAAAAGATTGATATCCGAGAACGGATTCCATTCTCTTCCGTTCTCGTATTCAAATTCTTCTTCTATAATCTCTGCGCAGACATCCACACACTCATCACAGATATATGCCCCATTCGGACCTGCGATCAGCTTTCTCACCTGATTCTGCGTCTTGTTACAGAACGAGCATCTTACCTGATCATCGTTCTTTCCTGCCATACTTTTCACCTCGTCTGAGGACTGCCCTAGCGGTTCTTGATGACTTCGTCAATCAGACCATACGCTTTGGCTTCTTCCGCAGTCATAAAGTTATCTCTTTCTGTATCTGCGTTGATGACCTCTAACGGCTGTCCTGTATTTTCTGCCAGAATCTGATTCAGTTTCTGACGAGTTTTTAAGATATGATCTGCTGCGATCTGAATCTCTGTTGCCTGTCCCTGAGCTCCGCCAAGCGGCTGATGGATCATGATCTCAGAGTTTGGAAGCGCAAGTCTCTTGCCCTTTGTTCCTCCTGTAAGGAGGAATGAACCCATACTTGCAGCCATACCAATACAGATTGTCTCAATATCGCATTTGATATACTGCATGGTATCATAAATTGCCATTCCGGCTGTTACAGAGCCTCCCGGACTGTTGATGTACAGATGGATATCTTTCTCCGGATCTTCTGCTTCAAGAAACAGAAGCTGTGCAACGATCACACTTGCAGATACATCTGTTACTTCTTCGCCCAGAAATATAATTCTGTCTTTTAATAATCTTGAATAGATGTCGTAAGAACGTTCTCCACGGCTTGTCTGTTCAATGACATAAGGTACTAAACTCATGTATATGCCTCCTGACTATACTATGTTATGATCTGACGTTCTTATTTTTCTACTGCATTCTCAACAAGGAATGTAACAGCTTCCTGAACTGCCAGATCTTCCTTCATCTGTTTCTTCTCGTTCTCACCCATGAATTCTTTCAGTTTCTCAACTTCCATGTTGTAAGATTCAGCCATCTTGGCAAGTTCTTCATCGATCTTCTCATCTGTGATTTCGATATTTTCAGCTTTTGCTACCGCCTCAAGTACAAGACGTGTCTCAATTCTCTTGATTGCCTGTGGTCTCATATCTTCCATCATCTTCTCTGCAGTCAGTCCTGTGAACTGGAAGTACTGCTCAAGAGTGATTCCCTGAGACTGGATTCTCTGTGCAAAATCCTCTACCATCTGAGTTGTCTGTGTCTCGATCATTGGCTGTGGGATCTCGTATTCTGCATTCTTAACAGCCTGCTCTACAGCCTGATCTTCCTGATTTCTCTTTCCGTCTGCTGCTTTCTGCTCTTTGATCTTTGCTTTTACATCTGCTTTGTATTCTTCTAATGTATCGAATTCAGATACTTCTGCTGCGAATTCATCATCGATTTCCGGCAGTTCTTTTGCTTTGATCTCATGAACTGTGCATTTGAATACAGCTTCTTTTCCTTTTAATTCTTCTGCATGATAATCTTCCGGGAAAGTAACTTTTACTTCAACTTCTTTCTCAGCTTCAGCGCCTACTAACTGCTCTTCAAATCCAGGAATGAACGATCCTGATCCGATAGTCAGTGGATAGTTCTCTCCCTTTCCGCCTTCAAATGCTTCACCATCAACAAATCCTTCAAAGTCGAGAATTACTTCATCACCGTCTGCTACCGCACGGTCTGTAACTACAACTTCTCTTGCATTTTTCTCTGCTTCTTCCTGGATCTTAGCGTCTACTTCTTTCTGAGTTACGCGTGTAGATACTTTATCTACTTCCAGTCCTTTATACTCACCGAGTTTTACTTCCGGCTTTGTTGCAACATCTGCTGTAAAGATGAATGATTTTCCTTTTTCAATCTGAACAACGTTGATCTCCGGTCTTGAAACAATCTCAAGTTCACACTCTTCATATGCTTCAGAATATGCCTTAGGGATCAGTGCATTTGCTGCATCATCGTAGAAGATCTCCGGTCCATACATTTTCTCGATCATCTGACGTGGTACTTTTCCTTTACGGAATCCCGGCATAGCGATCTTGTTCTTCTGCTTCATATATGCACTCTGAAGCGCTTTTTCTAAATCATCGGCCGGAACTTCGATAGTAAGTTTCGCCATGTTGTTTTCTAACTTTTCTACCTGTAAACTCATTTACTATTTCCTCCTGTTTCTAACCCGCCTCATGGGTAGCGGAAAAAAGCGGGTATACTACAATACATTCACCACAGAAGTATAACACAAACTCTGGTAAATATCTAGTCCCCGTTTTTGCTTAAATCCGGTGTTTTTCCGCTTTTTTCTTCTATTTTTATTAAATTTTATGAAAAACTATTAAAAGACTATGGAATCTGCGATTTCTTTCGCTTTTTCTTCGCCATCCAGAATCTCGATCAATTTCAGTCCAAAATCAATTGCAGTGCCAACGCCCTGGCTGGTGATAATATTCTCGTCTACTACAACCGCTGTCTCTGTCAGCACGACGTCTTCCATCTCATCTTCCACGCCCGGATAACAGGTTGCCCTCCTGCCTTCCAGTACCCCCAGGCTCTTTAATATGGTAGGTGCCGCACAGATCGCTCCCACATATCTTCCTTCTTTTGCATACTGTTTTACCACATATCTGACTCCGTCATGGTTTTTCAGGTTCAGGGTTCCCGGCATTCCGCCCGGAAGCACAACCATATCAAATTCATCAAAATCTACTTCATCAAATAAATCTTCTGTCTGCACATTGATTCCATGTGCTCCATGTACGATGTAATCATCCATGATGGATATTGTATCTACATATATCTTTGCTCTTCTTAACAGATCAACAACAGTCAGACCTTCAATCTCTTCAAATCCGTCTGCCAATAATACGCATACTTTTTTCATCTTCATTATCCTCCTCATCTCTTATTTATTCTAAATTCTATCACCGTTTACTTTTTCTGTAAACTGTTGTATCATAATTTCACCACAAATGAAAGGAGCCCTATAATATGGAAATAGAACGAAAATATCATGTTGCAAAGCTGCCGGATCAGCTGGAAACTTACCCATGCCGCCTTCTCGAGCAGGGGTATCTGAACACCAATCCCGTTGTACGTATCCGTCGTGATAATGAAAAGTACGAACTCACTTACAAGTCTGCCGGACTGATGTCCCGTCAGGAATATAACCTTCCTCTTGACCGGGAATCCTATCATCATCTTCTTGGCAAGATTGATGGACGCCTGATCAAAAAGAAACGGTATATGATCCCGCTTTCTTCCGGCCTCACCGCAGAGCTTGATATCTTTGAAGGAGACCTTGCGCCTCTTATGCTTGTAGAAGTAGAATTTCAAACCGAAGACGATGCAGATTCTTTCACCGCTCCCGGCTGGTTCGGCGAAGATGTCACTTTTTCCGGAAAATATCATAACAGCTATCTGAGCCGTTTATAAATTGATATTTATCTTTGCGCCACATTTCGTTGCTTTTCCGTGTTTTGTCACGTCTTGTTGCATATCATATCTATTTTATGGTCAGATTGTTATACTAACAGCAATATGTAACTTGTGGAGGTTTAACATGGCAAATCTGCAACTGGCCAAAAACTTATTCTATCTCAGAACCATATCTGGTCTAAAGCAGGATGATATTGCTGATATCTTCAATATCAGCCGTCAGGCCTGCAGCAATTATGAAACCAGTACACGTACGCCGGATCTTGGTTATCTGGCTTCTTTTGCTGCACATTTTCACGTTACTATGGATCAGCTTATCCTCTGTGATCTCGAAGCCGAACATTTTATTCCCGGATCAGAATATCCTTCCGGCATGCGCGAGACGGTTACTCCTTATATGCAGGGAATCGAAAAAAATACCGGTAACTACATCTATCTCACCGAAGAAGAAGTGGATCTTGTATTCGCATTCCGTTCTTCTTCCGATGAGAAGCGTAAACTCGCTACCGGTTTTCTTCACTCAGATAAATAATTGTCTTTCCTTTTTTCCCGACTTTTTCTCAAGCTCCCAGTCCAAATCCATCATGAACTGCATTCATTGCTTTTTCAATATCTTCTTCCGGAATCAGTACCGTAATACGGATCTCGGATGTGGAGATCATATTGATATTGACTCTGGAATTGTATAATGATTCAAACATCTTCGCAGCTACTCCCGGATTACTCATCATTCCGGCTCCAACGATGGAAAGCTTTGCAACCTTTTCATTCCATGTGATATCCTGGATCGTAAGTCTTTCTTTATTCGCATTCAGTACTTCAATCGCATGTTGCAGATCCTCAGATGCAACCGTAAAGGAAATGTCTTTTGTTCCTTCTCTTCCGACAGACTGAAGAATGATATCTACGTTAATATTATTTGCAGCCAGTGTATTAAATACAGCAAATGCCGTCCCCGGCTTATCCTCTAATCCGATAACAGAGATTCTGACTGTATCTTTATCTGCAGCCACACCTGTAACCAGTAATTTTTCCATATTTGAACCCTCCTTGACTACGGTACCTTCTGAACGGTTCAGGCTGGACCGCACCACTAATTCCACATTATATTTTTTTGCCATTTCCACAGAACGGTTGTGAAGAACTTTTGCGCCGAGGCTTGCAAGTTCCAGCATCTCATCATAAGTAACCGCATCCAGTTTTTTTGCAGTTTTTACAACTCTCGGGTCTGCGGTGAACACACCGTCTACGTCTGTGTAGATTTCGCATTTATCAGCATGAAGTACCGCCGCCAGTGCAACGGCTGTTGTATCGGAACCGCCTCTTCCGAGTGTTGTGATATCGTCATATTTATTGACTCCCTGGAATCCGGTTACGATCACGATCTTTCTGGAATCCAGTTCATGCATGATGCGTTCGGTGTCTACTCTTTTAAATCTGGCATTCCCGTAACGGGATGTGGAGTGCATCATAACCTGAAAAGCATTCAGGGATACAGCAGGTACATCCAGTGCCTGCATTGCCATAGCCATCAGGGATACCGACACCTGTTCTCCTGTAGTAAGCAGCATATCCAGTTCTCTTTTTTTTGCGTCCGGATTGATCGTATTCGCCAGTGCGATCAGTTCATCTGTAGTATCTCCCATTGCAGAAAGTACAACCACCACGTCATGTCCGGCCCTGTAATCTTCAATGCAGCGTTTTGCCACATTAAATATCCTGTCTTTATTGGCAACAGAACTGCCGCCAAATTTCTTAACTATTAACATGTTTCCTCCTGTGACAGACCAATCTGATTAATCCTGGATACGGATCATATGTACGATCTGCTCTTTGTAAAGTTTTGATCTGGTCTCATAATCACCTTCCATCATAACAGGTGTTACGAATCCAAATTCATCTTCCAGTTCCGGAACGTTTACGACTTCAATCTCTCCGTATGATTCTTTCAGCTGTGGAATCAGTTTTTCTTTATCTCCCTTAATTCTCACAAAGAATCTTCTCTTGGAATCCGCCTTATCTTCCAGTTGGAGCTTTTCTTCTTTCCACATTGTCATAATATTACGGTTCAGATGTTTTGCTTCGTCTACCACATCTGCAACTACGGCACTTGCAGTCGGAAGTTTTCCCGCCCCGCTTCCATAGAACATCGCATCTCCCAGTACATTTCCATGCACAAAGATTGCATTAAATACATCATTGACATTGTAGAGCGGATGATCCGGATATAACATACATGGTGCTACGATCGCATGCAGTCTGTTGCCCGCATAACGTCTGCTGGACGCCAGCAGCTTGATCGTTGTTCCCATTGCCTTTGCATATTTCATATCTTCTACCGTAATCTCTGTGATTCCCTCACAGTAGATATCTTCAAAATCGACCTGCTGTCCCGAGATCAGGGATGACAGGATTGCGATCTTTCTGCAGGCATCGTAACCTTCTACATCAGCTTCCGGATTTCTTTCCGCATATCCATTTGCCTGTGCTTCTTTCAGGACGGTATCATAATCTGCCCCTTCGTAAAACATCTTGGACAGCATATAATTTGTCGTTCCGTTTAAGATTCCGGTGATCTCCTCGATCTCGTCTGCAGTCAGAGAAGAATTCAGCGGACGGATGATTGGAATACCCCCTCCGACACTTGCCTCAAACAGGAAATTAATATTATGTTCTGCTGCAATGGAAAGCAGCTCTGCTCCGTGCTTTGCCACCAGTGCCTTATTTGATGTTGCCACACTCTTTCCGGCCTGCAGGCAGCGTTTTACAAATGTATACGCCGGTTCGATACCACCCATCACTTCCACAACAATCTGTACCTCTTCATCTGATACGATCGTCTCGAAATCATGTATGATCTTGTCCTGCACCGGATCTCCCGGGAAGTCTTTCATGTCCAGCACATATTTGATATTCAGTTCTTCACCGATTCTCTGATTGATACGTGCCCCGTTGGTATTGATGACTTCTACCACTCCGGAACCCACTGTCCCGTATCCCATTACTGCTATATTGATCATATATTCCCTCCCTTTAGCCGTTCGCGATCTTCTTCAGGTATGCATTGATAAATGAATCAATATCACCATCCATTACGGCATTTACATTACTGTTTTCCTCATTTGTACGATGGTCTTTCACCAGTGTATATGGCTGCATAACATAAGACCTGATCTGATTGCCAAATCCGATATCTTTCACTTCACCCCGGATATCTGATACTTTTTCAGCCTGCTCCTGTTCTTTCATGAGTTGCAGCTTTGCTTTTAACATCTGCATTGCTTTTTCTTTGTTGTGGTGCTGTGACCTTTCATTCTGACACTGTACCACAATTCCGGTTGGCAGATGCGTAATACGTATTGCGGAAGACGTCTTATTTACATGCTGTCCTCCGGCACCACTTGCGCGGTATGTATCAATCTTCAGATCATCATCTGCAATCTCAATATCGATATCATCTTTCAGATCCGGCAGTACATCGCACGATGCAAAAGATGTCTGGCGTTTTCCTGCCGCATTAAACGGTGAAATACGCACCAGCCTGTGGACACCTTTTTCTGATTTCAGATAGCCATAGGCATTCTCACCATTCACTTCAAATGTAACTGCTTTAATTCCGGCGATATCTCCGTCCAGGAAATCCAGCACCTGAAGTGTGAATCCCTTTCTCTCTGCCCACCGGCTGTACATACGGTAAAGCATACCTGCCCAATCACAGGATTCTGTTCCGCCGGCTCCGGCATGTATCGTCATGATCGCATTGCAGGAATCATATTCGCCTGACAACAGTGTCTGGATCTTCAGCTTTTCAAACACTTCTTCAAATGTATGGATCTCTTCCTCCAGTTCTTTTACCATCTCCGGATCTTCATCTTCATATCCCATCTCGATCAAAAGACCGATATCTTCATAAGAACTGTAGAGATTATGGATTGTCTCCACAAGTTCTTTCAGATTCTTCAATTCTTTCATCAGTTCCTGTGATTCTTCCGGATTATCCCAGAATCCAGGTTCTTCTATCTTTCGTTCCAGTTCTTCGATTCTCCGCTCTTTTCCTGCAACGTCAAAGTGAATCCCTCATTTCGGCAAGAGGTTCTTCATAAGCGTTCATTATTGTTTTGAACTGATCTAATTCAACCACATTTCCACCTCTTTCTTTTCTTATATTCTTCTTTATCTGGCAGCCGGGTTATCCCTGCCGCCGTCATCTCATATCATATACGTCTGCATTCTGAAATTAATTCTTCCGTCCGCAGCACTGTTTGTATTTCTTTCCGCTTCCACACGGGCATGGATCGTTTGGATATACTTTCTTTTCGGCACGTTTCTTCGGCTCACGTACTCCTGTATCATCCTTGTTCGTTCCGGTTACTTTTGCAACCTGTTCTCTTTCTACCTTCTGTTCCAGTTTGACATGCAGGATCGTACGTACCGTATCTTCCTCAATGCTTCTTGTCATCTCATCAAACATCTCGTATCCGATCATCTTGTACTCAACCTTTGGATCTCTCTGACCGTAAGCCTGAAGACCGATTCCCTGACGCAGCTGATCCATATCATCGATATGATCCATCCATTTTGCATCAATCACTTTCAGGAGAACGACACGCTCAATCTCACGCATATGCTCCGGCTCCGGAAATTCTGATTCTTTCGCCTCGTAAACTTTTGCCGCACGTTCTTTCAGCATATGCTTCAGTTCCGTCTGACTGATATCTTTGACATCTTCTTCCGTGATCACTTCCATCGGAATCGTATTCCGGATCGTCAGATTCAATTCTGTCAGATTCCACTCATCATAATCCTGATCCGGACTGGTCACCATGTCTACCGTATTTTCCACATAATCATTCATCATGTGGAAGATAGAATCGCGCATGTTATCTCCATCCAGCACGTGGCGTCTTTCTTCGTAAATAATCTCTCTCTGTTCATTCATTACCTGGTCATATTCCAGCAGATTTTTACGGATTCCGAAGTTGTTGCTCTCGATCTTTTCCTGCGCTTTTTCAATCGCACTGGAAAGCATCTTATGCTCGATCTGCTCGCCGTCTTCCACACCAAGTGTATTGAACACATTCATCAGTCTTTCCGATCCGAACAGTCTCATCAGATCATCTTCCAAGGAAATGTAGAATCTGGATTCTCCCGGATCCCCCTGACGTCCGGAACGTCCACGCAGCTGGTTATCGATACGTCTGGATTCATGCCGCTCGGTTCCGATGATCTTAAGACCTCCGGCCGCCCTTGCTTCATCATCCAGTTTGATATCCGTACCACGGCCTGCCATGTTTGTTGCGATGGTTACCGCATCATGGATACCTGCCTGTGCAACGATTTCAGCTTCCAGTTCATGGAACTTAGCATTCAGTACGTTGTGTTTGATGCCGCGGCGCTTTAACATACCACTTAACAGTTCCGAATTATCGATCGTGATCGTACCAACCAGTACCGGCTGGTGTTTTGCGTGCGCCTCTTCAATTGCATCGCACACAGCTCTGAACTTTTCTTTCTGTGTCTTATACACTGCATCTTCCAGATCCTGACGCTTTACAGGCACGTTTGTTGGAATCTCAATAACATCCATTCCGTAAATTTCACGAAATTCTTTTTCTTCTGTCAGAGCTGTACCTGTCATACCTGACTTTTTCGTATATTTATTGAACAGATTCTGGAATGTAATAGTTGCCAGGGTCTTGCTTTCCCGCTTAACCTTTACATGTTCTTTTGCTTCGATTGCCTGATGCAGTCCGTCCGAATAACGGCGTCCCGGCATGATACGTCCGGTAAATTCATCCACGATCAGCACTTCATCATCTTTTACTACATAATCCTTGTCACGGAACATCAGATTGTGTGCACGTAATGCAAGAATAATATTGTGCTGGATCTCCAGATTATCCGAATCTGCAAGGTTATCGATATGGAAGAACTTTTCAACTTTCTTTACACCATCTTCGGTAAGGTTGATATTCTTCTCCTTTTCATTAACAATGAAATCTCCTGTTTCTTCAATGTCCTCACCCATGATGGCATTCATCTTGGTGAATTCTCCGCTTGCCTCACCACGTTCCAGCTGACGTGCAAGTATATCACATGCTTCGTAAAGCTTTGTAGATTTCTCGCTCTGTCCGGAAATGATAAGTGGTGTCCTCGCCTCATCGATCAGTACGGAATCGACCTCATCGATCAGTGCATAGTTCAACCCTCTCTGCACAAGCTGTTCTTTATAAATAACCATGTTATCTCTCAGATAATCAAATCCGAGTTCGTTATTTGTCACATATGTGATGTCACAATCATATGCGGCACGTCTCTCATCATTATCCATGCTGTTCAGTACCACACCTACAGTCAGTCCGAGGAATTCATGTACCTGTCCCATCCATTCTGCATCACGTTTTGCCAGATAATCATTGACAGTTACAACATGTACGCCTTTTCCTTCCAGTGCATTCAGATAAGACGGCAGAGTTGCGACCAGTGTCTTACCTTCACCGGTTTTCATCTCTGCAATACGCCCCTGATGCAGGATGATTCCACCGATGATCTGTACGCGGTAATGCTTCATTCCCAACACACGGCTTGCCGCTTCTCTCACTACTGCATAAGCCTCCGGGAGAATATCATCTAAAGTCTCGCCATTTTCCAGACGGTCCTTAAATTCTTTTGTCTTTGCTTTCAATTCTTCATCTGAAAGCCGCTGCATATCTTCATCCAGTGCCATAACCGCATCTGCGATCGGATATACTCTTTTCAACTCATTCTGACTGTGAGTTCCAAATATTTTCTGTATAATATTCATTCGATGTATACTCCTTATTTCTCTTTAAGGCCGCGAAACGACCACTTTATCCATTATTTTATCACTATCCATACCTCAATTCAACTGATTTATAAAGTGTTAACACTTTATTTACGACCTGTTTATAGAGGATTACTTTTTGATTCCGCATGGCACATTAATGATATTCTTTTATCACTTCATACGGAATCCTGCCACCAAAGAGATCAAGCGCACTTCCAATCGTAAAATCAACCTTTCCGTTTCCGGTTCTGCATATCTGTTCCAGATCCTCCATACTTCCGATACCTCCTGCATAAGTCACCGGAATGTCTGCCTGCTTCAGGATCCCTATCAGCTCCTGTTCTATTCCGGAAGCTTTCCCTTCCACATCCACACCATGTACCAGAAATTCGTCGCAATAACCGGACAGTCTGCCAAGGATCTCCGTTCCAAGCTCCACATTGGTAAATGTCTGCCAGCGGTCAGTTACGATATAATATCTTCCGTCCTTCTTCCTGCAGCTCAGATCCAGAACCACATGTTCTTTTCCCACTGCCATACATAATTTTTTCAGATTATCCCAGTAGATTTCACCATTTTTGAATACATAAGAAGTCACGATCACATGGCTTGCTCCTGCCCGGATATATTCCGAAGCATTGTCTGCCGTAATTCCGCCTCCGATCTGTAATCCTCCCGGATACGCATGCAATGCCTTTAATGCCTGTTTTTTTGTCTGTCCGTAATATTCCGACGATGCCGGATTCAGGAGAATGACATGTCCCCCTTTCAGTCCGTCTTTTTTATACATTTCCGCAAAATAATCGGCTCCCTGATCTGCCGCGAAATTCTCTTCCGCCTGGTCTCCCTGATCCCGAAGGCTCCCCCCGACAATCTGTTTTACTTTTCCGTTATGTATATCAATGCATGGTCTGAATTTCATAAATGTTTATCTCCTTTTTGCGTTTTCAACCATTTTACCATACTAAAGTACAGCCGTCCAGTTTGCCGCGAATGCCCCGGACAACAACGAAGGATGCCGGAAGGATATTTTTCCTTCACCCCGGCATCCTTGTTTTGTACTTTTTGTCTTACCTTGCAGCAATCAGGTGTCCCTTTTCCTATCTGGTATTATCCGTATCATTTTTTCCTGTATCATTTTTTTCCGTATCGTCCGGATCCAGATCATCTACGATATCATCCACACCGTCTTCTACACCATCTTCCACTTCATTTACTGCGTTATCATCTGTATTATTTGTATTATTTCCACAGCCGGTCAGCCCCGACATTGCTCCTGCACACATTAATATCAGCAGCATTTTTTTCCATTGTTTCATTGTACAATCTTCCTTTCGTATATTTTTCATCTGTCATCAGTAATATCTGCATTTTTTGAAAATATATACAAAATCCGTATGCTGCTGATACTGGTATTTTTTTACATTTCTACAGTCTCTCTGCTATCACACCACTTCTGTATGCTGCAAGGAGCACTTCCAGATCTGCGATCTGTTCTTTCAGATGTCTTCCCACATCGGTATCTTCCACTTTTTTACGTTCCAATGTCCGTTTAACTACGGTACTGTCTGAATGTATATCACTTTCCTTCTCAATGGCCGCTTCTGTAGATTCAAACGGCTCATGCGCAGCCAGGATCAGTCCATAAGAATTGTAAATCAATGTATATCCTGCAATACCTGTTTCTTTCTGATACGCTCTCGAAAATCCACCATCGATCACCAGAACTTTTCCGCCGCACTTGATCGGTTTTTCCCCATCTTTGCATTTTACCGGTACATGACCGTTGATAATATGCGCATCTTTATTTTCCAGTCCGAATTCTTTCAGTATATGGCAGATTACCTTTTCATCTTCCAGCAACAGATAATATGGATTTTTCTTCTCTTTATGTGTCTCTTTTTCTGCCAGGAAATAACGTTCGAACGTCGCCATCTTGTCTTTACCGAACAGTGGTGAATTCTCGCTCAGCCAGATATACCACATAATGTCTTTTCCACGTTCTTTTTCCTTAGAATCCATAGCATAGAATCCTTTTCTTACATAACTTTCAAGGACTTCATAGAGACCTTTTCCCTTATATGTATGACCGAAAATCCTCACACTCTTCAGATTGCCATCTTCTTTTAATGGTACACAGCCATGATATAACAGATTTCCATTATACACTTTATATAATCCGCCTTTGTTCAACAGGAAATGCATATGGCTCTGTAATTTTTCACAGTTTTCAAATGCCCTTTCCAAACGCTCCATAATATCCTCTTCTTCTTTGGTAAGTGCATATGGCTTTTTCGGGTCAATTGTCGGAAAATTCGAATCCAGCATTTTATATTCTTTCCCATCCAGTTCAATTGTACCCTTTTCATAGTCAATATGATGCAGGAGATTGCGTTTATCCAGTTTAAATCCCGGATTTTTCTTGATAATCTGCCCTTCTACCTTGAACTGGATCACCGAAATCGCTTTGTGCATCTTCACATCCAGCAGCATCTCACTTGCACTGTAATTCGGACTGCCTTTTAATTTGAAACATTCGCACGGATCATCCCGATATGTATTCATGGCAAATGTTGCCAGCGGAAGCAGATTGATTCCATATCCTTCTTCCAGAATGTCCAGATTTCCATATCTCGCACAGATACGGATCACATTGGCAATACATCCTCTCTGCCCGGCTGCCGCACCCATCCACAGGACATCATGGTTGCCCCACTGGATATCTACCGAATGATAGTCCATCAGCTTGTCCATGATAATATGCGGTCCCGGTCCTCTATCATAAATATCCCCCACAATATGCAGATGGTCTACCGTCAGCCGTTGGATCAGTTCACTCATGGCAATAATAAATTTCTCTGCCCTTCCGATGCGGATGATCGTGCTTACGATTGCATTATAGTAAGACTCTTTATCCGTCATATCCTTTTTCTCCGTGATCAGCTCTTCAATCACATATGCAAAATCTGCGGGCAATGCTTTTCTGACCTTTGATCTGGTATACTTGCTGGCGGTTCTTTTGCAGATTTCGATCAGGCGATATAGTGTGATCTTATACCAGTCTTCCATATTCTTTTCCGTCTTCTTGATCCGGTCCATCTTCTCTTTCGGATAATAAATAAGAGTAGCAAGCGTCTGTTTGTCCCTGCTACTCAAAGTATTACCGAATACATCATCAATTTTACGGCGCACAGAACCAGAGCCATTCTTTAAAACATGTGCGAATGCCTCGTATTCCCCATGAATGTCCGTCAGAAAATGTTCTGTACCCTTTGGCAGATTTAAGATTGCCTGCAGATTGATGATCTCTGTAGAAGCTTTGGCGATGGTTGGATACAGTTGAGAAAGTCTTTCCAGATAACGTTCCTCCAATTGTCTCATAATTACCTCCCGGTCTCCCCTTTATTTTTTAAGATGCCGGGATTGTGTGAGCACAAAGCACAGAACAATCCACAGGCATCATAGATGGGACTTTAGATTCCAATATCTTATATCATATCACATTTTAAAACTGGATCACATCTGACATATCATATCTTCCGGCCGGTTTTCCTGCCAGGAACTTTGCAGCCTCCACTGCTCCTTTTCCAAATACCGCTTTGGAATACGCTGTATGTTTGAACTCGATCACTTCATCCTGCCCTGCAAAGAGCACCTCATGATCTCCAACGATCGTTCCTCCGCGTACAGCTGAAATTCCGATTTCTTTTCCGTCGCGTTTCTGGCGCACCTGGCTTCTATCATATACATAATGATACTGATTATCCGCTGCTTCATTGATAGAATCAGCCAGCGCAAGTGCAGTACCGCTTGGTGCATCCAGCTTCTGATTATGGTGCTTCTCTACCAGTTCGATATCATATCCTGCCGGTGAAAGTACCTTAGTAGCATCCTGAAGGATCTTCAGAAGCAGGTTGATTCCAAGTGACATATTTGCAGATTTTAAAACTGCAACTTTCTTTGCAGATTCTTCCACCTTTGCAAGCTGCTCTTCTGAAAGTCCTGTTGTACAAAGTACGACCGGCACCTGCTTCTCCACGCAATAACCCAACAATTCATCTGCTGCCGCTGCATTCGAAAAATCAATGATAACGTCCGCTTCCACATCGCACGCACCAATGTTCTCAAATACAGGGTACTCATTTGGCACTTTGGTGTATTTATCAATACCTGCTACAAGTTCAATTCCTTCTGTGTTCTTGATAATATCTGTAATAACACGTCCCATATGTCCGTTACATCCATGCATAATTGCTTTTACCATATTCTTGTCCTCCTCTGTATACATGCTTCTTCCGGGCGTATGCCGGTAAAAACAAAGGATACCATAGACGTATGATATCCTTCTGTCTTTTTATTATACTAACTGAATACCGAAATCTTTCATTGCCTGAGCAAGATTCTTCTCATGTTCAGGGGATATCTCTGTAAGCGGCATGCGAAGCGGGCCACAGTCGATTCCCATCAGCTGCATTGCTTTCTTAACCGGGATTGGATTCACTTCACAGAATAACTGATCAATCAGAGGGAGTGCCTTCAGCTGAAGTTCTGCACTTCCTTTCACATCCCCTTCAAAATACTTCTCACAAATGTCATGTGCTGCATCCGGTGCCACATTCGACAGTACAGAGATCACACCTTTTCCTCCAAGTGATAATACCGGCACGATCTGATCATCATTTCCTGAATAGAGGTCAACATTACCGTCTGTCAGGTTCATGATCTTTGCAACCTGTGAGATATTTCCTGATGCTTCTTTGATACCCACGATATTATCTACATCTTTTACCAGTCTTGCAACTGTTGCAGGTTCAATATTACAGCCTGTTCTGCTGGCAACACTGTACATAATGATCGGTGCCGTCACTTCTTTTGCTACCGCACTGAAATGTCCGATAAGTCCGTTCTGTGTTGCTTTATTGTAATAAGGTGTAACCAGAAGCAGACCGTCTGCTCCATACTCGGAAGCTTCTTTTGACATGTCTATTGCAGTACGTGTACAATTGGAACCTGTTCCCGCGATAACCGGAACTCTCTTATTCACACGGTCGATTGTAAATTTCACACACTGCATGTGTTCTTCTTCTGTCATGGTAGCAGACTCTCCTGTTGTACCACAGATTACAATGCTGTCTGTTTTATGTGCACAATGAAACTCGATCAACTCATCAAGTCTGTCATAGTTAATACTTCCATCTTCATTAAATGGTGTGACTATTGCCACGCCGGCTCCTGTAAAAATAGCCATAGTGATCCTCCTGACTTTCATATAATCTAATGAAATTCTATCATCAATTAAATATGATGTCAATCCGAACCCTTATCGAAAATTCATCCTTTACACCGGCTCATCCATACATTCCAGCTTGCTGACCGATACCTCGTAGGCAACTCTTTTCTGTGTTTCTGTTTCTGTGATCTTCTTCGTATATTCACGGCTCTGAATTCTTCCAACCACCTGCACGTGCTCCCCAACTTCAAATGCAGAAGCGAATCTGGCATTCCTTCCCCAGCAGATACATGGAATGTAATCGGATTTCCCGTACGGTCTGTTCACTGCCAGCAACAGATCTGCGATTTCCCTTCCCAGCGGTGTTTTTCTATATACCGGCTGTTTACAGATATATCCATCCAGTAAGATTTGATTCGTCTTTGCCCCGTCAAGCTCTTCTTCAATAAAAAAGAGTTCTCTGACAAAAACAGAAAGGATCAATCTGTTTTTCATCTCTTCGTGCCTGTTGTAAGACCGGAATTGTCCGTTTACCATAATAAATTCCCCTGTATAATCTTTCGAAACATCTATCAGACGTTCTGAAATCATCAGCGGTATCCTGTCTTTGGAATTACTGAGTCTTTTCACATCCACTTCTACCATATAAAAGCCTTCTCCGAATACTTCATGGCTGAATAAAAACGGGGATACGATTTCTCCCATCATAGTTACCTGGTTGTTCTCAATCATCTTATCTGACATAATTTTGTAATCTCCCTTCCTCTGGATCGTATTTTAAGTCATTACAAAGTCTATGAATCAAATCAGCATTTTAGAACTAAATACTTGTAAATTTCAAAAAATGTGATAAACTAATGTGGTTGCAGATAATAATAGGTAGAGAAAAGGAAGATTCGTAATGAAGACAAAACGTGAAGATGTACGTAATATCGCGATTATTGCCCATGTTGACCATGGTAAGACAACATTAGTAGATGAATTATTAAAGCAAAGCGGTGTATTCCGTGAAAATCAGGAAGTAGCAGAACGTGTCATGGACTCTAACGATATCGAAAGAGAACGTGGAATCACGATCCTCTCCAAGAATACTGCCGTCACCTATAACGGTGTAAAAATCAATATTATAGATACTCCGGGACATGCTGATTTCGGCGGCGAAGTAGAACGTGTCCTTAAAATGGTTAATGGTGTTATCCTCGTTGTTGATGCGTTCGAGGGTGCTATGCCGCAGACCAAATTTGTACTCCGCAAGGCAATGGAGTTAAAACTTCCGGTCATCGTATGTATCAATAAGATTGACCGTCCGGAAGCAAGAGCCGAAGAAGTTATCGATGAAGTTCTGGAACTGCTCATTGACCTTGGTGCTTCTGATGAACAGTTAGACTGCCCATTCGTATACGCATCCGCTAAGAATGGTGTGGCTGCACTTGAGATTTCGGATGAAATGAAAGACATGAAGCCTCTGTTTGAGACCATTCTGGATTATATTCCTGCACCAGAAGGTGATCCGGAAGCTCCGACTCAGGTTCTGATCAGTACGATCGACTATAATGAATATGTTGGACGTATCGGTGTTGGTAAAGTAGATAACGGTACGATCGCAGTTAACCAGGACATGGTTGTTGTCAACCATCATGATCCTGACAAACAGAAGAAAGTTAAGATCAGTAAATTATATGAATTTGACGGTCTGCAGAAAGTAGAAGTAAAAGAAGCATCTATCGGTGCAATCGTGGCAATTTCAGGTATCTCTGACATTTCCATCGGTGATACACTCTGCTCACCTGAAAATCCGACACCAATTCCGTTCCAGAAGATTTCTGAACCAACAATCTCTATGGATTTCGTTGTAAATGACAGTCCGTTTGCCGGACAGGAAGGAAAATATGTAACTTCCCGTCACTTACGTGATCGTCTGATGCGCGAACTGAACACAGATGTCAGCCTTCGTGTTGAAGATACCGAAAACATGGACGCATTCAAAGTATCCGGACGTGGTGAACTTCACCTTTCCGTTCTAATCGAGAATATGAGACGTGAAGGATATGAATTCGCAGTCAGCAAAGCTGAGGTTCTGTATCACAAAGACGAGAATGGTAAACTTCTTGAGCCAATGGAGATTGCTTACATTGATGTACCTGATGAATACACTGGTGTCGTTATTGATAAACTGAGCCAGAGAAAAGGTGAATTACAGACAATGGGTGCTGCCAATGGTGGATATACACGTCTTGAGTTCCGTATCCCATCCCGTGGTCTGATCGGTTACCGTGGTGATTTCCTGACAGACACAAAGGGAAATGGTATCATGAACACTGCATTCGACGGATACGCTCCATATAAGGGAGATATCCAGTATCGTAAACAGGGATCTCTGATTGCATACGAGACCGGTGAGTCTGTAACTTATGGTCTGTACAGTGCTCAGGAGCGTGGAACACTCTTCATCGGTGCCGGTGAAAAAGTTTATTCCGGTATGGTCATCGGTGAAAATGCAAAAACAGATGATATCGAAGTAAATGTATGTAAGACCAAGCATCTTACCAATACTCGTTCTTCCAGCGCAGATGATGCACTTCGTCTGACACCTCCGACGGTCCTCAGTCTGGAGCAGGCAATCGACTTCATCGATACAGATGAACTTCTGGAGGTTACTCCGGAATCACTCCGTATTCGTAAAAAGATTCTGGATCCTAAGATGAGAAAACGTGTAAATCGCTAATGAATAAACATTTACGGTTATAACTGACCGCACGAAAGCGGCAGAAAATAAAATATATAAAACAGTTTTTGTTCACGAAAACCTGACAATTTATATATTTTATTTTCTGCCGCTTTTTTGTTCTCATCTGCAGCACACATTACTAAAAATTTTTCTTCTCCATTGTTCTTCATTTTGATATGATATCTTTCTTTGGGATATTGGCAAATATCTTTTTTTCACTTATACTGGAATTACAGCGAAAATCTATATAAAAGAAAGGAATCCACGAATGAAAGAACTGATTTCTCACCTTCTCAAACAGGTGGCCGCAATTCTGGAATATGTGATTGCATTTATGCTTGCGATCGGTATCATACTGCTTTGCCTTCGTATGGTATGTTCACTTCAGTATATTCCGAATCTGAACACCTATCCGAATTACGATGATCTTCTCGAGGTTTGTTTTAATCTGATCATCGGTGTCGAATTGATCCGTATGATGTATTCGCACTCTCCGAGTACCGTATTTGAGGTTCTGCTTTTTGCGATTGCAAGACACATCATTATGGACCACACTTCCATCTACAGCAGTCTGATCGGCGTCTGTTCCATCGCAGTCTTATTTGCAACCAGAAAATTCTTATTCTCAGAATTCGACATAGCAGACGAAACGGTATTCCGTGCTTCAACCAAGGCTAAAGTTGTCAACAAGATTCTCAGCGTGAGCATTCCGCATGAAGCAGATGATACCCTTTCCAATGTACTGCTGCGGCATCTCGAAGAACAGAATATCACGCCCCGTGTTGGTGCATGTTATTACTTCCACGATTGCGGTCTGCGGGTTGCCAAACTTCATGATGGAAAAATTTCAAGAATTCAGGTAATTCGTGCTATACATTAGCGGCCAAACATGTTATACTACACATATCAGATAGATTGCCGGTTCGAGTAACAATTGTCAGATTATAATTCATTTATTTGATGATTGTATAACGTGCAATTATTTGAAATTATGTCGCAAAGGAGTTGGGCATCATGAAATTTATTATTATTGGGAAGAACATCGATGTAACACCAGGCTTAAGAGAAGCCGTAGAAAGCAAATTAGGAAAGTTAGAAAGGTACTTCACTCCGAATACAGAGATCCATGTAACCTTAAGCGTACAAAAAGGGCATCAGAAGATCGAAGTAACTATTCCTGTAAAGGGTGGACTGGTTCGTTCTGAACAGGAAAGTTCAGATATGTATGTATCAATTGATCTGGTAGAAGAAGTGATCGAACGCCAGCTTCGCAAATATAAAAACAAACTGGTAGCAAGAGAACAGGAAGGCGGTAACTTCAAGCAGGAGTTCTTTGAAGAAGATGACAAGATTGAAGACGCCGGTGAGATTAAAATTGTACGTACCAAAAAATTCGGATTTAAACCTATGTATCCGGAAGATGCATGTGTACAGATGGAACTTCTTGGACATGATTTTTATGTATTCTGTAACGCAGAGTCTGACGAGGTAAATGTTGTATATAGACGTAAGAACGGAACATTTGGATTGATCGAACCAGAATTTTCTTAAAATTCTATATAAAATGCAACACAATACCTGCAATGCAGGATGCAAAAAAGAGACGGCAGCCTATCATGCCGTCTCTTTTTTATTTCCTGTATGCACTAGAAACCATCAAAGCAATTATTCCAAAACCGTTGGCACACCGTCAATCTCAGCATAATAACACTCTTCTTTCGGTGTCATGTCTGCCTGTGCGTTCGTCCCTTCCGTAATTGCATGCATCACCTGTTCCAGTTCCGTCTTCGGAATCAGTACTTCCAATTCTACTTTATCCGTATATACCGTATCCAGTATCTTCAGCTCTCTCTGGGCCAGAATGTACTGGATCTTACCGAATGTTGTATAATCTGTCTCTATATGAAGTTTCACCCCTAGAATCTTTGTTATCATGACCGATGCCTGCAGACCGGCTTTCACAGCTTGTGAATAAGCCCGAACCAGCCCTCCTGTCCCAAGCAGTGTACCGCCGAAATAACGTGTTACAACCACAGCCACATTCCTCAGTTCATTTCCAAGCAATACATCCAACATTGGTTTTCCGGCCGTTCCGTTCGGCTCTCCGTCATCACTGCAGCGCTGAAGCTGTCCTCTCTCTCCGATCACATATGCAAAACAGTTATGTCTGGCATCCCAGTATTGCTTTTTTGTCTTTTCTATAAATTCCAGTGCTTCTTCTTCATTCTCCACCGGTATTACAGATGCGATAAATCTTGATTTTTTTTCTACAATCTCATCTTCTCCGCCCTGATAGATGGTTCTGTATTCTGGTAACATTTTGTCGTCCTTTCGTATAATTTGTAAATTTATACATAATATAATACCTAATTTCTTAAGATTTTCCTAGTCTAATATGAAGTTTTCATTTTTTTCTTTATAAAAGAGTGTACATTTGCTATAATAACCTGGTATAAAGGAGGCCTAAACGCATGAATTATGGAAAGAAAAAGGCTGCGAAAAGGCAGAAAAAAATAACGTCCAAATCTACGATGCAGGGAAAACGTATCGTTGTCCGTTTATTCAAAGCATTACTGATCTGTATTGTTCTTGCAGCAGTAGTCGGAGTAGCCGGCGGCGGTCTTTTTATAAAAAAGATCATTGATGATACTCCTCATGTCTCCGCATCTGACGTTAAACCGAAAGGATTTACCACTTTCGTCTACGCCGATGACGGCAGCACAGAGATTGAACGATTTGTATCTTCCGGTTCTAACAGGGTATACAAATCCGTTGATGAGATACCAAAAGATCTGCAGCATGCTTTTGTTGCGATTGAAGATGAACGTTTTTACAAACACAACGGTATAGATTTGCAGGGTATTGCCCGTGCTGCAGTAGTCGGCATTGCAAGAGGTGGTAATTTCACTGAAGGTGCCAGTACTCTTACACAGCAGCTGATCAAGAACAATGTGTTCCCGAACTTTACCAAAGAAAAAACGTTTTATGACAAATTCCAGCGTAAGATCCAGGAACAGTATCTTGCTTTACAGATTGAAAAGAAAATGGATAAAAGCGAGATCATTGAAAGTTATTTGAATACGATCAATCTTGGGCAGAACTGTCTCGGGGTTCAGGCTGCATCGCAGCGTTATTTCGGAAAAGATGTATCTGATCTGACCTTATCTGAATGTGCAGTCATTGCCGGAATCACACAAAGTCCAAGTACTTATGATCCGATCACTCATCCGGATAACAATAAAGTAAGACGCAATAAAGTATTAAAGAATATGCTGGAACAGGATTATATCAGCCAGAAACAATATGATGAAGCACTTGCCGATGATGTATATGCGCGGATCCAGACAACCAATACTGCTTCTCAGGCAGATAATACCTATAGTTATTTTGTTGATGCACTTGCCCAGCAAGTTATTCAGGATCTGAAAGACCAGCTTGGTTATACTGATACGCAGGCTTATAATGCTGTTTACAGCGGCGGTCTTAGTATTTATTCTACACAGAATCAGACCATGCAGCAGATCTGCGATGAAGAAGCCAATGATGATTCCAATTATCCTGGACTGAAAGAATATGGTCTGGATTATGCACTGACTGTAACCCGTGCCGATGGATCAACGGAAAATTATGGCAGCAATAACATCAAGAATTATGTAAAAGAAACTTACGGAAAAGATCAGGGACTTTTATATTCCAGCGAAGATGCTGCCAGAGCAATGGTAGAAGAATGGAAAGCAACAATTGCCAGGGAGGGAGATACTTATGATGAACGTATCACGATCACTCCGCAGCCACAGTCTTCTATCACGATCATGGATCAGAAGACCGGACAGATCAAAGCAATGGTCGGCGGACGTGGAGAAAAAGCTTCCAGCCTTGGTCTTAACAGAGCCTACCAGGGTTCTAAGAGACAGCCGGGATCTACATTCAAGATTCTTGCGGCTTATGCACCGGCATTAGATTCCTGTGACAAAACTCTTGCAACAACAATTGATGATGAACCATATACACTGAAAAACGGACAGGTTTTAAGAAATGCCAATAAGCAATATGGCGGTACTACAACTCTCCGTGAAGGTATCAAACGTTCCATCAACGTAGTAGCTGTAAAATTAAGTGATGAGATCACTCAGGAATTAGGCTATGAGTATTGTCAGAAATTCGGAATCAGTACTCTTGTAAAAAATAAGACGATCAATGGAAAAGTGTTCGATGACAGCACTTCCCAGACTCTTGCTCTTGGTGGTATCACAGAAGGTGTCTACAATTACGAAATGTGTGCAGCATATGCAACGATTGCCAACGGCGGCGAATATAATAAACCAACGCTTTACAGCAAAGTAGTTGACCATGATGGCAATGTCCTTCTGGATGGTACCGGCGAATCACATACCGTACTCAAAGACAGTACAGCATACCTTCTCACCAGCGCAATGGAAGATGTCGTCAATTCCGGTACCGGTACTGCATGCCAGCTTCCTAATATGCCGGTAGCCGGTAAAACTGGTACCACAACTTCCAACAAAGACTTATGGTTCTGTGGATTTACACCATATTATACCTGTGCCGTATGGGGAGGATATGATGACAACAAGGAATGTGATTATGACACAAGTTTCCGTTTCAGACTCTGGAAAGGTATCATGAGCCGTATTCACGAGAATCTGGAAGAAAAAGATTTCAAAGTTCCTTCTTCCGTTGAACGTAAAAGCATCTGTACAATTACAGGAAAACTCGCAGGAAGCGGATGCCCGTCTATTACAGAATATTTTGCAAAAGACACACTGCCTACCGAAACATGTTCCGGACATGGATATTCATACGGAAGCAAATCGAACTCTTCCACAGAAGACGACAGCAATTCTACTGCTAATACTTCCGGCGATTCCAATAGAGAAAACGGCAGTAATTCAACGACCGGCAATACAACCGGTAACACAGCAACCGGCGGCGATACAACCGGCGGTACTACAACGGGCGGCTCAACCGGTAGTACTACAGGTAGTTCAACCGGTGGTTCAACCGGCGGTTCAACCGGCGGTACTACAGGTGGTTCAACCGGCAGCGATACAACCGGTGGCTCAACCGGCGGTACTACACCTCAGTAATATATAGAAAAATGCGGGATAGTTAAAACCATCCCGCATTTTTTATACATATTTTTTTGATTGTAAAATCAATCTCATTTTTTCCAATATCCTTTATGAAAGAATTAATTTAGCAGCTCCACAGATTCCTGCATCATTCCCTAATGTCGCAAGGACAAATTCGGTATCTTTGTTAGCAAAAAAAGCTCTCTCTTTAAAGTTCTTTTCCACATACTCTATCAGTACTTCACCTGCTTTGGATACACCCCCGCCAATCACAATTGCTGACGGATCTACCACTGCTGCCAAATTAGCCATTGCATGTCCGAGATATTTTCCAAATTCTTCTGCAATCTCTTTTGCCACTGCATCTCCGGCTTTCACTGCATCAAATACAGTCTTTGCACTGACTTCCTGCTCTCTTAATACTGACTTGGCATCATCTTTGGCAAGACGGATATTCGCCAGTCTGGTAATTCCTGTGGCTGATGCATATTGCTCCAGACATCCGGTATTACCACATCCGCAATGATCTGTCTCTTCATAATTCACACAGAGATGCCCAATCTCACCACCGGCACCATGCGCTCCTACCAATGGTTTTCCATCAATGATAATTCCACCACCTACACCTGTTCCAAGCGTTACCATAACGATATTTTTGCGTCCTTTGCCGGCTCCCAGCCACATTTCTCCAAGTGCGGCTACATTGGCATCATTACCGATCTCGGCTCTCATACCGGAAAGTTCTTCCATCTCTCTTTTTACTTCTTTATATCCCCATCCGAGGTTTGCAGTGTTCTGTACCACACCTTCTGCATTCACCGGTGCCGGAACTCCGACTCCGATTCCTTCCACCTCATCTCTGCCGATCTTCTTTTCTTCAAGCTTTTCCTTTAACGCCTCTGCGATATCCGGAAGAACTGCCTCTCCCTGATTCTCTGTACGGGTCTTAATCTCCCACTTATCTACAATCTCCCCATCGGTCGTAAACAAACCTAATTTTACTGTTGTTCCCCCGATATCTACACCAAAACAATATTTCATTTTGCTACTCTCCTATTTTTTTGTTAGATTCTGCTGTACACGCTTGTACAGTTCCTGTGCTGCATTATATCCCATCTGTTTCTGTCTGTGGTTAACGGCCGCTGTCTCAACGATAATCGCCAGATTACGTCCAGGACGTATTGGAAGATGATGACACACCACTTTATTTCCAAGGAATTCTGTATACTCTTCTTCCAGTCCGAGACGGTCATATTCTTTGTTCTTATTCCACTCTTCAAGCGTGATAACAAGATCAATATTCTGTGTCTCCCTGACACTCAGTACACCGAACAATGCTTTTACATCTACAATACCGATACCACGCAATTCAATGAAATGTCTTGTGATATCCGGTGCCGATCCAACCAGTGTCTCATCACTGACTCTGCGGATCTCTACGACATCATCACTGACAAGACGGTGTCCACGCTTGATCAGTTCCAGTGCGGCTTCACTCTTACCGATTCCACTTTCACCCATGATCAGCACACCAACACCGTATACATCAACCAGCACACCATGAATAGAAATGCATGGTGCAAGTTCCACATTCAGCCATCGGATGATCTCTGCTGTAAATTCCGATGTCTTCTTCTCTGTCTGGAATACAGGGATATTTGCCTTTTCTGCCATCTCCAGAAGCATCTTTTCCGGTGGAAGATTCCTGCAGAAGATCAGGCAAGGGATCTTATAAGAAAGCAGTGTCTCATAAATCCGCTTTTTCTTATCTTCATCTGTCATCTTCTCCAGAAATGTATATTCTACATAACCAATGATCTGTACACGTTCTGAATCAAAATGTTCAAAAAATCCTGTAAGCTGCAGTGCCGGTCTGTTAATATCTGGTATCTCTACATCTTTATCAGACAGATCTACATCCGGTGTTAAATTTTTAAGATTCATTTTTTCAACAAGTGTTTTTAATTCAACTTTATTCGCCATATTCTTCTACCTCACACGTATTAAAAATCTCTTTAATTATTATACCATACTTAATGATTCTGGTGAAAAAATTTATATACTTCCTGTGCAGATTTTTCATTCATACTTGGCAGTTCTTTTAACTCTTCTACTGTTGCATTACGGATTGCATCAATATTCTCAAAGCACCGCATCAGATCTTTTCTTCTTGCAGGGCCGACTCCCGGAATATCGTCCAGCACAGAATGCACCTGTCCCTTGCTGCGCAATTGTCTGTGAAATGTAATTGCAAAACGGTGCGCTTCGTCCTGTATCCTGGTAATCAGCCGGAAACATTCCGAGTTGCGGTCAATCGGAAGTTCGGTATTATTAAAATACAGTCCTCTCGTTCTGTGATTGTCATCTTTTACCATTCCACACACCGGAATATGCAGATGAAGCTTTTCCAGTACTTCCAGTGCTATATTCACCTGCCCCCGTCCTCCGTCCATCATGATCAGATCCGGAAATATCTGAAAGCCTCCGGTTTCACTTTCTTCCTGCTGTTCACGCAATCCATGCCCGAATCTTCTGGTCAGTACTTCATTCATACTGGCATAATCATCCGGACCCTGCACAGTTTTAATTTTGAATTTGCGGTAATCGTTCCGTTTTGGTTTCCCATGTTCATAGACTACCATCGATCCGACAGAATCGAATCCGTTCGTATTGGAAATATCATATGCCTCCATGCGTATGATGCCTTTTAGTCCCAGTATCTTTTCCAGTTCTTTCACTGCACCGATCGTTCTTCCCTCTTCACGTTTCAGACGTTCTCTGTCATTCTTTAACACCATCTGCGCATTCTTTTGTGCCAGTTCTACCAGTTTTTCCTTCGTTCCCTTCTTCGGAATGCGAAGATGTACTCTGCGTTCTCTCCTTGCCGTCAGCCATTCTTCAATGATATCCTGATCTTCAATCTCTTCCGGCAGCATCAGTTCCGCAGGAATATATGGTGTGCCTGCATAGAACTGCTTGATAAAGCTTGACAATATCTCGCCTTCCGCATCATTTTCTGCGCTCTTCAGATAAAAATGATCCCGTCCGATCAGTCTTCCGCTTCGAATAAAGAATACCTGCACAACTGCATCTTCTCCCTCAGAAGCCATTGCAATAACATCTCTGTCATCTCCTGCCGTATCTGTAATTTTCTGCTTCTGAGCAACCTTCTGTACACTTGTAAGCAGTTCTCTGTATTCAATTGCTTTTTCGAACTCCAGACTATCCGATGCTGCCATCATCTTTTCTTCCAGTTCTTTTAACACCAGATCATAATGTCCATTCAGGAAACGTACAACTTCGTCTATGGATTTCCGATACTCTTCCTGAGAAATGTATCCCTGGCATGGTGCCTGGCACTGATGGATATGATAATTCAGACAAGGTCTCTCTTTCCCTATGTCTTTTGGCAGCGAACGGTTACAGCTGCGGATATGATAAAGCTTACGGATCAATTCTATCGTATCTTTCACTGCGCCTGCACTGGTATAAGGACCAAAATATTTTGCCTTGTCCTTCTTCATCTGTCTTGCCAGCATAACCCTCGGAAACGGCTCATTTACTGTAACTTTTATAAACGGATAACTCTTGTCATCCATCAGCATAGTATTATACTTCGGTCTGTGTTCCTTTATCAGATTACACTCCAACACCAGTGCTTCCAATTCAGAATCTGTCACAATGTATTCAAATCTGGAAATATGTGTCACCATCTGTTCTATCTTGGCACCTTTATTCCTGCTGCTCTGAAAATACTGACGGACACGGTTCTTAAGGCTGATTGCCTTTCCGACATAGATGATTGCATCCCTTTCATCGTGCATCAGGTATACACCCGGTTTTCCGGGCAGCTTCTTCAGTTCTTCCTGTATGTTAAAATTCTCCATATACGTCTCCTGTATATTTTTTATTTTCTAATTCTAAACATCTTCTCTGATTTTTTGAATCCTGTTATCGCTCTTTTTCCGACTCTTTTACAATCAATAAAGAATAATAGCCTGCCTGCTCCGGAACATCTTCTATTCTTTCATATATCCGCTCCTCTGGCATTCCACAGTTTTCTATCATCTTTACATTCACATTTCCGTCTTTTTCTTCCAAAGTCCTCTTTACTTCACTTATTCCGGATGCGGACTTCATCAGAATCTTTGTACCGGAATAGTTTAGTGCCGCTTCTATCCCATAGCTGGATGGGATTACATGAAGTTCTTCTGCCCGGTCAACAAGACTGTCATCCAGTCTCGCCGCTGCAGCACAAAAGGACGGAATTCCGCTGATGATCGTTGTCTCATACCCTTTTGCTTTTACTATGCGGTGGATGTACATATAAGTCGAATAGATTGTCGGATCTCCCAACGTCAGATATGCTACATCCTTCCCTTTTTCCAGTTCTTCTATAATTCTCCCTGCTGCATTTTCATAATTCCGATCCAGAATCTGTCTGTCCTTTGTCATCGGCGTATCCAGATCCAGGAATTCTTTTTCTTCCATATTCTCTATCATCTCCGCTGCAATCCTGTAGCTGACCGCATGTTTCCTGCCTCTCGCAGGCACTGCGAGCACTTGGCATTCCTTTATGATACGCACTGCTTTATATGTCATAAGTTCCGGATCTCCCGGTCCGACTCCGACTCCGAATAATCTTCCCTTCATACTCTTTCCTCCAGAATACTCTCATCCTGCCTATTATATACCAGGCAGATATAATTGAAAAGAAAAAAGATACAGGGCTTTCTCAAACTTTACCCTGTATCTTTCCTCGTATATCTATTCTCTTTATACTTATTCTTCTTCGCAGACAACTTCCTTTATTGCTTCAACAGGTTCTTCGGCTGTATCATCTGCTGATTTCATAACAAACCCTTCACCTTCTACCGGATTCATACCGATTCTTGCTTCTTCCTTCTTCGGTGCATCCGGATCAATTCCTTCTACTTCATGGAAGATTTCCATAAATTCTTTTCCGGTGATCGTCTCTTTTTCGATTAGGAATGCCGCAATCCTATCCAGTGACTGTCTGTGATCTCTCAGCAGTTGTTTTGCTTCTTCATAAGCATCTTTCAGCATCTTCATGACTTCTTCATCAATCTCGGATGCTGTCTGCTGTCCACAGTTGCTGACCGGACGTCCGTCCAGATAACGGTTCTGAATGGATTCCAGACCGATCAGTCCGAACTTCTCACTCATACCATACTGTGTGATCATGGCTCTTGCAACGCTTGTTGCTTTCTCGATATCATTGGAAGCTCCCGTTGTAACCGTATCAAATACCACTTCTTCTGCGGCACGTCCTGCAAGCAATCCGACTAACATCGCCTGAAGTTCCTTCTTCGTATTCAGGAATTTTTCTTCCTCCGGAGTCTGCATAACATAACCAAGTGCTCCCATCGTACGTGGAACAATCGTAATCTTCTGTACCGGTTCCGCATCTTTCTGCAATGCGCTTACCAGCGCATGTCCGACTTCATGGTAGGAAACGATTCTCCGTTCTTCCTGACTCATAATCCGGTCTTTCTTCTCTTTTCCTACAAGTACTACTTCTACTGCTTCAAATAAGTCTGACTGACACACTGCATTTCTTCCATGTTTTACTGCATTGATTGCTGCCTCATTGATCATATTGGCGAGATCGGAACCAACTGCTCCTGAAGTTGCCAGTGCAATCTCTTCCAGATTAACAGTCTCATCCATCTTTACATCTTTAGAATGTACCTTCAGGACCTCTACACGTCCTTTCAGATCTGGTTTTTCCACGATGATTCGTCTGTCAAAACGTCCTGGTCTCAATAACGCAGGATCCAGGATCTCCGGTCTGTTGGTTGCTGCAAGAAGCACCAGTCCTTTATTGCTTTCAAATCCATCCATCTCCGCAAGAAGCTGGTTCAGTGTCTGTTCACGCTCATCGTTGCCGCCCATCTGATTGTCACGGCTCTTACCGATTGCATCAATCTCATCAATGAAAATGATACATGGTGCCATCTGCTGAGCCTGTTTAAACAGATCACGTACCCTGGATGCTCCTACCCCGACATACATTTCCACAAATGCTGAACCGCTCAGTGAGAAGAATGGTACCTTTGCTTCGCCGGCTACTGCTTTCGCCAAAAGTGTCTTACCGGTTCCCGGAGGACCGACTAACAACGCTCCCTTCGGAAGCTTTGCACCGACACTCGTATATTTCCCGGGATTATGCAGAAAATCTACTACTTCCTGTAAGGACTCTTTTGCTTCATCCTGACCGGCCACATCTTTAAATGTCACACCTGTCTGCTTCTCTACATACATTTTGGCATTGCTCTTACCGATTCCCATCATGCCGCCGCCTTTTGACATACGCTTTGTCATCCAGACGATCATTCCGACAAAGAATGCGATTGGCAGGAATGTTAAGATAACGTTCATTGCTACCGCGGATGTGGTATCCGGAATCTCCTGATTAAATTCTACACCGGCTTTTTCCAGACGCTTGGTCAGTTCGTCATCATTCACAACTCCGGTATAATATTCCTGTGAAATTCCACTGTCCTTATCCTTCTTCGTGACAATCATGATCTTATCACTCTGAATCTCTACTTTTTTGACCTTGCCGTCATCTACCATCTTCAGGAATTTATTATAAGTAATCTCTTTTGCAGAGGTCATTCCCTGAAACTGGAACAGTGCAACCACAAGAATCGATGTAATAACTGTGACCAATAAAATAAACGAAATACCTTGTTTATTATTCTTGTTATTCTTATTATTCTGGTTGTCCATTTTAATCCTCCTGTATAACTAATTATTATAAAGACCACTATGTTAGAAATCAATAAAAACATTATGAAAAGATTGTAAACTTCCTATGTGTTGTAGTATACTTGAAATGAAAATGCTTATGCCGATTCCGGCAGATTTTCCACTATAAAAGATCAAATATATTTTAGATGAGGGAATGTACTTATGAAAATTGGATTCGATAATGAAAAATACCTGAAGATGCAGTCTGAACATATCCGTGAACGTATCGGACAATTTGACAACAAACTGTATCTGGAATTCGGAGGCAAACTTTTTGATGATTTCCATGCCTCCAGAGTTCTTCCTGGATTCCAGCCTGACAGCAAACTCCGTATGTTATGCGAGCTGTCCGATCAGGCCGAAATCGTCATCGTCATCAGCGCTGAAGATATTGAAAAGAATAAGATCCGTGGTGACCTTGGTATCACGTATGATTCCGATGTACTCCGCCTGATGCATATCTATCAGGAACTTGGGCTCTATGTCGGAAGTGTCGTTATTACCAAATATAACGCACAGGAAAGTGCCGAATTATTCAAAAACCGTCTGGAAAAGCTTGGCATCAAAGTGTACCGTCACTACCTGATTCCCGGATATCCGACAAATGTACCTTTTATCGTAAGTGACGATGGTTATGGAAAAAATGATTATATAGAAACAAGCCGTCCTCTGGTCGTTGTGACTGCTCCGGGACCTGGAAGTGGAAAGATGGCTGTCTGCCTGTCACAATTATATCATGAACACAAGCACGGAATCAAAGCAGGTTACGCCAAATTTGAGACATTTCCAATCTGGAATATTCCGTTAAAACATCCGGTCAATCTGGCTTACGAGGCAGCTACGGCCGACCTGAATGATATTAATATGATAGATCCGTTCCACCTGGAAGCCTATGGTGAGACAACGATCAACTATAACCGTGATGTAGAGATTTTCCCTGTATTAAATGCCATGTTCCAGCGCATCTACGGAGAAAGTCCTTACAAATCCCCAACAGATATGGGGGTAAATATGGCTGGCAACTGTATCTGCAATGATGACGCATGTAGAAACGCTTCCTGTCAGGAAATCATCCGCAGATACTACGCATCCAGGAGAAGACTTCTTCTCGGCGCATGCTCTGAAGAAGAAACTTATAAATTAGAAATGTTAATGAACCAGGCAGATATTACCGTTCATGACCGTCCGGTAGTCGATGCGGCTCTCACCGAATCCGAGCGTACAGGCGGTCCTGCAGCTGCACTGGAACTCCCAGACGGCTCGATTGTGACAGGCAAGACATCGGATCTTCTTGGCGCATGCTCTGCTCTTCTTTTGAATGCATTAAAAAAACTTGCAGGTATCGGACATGAGATCAAGATCATCTCTCCACAGGCGATCGAACCAATCCAGAGTCTGAAAACAAAATATCTGGGAAGCCGCAATCCACGCCTTCATACCGATGAAGTTCTGATTGCCCTTTCTGTAAGTGCTGCTACCAGTGAAGATGCAAAACTTGCGATGGAACAGCTTCCTAAATTAAAAGGCTGTCAGGCTCATGTATCTGTTATGCCGGGGTCTGTAGACATCAAACAATTCAAACTGCTGTCTATTCAGGCAACTTTTGAAGCAAAATATGAAAAAAACTCTGTATTTTTTAATAACAAAGGTGTATAATCTTAAAGTATTTTTTTGAACACTTTATATAACAGAGAAACTAATTTTGACTTAAGGAGGAAGTTATGGCAGTAAAATACGTATTCGTTACAGGCGGTGTAGTATCTGGATTAGGTAAGGGGATTACAGCCGCATCTCTCGGACGTCTGCTGAAAGCTCGTGGTTACACAGTTACAATGCAGAAATTCGATCCATACATCAACATTGACCCTGGTACTATGAACCCTGTACAGCATGGTGAAGTATTTGTAACTGATGATGGTGCTGAGACCGACCTTGACCTTGGACATTATGAAAGATTCATCGATGAAAGTCTGAGCAAGAATTCCAACGTAACAACCGGTAAGATTTACTGGTCTGTTCTTCAGAAGGAACGCCGTGGAGATTTTGGTGGAGGAACGGTTCAGGTTATCCCACATATTACAAATGAAATCAAATCCCGTTTTTATCGCAATCCAGCCGCTGAGAATACGGAAATTGCCATTATTGAAGTCGGCGGAACTGTTGGTGACATCGAAAGTCAGCCTTTCCTGGAAGCCATTCGTCAGTTCCAGCATGAAAAAGGACGTGAAAATGTTATCCTGATTCATGTCACACTGATTCCATATCTGAAGGCTTCTCAGGAAATGAAGACAAAACCTACCCAGGCAAGCGTTAAAGATCTTCAGGGAATGGGAATCCAGCCGGATATTCTGGTATGCCGTTCCGAATATCCACTCGGTGTCGGACTGAAAGACAAAATCGCATTATTCTGTAATGTACCGTCTAATCATGTACTGCAGAACCTGGATGTAGAATATCTGTATGAAGCTCCTCTTGCAATGGAAGAAGAGAATCTTGCAGGTGTTGTATGTGAATGTCTCCACCTCGACTGTCCGAAACCGGATTTAAAAGACTGGACAGAAATGGTCGACTACCTTAAGAATCCAAACACCGAAGTCACAGTTGCTTTGGTTGGTAAATATATTCAGCTTCATGATGCTTACATCAGTGTTGTAGAAGCATTAAAACACGGTGGAATCTTCAGCCGTGCTACTGTAAATATCAAATGGATCGATTCAGAAACCGTTACTGCCGATAATGCCGAGGAATTATTTAGTGACGTAAGTGGTATCCTGGTTCCCGGCGGATTCGGTAACCGTGGTATCGAAGGAAAAATCGAGGCGATCAAATATGCACGTACACACAATATACCATTCTTAGGTCTCTGCCTCGGAATGCAGCTTTCTATCGTAGAATTTGCAAGAGATGTCATCGGTTACAATGATGCTCACAGTGCAGAACTTGATCCAAACACCACTCATCCGGTCATCCATATCATGCCGGAGCAGATTGGCATCGAGGATATCGGTGGAACTTTAAGACTTGGAGCTTATCCTTGTGTACTTGATAAGACGTCCAAAGCTTACGAAATGTACGGAACAGAACAGATCAGTGAGCGCCACCGCCATCGTTACGAGGTCAATAATGACTACCGCGAGACTCTGACTTCGCATGGCATGAAGCTCTCCGGTCTCTCACCGGACGGAAGGATTGTTGAAATGATTGAAATTCCTGAACATCCTTGGTTCATCGCCACACAGGCACATCCGGAATTAAAATCAAGACCGAACAGACCGCATCCATTATTCAGAGGATTTATCGAAGCTTCTCTGAAATATCAGGAAGAACATAAATAAATATATATATAAATAAGAAAGCTGTTGCTAACACTTACGTATTGCAGCAGCTTTCTTATTTTTATCTCTGTATATGCCAGATCCGGTGACAGATTTTCCGTTCTTCGCATATTATACCTTTTTATACCTTCTTCCCCGTCTTCCGGCCTTATACCGACCAGCTTACAGAACTTCCCTTGTCCGTCTTTTTCACTACAAGCTTGTGATTGATCTGTTCTTTCAGCTCATTTACATGTGAAATAATTCCCACCAGCCTGTCTTTATCTGCCAGATCATTCAACACACGGATTGCCTGGTCTCTCGATGCATCATCCAGTGAACCGAATCCTTCATCAATAAACATCGTGTCCAGATGGATCGCACCTGCCGTATTCTGTACAATATCGGAAAGTCCCAGTGCCATAGACAACGCCGCCATAAAAGACTCTCCTCCTGATAAAGTCTTGACATCCCTGACCGTATCGGTTGCCATATGATACACATCCAGATCCAGACCGGCCTGTCCCTGACTTCCCAGCTTTTCAACGTCCCTGCATTGCAGAATGAATTCACCGGATGTCATACGGATCAGTCGTTTGTTCGCGGCACGTATGATCTGCCGGAAATACTGTCTCTGAATATAAGTCTCAAAATCCAGCTTGGCACTTCCGCTCAGATTGCCATTCGCTGTCTTGCTCAGATTGCCGATGATTTCATACTGGTTCCGAAGTCCGCTGTTTTTCTCAAAATTCCGTCTCAGATTCTCCCTGATTTCTCTGTTTCTTTCGTTGATATTATGAAGTCTCATATATTCCTTACGGATTTGTTCCAGCACTTTGGATGCCTCTTTTATTTCCTGTCTGATCTGCTCTATATCTTTTCTTTCTTTCCCCTCCAATTGCCGCTCCAGCAATTTCCTGTTTGCTTCCAGTTCCTGAAGTTCTTTCTGATACGCTCCTGTCCACCGCTCTGCTTCTTCCATTTCCGTCTCCGTCATGCATTTTCCATGATAACTCTCTTCATCCGCAAAGCCCTGTGCCTCCATTACCTGTTCATAACGGAGTTTCTTTTTTTCTACTTCTTCCTGAGATTGTAAGACAGATTCCATCACGGTCTTTTTACGGCCTTCCAGTTCTTTTTCTACATTCTGCCTTTCCGTCAGTCGTCTGGTCACCGTCTCATAATTCTCTCTGAGCTGCTCCAACGCTCCTGTCGTCTGCGTCAGATGCCTTTCTGCTTCTTCCAGGGTCTCATATGGAACCTTCACCTTTGCAGCCTGATATTCAGCCTGCTCCTTTGTATATATTAGCTTTGACTCTGTCAGACGCTGCTCCGTTTCCCGTTTTTTTCTTTCCAGTTCCTCTGACTGATCTGTAATCCTTTCCTGATCCTTCTTCAATGTTTTGCATTTTTCAGAAATCTGTTCCAGTTTTTTTAATCGGTCTTCTGTTTCTGCAAATGTCTGTCTCAGGCTTTGAATGATCTTTTTCCGGTCAGTCTCAACTCTGTCTTCCGGCGCATCTTTTATGTTCTTTTGAAACGTCTGACAGATTTCCTGTGCAGCCTGATATCCTGTAAGACATTCCCGGAATGCACCGGCTTTTGCATCTCTTAGTTTTTCTCTTCTGTCTCTTTCCTCTTTTGCAAGTTCTACTTCTGCCTGTGTCGGTGCCTCGTCACTCAATGCTGTGATCTGAGGATGTTCTCTGGAACCACAGACCGGACAAGGCTGTCCCTCTTCCAGAGTCAGGGCCAGTATTCCCGCCTGCTCTTTCAGGAACTTCCGATACTTTCTTTCATATTCTGTCCATGCATATTCGTAGTTCTTCTGTTCCTGTTCTGCTTCTTTTCTGGCTCTTTCACAGTCCTTCTTTAATTGTTCCTTCCTGCTTTCCTGTCTGTCCAGCTCTTTATACTGACCTATTTTTTCTTCTGTCTGCTGTTTTTGATTCCTGCATTCATTTATGCACACTTCTGCATTTTCATATTTCTTTAGAAATTCAATTATTTCTTCATTCTTATTTCGCAGGATTTCTTGCTTTTCCTGTATTGTTTTTGTCTGATCAAGATATTTTTTTATTTCTTTTGCAAGTTTATTCAAAGTTTCTTGCTTTTCCTGAATGCCCTTATATTGATGAATTGCATCCTGTATCCGCACTTTTTTCTCTGTCAGTACAATCTCTTTTTCCGACTTTTCTTTCACAGCCTCTTTCTGATCTTCTGCAAGTTCCTGCAACAATTGGCGGCATTCCTGTAGTTCCTTTTGAAGCCTACGGTCCTGTGCTTTTAATTCTGTCAGCCTTTTTTCTTCTTCCAGATACCCTTTTTCCTCTGTCCTGACACGTTCCGCTCTCCTGCCAGTCTGTATCCGGTCCTTCATAAGCTCATATTTTGCCTTTTCCGCCGTTTTTTCTTCCAGACGGCTTAATATCTGTCTATACGAATCAAAGAGCTGGTTCAGAAGTTCTGCTTCCTTCAGCAGACGGTTCTTGTCTTCCAGAACCGTCTGTGCCCCGGATGCTTCTTTTTTGCAAAGCCTTTCCCACCTGCTTCCCTGTTCGATGATTTCTTTTAGTATCTCAGATATCCTGTCTCTGTCCGGGATATCCTGTGCCGATGCTTCTTTCCATTGTATGATAAGCTCCGTTTCTTTTCTTTTATCTTCCTCACATATTCCAGTATTCTCTTCCCCGTCCTGTTCAGTGGAAACCATTTCGTTCTCATATACCGGATACTCTGCCCTGGCCATCTCAAGCTTCATTTCCTGCAGATTCTGTTCCAGCCGGACATATAACTGTACTGCCTGTTTCTTCAATTCTTCCTGTATCCTGTAATAGAACCGTGTCTGGAAGATTCTGGAAAATATCTTTTTTCGTTCTTTCGATTCCGCAAGCAAAAGCTTCAGGAATTCTCCCTGTGCGATCATGGAAATCTGGGTAAACTGATCCGCATCCAGCCCTGTGATCTCTGCAATCTTCTGATCTGTCTCTCTTTTCTTTCCTTTGAATACACTTCCATCCGGCAGTGTCAGTTCTACCTTCGGGCTCTCCTTTACATATCTCGGTGATCCGTCTGCATATCTTCTTTTTCCCAGACGCATATATTCTGGATTTCTTCGTATCTTATATTGTTTCTTTTGGTACATAAAAGTGTACTCTACATAAGTATCGGTTCCTTCATCCGCATACTGGCTCCGCATCATATTTCCATCTCTGGTCCCGCCGCTGGTCCGATCATACAACGCATATGTGATCGCATCAAAGATCGTAGTCTTACCTGCGCCTGTATCTCCTGTGATCAGAAACAGTCCATTGGGAATCTCTGTAAAATCAATCTCTGTTCTGCCGGCATATGATCCAAACGCCGACATAATAAGCTTTACCGGTCTCATCTACTCAACTCCCTTCACATTGTCAAAAATTTCTTTCATGATCTGCTCTTCCTCTGCATTCATCTCTCTTCCCTGCATCTCCTTATAGAATTCAGAAAATGAAGTAAACGGATCCTTCATAACAAGCTCTTCATCCATTTCTTTTAATTTGCTTCTTGTTCTCTGATTATCCACCCGGATCTCTAATATATGGGAAAATACCCGTTCCAGCTGCTCTTTCGGTTTATAAGGATCAATCTCATCCGTCAGCGTAATACTGATATAATCCTCTTCCTCTTCTTCACCGGCTTCTTTTATGATTTCTTCCAATGTTCCTTTTTTCTTTCTCACATCTCTCAATGGATGCAGCGGATAACATGCAATCTCCGGCTTCTCTCCTTTTTCTTTTAAAGTCACCACGGTAAGACTTTTATTCTGTGTACACTCACTGACAGAATACTTTAAAAGCGTGCCACAATAACGGATCTCCGGTCTGCCGATACACTGTGCACCGTGAAGATGTCCAAGTGCTACATAATCAAATTCTTTCACTGCCCCAGTATCTACATTATCAATCCCTCCGACAGAAAACACTTCCGAATCACAGGTTTCCGGACTTTCCGCCTTTTCTCCTATATAGAATTGATGAGAAACCAATACATTTCTTTTGTTGCTATAATCTATCTTTTCCCGTTTAATAATTTCTCTTACAGCGTCTGCGTATGTCTCTGGAGCATTGTCAGCAAAAACGTTTCTCACATATCCCGGTTTCATAAATGGAAGCAGGTAAAAATCCACCTCTCCATATGCATCCTGCAACGTTACTTTTTCAATATGCTCTTCCGGTTTCTCCGGAACATTTCCCGCAAGATAAATATGGTGCCGTTTTAAAATCTCTGAAGCATACTGCAGACGGTCCGGTGAATCATGATTCCCGCTGATGATCAGGATCGGAATTGCCGGTGTGATCTCTGAAAGATCCGTCAGGAACGCATCAAATATAGTCACAGCCTCCGCTGATGGAACAGACTTATCATAAATATCCCCCGCAATCACGATCGCGTCCGGACGCAATTCTTCTGCATAAGTCACGACCTCTTTTAATATCACCTGCTGGTCTTCTTTTAAATTATAACGATGAAGCTGTTTTCCGATATGCAGATCCGATAAATGGAAAAATTTCATACCTTTCCACATCCCTTCTATTTTATTTGCATCTTTCTCTATATTACACTATAATCAACTTATCTAACAAGACTATATAGAAAACTATAATTACAGATATGAGGTAATAATTATGTTAAGAGAGATTAATCTGGATGAAATATCCGACGGAAGATTATACAATAGTAACGATATGGCTAAGACTGACTGCAAGGGCTGCGACGGCTGCTCCGCCTGCTGTCACAGCATGGGAAGTTCCATCGTCCTTGATCCACTGGATGTGTACCGGCTTTCCACCAATCTTTCAAAACCAGTAAACGAACTCCTGGCTAGTCCATTGGAACTGAATGTTGTAGACGGGATCATTCTCCCAAATCTTAAAATGGCCGGAACCGAAGAAGCCTGTTCATTTCTGGATACGAATGGCAGATGTACGGTTCATGCATTCCGTCCCGGGATCTGCCGTATGTTCCCTCTGGGACGTTTTTATGAGAATCATTCTTTCCAGTATTTTTTACAGGTACACGAATGTCCGAAAACGGACCGTTCTAAAGTAAAGATCAAAAAATGGCTGGACACACCGAATCTGAAGACTTATGAGAAGTATATTGCCGACTGGCATTTCTTTTTAAAAGGGCTTCAGGAATATGTGATGAATCTTGCTTCCGATTCTTCTGCGAATTCTGATGGAACCGCTAAGACGATCAGTATGCATGTGCTGACACAATTTTACCTGACACCTTATAAGGCTAATGGGGATTTTTATGAAGAATTTTATGAGAGATTGGAGAAGTCGCGGCTTTTTACGGAATCGATTGGGATTTAAGTCATTAAATCCCAATATCCTTATACCCTTCCAGCTTCGATGTACAATGCGGGCATCTGGTTGCTGCAATTGCAATCTCACTCTTGCAGAACGGGCATTCTTTTGTTGTCTTTTCTTCGACTACTTCTTCCGTATGTTTCAGTTTTTCCGTAAAGCCATTCATTACCTTCATCATAGTGAATACGATCAAAGCCATGATCAGGAAGTTAATGACCGTAGATATGAACTTACCATAATTCAATGTAACCTCTCCCAGAAGATTTAATTTCAGCTGGTCAAAGTTCATTCCTCCAAACAACCCAAGAATCGGATTGATGATATCATCCACCAGTGAAGATACGATACTTGTGAATGCACCTCCGATAATGATACCTACTGCCATGTCCATGACATTACCACGGCTGATAAATTCTTTGAATTCATTCATGAATTTTTTCATAGTGTGTTTCATCCTTTCCTCATTTGTCTCTCATTTTTGACATATCTGCCTTTTTCATCTTATCATCTTTCCGATTCACTGGTCAATCGTTTTACCTCTAATACTTTTTTCTCATATAATCAATCTTATTTTTCTAAAATCCTTATGATCTCTTCCAGATTCTCCGCAAAATAAATCCCTTCCTGCTTTTCTGCAGAAGAAAGATCCATCTCAATCATATGATCCAAAAGCTGTTTTAAATTGTCATAATATCCGTTCAGATTATAGATAATACATGGTGCATCCAAATGTTTTAACGATACTTTGGACATTACCTCTGCAATCTCTTCCAGTGTCCCTGTTCCTCCCGGGAATGCAATAAATGCGTCTCCAAGCTCTATCATCTTTGCCTTTCTTTCCGACATATCTTTCGTCGTGATCAATTCCGTAATCTCGTCATACACAAAGCCTGCATCAATAAAAAACCGAGGTTCTACACCGGTTACTGTACCGCCTGCCTGTAATACGCTTTCTGCAAGTTCTCCCATCAATCCTGATTTTGATCCGCCATATACGAGATGGTTCCCACTTGTTCCAATCCATGTTCCCAGCTCACGTACAGCTTTTTTCAGCGCCGGATCATTACCTTCATTTGCTCCAAGATATACTGTAATATTCATTTTATACTTCTGCCACTCAAAATGTGATTAAATATACTCAAACACATCGAGAAATTGAAGTTCTTGCGGATACTTCTTACTGCTTCAATGTGTATGCTTTGGCGATTATAAACAATACGCTACTCACAAGTTCTTGTACACTCCACAGTCGTAAATTCCTGCGATAGCCCGCAGTACATACTTACGTTTGCTTTCATTATGCAACTTCGTAAGTTAAAGCATCTCTTAGATTAAGAGCAGCATTGAGATCCCTGTCTTCGACATAACCGCAGTCACATTTGAAGATCCTATTCGAAAGCTTTAAATCTTTTTTGATAGCACCACAGCAGTGACAGGTTTTAGATGATGGATACCATCTGTCTACGACTCTTAATTCAATACCATTTTCATCACACTTAGCTTTAAGCTTAGTTCTAAATTCATAGAACTTTTGTGATGCAACGGCTTTTGATAGATGTCTGTTCTTCATCATTCCTGATACATTCAAATCTTCAATAGTTATATAAGATGGCTTGGCTTTCACTATCTCGGTTATTGATTTATTGATATAGTCAGTACGGATATTATCTATTTTATGATGAAGTCTTTGCACTTTGAGCTTTTGCTTTTGTATATTCTTTTGAGTGGACTCTCCTTTCTTTAAATTCTTATACTTGCGTGAGAGACATCTTTGTTCTCTGCGCAATTTCTTTTCCAATTTTTTAACTCTTGCTGACTTATTGATATTTTTATAAGTTTTACCATTAGAAACAATCCCCAAGTCTTTCAAACCCAGGTCAATTCCTATACCATCATTGCTATTATTAGCAATCTTAGCGTCGGGAATTTCCACAAGAACTGACACATAATATTTGCCCGCTTTGATGGATACTGTACCGCTTTTGATTTTCCATCCGTCTTTAGTTGTTGGTATATAGCCCTTTTCTTTCATGCGTACCCAACCTAAAGTGGGTATGTTCAACCTATGTCTCTCGCATCTGCAATCTTTAGGATTATTCTTTACGAAATACATTTTTACATCAGATTTACCTTTCTTTTTGAAATTAGGAAAAGCACTTTGATGTTTAAAAAATCTTGTAAATGCAGTACATCCATCTTCAATAGACTTTTTTACAGCTTTTGAATACGCTTCTTTAATCCATACTTTTTCAGGATTATTAGGAATGTACTCATTATTGAGCCATACGCTAAAACTCTTGCCAGTCATAAACTTTTCACCTTTATCGTATAAAGCTTTGTTGTGACCGAGATAGAAGTTGTAAACATATCTGCAAGTGCCGATAGTCTTGTTAATTTTGATTTTTTGCTCGACTGTCGGATTTATTTCCGTTTTGAAGCTCTTTAGCAATTTTCTCATCCCCTTCTATTTGTTTTTTATACTTACGAAGACCGTACAATCTACAAGAAAAAACGTGAAGTATCGATACAATATCCTGTACAAGTTCTTCTTGCGGTGATAGTTCTTCATTATTCACTACCACTATGGTTGTATGAAACTTCATACAGAATTTTTCAAACCAATCATAGCCAAATCTGACAAATCTATCTTTATGTGTAACTATGATAGTTTTGATTTTTTGTTCCATTACTTCATCTAATAATTGATTCCACTTTTTACGATTGTAGTTAAGCCCACTTCCATAATCTTCAATACATTGATCTACAATGATACCTTTAGCATTACAAAACTGTCTTAAAAATGCAACTTGATTTTGTAAATCATCTTTTTGATTCTTTGTAGACACTCTGGCATAAATAACCACCTGACGTTTATCATTTTCAATATTTATACCTTTGAATTGTAGATACTGATCATATGTGTAATAACGCCTATCAGTCGGAGTCCGATTTGCTTTCAGAATCCCCTCTCTATCCCAACGTTGTAACGTTTTGACTGAGACACCCAATAATTCAGCAAAATCTTTTGGTTTGTAATTAGTGATATTAGATGTGTTCATAACAATATCCCTCCATGAGTATATTTCAACACATTTAATCACTATTGGCAATGATTTTGATTACTTAAAGTTTCCTCCTTGTAACTCTTCTATTATCTTTCGAATAACAGATACTTCTTTATCATATTTTAACACAGCAGTATATCCTGTTTCCATCTTTTCCTGCATATTCATGTATCTACAGGACTTGCTACTGGCAACTCCTTCCGAACGCATGGCGATCTACATAACCTGCCACTTGCAGCTTCTTCCGAACGCATGACGATAAAAGAGGACTATCCGTTTTTCACAGATAATCCTCTTTCCCATTCATTATAATTCTATATGAATTTCTTATTTCATTACAATGTTTATATCCACTTGAAAACGTTGATTTTACGCTGTTTTTCGCTATCTATCTTCTGATTTACTCCATTTTTACTCCAATTTTAAGCCAATATTTTCAGTTCAGCTACTTCTTCTTTTTTCTTTTCTTCTGAAACATGCGTGTATAAATCAGTTGTCATTGCCAACGTGGAATGACCTAAAAGTTTCTGCACTACCTGTTGGTCTACTCCATTTTCATAACACCTTGTAGCATATGTATGTCGCAGGGTATGACAGGTAAACAGTTCAAATATCTTCGGCTCTCTCTTTTCTTCCTTTGCCAGTTCAATCTCTATCACGTTGATTTTCGCTACATAGTCTTTGATTGCACTATTGACGTTGTAATAGTAAACCGGTGAACCGTCCGAACAGGTAAATACCAAATTTTGAAATTCTTTATGCTGTCTCCATATCGAGCGTTTCCACATCTTTTGTTCCGTCTGCTTTATCTTCTGATTTTGCAAAATCTCATACACTTCATCTGTCATAGGAATGACACGATTACTGGATATGGTTTTTGCGGTCGTATAGAAAAACTTTGAACCCTCAACGGGACTGGAAGCCTTTGAATAATGGATTGTCTTATTGATTGTAATTTCTCTTTTTCCAAAGTCACAATCTTCCCATTTCAGTCCAAGCACTTCTCCAATCCGACAACCTGTTGTCACAGCAAATTTCAGCACATTGATGTGTATATAGGAAGAAGCAAATGTAAAAAATTTCTCCTGTTCCTCTTTTGTTAATACACGCCTTTCCTTTTTCACTTCTTTTGGCATCTCCACACCGATACAGGGATTTTTTCTAATGTATTCGCTCAACACCGCTTTGTCAAGCATATCGCTTAACATAAATCTGATATTCGATACCGTTCCATGTGCAAGACCGCTGTCTATCAAATCATTCAAAAACTTCTGAACGTGATATGTTTTAATGTCCTGCAAATACATCTTTCCGATAGAGTTCTTCACTCTTGAATTGTAGTAACTGTGGTTTTTATATATCGTAGTCATTTTGACTGTTTTCTTCTTATACAACTCTGTCCACGTTACATACCATGCGTTTAAAGTGATACTTTCGCCATTGCCATTCAAACCATGTTCATCTTCATAAACCGCTTCTCGCAACTTCCGTTTTAATTCATTCAGTTTAAAATCATAAAGCGTTTTTCGTTTCCCTGTTTTGCTTGTAAATCTTGCAATATAGCGTCCGTCTGCTCTCTGTGAAATTCCCTTACCGAGTTCCTTGCCCTTTAAATCTTTACCCATACCAAACTTTCCTTTCTTCTACTGAAAGAAATATGGTAAAGTAAATATTTCAATTTTCATTATATCCACACCCCATTTTCTTTTCAAGCCCTTTTGCATTGATATTCCAGCCATTCATCAAGTAATTTCTTATTTGCATACAACCGATTACCTATGCGTACTGTAAATCTATTTTTAGGATTGTTCAACAATTCTCTTGCCTTTGTTTTCCCAATCCCCATATACTCACAAAATTCATTTATATTTAGTAGTGCTTTCTCGATACGATTACCCCCTTTCGCCTAATTTTCTTGCTTTTATATAATCATCATACAACTGCTTTTGTGTGATATTCATTTTTCCATTTGCTATAAGATTACCAATATAATCTCTCTGCTCTATTTTTCCAACCTCTGCAAACAGTTTCAAAGACGGTGCAACATACTTTTCTAGCCACTCCCACACCTTTTGTAAACTTTTCTTCTGTGGTTGCATAGTAAGTTTCACCTTGCCTATGTCTTTCATCAATTCCGCCCATGCTTTATAGGTTGGATAAAGTCTTTTTCGTGTTGTCGTGCTGTCTGTCGGCTTTTCTAAAAATCGTATTTTGCTGTTCAATACTTCCATTGCCAGTCCTGCCACATCTCTATATCTCAATAATTCCT
>ERZ506775.35-NODE-35-length-144482-cov-7.22595_pt1 | contig 144482 bp, 117 predicted proteins | sample MGYA00513980_ERZ506775 | MGnify/ENA metagenome assembly ERZ506775 | reverse complement strand
CTATGGGCTTTGACGAGGTTCTATTCATCTTTAGCTGTAAAAGACGGGATTATAGAGGAAACACAAAAAGGAATCAATCTTAAATTGCGGGTACTTTCCGGTATCCGCAGATTGCGCTGCAATTTACATCTCCTTTGGGCTTCCGGCGCCTGCGCTAAAATTCTGTTAAGCTGTGTGTAAAACAGTTGAGTCATCTTCTGCTTTCTGTTATTGTGTATAGTAAAAACATTTCCCAAAGGAGGTATGCATTTTATGGATGAATCAGACGACAGTGACGGAAATCCTTCCTGTTTTCAGTTCCGCAGAATGGTATTGCTGGAATGATCCTTTTTTGTCACAGGAACCGGCAGCCATCACTGAATTGAATTATGAAAGGATTTTATCTGTAAGGTTAAATTATGAATATTACACTGTTAATTATTATTTTATGTATTGTCATGTCTGCTTATTTCTCCGCAACGGAAACCGCTTTTTCTTCCCTGAACCGTATCCGCATAAAAAATATGGCCGATAAGGGGAACAAAAGGGCCGCGCTCGTCCTGAAGCTGTCCTCGGATTATGACAGGCTTCTTTCCACCATTCTTATCGGCAATAATATTGTGAATATAGCCAGCGCTTCCCTTTCCACCCTGCTGTTTGTCAGGTTCCTGGGGGAGGATATTGGCGCCAGTGTTTCCACCGCCGTCACTACTGTGGTGGTCCTGATTTTCGGCGAGGTGTCTCCCAAGAGTATTGCCAAGGAAGCGCCTGAGAACTTTGCCATGTTTTCAGCGCCCCTTCTGAACGGTTTCGCCCTTTTGCTCACTCCCCTGAATTTTCTGTTTAAACAGTGGAAAAAGGTGCTCTCCCGGCTTTTTGGTACCGCCTCAAACCAGACTATCACGGAGGAGGAGCTGATAACGATTGTGGAAGAGGCGCAGCAGGGCGGCGGCATCGACAGCCAGGAGGGGGAGCTGCTGCGCAATGCCATTGAGTTTAACGAGCTGAAGGCGGCTGACATCCTTACGCCCAGGATCGATATTACCGGAATCAGCGCGGATGCTTCCCCGGAAAAAATTGCTTCCGTTTTCGCGGCTACCGGTTTTTCCCGCCTTCCTGTATACCAGGGCTCTATTGACAATATCACCGGAATTTTGTATCAGAAGGATTTTTACAATTCGGTTTATGGAACGGACAAAGCCATTGAGAGCATCATCCGCCCGGCGCTTTACATAACCAGGCACCGTAAAATCAGCCTGCTGTTAAAGGAGCTTCAGGCTTCCAAGCTTCATATCGCCGTTGTCATCGATGAATTCGGCGGCACTGTAGGCATTGTTACCCTGGAGGATATCCTGGAGGAGCTGGTGGGGGAAATATGGGATGAACATGACGAAATCATCCAGCCCATCCGCAGGCTTTCCGGGAAGGAATATCTGGTCATGGGCAGCGCCAATGCGGATAAGCTGTTCGAAACGCTTGGCGTGGATGAGGAAACGGAGGCGGTCTCCGTCAACGGCTGGATTATGAATAGCCTTTCAAAAATACCGGAAAAGGGAGACTCCTTCAGCTTTCACGGCTGGAAGGTAATCGTAACGGAAATGGAAGAAAGACGTGTGAAAACCGCGCGTATGGTCCGCACGGATTAAGAACAGGCGCCGGACGGCGCACCATCAAAACAGCCGCGCCAATAAAGGCGCGGCCGTCATATGATAATCATTCCCCATGTAAACACTTATAAATATTTCTCTGCGATTGCCGTCATTTTATCCCACTTGCTCTCCATGTCGGCCACCAGCTTGAACTGGGTGCGGGCGCGGTCCAGGTTATGCTCGGGACGGTGGATTTTGAAATAAACATCCCCCTGAAGGTAATCCGCCAGGAATCTCATTCCGCATTCAAGCGTCATGAGCTTTGCCCCCATGGGAAGCATACGGATTTCCTGCTCTGTCAGGCTGCCGCCGCAGCCTTCCACATAGCCTTTGGTATAGATTTCAAAAAGCTTCAGGTCACAGCTGATTAAATCCAGATTTTTCTCATCCTCCGCTCCGGTGCTCGCGCCAAAACGGATGGAATCACCATAATCATAAAGTGCGGATCCGGGCATTACCGTATCCAGGTCAATGACGCACAGGCCTTTTCCCGTCTTATTGTCGATCATGATATTATTCAGCTTCGTATCATTATGTGTAACACGCAGCGGAAGCCTGCCCTTAGCCAGCGCATCACAGATAACATGGGTATCAGGCTCTCTGTCCAGCACGAAACGGATTTCTTCCTGCACGCTGGAGGCTCTCTTCATCACATCCTCTTCAACCGCCCTGGTAAAATCCGCAAACCGGCTCACCGTATTATGGAAATTCGGGATGGTTTCATGCAGGGTCGCCGCCGGATAATCCGCCAGCAGTCTCTGGAAATTACCAAAGGAAAGCGCGCTGTTATAGAAATCCTCCGGCTTCTCAACGATATCAAAGCAGGTCGCATCTTCAATAAATATGTAGGTTCTCCAGTAATCGCCGTCCTCGTCCACCAGGTAATTATCTCCGTCAACCGTGCGGATTACGTTCAGTGTTTCCCGATCCGGATCTCCGCCGTTCTGGATAATTTTATTTCTGAGGAAGGAGGTTACATTCATGATGTTCTCCATCAGCTCCCTGGGCTTTTTAAAAATTTCATGATTCATGCGCTGCAGAATGTACCGTTTTGTCCTGCCGTTATCAAGCGTACAGGTCAGACGGACCGTATCATTAATATGACCGCTTCCATAAGGAACCGCTTCGGTCAGGGTTCCTTCAATCCGGAACATCGGCGCAATTTTCTCTTGAATTACCTTCATATCCAGTTTATCCATTTCCACTCCTATCTGCGCGCTGTGACGCGCATGCGGCTGTAGCCGCATACAAATCCTACCGGCTGCAGTGCTTTTCTTCCGACCCCTGAAAACGCTTTTCTGCCAGCCTTCACCTCCGCTGCTTCTCCGGTCCCGGATCCGCAGCCATTTTCCCTTTTTGTATTTTCATTATAACATTATTACACAATAATTATTTACACAATAATTTCGCTTTTTTATCTGATTATGCCAACAGATAGACTTTTTCCATAAAAATATATTTATTTATTTTTATTTTTTGTTTCTATTTTACATTTTATTTATTTTTATTTTCAATATCAAAGGCTCATTGCACAAATAAATCAAATCTCTTTGTACTATCCGTCCGCTTATTTATACAATCAGTTGGGCAAAATAAAAAAAGTATGAAAAAAAGGTGAATTTCTTCCCCGAATTTGTTAATATAAGTTCATACGTATTATAAACTTTCTGGAGAGAACAGCTTTTTTCCCCGGCCCCGGATGAAGAGAGGATAAGAGACATGGAAAATACAAATGCCGGCGCTTATGAGTATGTGACACTGCAGCCTTCCCTTCTGATCAACAGGCTGTATACCGTACATTATTTTGAATATATGAATGATTTTTCCTTTCCCGGGGAAGCCCATAATTTCTGGGAGTTCCTGTGTGTGGATAAGGGCGAGGTCAATGTGGTCGCCGGAAGCCGCACCCTGTCCCTGAAAAAGGACGAAATTATATTTCATAAGCCTAACGAATTCCATACGGTGCGTTCCAACGGCAAGGTGGCGCCTAACGTGGTGGTGGTTTCCTTCGAATGCACCTCGCCTGCCATGGATTTTTTCAGGGACCGGGTGTTTACAATCGGTGAATCGGAGCGCAGCCTCATCGCCCAGATCATTACAGAGGCCCGGCAGCTGTTTTCCTCCGTCCTGGATGATCCTTATCTGAAAAAAATGGAGCTGTCCGCCAATCCGCCCTTTGGAAGCGCACAGATGATCCAGCTTCATCTGGAACAGCTGTTAATTCAGCTGATCCGCCATTATACGGCAATAAAACCGGAGCTTAAGCGTCCTGCCACACTGAAGCAGAAATCCGATGTGGATCTTTATGAACGGATAATGAATTACCTGGAGCTTCATATTTATGCACAGCTGACGATTGAACAGATCTGCAGGGACAACCTGGTGGGACGTTCCCAGCTGCAGAAGCTCTTCCGTGAAAAAAACGGCTGCGGCATCATCGATTATTTTTCCCGGATGAAAATCGACGCCGCCAAGCAGCTGATCCGGAACCAGAGCCTGAATTTTACACAGATAGCGGATACCATGGGTTATACGTCCGTCCATTATTTTTCCAGGCAGTTCAAAAAAATTACGGGCATGACGCCCTCCGAATATTCTTCTTCCATCAAAAAATTATCAGAAGAGCCGCAGTTCAGGAAATAACCCTGAGCTGCGGCTCCTTTTTATCAGTCCGGGCAGCCGTTTCCGACCTCGCGGCTACTCTCCCAAAACCTTTTCCAGTTCCCTAATCACTATTTTCAGCGCTTTAATTCTGGCGTATTTCTTATCCACGGACTCCAGGATATGCCATGGCGCATAGGTGGTGCTTGTTTTCTGAATCATCTCATTGACCGCCGATTCATAGGCATCCCATTTTTCCCTGTTTCTCCAGTCCTCATCCGTAATTTTCCACTGCTTTTCCGGTGTGTTCTGCCTTTCGTTAAACCGCTCCAGCTGGGTATCCTTATCAATATGCACCCAGAACTTAATGACCACCGCGCCCCAGTCCACCAGCTCCTTTTCGAACTCATTGATTTCGTTATAGGCACGCTGCCAGTCGTTGGTACTGCAGAAACCCTCAATTCTCTCCACCATGACGCGGCCGTACCAGGTTCTGTCAAATACTGCAATATGCCCGGTCTTGGGAAGCCTGGTCCAGAAACGCCAGAGATAATGGCGCGCCTTCTCATGCGGCTCCGGGCTGGCGATGGGGTGCACCTCAAAGCCTCTGGGATCCAGCGCCCCGGTGATCCGTTTGATATTACCGCCCTTTCCTGCCGCATCCCAGCCCTCATAAGCGATGATCACAGGAACCCGCTTACGGTACAGCCGGTTGTGCAGTTCTCCCAGCCTTTTCTGAAGCTTATCCAGCTCCTCCTGATATTCAGCTTCCTCTATTGTTTTATCCAGCGCGATTTCGCCAAGCTTCGGCATTTTTTCCAACGGGAAGGTATTCTGCAGCAGCGGAACAGCAAGGCTCTTATTCTGCAGCGCCACGTCAATCCCCTGACAAAGCATCTCCAGCACCTGCAGCTGCGCCCACTTCCTGGAATGGGCATCTACAATATACCAGGGGGCGGTGGAAACATTGGTGTCATCAAGATAGCGGTCGAACACCTTCAGACATTTATCATAATGCTTATTCTGCCAGCGGTCGGAATCGCTCACCCGCCAGCTCGTATCCTTATTTACCAGCAGCGCGTCCAGACGCTTCCGCTGTTCTTTTTCATCAATATGGAAGAAAAACTTCATAACAAGATAGCCGTTGTCCGTAAGCTGTCTTTCAAAACGTTTTACGCTGTCAATTCTGGAAGCATAGCCCTTGTCATCCAGCTTTCCCTGCAGCACATCCCCTGTGATTTCGTCCATCCAGCCGGAATCAAGGAACGTGAATTTTCCCGCCTCGGGAATCCTGGCAAAATACCGGTACAAAAACGGTTTCCTCAGTTCCTCCTCCGTAGGCGCCGCCATGGTTGCCACCTTGAAAAAACGGGGATCAATATTCCTGATAATCTTCCCAATAGTACTGCCCTTCCCGGCAGTTCCCCAGCCTTCCATCAGCACCAGCACCGGCAGGCCGTGCTCCTTAATCTGCATTTGCAGCGCCCCCAGCCTCTTTCTGGCCTCCTCCAGACGCCTGCCCAGTTCCTCTTCCCCGGGTCTTTCCTGCTCTACGTGATTTTTCAGCATATTGCCTCCCTCCTGGTCTCCTTGCAGAAGATCATACAAATATAATTTGTAATTTTCCCGTAACTATTCAGCAGGTCTGCTCAGTAAATGCAAAGGCCTGTCTGAAATACTGCAAACAATTACATTTTGCTTTCCCCGCCTTTCTTTCAGTGTATCACACGCAGGGCCGGGAGACAAGGAAGATTGCCCGAATTACGTCAATTAAATACTACAGCGCCGTATTCACAAATACGGCGCCATAATCACTCATTTATCCTGCTACAACTGCACATACTAACCAATATCGTTACATCTTATTCCCTTTTTCCAGTCTCATGCTGCCAAAGCAGTAAACCCCCGTATTCACACCCCAGGCAATACAAATAAGAACAATCGGGAAATTTCCCGTATCAAACATCAGCTTACCAAAAAGCGCTGCTGCCTCCAGCAAGGGAAGTAAGGTTTTCATTACTATAAAGGAACTGTAGGACGCCTTATAAATCACCATCTGCTCCGCTTCATCACAGCTCTCCAGCCATTTCTGCGTAAAACGGGCGTCTCCCACATCCCCCCGCTTCAGCGGCTGAATCCGCTTCACCTGCTTCACCAGAAACGCCTCCATAACCACAACAACCGTACAGCACACCAGGAAACATACGACGTTTGCCAGCATCATGGGATTCTTCCCATCCACAGCCAGCCCGAACAGAAGAAACTGAATCACCATATTCAGTTCATTCGCCGTTATCGCCGCATTCTGATATTCCCCTGCCCGATCCTCCGCTTCATAGTTCCCCAGCTTAATCTGCGCACCGGCCCTGAAATAAAGCGTCACAGCAATGCCTCCCAGCACAATAAAAAATCCAAGCTGATACCACAGGGCATATGCCAGATAGCCATTAAAAAACAAATGCATTACATTCTCAGTCTCTCCCTTTATGGAAAAAATCAGAAAAGCACCGAAAAACCCCAACGCTCCCCCAATCACAAGCCAAAGCGCTATTTTCCCAATAATACGCCCCATACTCTTTGATTTCCCTGTCATCTTTTCACTCATAAAAAACCTCCTGCCTGCCGGCTTTTACCTGCCATCCTTTCAAAATATCCGTTAACCTTTCCAAAAATTACACGCCTGTCAATCCCGCCCAATCTTCACTTAGCCTTCCGCCAACCCTTCATTCGTCCTCAAACCTTCATTCATCCTCATATGTAAAAATATCCTCCACAGTCGTACCGCAAATAGCCGCCAGCTTCAGCGCCAGGCTCACCGACGGAGAATAATCCCCCCTCTCGATAAGGCTGATCGTCTGCCTGGACACCCCCGCCAGCTTCCCCAGCTCCGCCTGATTCACACCCAGCCTTGCCCGATGTTCCTTCAATCGATTATATAACGGCATCCCGCCCTCCTTTCCCGGCCATCCCATAACGCCTCCGGCCGCAGCAGCATGATTAATTTACTTCCTGCCTAAGAGCTCTTATCCAAACTTCAATGACAACTTTCCTTGTCAAAATTATCATACCACTGACAAATAAAGTTGTCAATGACAAATTTACTTGTCATTTTTATTATAGATTTAACTGTTAATTCTATAATACATTTCCCTGTCATTTCACTTTATCCTCTTCTTCCCGCCACCCTTATTTCTTACTTTCCAAACGGACATGTCTGCCTGCGCAGACATCACCATGAATGAAAGCCGATTGCTCCGGGACTTTCACAGTAAATCCCCCAGTCAAAGACCCCACTGCTCTTCAGAGCAGCGGGGTCTTTGACCCTCGCGGCAGTCGCCAAATATCCATGCAAGCATGGCTACTTGGCTCGTTGCTCGCGGGAATAAAATAAGCACCTGATTCGCTTTTCCTCCTCAGATGCCCTCAAAAAAACTAATATTTATCTATCTCCACAGCCCAGTCAAAAATCCTCTCCCTGTACAATCCGCACAGCCAGGAGATAAATGCATCGGCGCCAGCGCCTTCGTCCTTTTGCCATAAGGGAACTGCCGGGGCCGGTGCATTTACCTTATCCCTCCGCCTAAAGCTGAGGCGCCACCACTGTTTTGACCCCCTTATCCCCAAAGCTCTCCACCAGTTCCTCCGGTGCATGCCAGTCCGTAATCAGAACATCAATATCCTCCGGCCGGGCGATAAGCACCATGGAATCATCACCGAATTTCGTGTAATCCAGCATCATTATTTTTTCCTTGGAGATAGAAAGTATCTTTCTTTTCAGCTCAGCCTCTCCCAGCGTCGGCGTGGAAAAGCCTCTTTCCACCGTAAAATGATTGCCGCTGATAAAACCCTTGTCAAAAAAAAGGTTCCCAAGCACCTGCTCCGCCAGATAACCCACGCAGGAATAAATATTCGTGCGCAGCTCTCCCCCGATAATAATGCTGTGGATATCGCTTGCCTTCGCCAGCTCCATGGCCACATAAATATTATTGGTACACGGCATTATATTTCTTTTCGGCCCTTCCACGATTAACCTTGCCAGCTCACAAACCGTCGTACCGCTGTCCAGAAAAATAGCTTCCCCGTCCTGGATGCAATCATAGGCCGCCATGGCAATCGCTCTTTTCTCCTCCCGGTGACGCACTTCGTTTTCCTGATGGGAAAATTCCCGCAGCGATCCGTACCTGCTGACCGCTCCGCCCCAGGTCCGTTTCAGAACACCCTCCTGCTCCATGCTCGCAAGAAGCTTACGCACAGAAACCTCCGAAAGGGAAAAAGCCTCGCTTAATTCCGAAACTGAAATAGATGATTTTATTTTCAGCTGATCTAAAATATATTTCCGACGTTTCTCCTGATTCATATGCCTTCCTCTCTGCCGTCCTGCTCCGGCAGTTCCTTCTTTTTTTACAAAACCCATAGCCCCTTGGGCTGATTTCAGGCCTGCATGATGCCCCTACCCCATCTGGCAGGCGCTTCTTTCGAAACACTCCCTGGAATATCGGAACACGCCCGGGTCCTGTCCGGCTTCGTTCTTACCCAATTATATACTTTATCCCACACATTCCGCAACCGTTCTTTGTGTTTCCCTTCTGTTTCATGATAAATTTCGTCAACAGATCCGGTCCTTATTACGATTCTTTCATTTTAATTACGATTTTATTTCATTTTCTATGGACATCAAAAGATGATTATATTATAATATAGCTTAATCGGACGCCGGAAGCCCCGGCCAGACAAAAGCGCCGGCTGGCGCGGCAAACATGCTATTTTAACCGGATAGTTACATTTTTTACCATAAATCAAACCCATAGGAGGAATCCACATGATAATCGACAGTGCCAAACTCAACGGCCCCTGCTCCTGCGGCAGAAGCCACGAAATGATCACAAAGGAAGCCATAATTGAACCCGGCTGCCTGAAAAAGCTGGATCTTTATACGGACAAATACGGCCTTACCGGAAAAAGGGCTGTAATCTATGACGAAAATACATACCATGCCAAAAACATCATCCATCCGGCCGCTGATCAGGAAATCATTCTCGATCCGTCCAATCTCCATGCCAACGAAATCGCAGTGGGAAAGGTGATGGAGCAGCTTGAGGAAAATATTGATTATCTGGTTGCCATCGGAAGCGGAACCATCCACGATACTACCAGATATTGTGCAAACGACAGAAAAATCCCCTTCGTTTCCTGTCCCACGGCCGCCAGCGTAGACGGCTTCTGCTCCACGGTTTCCGCTATGACCTGGAAAGGCTATAAGAAAACCATGCCCGGCGTGGCGCCCGTTTTTGTCCTGGCTGATATTGATATTATCAAGGAGGCCCCTCTTTATCTTGCCCTCAGCGGCGCCGGAGATATTTTTGGAAAATATACGGCTCTGGCTGACTGGAACGCTGGCCATGCCATTACGGGCGAATATTTATGCCCGGTTATCGAAGGGATGACCCGGGATGCTGTGGACGCAGTCCGTTCCTGCTGCACCGGCCTGGCCGAAGGAGATGAAAACGCCTTTGAACAGCTGACCTATGGCCTGATTCTTTCCGGACTGGCCATGCAGCTTATGGGAAATTCCCGCCCTGCTTCCGGTTCGGAGCACCATGTCTCCCACCTTATCGAAATGCAGCCTGCCGCTTTTCCGTTCCATTCAGATGCTCTCCATGGCGAAAAGGTGGGCGTGGGCACCATCCTTATTTCCCGTGCCTGCCATAAACTGGCTGAAATCGAGGATATTACGCCTTATGTACATCCTTATTCCATGATCCCCGCTTCCCAGCTGGAGCCTTTCTATGGCCCCGCCCTGTATCCCAGCATCGTGGAGGAAAACAAAAAGGACTGCATGGAAGGGGTCACTCCTGAAATGCTCATTAAAGCATGGCCGGAAATCCGCAGAATCATTTCAACCATCCCTGCTCCTGAAGAACTGTCCGCCCTTTATGAGAAAATCGGTGCAAAAAAAACACTGGAGGATATCGAAGTTCCCTCCGAATATCTCCCCCAGCTTCTTAAATTTTCTCCCAGCGCCCGCAACCGCCTTACTTTGATGCGTGTATGCTGGATGCTGGACATTCCTGAACTCAGCTAATCTTTGCAGGAAAAAGCTGCAGAATTAATTGCTGAAAAAACAGCTGTTCTTTAAAAGGCAGGCCGCCGGATTCTTAGCGGTTCCTGCCTTTTATAGATTCCTGCCGTTTATTGATTCCTGCCTTTTATAAATTCCTGCCGTTTATTGATTCCTGCTGTTTGCTAATTTTGTTTTTTACTCTCCCCGGTCTTTGCTATTCCACCCAACGGATCGTTTCCCAGACCGCTGCGCCATCGTTATGCTGCGCCGGCCCTGGAGTGCTTCTTCCCCGGAAAATATGTGCCTTCAGAATTTCGCGCAGTTCTTTTACCACCTCCGGATATTCTTCAATCACATTTTTTCTTTCTCCAATATCCTCCGACAAGTCATACAGCTGGAAGGAAGGCGCGCCCTCCGGCTCCTCCCCCGGTTTAGGTTCCGACCAGCCGCCGGACCCCGGACACATTTCAAGTTTAAACTTTCCCTTCCGTATAGAAAGGGAACCGTCTATACTCTGGTGAATTAAATCCGCACGGACCTCCTCCTCATCCGGATTCAGCCACAAGGGCAGATTGCTCACGCTGTCAACAGCCGTTTCCGCATCCAAGGAAATTCCCAGGATATCAGCCATGGTTGCCATAATATCACAGAGACAAACTATCCTGGAGCAGCGCCTGCCTTCAGGCACCCTGTCCGGCCATTGAACGATCAGAGGAATCCGGTGTCCTCCTTCATAGATATCCGCCTTGGTTCCCCGGAAGACATAGCTGGGATTATGCCCCTGAGACAGCAGCTCCGGATAATCCGCCATGGGAGAACAGCCATTATCCGAAGTATATATGACAATCGTATTTTCATAAAGCCCCAATTCTTTTAGTTTACGGTTAATTCTTCCTGCTACATCATCACAGTGCAGCACGAAGTCTCCGTATTCATTGGTTCCGGATTTACCGCAAAACTGGCTGGCCGGAAGAATAGGAGTGTGCGGTGCGGGCATGGGAAAATAAAGAAAGAACGGCTCCTCCCTGTATTCCTCCATTTTTTCCAGCACTTTTTCCGTCAGTTCATCCAGCACCTTTTCATGTACAAAGCCAGGCGCTGTCGGCCCTTCCCTGAAAAAACCTTTACCGGTTCCTTTTGTCACATGATCCGGCTGCGCTGTAAAATGATCATTTTCAATATAGATATATGGCGGCATGTCCAAAGATCCGCTAATGCCGTAAAAATATTCAAAACCATTAGAGATTGGGGAGCCTTCTATTTTTCCGTGGTAATCCACATGATCACATACCCCAAAATCCGGTTTTTCCACAAATCCTTCTTCTTTGGCAAAATTCATCCCCAAATGCCACTTTCCCACCATAGCTGTCCGGTAACCGTTTTCCTTCAGCATATCAGCCAGCGTTTTTCTTCCTTTTTCAATCAGAGCCTCCGAATAACCGCCCATCACACTGGATTTCAGCCGGGAGCGCCAATTATAGCGGCCAGTAAGAATTCCATAACGGGACGGCGTACAGACGGCGGCGGTTGCATGGGCATCTGTAAAGCAAACACCGTTTTCCGCCATTTCATCCAGATTCGGCGTTTTAAAGCCACAGTGCTCATTCAGTGCGGAAATATCCCCATACCCCATATCATCCGCTAAAATATAGATCAAATTCGGTTTTCTCATTTTCTTCCTCCTAAAAGGGGCATCCGCAAGCCGGCCCCTTTAATCATACACCATTTCGTTGTATTCCGCATCTAATCTATAATTATTGTCCGTACTCCATCCCTTTTCCGGTTTGAGCGTTTCAAACACAGGCCTAAAGAATGCCTGAAATACCGGACAAAACTATCCGCATCACAGGACTGTCCCGTTCTCACTGGCCACTATCATTTTCCTTCTGCCAATGACAGGTTGCTTTTCGTTTTAGTCTTCCGTAATTTCATGGACCTGTTCTATAGTAATACCACACAACTCTGCGATTTCCTCATTATTCCTGCCCTCTCTGACGTAACGCAATACTTTTTTCGTCAGATTGATTCCTTTTTCTATTCCCTCTTCAATCCCTTTTTCAATCCCCTTTTCAATGCCTTTTTCTTCAATTGCTTCACTCAAATTACACATCTGTCTCAGCTCCTCTCCCATTTCCTGTTCCATTACAATCCCATAATCTCTCGCCAGTATTTCTTCTTTCTCCGTAACGCTCATCGAAGGAGAAAGAAGCGTATTCAGAAATCCGTGCAGCCCACCCCTTTGATTCTTGTCATCCTTTTCATTCAGGCAGATTATGACCACCGAAAGCTTATCATAGCTCGCTTTCCTCTCAGGTATCCTGCCAAGGATATTTCTTCTGGAGATCCTGTATTCTGTCATGGCGTTTCCTATATGCGCAGGCGCATTCATACAGATCCAGATACTGCAGACCTTTTTCAAATCATCATACTCTGCATCTGTAAATTCTCTGTCCAGCTGTTCCGACAGCATCCTCGCTCCATAGAATATCCCTCTGGTCACAATCCGGTATTTCTGATAGAACTTTTTCTGGGCTTCTATATTAACCAGAAGCTTTACCGTCTCCGCCCTTCTCCGTTTGGGGACGTATGCCCGGAATCTGATATCATAGGTCACGGTTCCTTCTCCCGGAACCTTGCTTTCCGTATTATCCCCCGTGATAAGGAGCATTTTATTCTCCTTTTCTCCCGGTCGCAGCAAGGTATTGGCAATTTCAATTCCCGGTTCGATCCACGCTTCTATTTCCTGCGGTGAATAATCCTTATATTCCGCCACAGCTCCCTTCAGGATACGCGCCAGAACCTGCCTGCTGCCCAGAATCCGCTTTACATGACCGTCATATTGGGCCTTAGCCCCGGCATCGTCCAGCGTTTCGGCAATCCATGTCCGTCTTTTCATTTGTTCCTCCTTATACAGGCAGGGATACAGGCAGCGGCCCCTGTAAAAACAGCTTCTGCATTTCCTGCCGTTTTAAATGTGATTTTTCGGCAGAAACTGCCAGAATGTGCGAATGCACTAATAAATAAGAATATAAAAATGATACTTTATTAATGTTTAGTTGTCAATTAATATAATAAATATTTTGAACAAATATTCTAACCTTCGGAATACTTACAATATCATTTGCTGTATTCTTTTCTGTATCTGGCCGGTGTCATATGATAATACCGCCCAAATACCCTGTCAAAATAGCTTCTGTCTCCATACCCCAGCTCTGCAGTAATTTCTTCAACAGACAGCCTGTTTTCCTTCAATAGCAGGCAAGCCCTGTTCATCCGGAATTCCGTTACAATATCCGTAAAGGTCCGGTAAGTATATTTTCTGATAAGGCGCATCATTGTCCTTTCGGTATAGTTAAAGTATTCCGCCAGAGTTTTCAGCGTAATATCCCTGTAATTCATTGAAATATAAGTGATAATCCGTATCATATCCACCTTATCCTCCCCAATGCTGCGATCCGCTATCCTGCTCTCGTATTGACGCGCCAGTGATATAAAAAGACCCGACAGACTGGTATAGATCATATTCTGATACATTTCCTTTTTCTCACAGAATTCCGCAATCAGCTTATTCAGGAAAAAGGCGGACTCCCCTCCTTCCGTCAGGGAGAACACAAGATGTCCTGCCGGAGAAGCGATATGATATAGTGCCTTTATAAAAAAACCCGATATCGGATTTGTATTATCCATCAATGGTATCAATGTATTGTAAAACCATTCCTTCTTCATAATAATATTAAAAACCACCGAATTTTCATCTTCAACTCCAAGCTGATGCACCGCCTCCAGATTATAAATGCAGATATCTCCTTCATAAAGAGTTCCTGCCTTTCCCTCAATCGTTGTGGTGCACTGTCCCCGGTACACATAGATCATCTCAAAAAAATCATGATTATGGAATGCTGTAAGAAAATACCGGATACCGTTTTCCCTGTCTGTGGCATGAACCGTTTCCATCGTCACCTTTACCTGCTCCTCTTTATCAAAGGCCTGGACGGCACGTATGGTCCGATGCCTTTTTGTCCCTCCAAAAACATCCTCCATTTCCCCATATCTGTTCCGGGAAAGGTTTGTCATATAACCGTCTCTGTTTTCATGGTTCCTGTTTTTTTCCGTCTTTTCAAGCAGGATCCATTCATTAATAATCTCAGTATCTTTTTTCTTTCCCATAAACCTCTCCTGTCACTTTATTACATAAATAGCGGTATATTTTGTCATTTCCCTAAATACGGAAATCCCTGCTTTGCACCTATAATGGACTTGTAGCCAATATTTTATTTACATAAAAGGAGGAATCCAATGAAAGCATATACTACCGAACCAATATGCCCCAGGCTGTCTCATTATAATACCTCTGCCGGCTTTGCGGAAGAATTCCGCAGTCCTGCAGGAAACACCCGCCCCAGAATACGCTGGTGGCTGCCCTCCGCCTATCTAAGCATGGGCGGTATAGAAAATGATATCCGCTCTATGGCAGAAGCCGGCTTTGGCGGTGCGGAGGTGGTCCCCATGCCTCGCTTTGACATCCCTGGTGATTTAACCATAGAGTGGGGTACGCCCCGATGGAAGGCTTTTGCCGAACACATCCTGGAAACCGCTGGAAAATATAATTTTACCATTGATTTTTCCATGACACCCTTCTGGCCCCTGGCGCTGCCTTCCGTTACGGATGCATCCAATCCGGAACATGGTGCCCAGATGGAAACCGACTGTGCCTGGATTGACGGCATTACCAAAGCTGCTCCTTTTTCAGGATCCGTTCCTGTATCAGAGCAAGCCGTAGCAGATGCCGCCTCCGTAGGCTGCATCCCTCGTCTGGCTGCTGTCACCTGTGCAAAATATGCAGATAAGCCTTCCCATACCCTTGTCCATTCTTCCGCCCGTGCCTTTCTCCTTAACAGGGAAGTTCTGGCTGACAAATCGGATCCTCTTTCCTGGAGTCTCTCCTTTACTCCTGAGGAGGATGGAGAATATGTAATTTTCGCCTGGTGGGAACATCCCTCAGGAAACAAAACCTGCCAGAACCTGCAGCTGGATCATTACAGCCGCAAGGCCACAAAGCTTTTAACCGACTACTGGGAAAAAGAACTGATTCCATGTTTTGGTGATAATTTCAGGCATACTGTTTCCATGTTCATTGATTCCCTGGAATTCCAGACCCATCTGGACTGGACCCGAGGCTTTCTTGATTCCTTCCTTGCAGACAATGGTTACGACCTTGCTCCCTACCTTCCGGCCCTATATGACGAAGACAGTCCTGGCTGCTTTGTCTCTTTTCCTGAACCGGATTTCAGGTTTGATGAATATAATAAACAGATTCTTAATGATTATCATGAATTTGTCACAAGACTATATATTGAAAACCACCTCAAACCCCTGACCGAATTCTGTGAACGCCATGAAATCAACATGCGTTATCAGACCTCCTACGGAAAAAGCCTGGAATTGGCCCAGACGGCCATGTATGTAACCATTCCGGAAACCGAAACTCTGTACGGCGGAGATATCCTGGATTTTTACCGGTTACAGTCAGGCAGCATGCATCTGTCAGGAAAACAGATTTATTCCATAGAGGCGTCTGCAGAAATGAACGGACGCGGTAACGGCGGCATAAATTCCGGCAATTACCAGCAGACCTGGGGCAACCAGCTATGGCATATGGGGCGGGCATTTTCATGCGGTGTCAATCAGGCTGTTTTCCATGGTTACTCCTACGAAGGTTTTTATGAGGGAGAGGGAAACGAGAATGGTTTTCTTCCGGGAACCCACTGGCCCGGCTATACTACCATGGGTTATAGCGAATTTTCCAATAACTGGAGCAGCTGTCAGCCAAACTGGCTGCATGCCAGGTTATATACAGACTTTCTGGCCAGAAACCAACTTGTCCTAAGACAGGGAAGCAGCAAAATGGATCTCGCAGTTTACAGACATAGCTATGAGGAAATCATTGATTTCAACCACGCTGTCAAGCTGTATGATGACGACGGGCTTTTGGAGCAGCTGGGCTATACCTATGATTTCGTCAGTCCCTCCTCACTGGAGCTTTCCGGCCTTTGCGTGTCCGATGGGCGCCTGGCTCCCGACGGTCCCGCTTATCAGGCACTTCTGCTGAATGCGCAGCAGTTTCTGCCCTATTCTACTGCGCTGAAGCTGCTGGAATTTACAAAAGCCGGACTGCCAGTACTGTTTATCGGAACGCTGCCCGGTCAGTCCGCCTTTCATCTGGAAAAGGACATTTATCCCATCATAGAAGAAATGCTTCGGCTTCCTCTGGTAAAGCAGGTGGATTCCGTCCGGAATGTTCCCTCCGTCCTCCTGGAACTCGGGATTCTTCCCAATGCCAGGTACCACAGTCCCTCCAAAATGCTGAATGTCCACAGGCAGACACAACAGGCCGATTTTTATTATTTTTATAATTACGGGGATGCTGACACTTATCCTCTGGCCCGGGAAATGGCTGCTGTTAAAACAGATGTGACGCTTCACGGCAGCGGCGTGCCATTCCTGCTGAATGCATGGGACGGACGGATTACCCCCATTGCCGCCTACGAATCTACGGACACAACGGTAACCCTCCGTCTCCGTCTGGATAAAAACGACAGCTGTATCATCGCTTTGATACGAGAACCCGGATATCTTGACACAGCTTTCCCCGGACTCCATACGGTGTTGCCTGAACTTTGGGCTGAATATACCGACGGACAGCAGATACTTCTGAAATCACTGACAGGCGCCCAGATTGATGTTCCTTTTTCCGATAAAAAGGTGGTATCCGCCGGCTTTACTGCGATTCCTGCCTCCATCCCTTTAAAAGGCTGGGAACTTACCCTGGAAAAGTGGTCGGAAAGTCCGGTTCCCAATGAAAGTATAAAAAGCATACAGACCTTCTTTTCCCTGGAACATTTGGTTCCCTGGAAAGAGCTTCCCGGCCAGGAGTTCACATCAGGAATTGGTACTTACCGTATTTCCTTTTCCCTGGATAATGGCTGGGAGGATGGCATCGGCTATCTCCTGAACCTCGGAGATGTCTGTGACAGCTTCAGCATTGTTGTCAATCAGCAGGAAATTACTGTAAACCAGTCTTCCTCACTGATCGATATCGGAAGCTATTTGCACAGCGGGGTGAATACCCTGTGCATTACCGTCGCTTCCACACTTCTGAATGCCCTCCTTGCATATTCTAACTGTCATCCGCTCTCCTTCAGCCGCTGGCAGAAAGAAATCAGAGTACCTGACGCTTATGGCATACTTAATGACGTTACCCTGGTTCCCTATGCCTGGAGTATACCGGAAAACTGATAGCAGTAAACGTACGCCGCCGGGCGCATCATCAGGAAAAAGCTGCCGGATAAATCCGTCGGCTTTTTCCTCTATTTCGAAGGCTTTTTATTATTGCGGATAACCGTTCTCTTATATTCCCGAATTGTCATGCCTGTAACATTTTTAAACAGCCGGATCATATAATTCATATTCTGAAAATTCATTTCTGCCGCAATTTCATTTAAAGAACAGCTCCCACAATCCAGATATTCCTTGATTTTCTCCACCCGTCTGTTATTAATATATTTCACATAGGTCTCTCCCGTATATTCCTTAAACTTCTTGCAGAAATGCGGAACACTCATAAAGCTCTGTGCTGCCGCTTCCGTCAATGGAACCTGTTCACAGATATGAGCCTCAATATACTGCAAAACCGTTTCCATTGTGTCATCAGCCAGCCTTTTTAAAAGTTCCTCTGAAAGCTCGGCCATATCCGCCTTCAGCCTGTGTTCCAGTAAGCTTCTCCCGGCTGCATTCATTATACCTTCCATTCTGACGGCAAATTCTAATATCATCTGGCCGGCCAGACTGTATTTCTGCGCCAACGCATAAATAAACTGGTTCATCTGGTGAAACAGATCGCTTTTCACGCTCTCCACATCCGTCCGCCTGCTGCCATAGAAATCGAAAAATAAGTTCAGCTCCCTGCTAAATTCCTCCAGCCATCCCGGCTCCAGGAAGCTGTCCACATTCAACGCAAGGGAGATTTTTCGTTCCGTCTGCTGCCTGTCAGCCATAAAAAAACAGCTTTCCCGTTCATAGAAATCCAGACTCAGCAGTTCCAGCCCCTCCTGGTAATAAGCTCTGATTTCCTTCAGTTCCTCAAAGAAACGGCTACAGCCTATCATAAGTCTTTCATTGATAAACAGCCTCACATTCTGCCGCAGATCACTGCAGTTTTTCCGAAGCAGTTCCATTTTTTCTGCTTCCTCCATCTGTTTGGGGAATTGAAACAAAATGAACATTTCTTTATTATAAGGGGAAAAAAACGTTCCCATTCCTTCTTTTTCCACAATATTTTCCAGTAAATGAATCAGCATGGTCCGATCCACATTTCCCGACAGCAGGGAAGCCTCCATACTTTCCGCACTATGTATACTCAATACTCCGACCGCATAGCTGAAACATTGTGTACCTTTTTCATTGGCCCATTTTGTTTTTACCTCCCCTGACTTTTCCGCCAGCCTGGGAATGATCTTTTCGGCATTAATCTTTTCAATTATGCTGTACAGCTTCTCTTCTGTCACCTCCTGCTTCAATATATAACTGTCGGCTCCCAGTTCCAGAGCCTCCCTGGCATAAGAAAAATTATCATGGCAGCTTACAATAATAATCCCTGTACTGAGGTTTTCCTCCCTTACTGCTTTAATTAAGATAAGTCCGTCCATGTCCGGCATTTCTATATCTGTAATAACAATATCCACCGGCCCCTGTTCGCGCAGATAAACAAGCGCATCAAGAGACGAAGAAAAAGTTCCCTGCACCGCTATATTCTGTTTGTTTTCCAAAAAGGTCTGGATTCCTATCCTGGCCAATATCTCGTCATCAATAATAATTATTCTTATCATTCCATCTCCCCGTCTTCCAAAACCGGCAGAATAAAATGCGCACAGGTTCCCTTCCCCGGCTCGCTTTCCATAAACAGACCATAGGAAGTCCCGTATTCCAGCTTTATTATCTGTTGTATATTCTTAATTCCCACATTCGTATGCTGTTTGTCCGCCGGCTCTTCTCTGCTTTCCCATTCCTGCACATCAAATCCTTTGCCGTTATCACGTATGATGACATGAAGCCGTTCCTCTTCCTTGTATGATTTCAGCTCTATCCTTCCATCACTCAGCTTTCCTCTGCTGAAGCCATGTATTATCGCATTCTCCACAATCGACTGCAGTAGGAACTTCCGTATCAGAAGCTCCTGCGTATCCTCCGATATAGAATATGCAATATCAAAATTCATAAATCTCGTTTTCTGGATTACAGTATAGTTCTCCAGCAGCCTGATTTCGTCCGTAAGCCGGTGAAGGCTGCTTCCTTTATTGGTAATCTGCATCAAAATATAGATCAGTGAATCCGTAACCTTCTGAATCACCGGCTGCTTATTGATCACGGCAAGCCATTTTACCGTATTCAGGGAATTATATATAAAATGCGGGTTCATCTGCGAAATCAGTACCTGCATCTCAAAATTATTTTTTTCCCGCTCCACCCGCCGATTGTCCAGAATCAGTTCATGTACCTTCCTCGTCATAGTATTAAAATGTATGAAGAGCGTTTTAATCTCCTTAGTTCTGCAGGTTTCCTCAGCGCTCACCTGCAGATTTCCTTCTGCAAAAGTATCCATTGCATGCGTCAGCGATAGGATCGGCCGGACAATATGCCGGTTCATCAAAATAATCATGACAAAGATAAGGACGACATAAACACTGACAATAAACAAAACACTGAGCCCAACCGGTTTAAAATCCGAAAAAAGAGAATTTACCGGTACAATAGCAAGCTGAAGCCAATTCGTCTTATATGACTTTGCATATGCCACAAGACAGTTTTCACCCCCTACCTTTTCCGTAAAAAATCCCGTCTTATCCTTTACATCCGGTATATCAAACGGTTCATTCAGCCGCTTTATATCCGAACAATACAACACCGTACCGGAGGGATGTATAATATAGGTTGTCGCCCCTTCCATATTGATGGTAGCAAAGGCATTATCAAAAATTTCCTTATCCACGGTCATATACATAATTCCCAGATTCTTCTTTTCCGCAGTATTCAAAGACCTGGCAATTACATACTTATAGGTTCCGAACGGATACGGAGAGTAAAAGCTTTCAGGAAGCCATATCATCCGTCCCCCCTCCGCAATAATCTCTTCCTTTTTCCCGTTAACATATTCAACAATTTTCGCATTGGAAGTTCCTGCGTGCACCATTGTGTCATGGGAATCGATCTGCATGGACGCCATATCCGCATTAGATGCGCACATATTGCTCATTTCCACTCTTATCCTGTCCCATTCCCCCGCGGACAGATCTTTCTTTTCCAGAATGGCAACTGTTTTATTCAAATAAAGCGTCATAGAAGTATCACGATACCTGTTATAAGCCGTATTCAGCTGTTCCTGTGTGGATGCCAGATTGGTAACCAGATATTTTCCATAGATTCTGCAGGTATACTTGTACATAATATTGACGGACAGAGCAACCAGCAGTAAAAAGGGAGCTATAATAAGGAAAATATAATACAGCACTACATGGAGCTTTAGGCTGATCGATAACGGCTTTGCTTTGATACTATTCATTTTCCGCATATTCTTTCCTCCCACTTTCTGTTTTATTGCCGGCTGCACATCCCCGCTGAATCATTATAAATATTGTAATCGTGATTGAACCAGACAGCTTCCAAATATTTTTCATTCTAGCATACCCATTTTTTATTTACAATCAAACAGGCGTAACGGCGGACTTTCCGATAAAATCGTGAATAAAAAAGAAAATTGGTAACTTTACCGCCTGTGCCGTACGGAATTGGATAATATTGTGAACTCCAATCATAGGAAAGTTAATTGCCTTGCATTTTAAAAAATATATAATGGGTACATAATCTCGAGGTTGCAGCAAATATAAGGAGGATTCATTATGAAAGGGAAAAAAGTTCTGGCACTATTGACATGCACGGCTCTTCTGGCAGGCGGCCTTACGGCCTGCGGTAATTCATCATCCACCGCACCTGCACCATCCACGGAAAATACCGCTGAAACAGCCGCCCCGGAAGCAGAAACTACCAAGGCCGCCGCTGAGCAAACATCCGCAGCCTCTGACGATGCCTCCACTGAGGAAGATATCACAGGCTCCCTGACCATCTGGGAACATGGAACCACCTTTGAAAATTCGTTAGCTGCCGTTATTGAAGGCTTCCAGAAAAAATATCCCAATGTGGAAGTTGAATATGAAATTAAAGACGGAGATACCTATTACAGCCTTCTCACCACCGCAATCCAGTCCGGTGAAGCGCCGGATCTGTTCTGGACAAACGGAACAGCTACCACGAATATGCAGGATTATGTGAAAAATGACGTGCTGATGGATATCAGCAATCTGGATTTCAGTGCATTGACGGAAGACAGCATGAAGCTCGCTACAATCAATGACACGGTTTATTCAGTTCCCTGGCTTACCATGGACACACGCGCATGTTTCTACAATAAAGACCTCTTTGCAGAAAACGGCTGGGAAATCCCAACTAAATTCAGTGAATTTGAAGCGCTTTTGGAAAAACAAAAGGGAGCCGGCATTATCCCCATCTCCTTCTCCCCTACCAGCTTCGGCAGCGTACTTTTCATCTTTGAACCTGTGTTATCCGCTATGGACCCTGCCTATACAAAGGGTCTGTCCGATTACTCCGTAAAGCTCACGGATCAGCCGGCCAAGGATGCCCTCAACAAACTGATTGAATGGGCGGACAAAGGCTACTATGGTGAGAACTATAAGGGCGTTACCGATGGTTCCGCCGCCATTCTGACCTTTACAATGGGAAAAGCCGCCATGTTTATCGGCGGTTCCTGGGAAATGTCCAGTATTGAATCCAATAACCCCGACCTGAATTATGGTGCATTCCAGATTCCCGCAGAAGACGGCACTACTGGTATGGTTGGTACCTGCGCCAACGGATTTTCCATCTATAAAGATACTAAAAGCCCGGAAGCTGCCAAAGCATTTGCCCAGTACTGCGCATCTCTGGAGGCGCAGACAACATGGGTACAGGTGCAAAGAGCCGTATCCGGAAGTCCTGAAATCCAATCCGCCAACCCGATTGCCAATGAAATATCTGACTGTGATAATGTTTATACCAGCTGGCAGTCCCTCATTTCCAAATATTCCATAGAAGGAGGTACGGGAAATGCCATCACGGAAGAATACTTCCCCAAACTTTTCGTGGGAGATATTACAGTGGATCAGTTAATGGAGGATTTAGCTAAAGAAATGCAATAACCAAAGCGGTATACGGACCTGTATGGATACAGGTCCGTATCAGGCTTTTTTAATCAGACTGGAGATTTGCTTATGAAGGAAAGAAGTAGAAAAAAGAAGCCCTATCTCTTTTTTATTGCCCCGGGCTTTATCGCATATACAGTTTTTATCATCCTTCCCATTATTTATGTCATATATCTTTCGGTATTTGAATGGTCGGGATTAGGTGAAATGAATTTTATCGGCATCGAGAATTTCAAAACTCTTTTTACCAATACAAGAATCGCCCCCGTGTTCTGGAATGCCCTTAAAAACAACTTGAAATATCTGCTCTGCGTATGGTTTATTATCACGCCCTTCCAGTTCCTCGTCGCTTATCTGTTCTATCTTAAAATACCGTTTTTCAAATACTATAAATTCATGATTTTTATGCCCTACGTCATTAGTTCCACCATCGTAAGCTTTTTTGCCACAATGATGTTTAACCCGACTATCGGTTTCCTGAATACTTTTTTTGAAAAACTGGGACTCCATCAATTCATAAGCGCATGGGTAGGGGATCCTAAGCTATCCTTTAAAATCATGATAGCGCTTGTTATCTGGCAGGGCGCCGCTTCGGGAATGATGATTTTTTATGCCAATATGATGGATATTCCCCAGGACATTATCGAGGCGAGCAGAATTGACGGCTGCTCTGAGGGGCAGCGGCTTACAAGAATCCTGATCCCGCTTTCCCTTCCCGCCTGCTCCTCCATCATTGTCATGAGTTCCATCTGGGCACTGGGTGTCTTCGATATTCCCTTTATGCTGGGCGGTCCTACCGGAGGGGTAAACAGTTCGCTGGATTTCGTGAACCTGGTATTTTACAGGTATACCTTCGGGAGCGTGCTCAGCGGAGAAGTAAACCTGGGCTTCGGCGCTTCCATCAGCGTTACCATGTTTATTATTATCATGATTGTTACCTTCATACAGAATAAGGTATTAACTAAATTTGAATATGATACATAAGGAGGACAATATGGCACGGAAAGGAAAAAATAAAGAAATCATCTCCACAACCTCCCGGCTTGTGCGTTGGTTCTTTTCGATATTATTGCTTATTTTTACCAGTATCACCATATTCGTTCTTCTCTCCACACTTTTAAATTCCTTTAAGACAAAAACGAATATACTTAATGATACCTTTGGATGGCCGCAGGCCTTTTCACTGGACAGTTATGTGGAAATATTTACGAAGGACAAATTTGGAAAGTACTTCTTCAACAGCATCATCCTGACTGGCTGCGGCACTACCGGCTGCGTTCTCCTCGCCGCGCTGACCGCCTTCGGCATTGCCAGATATGAGTTTAAGGGAAAGCCGTTCCTCACCTCCTATTTCCTGTTCGGCATGATGTTTCCCATTCAGGTAAGCGTACTGCCGCTGTTCATTATCCTGAAAAAGCTTTCTTTGCTGAATAAGCTTCCCGGCATGATCCTTGTATATGCATCCGGTATATCACTGTCCGTATATATCTTCCAAAAATTTTTCAGGACAGTCCCAACAGCACTGGATGAATCGGCAAGGCTTGACGGAGCCAGTGAACTGCGTATCTTTGCACAGATAATCCTTCCCCTTTGCAAACCGGTAATATCCACCGTTGCATTAATCACCGCCATAGGCGAGTGGAATGATTTCTATATGCCCATGGTTCTTCTGGGCGGAAAAAATGTCCGGACACTCCCTCTGGCTATTTATAACTATCTGAATGAATTTATCAAATATATGAACGTTTCCTTTGCCGCTGTAATGATAACGCTGGTACCCATTATTGTTATCTATTTTCTGTTCTCCAACCAGCTGGTGGAGGGGATTACCGGCGGTGCCGTTAAGGGCTGATGCATCCTGCTGTTACTTTTCGTCCCATAGAGTACTCCGCTATAAAAAAAGAAGCATATGGCAGCAAATCATCCGGGATTCAGAAAGTATTACACTCCCCGGGACTGATAAACTGTCCGTATGCTTCTCTTTTAACAATTTAAAATATACGAAATCTGTTGCTTACTTTTTAGTTGACCCGAATTTGAAGAATAAGTAATCCGGTTCCGTATTGCTAATCTTCCATAATCTTATTTACTTTTTCCACACTGATACCACAAAATTCCTACATAGCTTCACGTCAGGCGGCGGCATCCTGTCTTATTTTTTGAAGATTAACGATATTTTAATCTCTTCTTTAACCAACCGGCTGCTTTTCTTATTTTGCCTTCGGCTTCTCCACTCTCTTAGGCAGCACTACCTTATCCAGATGCCAGATATCGTCCACATATTCCTGGATAGTCCTGTCAGAGCTGAATTTGCCGGAGCAGGCCACGTTCAGGATTGCGCTCTTTGCCCAGTTTGCTTCATCCCTGTAAGCTGCCTCCACTCTGCGCTGTGCTTCCGCATAAGGCTTGAAATCCTTCAGGATAAAATACATATCCGCCTTGGAGGTGCTCTGTGTGTTCAGAAGGGAATTGTACAGCGGGCGGAACAGCTCCGTATCATAGGGGGCAAAGGTTCCGTTGATTAACTGCATCAGCACTCTGCGGATGTCAGGATCGTTGTTGAAAATATCCATGGGGTTATATCCGCCGTAGTTCTCAAAACGGATAACCTCGTCGGAGCTTAAACCGAAGATAAAGGCATTTTCCATTCCTACCTCTTCCACGATTTCCACATTGGCGCCGTCCATGGTACCAAGGGTAAGCGCACCGTTGAGCATGAATTTCATATTTCCGGTTCCGGATGCTTCCTTGCTTGCCGTGGAAATCTGTTCGGACACATCTGCTGCGGCAAAAATCCATTCTGCATTGGAAACCTTATAGTCTTCTATAAATACCACCTTGATCTTGCCGCCAATGGAAGGGTCATTATTCACCACATCCGCTACCGCGTTGATCAGCTTAATGGTAAGTTTTGCGTTGCGGTAGCCCGCCGCCGCCTTGGCCCCGAAGATAAAAGTCCTGGGATAGAACTCCATCTGGGGATTGTTCTTGAGTTCGTTATAAAGATACATAATATGCAGGATATTCAGCAGCTGGCGCTTGTACTCGTGGAGCCTCTTTACCTGCACATCGAAAATGGAACGGGGATCCACTTCCACACCGTTATGCTCCAGGATATATCTGGCAAGGCGCACCTTGTTCTGATATTTGATATTCATGAACTCCTGCTGTGCTTTTTCATCCTCGGCATAAATTTTCAGGCCGCTGATTTTGGACAGATCAGTAATCCAGTCATTGCCCACATGATCCGTTACCCACTGTGCAAGCAGCGGATTCCCATGAAGCAGGAATCTTCTCTGTGTGATGCCGTTCGTCTTATTGTTGAACTTTTCAGGCATCATTTCATAGAAATCTCTCAGCTCCTGCTTTTCCAGGATTTCCGTATGGAGCCTTGCCACGCCGTTGACAGAGTAGCCGGATACGATAGCGAGGTGTGCCATTTTCACCTGTCCGTCATAAATAATGGCCATTTTGGCAATCTTGTTCTGATCTCCCGGATACTGCTGGGAAACCTGCGCTATGAAGCGGCGGTTGATTTCCTCCACGATCTGGTAAATTCTGGGGAGCAGCCTTGAGAACAGCTCAATGGGCCATTTTTCCAGGGCTTCCGCCATGATAGTATGGTTGGTATAGGCACAGGTTTTGGTGGTCACAGCCCATGCTTCATCCCAGGTGAGATAATAATCATCCATCAGGATACGCATCAGCTCGGCAATTGCCACCGTAGGATGGGTGTCATTGAGCTGGAAGGTCACCTTCTCATGGAATTTTCTGATATCGTCATGCTTTCTCATGTATTTTTCCACGGCCTCCTGGACGGAAGCGGAAATGAAGAAATACTGCTGCTTCAGCCGAAGTTCCTTGCCTGCATAATGGTTGTCATTGGGATAGAGGACCTCTACGATATTCCGGGCCAGATTCTCCTGCTCCACAGCCTTCTGGTAATCTCCCTTGTCAAAGGACTCCAGCTGGAAGCACTCCACCGGCTCCGCATCCCAGATGCGCAGTGTGTTCACGATCCCATTTCCATAGCCCACAATCGGCATATCATAGGGAATCGCCTTTACGGACTGATATCCCTCCTGTTTAAAGTTATTACGGCCGTTTTCGTCCACGTATACATTGACATAGCCGCCGAACTTAACCTCTTTGGCATACTCGGGACGGCGCAGCTCAAACGGGTTTCCATCTGCCAGCCAGTTATCGGGAACCTCTATCTGGTATCCGTCACGGATCTCCTGCTTGAACATGCCGTAACGGTAACGGATGCCGCAGCCATAAGCGGAATACCCCATGGTTGCCAGGGAATCCAGGAAGCAGGCAGCCAGTCTGCCCAGGCCGCCGTTGCCCAGCGCAGGATCAGGCTCCTGATCCTCCACCAGATTAATATCGATACCCAGATCCTCCAGGGCCTCGGCCACATCATTATAGGCCTGCAGGTTGATCAGGTTATTTCCCAGCGCGCGGCCCATCAGGAATTCCATGGACAGATAATAAACGGTCTTGGGATCCTGCTTCGCATATTCCTTCTGGGTATTCATCCAGTTGTCTACGATCACATCCTTGATAGCATAGGCTACCGCCTGAAAAATCTGCTGCTGCGTAGCCTCCTCCAGGGTCTTGCGGTAAAGAGTTTTCACATTATATATAACGCTGTTCTTGAAAAGCTCTTTGTCGAATTTCTGTAATACCGTTTTCTTAAGCATGTATTTCCTCCTCGATCCTCTTTATATTCTTTAATTACGGTCTTTTCCGGCACTTCCGGGCTTTGTCCTTTGCCCATGTTCGCCCAATACGTACAGTTTACAACAATTTACCAATAATGAAAACAGTAATTTTGTAAAAAGAACTGATAAAATAAGGTAAAGAAAGCCGCCACTTTAGCCAAGCGGCGGCCTTTCTCCCCTGAAAACCCGAATTACCGTACTTTGCAACTGTTCAGTTCACAGCACAGTTACTGTACTTTTTCAATTCCAATGGTCACATTTTCACCGTTTACGTTCCATTCCTTGCTTTCAGCCAGGTTTTCCCCTGCTGTAATGGAATCCGCAAGAACCTTGCCTGCAATGAACTCCTGATTGGAGGCGGCGATTCCTGCCACCTTTTCATTGCCGCACAGGGACACTCTGATGTGATCCATCACTTCAAAATCCGCTTCCTTACGCATGGTCTGGATCTTGCTGATGATTTCATATACAAAGCCTTCCTCGATGAGTTCTTCCGTCAGGTTCGTATCCAGAACTACTGTCATATTATTATCCGCCTCGGATACATAGCCTTCCTTCTGGGTCATTTCGATAAGAAGGTCATCCTTGGTCAGGCTTACTTCCACGCCGTTTACGTCGAATTTCAGCGCTCCTGCCGCATTCAGCTCATCCATGGCCGCATTGCCGTCCAGGGATGCCAGGGTCTTCTGGATGCCGCCCAGCTGTTTTCCGTATTTCGGTCCTACCGTACGCAGCTGCGGTTTGAAGGTATAGGTGGTAAAGTCTCTTACATCCTCCGTAAATACCACCTTCTTCACATTCAGCTCATCCTCCACGATCTCCTTATAGAAATCACTGAGGACGGTTCCGGCCTTCACGAACATGGTTCCGATGGGCTGGCGGTTCTTGATGTTTGCCGTATTTCTGCAGGCGCGTCCCATCACGACGATGTCCAGCACCTCTTCCATGGCTTCCTCAAGTTCCTTATCCACATAAGAAGGATTGGCTGTGGGGAAGTCGCACAGATGCACGCTTTCCGGCGCGCTCTTGTCCAGGCTTCTCACCAGGTTCTGATAGATCTCCTCCGTCATGAAGGGAATCATGGGCGCTGCCAGCTTGCTCACCGTTACCAGGGCTGTGTAGAGGGTCATGTAAGCATTGATCTTATCCTGCTCCATTCCCTTGGCCCAGAAACGTTCACGGCTTCTTCTTACATACCAGTTGCTGCATTCGTCCACAAAATCCTGCAGCGCTCTTGCCGCTTCGGGAATCTGATAGTTATCCAGACGGGTATCCACTTCCGTGATCAGCGTATTCAGGCGGCTAAGCAGCCACTTGTCCAGCACGGAAAGCTTATCGAATTCCAGCGTATATTTGGAAGCGTCAAAATTATCAATATTGGCATACAGTACAAAGAATGCGTAGGTATTCCACAGCGTCCCCATGAACTTACGCTGTCCCTCGATAACCGCTTTCCCATGGAAACGGCTGGGCAGCCAGGGCGCGCTGCTTGAGTAAAAATACCAGCGGATCGCATCCGCGCCGTATTCCTGCAGCGCTTCAAAGGGATCTACCGCATTGCCTTTGGACTTGCTCATTTTCTGTCCGTTTTCATCCTGCACCAGTCCCAGGACAATTACATTTTCAAAAGAGGTCTGGTCAAACAGCAGCGTGGATTCCGCCAGCAGGGAATAGAACCAGCCGCGGGTCTGATCCACCGCTTCGGAAATAAACTGCGCGGGGAACTGCTGCTCAAAGGTTTCCTTATTCTCAAAAGGATAGTGATGCTGGGCAAAAGGCATGGCTCCTGAGTCAAACCAGCAGTCAATTACCTCGGGCACACGCTTCATGGGCTTGACGCACTTCGGGCAGGGGATGGTGATGGCATCGATATAAGGGCGGTGAAGCTCAACGGTCTTCGCTTCCGGATTGCCGCTTAAGCGCTCCAGCTCCTCCCTGCTTCCTACGGAAAGCATTTCCCCACAGTCACACTGCCAGATATTTAAAGGGGTTCCCCAGTATCTGTTTCTGGAAAGTCCCCAGTCCTGGATATTCTCCAGCCAGTCGCCGAAACGTCCTTTTCCGATGGATTCCGGAATCCAGTTGATGGTATTGTTGTTGCCGATCAGGTGCTCCTTGACAGCGGTCATCTTGATGAACCAGGACTCTCTCGCATAATAGATCAGCGGCGTGTCGCATCTCCAGCAGAAGGGGTAGCTGTGTTCGAACTTCGGCGCGGAAAACAGCAGGTCTGCCGCCGCCAGCTCCTTTAAGATGATCGGGTCCGCTTCCTTGCAGAAGGTACCTGCCCAGGGAGTCTCTTTTGTCATTTCACCTTTGGCATCCACCAGCTGAACAAAGGGCAGATCATAATTACGGCCCACATTGGCATCGTCCTCACCGAAGGCAGGCGCGATATGAACCACACCGGTACCGTCCGTCAGGGTAACATAGTTGTCACAGGTTACATAAAATGCTTTTTTATGCTGTTTTTCACAGGTTTCCACCGCACAGTCAAACAGCGGCACATATTCCTTGTATTCCAGGTCCTTGCCCACATAAGTTTCCAGCACTTCATAGGCCGGCGCCTCCGGGTTTTCCTTGTTCAAATCGCCCAGCACGGTATCCAGAAGCGCCTGCGCCATATAATAGGTATAGCCGTCGGCAGCTTTTACCTTGGCATAGGTTTCCCCGGGGTTCACGCACAGCGCCACGTTGGAAGGCAGTGTCCAGGGTGTGGTGGTCCATGCCAGGATATAGGCATCCTCATCCTTTACCTTAAAACGTGCGATTGCGGAACGTTCCTTCACATCCTTGTAGCCCTGAGCCACCTCATGAGAGGACAGCGGGGTGCCGCAGCGCGGGCAGTAGGGAACGATCTTAAAGCCCTTGTAAAGAAGGCCCTTGTCCCAGATTTTTTTCAGCGCCCACCATTCGGATTCAATATATTCATCATGATAGGTTACATAGGGATCATCCATATCAGCCCAGAAGCCGACCTTTTTGGAAAAATCCTCCCACATGCCTTTGTATTTCCATACGCTTTCCTTACATTTTTCAATGAAAGGCGCGATGCCGTATTCCTCGATCTGCTCCTTTCCGTCCAGGCCCAGAAGCTTCTCCACCTCCAGCTCCACCGGAAGCCCGTGGGTATCCCACCCGGCCTTCCTGGGCACCATATAGCCCTTCATGGTGCGGTAACGGGGAATCATATCCTTGATTGCGCGGGTTTCCACATGTCCGATGTGGGGCTTGCCGTTTGCGGTGGGCGGGCCGTCATAAAAGGTATAGGTCGGGCAGCCCTCCCTGATTTTCATGCTTTTTTCAAAAATTTTGTTGTCTTCCCAGAATTGTTCCACCTCGTGTTCACGTTCCACGAAGTTCAGGTCTGTGTTTACCTTAGTGTAAAGTGACATTTCCTTCTTCCTTTCTTTCTCCGGCATACAGCCATTCCTGTTTGATAAATTCGCGTCCTGCCGCGTGTCCGCCGTCTTGCATGGCAGTTCAGATCTCCTGGCACCTGCGCCATTCTGCGTCTGAAACAAAAAAATCCCCGTCCTTTCTTGTAAAAGGGCGAGGTCTGAGGCTCGTTGTACCACCTGTTACATCATACGGCTTATAAAAACAGCTGCCAAACCTGTCCCTATAAGAAAATATGGTTTCCCGTAACGGGGGAAATCCGGCGTCGCCTACTCGAAAAACCGGATGCTTCCTGCATCCTGCGCTTTCTTTCAGCCTGCGGCTCCGAAGTGATGTTCACCATGTCTTACTCGTACCGGCCTCCCACCTGCGCCGGCTCGCTGCAACTTTCCAAACATGCCTACTGTCTTCATCACGGCCTTTGTTTCTGTGTTCATGTCGGTATTATATAGCCCGCAAAGCCGCATTGTCAAGGGCTTTCGTGCTTTATCCCCCCATTTGTGCGCAGAGGGGTATGCGGTGCTTCCGGCTGGTGTTCGGGGTCCGCTGTGTTCTCCGGGAGGCGGCGGGGCGGGTGGGTGTTTTGCAGGTGCCAGTTATGCTGGGCATTGCGATGAGCCCAGGGCTAAAATCGGCAGGTGGGGCTGCCGATTTTATGGTCTCATCTCCATAGCATATAAGGCACCTGCAAAACACCCACCCGCCCCGCCGCCTCCCGGAGAACACAGCGGACCCCGAACACCAGCCGGAAGCACCTGGAGCTACGTAGTGGTAGTCGTTCAGGTAAAAAGGACGATTAAATAGAGGGATAATTTGTAAGCGCTAATTGGGGAGGGTGAAATTTGTATTCCGGATAGGGGGAGGGTTGGGGATTGTATGGGGATAAATTTGACGGATGGGGGTTTTGTGCTGTATTCTGTTTGAATGGTTTGTTGTTATGCGCGGGAGGTTGTATAATTGTAGTTGGTATGGAGGACAGGGGGTGGCGGGCGGGGATAGGAAGAGTAAATGCGGGATTTTGGTTAAATGTGGTATGTATGGTTTGTTTTGGACAGCGCGATATGGATAGGGAGAATGAGGAGGACATTATGAACTGGCTTAGGGCTTATGCGGAAAAGATATACAGGAATCTGGGGCAGTATTTTCGGTGGCTATTGTTTGGGGTTGTTACGGGGGTGGCCGTGGGGCTGTTTGCTTCGCTTTTTTCCTGGTGCCTGATACAGGTTACGTCTTTCAGGATGGGGCACCGTTATATGTTTCTGACGCTGCCGCTGGGCGGGCTGCTTATTGTTTTTACGTATAAGGCGTTTCATTTTGAAAATAACGGCGGGACGGATTCGGTGATTGAGAGCATTCACAGTGAGATCACGATTCCGTTCCGGATGGCGCTGCTGATTTTCAGTTCCACCATTATTACGATCCTGTGCGGCGGCTCCGTGGGGCGCGAAGGGGCGGCGCTGCAGATTGGGGGAAGCATCGGCAAAAAGCTGGGGGATATCTTCCATTTTAATGTAAAGGATAAAAAAATCATTTTGATGAGCGGCATGGCGGCGGCTTTTGCGGCGCTTTTCGGGACGCCGATGGCAGCGGCTTTTTTTGCCATGGAGGTTTCCAGTGTGGGGATTATGTATTATGCGGCGCTGGTGCCCTGTATCTGTGCGGCGCTCATTGCCCATAAAATTGCATTTTCCCTGGGCGTACAGACCGAAAATTTCCATGTAATGAATGATTTGGAGCTGTCCCTGATCCCCGGGCTGAAGGTGGTGCTGCTGGCCATATGCTGTGCGATTCTCAGCATCCTTTTCTGTATGATGCTGCAGATGGGGGAGGCCCTGTTTAAAAAATACTTTTCAAACCTTTATATCCGAATCGCCGCCGGCGGCCTGCTCCTGATACTCCTCACCCTCATTTGCGGCAGCCAGGACTACCTTGGCACAGGCATGCCCGTCATCGAGCACGCCCTCTCCGGGACAGCGATCCCCTGGGCCTTTTTCTTCAAAATGCTCTTTACGGTCATCACCATATCCGCCGGCTACAAAGGCGGGGAAATCGTGCCCTCCCTCTTCATTGGCGCCACCTTCGGCTGCACCCTGGGCGCCCTCCTTGGGCTCCCCGCCTCCCTCGGCGCCGCCGTTGGCATGATCGCCGTTTTCTGCGGCGTAACCAACTGCCCCGTAACCTCCATCCTCATAGCCTTCGAACTCTTCGGCTTCGACGACGCCTACTACTTCCTCATAGCCGTAGCCACCAGCTACATGCTCTCCGGCTACTACAGCCTCTACCACAGCCAGACCATCGTCTACTCCAAGTTCGAAAACAAATACGTCAACCAACCCACCAGCCACCGCTTTTAAGTCCTTTTTCTTTTCCTCCTGAATTCTTCCATCACCTGCCTGCTCACCAGCCGCCCGTGGAGGAAACCGGTGTGCCGGCGTGGGCTATGTTCTCCAGGGGAACGGCGGTGCAGGTGTGTTTTTTGCGGGTGCCTTTTATGCCATGGAGATGAGACCATAAAACCGGCAGACGCCCCTGCCGGTTTTAGTCCTGGGCTCATCGGAATGCCCGGCATAACCGGCACCCGCAAAAAATACACCTGCACCGCCGCTCCCCTGGAGAACATAGCCCGCCGCCGGCACACCGGTTTCCTCCACGGGCGGCCCCCTCGCGAAAAAATCTTGCTTTCTTGGGTAATTACGCGTATGATATGTGTAATTTAATACATTCCTATACAGGCAGGGGACAGCCCTTCATCCGCCGTCCCGTGTCTGAACCCATAATGCTGAAAGCGGAGGAGAAACCATGAAAACGCGGAATCTTACCCTCATGACCGATCTTTACGAACTGACGATGATGCAGGGCTACTTTAAGAACATGGACCGTAATGAAACGGTAATTTTTGACGCCTTTTACCGGAATAACCCGATGGAATCCGGATACGCCATCTGCGCAGGGCTTGCACAGGTTATCGAATATGTGGAAAACCTGCATTTCGATAATGATGAAATTACCTATCTGAAAGGTCTGGGAATTTTTGAGGACGACTTCCTTGAATATCTGCAAAATTTCAAATTTTCCGGAAGCATCTATGCAATTCCGGAAGGAAGCATCATGTTCCCCAGGGAACCAATGATTAAAGTCATCGCTCCTATTATGGAAGCGCAGCTGATTGAAACCGCTATTCTGAATATTATCAACCACCAGAGCCTCATCGCCACCAAGACGTCCAGGGTATGCTATGCGGCCCGCGGCGACGGAATCATGGAATTCGGCCTCCGCCGCGCGCAGGGGCCTGACGCCGGCATTTACGGCGCAAGGGCCGCTATGATCGGCGGCTGCATCGGCACCAGCAACGTGCTTGCCGGACAGATGTTTGATGTACCCGTGAAGGGCACGCATGCCCACAGCTGGATCATGAGCTTCCCGGATGAATACACCGCCTTCAAGGTATATGCGGACATGTATCCCGGCGCCTGCATCCTGCTGGTAGATACCTATGATACCCTGAAATCCGGCGTTCCCAATGCCATCCGCGTATTTACGGAAATGCGTGAGGCGGGCATTCCGCTGACCTTCTACGGAATCCGCCTGGACAGCGGCGACCTGGCGTATCTTTCCAAGAAAGCAAGGAAGATGCTGGATGAGGCAGGCTTCCCGGACGCCGTCATCTCCGCCTCCAACGATCTGGATGAATACCTGATCGACAGCCTGAAGGCACAGGGCTGCAAGGTTACCTCCTGGGGTGTGGGCACCCATATGATCACCTCCAAGAACTGGCCTTCCTTCGGCGGCGTGTACAAGCTTGCCGCCATTATGGATGAGAACGGGAACTTCATCCCCAAAATAAAGCTTTCTGAAAATTCAGAAAAAATCACCAATCCGGGCAATAAGGTAATTCACCGCATCTATGAAAAGGAATCAGGAAAAATCAAGGCGGATCTCATCGCCCTGGAGGATGAGGTTTTTGACGAGAATGAGCCTCTTCTCCTCTTCGATCCCCTGGAGCCGTGGAAAAAGACGCTGCTGGAGCCCGGTACCTATACCATGCGTGAACTGATGGTTCCCGTTTTCCTGGATGGGAAATGTGTCTACACCTCTCCCAGTGTTATGGAAATCAGGGAATACTGTCAGAAGGAGCTGGACACGCTCTGGGATGAAACGAGACGTCTTGTCAACCCTCACCAGGTATATGTGGATCTTTCCTCCAAGCTGTATCATATCAAAATCCAGCTGCTGGATCAGATGGGACAGGTTCACTGACCAATATAAAAACAACAAGGAGACTTTATGCTTAAAATAATCACGGACTCCGCCTCTGACCTGACGGAGGAAGTCATCCGCCGCTATCAGCTTCATGTCATACCCACTCCGGTGGTCATTGATGAGGTGGATTATCTTGACGGCCAGACCATCCATTCCAGGGAATTTTACAATATACTGGACGATACCAGCCGCGATGTGAAAACCTACCACATCAACCCGGCCATGTTTGAGGAAGCCTTTACCCCCTATGCCAAAAACGGGGACAGTGTGATATATCTCTGCTTTTCCACCGGAATCGCGGGCACCTTTAATGCCGCCAATCTGGCAAAGGCCAATGTACTGGAGGAATACCCCGATTTTGATCTGACCATTATCGATTCCCTCTGCGCCTCCGCAGGCTTCGGCCTTCTGGTGGTCAAGCTGCTGACCATGCTTGAGAACGGCGCCTCCAAGGAGACGCTGCTGGAAGCCGCCGAATTCTACCGCAGGCACATCCGGCATGTGTTTACGGTAAATACGCTTGCCTATCTGATTAAAGGCGGCAGGCTTTCCAAATGGAAGGGTAATCTGGCGGAAGCGCTGGATATGAAGCCGGTGCTGATTGTGGACGAAGCAGGGAGCCTGCAGGTCCTGAAAACGGTGCGCGGGCACAAGAAATCCCTGAAAAGCCTGGTGGAATATGCCCAGGAAAACGGCGTTGAAATCGAAAAACAGCTGTTTTCCGTCTGCCACGGCGAGGATGAGGAGGCCATGGATTTCGTCCTGGACCTGCTCCGGGAAAAACTGCATCCCGCAGATATTATGGTATCGGTTGTAGGCTGTGCCATCGGCGCCCATACGGGACGCGGACTCGTGGGTGTCTGTTTCCTGGATGCTTCGGAGGAGCCGTACCGGAAGTATCTGTAACCGTTTAATCCTCTGAACGCTGTAATCTCCACAGAAGAAATCATGTCAGTATAAAAAACGCCTGTCATCCGGAAGAATCAGCTCCCGGATGACAGGCATTTTTTTGTATATTACAATTGTTCTTTTTTCTCGCAGCTACTGTTTATTTTCCTTTCCATACAAAAACGGCCGCGCGACGTGAATATTAAAAAAGTCTATCAGCGGTCCCATAAAGAACGCCGTCACTACCGTTCCCACCCCCACTACCGCTCCCAGGGCAAATCCCACAATAACGCAGATCACATCCGTGGTAATCCGCAGATACCGGAATTTTCCCAGCTTCCGTTCCGTCAGAATCAGGGACACGGCATCATAGGTGGATACTCCCAGATCCGCCGTAAAGTACATGGCCGATGCAAAGCAGAGGATTACCAGTCCTGCTGCCAGCAGCGCAATCCGCACCGGCATGGACGGACTGTCCCCCACCAGGCCTGCCACCACGTTGTCCGAAAACTGTACCACGTATCCCAGCAGGAAAATGTTCACAAAAGTGGATATCCCGATATGATGTTTATTCAGGAGAAAAATAAGCAGCAGCATCAACAGGTTTATCAGCATATACAGCGTCCCGAAGTCCATAAATGTAACCTTGTTGCTGATTCCATTCACAAACACCTGAAATGGATCCGTCCCAAACCGGGCGTTCCGGAATAATCCCACCGCCAGTCCGCTGACGATGACGCCGATAAAGGCCATCAATATTCTTTTTTTTATTTTTTTGTCATTCATAATTTTCTCTTTCCATTTTCCTGGCCGCCCTTACCGCCCCGCCAGCAGTTTTTCCTCCAGATCCCTGCGGTTACGGATGCGGATCGTATGGTCGAAGGCAGTATAATCAGTGAAATATACCGTAACAGCTCCCGGGGTCTTGGTTTCACTGTCCTCCTTCCCCTCTGTAAAACGATGCTCTCCAAATCCCGGCCCGATTAACAGGCTGTCCTTTTCATTGTAGGCCTCCAGCTCCGGATCCTTGATTACCAACACCTCACTGCCGTTCACCGGAAGCATCACATGCTCGCTTGCCATATAATCAATGCCGGAAAAGGCCAGCTCCACTCTCCAGGGCGCTCCCTGCACTCCCTCTGTTACCACACGCACGTCTATGCCGCCCTCCGCAGGCTCCACATACACATCGATCTCCATATCCGGTCCCAGCTTCTTTTTCCTCTTGCTCTGATCCATCTTCCACCAGTCGCTGGTTTCCGGCTTTTCTTCAAAAGGCAGGTAGTACCAGCCCCTCATGGTCTGATGGAGATGGGCCGTGCCGCCAGGCAGGATTTCCATCGTTTCCGCCTTAAACGCCCTGTGCTCGCAGAAGCTTCCCGCCACCTTCATCTCCAGCTTGCTGGTTCCGTTATGGAAATAGAGAAAATTGGACTTCTCCCGCATCACCGTGTAGCTGTAGTGCCCCTTCCTGGCCCGCAGTATTCCGGAATCCTCATAAAACCGGACGAAATCCGGCTGTTCATAGCGTCCCGCATACTCAAAGCTTCGATATTCGGGGTGCAGCATCAGATAAATCAGGCATTCCGGCGAGGAAATCTTTTTTTCCTCAATGATGTCAAAAATAGTGTTGCACATCCCGAGAAATTCCGGAATGTCATATTTCATGCCCATGGCCAGATACTCTATGTAATAGCTCAATGGATATACCAGCCTGTCTTTGTCGAAACGGGTGGAATTGGCAGTGAAAATACTTCCGTCCGGCTCCCAGTAGGTAAGCATCATATGAAGGTTGCGGATGGTATGCTGCTCGTATTGGGCGTCTCCAGTGGCGTCGGAAAGCATCAGCATGGCATCGTTATTAACGCTGTTATAATTGCCGGCGGATTTCTCTGCGAACTCACCGTCGGCATTGCAGTCAATCCCCTCTATCAGGTAAATACCCGCGCTTTCCGACAGCTTTTTATCATTGAAAAGCACCCCGCATTTCGCCAGTGAAGAAGCAATTGCCCAACGGTGGTTGGGCGTATGGAAGCCGCCCTCCAGCAGGCCATATGCGCCGTCATGTACAATTTCCCCCACCTTCTGTAGAAAAATCTCTTCCTGTTCGGTGCGATTCCCAAGCTTTTGCAGATACTCATACACCGGGATAAAGAAACCAATGCAGAAAGCCGTATCCGGCGCTGAGAAGAAGTTACAGGTAACATAGTCAAAAAGTCCGTTTTCGTGCTGCACGCTGCGGATATAGGAAAGCCCCAGTTCTGCCCGCTGCGCCAGCAGGGAATTGCGGTAATAACGGCTGTCCGGATTACAATACAGCGTGATCATGGGCTCCACGCAGATAATCGTATATTTGGCCTGGACCATCCGATCCCTGTCATAAAAGCCTCCGTAACAGGGGCTTTTTTCATCCAGCTCCTGCGACCGCAGACGGCTGAATACCCGTTCCTCGGTATCCCTTAAAATTATTTCATAATGTTTTTCCATTCTCGTTCATTCCTTTCCCTTTGCTCAGGTACAAAGAAGTGTGGCTTAAGCATATTATTTTATCCCCGGAGCCGCTCATGGCACAGGAAATCAATTGATTACCTGAGAAAAAGCCTGCTACCGGAGTAACAGGCTTATTCTGCTTATCAATAACTATAAATTTCGGTGCATCCAGCCTTCGCCTTCCATATTAACGCACTCTAGTTCTGGCTGTCAAAGTATTCTGCTCTTCCGTCCAGGATTTTCTGCAATCCTGCATTTACCAGCTCGTTACGGCCTGACTCATAGGTAGCCTCAAACTGATCTGCGGGCGCTACGATACAGCGATATACAAACTCAATCATACGGGTCTTAACATCCGTGCCGTAGGTCTGCTCATCCTCTGCTATGTAGGAGAATACAGGGAAACGGAACTTTCCTACTTCCTTCACTGTCTGGATACTCTGATACCATTCAAGGCTTGCCCACTGGGTGGCCTGGTTGTTGAAGGAAGTCTGCGCCAGCACCTCGGGATCATTGGCCCACTCAAAGTTCAGGTTCATGATGCACCAGTCATCACAGGTGCCAGGATAACCTTTCTCGTTCTTTTCAGCCTCGGCAGGCTCTACTGCCACGCCAAGATCATCTGTCTTGTAATCCGGTGTATAACGTATTTTGACAGCCACTTCAGGGTCAGCCATCCAGTTCAGATACTTCATGCAGGCTTCCACCTTCTCATCACTTGTGGTGGTGGGAATCATTACAAACATGGCATAACGGTACTCAAAAGGATTTCTGTAGCTTCCATCCGGCAGATCAAAGCACTGAATGGGTACGAAGGTCTCATGACCCAATGCATTGTTCAGAATTTCAAAGCTTGCATGAGGATGATAAGGGTCGTCCAGGACGAAGCCCACGCTGCCGTTGGAAATTGCCGCCATATATACATCTTCAGCCGTATCGGTAGGGAAATCTTTGGTGATCAGGCCGTCATTGTACCATTGGTTCAGCTGCTTCAGGCCTTCCTCCGCACCGGGAGCCACCGACATATACCATTCATTATAGATATAGGCTGTACGGTCATCCGGCAGATCCACATAGGAACCAAGGAAATTCAGGTACATCTTCTCGGTATCATTCCGGCCGCTCATAGCCCAGGGGATAGTGGTGTCGCCTCCCAGATTTTTTTCTTTTACAGCATAGAGATATTTGCCAAGTTCCTCTTTCGTAGTGGGCATTTCCATGCCAAGCTCGTCCAGCCAGTCTTTTCTGATGTATGCCATGTGGCGGGGTTCCTCAGTACCTCTCTGCTTCATCACGGCATATTTCTTATTCTCCATTACACTGATATCCTGGGCTTCAGCGCAGAACTTCTGGATATTGGATCCATACTGATTATAAACGTCAGTCAGTTCATGAAGCGCGCCGCTGTTGGCATAGCTGTAGAACAGGGTCTGATCATAGGTAAATACAATATCCGGGGCAGTTCCGCCGGACATCATGATATTCAGCTTGTCATCGGATTCCGAACGGGGAACGGAAACATATTCCACATTAATATTATACAGTTCCTTTACCTGCTCCTGGATCCACTGAGTCAGAGCGTTATTCTCTGTGGTTGTTCCGGGCGCCGCATTTCCTCTGTCCCAAGCCATCACGCGGATGGTAACCTCTTTCCCTTTTTCCGCAGTATCTGTTCCGGCTGCCGCCTCTGTGCCGGAAGCGGCTGTCTGGGCGCTGCCTCCGTCCGCCGTGCCGGCTCCTGTCTCTTTTCCGCCGCAGCCTGCCATTGCCAAAGTCATTGCAGCGGCAAGGGCAACTGCCAGTGTCTTCTTAAAAATACCTTTTCTCTTCATAGCTGTTCCTCCATTTAAAATTTTTCGTGCTTCTATATTTCTTAAAAATATCCGGATTTTCCGCCGGATATAGTTTAACAAAACCATATCACCTCTCCGGAGCTGTACATCGGTTTTTCCGAACCTTACCGGTTACCCCTTTACAGCCCCGATCATGATGCCTTTAGTGAAGAATTTCTGTACAAACGGATATACCACCAACATGGGAAGCATGGAAATCACAATACTTGCCGCCTTGATATTTTCCGCTATCAGGTTTGTAGTCATACCTTCCTCTACGGATACGTTCACCGCTTCCACAAACTGCTTCAATACCATCTGAACGGTATAAAGCGAAGAAGAGTTTATGTAGTACAATACATCACTGATCCCGTTCCACCGGCCCACCGCATAGAACAGGCCCAGGGTCGCCATTGTGGGGTATACCAGCGGAAGCGCCACTTTTGTCAGCGTGGTAAGCTGGCTGCAGCCGTCTATCTTTGCCGCGTCATAGATGGCGGAATCAATCCCGCGGAAGGAATTGCACATGATAATCATGTTGTAGGCACTCAGCGCTCCCGGAATTATCAAAGCCCATACCGTATCGATCATGCCAAAGCTTCTTACATTCAAATATTCAGGGATGATGCCCGGATTCAGATACATGGTCAGTACAAACAGGGTCATGATGAGGCCGCCGCCCTTTAAGCCTTTCTTGGAGAGCGGATATGCCGCCAGCACGGTCATCAGAAGGTTCACTGCCGTAGAACCCAGCATCAGTACGATGGAATAGCCAAATGCACGTACGAAGCTTCCGCTCTGCAGCGCCTTGGTATAGGCTTCCGTATTAAAGCCTACCGGGAATACAAAAACCCTGCCTGCCGTAATCGCATCCTTGGAGCTGAAGGATACAGAGATAACCCGCAGAATTGGAATCATTGCGATTACCGTTATCAGGATAAAAAATGCCGTCCAGAAGAACTGGAATAATTTTTCTGTTCTGCTGTTAATTCCGCTGTTCATTACACAATCCCCTCCTGTCCCATCTTCTTAATCACCCAGTTGGCCGACAGTACCAGCACGACTCCTACCACCGTCTGGAAAAGTCCCACCGCCGTAGCAAAGTCAAACCGCCCTGACGCCAGACCAATGGAATATACATAAGTGCTGATTACACTGGATGCATCACGCACCATGGTATTTCCCATCAGATAAGGCCTGTCAAAGCTGATGGACACCAGCTTGCCAATCTGCATAATCAGCAGGACGGTTATCGTGGAAGAAATCTGCGGCAGCGTCACATACCAGATACGCTGCAGGCGTGTAGCGCCGTCTATGTAAGCAGCCTCTCCCAGGGAAGCATCCGTAGCCATCAAGGCCGCCAGGTAAACGATAAGAGAATAGCCTGCGCCCTGCCATACGCCGGAAAACCAGTACACAAACCGCCATATTCCGCTGTTGCTCAAAAACGGGATACTTTCAGCGCCCAGGGCGTTTGCGATGTTGTTCACCATACCGGTATTGGCAAACAGCTGGGTAACAATACCTGAAATAATAACCCAGGACAGGAAATTTGGCAGATACAGCAATGTCTGCGTCACCTTACGCACCCTGCCGCTGCGCAGCTCATTCAGGAAAACTGCCAGAAATATAGGGATGGGAAAGCCGATAATCAAATCTCCCATATTCAGTATCAGGGTGTTTTTCAAGGCATCCCAGAAATCACGGGAAGTAAAGGCTTCCTTAAAATGTGCCAGTCCAATCCACGGACTGTTCCAGATACCCTGGAAAATATTGAACTTTTTAAACGCTACGACCACGCCCAACATGGGTTTGTACTTAAACAAAATCATGTAGATGACGGGAATCAGCAGCATGGCATACAGCTGCCAGTTATTTCTCAGGTAGAGTTTTGCATTTGTTTTTTTCCTGTCCGCCCGGGACGGTGTGTTCTTCCCTTTCATATGTCCTCCTGTTGTTTTGATAAATCCGGTAACTATTCAGTCACTTCGTCATCTGCTCTTAATTTTTTCCATTCCACCAGGAATAAAATAGCCAGCGCCTGTCCGTAAGGCATGGGCTTCAACGGAATTTCCTTGTAGAAATCCCTGTTTTCCCTTCCCATAGGTGTTCCATAGGATACCTGTCCCAGAACTCCCTCCTCCGATATCAGGGACAAAACAGGCTTCAGCGCCCGTTCCGCCGTTCCCAGCCACTTTTCCTCCAGAAGCCCGCAGTGCACTCCCCGCAGGATTCCATAGGCAAAGCCACAGGTTGCGCTGGCCTCCTCGTAGGATTCCGGATCATCCAGCAGCGTGTGCCACATACCGCTGTCCGACTGATACCCCGCCAGAGCTTCCACCTGATTTCTGAGGGTCTCCTGTAAAATACGCGCCACAGGCTCGGAACAGGCTATGCTGTCAAGCAGCTCCGGAATTGCAATTGTAATCCAGCAGTTCCCCCGCCCCCAGAAAGCCCCTGCAAAATGGTTTCTTTCCAGAAAGGTCCAGCCATGGTACCAGAAGCCGCTGACCGGATCCTGCAGGTATTTCATATGCAGCAGAAACTGATATTGAGCCTCGTTCCTGTAGTCCTCCCGATCCAGGATCCTTCCCATATTGGCCAGGAAAAGTACGGTCATCACCAGGGTATCGTCCCAAAGCTCCTGCTCATTGACATCATCGGAGGTCATATGCTGTATCCCGCCTTCCGAGGTTCTGGGCATTTCGTACATAATCCATTCCGCGGCTTCCCGGCAGGGCTGCAGGTAAGTCTCACTCTGCAGGTATTCCGCCAGATAGGAGAGGGTCAGATAAGGAGCGGCCGTATTCACATTGCACTGCGGAAAGCCTACCTGCAGCTGTCTGTCATAATACCGGGTCAGCATTTCCAGATATTTTTTCTCGCCGGAAGCGGCAAACAATTTCCAGATGCCGTAAAGTCCTACTCCCTGTGTCCATTCCCAGTGCGCGTATTTTTGCAGTTCTTCCTCAGGAAGGTTCTTTTTCCGGCGCATATTCTCCATGAATATTTCATCATCCTCATATAAGATCTCCGAAAAGGCTCCTATCAGCTGCTGAAGCTTTCTGTCAACTTCCTGTAACATTCCTTTATCCTCCTGCCTTTATCTGTTACTGTTCACTCCGTGACCAGTAACTGCATAAATCCATTAAAAATCGCCTGCGGCGATGGGATTTATGCACTCTTGAATCACTTTCTTACGTACTGTGCAGTAAATGCACAGTACTGAGTGAACAGTAACCTTTGTCTGAACAATAACCTGCTGTATTTTTCATATTACTTGCCATTTGGCATTTGCCCTGCTATAATATAATTGTGAAAGAATTGGCTAAATGCCGGCACGGCAGAAAGAAGGTACGTTATCCATGCCTCAGGCAATTGAATATGAAGAAAAACATTTTATCATTGTCAACGATATTGAAAATTCTCTATTTTATTTTTTTGATTTTGACGTCCGTTCTACGGAAAAGAACATGGAATTTGAGCATCTTCATTCCTATTACGAAATCCATATACTGTTAAGCCCAATGGCCACACATTTCATCGAGGGTATCCCCTACAGAATCCGAACCAATGATTTCGTTCTGCTGGAGCCTTCCCGCCTGCATAAATCCTTTTATCCCAGTGAAACGCCCTCCAAGAGACTGGTCATCACCTTTATGTACCGCGACGATGGCTATGGTTTCAAAGACACCTATGAAAATCTTTTAACGCCTTTTCATGAGCCCGTACCTATCTTCCGTTTTCCGGATGCCCAACAGGAGGTTCTGGTTCGGATTCTGAATGAAATCGTAGCGTTGTCCCACCAGGCCGGCTCCCAGGAAATGACCGGCGCCTATGAGCTCATGGTACACAGCCTTTTTACCCAGTTTCTGTATTACCTGAAGGACTTCCAGGACTGCAATATCTACAAGACAGAGAACCCGGAGGATCGTCTGTCCGAACGAATATATACCGTAGCCAATTATATCCATACCCATTACATGGACAACCTCACCCTGGAGGAACTTGCCAAAAGCATCTACATGGATCCCTTTTATCTGTCCCATCAATTTAAGGAAGTCACCGGCTATACCATTACCCAATACATCCACCTGGTACGCATCCGCAACTGTCAGTTCCTGCTGCTCAATACGGAAGACAAGATTACAGATATTTCTTCCGCCTGCGGCTTCACCAGCTTTTCACAGTTCAACCGGGTCTTCCATAAGTTCTGCAACGAGTCTCCTTCGGAATACCGTAAAAGCCAGTCAACCGGCCGGCTTCTTAGAGAACGGCCTAAGATTTTACATAACTGATCGTTTCTTTACTTTTCTGAGTATAACGTAATTAAATCGCATAGTCTATGTATTAATTGTGTTTTAGGAAGTAAAAACATTGCATATTTTGCGTTCAGTTGATGGCCGCCAGACCGATTGGTTCATAGACAGCTGTAAAAAACGCCGCCTGGTATTCCTCTTTAACTCCATGGCGGCGTTCTCTTTTGCTAGTGGCTTTCTCTTTTGCCGGTGACGTTCTCTTTTGCCGGCGGCTTTCTCTTTTGCCGTAAGCACCTCTCTTTTCCTCCCGCTGCTCACAGAAAATACATTGCGGCTGCAATCAGATATACCGCCGAATAATACAGCGTCAGAAGCACCCCGCTCAAAACACGGGATTTCGTTTCGTGCAGCAGGCGGAAGCCCAGAATATTATCGGATATATAAAAACAGATTCCTCCTGCCGCCGTCAGATACCCGGCCGGGCTGCCCAGCTGAACCGCCGCCGTCACAGCCATCGCCGACATGGCGGAAAGAAGCGCCGCATAACCTATCATAAGTATCATCTGCCAGCCGGGCTGCGGCAGAAATTTCCCATGAAGCAAAAGCATGAGCAAAAAGAACAGCAGAAATACCAGCACCGTGTATCCGCGAAACTGTGTCAGATGCATATAAGCCGCGATAAAACAGACATGCCCCAGCCCAAAGGAGACAACTCCCGAAAGGAAATAAAGCTCCAACAGCACATCCGCCGTCATGCACAGGAAAGCCCCTGCCAAAATCATCAGGGAAAGCGTCCTGTGCACCTCCTGCGCTGTCAGGGCATACAAAAATGCCAGCATAACCGGCATGGCCGTAGCCAGCGCCTTGAATACCAGCACCTGTTTTTCTTTTTTTGTATTATTCCGAAAATAATGCTGACCGAAAGCAGCCGTCAGCACCGCCGCTGCTGCAAGCAACAAGAACTTCTGTAAATTCATAGGCAGCCACCATCTATTCCGGAGCACCGGCCGCGGTCCGTCCCTCCTCCGCAGCTTAAGCTCCTCTTTTTATCATCATACCTCATATGAATGTATATTTCTATCCCGGGAACAAATTCTGATAAATTTAATAGGGTGTGGCCTAAAAGCCGCTATTCATTCCATGCGCAGTAACAACGGTGGAGCTGCCGCTGAATTATCGCAATACTGGAGATTTAGGAATACGCAATATAGTGGCTTCTGCAATATGGCAATACAGCAGCTTACATAATACGGCAGATGTCAATAATACGGCAGATTGACAGCAGGAAAAAAGTACGCGTATACTGAATATACTTTATTCAAAAAGAATAAGCCGTTCCTGCCCTGTGCGGAACGAAAAATCAAACGGAAAGCAATAGCAAACAGCAATTTAACGGGCCGAAAGGGAAATGCCTTGATCCACCCGCTTTATAAGCCCGCCGGATCAGGCAGATGGGAGTAAAATGAAGAAAAAACACTTATATGCCCTGACCGTACTATTGATAATCCTGGCCGCCGGAGCCCTGTTCTTTGGCATGTCCCGCCAGCGTGGCAGCGTCCTGGTCCGCGCATCCCATGCCGCAGGTTCTTCCGATATCATCTGTTATCTGCAAAGCGATCCTGCCTGGGCGGAGGATTTTCTCGGCTCATCCTCCTATACCATGAAGTCCTCCGGCTGCCTCACCACCTGCCTTGCAGCAGCGCTGCAGTATGAGGGAATCACGCCTGAAACAATAACAGGCGCCGCGGACAGTATCGATCCGGGCGCCTTAAATATGTTCTTATCCAAAGAGCATGTGTATGATAATGAAGGCAATATCCAATGGAAGCCGCTGGAAAACGCCCTGAACGTCACAGCCGTAAGGCAGGGCGCAGACGGCATCACCGGAAAAACGCTGGAAAAGCTTCTGGCAAAACGCATATTCCCCATCGTACGGGTCCGCGTAAACGGTTCCGGCAGCTTTCATTATGTACTTATCGTAAACAGTGACGGAAAAGAATTCCGGTGCATGGATCCCATGAACCCTTCGGACTCGCTTGTACCGTTATCTGACTTTGGCAACCGCATCTATGCGGTCAGATATGTTTACCTGGAATGATGTGAAGCTTTGTGGATTATTATCAGGATTACATTCATCCAAATATTTTTTACCTAACGGGCTGTTGCAAACTAAATTGCAGCAGCTTTTTTATAGGAAAATGAGCCTAAATCTAAATAAAGCGGTCTGTTGAAATGTCCTTCTAATTCATAAAAGAACAAAATTACCTATGTTCCAAAAAGTACATATTGTGTAGTAAAAAATACATGTCGTATAATTAACTTATGCAAAAAAGGAAGGGAGAAACCGCATTGAAACCAAATTTTTTAATATTTGTTACTGACCAGCATCGTGCAGACTGGTTATCCTGTATGGGGAACGACATCCTGCAAACACCCCATATTGATAAAATCGCACATAGAGGCGTTTTATTTGAAAATACATATTGTAATACGCCTCTATGTATGCCTTCCAGAGCAACCATGTGGACAGGTCTGCCCTCCAGTGTCCACAGTGCACGAACCAATGGTGTTGACTTGGATAATAAATATCCGGTGCTTCCACAGATTCTTCAGGATAATGGATACAAAACAATATCCGTAGGAAAGATACATCTAAAAGCCTGGCATATGTCAAAGGAAAGGGGAAACAAAAATATCACTGAATATGACCCTGCTCTGCTTCCGGAATGTGAAACAGTATGGAATGAAAACAAGTGTAACAAGCTTCCTGATAATTATTTCGGATTGGAAGTGACACATTTTCTTGGAGGCCACGGCAGCTATTGCTTCGGCGAATATGTTCAATGGCTGCAAAGCGTACGTCCGGATATTTATGAAGCCTTAAAAAACCAGAATTCCGCAAAAGAAACTACCGGCAAAAAAGATAATTATTATTCGGAAGTCCCTAAGGAATATCATTACAATGAATGGATTAAAAGACATACCATGGAAGAACTGGATAAATGTGAGTCGGATAAGCCTTTCTTCCTGTGGTGCTCCTTCCCGGATCCTCATTTTCCATTCGGTCCTCCGGCTCCTTACTACGACGCTTATAAGAAAGAACAGATGCCGGATCCAATTGCCTGGGATGACAGCAGAGATAATATGAATGAATGGTATCATGCTTCCTGTTATAAGGCACGCGGCGAAGAGTCTATTGACGGTGGTCCAAGCCCCTATACTTTGGAACAGATAAAGGAGACAAAAGCTCTTGCATGGGGAATGGTGAAGCATATAGATGACTGCATCGGCGAAATTATGAAGCACCTGGAGGAGACAGGGAAAAAAGAAAATACAGTAGTTATATTTCTTGCGGATCACGGAGAATTAATGGGCGATCATGGAATGTATTGCAAGGGACCATTCCATTATGAAGGTTTATTACGGGTTCCCTTCCTGATTTCCTGGCCGGGACACCTTCCTGAAAATACAAGAGAAAGTTCTCTGGTATCCTTGTTGGATTTCATGCCTACAATTTTGGATCTGGCCCATATTGATTATCCTGAGGGACCGATAAAGGCCTGGGAAGGTCCTTTTGAAGGGAAGCCGCTTTATACTTCCGATCCACTGCCAGGCCATTCTCTTGTTCCCCTGATGGAGAAGAAGGCAGAAAAGGTGCAGGAGGATATTCTGGTTGAAGATGATGATGATATCAGGCATGTCAATCTGCGAACACTGATAACAGAACGTTATAAAATTACAGTATATTCACATCAGTCATATGGGGAACTGTTCGACCTGCAAAAAGATCCTCAGGAAAGAGAGAACCTGTGGGAATGTTACGAATATAAAGAAATAAAGTACCATATGCTCGAAAGGCTGATGCAGAAAATGTTAGAGCAGCAGGATAGAACAACAAGAAGAATCGGAATCGCTTAATCTAATAACACCTTCCTGTCATGGAAATGCTTTCGTGGCAGGAAGGTGTTTTACAGTAGACAAAAAAAGGAACTGCAGAGCCACATTATGAGGAAATAATATGAAAAAAGGAAAATGGTGGAGAAAATTTTTCTTATCCTATGTTTTTGTTGCATTGATACCGGTCATTGTTATGGCCTGTTTTTTCTATTATGGAAACAGACTTTCATGGTATGAAGAAATTGAAAATAAAAATTATACAGCAATGGGGCAGGTAATCAATAAGCTGGACTATATTAAAGAAAAAATGGATGGCATGGCATATCATATATCCGGCTATGATTTCGGGGAGAGCTTTGAAACAAATGACAGAATACTCAAGGAAGAGTTGGAGGTAAAGCTGACTCAACAGTTAAAAACCTATACGGAAAATATAGAAGGCATAAAAGCGTATACCGTTTTTTATGTCAGAGGAGATAAATACATATATACAGAAGCAGGGAAATTATCATATTTAGAATTTGAAAAAACCATTGATGAATATGGGATTCTGGACAGGAGCTCCTTTTTTTCAAATATCAACGCACTGCGTTATAATACCTCTGTAAAAATACACCAAAATGCTGAAAATCAGACAAAAAACAGTATGACCTTTTATCTGTACCCGGTTCCCTATATGAGCAGCTTGCCAATGGCTACCTTAGGAATTGGTTTCGGTAATGAAGATATCTTCGAATTGGTAAAAAATTACGTCGGGAGCATGAAAGCCAATATTTATATTACTAATGAACATTTTCAGAATATCTTTTCCTCCGAAAAAGGGGATTTCAGTGAAAATGAAAATCAAAGGTTAGAGAGTCTAAGCAAAACCCTAAAGGGAACAGGCGTATTTAAAGAGACAATTGACGGACAAGACTATGTTGTAATGAGAGCAGTTTCCCCCAATTCCGGTTTTACCATAATCATGGTCAGCTCAGAAAAAAATTTCTATAACAGAGATGACAAATTTGAAAAGGTTTTTATACTTCTTAGTTTTCTAATGCTTCTGACCGGGCTGGGGCTTGCTTTCTATTTATCAAGAATTAATTATGTTCCCATTCAGAATTTACTCAGAAAAATTCAGATAAATAATGAGGAAACACCACCAATTTCCCATATGAATGAATTTGAACTCATACAGGGATATTGGGAAGACATACAGAACCGCAGCCAGGAATTATACAGCCTGCTCTGCCGACAGCGCCCTCTGGTCGTGGCTTCCTGCCTGAAAAGCCTGCTGAAAGGCCGTACCAATGGGAAGAAGGAACTTATTACCATGCTGCAGTCGGCCAACATCAATTTCGTTTTTCCTTATTTCTTTGCCATCCTGATCCCCTTACCATCCAGCCTGAATAAAGAGGAGGATCATTCCCAGGAGATATTATTTCATGTACACAACGCTGCAAACGCGTATGGACATTTATACGGTGTGGATTTACTGCGTGATAACGGGATTGCGGTGATTGTAAACTGCAGGGAAAAAGAAGAAAACGGCGTGGATATCAGGCTGATTATCGGCAGGCACATCATTAATGAAATCAACCAATGTGATAATATACATATTCAGCTTTATGCCGGAAGGATTTATGAAACTATAGAAGAAATCTCCACATCTTTTATGGAAGCTTCCGCAGCTGCTTCGGAATATAGCTTCGGAAAAGAAAACACTATTATTTTATTTGAACAAATAGCGGAAAAAGAGGAAAATACGGAATTTCCCATTTTAGAACAAGCGCTGTATATTCAGTGTATTAAGCAAGCGAATACGGGAGAAGCGCTCAAGGCATTGGAAAAAATGGTGGACGACATAAGAGCGCTTAATTCTTTTTTGATTTCACAATGTCTCTGCTACGATATTATCAATCTTCTGATAAAAACAGTAAATCAGATTAACGGCCTGGAAAGCCAATCTCTGGATTTGAAAGAACTCTGCACATTTCATGATGTTGAAGAATTTTATGAAAAAAGCAAAAAGGCTACCATCTCAATCTGTGAACAGTACGGAAGCTACAGGACATTGAAAAACAAAGAGCAAAAATCGGAAATGCTACGTTATGTAAATGACCATTATTCGCAGCAAACTATATCACTGGATGTTTTGGCCGGACAATTCAATCTCTCTGCGAATTATGTAAGCCGCTTTTTCAAGCAGGAAACCGGATGCTCATTCATCCAGTATATTACCATGCTGCGTATGGATAAAGCCAGGGAGCTGCTGCTCAATACAGACCTGCCCATAAAGGACATCGTAGTACAGATTGGATATATCGATGTTGCCAACTTTGTACGTAAATTTAAGGCATATGAAGGTGTCACCCCAGGTCAATACAGGGAAAAAATGAGAAAAGAAACCAATACAGCATATTAATATTTTTTTACATATCAGAAAAGTATATTTTCACATATCCATAAGAGAACCACAGATTGTCCCCTCACAGAAATCAGTAGTAAAGTAGCCACAGGAGCAAAAATCCAAACACATCTATTGATAAAAGGAGGGGAAAGTTATGACGAATGTCAAAAAACAAAAATGGCAGATAGGCCAAGAAACATTTTTTGTCCGATGGAAAAGAAACATGAAGAGATACAAATATATTTATCTCATGCTGCTTCCGGTTATTCTGTATTATGCTATATTCTGCTATGGTCCTATGGGCGGTACCATAATTGCTTTTAAGAATTACAAACCTGCCCTGGGAATTACGGGAAGCAAATGGGTGGGGATGAAATATTTTAAGGACTTTTTATTTGGCCCATATGCTTGGAGAGTGATTAGAAATACGCTGATTATCAATGTTCTTCAGATTCTTTTCGCTTTTCCGATTCCCATATTCCTCGCGCTTCTGATTAACGAAATTAAATGCAGACCATATAAAAAGGTAGTACAGACAATCAGTTATATGCCACATTTCATTTCTCTGGTTGTCATCTGCGGATTATTGGCAACCTTCTGCAGGACTGATGGGCTGTTCAACGATTTTTTAGCTCTTTTAGGAATGGAAAGAAGAAGTCTGTTGGCCGAACCTGATTTATTCAGGACTATTTATGTAGGAAGCGGAATCTGGCAGGAAGCGGGCTGGGGAAGTATTATTTATTTGGCAACGCTGTCAACCGTGGATCCCGGACTGCATGAGGCTGCAGCAATAGACGGCGCCAACCGGTTCCAGAGAATGCTTCATGTCTCCCTTCCCTGTTTAGTGCCAATCATCATTGTACAATTTATTATGAGAATGGGAAACATATTAACACAAGGATTTGAAAAGGTCTTTCTGCTTTACAGTCCGCTTACCTATGATAAGGCTGATATCATTTCCACCTACATATATCGCCAGGGATTGGAACTGACAAATTACAGTTACGGAACGGCAGTTGGTTTATTTAATTCAGCAGTAAACCTTTTGATACTTGTCTTTGTTAATTATACAAGTAAAAGGATTACTCAGGAAAGTCTGTGGTAACAGGAGGGGAAATTATGATCGAAAACAGGAGTCCTGGGGACAGGATTTTTATTGGCACCGTTTATATCATAACCGGATTAATGGCCCTTATGTGCCTCTATCCTATGCTGCATGTACTGTTTGCATCCATAAGTGACCCCATACGGCTGATGCAGCATACGGGAGTTATCCTGAAACCGCTTGGATTTTCCCTTGAAGGTTATAAAATTGTACTGAAAAATCCAAACATCCCGGTAAGTTATCTGAACACGATTATTTATGTGGCGGTTGGAACCTCCATTAATATCCTGATGACAACGCTGGGAGCTTATGCGCTCTCAAGGAAGGGTTATATGTTCAAAAAAACGATAACCTTGCTTATTGTTTTCACTATGTACTTTAACGGCGGACTGATTCCCAATTTCCTGCTGGTTAAGGCCTTGGGAATGTATAATACAATTTGGGCCCTCGTTGTACCAGGAGCGATTTCTACCTGGAACCTGATTGTAATGAAAACCTGTTTTCAGGCAATTCCGGTAAGTTTGGAAGAATCGGCCAGACTGGACGGAGCAAATGACTTTGTTATATTGTTGAAAGTTTTCTTACCACTTTCCAAAGCGACGATGGCTGTCATGCTTCTTTTTTATGCAGTGACTCAGTGGAGCTCTTGGTTTAACGCAATGATATATCTGAGCGACAGAAAAAAATTTCCACTGCAGCTGATAATGAGAGAAATTCTAATAGCAAATAGTACAAGCGGAAATACGATGGATTCAGATGTAATGTTTTTGGAAGAGGTAGTAAAATATGCGACAATAATTGTATCCACAGTCCCGGTTCTTTGTATTTATCCGTTTGTACAGAAATATTTTATGACCGGAGTAATGATGGGATCTGTAAAAGAATGATGTGTAAAAATTAGATAGACAAGGAGCAAAGATATGAAGATTAAAAAATGGATTGCGGCAGGATTAGCAACAATAATGATGACCGGAATGCTTACCGGATGCGGTAAAAATATAGATGTGACAAAAGAAGATGGCACTGTACAAAGCGATACTGCTACCCAGGCCGAAGACGGAGAAATCACCACATTAACCTGGTGGGTGCCTCTGGAAGGAAGTGCTTCTAAATTCATTCAAAGCTATAATGAAAATACGGCATACCAGGAAGCAATGAAAAGATTGGGCATTCAAATCGAATTCATTCATCCCGCTGTGGGGCAGGAAAAGGAGGAGTTTAACCTGCTGTTTTTAGGAGACAAGCTTCCCGATATCATCAGCTATGCCCAATTTTATACCGGCGGCGAATTTCAGGGAATGCGTGATGGCGTATTCTTGGATATTACCGACCAACTTCCCGAGTATGCGCCTGATTATTATAAAACACTGACTGAGGATGAAGAATTTTACAGGGAAGCGACCGATGAAAACGGGAGAGTGACTGCATTTTACGGATATAAGCCCGTTGGAGATCCTCCATTTCGCAGATGGATACTAAACGAAAACTTATTGGCGGAATTAGAATGTGAAATACCTGAAACAGTAAACGATTTAGAAGCCATGTTTGACAAAATGCTCGCAAAAGGAATTACACCTTATATGCCTGAACCGGGAGATCGTCCCGGCTATGAACAACAACTGATGGGAATGTGGGACATATTAAGGGATTTTTACGTAGACAATGGGAAGATTAAATTTGGCCAGATGGAGCCTGGTTTTAAATCTTATCTTGAACTGATGAATAAATGGTATGAAAAAGGCTACATTTCCAAAGACTTTACCAGCATCGAAGCAACCGAAGTAAATACCCTTTTCGATACCGGAAAAATCGGAACCTTTTTAGGTCCTATTGTAGCAAATTACAACCGCTGTGAAGCATTAGGTATTCCTGTTACAGCAGCGCCCTACACCAGATTGGAACCTGGACAGAAATTACACTGGAACGATTGCGATATCTGGCCTAAAATGAACTATAATGCCAGTGTAGCCGTCATAAGCAAGGACTGCAGCAATGTTCAGGCTGCCCTTACCTTTTTAAACTATGGATATACCCAGGAAGGCGCGGAACTTTATAATTGGGGGGTAGAAGGCCTGAACTGGGACTGGCAGGGTGATAAACGGGTATACAATGATACAATGCTGGAAAATGAATTCGGCACAGAAGAAGCCAGCTATATCTATAAGGTCCATTTTGGTCCTCTTCTGACCTGGCCTGATATAGAATGTCATGCAAACCTTCTTAAAAGCGAAGGTGCCCTAAACAGCAGACTTCAATGGGCTGACGACCCAGATGTGGATAGCGCCCTCCAGCTTCCTCCTTTTCAGTTAAATGATGAGGAACAGCAGAGACTGGGTGAGATAGAAAATGAAGTCTTTACTTACTGCGATGAGATGGTTCTGAAATTCATCACAGGCGCAGAGCCTCTTGAAAATTTTGATCAATATGTGGAAACAATCAAATCCCTGGGGATAGAAGAAGCAATCGCACTGGAACAAAAAGGCTATGACACCTATATGTCTAAAAAAGTGATTGGAGAATAATATTACAGTTCTCCTGGTATATCTCTAAAACAGAGAACCGTTGTATTCTGATAAGATGAATACAACGGTTCTTTTTATTCCGCTGCTATCAAATCCTCCAGCAGCTTCTTCCCCATCAAAATATCCTTCTTCTGTTCCTCACCGGATATTTCCCGTTCTATCGTGATATCGCCTTCATAGCCGATTTCCTTCAGCTTTCTGATAAAGGCCGGGTAATTCACCCTTCCCTGGCCCAAGGGCATCTCCGCCCCCAGCTCATGGCCGTCCGTGGGATAGCAGCCGTCCTTGCCGTGGATACCAAGGACATACTCTCCGAACACATCCAGCGCATCTACCGGATTTCCTTTACCGTACATGAGCAGATTGGCCGGATCCAGATTCACGCCCACGTTATCAAGGCCGATATCCTGAATTGCCCTTTTCAGCGTGACAGGAGTTTCCTGGCCGGTTTCAAACAGAAAATTCTGTCCGTTTTCCCTGCATTTTGCAGCAAGCTCTTTCAGACATATGATCACGCCCTGATAATTCGGATCATATGGATTTTCCGGCATATATCCCACATGTGTTACCAGATTCTTCACACCGATCAGCTTTGCAAAATCAGAACCCTCCATCAGCATCTGCAGCCTCTGGAACCGGAATGCCGCAGGCACCAGGCCGAGCGTTTCCTGCCCTTCATAAAAATTCCAGGTCCTGGGGCCTTCCCAGCCGCACCAGAAAGCTGTGATGTCAATCTTTTCTTCCTCAACCGCCTGTTTTACAAGGGCTGCCGTCTCCTCATTCAGAAGCGTCCTGTCCCAGCACACAAGCTGGCAGCTTTCCATTCCCATTTCCCGCAGTTCGCTGAACTTTTCCTTTAAATCCGTATCCTTATGTAAACCTACCACCACGCCTACACGCATTTGCCTATGCCCTCCTTCTGTTTTCCTCCAGATATTTTTTAGCCGCCTTCAGCTCCTCCAGCCCCAGCAGCACAGATTTTATGCCCTCCGAAAGCGGCGCCCTTTCGATCTCTTTTCCCTGCTTCAGGCAGTCATAAAAGTATTTAATTTCCGTATAGTAAGGCCCCAAGTCAGATATATTGATTCCAGCTGAGGTATCATGCATGGTAAACTCAGGCGCAAGCTGCGGGTGGCTGACCTCCCCGCCTTTGTGCCAGACCGTCAGGGAAGGATTGCTCCTGCCCTGGAATATTACCGTTGCTTCTTCAAAGCAGGCACGGAAGGACGGATCGAAGGGAAGCTGTGTGCACACATCCCATATACCCTCCGCCGTGGCAAAAACATCCCCGAACTGGTAGGAAACAAGCACCTGGTTTACCATGTCGCTGTCAAAAGCAGTTGCCTTTACCTCAAAGGAATCCGGCTCTCCCAGCATATACCGCAGGAAATCCAGATCATGGATATGCAGATCCAGTATCACGCTACCGCTCTTTTTCTCATCATGGAACCAGTCTTCAAAGCCCCACTTCGTATCGCCGCTGATACGTTGCATTACGATGGACTTTAATTTCCCGTAGGTTTTGTTATCATATACATCCTTCAGATAACGGTATTCATCAAAGGAGCGCACTACCTGCCCTACCATCACGCTGACACCGGTTTTCTTCTGCACCTCAAGCAGCCGCCTGCCCTCCTCCGCCGTAAGACAGACCGGTTTTTCGCAAAAAACATGCATACCCTTTTCCATGGCTAAAACGGCATGTTCTGCATGAAGATAGCTGGGAAGACATATATGTACCGCATCCAGTTCTTCATTTTCCAGCAGCTCCCTGCCTGTGACATAGGTCTTTGCCTGCGGCCACTGCTTTGCGGCCCGCTCCAGAAATTCCTGCCTGCAGTCGGCAAGCGCCGTTACCTCCACATCCATTTTCCCGGATAATGCTTTCAGGGACAGATTATGTGTGGTTCCCATGCCCCCGCAACCAATTAATCCAATTTTCATGACTCCTCCTGTCTGCCCGAATTAATGCCCCTGCCTGTTACACAGACTGGCAGTATGCTTCTTCCGGCTTCTCTTTTTTCCCTTCCCTGTTTTGCAGCCTTAATTAGTAATATCATCTTACAAATTCAAGATAGCATTCTACAATGTACTTGTCAATCCCTTTTGCATGCCTAAATTTTTCTCTCCACTACAATTAAAACAGTTCTGACAATTAAACTGCTGCAGGCATCCAGCCATTTAAAATCACTGCGTAATGAGAACGTATCCGTTGCCTTTCTTTGTTGTCTGTGTTAAAATTCCAATTGTAATATGAGATAACAATTATGCTTATCCATAAACAATTATATGCTTTGTGTCATCACAGCTACTGCTATAATACACTGCCCGCCATGCCGGCATGGCCGCAATTCACCAAAGAGGTGCCCATGAAATTAGTCAATCAGCAGCTCATTAAAAATACCAACCTGAAGCTGCTCTACAACTCCATTTTTGAAAACCGCGGAATCTCCAGGGCCGCCCTTGCAAAGAAAACAGGATTGAGCCGCACTGCCGTTTCAGCGCTTATCGATGAGCTGACGGAAAGCGGCTTCCTGTATGATTCCGGCACCGGAGACAGCGCCGGCGTGGGCAGAAAGCCCAACTGCCTGGAGCTTTGCTCCGGGAACCACTATATCGCTGTTTTTGGCTGGGAGGAAAAAAGGGTGCACGCCCAGCTCATTGATATCTGTGGTTCCACCCTCCTGCAGCAGGAGCTTTACAGAACGCCCGGGGACTCCTATACGGAGCTTTGCCATGCCTTTTTGGAGGAAAGGATATTGAAGCTCATCCGCAGTACGCAGCTTCTCGGGATTTGCTTCGTGCTGCCCGCCATGATTGATCCGGAAAAAGAAACGGTTTTCTCCACTACCATTTCTTTGGCGCAGGATCAGGGGGAGACCGGCGTGATTCCTCTTCTTCGGGAAACCTTTTCCTCCTATGCAGCAGCGGTTTTCAACGACACCGCCTGCGCCGCTTATGCGGAAAAGATTTACACCGCAATCCTGGAAAAGGACTATGCCTTCATCCGCTTCAGCCGCGGAATCGGTGCGGCGCTCTTTATCCAGGACAGGCTTCTGGGAAGGGCCTGCGCCTCCTATACACAATTCGGCCATTTCAGCATCTCCCCACAGGGTCCGCCCTGCCCCTGTGGGAATAACGGCTGCCTGGAGCTGGTTCTCTCGGAAGAAGCCCTGCCCGGACGGCTTCATGCCGAAGGAACCTCCTCCTCCCTTCTTTCCCTGCCCTCCATCGGCTATGCCGACCTGGGGAGAGCCGCCCTTTATGGGGACCAGACAGCGATTCAGGTAATACGGAAAATGGCCCGGGAATTTTCCTTTGCCCTGTCCAACCTGATTTGCCTCGTCCATCCTCGCCTGATTGTCCTTGGCGGCAACGCCTGTACCCTCGGCCCCGTTTTTTTAGAGGAAATCCGTCTGTCCCTGCAGGAAACCGGATTTCGCCGCATGACGGAAAACGTGCGCATACGCTACAGCGGGCTGGATGCCTACGCCTGCTATAACGGCGCCATGAAGTACTTTTTTGACATCCACTATCAGTTTACGGGATCAATGAAAGGCAGCTTTTTTATCGGATAAGTTAGGAGAACTGCCGGCCCGGCCGCAGGCCGGAAGCCCTTCCATCCAAAAGCAAAAAAATAAAGGCGGGAACGCATCTGCAACCGCCTCATTAAAACACGTGCTTCGCCACGCAGACAGGAGTCCTTATGAAAAAACTTCGAATTGCCTTGATAGGCTGCGGAAGAATTTCCGCCTGCTATGCAAACGCATTTCCGAAATTATCGGATATCGCAGAATTCGTCTGTGCCATAGACACAGATATTGAAAAGGCTCGGGCCTTTGCCGCTCCCTTCGGCGCCGCTTACGGAACCGGCTTCGAGGATCTGCAGGAAAAAGGAATTGATGTGGTCCACCTTTGCCTGCCCCATTACCTGCATGCCCCCATGGCAGTCCGCGCCCTGCAGGCAGGAATGCATGTCCTTACGGAAAAACCGGTGGCCATCACGCTTCAGGACGCGGATCTTATGAAAGCTGCCGAAGCCGCTTCCGGTAAAAAACTGGGCGTCATTTTTCAGACCCGTTATGAAAAAGGCGTACAGCAGCTCCGCCAGATGATAGGGGAAGGCCGCTTCGGCCGTATCCTCAGCGCCCGCTCCTATCTCACCTGGTCACGCCCCTATTCCTATTATGAAGGAAGCGACTGGAAAGGAACCTGGGACAAGGAAGGCGGCGGCGTGCTCATCGACCAGGCAATCCACAGCATTGACCGCATCAGGTATATGCTGGACAGCGACGTAGAGTGGATAGATGGCAGCGTGCATAACCATTATCACGACAAAATTTTTGTAGAGGATACCGCGGAAGCGGCCATCCAGTTTAAGAACGGCTGCATTTACAGCCTCTATGCCTGCAATTCCTATGCAGCGGACGCCCCCATTTACCTGGAATTCCAGGGGGAAAAAGGGCGCTGCGGCCTGAAGCAGGACACCGGTTTCTATGAAACAGACGGGGTTTACCAGGAAATCCTTCCCACTGCCGATGCCGACGGCAATATTCCTGCCTACTGGGGAAGCGGCCACCTGTCCCAGATCCGTGATTTCTATCTTTCCATAATCAACGACGAGCCTGTCAGGGTGGATGTCACCGAGGGCCGGAAAACGCTGGAAATCGTAAAAGGAATTTATCTTTCCTCCCTGCAGGGAAAACGCATTTATCTCCCCTTTGAGGACAGGATGTATATCGGTGTGGACAAAGCGGCCCCCGGCTGCCCTGATGCCTGTTAGAGCGATTTTGAAAATTATTCCGGCTTCCATATAAAAAAATAAAAGCGGCGCAGGTTTTTCCGATATTTGGAGCATGTCACTTCTCTCCCGGAAACCCTGCAGCCGCTTTTTGCCTGCCTTGTTGTTTTTTTCAGCTTTCTTTTTTCTACTGCTCCATCTGCCTGCCGAGAAAACCGGCTGCGGACAGAATCAGCTTCTGCTCCACTTCTCCCATTTTTAACTTGGGATCGTTATTCAGAAGAAGCACCGCGCCGATTACATCGCCTTCACAGATAATAGGGCTGATGGCTTCATGTATAAATTCCGGTTCTCCTTCCTCAGCTACCTGAATAAAATTCTTATCACCCTTTGCAGCGAGAATGCTTTCCCTGTTCTCAATGGATTCCTCCAGCGCTTTGCTGATGGATTTTCCCATAAGCGCCTTGCAGCCGCCTGCTGCCGCTATAAACTGGTCACGATCCGCAATCAGCGTCATCTGCCCGGATACCTGTGCCAGACTTTCCGCATACTGTTTTGCAAATGTACTCATCTCTCCGATAGGGGAATATTTTTTCAGTATAATCTCTCCCTCCCTGTCGGTAAAAATTTCAAGGGGATCACTTTCCCGGATCCTCAATGTTCTCCTGATTTCCTTGGGGATGACAATTCTACCCAGATCATCTATTCTCCGCACAATTCCTGTTGCTTTCATATTTCCTCCTTCTGCAGGGTCTTTGGCTGTGCGCCTCTTAACCTCTTTTTACATTTATTTTATTCCCGCAGGCAACGGCCGGCCGGACATACCCGCATGTCCATCCTGTGACTGCCGCGAGGCCAGATACCCCGGAACTTGTCCGCCGCGCTTGCTGTAAGGTATTTGACTTCATTGGTTTGGTAAATGTAGTATTTGTAAAATTGAGGAAAATATTCACTGTTTTTATTACTTAAAAATCATTAACAGGATTCATGCTTTTTTATGAATATCACACGCCTATAACCGTAACTGTTCAGCCTCCTCACAGTTACTGCCGAAAGTTGACTCATTTTACAGCTTATAAACTAAAAAGAGGCTTCCCTTACGGAAACCTCACATTTTACTCAGGGTATTTACTCCATGCCTGAACGAAGCAGGAACTAAATCAAAAACAAAGAAAATACAACGGTAAGTATCCCGCAGATACCGATGGCCAGCCCGCTCATGGCCCCTTCCGTCTCCCCCAGCTCAATTGCCTTGGAGGTTCCTACCGCATGGCTGCACGCGCCGATAGAAAGGCCTGCCGTCATGGAATCCTTCACCCGGAAGATACGTATCAGCCACGGCGCCAGAATGCTTCCCATAATGCCCGTGATAATAACCGCTACCACCGTTACCGGCACAAGCCCGCCGTGGCTCTCGGAAATTCCCACCGCAATAGGCGTGGTAACGGACTTGGGGAGCAGGGAATTCGTCATCGCTTCATCCAGGCCGAACAGCCTGCACAGCAGGAAAACACTCCCCATGGAGGTGAGCGAACCCACAGTACAGCCCACCAGAATAGGAAGCCAGTTCTTCTTCAGAAGCTCCACCCTTGTATAGATAGAAACCGCCAGACAGCTGGTGGCCGGAGCAAGGAACATATTGATAATGCTTCCGCCCTCATTGTAAGCCTCATAAGGGATATGAAACAGCAGTAGCACCCCGATAACCAGCACAATGGCAATAATCAGGGGATTGCAGACCACAAGCCCTGTTTTCTTCTGAATCCATACCCCGATGGAAAAGGCAATAATGCTCAGGGCAATGCCGAAAAAGGGAGAAGATGTCAGCTCAGCCATTTTCCTGCCCTCCCTTTCTGCGGTTCATCAGCTTCAGCGTCAGCCGTATGCTCCCTGCCGTAGCCGCAAAGGTAAGCACGGTAGTGAACAGGCATATCAAAAGAAGCTGTACCACGCTGCTCTTTAAAACATCAAAATAATTGATAATGCTCACCCCCGCAGGCACAAAAAAGAAAGCCATATTTGCCAGCAGGAAATCCGACTTTTCCCGGATATGCTCCACCTTCAGCACCCGGAATACGAGCAGGGCAAACAACAGAATCATCCCGATAACGCTGGCGGGAAAGTCAATGGGAAGCAGCGCCTCCACAATCTGGCTCACCCAGCACAGGGAAAAAATAATACCTATCTGATATATGATTTTCATGCCTGTTCCTGCCCTTCCATGGCTATCTGGCACATTTTCATGGTGAGAAGGGCCGCCTCATGGCTCTTTGGCGTCACTCCCGCACAGCATGCAGGATCCACTGCGATCCGGTTGTCCGGCATAAAGCTCTTAAGAAGAAGCGCGTTGGACACCACACAAATATCGGTGCACAGCCCCACCAGTTCAATTTCCAGCGTTTCTTTTTTATTTTCCTCAAAAAGAAGCTCTGCCAGCGCCGTGGAACCGAAGGTGGGCTTATCCACAATGACTGCATCCGGCATGGCCCTGGCAATTTCCGGACGGATCTGCCAGCCGTCGGTGCCGCGCACACAATGAACCACCGGAAGGCTCTTTCCTTCCGGCGTTTCCAGATAATTCTCACCGTGCGTATCCCTGGTGGCGTAAATCCGGTCCGCAGGATAGGCCTTTATTTTCTCAAGCACTTTTCCCACAATGGCCTGCGCCTCCGCAGTTCCCAAAGAACCGTCAATAAAATCATTCTGCATGTCAATCACTACAAGAACCTTTTTCATTTGTTTACCTCCTGTCTATCGCAGGCCTGCCTGCGATACCGCATCAATCAGCAATTTGAAAGAAACCTTCCGGCTGTTACCGCCCCTTTTTTACAGGGAGCAATTCAGGCAATCAGGCCGCCGTACTTATTCCCCGGGTATTGCCGCATACACATTCTTCACTTCCTTCAGCGCAAAATGCGTCCTGGTGGCCGAAACTCCGGGAATGGATTTAATTTTCCTGTGGATCTGCTCCAGCTCATCCGAGGACGCACAGGTTACCTTCAGGTTAAAGTCAAAATCCCCCGTCAGATAATAACAGTCCACAACAGCGTCAATCCCCCTCACCGTCTCCGTAAATTCATCATAAAAACGGGGATGCTCCAGGCTGACCTCCATCAGGGCGATCACATCATTGCCCAGCTTTGACGAATCCACCAGAATCGTATAGCTTTTTATCACACCGGAATCCTCCAACTTTTTTATCCGGTCCAGTACTGCCGACACGGACAGATGAATTTCCTTTCCGATATCAGAGGCGGACTCCCGGCCGTTTTCCTTCAATATCCGTAAAATCCTGTAGTCTGTTTTATCCATTGCTGTCTCCTATCCTTACGGCAAAAACGCCGTCCTAATTCCCCGCCAGTATCTCTTTCATATCGGCAAGCAGTCCTTCCGTCAGACGGATCAGGTTTTCCGCATCCTTTTCCACAACGCCGCATTTCTTATAACGGTAAAAAAATACCGGCGTCCCCCTGGCGCTGAAGGTCAGCTTGTTTTTATGCTTCCCTAAAATTACAGGGAGGTTTTCCCCCTTCAAATTGGCATCCGGCCGCATGGTGATTTTCAGTTCCCCGTTCCGCCCCTTCACTTCCGTAATATACAGCTCATGCGCCAATACACGGATCAGCGCAATCCGGAGCAGGTTATCCACAGATTTCGGGACCTCCCCGAACCGGTCAAGCAGCTCCTCCTTCATATCCTCGCTTTCCGCATGGGTTTCCACGCCGGCAATGCGCTTGTAAATATCCAGCTTTTGCTGCTCGTTGACAATATAAGAGGGCGGGATAAACGCATCCGCCTCCAGCTCCACCGTGGTGGTGAAATCCACAATCGTAAGCTCGCCCTTCAGATTCTTCACCGCTTCATTGAGCATTTTGCAATAAAGATCGTAGCCTACCGCCTCCATATGGCCATGCTGCTTCCGTCCCAAAAGATTGCCTGCCCCCCTGATTTCCAGATCCCGCATGGCAATTTTAAACCCGCTTCCCAGATCCGTAAATTCCCGGATGGCGGAAAGACGTTTTTCCGCTATTTCCTTAAGCATCTTATCCCGTTTATACATCAGGAAGGCATAGGCGGTCCGGTTGGAACGCCCCACGCGCCCGCGCAGCTGATAGAGCTGGGAAAGCCCCAGCTGATCGGAGTCATGAATGATCATGGTATTCACATTGGAAATATCCAGCCCGGTTTCAATAATCGTGGTGGCAACCAGAACGTCTATTTCCCCGTTAATGAAATCATACATAATCCGCTCCAGCTCATGCTCCTTCATCTGCCCGTGGGCAAAGGCCACGACAGCCTCCGGCACCAGCTGCTGCAGCGCGGCCGCCACATCAGCTATATTGTTGACCCGGTTATACACATAATACACCTGGCCGCCCCTGGTCAGCTCCCTGACAATGGCCTCCCGTACCATCTCCTCATTATACTCACATACAAACGTCTGGATCGGCAGCCTGTCGTTGGGCGGCTCCTCCAGCACGCTCATATCCCGGATGCCCACCAGCGACATATGGAGGGTTCTGGGGATAGGCGTCGCCGTCAGCGTCAGCACATCCACATTGTCCTTAATTTTCTTGATTTTTTCCTTGTGGGTCACCCCGAAACGCTGTTCCTCGTCGATGATCAGAAGCCCCAGATCCTTGAACTGGATATCCGAAGAAAGGATGCGGTGCGTCCCGATGACAATATCCACCTGCCCTTTCCGCAGATCCTCCACCGTTTTTTTCTGCTCCGACGGCGTCCGGAAACGGGACATCAGATCAATCCGCACCGGGAAATCCTTCATTCTCTGGACAAAGGTATTATAATGCTGCTGGGCAAGGATCGTGGTAGGCACTAAAAACGCCACCTGTTTTCCATCCTGGATGGCCTTGAACGCGGCCCGGATGGCGATTTCCGTCTTACCGTAGCCCACATCGCCGCATATCAGGCGGTCCATAATCCGGTAGCTTTCCATATCCTCCTTGGTAGCTGCAATCGCCGCCAGCTGATCCTCCGTCTCCTCAAACGGGAAGCACTCCTCAAACTCCTTCTGCCATACTGTATCCCTGGAATAAGGATATCCCTCCTTCTGCTGTCTGACGGCATAAAGCTCCACCAAATCCTTTGCCACCTCATCCACAGCGCTGCGCACCTTGGATTTGGTCCGGCTCCATTCCTGGGTGCCCAGCTTGTTAAGCTTGGGCGTTTTGGCAGCATCGGAGGACGCGTACTTCTGAATCACATCCAGCCCCGTGGCAAGCACATACAGATTTCCCCCGTCCCGGTAGGAAATCTTGATGTAATCCTTTACAACCTTATCCACCTCAACCTTTTCAATCCCCTGATAGATGCCCAGACCATGACTCTCATGCACCACATAATCGCCGATCTTCAGTTCGGCAAAATCATTGATTTTCTGGCCTTCAAACTTCTTTTTCTTCTTCTTTTTCTTCTGCTGCGAACCGAAAATATCACTCTCCGTGATCACCACGAATTTCAGCAGCGGATACTCAAACCCCCGCTTCACATGCCCGTAATACAGCATGACCTCTCCGGATTTTACCTCACGATCCCCATCCTCGCTGTAAAAGCTTGACAGCCCCTGCTCCTGCAGATCCTCCGCAAGCCGCTTCGCCCTGGTCCGCGAGCCTGAAAGCAGAAGCACCCGGAAGCCGTTTTTCTTATACCGCTTCAAATCCGAAACCAGCGCTTCAAAGCTGCTGTTATAGGAGGACATGCCTTTTACATTCACATCAAACTTCTTCTGCGGCTTCAGCAGCGCATTTTTACTGTCCATGGAAGAAAGCAGCACACACCTTAAATTCTGCAGAAACCCGGCTGTTTCCTCAAAGCCATACAACAGATCCGCCTGTCCCGGCAAAATATAGCCCTTCTCCAGCCTGTGCCCCATGCTCTCCCTGAATTCCATCTCAACCGCTGAAGCATGCTCCTTTACCCGCAGCGCCTCATCAATAAAAACACAGGTCTCCCCCACCGGGAAAAACTTCAGGAACGAAACCGTCTCCTCATAAAAATACCGGATATAGCTTTCCAGGTTCGTAATCTGGGAAAACTCCTGCACCTGCTCCCGCAGTTCTTTCACCTGCGTCCTGACCCGGTGCGCCTCCTCCGTCTGGAACGACTCCTGAAGCTTCCCGGCAAAGGCCTTCGCCTCCTTCTCAATTTTCCGAAGCCCTTCCTCCTTCTGCTGCCCGGAAAGCATCATTTCCGTCGCCGGATAAATATCCACGTTAGCCAGCTTCTCCACACTGCGCTGGCTGAGCAGGTCAAAGCTGCGGATGGACTCCACTTCCTCCCCCCACAGCTCGATACGGTATGGATTTTCCTCCGTCAGATCAAAAATATCAATGATCCCGCCCCGGATGGAAAACTGCCCCGGCGCGTCCACCTGATAATTTTTTTCATATCCCATCTGCGTCAGGCTGCGGGCGAGACTGCCCTCGTCCAGCCTGCTGTCGCCGTCAATATGGATGACCGACGCCGCGATTTCCTCCAAAGGCACCTGGGGGGACATCAACGCCGCAAAGGTGGTGATCACCGTCAGCGGCTTCCCCTCAATAATTTTACGCAGCGCCTTCATCCGATCCGTCACCAGCTGGTTCCCATGGATATCCGCCTGGTAAAAAATCAGATCCTTCGCAGGATACAGGGTCACATCCCTGTCATAAAACTGATAATCCTCATAAATTTCCCGCGCCTTCAAATCACTGAAAGTAACGATGATTTTATACCGGAAACCATCGCTGAGTCCATACGCCATATGAAGCTTCTGGGAATCCACACATCCGGTAAAGCCGATACAGGCCCTCTCCTTTTTCAGAAGCGCCTGACCCTCTTCAAATTCCGCCAGTTCCCGTAACGGTGCTGTTATCGCATTCATTTACCTTCCCCGCCTGCCCGCTTTCCATTGAATCTGTTCATGGCCTCGTCCGGCCCCTTCTCCAGCATGGTCACGGCAGCATCCACCGCATACCCAATGCTTTCATCCATGATTTTGCGCTCCGCGCCGGTAAAATGTCCGAGCACATAATCCGCCAGATCATATCCCTCCGGCTTATTGCCCACGCCCATTTTAATCCGCGCAAAGCCGTCCGTCCCCAACTGGGCAATAATATTTTTCAATCCATTATGCCCGCCTGCGCTTCCTTTTTTCCGGATACGCAGCTGTCCCAGCTCCAGGCTGATATCATCGCACACCACCACCAGCTCTGACTGAGGATCTACCTTATAATAGTCTATGATTTCCCGGATGCTTTCACCACTCAGATTCATAAAAGTCTGCGGTTTTGCAAGCACCACCTTCATCCCGTCAATATAGCCCCTGCCCACAAGGGCCTTGTGCTTCCTCTCAATCACCCTGATTCCATATTTGGAAGCAATGGCATCTATCACATCAAATCCCACATTATGCCGGGTATTCTCATACTCCCGCTTCGGATTACCAAGCCCAGCTATCACGTACATCTCAATCCATTTCCTTTCCTGTTTCTAACGTTTCAGCCACCCGAACCGCTGTTCCTCATTCTTTAGTTTAATGCCTGATCCTCCCTCTGTCAAATAGCGCTCTCATCCGCCCTCCTCGCAATTCCAGGTGCAGGCCGGCAAAGAGGCCGGTGAGCAGACCGTTACAGCAGAAAGCCAAAGGGGATACGGACCGCACCTAATCCTTCTTTTTTACAAACACCAGCTGACTTTCCGAGGAATACTCCTCCCTGAATTCATATCCCAGCCTGTTAAAGCCCCTCAGCTCCCTCCAGTCCCTGATATCCTGCTGCGCCGCGAACCGTACCATCTCCCCTCTTGCCATCTTCGCCTGCGTCCCCTTCTGCACCACCGGCGGCCACCCCTTTTTCCCCGGTACGCTCTTATCATCTCTTATCTTTTCTTCCCCAAAAACACAGCTTATATACCTCACATCCGCCGTCAGCCAATCCTCCACGCACCGCGAATACTCCTTGGAAGCCAGATTCACAATACAATCCGTCTCCTCCCGCAGCTTCCCATAAATGGCATCCTTCCAGAAATCATACAAATTTCCCTTTCCCCCCGGATTCCCCTTCGCCTGCATCTCCAGCCGGTACGGCACCACCCCGTCAAGCGGCCGCAGTATCCCATAAAACCCCGATAAAATCCTCACATACTCTTCCACATACTCCCACTCGCCCGCCTCAAACACCCGGGGCGCCATATACTGATACTGAATCCCCTCATAAGCCAGCACTGCCGGAGTCACCCCCTTCTCCAAATCCATCCCCCGCAGCCTCTCATAATTCAACTCCGCAATTTTTTCATTACACCCCCAAAGCCTCTGCAGCTCCTCCTTAGACTGCCCCTGCAGCCATCCCTTAAGCACCTCCGCCCTCTCCAAAAAAACCGGCCTCCCAACAGCCTCCATCGTATCCCCGTCCACATTCATCTTTTTAGCCGGTGAAATAATAAATCTCATCCCTTCATCCTCCATTGGTTTCCCGTCCGTGCGGGGAGCAAAGATTTGGGGCCGCTTCCGGGGGATGGGGGCGGTTCTGCTTTCGGGTGTCCCTGGGGCGGGGGCCGGTGGGGGTATTTTCCTTGCCAACCTCAAAAATGGGGGATTTCTAACTGTTCCCTGCGGCCGGTCCCCGGCTAACACGGCTGAACTCCTCGCTGTTAACGTTTTCTTATTAATATCAGATGTTTCCTGCGCTCGTCAAACAAGCCGTTAAGGACAGCCGGGAACCGGCCGCAGGGAGCAGTAAGAAATTCCGCCATTTTCTCCCATGGCATGGAAAATCCCCCCACCGGCCTCCCGACCCAGGGACACCCGAAAGCAGAACCGCCCCCATCCCCCGGAAACAGCCCCAAATCTTTGCTCCCCACACTCACTTTATCTCTGTCTCTTCTGCTGAAAATATGCTATACTAACCACCAACACTAACTCCGCCCAACATTTACACAATAAACTTCCAAAGTATACAACACTCATACCAATTCAAAAAAATACAAAAACGTATTCCCTCAGTTCATTACCTACAGGAACAAAACGCCCTTACAACCTGCGCGCAGTTCCGGGGAAGCCGGACGGCTTTATGCTTTGCCGTTGTCCTGTCCCGTCCCCGCCGGGGCGTCCCTGCTGTGCCTGTCCGGGGGAGCGGGTGTTTTCAGATGCCTTTGAAGATTTGGAGCCGTTTCTTAAAGCGGAAGGAAACCGCTTATCCCGCCAATGCAGCATTGTCTGAGGAGCCTGCGACGAGTTCATGCTGCAATCAGGGACGTCCAAGCGGTTTCCTTCCACTTTTAGAAACGGCCCAAATCTGAAAGGCAGCAGAAAACACCCGCCCCCCGGACAGACACAGCAGGGACGCCCCGGCGGGGACGGGACAGGACAACGACGAAGCCATAAAGCCGTCCGGCTTCCCCGGAACTGCCCACTACCTAAATTTTTAACATTTTTTTTAATGAAACGCAAACTTTTTTGTTCCCCGGGCAGTCTAACAGATGTAAAGGGACGAAAACAAGACTTTTAGAAAGAAGGTGGGGCACATGAGCCAACATTTAAGCAAGAAACAATTCGCACAGCATATGGAAAACAACAAGGCAAAATTTTACCGTCTCGCTTTCTGTTATGTCAAAAACGAGCACGATGCCCTGGAAATTATATCAGAGGCTACCTACAAAGGATTTATAAACCTGGGCAAACTGGAAAATCCTGAATTTTTTGATACCTGGATGAGCCGTATCATCATCAATTGTGCTTATGATCTTTTGAAAAAACAGAAAAAATACGAATTCATCGTACCGGACGATACCCTTCCTGCCCGGGAAGAGGATTTATCCGTTGACGACCGCCTTGATCTTTACCAGGCGCTGAACACTTTGCAGCCGGATGAAAGAACGCTGATTATCCTGAAGTACTTCGAAGACCGGAGCTTCCGTGAAATCGCCGAAACCCTGAAGCTGCCTGAAAGCACCGTGAAAACACGTCTGTACCGCATCATCGGCAAGCTGAAAAGCGCCGTATCGGTCTGACTCATTTAAGAAAGGAGATGCTGTTATGAATAAAGGAAAAGAAAGCTATAACAATATACCCCTTCCCGATTCCCTTTCCGCTTCCATTCAGAAGGGGCTGGACCGGGGAAAGAGATATACGGAAAAAAAATGGATTACAGGCTTCGGTTCTCTGGCGGCCGCCTGCCTGTGTATCGTGGTTCTCTTCCGCATACTTCCGTTTTCCGGAAGCAATAATACCCAGACACCCGACACGCCTATGGCCGCACGTTCCCAAGACACCCCGGTGACTCCCCAGGCCTTTTCCGATGAGAAGCCCGTGGAGACCCAGGCAGCGGAAGTCTATCGGATTCCCTGCCGCCAGACAACAGACGCCGATACACAGGTTCCCGTCTATAAAATGGAAGAAAAGCTGGCCCCCCACCGTCTTGTTTTCACCCTGTATGATGTGCGTGATTTTGACTTTGATGCCCTCAGTGAAGAATTAATGGACTCCTCTCTGGTAAAAGATGTTTACCGCAGCATCCTGCTGGATGATTCCGCAGTCAGCTTTGTGGTGGAACTTTCCATTAATACAGCCTTTCAGCTGACGGAGCAAACGGCGGACGGCTATCTGGAGCTGAGCCTTTTTCCTGCAGACACTGCCGATGAAATCCGCGAGGTCTTCTATCTGTCCTCCGACGCGATGGACGGCGGAGAGGAAACCGCGCTGCTGCAGGAATCCCTCGGCACTCTGGACAGCAGTCTGGTGAAGGCCCAGGACGGAAGCTTCTGTATTGTTTCCGGAGAATTTGAAACCAGTCAGGAGGCTGAAGAAATGCTTGAAAAGCTGGAAAAAGAAGGTCTGGAACCTGGTCTGCTCCATGTGGCGTCCGGAATGAGCGACGAAGCTCCTGTGGGAAATGCTACCGGCGATACGTCCGCCCTGCCTGAAGCCACCATGCCTTCCTCCATCCAGGTATACGGCACGGTTACGGAAATCAACGGCAATCAGGTTATGCTGGAAAATGACAATCAGAACGATCCCTATTCCAGCATCGTCCTGAATATCAATGAGGATACCCTGATACTCACAGCCACAGACTGTATTCCTAAGAAGCTGAAGGATCTGAAGGTAGGCGAAACCCTTTACGCCTATGTCAGCCCTATGATGACAAGAAGCCTTCCTCCCATTTCCAATGCGGAGCTGGTTATCTGTCAGGTCCCTGAAGATATGGCTGCACCGACCTATGCCACCATCACCGAAATTACCTCCATGAATGACGGCACTCCCGCATATGTTACCGACCGGGACATCATCTACTTTATCGGTGAAAATACCGTCATTAAAACCCTGGACGGCAAAAAAGAACTGACAGCCGCCGACCTGACACCCGGCACCAAAGTCCTGGCCTGGTATCAGATAATGACCATGAGCATCCCTGCGCAGACCACACCGGATGAAATCCGGGTTCTGCCGTAATTATTTAAGCAAATACCCGGGGCGTCTGCATCACCGCCCCGGGTATTTTTTCATTGTATAAAGATTATATTATTCTTCAGCCTCTTTTGCCGCCTTCCTTACAAAATCCTCCAGAGCGAAGCTTCCCAAATCCCCATCCTCTCTGCTTCTTACGGATACCGTCTGGCTCTCCTCCTCCTTCTGGCCGACAATCAGCATATAAGGCACCTTTTCCATCTGTGCGCTCCTGATTTTATAACCGATTTTTTCATCCCGGTTATCCATCTCACAGCGTATTCCCGCTGCCTTGAGCGACTGCAGGATATCTCCCGCATAACCGAAGAATTTCTCGGAAATCGGCAGTACCTTCACCTGCACCGGCGCCAGCCATAACGGGAATTTACCCGCATAATGCTCGATCAGAATACCAATGAAACGTTCAATGGAGCCATACACTACCCTGTGAATCATGATGGGACGATGCTTTTCCCCGTCCGCCCCCATATACTCCGCCTCAAAACGCATGGGCAGCTGGAAATCAAGCTGAATCGTACCACACTGCCAGGTTCTCCCCAGGGAATCCTCCAGATGGAAATCGATCTTGGGTCCGTAGAAAGCGCCGTCCCCCTCATTCACCACATATTCCATCCCGATTTCCTCCAGAGCCTTGCGCAGCCCTTGTGTTGCAAGCTCCCAGTCCTCGTCGCTGCCGATGCTGTTTTCCGGACGTGTGGAAAGCTCTACGTGATAGATAAAGCCGAATTTACTGTATACCTCATTAATCAACCGCATAACGCCCTTGATTTCATCCGTAATCTGCTCCTGCGTCATAAAAATATGGGCATCATCCTGCGTAAAGCAGCGGACACGCATCAGGCCATGGAGCTGCCCTGATTTTTCATGCCTGTGCACAAGCCCCAGCTCGCCGATTCGCAGCGGCAAATCCCGATAGGATCTGGGCTGGGATTTGTATACCAGCATACCTCCCGGACAATTCATGGGCTTTACCGCAAACTCTTCCTCATCTATCTCGGTTGTATACATATTTTCCCGATAATGATCCCAATGCCCGGAAGTCTCCCAAAGCTTCTTATTCAAAAGAATGGGCGTGGATATCTCCTGATATCCTTCTCTTTCATGCAGCTTTCGCCAGTAATCAATCAGCGTATTCTTCAGCATCATACCCTTGGGCAGGAAAAACGGGAAGCCCGGGCCTTCTTCCATTAGAGTGAAGAGTCCCAGCTCTTTTCCCAGCTTCCTGTGATCCCTCTTCTTTGCTTCCTCAATTCTTGCCAGATGCGCTTCCAGCTGTTCCTTATCCGGGAAGGAGGTTCCATAAATACGCGTAAGCATCTTATTTTTCTCATTGCCTCTCCAGTAAGCGCCCGCCAGGCTGGTCAGCCGGAAGGCCTTCACATAGCCGGTATTGGAAAGATGAGGCCCTGCGCACAGATCCACAAAATCACCCTGCCTGAAAAAGCTGATGACTGCATCCTCCGGCAGATCCTCAATCAGCTCCACCTTGTAGCTTTCATTTCTCTCCTTCATCAGCGCAATCGCCTCTTCCCTGGGAAGGGTAAAACGTTCCATTGGCAGCCGTTCCTTCACAATCTTCTTCATTTCCTTTTCAATTGCCTTGAAATCGTCACTGGAAATAGGGCTGCTGAATTCAAAATCATAATAAAATCCGTCATCAATCGCAGGTCCGATTGCCAGCTTTGCATCCGGATACAGCTTCTTTACGGCCTGCGCCAATATGTGAGAAGTCGTATGACGGAAGGTCCTTGCCCCATCCCTGTCTTCAAAGCTCTGTTCGCCTAAGCTTCCATCCTTTAAAATAACATCCATTTTTCTCTTCTCCTTTTCTTTTATCTGCATTAAAAAACACCCTCAGAAAAAACAGCCATCGCTGCTTTTCCTAAGGGTGCAATAATTTTTCTTTTCCTAACGGCCACGGCCCGCACATCCTGAAGCACTTACTGAATATGCCTCCGCCGGTTCCGTTTCCCACTATCCTGCACGGTTCCACCTTAATTTTTCACTTCAGATTCTTTCAAACCTTAATCCTTAACGCGGATATACGTCCATATTTATCTCTGACCGGCATCTGCCCGGACAGCCTTCACATGGCGGCTCCGGAATGGTCTTCACCTTCTTCATTCGCAAAAGGGCTTTCAGCTGATGCCCTTCTCTCTGGTTACGCTGATGCAAGGCTACTCTTTCCTTCATTGCTTTTGTCTGTTTACCTGTATCTTAGCATTGTGTTTTTTCAAAGTCAACCACTTTTTTGGGCCGTTTTCAGCCATTCATCAAAATAATCCCGTATAATGGTAAACGGCGCCGGTCCCATATCCAGTATAAAGGTATGGAATGCCTTCTCATCAAATGCGGCTCCCAGCTTCTCCTCCGCCTCCGCGCGCATCCTCTCTATTTCCAGGCATCCCGCATAATACTGCAGATAATTGCCGGGATTGGCAATCAGGGCATCGTAGATTTCATTGACCGTATCCTCGTCCAGATTATAAATCTGCTGCAGAAAAGAAGCCGTTTCTTCCCGGTTCCAGCCTTCATAGTTGACTCTGATATCCAGCAGCGCATAAACCGCCTTTGTAACGGAGGAATCCCGCCTCATAAGCTCTCCCATCACGTTCCCCAGTCCATTGTCTTCAAACAGATAGGAGCGGTTTTCCACATAAGTGGCCCAGCCCTCCGAATATGCCGTAAAATTAAGCGCATGCCTTACCTCCGGAACTTCTCTGCCCAGGTAATAAACGTTCTGATACAAATGCCCCGGATAGCCCTCATGGGCCAGCACCGTCAGCACATCATAGCTGCCGCTCCCTCTGTTGATATAAATCACATTGTTCTGCGGCATATCCATGGGCGGTGTCAGGTAAAAGGCCGGGCTCATGCTGGCTTCCAGGCTCTCCGGCACATACTTGATCTGGTAGCCGTTTTCCGGCAACGCAGGATATGCCTTTTCCACTTCTTTTTTCAAATACGTCAGCACTGTTTCCGGGTCATCGCTGAAAAAGCTTTCCTCCCACATCTCCTCCAGTCCGTCCGGATTATTATCCAACACTTCCACAATAGCATCCCAGTCCTTTTCCAGCTGCTCCTCTATCGCCTTGCGCAGATCGTTAACTGAGGAAAAAGAGGTATAAATGCTGCTGTCCACCAGATATTCATAGTACCTTCGTCCCTCTGGCAGATAATAAATACCCAGCTCGTTGGTTCCGCTGCCCCTGAGCTGTTTGAGTCCGGCATACAGCTCCTCATAAGCAGGCACAAAATGTGTTTCCAGCACTTCCAGATTCTTTTTTATATAATACTCTTTCTCTTCCGGCGTCAGTTCAGGCATTTCCTCCAGCCGCTCCCGGAAGGACTGATCCATCAGACCGCCCTCCGGCGCCTCCATGTAAGGCTCGCAGGAGGCAAGCACCTGATCCGCCATGCGCGTCCCCATAAAAAGCCCTGCCTTCGCCTTTTCCTGCTCAAATTCGAGAATCTGCCGGTAATACTCGTCGATTTGCCCCAGAAGCTTCAGATAAGTATCCACGCTCTCTTTTCTGTAAAAATGATACTCCGCCAACAGTACGGGAAGCTCCGTCTGCATCCCGATAGTGGGGCTCAGCGGCTCAGCATACAGCTCCAGCCCTTTCCCCGCCTGTTCTTTTTCCAGAACCTCCTTCAGGATCTTATAGGTAAGAAGCCGTTCCCCGGTCAGATCCTTTTCCCGGATTCCCTTCAGCGCTTCCAGCAGCTGTTCGTCCAGCTCCTCTTCCGCCTTCTGATTTTCCAGTGAATAACTGCCGAAAACCGATTTTGCTTCCGTAATCCCATAGGCCGAAGGATCCGTCAGCGTATAATTCAGCGTAAGCTCATCCTGGGAAGCCAAATCAATAAATAGATCCCGTGTAAAGCTGTCAAATACGGCCGCCGTATCAGAACCGGCATCCCCGCCAATACCCACCGCCAGCGTATCGCACCCCGGCACCAGACATAAAATTAATAATACAAGGGAGAGAAACAAGGCTATATGCCTGTTTCCAAAATCTCTGTTTCCCTTTTGCCTCTCTCTTTGCATCTGCCTACTCCTTTTCAAGCTTTCCTTCCGATGAGCTTTTATACACAGCCATTCAGGCCCTTCCTGGCCGCCTTCCTCTTCTGCAGCAACTGTTCAGTCCCCTCACTGCTGCCTTCTGTATTACTATACCGCCTTCTCTATGAAATGTATACCGCCAGGTAAAAAAGAATCTCGCTTGCGTAATTCTCCGCCTGCGTCGGGTCGCTTTAGCGGCATGATTACTTTCCGCCGCAGTGCGATCCTCGCAGAACGTTTTTTATTCCATAGGAGTACTTTCCTATGGAATAAAAAAACGGGAATGCCTTCCGCATTCCCGCCTTAGTAAGAATCAAATTCCATCATCCGGTTCCAGCAGCGCCGCTTCATATCTTTCCAGGATAATCCTCTGGATATTCTCTCTCGTAGCCTGGTTAATCGGATGCGCAATGTCCCGGTACTCTCCATCGGTAGCCTTCTTGCTGGGCATCGCTATAAACAACCCCTTCTCTCCTTCAATTACTTTTATATCGTGAACGACAAACTCATCATCAATTGTAATAGATACGATGGCTTTCATCTTTCCCTCTTTAGTGATTTTCCGCACACGCACGTCTGTAATCTTCATTTGAGATTCCCCCTTTTATCTTTAGATGACATACCTCTCGTTCTTCTCAACCACAATCTTAATTCCGTCTTCTCCTTTGTAGAAGGTATTTGCACGGATCGTATCCCTGCTCTCTACGATGCAGTTCTCAATGTGTGTGTTGTCTCCTATATAAACGTCATTTAAGATAATGGAGTTCTTAATATAGCAGTTATTGCCCACAAAGGACTTCTTGAATATCACTGAATCCTCCACCGTACCATTTACGATACAGCCGCTGGAAATCAGGCTGTTGCTGACCTTGGCGCCCACATTGTACTTTGCGGGAGGCAGGTCGTCCACCTTGGAATAAACATCAGGATACTGCTTGAAGAAGTAATCCCTGATTTCCGGCTTCAGGAAATCCATATTCGTGGAAAAATAATCTTCTACGGACGCAATATTGCGCCAGTATTCCTTGATCTTATAACCGTAAATTCTCTTCTGGTTCTTATAACGGATCAGGATGTCCTTCACGAAATCGTATCTGTCTTCCATGGCGCAGCGCTCAATCATTTCAATGAGCAGGCGGCGCCTGATTACATAGATGCCGCAGGAAATTGTGTTGGATTTCGCCACAATGGGCTTTTCCTCGAATTCCTCAATCCTGCTGTCCTCGTTCATCTTGATGGTGCCGTAACGTTCCACATTCGCGCCGATTGGCATGTCCTTGCACACCACCGTGATGTCGGCCTTCTTCTCAATATGGTATTCCAGTACCTTATTATAATCCATTTTATAAACACAGTCACCGGATGCAATCACTACATAAGGCTCATGGCTGCTCTTCAGGAAGGAAAGATTCTGGTAAATGGCATCCGCAGTCCCTCTGTACCAGTAGCTGTTGTCCGCAGTTACCGTAGGAGTGAACACGAACAGCCCTCCCTGCTTACGGCCGAAATCCCACCATTTGGAGGAATTCAGATGCTCATTCAGACTTCTGGCATTATACTGGGTAAAAACGCCTATTTTCTGGATGTGGGAATTGGACATATTGCTGAGGGCGAAGTCGATGCTTCTGTAGCTGCCTGCGATAGGCATTGCCCCGATAGCTCTCTTCTGGGATAATTCCTTCATCCTGTGGTTATTGCCGCCTGCTAAAATAATTCCTATCGCTCTCACTGTTCGTCACCTGCCTTAATCAAAGATTTCCCGCTTGCAAGAGTGCCGCCTTCATAGTCCTCAGCCGCCGTCTCACCGAACACAACCGTATTCTTTCCGATAGTAATTCCCTTTGGTATCGTACTCTTTTCTCCAATGGTAACAATACCGCTGTTATAGATGTGGGGAGCGATATCATTCTCAGCTTCCTCTCCCACGCCCATCTTCACGCCTTCTCCTACCTGTACATTTTCGGCAATAATCGCCTTGTTCAGCTCACAGCCGCTTCCGATAACCGTATTATTCATGATGATGGAATCGCGCACTACCGAATCCTTGCCGATGGTAACGCCGCAGCCGATAACGGAATTGTATACCTTTCCGTAAATCTCTGAGCCTTCGCCGATAATACTTCTCTCAATAACCCCCTCCGGAGCAATATACTGCGGCGGGAGAATCTCGCTCTTTGTATAGATTTTCCAATATTCCTCATACAGATTGAATTCGGGAACGATATCAATCAGTTCCATATTCGCTTCCCAGTATGAGTTCAGGGTTCCTACGTCCTTCCAGTAACCATTGAATTCATAGGCATACATCGGAGCGCCTTTTTCATGACAATAAGGAATGACATGTTTTCCGAAATCCAGATTGGGCTGATCGGATCTGGCAATGAGAGCTTCCTTCAGAGTTTTCCAGTTGAATATGTAGATTCCCATAGAGGCCAGGTTGCTTCTGGGATTCTCGGGTTTTTCTTCAAAGTCTGTTATCTTGCTGTTTTCGTCCGTGATGACAATACCAAAGCGCTTCGCTTCGTCGATCGGTACAGGCATTACCGCAATCGTGCACTCTGCGCCGTTCTGCTTATGGAAATCAAGCATTACCTCATAATCCATTTTATAAATATGATCCCCTGACAGGATCAATACATAGTCCGGATTATAACTGTCCATGTAATCAATGTTCTGATAGATGGCATTGGCCGTTCCGGTATACCACTCGCTGTTCTCACTCTTTTCATAAGGAGGAAGAACCGTTACGCCGCCTATATTTCTGTCCAAATCCCACGGAATACCGATCCCGATATGGGTATTCAATCTAAGTGGCTGATACTGTGTCAGTACACCTACCGTATCCACGCCTGAATTAATACAGTTGCTTAATGGGAAATCAATAATCCGGTACTTGCCGCCGAAGGACACGGCAGGTTTCGCCACTTTGGAGGTCAGCACACCCAGCCTGCTTCCCTGACCGCCAGCAAGCAGCATAGCAATCATTTCTTTCTTAATCATGTCATCACCTCATGTTTCTGCATCCATATTCTGCATAGATTTACGTATATAACGTAATAAGATTATACCACATGCTTGTACAAAAGTGAATAATCTTTTACAATTTCTTTCTGTTGTATTTTTTTAAATTTTGTGTATATTTTACATATTTCAAACCTTTCATTTTGCGGTATTATGTATTTTACATAAGATATTACCCCTCCCAGTTATGCATCTTTCTTATATTTTCCACAAAATATGCGCTTTTTCGCGCAAAAATCCTTTTCCGGTCTTTTCTTTTTGTAATTGCCTATTGGTTTTTTTTTCATGAATGCGTATAATACATATCAGAATGAACAAAGACTGCTTACTTTGCGTACACTGTCAGTGGAGGGTATCAATGGCTGACGGATAATTGCGGCTTTTTACCTTCATAGTTCCTGCCAGGCTTTGTCCAAATAAAAAACAGGAAGGGTATCCTTATGTATCAAGTAGATTTTAATCATCCGGTTCACGTTTACTTCATCGGCATAGGCGGCATCAGCATGAGCGGCCTGGCAGAGATTCTTCTCTCCGAAGGCTTCCGTGTATCCGGCTCCGACATGAAAAAATCGTCACTTACCGAACTTCTGGAGAAAGAAGGCGCCGTCATCCACTACGGACAGCGTCGTGAAAATATAACCGATGATATCGATCTGGTGGTATATACCGCCGCTATCCACAAAGACAACCCGGAATACGCAGCCATGGAAGAGCTGGGGCTTCCCAGCCTGACCCGCGCACAGCTTCTGGGACAGATGATGCGCAACTACAAAACCCCCGTGGCGGTCAGCGGAACTCACGGTAAAACCACCACCACCTCCATGATTACGGAAATACTTCTGGAGGCCAAAGCAGATCCCACCATTTCCGTTGGCGGAATCCTGAAGGCTATCCATGGAAATATCAGGGTTGGCAAGTCCGACCTTTTCGTTACGGAGGCCTGCGAATATACTAACAGCTTCCTCAGCTTCTATCCCCGTATCGGGATTATACTTAATATAGAAGAGGATCATCTGGACTTCTTCCGGGATCTGGCGGATATCCGTTCCTCCTTCCGCAGATTCGCCCAGCTTCTTCCGGAAGACGGGGTTCTGATTATCAATGGCGATATTCCAGACTACCGTGAAATTACAGAGGGCCTGGCCTGTTCCGTAATCACCTTTGGCTCTTTGGAGACCTGCGATTATTACCCGACCGATATCAGCCATGATGAGCTTGCCCATGCCGGATTTACGCTCAACCGAAGGAACGGCTCACCCGTTCCCGTATCTCTGGGAGTGCCCGGGGAACATAATATCCTGAATGCCCTGGCGGCGCTCGCGCTTGCAGATTATCTGCAGCTTGACATGGGAACCGCTTCCCGCGCCCTGAAGAATTTTACGGGCACGGATCGCCGCTTTGAGTATAAAGGCAGCCTGGACGGCATCACCATAGTAGATGATTATGCGCATCATCCCACAGAAATTACAGCAACTCTCAAGGCTGCTGTGAATTATCCCCATAAAACCCTCTGGTGCGTATTCCAGCCCCATACCTATACCAGGACAAAAGCCTTCCTTTCTGATTTTGCAGACGCACTGTCCCTGGCGGATAAGGTCATTCTCGCCGATATTTATGCCGCCCGCGAAACGGATACCCTGGGCATCAGCTCCCGCGATCTGCAAGAAGAAATCGGTAAAAAAGGTACGGAATGCCATTATTTCCCATCCTTTGAAGAAATACAAAACTTTATTTTAGAAAATTGCACTGCCGGTGACCTGTTGATAACTATGGGGGCCGGAGACGTTGTAAATATCGGAGAAAACCTTCTGAAACGATAGTTATCCACAATATCCACATTTTTCATGTGTATGAAAAGTGTGGATATTTTACTTTCTCCTTCCTTGATTTTGCGTCATATTCACAGGTTCATCCACACTTTCCACATTATCCACAATTTCCGCAAACCCAGTATTTACAAGGTTTTTCGGCAATTTGACTGTTTCTTTTTCCACATTCGTATGATATAATGCATTTGCTTAAAATATGAAATACACAAAGCCGCCTGGCTTTTGTGCGGTTTGATGTAGCTGTGAAGGTATTGAGCGGTTACGTCTTGGTTAATAATAGAAGAAATAGGTGAGATTATGAGTTGTCTGAGGATTTACCAGGATAACTATATTGACGCGACCATCGTATCCAATCGCTTTATTGATGAATATATGGCGGACGCCAATGATGCGCAGCTGAAGATCTATCTTTTTATCCTGCGCATGATGAATGCAGGGCGTGCTTTCAGCATTTCTGAAATTGCCGACACCTTCAACCACACGGAAAAGGATGTCATGCGCGCTCTCAAATACTGGGAGAAATGCAGGGTTTTTTCCCTGGAATACGACAGTGACAGGAATTTAAGCGGCATTCATCTCCTCGCGCTGGAAGCCAGGGAAGCCGCAGAAGCTCCCAAGGCTCCTGTTGTTTCTCTCGTATCCAGGCAGGACGATAAGGCAGAGCCGCAGCCGTCCGTGCAGAAGCCTGTCCAGGCCGAAGCCGTGAAAACACCGGCGCCGGTTCCCTCTGCAAAGAATGCGCCTGCTTCTGAAGAGGACAAGCCCGCTGCAGCCGCTTCCCCCGCTTTCGTCAAACCCGCCTATTCACTGGACGAGCTGGAGGCCTTTCAGGAAAAAGATTCCACGGCACAGCTCCTTTTTATTGCGGAACAGTACCTGGGAAGAACGCTGAGCCCCGCCGATATGAAATCCATTCTTTTCTTTTCGGACGGCCTGCATTTTTCAGACGATCTGATTGATTATCTTCTGCAGTACTGCGTGGAACGCGGCAAGAAGGATTTCCGTTATATCGAAAAGGTGGCAATCAGCTGGGCTGAAGCCCATGTATCCACTCCTGTTGAAGCGGAAGGCCATGCCAGCCGTTACGATAAATGTGTTTATACCATCATGAACGCCCTGGGCAAGACAAATGCCCCCACCAGGCGTGAAGCGGAATATATCCGCCGCTGGCGCGAGGAATATACCTTCGAAACAGATATTATTATAGAGGCCTGTGAAAGAACCGTACTGGCTACCGACAGGCACCGTTTTGAGTATGCGGATAAGATTTTACTTTCCTGGAAAGAGGCTGGCGTGCGGCATTTGGCCGACATTGCCAAGCTGGATGAAGGCTTCCAGAAGACCAAGCCTGCAAAGCAGACGTCCGACCGTTCCATAGATAAGTACAATCGTTTTATGCAGAACAATTATGATTACGACGCCCTGGAGCAGGAGCTTCTGCGCAACTGAGTCCGACCGTCAGTATCCGTGATTTGAAGGAGAACAGCCGTGGCTTTAACCAATACCCAATACAATTCCATTATGAGGCTGTATGAGCAGAGACAGACCAAAAACCGCCATCTGCGTGACGAACGGATTCATTATGTCTATACCCACGTAAGCGGGTATCAGAAGCTGGACGAATCCGTGGCAACCCTCTCCGTTGCCCAGGGAAAGAAGATGCTTAATGGTGATCCCAACGCCCTGTCCGAGCTGAAAGAATGCCTGCATAAACTGACCAAGGACAAACAGCGGCTGCTGAATGCTGCGGGCCTTCCCGCCGATTTTCTGGAGCCGGTTTTTGACTGCCCTGACTGCCGGGATACCGGATATGTAGATGGGAAGAAATGCCACTGCTTCCGCCAGGCGGAAATAGAGCTTCTTTATCAGCAGTCCAAATTAAAGGATGTGCTGGAAAAAGAAAATTTTGACACCCTTTCCTACGATTTTTTTGAAGGGGAACAGCTGGCCGCATTTCAGACGGCCGTCAATAAATGCCGGGATTTTGCCCGCAGCTTTTCCCGTCTGGGAAGCAATCTTTTCTTTTACGGGACCGTAGGAACCGGAAAGACATTTTTAAGTAACTGTATTGCAAGGGAAAGCATAGAAAGCGGACATTCCGTTATTTATTTCAGCGCTTCCAGCCTTTTTGACACCCTTTCCCGCAACGCTTTTGATTATAAGAACCAGGAATCCCTGGATTACTTATATAATGACTTGTATAACTGTGATCTGCTGGTCATCGACGACCTTGGGACGGAGCAAAGCACGCCTTTTACCCTGTCTCATCTTTTTACATGCCTGAACGAACGGCTGATCCGCAGAAAGTCCATGATTATTTCCACCAACCTTTCCCTTCCTGAGCTGAAGGAACGTTATCAGGACCGTATTTTTTCAAGAATCACAAGCAATTTTGAATTCTGTAAGCTCACAGGACCGGATATACGAATGTGTAAAAAAAGACTAACGAACAGAAAGTGAGGACTCATTCCATGGCGGAAGAAAAAAGAAACCTAGAAACAATCCCTGCAGGCTCTCTTGGTATTATCACTCTGGCCGGTTGCCAGACGCTGGGAGAACAGGTAGATCATTACCTGGTTAAATGGCGTCAGGAAAGAGAAAGCGAGCACAAAAACAGCCTTGCTTTTTCCGGCTATCAGCGCGATTCCTACATCCTGAAAAGCAAAGTGCCGCGTTTCGGCACCGGTGAAGGAAAGGGTGTCATTCTGGAGTCCGTGCGCGGTATGGACCTTTATCTTCTTGTGGATGTGGTTAACTACAGTCTGACCTATTCTTTATGCGGGCATGAAAATCATATGTCCCCTGATGATCATTTCCAGGATCTGAAAAGAATCATCTCCGCCGTAGGCGGCAAAGCCAGAAGAATCAATGTAATTATGCCCTTCCTCTATGAAAGCAGGCAGCACAAGCGCTCCAGCCGTGAATCCCTGGACTGCGCCATTGCACTGCAGGAGCTTGTAAAAATGGGCGTGGACAACATCATCACCTTTGACGCACACGATCCGAGGGTACAGAATGCCATCCCCCTGCACGGCTTTGAAACCGTACAGCCTGCATACCAGTTCATTAAGAACCTGCTGCGCGCTCAGAAGGATCTGCAGATTGATTCCGATCATATGATGGTAATCAGCCCCGATGAAGGCGGTATGGGACGCGCAATCTATATTGCCAACGTACTCGGCCTGGATATGGGTATGTTCTACAAGCGCAGGGACTATACGCGCGTTGTAAACGGCCGCAATCCTATTGTTGCCCATGAATTCCTGGGTTCTGATGTGGACGGCAAGGATGTGATCGTAATTGACGATATGATTTCTTCCGGTGAAAGCGTTCTGGAAGTAGCAGCCGCCCTGAAGAAAAGAAAAGCCCGCAAGATTTTCATCTGCTCTACCTTCGGTCTTTTCACCAACGGCCTGGAAGGCTTCGATAAAGCCTATGAGGAGGGAAACATCGACCGTGTCCTGACCACCAACCTGATTTACCAGACACCCGAGCTGCTGGAACGGGAATGGTATATCAACTGCAATATGAGCAAATATGTCGCCTACTTAATCGACACGCTGAATCACGATACCTCCATCAGCGATTTGCTGGATCCCAATGAAAAGATTCAGAAGCTGCTTGCAAAATATCGTGCAAATCAGCTGTAATATGTATTTTTATAACTGGCCGATTTTATAATAAAACAGACCCGCATGCATCTGCAGTGTGCGGGCCTGTTTTTGTTTGTAACGTAATCAGGCGTTCCTTCCGGAGGGTTTTCTTTCCGGATTCTCTTTCAGGTTCTTCTTTCAGGTTTTTCCTTATTAGAAAATTAATTACACTTTATGAAAGTAATCTGCTATAATAGCCTTATGCGTAATGGCTGAACTAAATTATGGGCATCATTGAGCTGAGAAAGAAAGCGGGCGGGGGAAAAATGAAGCGTTATTTCAAAGGCGGGCTGGTGGTCTTATTTTTGTTATTTGTTTTATTGGGTACAGTTACGATTCACACTATAATCCAGGCGCAGTCTTACGGAAAGCTTGTCAACTATGTGGGTATCGTGCGGGGCGCCTCGCAAAAGCTGGTTAAGCTGGAACTGGCGCACGAGCCAAACGACGAACTCATAAACTATCTTGACGAAATTCTTGAGGAACTTCTGACCGGAAACGGCCCTTATGATCTTCCTTTGGTTAAAGACGGCGATTACCGGCTGGATCTGGAAAACCTGAACGATATGTGGACGCGTATGAAGGAATCCATCATGGAATTCAGGCAGGGAACCATTGACGGAAATGAATTGCTTGAATTGAGCGAGGATTATTTCACCCAGGCCAACGAGACCGTTTTTAGCGCTGACCGTTATTCCTCTGCCCAGATTCATATGCTCTCTTCCATCTGTATTGGCATGTTTGCAACAATGCTTCTTGTATGGGGGCTCCTCTTTTTGGCCCTTTCCAGAAAAGTCACTTTCCTGGAAAGCGAAAACAAGCAGCTGAGTGACTTGACCCACCGTGATCCGCTTACTGGGATTTATCAGTACGAAAGCTTTAAAGAAAAAGCCCAGCTTTTACTGGATAATGCCGGAAACAAAAAATATGCTGTGGTCTATACGGATTTTACAGATTTCAAATATATCAATGATGTATTTGGGTACGCCTATGGGGACAGTATCCTTTCCCGTTACGGAGAAATTCTGCGCACCGGCCTGCAGGAGGACGAGATCTGCGGCAGGGTTACCGCCGATAATTTTGTGCTTCTCCTCCATTACAGTGATAAAGAAGAGGTAGCCTCAAGACAGCGACGGGCGGACAAGCAGATTACCGAATATATGCACAGTTCTCCTTCCAGCCAGTCCATTGCCACAAACTGCGGAATCTGCTGCCTGGAGGATGTGGTCGAAGACCTGAAAATAGAAGGTTATCTGGATCGGGCCAATTTCGCCAGAAAAACGGTGAAAAACGGCTCCAATCATAATTATGTATTCTATAACGAAAGCATCCGCCGCCATCTCTGGGAAGAGAAAAATGTGGAGGGCCAGATGCACGACGCTTTGAAGAATCACGAGTTCCTTGTTTACTACCAGCCAAAGGTGGAACTGAAGACCGGCAGAATCGGCTGTTCAGAGGCACTTGTACGCTGGCAGACTTCAGATGGCACAATTATTCCGCCAGATCGGTTTATCCCCGTTTTTGAACGCAATTTTATGATACACAGGCTGGATCAGTATGTTTTTGAAGAGGTCTGCCGCTGGCTCCGCCATATGCTTGATGAAGGGAAAACCGCCCTTCCTGTTTCCGTCAATGTTTCCCGGCTGCAGTTTTATGATCCCGATTTCGTCAAACGCTATGTGGAAATAAGGGATAAATATCATATTCCCCCTCAGCTCCTTGAAATCGAATTTACGGAATCCATCGTATTTGACAATACCGGCTTTCTCCTTGCGATCGTAAAAAGCCTGAAGGCGAATGGCTTCTCCTGCTCTATTGATGATTTCGGAAAGGGCTATTCCTCCCTGAGCCTGCTTAAGGAGCTCCCTGTTGACGTTCTGAAAATAGACAGCTACTTCTTTTTGGAAAGCAATGATCATTCCAGAGACCTGGATCTCGTACGGAGTATTATTGAGCTGGTGCATAAGTTTAATATCCGTACGGTCGCAGAAGGAATTGAAGTTCCTGAACAGGTGGAGTACCTGAAAAAATTCGAATGTGATTATGTGCAGGGCTATGTATTCTACCGCCCCATGCCGCAGGCGAAATACGAAGCTTTGCTGGATGAGCAGTCTGTTTAATATAATGTATCAGTCCAGGACGGCGGGAATATTGGAAAAATATCTTTTTAAAAATTAAGGCTGTCCTGCCAAGCTTTATAACATTTGTAATTTTACAAAGCTTCGTCAAATAGCTTATTTTTCTACATCATTACGCTTGTTTTCAACATATTTCTCTACTATAATGATTACGGTGCTACCCTACACGGTAGGCGGTTGCTCTTCTTCATTGGAGGGCGTGCCCTCCAATTACAAGAAAGCAATGCTTTCCGGAAAGGAGGGATGGCCATGGTTACATATGATGAATTGTTTCAATTTGGATTATTAATCGTTGCTATTGTTGGTCTTGTTTACAAGATTTCACACAAAAAATAACCGCCCTAGCCTGAGAAACTAAGCGGTTATTTTTGTTTAATTTCAAGGGCAACCGTCTATCGGCAGCACCTTCTATGTCATTATAATAGCACTCCCTGCGTCAGATTGCAACATTTCCAAGAAATAAATCCTCCATCAAAAACATCTCCGTTATTGTTCCTCAAAAATAAGTCAAAAGGAAAAAAATAGGCCAGCCCTTGACATTCCCATTTTTCCTGCTATACTAAAAAAGCCGTAAAATCTTATAAACAAAGCCTTTTCAAGCAATGTTTCAAGGATTTATGGCAAATAACCGGTCAGTTCGAGACCTTCCTGACCTCAGTGTGCAAATAAATTTGCACGCTGTCGCAGCGCTCGTCGAATTTTCGCTCATGCAAACATGACGAAAGATTTCCTCACAGCCTGCGCAAAAACAAAACTAAAGGAGAACAGAATAATGCAAAAGAAGAACATTCACTTCCTGACCCAGGCGGCAATGATTGCCGCTCTCTACGTTGTGCTTACCTTTATAGCCAACGCCTTCGGCCTTGCCAACTATGCAGTGCAGGTCCGCTTTTCAGAGGCACTTACCATTCTGCCGATTTTCACCACAGCGGGTATTCCCGGCTTATTTATTGGCTGTATTATCAGCAACGTGCTCACAGGCTGCGCCCTGCCGGATATCATTTTCGGTTCCATTGCCACACTCATCGGCGCGTTTGGCACTTATAAGCTGAAATCCAATCGCTTCCTGGCTGTGCTCCCTCCCATTATTGCCAACGCTGTTATTGTACCTCTGGTACTGAAATACGCTTACGGAATCGAACCTCTCTGGTTCTCATTCGTAACTGTTACAGCCGGCGAGATAATTTCCTGTGGGGTGCTTGGCCTCATACTTGCCGCGGTGCTGAATAAATATAAAACGCAGATTTTCGGCACAGTATAATAAGGGAATGCAGTATCGGCGATTTATATCAGATATATTCCAAAAGCTATAAACAAAGGGGCAATAACCCCGAAGGCGCTGCCGAATGAACACACTTCTCGCTCAGCTTTGTGTGTCGCGGCAGCGCCTTTGTGTTACATTCATTTTATAGATTTCTGCTGCAGATCCCTATTCCAGGAACTTTCGTATTTCGCTGACTATTTCTTCCGCCTTAAAATGATGGATATAATGGCCGCAGGGAAGCTCGATCAGCTCTGCCTGCAGCTTCTGAGCGCATTCCCGCTGAAGCTCCACCCAGAAATCAGCCACTTCCTTCCCATCGGAGCAAAACAGTAAAAAAGGGACCTCCGGCAATCCGCTTTTTCCAACCAAGACAGCATTCTCATATACAATATCCGTTTCCGCCGCTATGCACCTGTTCATGAAATTCCGTTTTGCCAGCAGCTTTGCCTGCGCGTATTCTTCTTCCGTCAGTCCATCGTCAGCTGCCAACGAGAAAAGCGGCAGCCTGTGCAATCCTAACATCGCTGCCAGTCTCAGCAGACCGATCCCCTTCCCTGCATTTTCCGCTTTTTCGTACGCCTCCGGAAATGCCATATCCAACCCGATAATCGCCTTGATCTCCTGCGGATACTTCTGCGCCCAATATATGGCTTCCAGTCCGGACATGGAATGCGGCAAAAGCACATAAGGCCCTCTTTCCCCCGCAAGGATCAGCGCCCGGCGCGTTTCCTCCAGCATGACATCCAGCCTTCGGCTTTTTGCCGAGATTTCCGAATATCCATACCCTGCCTTTTCCACCACAACACATCTGTAATAAGGCGAAAGCCGTCTGTACAAAGGCCTGAAATCATAGACCGGCGCAATCGTCCCTCCACCGGATAAAAATACACATGTCACCTTCGTCCGCGCGCCTTCCCCATATACATGCATTTTATGGCCGTTCACCTCAATTATTTTCCCGAGAGGTGTCAAATGTCTTTCCTCTTGCCGGGCAAGCGCTTTATTCACCGCTGCTGCCACTGCCATGCCCCCTGCTATACATCCCGCAATACCGGCCGCCCCTGAAATTAGTTTTTTCACCTTCATCTCTTCTCCTTCTCTTTTACCCATTTACCGTTTCAATCCGGCCGGATACGGAAGCTTACCCGGCCATGCCCTTCCTCCGTGTTTGACAGCCGCACGCTTCCTCCATGAAGCCTGGCCGTCTCCTGGGCAAAAGCAAGGCCAATGCCCATATGTCCGTTCTGGGGACGGCTCTCCGCCTCTGTGTACATTGGCTCCAGGCCATGCCGCAGCGCCTTTTTGGTAAATCCCGGTCCTTCGTCAGTGACCAGTATTTCCAGCCAGGGCACCGTCCATATAAACTGCAGGTATATTTGCCCGCCCCGGGGCGTATGCTCCGCCGCGTTGCGGACAATGTTCAGCACGGCCCTTTTTATATCCTGCCAAACCGCCTCCAGCTCCGGCAGCTCTGTCTTATCTCCCTTCACAGTAAGCCCATATACCCTGCAAAGCTCTTCAGCTTCCCGAATCAGTTCTGCCTGTACATGCTCCCCGGACATTGCTGTCTTCCTCGCTGCGCCCTCTGCCGGACTGCGGGCAATTTTTTTCAGCCGTTCCAGGTATTCCCCCGCTGCCGCCGTATTTTTCAGAACAGCATCCACGTATTCCCGCTGCTCCGCTGTCAGCTCAGTCTCCGCCAAAAGCTGGGTGTTTCCGTCAATCACTGTCAGAGGTGTTTTCAAATCATGGATCAGGGCGCTTGTCTGCGCGATTCTGCTGTGTTCCATTTTCCACTGCTCCTGCAGAGACTGGCGCAGTGCCGCCTGCAGCTGTTCCATGGCCCTCATCACCTCGTTATATTCCCGGATCCCCGGATTCCCAAGCGGACGCTCCAGTTCTCCTCTGGCCAGGCTGACCGCAGCCTCCTGCAGCACCCTCAGCCTGGCCTTAATCACCTTTACATAATGAAATGTAAGCAGTACCAGGGAGCCGATAAAAAACGTGCCCCAGAAAGTCATATAAAGCCCTTCAAAGCCTGGTATCCGTTTTCTCCATGCCGGATCGGCAAGCTGCATATGGAAGGTATACTGCAGCACCGCCTCTTTCTCCCCATTTTTGACCGAAATATGAAACCGGCCGGATGCGTTTTTTCCGTTTTCCCGATAGTTCCCGGCAGCACGCAGCGCTTTGCCGTTCAGGTCAGTATCCACAAGGCTCCCCTTTTCCCATATCACATATCCACATAAATCCGGCACAAGCTCCTTTGTTATCCCCTCCTGTTCCATCCGCGCCGCGGCCTCCTGAGCCATACGCTCCCCGGCGTTGGCGGCGTACAGCGCACCGGAACCCAGCAGAAGGCTCATCCCCGCCCAGAAGCCCAGGAAAGCAGCGCCTGCCGCCAGGATGCACAGAATCATATATTTTACAAGAATCCAAATTAAACTTATGCTTTTTCGCTGTTCCATCGGTATCCCATTCCCCAGACTGTTTCTATCGGTGCGCTGCCGCAGGAGGCCAGCTTCCCGCGCAGGTTCTTAATATGCTCCGTCACCGCCGCCTCCCCGGAATCACTGTCAAATCCGAAGACCTCTTCCAGCAGCTGCTCCCGCGTATATACCAGCCCCGGATGCCTGGCCAGCGTCTCGCAGAGCATATATTCGCTTCTGGTCAGACTCAGCTCCTGCTCTCCGGCATATACCTTTTTCGCCTGCAGGTCAAAGCGCAGGCCGCCGGAAACAAACCGGTAAGAGGGCACCCGGCGTTCCCGGCGCAGATGCGCCTCCACCCTTGCCCGAAGCTGTAAAACGCTGAAGGGCTTGGTCAGATAATCATCCCCGCCCGCACCCAGCCCGTTCAGCACATCCTCATCCTCTCCCCTGGCCGTAAGAAACAGAATCGGACAGTCTGTAAATGCGCGTATCCGCCCGCAGGCAGCCACGCCGTCCTCTCCCGGCATCATCACGTCGAGCAAAATCAGATCCGCCGCTTTGCACAGCTTCTCATCCAGCTCCTGCGTATCAGGCAGCGCCGTTACAGAATGTCCATCCTTTTCCAGGGCTCTTTTTAATAAACGGCAGATATCCTCCGAATCATCCACCACAATTATTCTTGCCATCGCTTTTCACTCCTGCTGCCATTAGAAAATCTGCATCACCCAGGATATCCCGTACAGTACATATACATGGGCCGGATAAAACCAGTAAAACAGCTTTTTATTTCCTCTTCCCCGCTTTCCATTATACAGATACATCGGTATGGCGGCAAAACCGCTCATCCATCCATACATCTGCGTAAAAAGCATCCGGAATTCCGCTCCCGGAGTAAGCAGGAAGGGCGCCAGCCCCTCCAGCAGCAGCGCCGCCGCAAAAAAACCGGCAGCCTGCAGAGCCCTGTTTTTCCTCAATCCGTAAAGAAGAAGGCCTTCCAGGATAAAATATGTTCCGCCATCCATAATTGCAGTGTGCATGGGGAGGACCGTATAGTGCAGAATCAGCACCACAGGCGTGGAAGCGGGAACCTGATATATAAGCCCCATTCCAAGCACCGGCCACAACAATGGCAGCAATACCGCGCACAGACCCTTCAGCCATTGTCTTTGTCTGCACCATTCAATCCCCTGCAGGATGACCAGCAGAATGGAAAAGGTAGCCAGCATCTGATTCTGCGGCACAAACCCATCCGGCCGTCTCACAAAGCTGAGAAATACATATTGCAGCGCTCCCATGCCCACGGCAATGGCATAAATCCGCAGAAAATATTTTTTCCGGTTCCGCGTATGAGCAAAGCCTTCCAGCAGACAGAACAAAAACAGCGGCGCCGACAACCTGCCCAGCATGGAAAACCATTCCGGGACCTTTCCCGTAAACTCAAAAAAATAGTGTATATGGTCAAATACCATCAATACCAATGCCAGCCACTTCAGCTGAAAATCCGTGAAACCCTTCCATTGCTTTCTTTTTTCCATCATACCTGCCTCCTGAATCCGGGAAATGTAAACTCTCCGTCATACATTCCCCTTATTTTTTCAATTCAAAGGATAGCAGGAAATTCTAAGGATTTTATAAGGAAGAATCCTCTTCTTTATAATTTTCCCCCTGGTTATCTTCTTTCGTCCTTTCTTTCTTCAGTCTTCTGAAATAATCCGCAACGGCATAGTACACCGGTATTGCCAGAAATACCAGCCATCCCGGATGCCACAGCCCCTTGAAGATGCCAAGGAGCAGAAAAATAAGGAAGGTCAGCAAAGGAAAGGCAAACCTCATCATATCCCTTTTCCGGAAAGCTTCCAGACAGGTATGCCACAGAGGAATCGTAAGGAGGATTACCCAGGCCGGATGCCACGCCCCGGTAAGGACGCCAATAACGATAAAGGCTGCAATTACCAGAACCGCAAAGGGGAACTCCGGCCTGGCCAGCTCCCAGAGATATCTGCCGTCATATTTTTCACCATTGACATAGACGCCGTTGGAATCCACGTGCACCTCATCCTCCGTATCCACCACATGGATCCCCTTCCAGCCCACATGCACCTCGCTGTCCTTATCCTTACAGTGGATTCCGTCCAGGCCGATATGTACATATTCCGGTGTGTTCCACCGTCCATCCGCCGCTGTCTCTGCAGCGTCTCCCGAAAAAGGGCCACCGTCCCCAGCCGGTGCTGGCGCTGCTTCCTCAATCTCCGGCATCTCTGCATTTTCCGGCATGGGGATCTCATCCTCCGTCCGCAGCAGCTCATCCATGGAAATTCCGTAAATCCGTGAAAGCAGAATCAGGTTATCCGTATCCGGCGATGCTTCAGCTCTTTCCCATTTACTTACCGCCTGACGGCTGATGCCCAGCTTTTCCGCCAGCGCCTCCTGGGACAGACTGTTCTGTTTCCTTAAATTTACAAGCCTGTTGGCGATCTCAATATTCATAACATAACCTCCTGCTGTGTTAAAAAATTTATCGTTTCTGTTGGCTTGCATTATAAGGGATTTAGCCAAAGTTGCACTACCAATTCTGCTTTTCATCACCGCAACTATCGGTTGCATTGCCCGGAAACAGCCATTTTATGCGTATTCCCGGAATATACCTGCAGCCGGCTTCCCACAGGTCAGTCTGGTCCGTACACCCTTAATCTTAAGAAAATAATCTAAAGAAAAAAGTGCACGGACCGGGCCGCCCGCAGGCGCCGGCTGTTATTTTTTCACATAGGATATAAAGTGGCAGCCATTTTCCGTAAACCAGTCTGCCGCATCGTTCATGCCCATTTTGTATACCTTATCCGTCTCCGGATTCATCAGCACCACATTCTTTTCATTGAAACCGATGATCAGCACTGCATTGCCGTCGCCCAGCATGGCCAGTACGGGAATCTCTCTGTCCGGATAATAAAGCACGCTGTCCAGGGTGCAGCCGGACAGATCCAGCACCTGCACGTTCTCCAGGTTTTCCTGAAGCACCTCCTGCACCGTCTTGCCCTGGGTAAGCATATATTCCGAGTTTCTCATAATACCTTCATATGCCAGAATCGTATCCAGACAGACTGCCAGGCTGTTTTTGTCCTCCGTTACCGGCGAAGCTTCAATGGCCATAATCTGGTTCTTGGTATTGATTTTGTCCTTCCGCCATACATAAGCGCCGCTTTCCCCGGTGACTGTGCCGCTGATTTCATAGGCAAGGCTGATGGCTTCTCCCGCAGTGGAAAGGATGGTCACCTCCCCGTCAGGCCCATATACATAATAGCTTTCCATAGGCTGCTCCGCCTGCGGCAGCTGAATCTCCCTGCTGCCCTCGTACAGAACCTCCTTAGGCGTAAGCCGCTTCAGCTTCTTGCTGTCAGGAGCCGATTTCATCTGTATCTCGGTTATGGTTTCAAAATCATCCACCGGAATGGTGATAACCTTATTGCTCTTGACTACCTCTGCCGCCCCGCTCACAATCTGATCATTGGGCGCGGCCGCATAATTACCTTCCCCATCTTTTTCCACACGGCTCAGGTTAATCTGATTTCCGTTAATACTGCAGTCCGTGGTATAAAAGCCGTCTTTTTCGTAGGTTTTCAGCACTTTTCCGTTCTCATCCTGTATTCTTACCTGGAACATGGGAAAAATCATGGTTCCCGTATCATCAAGAATCACGTCCGACTGCCTCGCCACGCCATATATCACATCCTCCCCCATAAAGCCAAGAGGCATGATATAATTGCCGCTTCCCGCTTCTATCTTCATCTGCTCCCCGCTGTTTAAGTTCATCAGGGTCAGGCTGCTGCTGGCATATTTTTTCCCCTCATTCTGCCACACGATCATACGGTTGCTGTCCGATACCTGGTAGGTATCCCCGCTCATATTCTCCGCGATCACATCCACCGTCTGCCGATCCAGATGCACACAGTTAATCTGGTTATTCATCAGCAGATACAATTCGTTCTTACCGTTGATATAGGCCAGGCGTTCCAGCTCCGCCTCAAAGATTTCCGGGGATTTGGCGCTGGGGATAAATGCCAGCTCCTCCACCGTGTTCAGGGAATTATTGTACAGATAGATTTCCGCGCCGGTATAACCTTCCCTGCGGCCCCGGCTGATATAGCCGTATACCATAAAAAATACATTTCCCGCTTCATCCACCTGAAGGATTTTAAAATCATGCCCGCTGTAGAAGGTTCTTTCATCCCTTCCCTCAGAATCGTAAAAAGAAAAAAGCTTGGAAAGCCTATTATCCGTCACATTCACGCTGTAAAGCACGCCGGCCTGGGCAAACGCAAGTATTTTGCCGCCGTCGCTCTCCATCATTTCCACATGCGGATCCGTAATGCCCAGCACGATCTTATCTCCCACAAAGGCAGAATTATCCTCCGCAAAAATTTCACTCATCTGCCGTTCATAATCCAGCAGATACATACGGTCCGTTCCCTGGCGGACACGGTAAACCTCTTCCACGGAGGCATAGGTTTCCCTGCCCTGCCGGATGTAGTTTACCAGATATTCCACCGTGATGGATGCGGTCTCCTCCGAAATCTCCCGGATGGTGAAAACCGGCTCCGTTATCTGCTCAACCTCCAGCCCGGCCCAGCCAATCTGGGACGCCGTGTTGTTTATCGTTACCCGGCTGAGCGTAGTATTATCGGCGTCGCTTTTCGGCTCCAGATTCTTGCCAAACTCGCCCGGCCATCCGTCACTGAAGGTTGCCTCATTAAAATTCCTCACAAATTCCAGCTTTTCCTCTACGCCGTAGCCGTCCGCCTGAATAATCCGCATATAATAACGGACGCACCTGCCATCCTCCAGATTCACGAGAAAGGTCAGCCCGTATTCCGTTTTTTCCTCAATGAGATCCTTCAGGACGATATCCGCCGTCAGCGTATCCCCCAACGTCCGGTAATTGGTGATTTCCGTATTTTCCACCAGACGGCTGCCGTCCACGCTGCGCACCTCAAAGGCGAGGGATTCCACGGACTGCCCGTACTTTTTTACGCTGAAGGACAGCCTTCTATCCGACTCAATGGGCATAACGCTTTCCTTCATATACTGTTCATCCATGGCGTTTAAAAAGCCGCGCATCATATTCACATGCTGCTCTCCCACGTTTACATAGACAAGAGGCAGCTCCGGCAGCTTCATTTCCGCTGTCATATCCGTATTTCCTCTGTTCAGAAACAGGCTGCTGACAATCAGCACCACGATAAATGTCGCCGCAAACACGCAGCCCTTAATAATTGTTTTCTTCATTCCGCTTCCTTTACTGCTTCAAAAGTTCCTGCAGGCAGGTATGTACGTGCAGGAAGTCCGTCATTTCCTGTATGCCGGTATCCGCCGGCTTTGTCCCCTTCCTTTTTACCGCCCTGATAAGAATATTCTTCGGCGTATGCTCCATATCAATGAACTCCAGCAGCTGCGTGTCATAGCCTGCCTCCTCCAGCAGGTTTCCGCGCAGCGCGTCCGTCAGAAGGGCCGACATCCGTTCTTTTACCAGTCCGTATTTGAGTGCGGGCTTAAGAATATCACATGCGATCTGCCTGTTCATCTCATGCTGACAGCAGGGAACGGACAGGATAACCTCCGCATTCCAGCGCACGGCCTTATACAAAGCATAATCAGTAGCCGTATCACAGGCATGCAGCGTGACCACCATATCCACCTTTTCTTCCCCGGAATAATCCGCAATATCACCCTGCAAAAATTCCAGGCCTTCATACCCGTATTTATCCGCCAGCTCCTGACAATGCCGGATGACCTCCTTTTTCAAATCCAGCCCCGTAACGCGGATATCCAGGCCGCAAAGCTCATGCAGATAATAATACATGGCAAAGGTCAGATAGCTTTTGCCGCAGCCGAAATCTATGATGCGCACACATCTGTCTTTAGGAAGTATAGGCATAATATCCGCAATAAATTCCAGAAATCTGTTAATCTGCCTGAATTTATCATAACGGCTCTTCACAATCCTGCCGTCCTGAGTCTGCACACCCAGATCCACAAGAAAAGGAACCTGCTTTCCTTCCTCCAGAATATATTTTTTTGCTCTGTTATGGGAAAGGGAAAGCTCCTTCGCTTTTTCCCCTCCGCTTTTTTTCTTCTTTATTGTTATTTTCCCTTTCTTACTGACAAGGGCCACCGCCTGGAAATCCATGGTTTCCACATCCAGCTGCCGGAAGCTGTCTTCCATGGCCTTTCCCATTTCCTCCATGGCTTCGGCAGCGCTTACATTGCGGTGGAACACCTGGTTACCCCGGTAACACTCCATCTGAAAGCACAGCTCGTCCTTTATCATGACAGGCCGCAGCTTCAGCCTGACGGCTCCGTCCTTTTTTCTGGGGCCTCCCGCCGTTATCTGATACAGCCTTTCATTCAGGCTCTCTTGCAAAAGCTTGTATAATTCTTCCATAACAATACCTGCTGTTTCTCCGTATTTTCCGCCATCATCCGCAGTGGCTTCACTCCGGCTGCGCCGCCGGCCTGCCCTGATACCACAGCAGGCCCGGCGCGCGGCGCCGTCAAAAGTCTGAATCTATTTTAATTCCTTTGTCTGAAATGCACAACTAGAATTTATAAAATCCGTTATTTCCTCCAAAAGCTGAAAAACCGCCATAGGATGCGCTCCTGATCCGGTTTCCTCTTCCGTGTCTTCTGCGGAATATTTCGTAAAAAAGGAGGACCTGAATCAGATCTCTTCTATGATTCCATTCCTCTTCCCTGCGGGAAGTGATCTGCATCTGCTGCGGCCCCGGGATGACAGCCGCCGTTTCAGATACTGCCGCGGCCTCCTCCGGCGCAGCTTCCTCTCCGTCCGGCACACGTGCCTGGGTTTCCTCTCCGTCCTTTTTTCTTGCGGAAGCTCCGGCGGCAAGCTCTCTTTCCACCGCCGCCCGGCCCTCATCAGCCTGCTCCTCTTCCCTTCTTATCTTATCATAAATATCCTCTCCCAGACGGTAAAGCGCCATCCGGTCAGGATATTCATCATAAATCATGCTGCCGTTGTAATCCATGGTATCCAGGATATCACTGATTTTTTTCTGATAACGCTGGGCATCCTGGGGATAGAGCTGAAGAAAATATTCCAGATCACGAATTGCATCGTCCTCTTCCTCCCAGAACATGGGCATGGGATAGGTCATATAAAAAGGAAGGGGGGTCCCCGGTGCGCCGCAGTTTCCATAAGGGCAGCCGTAATTCATATTCGCTCCCCCGTTCCTCCACTCCTCCGGAGCTCCCTCCATATTGTACTCTCTGTAATTTCGCTGGTTTCCTCTGTAACCGGGCATTCTCCGTCCTTCGCTTTCTTCGCGGTAGGGTTCTTCCGGAAATCGGCCCGGGAATTTTCTGATATCGTCCATTCCATTTTCCTTTCCGGACACTCCGCCCCTGAAGCCCGGTATCTTATCTCATTGATATTCGGCGCGGCAGGCTGCGCCGCAAGACGGAATATGAATGAGATAAGACACCGGCTCAGACGCTTCACATCCAATCAGCCTTTATCTTATGTTATGCGCCCGGAAAGGAAAGGGTTTATGCCATTTTTTTCTTTTCTGTAATTCTGTCTGCTGCCTGCCCTGCTCTTGCGGCCTCTTCCTTCGTGCAGCCGCCGCAGTATCTGGCCTTTTCATACAGCCCGAGCAGCTCCTGCGCCGCCTTCAGGTTTTCTGTTTCGGTAAAGCAGCCGGCCTCCAGGATTTCCCTGGCTGTCCGCGTGTGGATCCTGCCGTCCGTCATGCTTTCTTCCTCTTTTTTCCATGAACCCCGGCCGCGGCGTCCTGTCTCCGGTGCCTGCAGAAGCCCCAGCTTCTTAACGGTCTTAACAAAAATCTTCCTGATCTTCTCCTCCGGGCTTCTGGCCAGGAGAGGTAGAGCCTTTTCCCTGTCCCGTTTTCTTTTGTCCCGTTCCAGGGATTCCCGGATTTCCGTCGTCCTGCCTTCCTCCACCTCCACCGCATTCCCCTTTTCATAGAAACGCCGGATTGCGGCAAGGACCAGCTTATATACCAGGAAACAAAGCAGCGCCGCCACTGCTGCCGCCATCAGATATTCCGTGATTTTAATCAACAGTTCCAGCCAGGCTGGCTGGGCTGCCGCCTCGCCAACACCCATATCCATTTGCTGCTGCTGTACAATCTCCGTCACAGGCTCCTGCTCCTTGCCGGAAAAAAGCTGCAGTAAAAAGCTGACAGCTATGGCAATGGCCTTGGCAATATAATAGCCAAGCTTTTTTACCAGATCCATCATTCCCTGCACCAGCCGGTTGTTCGTGCCCGCACCCAGGATTATCACCGTGAACAGACCGAAAAGCCCCGCCATTGTCCCGCCTCTTACGAGCATTTTCTTCACCGGGATATGGGCATTGCTGCTGCGGTTAAACTGTACGAACCGATCCAGATGCTCCAGATAGGAGTATACGAAAAAGAGAAAGGTATACAGCAGCGCTGTATTAATAATCCGGCCGCAGCCGGCCTCCATCCCCATATAGGCGCATAGCAGGAAAGAAGCGCCGGCACCGATTCCCGCAGCCACCGCCCCCAGCTGTCCTTCCCCGATTCTCTGCTTTGAAATCCGGAGCATAAAGGAAAGCATCAGATAAATAGACACAAAAACCCCGAAGCAGACCCTCTGCGCCGTGCCCTGTCCCAGCAGAAGCACCGCCCCCGCGGCAACAGCGCCATGCAGCGCCACAAAGCTCATAAAATGGGCCGCCTTCGCCCGGATCAGCAAAAACAGAAACGGAACTGCCATAAGCAGGATCTGCCGGAACAGACCGGGAGCGCCAAACTGCCCGTTTTCAGCCTCCAATACCTTTTCCAAATTGGGAAATGAACCAAATATTACCGTCTCCAGGCAGAAAATCACAAGGTAATTCATCAAAACCTCAAGACACATCATGCAGCGATCAATCCATTTATTTTCCATTCAGCATTTCCTCCGCATTCAGCCTGATAAAATGCAGTTTTTCAGCGTCCTCCACCAGGCCCTCCATCCTTGGAAACAACGGGCACATCCAGCTAAAATCCGCGCCGCTTCCTGCAAAATGCCGTATAAGCTCCTGGAACGCCGCACTCCGGTCCACCGAAAGGAACAGTGTGGCAATATCCTTTCCCTCTTCCTCCAGCTCCCGTTCAAACACCTCGCTAAACGGGTACACTTCCTTCTCCAAATCCAGCCTGGCAAAAGCCCGGTTAATGCTTTCCATATGCCCCGGCGCCGCGCTTGGCTGCATTTTCATGGGTTCCCCGGTCAGCACATCCCTGCCGTTGGCATATACCGCCACGCGGATCCCCTGCCCCAGCAGCTCTCCTGCAAACCGGACCGCAATGGAAATACACAGCTCCACCAGCCTGTCGTTTTTCAGGATGCCGGAATCCTCCAGATTCAGGAAAATACGCACCGCCCGCAGGGAGGTGAAATTACGCATATTCACCATCAGCTCTCCCATCCGGGCCGTGGCCTTCCAGTTGATGGTCTTCATTTCATCAAAAGCCGCATATTCCCTGATTCCCCGGTATTCAAAGGGATCCTCCAGCATATGTCTCTTTGCCAGGATTTCCCCGTTCAGCTTCTGCAGCGCCGTATCCAGTTCCACCCCCGCCGCAGGTCTTGGGTAAACATACAGCGTGGTGTCCGCCTCCGCCTCGGCAATCATCTCCCTTGTCAGGAACAGATCCGCAGCCACCAGATCCAGCCCCCGGATACGGTAATAGCCCCTGGCTCCGCAGAGGAAGGGTATTTTCCTCGTCACACGCTGTCTGGGCCCCAATGACAGAATATCGTTCCTGTAATATTTATCGGTGACCGCGCCGTCCCCTTCGTCGGAAAACCGCAGGTTCCTGGAAACCTGGAATTTTACCTTCAGCATGGGAAGGGGAAGGAGCTTCCGGTTTTCCACCCGCTCCAGCAGAAGGCATTCCTCCCCTTCCACCGCACTCTCCCTGGAAAAAAGCAGTTCTGCGGACAAGCCCTTTTCCCAATAGTGGCTGTATATCCACGCCTGTGCCGCAAACAGCAGCACAGCGCCCAGTCCAATCCAAATAATCAGCATAATTTCTCCCCTGAAGCCGCCGCCGTATCCAGCTATCCTGCAAAAAAAGGCTGAAAACGGCAGCCTGCAAGCTATCTCCTGCTAAAATCCTCCACCGGCACCGGCACGCTTTTCAGAATTTCTTCCATCAGCTTCACCGCTTCCTCCTGCCGGCTCCTTCCGAAGGAAAACACCAGCCTGTGGGCCAATACCGCAGGAGCCAGCTTTTTCACATCATCAGGGGTCACATAATCCCTTCCCTCCATACAGGCCAGCGCCTTGCAGCACCGCATCAGGGCCAGTGTTCCTCTGGGGCTTACTCCCATTACCACCTTTTCCTGCTTTCTGGTGGCAAGGACAATATCCGCCAGATAACCGTTTATCAGCGGATGCACATATGTTTTCTCCGCCTGTCTCTTTACCGCAATCAGCTCTTCGCATGTCATGACGGCGTTAAGCTCCAGGAGAGGATCCTTTTCCCGGTAGGTTTCCAGAATCCGGATTTCCTCTTCCCTGTCCGGCAGCCCCATGGAAAGCTTCATCATAAAACGGTCCGTCTGTGCCTCAGGAAGAGGGAAGGTTCCCGCAGTTTCCACCGGATTCTGAGTGGCGATTACAAAAAAAGGCTCGGCCAGCTTCCGTGTCTCTCCGTCCACCGTCACCTGGCGCTCCTCCATACATTCCAGCAGTCCGGCCTGAGTCCTGGGCGTGGCCCTGTTGATTTCATCCGCCAGCAGGATATTGGTGAACACCGGCCCTTCCTTCCATTCAAACTGTTCCGTTTCCCTGCTGTAAATATGCATACCCGTGATATCCGCTGGCAGCATATCCGGCGTGAACTGGATTCTGCCGAAATCCACGCCCAGTGAGGCTGACAGGGCCTTTGCCAGCTTCGTCTTCCCTGTCCCCGGCACATCCTCAAGAAGCACATGCCCGTCCGCCAGCAGTCCGGCCAGCAGTTTTTCCAGCACATCCTTCTTTCCGATAATCACCTTTCCCACATTTTCCAATACCTTGTTAATATCTTCACGCATCGTCTTTCCTCCCGCCCCGGAACATTATGGCTGCAAACGGCCGCAGTACCGTAAACAGCAGCCCTGTTCCATGTAAGCTGTTATGTAATGTACGCCTACGGGCATACTTAAGAAAAAGCAGGCATATCCTTAAAGATTACACCTGCTTTCTCCTCCCTTTTATTTTAAAACGTTAATACGTGCCATGGCTCTGTCCAACGCAGTTTCCGCCCTTGCCAGATCCGTATTCGGTTCATGGCGCCTGATGCGTTCCTCTGCCCTTTCCAACGCTGCCTTTGCACGGTTTGCATCAATTTCCTCAGGCCATTCCACCACTTCGGCAAGCACGGTCACCTGTGTCTGCAGTATTTCCACAAATCCTGCATGCAGCGCCGCTTCTCTTTTGCCCTCATCCGTAGTAATGGTGAGAATGCCCGGTTTAATCATAACGGTCATGGGAATATGGCCCTTATAGATGCCAATTGCCCCTTCCGTTGTATTGAACTCCACCATAGACACCGGCCCTTCATAAAAAACCCGTTCCGGCGTGATGATTTTCAATGTAAAATTCCTGTCCTCTGCCATAAATGCACCTCTATTTCACACGGGCAAGCACATCGTCAATGCTTCCCGCGTTGAGGAAGTAGCTCTCCGGAATATCGTCATGCTCACCTTCCAGAATCTCGCGGAAGCTGCGGATGGTTTCGGAAATCGGAACATACTTTCCTTCCATTCCTGTAAACTGCCCTGCAACGAAGAAGGGCTGGGAAAGGAATCTCTGTACCTTTCTCGCACGGGATACCACCAGCTTATCCTCCTCGGAAAGCTCATCCATACCCAGGATAGCAATGATATCCTGCAGCTCGTTATAACGCTGCAGCAGCTCCTGCACACCTCTGGCCACACGGTAATGCTCCTCCCCTACAATTCTGGGATCCAGAATTCTGGAGGTGGACTCCAGCGGGTCAACCGCCGGATAAATACCCAGCTCTACGATGGAACGGGAAAGTACCGTTGTCGCATCCAGATGGGCAAAGGTTGTGGCCGGAGCGGGGTCCGTAAGGTCATCGGCAGGCACGTATACCGCCTGAACGGAAGTAATGGAACCGTTCTTGGTGGATGTGATACGCTCCTGCAGGGCGCCCATTTCCGTCTGCAGCGTGGGCTGATAGCCTACCGCAGAGGGCATACGTCCCAGAAGCGCGGACACCTCGGAACCTGCCTGGGTAAACCTGAAAATATTGTCAATGAACAGAAGCACGTCCTTACCGCCCTTGTCACGGAAATATTCCGCCATGGTCAGGCCGGAAAGTCCGACTCTCATTCTCGCTCCCGGAGGCTCGTTCATCTGACCGAATACCATGGTGGTCTTATCGATAACCCCGGATTCTTTCATTTCATAATAAAGGTCATTTCCTTCTCTCGTACGTTCGCCTACGCCGGTGAACACGGAATATCCGCCGTGCTCTGTGGCGATATTACGGATCAGCTCCTGGATCAGGACCGTCTTTCCTACGCCCGCGCCGCCGAACAGGCCGATCTTGCCGCCCTTCTGATAAGGACAGAGCAGATCGACTACCTTAATGCCTGTTTCCAGCAGCTCCGTTTCCGTTGACTGCTCCTCAAAATCCGGCGCCGGTCTGTGAATGGGCTCATAATCCACTCCGGTGGGTGCCGGAAGGTTATCTATCGGCTCTCCCAGAACGTTGAACATACGTCCCAGCGTTTTCTCCCCTACCGGGACACAGATGGGGGCGCCTGTGGCGATAACGTCCATTCCCCTCACCAGTCCGTCCGTGGAACCCATGGCAACACAGCGCACAATATCGTCACCCAGATGCTGGGCAACCTCTGCAACCAGCGTGCCGCCGCTTCTGGTAGGAATTTTCAGCGCTTCATTGATATCCGGCAGGCAGTTCTGTTCAAATTTCACGTCCAGAACCGCGCCGATTACCTGCGTGATTTTTCCGTTTTTATTCTCTGCCATTGTTGTTTCCTTTCCTGTTTCGTAAATACCCGCAGGCAGTTAACTGCCTGCAGCCAGTCACTGCGCCCGCAGCCATAAGCAGCTTACAGGCAATGATTAGCTGTCACTAGCTGAGCGCAGACAATCATTAACTGATTGCAGGCGATCACTAGCTGATCGCCTGGGCGCCTGCAATAATCTCCGTCAGCTCCTGCGTAATGGATCCCTGACGCGCCCTGTTGTACAGCAGCGTCAGATCCTCAATGATATCCTCCGCATTGCTCGTTGCGGAATCCATAGCCTGCATTCTCGCGCCGTTCTCACTGGCGGAAGCCTCCAGAAGGCCTCCGTAAATCATACTGGTAATATATTTGGGTATCAGCAGATCCAGCGCATCCACCTCTTCCATTTCAAAATTCATGGGCGCTGTGGGTCCCTGCTGTTCTTCCGGCGTTTCCGCCTCAGAGCCCGAAAGGCTCCCGCGGCAGTACTTTTCTCCGGCGAAGTCATCCGTACATACGGGGAGCAGCTTCACCAAAACCGGAATGTGCACCACTGTATTTTTGAAAATTGTATAGGCCAGGTAGATTTCTCCAATCTCACCCTTTTCAAAAGCCTCAAGAACACGCCTTCCGATATGCATGGCATCATGGTAGGAGGGTTCCTCCATCACCTCCGAATAATCGGCGGCGATATGGTAGCCGTTTCTTTCCAGCGTATCCCTGCCCTTCTTACCCACAGCATAGATTTCCAGGTCCTCCTTGGAAAAGTCCCCTTTGGTAATCAGCTTGGTAATATTGGAATTGTAGCCGCCGGCCAGCCCCCTGTTGGAGGTAATGACGATTACCCCTTTCTTACTGCCGGCTCCGCCGTCCAGATACGGATGGCTGATGTTCTCCGACATGCTCAGAATGGAACGGACCGTCTGGTACATGGTGTCAAAATAAGGCTTGGATTCCTCGGCTTTTGTCTTGGCCTTCTGCAGCTTGACGGTAGAGACCAGCTTCATGGCTTTCGTAATCTGCTGGGTACTTTGGATACTCCCCTTCCGCCTTTTTATATCTCTCATGGAAGCCATACAAATTCACCTGTTCTTTCTACCTGAATTGTGCCTTGCATTCCTCAATGGCCTTAATCAGCGTTTTTTCCGTCTCCTCGGAAATTACCTTTTCCTCACGGATTGCCGCCGGAACCTCCGGATACTTCACGTTCAGGAATTCAAACAGCTCGCTCTCAAATCTTGTAATATCGGTTACCGGAATATCCAGCAGATATTTGTTGGTAGCGGCATAAATGATAATAACCTGGTACTCTACAGCCATCGGCTTATACTGAGGCTGCTTCAGAACTTCCTTAATACGTTCGCCCTGTGCGAGCTTCTCCTTGGTATCCGCATCCAGATCGGATCCAAACTGTGAGAAAGCCGCCAGCTCCCTGTACTGTGCCAGCTCCACACGGATGGGAGCGGCAATTTTCTTCATGGCCTTAATCTGCGCTGCACCGCCTACACGGGAAACGCTCAGGCCCGCATTAACAGCAGGACGGAAGCCCGCATTGAACATTTCCGTCTCCAGATAAATCTGGCCGTCAGTAATGGAAATAACGTTGGTAGGGATATAAGCGGAAACATCGCCTGCCTGCGTTTCAATAATCGGAAGCGCAGTCAGGGAACCGCCGCCGTACTCCTCGCTCATTCTCGCCGCACGCTCCAACAGTCTGGAATGCAGATAGAATACGTCTCCGGGATATGCCTCACGTCCCGGCGGTCTCTTAAGAAGCAAAGACAGGGTACGGTAAGCCGCCGCATGCTTGGTCAGGTCATCATAAACCACCAGCACGTCGCCGCCGTTCTCCATCCATTCCTCGCCGATTGCACAGCCGGAATAAGGCGCTATATACTGCAGCGGTGCCAGCTCACTTGCGGTGGATGCAACCACCGTGGTATAAGCCATGGCGCCGAATTCTTCCAGGGTCTTTACTATCGTTGCAACCGTAGATGCCTTCTGGCCGATTGCCACATAGATACATTTAACATTCTGCCCCTTCTGATTGATAATGGTGTCAATTGCTATGGCAGTCTTTCCGGTCTGCCTGTCGCCTATGATCAGCTCACGCTGCCCTCTTCCGATGGGCACCATGGAGTCAATCGCCTTAATACCTGTCTGCAGGGGAGTATCTACAGATTTTCTTGTAATTACGCCGGACGCAACCCTTTCAATCTTGCGGTATTTGTCCGTCTGGATAGGCCCTTTGCCGTCGATCGGCTGTCCAAGGGCATTGACTACACGTCCTGTCATCGCATCGCCTACAGGAACCTCAACCACCCTGCCGGTGGTCTTTACGATATCGCCTTCGCGGATATTTCTCTGGCTGCCCAGAAGAACGGCACCCACATTATCCTCTTCCAGGTTCAGTACCATTCCGTACACTTCACCGGGAAATTCCAAAAGCTCGCCCTGCATTGCGTTTTCAAGTCCGTGGATACGTGCGATACCGTCCGCAACCTGGATGACCGTACCAACTTCCGCCACTTCCAGCTTGGAGGAGTATCGCTCTATCTGTTCTTTTATAACCGAGCTAATCTCTTCTGGTCTTAAATTCATGGACTTTCAACCTTCCTCATTTTCTTGTTGTTACGAAAGCTGTACCTTCATCAGCTGCCTCTGCAGCCCTTCCAGCTTTGTACGGATGCTTGAATCCACCACCCTGTCGCCAATCCGGATAACAAGCCCGCCAATCAGCTCCTCATCCAGGCTGAAATGCAGCTCCATTTTATCGAACTGCGTGGTCTCAAGCAGGCGCTTCTCAATCTTGGACTTCTGCGCCCCGGTCAGCTCCACCGCACTTGTGACAAAAGCCACCCCTATCCTGTGATAGGCCTTATATCTGTCCGTATAGTAAGTAAAAATATCTTCTGCAGCGCCGTAACGGCCCTTGTGAATCAGCACCTCCAGAAAACCGTACATGGTATCCGAAAGCTTCCCTTCAAAAACCTTCTGAAGGACCTCCAGCTTCTCGTCCCTGCCGATGTCCGGATGGTTCATCAGCCTGGAAAAGCCGGGGTTTTCTTCCAGTATTCCGCGGAGGGCATCGATCTCCTCCATAAGGCTGTCCACAATTCCCTTTTCCAGCCCCAGGCTAAACAGCGCTTCTCCGTAAGTTTCCGAAACTAGCTTAGCCATGTGCTATCACCTATTTCCTTCAGAGTCTCATCAATCAGGCCATCCTGTGCGGATGCATCGATTGTGGTGCCGATTACCTTGCCCGCAAGTACGGAAGCGAGGGAAACCATTTCCTTTTTCACCTCGTCCGCAACCTTCTTCTTCTCAAGCTCCGCCTCAATCTTGGCTCTCGCCACGATTCTGGCCGCTTCATCCCTGGCCTCCGTAATAATACGGGTTTCGTTGGCCATGGCTTTCTTTCTGGTTGCACTCAGGATATCATCGGCTTCCTTATTGATATTTGCCAGCTTGTCCTCATACTTCTTTTTCAAAGCGGCAGCTTCTTCCTGGCTGACTCTTGCTTCTTCCAGTTCATTCCGGATTTTGTCCTGTCTCTTCTTTAAGAACTCCCTTGCGGGATTAAACAGGAAATAGGACAGGGCCAGGAACAGAACGAATACTGCAATAATGGAAAGCACTGCGTCCGCCAGCAGCTGGAAATCCAGGTCAAACAGGCGGGGTGTCATTCCGTCAGCAGTCAAAAGCGCTGCCATCGCTAATTTTGTCGTCAAGATGCAAGCCTCCTTTCATTCTTTTTTCCGGTCGGGGCCGCACCTTAAATCAGCGGTTTAACGAACATGAGCAGCATGGCAACAAGAAGGCCGTACAGACCTGTTGTCTCGGCAACTGCCTGTCCAAGAAGCATGGTGGATGTGATATCGGATTTTGCGCCGGGGTTGCGTCCTACCGCTGCTGCAGCATGTCCTGCGGCAATACCCTGTCCTACACCAGGTCCGATACCTGCGATAACCGCAAGACCTGCACCGATTGCTGAACATCCCAGAATAAAGCTTTCATTGAACTCCATAATTTCCTCCATTCCTCCGCCTCCCGGCGGGTAAAAATAATTTCTTTTTTATGAACAATTGCGCCGGCTTGCCGGGCGCTGTTGTTTCCATGTTTAGTCATCACCGATGGCATCCGATATATATGTCATCGTAAGCATACAGAACACATAGGTCTGTATTGCGCCTGAGAAAAGGTCAAAATACACATGCAGCGCAGCCGGCCAGATCACCGCAAACCACTTCAGCAGTCCGTACACAAGCGCCATCATAACGGTACCTGAAAGCACGTTGGCAAACAAACGCAGCGACAATGAGATAGGCACTGCCACATCACCGATAATATTAATCGGCGCCCAGATAGGCCATGGCTCGCACAGTCCTTTTAATACGCCTGACAGCTTCTGGTGCTTCAGCTTGTTGTAATGGATCAGCGTAAACGTAAGCAGACCCAGGGGAAGCGTCACACCGTAGTCCGCTGTGGGCGGCCTCAGGCCGAACAGTCCGGAAATATTGCTTATCAGAATAAAAATAAATATCGTTCCGATATAGTTCGCAAACTTCACGGCATTCTTTCCCATTACATTGTGAATCATGCCGTCCAGCTTCTCGACAATCATCTCCACAACATTCTGGAAGCCTCCGGGCACTTCTGAGGCATGCTTCATCGCACGGTTGGCGGCAATGGCAAACCCGATAATCACAAGCATAACGATCAGCAGGCATACATGTGTCGTTGTAATCCACACCTCGTGTCCGAAGAAATTATAGGAAAAGATTCCATGTATCATGAAATCCACTCCCGAATCCGCGGACATCAGAATTCCAGTATTCATCCTAGGTTCACCTCCTTTTTTTCTTCATTTTCAGATCCCGTATGTGCGCCGCCGCACATACTCAAATCAGGCGGGGACGAAAGCAGGGAAGCATCAGCCTGCCCCTCCGTATCCGGATGCCGCCGCTTATGGATAAAGGGCTGCATGTAAGCCGCCGCCTTAAGTCCCATAATTCCCAGGAAAGCGGCCAGCGGATTGGCGGCGCCGGTCAGCATTACCACCGCAAATACCGCAACTATCACGGCATACCTGATGAAGGCATGCTTTCTGATAAAGCCCTGGGCGGCGCCCTCCCGGTCCAGGCCGCGGTCAAGGGACCACCACATATGAAAGGCCGCAGCTGACGCAAGGATCACTCCGATCCACAGGCCGAGGCTGTAGCCTCCCTTATCCTTTATAAACCATATGGGAATTAACTGACAGGCAGCACCCCATATCAGGATGCCTGTCCACAGTTCCAGAACTGTCTCATTTACTTTTTCCAGAAGATTTCTCATCACGGCAACCTTTACTCTTGTCCCTGGTTAATTTCTGTGCCAATACATATATGTTCCTGAAACCGGCAAGGGCTCCGATAAAGAACAGTATGACCATAAAAAAAGAAGTGCCAAGCTTTTTATCTAAAAACATGCCTGCAAAGGAGCATAAAAAGATCGGAACAAGCATATAGATGCCGAACTGCGTAATCAGCGTTAAATATCTGAAAACATTTTTATCCAGTTTCATCGGCTTCCCTTTCCCCGTCTGTTATCCTGCGGGACATCGCACATTTGAAAACTGCCTGCCCCGGCCATAACGGGTACAATTAATTTTCAGGCTTACCCTAAAACGCTCATTTATGATTATACCCATTTTCCCGTAATATGTCTACCAAAACAGTGGTTTTTTTCATTGACATTTTGTCCCGGTAAGTGTAGTATTTTGGACAAATACATACTTCGTTTTTAAATGCTGCGTTCCTTCACATTTACCTTCGTTTTCCTAATATTTGGCGCACCCTGCGCGGCAGGCTTTGCACTGCGTATTCCGGCCGGCAGGAGAGGGAGGCTCTTATGAAAGACCCCGTTCTGTACAGAAGACGTCTGATACCGGAAGAATGCATTCTTCTCAAAAACGACCGGATTCTTCTGAACGACGCCGGGATTCTGGTAACCGGCTGGCAGGCAATCAGACCAAGAAAGGATCTCCACCATGGCTTTTCCTGTTATTATTTCAGGGAGGGCTACAAAGTAAGCAAATTCTATGCGGCTGATCACAGGCTGCTCTACTACTACTGCGACATTATTTCCCACGACTTTGATGAACAAAAGAATACGCTTGTTGTCACCGATCTCCTTGCGGATGTAATCGTCTACCCGGACGGTTTTGTCAAGGTGGTGGACATCGGTGAAATGGCCCAGGCCCTGGAAGAAAACCTGATCACCGTGCCGCAGCTTAAATCGGCGCTGCATTCCCTGAACTCGCTTCTGGAACGCGTATATGCCGGGGATATGCCCTCGCTCACGGCTCCCATCGACAGGTTCGACTTCCCCTGAACGCCAGGCCCATACGGAACCGGCGGCGCAGGCATAAGGCCAGCGGCCGCTGCGATTTGCAGGCCGGCCCTGTATTCAACAAAAGGCGGACCATTCTCCGGTCCGCTTTTTCTTTCTCTTTTCATGCCGTTATTTCCGGCGTATCCTTAATGAAATTAATAAAATACGTGTCCGCCGATATTAATTCCCTCCAGGCCCGGTATAGGCGTCCTGAAGTATACACAGTTCCCCACGTTTGTCACGCCGCTCATGGCCTCATCGGCTGCGCGGTAGCAGCTGGCCGTAGCACGGTTCTCCGCCAGCGCCAGTGCAAGACGCCCTGTGGATACCGGTTCAAACTGACGGTTCTGATATATAACCCCGGAAAGTGTGCTGGGATACACGGAGCTGAGCACACGGTTGATTACCACGGCCCCCACAGCCACCTGTCCGTCATAAGGTTCGCCGCCCGCCTCACAGTAAATCAGGTTGGCAAGCAGATAACGGTCATCCTCCGTAAAGGATACCTCCGAGATATCACGCCAGCTGGAGTTTGCAGCCAGACGGGATTTGGCGATTTCCTCGGCCAGCTGCTTCTGCAGCGCCGAAATATTTTTATTCTGCTCCTCTATCTGGGCCTCCAGGGCCTCCACCTCAGCTTCCGCGCTGGCGATCTGACTGGAATAAGCGGATATATTCCCCTGGGTCCTGTTAATCAGCCCCGAGAACTTTTCATGCTCCGCTTCTGCAGAAGCCTTCATTTCATCCAGCTCAGCCTTCTCCGATTCAAGCTCAGCCTCTTTCTCTTCTATCTGCTTTCTTGTTTCCTTATACTTAGCCAGCATTTTCTGATCATAAGCCGCTATCTGTTCAAAGTATTCCGATTTATTCAGGAACTCCGCAAAGGAAGATGACGTAAACAGCGCCTCCAGATACATCTGGCTGCTCTGCTCGTACATGAACTGTATCCTTTTTTTCATACAGGTATACTGCCATGCCTCCGATTCCTTCGCCTTCTCCAGTTCCTCCTGAGTCGCGGCGATTTCATCATTTTTAGCCATAATATTGTTTTCTATGGTTTCCAGGTTATTGCTCACCTCGGTCAGCTGGGCCGTCAGATTATTCAGCTCACCCTTCAGCCCGGTCTGCACCTCTTCCATATTATCAATATTCGTTTCCGCGGCATTTTTCTGGTTTTCCGTCGCCTGCTTTTCCTGTTTTGCCTTTTCCAGCTTTTCCCTTGTGTCCGAGGTGGCGTTCGCGCCGATGGCGGGAACCGTCAGCATCAGCACTGCTGCCAGAAATCCCGCTGCCAGCCTCCGTCTCCCTGCTGCCTTCATCCAATATCTCCTTTATTCCCATGAACAACGAGCCAAAAGGACACGTCTGCAGAGAACCTCCGGTTCCCCTGTCCATATTGGCGGCTGCCGCGAGGGTCAATTCCCCACGGACTTTGGTCCGCCGCGCCTGCTGCATTTCATGCTTATCCTTCAGCCTGCGGCGGGGTATCTGCCTACAAATCTATGGTTACACTGCGGCCAGCGGACTCGTATTTCCGATAAGTCACGCCCGCCGCATCCAGCATCCGCTTGGAAGCCCTCACAGCCGGGGTGTCCGCATATTTATCGCATTCGTAAATAATTTCCCGGATACCGCTCTGAATGATTGCCTTGGCACATTCGTTGCATGGAAAAAGAGAAACATAAAGCTTGGCCCCGGCAAGGCTGCCCCCGCGGTAATTGAGTATTGCATTCAATTCACTGTGGGTCACATAAGGGTACTTCGTATCCTCTTCCCCGCCGTTTTTATCCCAGGGGAATTCATCATCGGAACATCCTATCGGAAAGCCGTTATATCCCATGGACAGGATTTTATTATCCTGGCTCACTATACATGCTCCCACCTGCGTGCTGGGGTCCTTTGACCGCATGCCCGACAGCTTGGCCACCCCCATAAAATATTCATCCCAGGTAATATAGTCCGTTCTTTTCATGTAACTCCCTCTTTTTCTCTTATTTTGTTCCGAAAATCCTGTCTCCCGCATCGCCCAGCCCGGGGACAATGTATCCGTGATCATTAAGCTTCTCATCCAGCGCACCCACATACAAATCCACATCCGGATGCTCCGCCTGCATCTTCGCAATTCCTTCCGGAGCGGCGATGATGCACATGAAATGGATTTTTTTACAGCCCTTATCCTTCAGCATCTGGATAGCCGCCACAGAGGAACCTCCTGTAGCCAGCATGGGATCCACTACAAAGACCTCTCTCTCCGCGCAGTCCGCAGGCAGCTTGCAGTAATACTCCACCGGCTGCAGGGTTTCCGGATCGCGGTACAGGCCGATGTGCCCGATTTTGGCCGCCGGAATCAGGTTCAGGACACCGTCCACCATTCCCAGCCCCGCACGCAGAATAGGCACGATTGCCATCTTCTTACCCTTCAGCTCCTTCACTGTGGTATCGCAGATAGGCGTCGTAATTTCCACATCGGCAAGAGGCAAGCTTCTTGTGGCTTCATAACAGATGAGCATGGCAATCTCACTGATAGTCTGCCTGAAATCCTTGGTGCCTGTCTCAACTCTTCTGATGTATCCGATCTTGTGCTGAATCAGCGGGTGGTCCATAATCACTACTTTTGACATAATATTTGTCCTCCTGTGTATTTTTATGCAAAATATAACTGCTCAGTATCTGCACAGACGCGGCTGTTATATATTATCTCATTTACAGCGCCTGTCATACGGCCCGGCCGTCACTCTATTGCCTTTACCCTGCGTACATGCTTCTGTTCACCGGAAAAAGGCGTATTAAGAAATGTATCCACGATTCCCAGCGCCAGATTAGTGCCCACAATGCCTGCCCCCATGGCCAGCATGTTCGCATCGTTATGTTCCCTGGTCAGTCTTGCGGAAACCGTATCCGAACAGAGCGCGCACCGGATTCCCTTTACCTTGTTCGCAACGATGGAAATGCCGATCCCTGTGGTGCAGATCACAATTCCAAAATCACATTCTCCCTTCGCCACAGCCTCAGCCGCCGCTCTTCCGTACTCAGGATAATCGCAGGATTCCCTGCTTTCACAGCCAAAATCCCTGTATTCAATTTCCTTTTCCTTCAGATAACCGATAACCTTCTGTTTCAAATCATATCCGCCGTGGTCACTGCCTAATGCTACTATCATATGCCCTTGCACACCTTTCCGCCTCTCTGGCTTTTATTCCCGCGAGCAACGAGCCAAGTATCCATGCTTGCATGGATATTTGGCGATTGCCACGAGGGTTAAAGACCCCGTTGCTTGCAGCGGGATCTTTGATTTCATCTGCGCGTTGCATTCCGCGCGCTTATACCGTAATAACCCTGTGCCCCGCCGCCTTCAGCAGGCGGTTCATAATTGCCTGTCCCATCCCATAAGTGGAAAAGGATTCGGAATACATTACCTCTACCTCTTCATCATCAAACTCTCTCAGAATCCGGTACAGGCTGCGGGCAATCGCCTCTTCGTCCCCGCGGCTTCCCACCGTCTTCACACTGTCGGCCGCATAGGAAGAAAAGGTCTCATCGGTACCGATAACTCCTGTCTTCTTCCCTGCTGCCGCCGCCTCGGCGCACAGCCTGTTGATATATTCCGTCACAGCCTCCGGTTCTCCCTCCACAATGGCGAGATCTCCCTTCGGCGCATAATGCCTGTATTTCATTCCGGGCGCCTTCGGCCGTTCCGCCGTTGTCCCGTCCAGAATGGTACGATCCACGGCCACATCTCCCAGCACTTTTTCCAGCATTTCCTGCGTCACATAACCCGGCCGCAAAACCGTAGGCTCTCCGCCGGTGAGATCCACGATCGTAGATTCCAGTCCGATCCCCACGGCACCGCCGTCCAGAATCATCTCTATTCTGCCGTTCATGTCCTCCGCCACATATTCCGCCATCGTAGGACTGGGTTTCCCTGACGCATTGGCGCTGGGCGCCGCCACGAAACCGCCGGCGGCATCGATCAGCCGCTGCGCCACCGGATGTGACGGGAACCTCACCGCCACCGTATCCAGCCCGCCCGTCGTCTCATCCGGCACCGTATCCTTTTTGGGAAGAATCATGGTAAGCGGCCCCGGCCAAAATGCCTCGCACAGCCGCTGCGCCGCCTCAGGCACAGGGTCCGCAATCCGGTAAATATCCTCCCATCTGCAGATATGCACAATAAGAGGATTATCCGAAGGCCGTCCTTTGGCCGCATATATTTTTCTTGAGGAATCCGGATTGAGGGCGTCACCGCCAAGCCCGTAAACCGTTTCGGTAGGGAACGCTACCAGCCCGCCTGCCTTCAGGATTTCTCCCGCCTGCCGTATTTTCTCCCCATCCGTATCATCCCCATTGATTACCGCATAAATTGTTTCCATAATAACTGCTCTTTCTGCCCTTCCTTCCACGGTCCGGCCCGCTTCATCCTGTGTCCGCCCGCACTCCGCAGGCCCGCTCTTTGCACATTATATCACATTCATTACTGATGTAAAAGTCCAAAAGCCCTGTTTTCCGGCCGCTCCGGCTGGTGGGCCTGGAAGGATGCTGTTTTGGTATATGTTTTCTGCCGGTATATTGGCATAATCCCAACAATGAGGTACAATAAAAGTAATTGTGACAGAACGGAACCATTACCAATAAAAAAATTATTAAAAACCCGGAGGAGCGATATGGACAAGAAAAAAGTGATTTTTATTATGACCGATACCCAGCGCACGGATATGCTGGGCTGCTACGGACACCCGGATATGAAAACGCCGTCTCTGGACAGGCTGGCGCAGGAGGGCATCCGTTTTGAAAAGGCGTACACCACCCAGCCCGTCTGTCAGCCTGCCCGCTCCGCCATATTCACAGGAAGCTATCCCCATTCCTGCGCCGGCTGGTCCAACTGCATGGGGCTGTCCGATAATGTACAAAATATTGGGCGCAGGCTGACGGATCAGGGTATACACTCCGCCTACATCGGCAAATGGCACCTGGACGGCGGCGATTATTTCGGCCTGGGCCGCTGCGCGGACGGCTGGGATCCGGATTACTGGTATGACATGCGCTGCTATCTTGAGGAGCTGACGGAAGAGGAACGGTATCTGTCCCGCCAGACGGAAAGCATGGAAAAGTATGATATTAAGGAAGAATTCACCTATGCCCACAGATGCACCGCCCGGGCCATGGATTTTCTGGAAAAAAACAGGGATGATTCCTTCTTCCTCGTGGTATCCTACGATGAGCCCCACGGCCCATTCCTCTGCCCGAAGGAATTCTGGTCCATGTATGACGGCTATGAATTCCCCCATAAAGCAAACATGCTGGACACCCTGGAGGATAAACCCGCCCACCATAAAATCTGGGCAAAGGACACCTATATGGCCGCAGCCAGGGAAGATTTCAAACTGCAGCCCAAATATTACCTTGGCTGCAATTCCTTTGTTGACTACGAAATAGGAAAGGTACTGGACGCGGCGGAAGAATATGCGCCGGATGCGATAATTATCTACACCTCGGATCACGGCGATATGCTCTACTCCCATTCCCTGACCTCCAAAGGTCCCGCCATGTACGAAGAAATCACGCATATCCCGCTGATTATCAAAGGCTTCGGAGAAAACAGGACCGATCCCCATCCGGTTTCCCATATCAATCTGGCGCCCACTGTTATGGATATTTTCGGCCTGCCTGTCCCCAAGGTCATGGAAGGCAGCAGCATATACCGGGAGCTACTTGACGGCACCCGTACCAATGAATATGTTTTCATTGAATTTGGAAGATATGAGGTGGATCACGACGGCTTCGGCGGCTATCAGCCTGTCCGCGCCGTATATGACGGCCGGTATAAGCTGGCAGTCAACCTGATGACCAGCGATGAGCTTTACGACCTGCAGGAGGATCCCCAGGAGCTTGTCAACCTCATCAATTCCCAAACTGAGGAACATATGGAGGTTAAGCTGCGCCTGCACAAAGCCCTTCTGGACAATATGTATGCCACCAGGGATCCCTTCCGCGGATATTACTGGGAAAACAGGCCCTGGCATCCCGATACCGCCTACCAGACCTGGGACAGCCGCCTGATGACCAGACAGCGTGAAAACACGGAATACGAGCCTGTACAGCTTGATTACAGCACCGGCCTTCCTATTGTGAACGCCGTCCGGCTGAAAAATGAGTCCGAAGCGAAATTTGCCAAAAAGAAACCCTGAAAAACTGTTAAAAGAGGCCGATAGCATGCAGTATATAATGATAATCGAAGACGATCCCGCCATAAGGGAAGAACTGAAAAGCCTGCTGGAGGGCGTGCCCTACCGGGTAACTGCCCCCGAACCGGATACCGATCTAATCGAACTTGTCCGGAAGGAACAGCCGGATCTGCTCCTTCTGGATATCGGCCTCCCGGGAACGGACGGACTCACCATCTGTTCCCGGCTGAGAAAAGAATCCCGCATCCCCGTTATTTTTGTCACGGCACGCAATACCTCCATGGACGAGCTGAACTGCCTGCTGCGGGGCGGAGACGACTTCGTGGCAAAGCCATACCAGCCGGCGGTCCTGCTGGCCCGCATCGCCGCCGTCCTGCGCAGAACCGCCCGGGAACAGGACGAAGCTCTTATCTGGAAAAATGTAAGGCTGGATCTGGCCTGCGGGACCGTCTCCCTGAAAGAGGGAGACGGCCGCAGCACGGAGCTGTCCAGAAATGAGCTGAAAATCCTTTATTTCCTGATGAAGCACGCCGGAAAAATCGTGTCCCGCGAAGACTTAATCGATTACCTCTGGGATCAGGAGGTTTTCATCGATGACAATGCGCTGAGCGTAAATATGACCCGGCTGCGCGGCAGGCTGGAGGACATTGGCGCGCCCGGATACATTGAAACCAGGCGGGGATTGGGGTATCAGATATGAGGCTTAAAGATTATGTGAAGGATAAGATCCTTTTTCTTTGTTTTTACTGCGCCCTTCTGCTTCTTCTCTTCTGTTTTCTGCGCATTACCGGCTATCCCGCGGATTACGCCCTTCTTTTTGCCGGACTGATGACATTTCTTGTCCTCCTTTATGGCGGAATCGACTTTTACCGGAAAAAAGTTTATTTTGATCAGCTGTTCCTGCAGCTGGAACAGCTGGATAAGCCCTACCTCATCGGAGAGGTCATGGAAAAATCCCCTCTGCTCACAGACAGGCTGTACCGCCGTGTCCTGCGCATCTCCAACCGTTCGGTCATAGAAACCGTACACGCGCTGGAGCAGGAGAAGCAGGACTATCGGGAATATATCGAAAGCTGGATACATGAGGTGAAGGCGCCGCTCACGGCCGTCAATCTCATGTGCGCGCGGAAAATATCGGAGGGAGGCGAGGAAGCCGCCTTCTTCCGCAAAATGCTCCGGGAAACGGAATCCATGGAAAATGCCGTGGAACAGGCGCTTTATTATGCCCGCTCCGATGAAGTCTACCAGGATTTTCTCATCACCCCCTGCTGCCTCAACGATATCGTCAGTGAAGCCGTCACACGCAACCGCAGGCTCCTCACCGCATGCCATATTATGCTACAGTTTGACCTGCCGGAGAACTGCCGTATCTACTGCGACGGCATATGGCTTGTATTTATCTTAAGCCAGCTTATCCGCAACAGCGCCCAATACCGCAGGGAGGAACGGGGAAAAATTACAATTTCGGCAAAGGAAGAGGAAAAAAGGGTAATTCTTTCGGTCCTGGATGACGGCGCAGGCATTCCCGAAAACGAATTAGGCAGAATTTTTGAAAAAGGCTTTACCGGCACAAATGGCCGGAACAGGAAAAAATCCACCGGAATGGGACTTTATCTGTGCCGTAAGCTCTGCCGCAAGCTGGGCCTGTCCATATACGCCCAGTCCCGCGAGGGCGAATTTACGCAAATCACCCTGGAAATCCCCAGAGAAGAAAGCTTACAGATCTGTAAGGCTGAAGAAAGCTAATGTGATACCATCCCGCCTTTCAGCCCTTTATACTGTAACCAGAAGCCGTCGCCGGACTTATTAATGCCAGAGCAACACAAAGGCAAACCGAAGGCTGCGGCAGGAACTGCAAAGAAAGGCAGGATAGGTATGAATCACTTTATTGAAGTATGCGATGTGGAAAAATATTACGGAAAAGGCAGCAATGTCACGAAGGCGGTGGATCGTGTCAGCTTTTGTGTGGACCAGGGCGAATTCCTGGGGATTATGGGAGCCTCCGGCTCCGGCAAGACAACACTGCTAAATATCCTCTCCACCATCGACTCCGTAACAAGCGGGCATGTTTTTTACGGACCTGACGATATCACCGTCATGAACGAGGATCAGCTCTCGGACTTCAGGAGAGATAACCTGGGTTTTGTGTTCCAGGATTTTAATCTGCTGGATACGCTCACTGTCCGGGAAAATATTGTTCTGGCGCTCTCCCTCCAGGGGAAGCACGGAAAGGGGGCCGAGGAAAAGACCCGGAAGGTTATGGATATTCTGGACATTTCCTCCATTCAGGATAAATTTCCTTACCAGATATCCGGCGGACAGAAGCAGCGCTGCGCCTGCGCGCGGGCGCTGGTCACCGGCCCCAGGCTGATTCTTGCGGATGAGCCTACCGGCGCGCTGGATTCCAAATCCTCACTGATGCTTATGGAAACCTTCCACAAGCTGAATACGGAAATGGATTCCACCATCCTGATGGTCACGCATGACGCCTTTTCCGCCAGCTGGTGCAAAAGGATCCTCTTTTTAAAGGACGGGCATATATTTCACGAGCTGGTACGCGCCGGACAGGACAGACGCACCTTCCTGAACGAAATCCTGGATGTACTCGCCCTGACGGGAGGTGAGCTTTACCATGCTGACTAAACTAAGCCTGCGCAATGCCGGACGTACCTGGAAGGATTATCTGGTTTTCTTCGTCACCCTGGTTTTAATTGCGGCAATCATGTTTTCCTTTAACGGACTTCTTTTTGATCCGAACATACGGACGCTGGAAACTGACTCCTACATCATTGCCGTCATGTTGGGCATTGCCACCTTTTTTATCCTCCTGGTTTTAGCCTGGCTGATCCAGTACATGATCCGCTTCATGATGAAAAAAAGGAGCCGGGAATTCGCAACCTACCTGCTCCTGGGCATGAAACGCAGACAGATTACCCATATCTTCTGGGGAGAAAGCCTGGCCCTTGGAGCAATGGCCTTTCTACTTGGTACGATCATCGGACTCTTTCTGCGCCAGTTCCTATTTGCTTGTTTTTATACCCTTATCGGAAAAAGCTACCGTCTGGATTTTTCCTGGAACACCCCTTCTTTTCTGATGACTCTGCTCTGCTTTTTCTCCTGCTACCTTCTGGCCCTCCTTTTTCACCAGAAGAAATTCCGGGGGATGAACATTGCCGGGCTCGTCCGGGCAGACAGGGAAAATGAATGCATCCGGGAAGGGAACCTGATAACGGGCGCCGCGGCAAGCCTGGCCGGAATCGTTTACTTCGTCATTTTCGGAACGGTTCTTTATTTCAAAGGCGGAAGTCTGGATAATGATGATATCATACGCATGATAATACTTCTGATTCTCTCCATTTATCTTCTCTACTGGGGGCTCGCCTCCCTTTTCAGCCTCTATCTGAAAAAAAGGGGAAAACGGATCTATCATGGGACGAATCTGTTCCTCATCCGGCAGCTGTCCTCCAAAATACGGACCATGCGCTTTACCTTCGGCACGCTCACAGTGCTTTTCACCCTCTCCCTGCTTGGCTGCAGCCTTGCATTAATGCTGAACCAGTACCAGAATACACAGCTTATTTACAAATATCCTTTTTCCGTCAGCATTCTGGGAAACGCGTCAAGTACGATGGAATCGGAACAGGCGGCAATTAACGGGCTTTCTCCTGACGCAGTCACTCATGTTTACAAAGTATATCACAATGGTGGGGAACAGATGCGCACATATTATCTTACCCACCTGCGCGCCTTTGCCAAATATGGAGGAAATCCGGGCAACGGGCCGGGCGGCGGGACTTCTGCCAGCGTAGACAGCCTTATTTCCATGCCGGACGGTATTTGGGCACAGTATTACAACCACGATCCTTTCATGCGGCTGAGTGATTACAATGCGCTGCGGCGTATGCTGGGCTTTCCGGAAGCCGGGCTTCCCGAAGGCGGTTATCTCCTTCAGACAAAATACCGGCTTCTCAAAGAACTGGGGGATGATGTTTATCAGGTAACCGTCCCGGCCGGCGGCAGTGAGCTGTATCTGGCCGGAATCTATACAGACGCCTTCTGCCAGGACGGACACAATGGCTCTGACTACATTCTGGTGGCGGACGATGATGTAGTGGAACAGATGGAAGTCTATTATACCGAACTGGCCTCCATGATTCCGGGCACGCTGAGCGATGAACAGATCGGGGCGATTTACTCCTCACACACGGATTACAGCGATATCATCGCCAGTGGCACGGACACCATGACACTTACAATTACCGATACGCTCATCTCCCAGGAGCTGCTGGCGGAAGGAAAATGGGGCTATACCTCCATCTCACTTCCCATGGTTTACATCGGCCTTGTTTACCTGTGCGTGGCCCTCACCATTCTGTCCGTACAGCAGCTGAGCGATTCCGGCAAGTACCGCTATCACTGCCAGCTTCTCTCCTCCCTGGGACTGCGGAGGAAACAGATAAACCGCACGCTCCTCAAACAGATGTCCTGGTTTTATCTGTGCCCGATTCTCCCTGCGGTACTGATAAGCGGCATGGCCGTTATCATCATAAGCGGGAAATTCGTGAATGCAACAGGCGTGAGCGGCTCGGCGTTCACTTACTTCGGCATCTCCTTCCTTATCTTTGTGGGGATATATCTGCTTTATTTTATTGCGGCTTATGTGGGGTTTGTGAGGGATGTATGGAAGGAGTAAGACTAAAGAAATACTTGTAAAATAATTATGAAAACTTGTATTTTAATAGCAAATAAGGTAGGTATGTTAGCGATTATATCACGCAAATGTACCTGCCTTATTTTTACACTATTTCTTACTAATATAATTTTCTTTCCCAAGATCCGGTAATCTCATACACTTCGTTTTTCCAGAAAAGATGAGCTGTAACTTCCTCTGGCAGTTCCAATTTCATTTTTCCGTTATCTATAAAAATGCTTAATTTTCCATAGGGTGTATTAAACCATGCATTAAGTTTAGGAATTTTATGCGTAAAACGGGGTCTGAATACCACCCGCCTCCAGCCGGGGCTACTTTCGTCAATTTCAAGCCCTGTTAAAGCCTTATATATCCATGCGCCTACAGCGGAACGCATATGATGATTCAAAGAACCTTTTTCCCCGTCCCAATGTTCCCACAGCGTACTTCCTCCAGACTTCAACATGTAAGCCCATCCAGGATATTTCTCTTGCATTACAATTTGAAGGGCATCCTCAAAATAGCCATACCGTGTAAGCACCTTGAGCACATAAACAGAACCAAAAATACCGCCGCCTGCACAATGTTTTTTAGCACGAACTAAAGCTGCCAGCTCTGCGGCTTCTTTTTCAGGATTATCCGAAAGGTCATAATAAAGCACACAGCTTAAATAGCTTTCCGTCCTACTACATTTATTATAAAATTCCTTCTTAATAGTTTTTTTAATTCTTAAGGATAAATTTCTCCAGTCTTCGCATTCTTCCCGCTTAAGTATTTTTGCTATCTTTTCCATAATCTGAGCAAGCCGGAGAACAAAGCAGGATAGGATCATCTCCCTTGGACATACCTCCTGCAGACAGTCTGGCAGGAAATCACCTAATCCACTTTTACAAATTCCTCCCTCCGATATTTGCTGTGTATAATACATATACTGCCTCATTGAATCATAATAACGTTCCAAGATTTCTTTTCTCCCCGTAAAGAAATACAGATTCCATGGTATAAGAATCAATGCCGCATCCCAGGTTGGGCCGCTCTGATAGTTATAACCATAAACACTGGTAGGCGCAATACATGGGAGCTGACCGCTGGGCCACTGACAATCCACAAGATTATCTATGTACTGTATATAGGCCTCCTCCATATTCAGATTAAATAATGCAAATTCACTGGATATATGGGCATCTCCTGTCCAGCCATTCTTTTCTCTATGTGGACAATCTGTGGGAATATGATGGAAATTGGTTTTCACAGACCACAATGCAGCATCATAAATCTGTTGAAGGGTTTTATGTGAACATTGAAACCCTCCATTCTGTGATAAATCCGTATAAAATATGCGTGCTCTGATATTCTTAATTGTGATATTCCCCTTAATCTGAACATATCGGAACCCCTTATAGCTGAATTCAGGATGCCATATTTCAACACTATCTGTTCCTTTTCTGAAATAATCCGTCTGATTTCTCGGTATCTCCGGATGTCTCTTAATCAATGTTTGATCAACCTCTCCATTGGCATCCAACCGTTCCCCGTATTTAATCTCAACTTCCCCTCCCCGTTTACCTTCTACAGTAATTTCTGCATCTCCTGCAATATTCCTTCCAAAATCATAAACTCCATTTTTATTGCAGATCGGAGAAAGGTACTGCTGAATCCTGATTCCCGGCAGTCTCTGTTTCTTCAATATTCCTCCAGGTCCCTTAGCAATTGTTGCATTTTTCCATTCTTTTTCTGTTATTCCCGCATCATAATTCTCACCAAACCGAACTGAATTATAACTCCATTTCCCTTCTCTACACTGCCACTTGGTATCTGACTTCAGAAAAAGAGTTCCATCCAAATACAATTCACATATCATTTGGAGATGGCTTTTCCATACCGCATGTTCAAAATCAAAACAATCCTCTCCCGGTTCATGAAACCACCCATTACCCAAAGTTACCCTAATTTCGTTTTTTCCTTCCGCAAGGTATTCCCTTATATCATAACTGTTATAAAGCACCGTTTTATCATATACAGTAAAAGCCGGCTGTAATAACTCATCTCCAACCCGCATTCCATTAATCTCCAACAGATAAAACCCCAACCCGGTTATTTGTATCTCTGCTTTCCCCGGCATAGTCTCCAGTATAAATTCCCTTCTGAAAACAGGCGTAACATTCTCCGGACACTCCTCAAACATAATCCACTTTGCATACCACTGTTTCATACGTAAATTCCCCCTCACTCCAGCTCCGGATATTCATGAAAATAACCAATTATTTTCAATTCCTTCATCAAAGCCTTTCCTTCAGCCTGAGACAGTTCTGCCCCCGGTTTTTCTGCCTTTCCTATATCAATCCCTTTTCGGCAGAACAGATATTTCATCGACTGAATTTGTCCAAACTTTAATAAAATTCCAATAACTGCATCAGCCCAAAACTGCCATCTCTGGGCCTCCTCTATGTTACTCTGCAAATAGGCAATATAAATCTTTTTATATATATCCGGCATAATATTATAAGTTGAGCCAATCCCCCCGTCTGCCCCCATAATTAAACCACACAGCAGAGTTTCATCAGGTCCGTTCAACAGATTAAGTTTTCCTCCTTTCAGATGGGATAACTGAAACATCTCGTAATAATTATTCCGAGTGAACTTAGCTCCAATAACATTCGGCAGCTCCAGGATACGGGTTACTGCAGATACTACGTTTTTTTCTGTAAACATAGTATTTATGTACACAATCATTGGTATCTTCACAGCTTCAGACAATATTCTATAATACTCTGTAATTTCATCAATATTGTAGTGGTATACCGGAGGCGGTGTCGCCGATACCGCATCTGCACCTACCGATTCCGCATGCTGTGCAAGTCTTATCCCTGTACGGATTGAATATGCACCAATATGAACAATTGACTTACCTCTTCCGTTCATCTCATTAATTGCTGTCTGAGCCAGTTCTTCTCTTGCCTCAGTGTCCATGCTATAACATTCTCCAGTCGCTCCGCCAATATAAAAACCATCCGCACCTCTTTCCATCTCCCAGGAAACCAGTTTTTTTAATCCCTCCTTCTTTATTTTTCCGTCCTCTGATATTGGCGTAAGCAGTGCTGGATATATTCCTCGAAAAGGCTTATCCCCATAATTCCCTTTCATCCCTTTACACCTCCAATTGTAATTCCTTTAATAAAAAACTTCTGACAGGCTAAAAATATCAGAAGCATAGGTAGCGTGGCAATCATGGCAGCCATAAGCTGATAGCCTGTATTTGTTATCTGTCCCTGAGAAAATAACGCTATACCAATAGGCGTTGTCCTGAGTTCCTTATCTGCAATCATAATAAGCTGCCATAAATAATCATTCCATGCACTGAAAAACGAAAATATCCCCAATGCTCCCAAAGCAGGCAGGGCCATTGGCAAAACAATTTTAACAAACCTCTTTATTTCACCACAGCCGTCAATTTCCGCAGCTTCCAATAGTTCCGTAGGAATGCTCTCCATAAACTGCCTGCACAAAAATACACCAAAAGCAGGGGATACGGTAGTAAGTATCAGTCCGATTCTGGAATTTGTCAGATGTAGCTTCATAGCGACAAGATAATTGGGTATCAGAAGCATTTGCCTTGGTAAAAGCATGGTTGCTATTACTAGCATAAAAACCAACCCTTTTCCACGAAACTTTTTTTTGGCGAAAGAATATCCTGCCGTCGCACCAATAAGTACAGTAATTACCGCTGTTCCTAAACTTACAATAGCGCTGTTTGTAAGCCACAGAAAAATTTCCGTTTTTCTCCATACATAATCAGCGTTTTTTCCCGTCAGATTTATAAAAGGATTTAAGTCCGGCGGAATCAGCTGCAAGGCCATCTGACTTTTAAAAGCGCCTACCACCATGACATAATAGGGAAACAGAAAAACTGCGATAAGTAATAACAATAATCCGAAGGATAATATATTTCTCTTTTTTATTTTTTTCATAAGTCCTCCTAATACTCAATCGCATCTTGTCTCATCATACGAAACTGAATAAATGCAATGGCTGCAGTAATAAAGAAAAGCACAACACCGATTGCTGAAGCGTAACCAAAGCTTCCATTCTGAAAAGCACTTGTATATACCAGCATAAGTAATGTTGAAGTTCTGAAACTTGGACCACCATTTGTCATCAGATAAGGGACTGCAAAGATTTGTAGCATACCAATTGTACTCGTTATCAATATATATGTTGTTGTACCATGCAAAAGCCTCAGCGTAATTGAGAAAAAAATTTGGTTTTCCGTTGCACCGTCAATCCTTGCCGCCTCAAAATAGCAGTCGGGAATTCCATTAATTGCTGCCGTATATAAGATGACAGGCTGCCCCAGTCCATATGTACAAATCAACAATGCCAATAGCGGTATTGCAGTCACCGGGCTGTCAAACCATGATATCGGATCCAGCTTCAGTATACGGAAGATACTTGCCACCAATCCAAAAGCCGGGGAAAAAAGAAAATTCCAGACAATTACAAGCGCTACCTGATTTGTTACGGATGGTAAATAAAATACGGCTTTAGCAAAAGCATTTATCTTTTTTCCACGCGTACTTAAAACTTTTGAAATCCAAAGGGAAACAAGAACTGTGACTGGCAGAATAATAACTGCATATTCAAAGGTAGCACATACACTCCGCCAAAAAGGAGCACTTCCAAATGCCTGTACATAATTTGATACACCGACAAATACCAAACGGCTTATTGTATAATCATAAAAAGAAACCTTAAATCCATATAAAAAAGGATATACAGTAAAAATAATAAAAAAACAAAACCACGGGAGAAGAAATAAATATCCCCATTTTTCTTTTCGTAATCGTTTCATTCATAATCCTTTCAAACCAGTTATAGTCCCATTGAAATGTTTCGGTTAATAAAAGGAGGAAGCTTTATGAGATGCTTCCTCCTTGCAAACTATTGCTGAAGCGATTTTGCTATGACTTCATTGCCTGCTGCCTCCCAGTCCTTTATCACCTGTTCTGCACTCTTCTCCCCTGTATAATATGATTGAAGCTGTACATAAAAGGTTTCTCTGAAATCTGACCACCAGGACTCCAATACTCCAATAGAAGAATCCGCATATTCCGCAGTACTTGCAGCTGCCCGTTTAGCCTGTTCATTTAATTTATCATCACCGTAATCAACGTCCAAGTCTTTAAGAACTGTTGAATTACCAGTCTGCACACACACTTCCTGACTGTATGACTGATTTTCCAAGAAAGTCTCTATTACTTTTTTGGATGCCTCAATTTTTGCATTGTCTCCTGCATTCTTAAAAATTGTAAATCCGGTACTTCCCCAGCTCATTACATGTGGATCGGCCTTTCCATCTGGCGTGGGAATCTCATATATGTCCACGTCAAATGGCTCAATATCCCCACTGTCAATCTGTTTCTTCACATTAACAGCTTCTCCGGTTCCTGTGCTGACAAACATACATACCAGCTTCTGACTGTACCAATTCGGACGAATATCATTATCCACTGTCGTTGCCGCTCCTGAGGGCACCAATTCTTCCTCTATCATTGTTTTAAATAATGTCAAAGTATCTGAAGCCTTTTCCTCATTTATTGCCATTCCTGTATGATCTGCATTGAGGATGTCACTGCCGCCGCTCATCATAAATGAGTAATACACTGCATCAGAAGACTTACTGCCTGCAAAAAGCTGTGTGGCATAAATATTTTTATCTTTTCCATTTTCTCTTGCTGCCCTGCAGAATTCCAGGAATTCATCATATGACCAGTGTATTTTATCTTCAGGCAATAAGTCATACACTCCAAGCTCCCTTGCAAGACTTACATTTACGGTAATATTGTATCCCTGGGATAAATTAATTGGAATATAACCCTGCATTCCATTTAACTTTCCCGTATCCAGTACACCATCATATAACAGGTCTTTAAGCGCATCTGCAGTATCCGATAGATCTGCTGATAAACCGCCCCCTATTGCCGGCGCAATCCGGGAATAGGTATCCAGGTACAAATCTGGGGTTGCACCGGTAGCCATGGCCACCGTTACCTTTTCCGGTCCCGCATCCCAGGTAAGAACCTCTGTATTTAATATAATTCCATATTTTTCTTTTACTTCCTGCGCCAAATCCTGGCTCATCTTCTCGTCAAACCCTTCATATAGCGGCATATACCAAAAAGTAACCTCAGTGCCCTTAAGATCTGCTTCTTCCTCATCTGTATTCTGTTCTTTATCTTCATGTAAAATATTTTCTGTCTGCGTTTCCGAAGAAGTCACGATTGTTTTTCCCGTATCATTTTGCACTTCTTTATTGCTTGCGCAAGCAGTCATCATCATAGCTGCAAGTAAAATTGCCAGTACCCTTTTGCCTTTCTTTTTCATAGTGTCCCCTCTCCACCTGTTTAACAGGTTCTTATTTTGTGGGTATTCAGTTTCTATCCTGCAGGATACTTATATTATAGTTTTTACATAATATAAAATAAATCAGGCCGATTTGGAAATTCTCATCTAAATTCTTCTGAAATATTTATATAAATTCTTAAGATTACTGACTTTCTGCGTATTCACGCGGCCTTTTACCTGTAAACTTTTTGAATACTTCATAAAAATAAGATGGATTACTGTAACCTGATTCCAACGCTATCTGATATATTTTCTTATCCCCCGCTTTTAACATTATCTTTGCCTGCTCAATTCTTACCATATTTAAATATTCAACAAAAGTATGTCCTGTTTCCTCTTTGAAAAGACTGCAGAAATAGACTGCAGACAATCCTATTGCCTCACTTACCTGCGATAAATTTAATTGTTCCTCTTTATAGTGTTCTTTGATATACTGTTTAGCTTTTTCAATTACTCTCTTTCCTTTTTTCTGGCACTGCCTTTGTTTGTATGTTCTCATCTGACCACAAATATCAAGCAAAATGCTCTGCATTTCCAAAGGCTCCCGACAATGAAGTAAAGCAACATAGGGATCCTCTCTGAAGCACTCTTCCACATTCCACCGAATTTCCGGTGATGAGGTTAGAACCTCTGACAACAGCTTTATACATTCTTTTTGAATACAGAAAAAAGAACCTTTTGATGCAATTAACAATCGATTCATATAATTTCCTATTGCATGCCGGATATCAAGTATCCCTTCCATGTTAGAAAAATGAACGACATCAGCAATTTCCTTTTCCAAATGAACAGGTTCTTTCTCTTCCAACACCAAAACATTATCAATCACCGTCACATGATTTCTTCCATAAATGTTACTATAATCCAATGCCTGTACCGCACTTTGATAGCATTGCGGTAGTTTTTTTAAATCATCCACTAGATATCCTATCCCCGCCTGAAAATCAAATTGAGAGAATGTCTGTAGTTTATCTCTTACTTTTATCATCAGCCTTTCTGCTGTTTCACTTTCCTTGTCTTTCATTTGTATAAAAACAATGCCCTCTGAAAAATTTTTCCACAGCACCCTGCATTCCACCAGATACTCATTTCCTATTTCCAAAATCATGTTCTGCAATGCAAACTGAAAAATCTCTTTATCATTTATCTTCATTTTCCCAAAATCAGGAAGGAATACGGCAACACGAAAATACTTTCCATTTATTCTGTAATTTAATTTTTCAAAATGCCTGAGCAATTCTTCTTCCGATTCCTCAACCCCTTCCAGCACTTCAAGTAAGTAACGATCCTGCAATATTGGAAGATTTTCCTGAAGTATTTCCTCCATACGCTGGAATTTGGCCAGTTCCTCTGCCTTTTTCTTAATATTTTCTATGGCTTTGTTCAGGGCATTTAAAAGTTCATCTACTTCAATAGGTTTTAACAGAAAATCAACCGTACCGGCCTTAATTGCTTCTCTGGCATAATCCAACGTTCCGAATCCGGTAATTAATATAACCTGAATATCCTTTTCCCTCTCAGAAAAACGCCGGGCCAATTCCATTCCATCAATTAGCGGAATATTTATATCAGTTATTATGATATGCGGTTCTTCCTGCACAAAACAAGCCATCGCTTCCTCACCCTCTGATGCCTCCGCCACTAATTCCAGACCCAGTTCTTTCCAGGGAATAATTTCTTTCAGATGCTCCCTAATCGTTTTATCATCATCAATAATCATCACTCTGTACATTCTCTTCCTCCTCCGGTATAGCTAAAATTACTTTGGTATACTCTCCGAATTCGCTTTCCAGGCTCATTCTACAGCTTTCTCCGTAATACAGCTTCAACCTCCTATAAACATTCCAAAGTCCATAGCAGTTTTCTCCGCATTTTTCTGAATGCAGTCCGGCCTCTATAGTTTCCTTCTTCACTTCATCCATCCCCATACCATTGTCCATAATACAAATGTGCAATACCGACTTGTCCATCTCTCTTTTTCTGCTTACACCAATTTTAATCCACCCGTCATTTATTGTTCCTTGAAAAGCATGAAGATAAGCATTTTCTATAATAGGCTGAAATGTTATTCTGGGAATCTTAATCTCCATAAGTGACTCTGGAATATCCGTAAAGAGCTCAATTTCCTTTCCTCTGCATAGCCTTTGCAGCTGCATATAATAGGTTATATGGGATAGTTCGGTACGAATAGAATGCAAAGGTTCTCCCTTTCCTAAAGAAAGCTTAAAAAAACTGCTCATTGACCGCAAAATATGAAGTGCCATATCCATATTACTTTTTTCCATATAAAAAATTGCAACATCCAGAGTGTTATATAACAAATGAGGATTTATCTGCGCCTGAAGAAACTTTATTTTCCCATCTTGAATTTGTTTCTGCTTTTTTTTATCCTCTGTAATATACCCCTGTATATCATCAAGCATTTTATTATAAGCTTTCCCCAAATAATCAACTTCATCTCCGCTTTTTCCCTGATAGCGCAAATTAAGATTTCCTGCGCCGGTACATTCTATAATTTCCTTTAAATACTTAATATTATGAGTTAAACCCCGTGATATAAGAAATGCCGCTGCCATTGACAGAAAAGTACAAAATCCAGCAGCTGTCATCATTGTAAAAAAAGCAGTATCCTGTGTAGCATCCAGTATTGTATTTTCAGGCACTGCTGTTAAATACCACTGTCTGTCTCCAACTGATACAAATACAGTCTCCGGCACACCAGTGTTATCCATCTCTTCCATTTTTCCGATCCGTTCCCGGTCCTGTGCGGATATAATTTTTCCTTCTGAGTCAGTCAGATAACTATCCTTACCAAAAAAAGAATACATCTGGCTGATCACTTTTTCTTTAACATAAAAAGTAAGGATTCCAACCGGTTCACTGGAACTCACGTCCCGCAAAATACGGGCATTCATAAAATATGCCTCCTGTGTTCCATTCTGTAAATTAATGAGCACCGGAATCCAAACTGCATAATTGCTTTCTTCTGAAAAATTATTTATATGTTTCTGTATCACTTTCAAACAACTGTCATAATCAAAATGCCCATAATTATTCTCTAACCCGGCAGATACAGAAAACCCGTCCTTTCGATAAAGGGTAATACGACTAATAGATGATGTTGTATTTAAAATTCTGAGAAAATTACCATACACCTGATTATGAAGCTCTACTTTGTTATTTACTTCTCTTTTACTCAGCAATATATTTCTCATATCCTTATCAAAAAATAATGATATGGCCGTATACTCTGCTGCATCCATTTTCTCTACAATATTTTCCCCTGCAATTTCAAGGTTTGCCTCCTGAAGCAGTTGATTCATCCTCATCGCTTCAGTTCTGAATCTCGTATATAATACTGTTATTCCCAGAAACATAATTATCAGACTAGAAATGAACAGACTAACAGCAATTTTTCCCATCAAACCAAACCTGTATTTCATACTGAACCTCCTCTTATGCAAAATTACTCCAGTTTCAGAATAGCATATCATTTTTCCTAATCCTATCAACAATCTTTGTATTTCCTATGGTAAATTAAGGGTAAAAAAGAAGGAAAGCTGTCAGACTAATCTGTGCTTTCCTTCTTTCAAATTAATAATGCTTATTCAAATACTGCATAATCGCCATATGTATATTCCACGCCACCTTCTCCTGGTAATAATCATCGCACAGCTTCTCCGCCTCAGCGCCGTTGGACAGGAAGCCGCATTCCACGATTACAATCGGTTTTCCCGTCTTTTTCAGAAGATAATAGCTGTCGTTGGCCTTCGCCACCCGGTGGTTTTCCGGATCCAGATATTGTACCATCCGGTTCTGTATCGTTTCCGCCAGCTCCTTTCCCTGAACGCTGCTGTTATAGTAAAAAACCTGCGCCCCGTCCACGTACTCTTCCCCATAGCTGTTCTGATGAATGCTTACCGCGAGCTGCGGCTGGGCTTCTTCAATAATCTGGATACGCTGCTTCATATCCTGCACTTTTTTATTGGAAGCGTTTTCGTCGTATAACCCGCCGTCGGTCGTCCGTGTCATGACTACCTTTACATCCGATGCTTCAAGAAATGCCTTCAGCTTCTCAGCAACCTGAAGATTAATTTCTTTTTCCAGTGCGCCGTTGATTCCGATTTTTCCCGGATCGTCTCCCCCGTGTCCCGCATCTATAACCACGCAGAACCGTTCCTCCGTCTCTGCCTCACCTTCATTTACCAGAACCGCCGCCTGCCTTGCAGCAAAAAAAACGGACGTGAAAAGAAGAATCGTAACTACGCCCTTTAGAATCTGTTCCTTCAGTTCCTGACTCATTGGAACCTCCCGCCCTTCGCTTATTCCATTTTATGTGCTGTCCTACAAAATAGAACCGGCGGGCGCAACTTCCTCCTTACCTTCTGTCCTGCGAATTAAAAATTGCCTGATCTGTGAATGAAAAAGGGAACCGCCTGCTGACGGTTCCCGCATTGAAGGCAATATAACATTATCGCCCATCTATCATCCATTCACAAATGAAGTCAGCACATCCCACACTTCAGGGTGCCCCTTTTCATAACCCAGCTTCCATGCCGCAACACCGCCCAGGTTATAATTCTTCATAATATTTATCTTAACCTCCAGAGACTGTGCATCCTCCATCCATACCTGATAGAAGGAATCCCCGTCCTGCACCTCCGCATAATTCTGGCAGGCCTCCTCATCCCAGATGGTTTCCGCGCCTTTATCGGAAACAAACTTCTGTACCGCAGATATTCCCACAGCCTGGCTCTGTACCTGGCCGCCCTTTGTTTCCCAGATCCGTGTGTAAAAGGGAACCGCATTAATCACCTTCTCCGCCGGTACTGACTGCACCATAGTGCTTATGCCTTCCTCCACAAATCCAATAGAGGCTACGCTGCCGGGCTCCTGGGAGCCGCCGTAATGCTCGTCATATCCCATAATTATGACATAATCGGCCACAATCCCCTGTTCCTTCCAATTATAATGGGCATTATAATTCTTCGGCACATAATTATCCACGGAAAGCACCAGGTTGTTGGCGCGGCAGGAAATAGAAAGCTCACGCAGGAATTCCACATAATCCTCACCGGCCTCCGTACTCACCTGCTCCAGGTCCACATTAATGCCATCCACGCCAAGCGCCAGGGCCTCGTTCACCAACCCGGAAATCAGATTGGCCCGCTTGCTCGTATAGGAAAGGATTTCCTTCGTATTCACGTCATAGGTGAAATTATCTAACAGTGCCCATACCTCAAGCCCCCTGCTGTGCGCCTGCTCCACATAGTCTTTGCTGCCTATGCTGACAAAATTCCCCTCATTATCGCTGAGGAAAAACCAGGTGGGAGAAATAACATTCATGCCGCTCACGCCGTCCAATACCGTTGACAGCGTGGAATTGGCCGCTTCGCTTGTAACCTGGTGCCATCCCAGGCTGATCTTATGATCCCTGCGGATACTGGTATATTCAGGCTCCTGATAATCAGTCACCGGAATCAGCGTTTCACTGCGGAGGTTCTCAAGCCTTTTATTTTCCACATAGCCAAGGAAGCCGTCCGATGTGGCAACCTTGCTCCAGTTTTCCATTTCCTCCAGGATGACCACCTTGTCCCCTGCCTTCACATCGGTTAAAATATCACTTTTCACGCCGCCCTGGTATCGCACGGCCGTATCCTTTTTAATATCGGCAGCCTGATGCTCGCCCCAGCTGGTAGTCAGCACTGCCCTGTTAGGATCCTGAAACAGTTCAAAGGAAAAATTAGTATATTTTTTCACATAGTCCAGCGCAACGTACATTACGCCATTATCCATAAACGCAGGAACATAGCCTTCCTCACCTGCACTGCCGCCCTCCGCCCAGATTATTTCATCCGGCGTCGTATAAAGGAGCAGATTCTCATTATAGTCTGCATAGAATCTGTCATTCAGATAGGCATGCACCGTCTCCAGGGGCAGATAGCATCTTCCTTCAGACAGCCTGCCTTTTTCTTCTTTTATTTCATTATTTAATACGAGGGCCACATCCTCCCCCGATTCTATTCCATAATAAGATCCAAGATCCATCCTTTCCTTTGAATAGGAGAATCTTTCAAGGACTTTAACACCCATGGTAATGGCAATAATCACAATAATAAGGACGACAGCGATTATTACCGGAAGCTTTTTTTTCATTTTCCGTATTCCTCCTGACCGTCCTTATTATATCAGACTATTTAAACATCGTCATTACCTATTTTTACATAAATCGTCAGAATCTGACTAATTACCGCCGCGCGCGGCTGTCTCAGGCGCGCTCAGCAGCTGTCTTTTTCTTCCATCCGCAGCGTCGGTACGGGGGACCGTTTATACGGATGTCGGAATCGGATACTTCCTGTAGCTGTTATGAAGCCGCCCTGCAGCTTCACAGCTGTTTTCATTTTACAATTATTTTCAGATAGGAAACTTAACAATATATGGCCGCAGCGGACATCAGCGGTATTCAACCCTGTCATACCTTACTTCCCGCAGCGTGCCGTCTTCGTCGGTCACGAAGTCCGGCATATAAACAGTATCTTCATTGACGAAAAATTTTCTGGCGATTTCTTCCGGGGAAGCGGGTTCTCCTTCCAGATACAGATCAACCCCCTTGCTGTAAATTTCCCTCAGATGCCTTTCCAGCTTCTTCTCGTCCTTCTCTAAATGCATGGTACACACCCCTCCGTATTTTCTATACGGAAAAAGCACCCGGACAGACGGCGCGGAAAAATCGCCCCAGTCCTTCCCCAAAAGGATCGTGATATATAAATGTGCCCTTCCGTATGACTTTACGGCAGCGACGATATTTAAACAGAAAAAAACAAGATGCTCCAGGACATGTATCGCGGAATAAGATAAAAAAACCAATTACAACATGAATTTTGCGAATTAAACGAAACTTAGTGGTAATTTTGGAAATGATTTTTGTTCCGACAAGCACATAAGCCTGTAAGACATCCTCATACTATTAGATGAGGAGAAGATATAGAGCACACAGGAAAGATCTGGTGTGTCTATAATATTTGCTTAAAATATGATATAATAGAATCATAAATAAATGAGTGATACAAACTCATTCCGGCTGAAAAACCGCCCTCCTTCTGACACTGATTGTCCAGAAGCATCTCTAAAACGAATTATATCCGATAAATGGAAAAATAGCAAGACTAAAATCTTAAAAAAGTTTAAACAGTTTCAAAGGATGCTTGACTTATTTCTTCCTTAAGTATAATATATTTGATAATCACAGATACTACACAGATATGTTCATTTTACAGGTATTTTCAGTCACACAAGACAACAATTTCAATATCTTTATATTAAGGATGTGAGAACATGAAAATTGAAAAAGTAAATGATCATCAGATTCGTTGTACCCTGACAAAAGCCGACCTGGCAGATCGTGAATTGAAAATCAGCGAGCTTGCCTATGGCACCGAGAAGGCTAAAAGCCTCTTCCGGGATATGATGCAGCAGGCTTCCCTGAAATTCGGTTTTGAAGCAGAAGACATTCCGCTTATGATAGAAGCAATTCCCCTGAACTCCGATTGTATTGTTTTAATCATCACCAAAGTGGAGGATCCGGAGGAACTGGACACACGTTTTTCCAAATTTGCCCCCAGTGTTCATGACGACGACAGCCTGGATGATATGATTCAGGATCTGAATGAAGGCGCAGACGATGTTCTCGATTTATTCAAGCGCATTCATGAAGGCCGCGTGAACGGCGGACAGAACGGACAGAAAACGCTCCGCCAGGAGGAAAAAGCTGAAGAAGCCGGAACAGCGGAAGGCTCTGTCAGCCTGACAAGGATATATTCCTTTGATTCCCTGAATCATCTGACCAGGCTGGCCCACGTACTGAAGGGTTTTTATCACGGCTCCAACTCACTGTATAAGGACAGCAGCACAGGACGCTATTTCCTGATTGTTACAAGTTCTTCCCATACACCGGAGGAATTCAACAAGCTTTGCAACTGTCTGTCAGAATACGGACGGCAGGAAAAGTCAGTTCCTGCAGGAGAAGCCTATTTTGAGGAACATCACGAACTGATAATCAGCGAAAACGCTTTACAGAACTTAAGCAAAATCTAAAAAACAGACGGGCACGCGCCTTATTGGCAGCGTGCCCGTCTGTTTCTTCCCGTATTCAAAGGCTCCATCCACGCTAACCGCCCTTATATGCCGCACGCACATGCCAGGCCAAAGCAGCCTGCCATCCCGTCACCCGCGCCGCATAAATGTCGGTACACAGCATGTCCACCCCTGAAAATTGATTATAATGCAGCAATCTTGCTCATTAAATCTTCAATATCCATTCCATGAACCATAGCCGCTTCTTCCAGGCTTTCACCCTGAGCAGAAGGACATCCCAGGCAATGCATGCCTGCTTCCATAAGAATGGGAGCAACCTCGGGATTGGCTCTTAAGATTTCACCAATTGTCATTTCCTTAGTAATCTGCGCCATTTCGCTTACCTCCTTTTCCTTAGAAACTATCAGCAGGCCCCTGCCCGCTGATTTTCTTAGTATAATACTTTTCCCCAAATTACGCAAGATATGCGAGTGTATAAGGAAAAAGGAAAAAGCCAGACAACATAATCCAAATAGAAATCAATAATATTGGAAATAATAAATTCAATATACTTTTTCATCATACAAAATATGGCAGAACAACAACATCATCCCTCACACAAAACTTACCGCTGCCACCAGGGGCAAAACGCATCCGCCCCAGTTCCTTCCGTCTTTTACGGGAGGCGCCGGAGCCGGGCTTCTCCTTCTTCAGGGGGGCTACGGTGGGGGTATTTTCCGTGCCATATGAAAAAACGGCGCTGTTTCTTACTGCTTCGGATGGCCAGGATCCGGCCGCCCCTAGCGGCCTGTCTGACGAACGCAGCCGACGCCAGTCGCTGCGTGAGGAGTTTTGGCCGCGTTGGCCGAATCCTGGCCAACCGAAACAGTTAGAAACAGCCCGTTTTTGAAACTGGCACAGAAAATACCCCCACCGCAGCCCCCCTGAAGAAGGAGAAGCCCGGCTCCGGCGCCCCCGCAAAAAGCGGAAGGAACTGGGGCGGATGCGTTTTGCCCCGTCCCCCCGCTTATTGATAAATTTTATTAAAAAAGTATAAAACCGGGGTTTGTTTACAAAAAAGAACAGTCCGCGCCTTGACGCGGCTTTCCGGGAAACATATAATACAGGTGCGGGTGAGACCTGATGGTGTTCTATCCGCAGTTTTTTACGGTTCGCATTTTGGGACCGTCTGCCCGTTTAACATCTACATTTGATACTGCCCCGGCAGTAGAAGAGGAGGAAAATCTTGAGAACAGAATGGAATGGTTTTATAGGCGGTGACTGGGAGCACGAAATCAATGTGCGCGATTTTATCCAGAAGAATTACCACCCTTATGACGGGGATGAAGCTTTTCTTGCCGGACCTACACAGAATACCCTGGATCTTTGGGATGAGGTTCTGGATCTGAGCCGTAAGGAAAGAGAAGCCGGCGGTGTCCTGGATATGGATACCAAAGTCATTTCCACCATTACGTCCCATGGTCCCGGATATCTTGATAAATCCAAAGAAACTATTGTAGGCCTTCAGACCGATGCCCCTTTTAAGCGTTCCCTGCAGCCCTACGGCGGCATCCGTATGGCACAGAAGGCATGTGCTGACAACGGCTATACTTTGGATGCGGATGTGGAGGAATTCTTCTCCACCCACAGAAAGACTCATAATGCAGGCGTTTTTGATGCCTATACCCCTGAGATGCGCGCATGCCGCAGCGCCCACATCATTACCGGCCTTCCGGATGCCTACGGCCGCGGAAGAATTATCGGAGACTACAGAAGAATCGCCCTTTACGGCATTGACCGCCTGATCGAGGACAAGCTGGCACAGAAGGAATCCACCGGAAGCACGATGACCGATGATGTAATCCGCCTTCGTGAAGAAATTTCCGAGCAGATCGTTGCCCTGAAAATGATGAAGCAGATGGCGGCATCCTATGGCTGTGACATTTCAAAACCGGCTGCCAATGTACAGGAAGCCATTCAGGCAACCTACTTCGGTTATCTTTCCGCAGTAAAGGAACAGAATGGAGCCGCCATGTCCCTGGGCCGCACCTCAACCTTCCTTGATATTTATTCAGAACGCGATCTTGCCCTGGGAACCTTTACGGAAGAGCAGATTCAGGAATTTATTGATCACTTCATCATGAAGCTGAGAATCATCAAATTTGCACGTACGCCGGAATATAACGAGCTGTTCTCCGGCGACCCCGTATGGATTACGGAATCCCTGGCAGGCGTAGGCGTTGACGGACGCCACATGGCAACAAAGATGTCCTTCCGTTACCTGAATACACTGACCAACCTGGGACCTTCCCCGGAGCCCAACCTGACCGTGCTCTGGTCAACCAGGCTGCCTGTTAATTTCAAACGTTACTGCGCGAAGATGTCCATCCAGACTTCTTCCATCCAGTATGAAAATGATGATTTAATGCGCGTTACCCACGGCGATGACTACGGCATTGCCTGCTGTGTATCCTCCATGAGAATCGGTAAGGAAATGCAGTTCTTCGGCGCCCGCGCCAATCTGGCAAAATGCCTGCTTTACGCTCTCAACGGCGGTATCGACGAGAAGACAAGAAAGCAGGTAGGTCCCAAATACCGTAAGTATGAAGGAGATGTACTGGAATACGATAAGGTAATGGATGCATTCCATGACATGATGGAATGGCTTGCCGGCGTTTATGTTAACACCCTGAACGTTATCCATTATATGCATGACAAATACTGCTATGAAAGAGCGCAGATGGCTCTTCACGACAGAGACGTACGCCGTTATTTTGCAACCGGCATCGCCGGGCTTTCCGTTGTGGCGGACTCCCTTTCCGCGATTAAATATGCAAAGGTTGAACCCATCCGCGACGAGGACGGCATTATTGTAGATTTCAAAACCACCGGTGACTTCCCGAAATACGGAAATGATGATGACCGTGTGGATACCATTGCCAGGGAGCTGGTGTCCAGCTTCATGACCATGGTAAGGAGACATCACACCTACAGGGACGGCTTCCCCACCACCTCCGTACTGACCATTACCTCCAACGTGGTTTACGGAAAGGCAACCGGGGCCACACCTGACGGCCGTAAGGCCGGAGAGCCTTTTGCTCCCGGCGCCAACCCGATGCATGGACGCGACACCCATGGCGCGGTAGCTTCCATGTCCTCCGTATCCAAGCTGCCTTTTAAGGATGCACAGGATGGTATTTCCAATACCTTTACCATCATCCCCGGCGCACTTGGGAAAGAGGATGAAATTTTTGCAGGAGACATTGAAATCGACCTTGATACACTGCCTCAGGAGTAAAAGGAGCTGATTTTATGGATCAACAGGCTATGATAGACGATCTGGTCAGGATGCTGGATGCCGGTGCACAGGAAGGCGTGGGCCATATTAACGTGGCTATTGACGCTTCCCGCCCCGGCGGCAGGAAGGTACAGACCGGATGCCCGGAATGCTCGGCCGCACCGCTGGCCTGCAGCGTTCCCACCCTCCACGAGGGTCTTGACAGAACTGAAAACGAATGATTTATGCTGCTGTTCCTGCAGGAACGGCTGCTGATTCTTCTCTCCCGAGAAAAGAAAGGAAGGCAAACTATGGAAGCTAACAACGCACAGATTGACAATCTTGTTTCTTTACTGGACGGCTATGCAGAAAAAGGCGGCCATCATCTCAACGTCAACGTACTGAACCGTGAAACTCTTCTGGATGCCCAGAAGCACCCGGAAAAATATCCTCAGCTGACGATCCGTGTATCAGGCTATGCCGTAAACTTCATTAAGCTTACACCGGAACAGCAGGCAGATGTTATTTCCCGCACGTTCCATGAAGCGCTGTAATTATAATTGTAAGTAAAACGGACAGGCCCTGCACGGAAAACCCGCCAAATAACCGGTTTCCCGCAGGGCCTGTCGTGCTATAATAGGATCAGGAGCAAATGACAGCTTTGATAAGCAGGAGGATAATTATGCCAACATCTACGCAGGAAAGCACACCTACACCGGGAAGAATACATTCCATAGAAAGCTTCGGTACAGTAGACGGACCGGGCGTCAGATTTGTTGTATTTTTGCAGGGATGCCCCATGCGCTGCGCCTACTGCCACAATCCTGATACCTGGGAAATAAATGCGGGGTCTTACATTTCTGCAGAACAGATTATGGAAAGCTATGAGCGTAACAAGAGCTTCTACAAGGACGGCGGCATCACGGTAACCGGCGGAGAGCCTCTGCTCCAGCTGGATTTTCTGACAGAATTATTCACGCTGGCCAAAAAGGATAATATCCACACCTGTATCGACACCTCCGGAATTCCATTCGCACCTTCCAACAGGGAATGGATGAAAAAGCTGGATATTCTTCTGGGAATGACCGATTTGGTCATGCTGGACATTAAACATATTGATCCCAAATGCCATAAGGATCTGACCGGCTGCCCGAATGACAATATCCTCCGTTTTGCCTGGTATCTGGATAAGAAAAAAGTACCCGTATGGATCCGCCATGTGGTGGTTCCCACCGTAACCGATGATGAAAGCTTCCTGTACAGACTGGGATGGTTTATCGGAGGGTTGAGTAACCTCAAAGCCCTGGACGTCCTGCCTTACCATACAATGGGAAAGGCAAAGTATGAAAAGCTGGGAATTCCCTACCGGCTGGAGGGCATTCCCCCCATGGACAGGCCCACGCTTTTACTCAAAAAACAGTCGATTCTTAAGGGTATCAAGGACCGGAGGAATCAGAAGCCGGCTCCATCATAAGCTGTAACGGACTTTCGGATTAATCTGATTTTATTTTTATTAAAATATGTAAAATACGGCATATTTTCGCATGAAACCCATATATTGTATATATTGCAATAATATTGTTTCTGTGGAATCAAAACAGTTACCGCATCTGTATATTTGTTCCTCAAAAAGTACAAAAAATCGCCGATAATTCACAAAAAATAGCTTGTATTAAATGATTTTCTATATTAGAATAAGTAATGATAATCAACAAAGTCTATAAGAATAAAGGAGGATATCATTATGGCATATGTAATTAGTGACGCTTGTGTAAGCTGCGGAACATGTGAAGGACAGTGTCCTGTTGGCGCTATCTCTGCAGGAGATGGACAGTATGTAATCGACGCCAATACCTGTATCGAATGTGGTTCCTGTGCAGGAGCTTGCCCTACAGGCGCTATTTCCCAGGAATAAGTAATATTCAGGTATCTGCGCTTTTTGCGCTGATAACGCATTCCTGCGTGAAACAACATAAGGACTTCAGGAAGGAAGCATTCAAAATAATGAATGCTTCTTTCTTTTTTCTTCACTTTTCTGAGCCTTGCGTTCCTTCACAGCCTGTCTTTTCCTCTCCCTGCGTTCTTTTCCGTTCAGGCCTCTGCCGCTGTACTGCTTTATCAGCTCGTCCAGCTTTTTATAATGCTCCTCTTCCCTTTCCGTTCTCTGCTTGTCTCTTTTTTCGTTTTCCTCCTCCTGGATACGGAACTGATAATCCATCTCCTTCATGATCGTCTCTTTGATCTCCCGCGTAAGATCCTGGTTGTTTTCCCTGACAGCCTGCGCCACCAGATTATGTAAAAGAAGCTGCAAACGGGCGCTCTTATCCTGAAGCTGCCTGTCATCCCGTTCGTTCAGCTCTGCCTGTGTGCTGCACACCGGCTGTATGTGTTCCCTGATGGGCACCATAACCTGAAGTGTGCTGTCTGTGAGCACCGTACGTATTGCCTTCAGCTGCAACCCCTGTTGCTTCAGCTTCTTAATTTCCCTGAACTGTTCCACATCCTCTCTTGTATAGTATCTGTGTCCCAGCTCATTCCTCCTGATAGGGAGCTTCAGTTCTTCCTCCCAGTATCTGAGCACATGGCTCTCCACTCCTACCAGCTTTGCCGTTTCCGAAATGAGATACATGTCCTTTTCCAAATCAGGATGCTCCTGCCCTGCTGTCTCCGGCTGACCCGCTGCCCCAGCAAGGTCTGACGGCTGAATTTGTCCGGCTGCACCTGTCAGGTCTGCTGCCTGCACTTGTCCTGCCGCACCTCCCTGTTCTTCCGGATTTGTTTGCCCCGCCTTTTCTTTTCTCCCCGGCTGCTCTCTCTGTTTCTTCTCTGTGTTCTTAGCCTTCTGAGTTTTCTGCACCTCCCGTGCCTGCCTGTTTTGTGTTTGTTCCGCATACTTCGTATTCATTTCCTCACCCTCTCTTTCCACCGGTTTTTCATCTCTTTCAATCACTGCCGCCCTGCTGGCTGATTTTTTACTGCTCATTTTTCCTCCTGTCTGCCGCCGACTGCGGCATATCTGTTTTATTTTTATAAAAAAAGAGAACGCCAGCCTCAGGTTGGGTTCTCTTTTGTATTGTATTCTTTATTCTGTTTTTATAGCTGCCGCTTTTCCGTCCGGTTATCAGATTCCCGAAATCCGCCACTAAAATAACTATTTTTGAAGATTTGCAAACTTTGTAAATTCCGGCAGCCATACCAAATCAATGGTGCCGATAGGGCCATTTCTCTGCTTCGCTATGTTGATTTCCGCAATCCCCTTCTTCTCCGTATCCGGATTGTAGTAGTCGTCTCGGTAAATAAACATAACAACGTCGGCATCCTGCTCAATAGCTCCTGATTCACGCAGATCCGAAAGCATGGGTCTGTGGTCCGGCCGCTGCTCCACGGCACGGCTCAACTGGGAAAGCGCCAGCACCGGCACGCTCAGTTCTCTTGCCAAAGCCTTCAGGGAACGGGATATATCTGAAATTTCCTGCTGCCTGGAATCCGTGCCTCTGCCGCTTCCCGACATGAGCTGGAGGTAATCGATGATTATCATCTTCAAATCCATTTCCAGCTTGAATTTACGGCATTTGGATCGCATTTCCGCGATGCTGATACCCGGCGTGTCATCGATGATCAGCTTGGACTGTCCAATCATACCCGCACTTTCTATCAGCTTTTCCCATTCCAGATCGGAAAGGTTTCCAGTACGCAGATGCTGGGAATCCACCTTGGACTCCATGGCGAAGAGACGGTTAACAAGCTGTTCCTTACTCATTTCCAGACTGAATATAGCCACGCAGTCCCCGGAATGGAACGCCACATACTGGGCAATATTCAGGACAAAAGCAGTCTTTCCCATGGAAGGCCTGGCGGCAATCAGCACCAAATCAGAGGGCTGCATGCCTGCGGTCCGGTAATCCAGATCAATGAATCCGGTGGCAATTCCGGTGACGCCTCCGCTGTTATGGGACGACTTTTCTATTTTATCCATGGCGTTCATGACAACCTCACGGATTGGAACGAAATCTCCGGTATTCCGGCGCTGGACCAAATCAAATACCTTTTTCTCCGTTTCCTCCATGATAACTTCCACGCTGTCTTTTCCGGCATAGCAGTTATTGGCTATCTCTTCCATAAGCCGGATCAATCTGCGCAGCACTGACTTTTCCGCCACGATATTAGCGTAATACTTGATATTGGCCGAGGTGGGAACCGCCGTAATCAGATCCCTGATGAATTCCAGGCTGCTGATTTCCGGCGGCACATCCTTTTCCTTCAGCCGGTTCTGAAGGGTAACCAGATCCACCGGCTGCCCCTGATCATTGAGTTCCACCATGGAATCGAACAATACACCATAGGACTTGTTGTAAAAATCCTCCCCGCATATCATTTCGGATGCGACCACAATCGCTTCTCTGTCCATAATCATGGAACCGATTACGGATTGCTCTGCTTCCATGCTGTGGGGCAATACCCGTTTTAATATAGCCTCATCCATCGATGCCATTGTCAATTCCTTCTTATTCTTCCACTTTTACCTTCAGTTTCCCGGTCACCTGCTGATGCAGCCTCACAGGCACCTCATAGGTTCCGAAGGCCTTAATTGCATCCGTCAGCTGAATCTTTTTCTTATCGATGTCAACATCGCACTGCTCCTTAAATGCAGTTGCGATTTCCTTGGAAGATACGGATCCGAATACTTTTCCGCCCTCTCCCGCTTTCATCTTAATCACAACGGATTTGCTTTCCAGATCCCTGGCAAATGCCTGTGCCGCCTCCAGAATTTCCTTTGCCTTTCTTTCTTCATTGGCATTCTGGAGCTTCAGATCGTTCAGGTTCTTGGATGTGGCTTCCAGCCCCAGCTTCTTGGGCAGGATAAAGTTTCTGGCATAGCCGTCGTTTACATTCACAATCTCCCCTTTTTTACCAAGGGCTTTTACATCTTCCAATAATATCACTTTCATTATTTCAGTTCACCTTCCTCTATCATTTTATCCAATGTTCCTTTGATTGTACCGATTACGGACGCTGGCTCCGAACCGTCCACCTGGCAGCCTGCCACGTTCATATGGCCACCGCCGCCCATTCTTTCCATAATGACCTGTACATTGACCTCGTCTATGGAACGGGCGCTGATATAAATCCGGCCCTGATACTCCGTCAGTACAAAGCTTGCCTTAATCCCCTTAATATTCAGGAGCTCGTTGGCAGCCTGTGCGCCCACAATCGTGGGGCTCTGAATCCCGTCGCTGCGGCAGATGGAAATCGCATAATCATTCTTGTAAATTTCCGCCTGTCCCACGGCATCCGCCTTGGCCTTATACTCAGCCGCATTTTCACGGAACAGCTTCCGGACACGGGTGACATCCGCGCCGTTGCGTCTTAAGAATGCTGCCGCCTCAAAGGTACGCACGCCGGTCTTCGTCATAAAATTATTGGTATCTATCATGATGCCGGAATACATACAGTCGGCTTCCTCGCCTTTGATGCGTACCCCGTCATTGATATACTGCAATATTTCGGAAACCATTTCACAGGTAGAAGAAGCATAGGCCTCCACATAGGAAAGCGTTGCGTTCTCAATGGTTTCCGTTCCCTGCCTGTGATGATCCAGAACCACAATGGACTTACATACCTTCAGCAGCTCCGGGCATTCCGTGATACTGGGTTTATTCACATCCACCACCACAAGCACCGTGTTATTTCCCGCCGTTTCCAGCGCCTGCTGGCTCTTAAGGAACATATCCGGTTCATACTCCTGGCTGTTCTGGAACATGTCAATCAGCGGCTGTACGGAGGTGGTGATTTCGTTGATAACGATCTGCGCCTTGCGATCCAGCGTCCTTGCAATCCGGTAAATACCAATGGCCGCGCCGAAGCTGTCCACATCCCCGATCTGATGGCCCATGATAAGGACCCTGTCCTTGCTTGTGATAATTTCCCGCAGCGCATGCGCCTTAACCCGCGCCTTGACTCTGGTGTTCTTCTCCACCTGCTGGCTCTTCCCGCCATAGTAGCTGATTTGCTCCGGCGTCTTGACAACGGCCTGATCGCCGCCTCTACCCAGCGCCAGGTCAATGGCTGTCCTGGAAAATTCATAGTTCTGGGAATAGCTCAGGCCGTCCAGGCCCACGCCGATACTGATGGTAACCGCCATCTCGTTGCCGATATTTACGGTCTTCACATCCTCCAGAAGTTCGAAACGCTTATCGCTCATCTGAGTGACCGCGCTCTTACGGAGGATAGTCAGATACTTGTCCTTTTCAATCTTTTTGCAGATTCCGTCAAAACCGGAAATGTACTTATTCACCTTTCTGTCAATCAGCGCGATAAGCAGCGATCTCCGCACTTCCTCCACGCTTTCCAGCGCTTCGTCATAATTGTCCAGATATATCATTCCCACTGCCAGGGACTGATCATCATTCTCCTTCAGGGCGATTTTCAGCGCCGTTTCATCAAACAGATACATGGCATACAGACAGCCCTGGTACTCCTCCTCGCCGATGATATCACTGTCGTCAGCCATTTCCCGGAGTGATATTCTGGTAAACTTGGCAATATACTCGCTCTCCTCATAGGAGATTTCAAATTCTGCCACGCCTTCCTCCACTGAAGGGAGCCTGTCCCTTGTTACCGAGGAAAAAAAGGAGGTAACCGAACGCCGCTGGGCTTTTTCATTATGTATTGCCCTTGCGAATGCATGATTGTACCAGATTATTTTCCCATCCTCATCCAGCAGTGAATACGGCACGGAAAGCTCTCTTAAAAGCTCCTTCTGTATCTGTCCGTACTGCGTCGCAAAGCTGACCAGCTCATTGATGATAATGGGTCTGTTATACAGCATAAGATACAGGATCATTGCAAAATAAAATACAAGGAAGCAGGTGAGAAGGAACCCCGCCCGCGTATCCAGAAAATAAATTCCAATGTCCACCAATAAAAGCAAAAGGCCGAGATACATGGATATCTGCATATATATCTTCAGCCTTCCTTTTAATTTGACTCTTTTCTTCATTCCTATCCTCATCCGTAGTCTGGAGTGTGTCTGAAAATTGATTCCTGTGGATGTAACTGTCAGGTATCCCTGAAGTTACCAGTAAATACAATATGCAGCTTAAGAAAATGAATCCTCAAACAGGCTCTGAGACAGACCCGGCTGTAAATTCTTCCCGCCGGCGTCAATAAATTTCTTCATGTAAAACCGGGGGCCTGGGCCTCCGACACACATATCTTTGATATTATACCATTTTTTAATGCAGAATGCCATACTTTTCGCTTTGTTGGCCTGCGACGTAAAAGACAATTATTTTCATTTTTTCAACAAAAAACAGCTGCCGGATGAATTTCCGACAGCCGCTTTGCTCTTAATATTAGTCTGCTACGTAAGGCATAAGTGCAAGATGTCTTGCACGCTTGATAGCAACAGTAAGTGCTCTCTGATGCTTTGCACAGTTTCCTGTGATTCTTCTCGGAAGGATTTTTCCTC